>Ga0207671_10000052_pt1 | contig 188462 bp, 171 predicted proteins | sample KBSC24metaG_FD_184352 | JGI IMG/M metagenome (GOLD analysis project Ga0207671, IMG submission 184352) | Corn rhizosphere microbial communities from Kellogg Biological Station, Michigan, USA - KBS C2-4 metaG (SPAdes) (version 2) | ecosystem: Host-associated > Plants > Roots > Rhizosphere >...
ACGGCGGCCTGCTGGCGCACGCCGTCGGCCTGGACAACTGGCACCGGACGCACGGCTTCTGCGGGGTGTGCGGGCACGCGACGCGGGTGACGTACGCGGGCTCGGTCCGCAAGTGCGACCACTGCGGGACCGAGCACTACCCGCGCACCGACCCGGCCGTGATCATGGCCGTCACCGATCCGGACGACCGGCTGCTGCTGGCCCGAAACGCCTCGTGGCCGCCGAACCGGGCCTCGGTGCTGGCCGGCTTCGTCGAGCCCGGCGAGACGCTGGAGGCGGCGGTGGCGCGCGAGTGCGCGGAGGAGGCCGGGCTGCGGATCACCTCGGTGCGCTACCTCGGCAGCCAGCCGTGGCCGCTTCCCCGGTCCCTGATGCTCGGCTTCACCGCGACCGTGGACGACCCGTCGCTGCATCTGGACGGCGCCGAGCTGGACTGGGCGAAGTGGTACTCGCGGGCCGAGCTGAAGGAGGCCGTCAACACCGGCGAGCTCCTGATGCTGCCGAGTGAGATCTCCATCTCGCGCCGGCTCGTCAACCACTGGTACGGCGGCGACCCGGTGGGGAGCTGACGGTCGTCCCTCAGCGTTCCGCCGGCGACTCAGGCTTCTTTTAGAGAACCATTGGTAGGGTCGTCGGCGTTGAAGGGAGGGGAGGCGACGCCATGCTGACACGCCCACGCCGGGGCCGCGGGATCAAGAGCCGAGTGGTTTCGACGCTTGTCGCGGCGGTGGCGGTGGTCTCGCTGGCGGCCGGCTGCGCCTCCACCGGCGTGATCGGACAGGCCTCCTCCAGCGGCGATTTCGGCAAGGACTTCGTCGGCTCGGTGCTCAGCCCGAACACCCCGTCGGCCACCGGCGGCGCCCATCAGGGCAAGGACGGCGGGCTGACGGGCCAGCAGTCGCTGCCCTCGTTCGACAACGCCCCGCTGCCCCCGCCGGTCACGGCGCGCAAGGTGGCGGGACCGTACACGACGCGCAGCGGCGCGGTGACCGGCAAGCTGTTCTTCTACCGCCAGGGCGACGCCAACTCCGGGAACTACTACGTGTGCTCCGGCACCGTGATCAAGAGCCAGAACGCCAGCCTGGTGTGGACCGCGGGGCACTGCGTGCACGACGGCAAGGGCGGGACCTGGCACCTGGACATGGTGTTCGTCCCCGCCTTCGACAACGCCGACGGCGACCCGAACGTGGACCCCAGCGACCTGTCGTCGTACGCGCCGCTCGGCACGTTCCCGGCCGTCCACGTCTGGACCTCGCCGGAGTGGGTGAAGACCGGCGACGACCACGGCGGCGACCTGGCCCACGACTACGCGGTGATCGAGGTCGGCCGCAACGCCGACGGCAAGACCCTGGACTCGGCGGTGGAAGGGGTCGGGGCGAAGCCGGTCCCGATGTGGTTCAACGCCCCCACCCAGCAGGACAAGACCCCGCAGATCTCGATCCGCGGCTACCCGGCGGCGCAGCCGTACAACGGGATGTCGCAGTGGGGCTGCACGGTGGACTCGGTGCAGCTGCTGAACGTCACCGAGCTCGGTCCGGACGCGAAGGAGTACCGCGCCGGCTGCGACCTCACCGGCGGCGCCTCCGGCGGCGGCTGGCTCGCGCGGGCGCCGGGCCAGGCCGCGGGGGACCTGTCGCTGGTGACGAACACCTCGGTCGGCAGCGCGCACAACGCGCATGGCGGGAACTGGCTCGCGGGGCCCTATCTGGATTCGAGCGCGAAGCAGCTCTACAACATCGCGAACGGATCGCCGACGCCCTAAGTTGACGTTCTGCCAGGGTTACCGCCCGCTGCCCGAGGTCGACGCGACATGCCCGGTCGATGTGGCCGGACAGACCGGCCCCGAGGAATGCGCGCCGGTGGTCACCGCGATGCCCACGACGATGAGGGCGAGGAAGACGCCTGCTGTCTTGGTCATGGGATCAGGTGTAGTCGCGGCGTGACCAAGTCGTCACGCAGAGTGTGGAGATGCCACCCGAACGTGCACGGTGTTCCACCCGCCTTCCACCCCGGAGTCCACCTCCGGGTTGAGGCCTGCGCCTGGTCAGGGGGCGTACTTTCGCTGTCGAGCCCGAAGCCGGGAAGCAGATCGACCGGGGGAGACCCTCATGATTTTCCTGATACGCCGACTGATCCGCCTTTTCAAGCAGCGCCGGCCGCCGCGCAGGTAGCCCCTTCCGGACGACGAAGAGCCTCCGGCCGAGGAGCCGGAGGCATGATCCCGGACGTGGCCCGCCGAACGGCGCGGCCTCAGATCCCCGCGGCCTGCTTCACCTGAGCGAGCGAAGGATTGGTCATCGCGACCCTCTCCCCGCCCGGTGCGAGAACGACCACCGTCGGGACGGTCTGGTTCCCGCCGTTGACGCTCATCACATACTCCGCGGCTTCCGGCACTTGCTCGATGTCGACCTCGGCGAATCCGATGCCCTCGCGCTGGAGCTGGCTCTTCAGGCGGCGACAGTAGCCGCACCAGGTCGTCGAGTACATCGTGATCTGGTCGCTCATCTTCCACTTCCTGTCGGCTGTCGGGAACACCCGTTGTCGGGAACATCCGGTCTGTGCAACCACGGAGGCTGCTCGATTCTTCCGCATCCGCGGCGTGCCGTGTCGCCCGTTGATGCGAACATGGACGGATGCCGCAGACTCAGCCCGGCTCCGGACCGGTCCCCGCCGCCGCGTTGCTGGACGCGCTCGACCCCGAGCAGCGGGCGGTGGCCGAGGCGCTGCACGGCCCGGTGTGCGTGCTGGCCGGCGCCGGGACCGGCAAGACCCGCGCCATCACGTACCGCATCGCCCACGGCGTGGCGACCGGCGAGTACATCCCGAGCCAGGTGCTCGCGGTCACCTTCACCCAGCGGGCGGCCGGGGAGATGCGGGGGCGGCTGCGGCAGTTGGGGGCCGGCGGCGTGCAGGCCCGCACGTTCCACGCCGCGGCGCTGCGGCAGCTCCAGTACTTCTGGCCCAAGGCCGTCGGCGGGCCGAATCCGCAGCTCATCGACTCCAAGATCCCGCTGGTCGCCGAGGCGGTGCGGCGGCTGCGGCTGCACGCCGAGCGCGCCGAGCTGCGCGACCTGGCCGGCGAGATCGAGTGGGCCAAGTCGACGCAGATCGTGGCCGACGACTACGCCGGGGCCGCGGCCAAGGCGCACCGCACGCCGCCGCGCGACGCCGCCGAGGTGGCCAAGGTCTACGCCGAGTACGAGAGCGCCAAGCGCGACCGCAACGCCATCGACTTCGAAGACGTCCTGCTGCTCACCATCGGCATCATGGAGGAGCGCCCGGACATCGCCGCGACGGTGCGCAACCAGTACCGCTTCTTCACCGTCGACGAGTACCAGGACGTCAACCCCCTGCAACAGCGCCTGCTGGACTGCTGGCTGGGGGACCGGGCGGACGTGTGCGTGGTCGGCGACGCCAGCCAGACCATCTACTCCTTCACCGGCGCCGACCCGCGCTACCTGCTGGACTTCGCCGACCGCTTCGACGACCCGACCATGGTCAAGCTGGTCCGCGACTACCGCTCCACGCCGCAGGTCGTCGCGCTGGCCAACGCCCTGCTGGACCGTGCCGAGGGCCGTGCCGCCAAGGCCCGGGTCCAGCTGATCGCTCAGCGCTCCGACGGCCCGCGCCCGAAGTTCGCCGAGCACCCCGACGCCGAGACCGAGGCCCGCGAGGTCGCGCGGGAGATCAAGAAGCTGGTGGACGCCGGGGTCAGGCTCTCCGAGATCGCAGTGCTCTACCGCATCAACGCCCAGTCCGAGGAGTACGAGCAGGCCCTCAGCGACGCCGGCGTGCCCTACATACTGCGCGGCGTCGAGCGCTTCTTCGAGCGCCCCGAGGTCCGCGAGGCGATCCAGGTCTGGCTGCGCGGGGCTGCCAAGGCCCGCTCCGACCACGCCTCCGACACGCTTCCCGGCCTCGGCGCGCGCGGCTCGGGCGAGGACGGCGAGGAGGGCGAGAGCCTGGCCTCGGAGGTCCGCGCGATCTTCGCCAGCCATGGCTGGACCCCCTTGGCGCCCAAGGGGGCCGGGCGCCTGCGCGACCGCTGGGAGTCGCTGGCCGCGCTGGTCTCGCTGGCCGAGGAGTACGGCCGCACGCACCCGGACGCCGGCCTCGACCGGTTCGGCGCCGAGCTGCGCGAGCGCGCCGACGCCCAGCACGCCCCGACCGTCGAGGGCGTGACGCTGTCCACCTTCCACGCCGCCAAGGGCCTGGAGTGGGACGCCGTCTTCCTGGTCGGCATGACCGAGGGCATGATGCCGATCACCTACGCCGAGACCCCCGAGCAGATCGAGGAGGAGCGGCGACTGCTCTACGTCGGGGTCACGCGCGCCCGCGAGCGGCTGTTCCTGTCGTGGTCGCTGGCGCGCTCCCCGGGCGGCCGGGCGTCGCGCTCCCCGTCGCGGTTCCTGGACGGGCTGCGCGGCGGCGTGGGCCGCGATACGCGCGAAGGCGCGGCGGGCGGCGTCATAAGAGGCGGAGGCTCCGGCAGGCGCCGCGGCTCCGGCGGTTCAGGCGGTTCAGGCGACAGCGAGGAGCGTCCGCGCCGGACCGCGGAACCGATCACCTGCCGGGTGTGCCACAGGTCCCTGATCGACGCGGCCGAGCGCAAGATCGGGCGCTGCGAGACCTGTCCCAGCACCCTGGATCCCGAGCTGTACGAGGCGCTGCGCGAATGGCGCTCGGGGCAGGCGAAGCAGCAGAAGCTGCCCGCGTACTGCATCTTCACCGACGCCACGCTGACCGCGATCGGCGAGTCCCGGCCCGCCACGCCCGCCGCCCTGACGAAGATCGCCGGGGTCGGCAAGGCGAAGGCGGACCGGTACGGCGGCGAGGTGCTGGAGCTCATCGCCGGTCACAGGTCGGGGCACACCGCCGCGAGCTGAGTCGTCAGGGTCGCCTGCAGGTCGGCCGTCCCGGGCGTGATGCCGTCGAATTCGCCCGCGGCCGCCGTGGACAGCAGCGTCGGCACGGTCTGGAAGCGAGGGTCGACCGGTTGCAGGCCGACCGGGGTCGCGTCGTCCAGCGCGTTCGCGGCTTCCGTGGCCCCGCCCCGCACCGCCAGGTAGTCGCCGAAGGCGCGGCAGTCGGTGATCCGGTCGGTGACGTTCACGTCCAGCCCCTCGGTCCCGACCTGCTGCGGTCCGGTCAGATCGGTCTGTGCGCTCACTCCCGGTACCACCGGCGGTTTGGCCAGCACCACGGCCATCTCCGCGGCGTCGGGGTTGTGGTCGATGTGCAGGGAGTAGTGCAGCACCGGGTTCTGCGGGGTCGGGCTGCCGGGCACGGCCGTGGCGCTCACCCGGGAGGGCATGCGGCTCAGCACGTCGCCGCACAGCCGGTAGAAGCTGCCGGTGGAGTACTCCCCGAAGTCGGGGTTCTCGCCCAGGAACGTCTCGGGGGTGGACACGGTTTTCGTGGGACGGCCGGGGTCGAAGGTCAGCGGCACGGCGACCGGGGAACCGGCGGCCACGCCGTTGGCGGCCGGCGTGCGCACGGTCAGCGTCGCGCCCGACGGATACTGCGGCAGGTCCGAAGCGGTGCAGTGCACGGCGACCCGCGCGGTCACCGCCTCGGAGTCGCCGGGCTGGAGGGTGGGGGTCGAGGGCGTGCCGAGCAGGTCCACCCCGGGCACGGAGAACCGGACGGCGGTCACCTGCAGCGGCTTCGCGCCGTCGTTGCGCAGCGCGATGGTGAAGTAGGCGTTCAGCGGTGCTCCGAAGGAGCCCGGCAGGTTGTCGGCCGTCCCGGTGCCCGGGCCGCCCGCGTCGAAGGTCAGCGTGGCGCCGCCGCCGAGCAGGTGCAGCAGCAGCCGGTCCTGGGTCCTGGCCCGCGTGCTGTGCAGGTCTCGGCTGTGCACGAGGACCCCGGCGGCCCCCGCGCCGGCCGCCAGCGCCACGGCCAGCAGGCTTCCCAGCACCACGCGCCGCCGCCGGGCGGGATCGATCTCGCGCCCGGCGTCGCCCAGCGGCAGGCGGGCCCGGAGCCGGTGCAGGGAGGCGGCCAGGCGGTGCGGCCGGGCCGCGGCGGCCGGCCCGGGCTGCGGGTCGAGCAGTTCGTCGTCGGACTCGATCAGGTCGGTCATCCGCACGCCGCCTTCTCCTGCCGGACCACGTCGGCGGCCAGCCGCAGCGAGCCGGTCAGCTGCTGGTCGACGAACACCGGCGCGGGCGCGCCGCCGCCGGCGTCCTGGGTCTCGAGCATGGTCTGGTTGAGCACCGGGACGCCGGTCAGGGCGCTGGTGCAGTCCTGGATGTGGACGGTCACCCGGGCCGGCGCGCTCACGCCGGGGCCGAGCTCGACCGAGGCCGGGAGCCAGTCGACGCGCAGCCGGTCGTCGTTCACGGCGCTGACGCCGTCCGGGTGCGCGGTGAGGGTCTCGGTCTGCGAGCTGGTGTTCTTCACGGTGAATCCGAGGACGAACACGCCGGGGCCGGAGGAGAGCACCTGGTCGTAGCCGATCGTGATGGCGCTCGGGAACCGGCCGGCGGTGACGGTGAAATCGCGCTGCGCGTCGTTGCCGGCGACGTACTGGCTGCAGGCGCCGGCGTCGGCGGAGACGATCTCCGGGACGGCCAGGCCGTCCGGGCTGCGGAAGTTCAGCTGCCCGTCCGCCAGCTGCTCGGAGGTGATGACCCGGGTCGGCAGGACCAGGTCGCGCAGGTCGCCGTCGGAGTCGCGGACCTGGGCGTGCACGGCCGGGAACGGCAGCGACGAGCCGCCGCCGATGCCCGGCGCCGCGCTGAACATCCCGGTCCGCTGGCCCAGCGTCACCATCGGGCAGAAGAGCTTGACGGTGAGCGCCACCTTGGCGGTCTTGCCGCCGGGGATCCGCGCCGACGGTCCGACCGGCTTCCACCCGGTGCTGGTCATCAGGGTTCCGGCGTCGATGTCCAGCGAGGCCAGGGTCACGGCCTCCGGGCTGTTGTTGGCCACCTCGAGGATGTACTGGCCGACCGCCGAGGTGGTGACGGGGTTGTAGGAGGAGGCCGCGGGGTCGCCGTTCACCACGGAGTCCACCGCGAGCGAGACCACGTCGCCGCGGTCCGCCGCGCCGGCGACGGTGTCGAACCACGAGGTGCACGCCCCGCCGACGGCGCAGGCCAGGACGATCACGGCGGTCACGGCCGCGATCTCGCGGCGGGAGCGGCGCAGGCGCCGGCCGCCGGAGCGGATCGCGGCGAGACGCTCCCGCAAGGTCGGGGCCGGCTGCTTGACCTGCTCGCCGGGATCCTGCGCGCCGTCCTGGTCGTCGATCCACTCGAAGACCTCTTCACCGTCTTCGACCGGGCCGAAGACGTCGTCGTCCGGTGGGTCGCCGGCGGCGCCGTGGTTCGTGTCCATCCGCCCCTATGCCCCTCGCCCTGTCAGCCGTGGTGCTCCCCGCCGCGACTCATCCTCGCCCATCCTCCAGCGAAGTTTTCCAGAAAGTTCGCGTGAAAGGGGTGACAGCCTGGTGCGGTTCTGACAGCATGGTCAGCGTCGAGGTTGGGGGCAACTGTGTCGACCGGTGGTGGGGGCTATCGGAGCCGAAGTTCTGGCTCAAGGGCGTAACCGCAGGTCAAAAATAGTTTGCGGCCCTATACGGGGATCACTTAACCTTCCGATGCGGGCGAGAGATCGCCCAAAGGTTTTTGTGCGCGTCCACCGGGCGCGTCGAAGGAAGATTTCCATCTGTCAGCGTGTGGTGCCGACTGCCAGCGGCTCCGTCCACACCGAGGCGAAGTGAAGGAGGCGAATTTCGATGAGGATCATGACCGACGCTGTCGTCGTCCGCGTTCAGGCGATGAGCCCTGCGCCGGTTTTCCGTGCGTCCGAGGAGTTCGCGTCCGCGTGCCGCCCGGTGTCGGGGCAGGAGTGCTTCGGCTCTGCGGCCGCCGATTGGCGGGTGGAGTCCGTCTCCGGTGCCGGCCTGGCCGGTGCGGCCGGATTCCTGGGGCTCGTCGCCCTGGGTGAGGGCCTGCTGGAGCGGCACGGCTATGCCGGTCTGCTGGGACAAGAGCGTCCGCGCTCGGTCTTCCAGCCGGTTCCGGCCCCCTTGACGGGGCTGGGTCTGCCCATCACCGGCAGTGGCATCTCCGAGCGTGGCGTCTACAGCGACAACGACAGCAGCAAGGGCGACAACGGCACCAAGCCGATGACCCCGTGGGACTTCCGCACTTCCAGTCCACCTGGATGAAGAGACCTTCTTCAGCCCGGCAGGACTTGAGGCCGCGGAATCCCGATAAGGGATCCGCGGCCTTCGTGTTTCTCGGCACGACAGTACGGCTCGCGACGGTGACCCCGTGGCGGGAGCAGTACCGCAAGACCCGGTCTGAAGAACTCAAGCCGGGAGCATCCGACGATGAGGTGACTCACAGTGCAGAACGTGTTCGACACGGTCGTCGAGCAGACCGACACCACCCTGCCCTGCCGGGCTTACGACCCCGAGGTGTTCTTCGCCGAGACCCCGGCCGACGTCGAGTTCGCCAAGGCGATCTGCGTCGAGTGCCCGGTGAAGGCCGCCTGCCTGGCCGGCGCTCTCGAGCGCCGCGAGCCGTGGGGCGTGTGGGGTGGCGAGCTCTTCGTCCAGGGCGTGATCGTGGCCCGCAAGCGGCCGCGCGGCCGTCCCCGCAAGGACGCCGCCCTGGTCGAGGCCCAGATCGCCGCCGAGGCCGCCGCCGCGGTCGAGGCCGCCAAGAAGGTTGCGATCCCGGCATGAGCTCCCACGGTCTTCCGCGCCAGCAGATGCTGCAGAAAGCCGGCCGCCGCGCCGCGACTCCGCAGCGGATCGAGCAGGACACGCAGTTCCAGCAGTACCCGAAGCAGATTTCAGCGACCGCCGAGACCGGCGATCCCACAAGGAGTTTCCAGATGCTATTCCAGTACGAAGAAGCCGCTCGATACCGATCACAACAGCTGCTCGAGCAGGCCGAGCGCCAGCGGATGCTGCGCGAGGCGAGCCGTCTGCGCAGGGAGAGCCGGCGTGCGCGCCGGACCCTTGCCGGGCTGTTCTTGAACTGAGCGGGATCAAGAGCGACAAGACCGGCCGCCCCAAGCGGCCGCGGGGCTGCCGGAGCGGGATCGGGGGTCCCCCCGGCGGTGCCGATCGATGACGAGAGCGGGTCTGCAGGCTTCTGAGACCCGCTCTCGGGCGTTCGCCGGCCGTGCCGGACGGTGGCGGCGCCGGCCGGGCGGCAGCCGCCGTCAGGGGCGCTTCGTGGGAAGCGGCCGCAATCCGGGCCAGCGTTCCGCCATGGCCGCTCGCATCCGAAGCGCGAGCCGCGCCGTCTCGCCGAGCGGACCGTCGCCGCCGACACGCCCGACCACACCGAGCCGGTGGGCCAGCCGGTCCCGCGCGCTGACCGTCCACCACGTCCAGTCCTCGACGGTCAGGCGAGCGAGGTGGTCCTCGGTCTCGCGGAAGGCGCGCTCGACCAAGGCATCGCCGCGGATCGTCCAGCCGGCGCACGCGTCGGCGAGTTCGTGGTCGTCGATGCCGCGTCCTGAGGCCGCGGCGTATGCGGCCTCGGCTTCGGCGAGCAGCTCGGGCGGCTGCGCGGTCGAGCACCAGCAGGTCGGAAAACCGATACGCAGATAGGCCAGCTCGACCGTCCCGTCACCGAGCGAGGCCTGCTCGAAGTCGACGAACCGCACGCCGGCCGCGGTGTGCAGGTCGTTGGCCGGACACGGATCGCCGTGAAGCAGAACCCTGCGTGCCGAGCGGGCCGCCAGGCGAGTCAGCAGGCTGTCGAGTTCGGTGGCGACTCCTTTCGGCGCCGACACCTCGAGCCATGCCGCCAGCTTCACAAACGCCTCGGCATCCGCGCTCGTCGGCCCGGCCCAGAGCGGCAGGCCGGCAACCCCTTCGGTCGGCGTCCCATGGAGCCGGCCCAGAGCAGTGGCGTACGCGACCACCCAATCCGCAGGCGGTGGACGCTCCTCGACCCACTCCGTCACCAGCGTTCGCTCGCCGCGATCCGCGCCGAGCAGCCGCGGCACCACCGGCGGCTGCACGGCTGAAGCCGCTTCCAGCGCCGTCACCTCGCGGGCGAAGCGATCGTCCGCGCCGGGGCCGGCGACCAGGTGCTTGATCACCGCACGAGTGCCGCCGAACTCCGCGCGCCACACCTTCGAGCGTGGGCTGCTGCCCAGCACGCGCACCCGCTTCGGCGCGCCGAGGCGGGCCGTGAGGTCCTCGCCGAGGGGGAGTGCCGACCGCATGCCTTCATCGTGGCATGCGGTCAGGGTCCTGCGACCGCCGAGCTACTTGCGGACCGGGGAGACGCCGAGGGACATGCCGACCAGACCGCGGCTGCGGGTGGCGATCTTGTCGGCGATGCCGATCAGGACCTGCGCGGCGGGGGAGTCGGGGTCCGAGGCGGTCAGCGGCCGGCCGTTGTCGCCGCCCTCGCGAAGCCGCACGTCGATCGGGACCTGGCCCAGGACCGGGACCTTCGTGCCGGTCGCGCGGGTCAGCGCCTCGGCCACGGTCTCGCCGCCGCCGCTGCCGAAGACGTCCACCTGCTCGCCGCAGTGCGGGCAGGGCATCCACGACATGTTCTCGATGACGCCGGTGATGCGCTGGCGGGTCTGGACGGCGATGGTGCCGGCGCGCTCGGCCACCTCGGCGGCGGCCTGCTGCGGGGTGGTGACGACCAGGATCTCCGCGTTGGGGACCAGCTGGGCCACCGAGATGGCGATGTCGCCGGTGCCGGGCGGCAGGTCCAGGAGCAGCACGTCCAGGTCGCCCCAGTAGACGTCGGCCAGGAACTGCTGGATCGCGCGGTGCAGCATCGGGCCGCGCCAGACCACCGGGGAGTTGCCGGGGGTGAACATGCCGATGGAGATGACCTTCACGCCCGACGGCGCCGTCGGGGCCAGGATCATGTCGTCGATCGGCGTGGGGGGCTCGGTGACGCCGAGCATGCGCGGGATGGAGTGGCCGTAGATGTCGGCGTCCACGACGCCCACCTTCAGGCCCTTGGCGGCCAGCGCCGCGGCCAGGTTCACGGTCACCGAGGACTTGCCGACGCCGCCCTTGCCGGAGGCGATCGCGTACACCCGGGTCAGACTGCCGGCCTGGGCGAACGGGATCTCGCGCTCGACCTGGCCGCCGCGCAGCTTGGTCTTGAGCGCCTCGCGCTGCTCGGAGTTCATCACGTCCAGCTCGACCTCGACCGCGGTGACGCCGTCGATGGTGCCGACCTCGCGCTTGATGTCGTTGGTCAGCCGGTCCTTCATGGGGCAGCCGGCGACCGTGAGGAAGATGGCCACCTTGACGGCGCCGTCGGCGGCGACGTGGACCTCTTTCACCATGTCCAGTTCGGTGATGGAACGGTGGATCTCGGGGTCCTGGACACGCGAAAGCGCCTTGTGGATAGCGTCTTCCGTGATCCCGTGCTCGACGGTGATACTCATGAACACGATGCTACGTCTTCGCGTGCGTGGCACTTAGTGCCACCGGCTATGCGCTGCGTCACGCGAGGCCGCGCGACACCCGTCTCACAACGCGGCAACCGACGTGTGAGGCACCCCTCAAGGTCTACACTGAGCCGGGTACAGCCCACATCACAGCGTCGTGGAATCCGGGCGAATTCACTCCTGACCTGCGTGAAGGAAGAGCTGTCGTGACCAAGCCTGTGGTGTCCGCCAAACCCGTCGTGCTGATCGCCGAGGAGTTGTCCCCGGCCACCGTCGACGCCCTCGGCCCCGATTTCGAGATCCGGAACTGCAACGGCGCCGACCGCGCCGAGCTGCTCGCCGCGCTGCCCGAGGCCGACGCCCTGCTGGTGCGCTCGGCGACCCAGGTGAACGCCGAGGCGCTGGCCGTCGCGGCCAGGCTGAAGGTGGTCGCCCGGGCCGGCGTGGGCCTGGACAACGTCGACGTCGGCGCCGCCACCAAGGCCGGCGTCATGGTGGTCAACGCCCCCACCTCGAACATCACCTCCGCCGCGGAGCTGGCGATCGCCCTGCTGCTGGCCACCGCGCGGCACATCCCGAAGGCCAACGCCTCGCTGAAGTCCGGCAAGTGGGAGCGCAGCAAGTTCACCGGCGTGGAGCTCGACGACAAGGTCGTCGGCATCGTCGGCTTCGGCCGGATCGGGCAGCTGGTCGCGCAGCGGCTGGCGCCGTTCGGCGTGCGGCTGCTGGCCTACGACCCCTACGTGCAGCCGGCCCGGGCCGGGCAGCTCGGCGCGAAGGTCGTGAGCCTGGACGAGCTGCTGGCCGAGTCCGACTTCATCACCGTGCACCTGCCGAAGACCCCGGAGACCCTCGGGCTCATCGGCGAGGAGGCGCTGACCAAGGTCAAGCCGGGCGTGCGGATCATCAACGCGGCGCGCGGCGGCATCGTGGACGAGGCCGCGCTGGCCATCGCGATCAAGGAGGGCCGGGTCGGCGGCGCCGGTGTCGACGTGTTCGTCACCGAGCCGTGCACCGAGTCCCCGCTGTTCGACCTGGACCAGGTGGTCGTGACCCCGCACCTGGGCGCCTCCACCGACGAGGCCCAGGAGAAGGCCGGTGTCGCCGTGGCGAAGTCGGTCCGCCTGGCCCTGGCCGGCGAGCTGGTCCCGGACGCGGTGAACGTGCAGGGCGGCACCATCGCCGAGGACGTGCGCCCCGGCCTGCCCCTGGCCGAGCGGCTGGGCCGGGTGTTCACCGCCCTGGCCGGCGCGGCGCCGACGCAGCTGGACGTGATCGTCCGCGGCGAGATCACCCAGCACGACGTGAAGGTGCTGGAGCTGGCGGCGCTCAAGGGCGTCTTCGCGGACGTGGTCGAGCACTCGGTGTCGTACGTGAACGCGCCGCTGCTGGCCACCGAGCGCGGCATGGAGGTCCGCCTGACCACCAGCTCGGACAGCCCGGACTACCGCAACATGACCACGGTCCGCGGCGTCCTGGCCGACGGCTCGGTGGTGTCGGTGTCCGGCACCGTCACCGGCCCGCGCCTGGTGGAGAAGATCGTCGAGGTCGACGGCTTCCAGCTCGACGTCACCATCGCCGAGCACCTGCTGTTCCTGCGCTACACCGACCGCCCCGGCGTGGTCGGCCAGCTCGGCGGCATCCTGGGCACGGCCGGCATCAACATCGGCGGCATGCAGGTCGCCCGCGCCGCCAAGGGCGGCGAGGCGCTGGTCGCGCTGACGGTGGACTCGGTCGTGCCGGCCGGGCTGCTGGAGGAGATCAAGGCGGCCATCGGCGCCACGGCGGTGCACAGCATCTCGCTGGAGAACTGAGGCCCGGCCGGCGCCGAGCCGGTGGGGCAGGGCTTCGCGGCAGGCGGTTCCGGTGTTCCGGGGCCGCCTGCCGGCTTGTGGGGACGGAAAACGGGTCGCTGCGAGGGGCAGTATCAGGGGCATGCGTTCCCGGCTGAGCGGACGGTTCACCGGCGCCGACTACTAGGCGCCGTCAGAGCCTCTGACGGGACAGCCGCTGGAGTCAGCGTGTCCCGCACCGACCATCACCTGCCGGTCCGCCTCCGGGAGGGCATGCCGCCACGCCTTGTCCTGCTGCCTTACTGGCGGGGAAAGCGCCGCAGCGAACTGGCCGTCTATGCCAACGGGCTCGAACGCCGTGCGCGGGCGGAACTCCACACCTACAGCGTGCTCGTCGTGAGCGCGTTCCGGGGCGGCGGCGACATCGAGGAACTCCGCGAGCCCGACGCCCGTCCGAGGCACGGCGCGCGCTGGGATTTCTGGTGAGCGCCGCTACTCCGGCCGCCGGCCCCAAGCCGTGATGTGGGTCAGCGACAGGTCCACCACCTCAGGGTCCTGCAACAGCCGTCGTGCCTCCCGGTACACCGCTTCGTCCAGCTCCATCCGCGGCCACAGCTGGTCCCAGGTGCGCAGCCAGAACTCGTTCGGCGGGGTGCCGGCGCGCAGCGTCGGTGTCGTGGCCTCCTCGCCGATGCGGGTCAGGCCCAGTTCGCGCAGGCGCCCCGGGTAGTCGCGGGCGAAGTGGAAGTCGGTGCCGATCGCCGTGTTGAGCATGCGGCGCATCGCGGCGAAGGTCTGGCGCAGGGCCTGGTGCGGTGAGGAGTGCGTGGCGAAGTCCACGTCGTCGCCGACGATGAGCCAGCCTCCGGGGCGGACCCAGGAGGCCAGGCGGGCGAGCAGGGCCGCGCGCTGTGGCGTGTGCATCAGGGTCAGGCGGCAGTGCACGAGGTCGTACCGGCCCGGGTCCGCCTCTGGGTCATCGGCTTCCAGGGCATCGACTTCCAGGGCGTCGGCTTCCAGGATGTCGAGGTTCGAGGGGTTCGCGAAGGTGTGCAGCATCTTCGTCGAGCGGTCCAGCGCCGTCGCCGTGCCGTCCGGGGCCACGGTGTCGGCGAGCCAGCGGGCCACGTGGCCGGGGCCCGCGCCGACGTCCAGGCATCGCCATCCGGGGGACACGCCGAGGGCCCGCAGACAGCGGAAGGTGTGGTCGTCGTACATGGCCGCCAGAGCGGTCAGCCTGGGGATCTCCGTGCCGACGCGCTCCGGGCGGAACAGGCGGTCGCCGTAGCGTTCGCGGCGGTGTTCGGGCTGGTGCGCGGCGGTGCCGGGGGTGTGCGCGGGGGCCTGGCTCATAGCCCCTGATTCTTCGCCGCCCGGGCCGAAGCGGCACTCGGACGGCGAAGGCGGACGGAGCGGGACGCTTCGCGGCGGTCTCACATCGTAAGAACATCCGCCCGCGGCGCAGACAAGATTTAGTCGGATGTCCTAGTGTTTTCCTTGCGCCGCAGGCCACCCTTACCGCGGTAGTCGCTTTCGCAGTACTCCGGCACCCTTCGGAGTCGTCCTCCCTTACGACGACAACCCCCGATCAAGACCCTGTCTGGAGTCCGCCATGACCCGCACCCGCCGTCCCCGTCACTCCTCGGCCTCCTCCGCCGAGGCCGCCGCCGCCGCCCGCGAGGCGCTGCAGCAGGCGCTGGACCGCCGCAGCCGCTGAGCGGCGGCGGGCCGACCGCAGAGTGTCCACATGTCGAACACTCGCAGCTTGCCCATCGAGACACGGTCTACCGTAGGACCATGACAGCACCCTCCACCATCGCGCTGGCCGTGATCCCCGGCGACGGCATCGGCGTCGAGGTCACCGCCGAGGCCCTCAAGGTCCTGCAGGCCGCGCTGCCGCAGGACGTGAAGGTGGAGGGCACCGAGTACGACCTCGGGGCCCGCCGCTACCACGCCACCGGCGAGACGCTGCCGGACGAGGTGCTCGACGAGCTCCGGGGCTACGACGCGATCCTGCTCGGCGCCATCGGCGACCCGAGCGTGCCCTCCGGGGTGCTGGAGCGCGGGCTGCTGCTCAAGCTGCGCTTCGCCTTCGACCACCACGTCAACCTGCGGCCCTCGCGCCTGTTCCCGGGCGTACCCGGGCCGCTGAAGGAGCCCGGCGCGGTCGACTTCGTCGTGGTCCGCGAGGGCACCGAGGGCCCGTACACCGGCAACGGCGGGACCATCCGCAAGGGCACCGTGCACGAGGTGGCCACCGAGGTCAGCCTCAACACCGCCTACGGGGTCGAGCGCGTGGTGCGCGACGCCTTCGCCCGGGCCCAGGCCCGGCCGCGCAAGAAGCTGACGCTGGTCCACAAGACCAACGTGCTCGTCTTCGCCGGCTCCCTGTGGAGCCGGGTGTTCACCGAGGTGGCCCAGGAGTTCCCCGAGGTCGCCACCGACTACCTGCACGTCGACGCCGCGACGATCTTCCTGGCCACCCAGCCGGAGCGGTTCGACGTGATCGTCACCGACAACCTGTTCGGCGACATCATCACCGACCTCGCCGCCGCGGTCACCGGCGGCATCGGGCTGGCGGCGTCCGGGAACCTGGACGTCACCGGCACGTTCCCGTCGATGTTCGAGCCCGTCCACGGTTCGGCGCCGGACATCGCGGGGCAGGGCAAGGCCGACCCGACCGCCGCGGTCCTGTCGGCGGCCCTGCTTCTGGACCACCTCGGACGGACCAAGGACTCCTCGGTCCTGTCCGAGTCGGCGCGCAAGATCGAGGCGGCTGTCGAGGCCGACCTCGCCGAGCGCGCCACGCACACCGCGCCGCGGACGACCTCCGAGATCGGCGACGCGCTGGCGGCCAAGGCCGCCGGGTTGTAACCCGCCGCTGTAACACATCCACACCCCGGAACCGGCCTGGCGGCACAGCGATGAGCCAGGCCGGTTTTGCGTCGTGTCCGCGCCAAGGGCACGAGCCGAGGTATGCCTCGCCCCGCTCCTGGGGTAACGTCTCAGATAATGGGATTTTCCCTGGGAGGGGTGCCGCGAGCTGCGCACCTCGGCTGCACACCGGGCCAGAGCAGGCCGTCGAGGCCGTCAAGGAGGACGCGCGAGATGACCCAATTGTTTTCGGCACAGGCCATTGAACTGAAGCCGAGCTCCACTCCCAAGTCCGTCGAGGAGCGCGAGGCGCTCAAGGCGGTCGGCGGGTTCGGCCAGATCTTCTCCGACCACATGGTCACGATCCGCTACACCGAGGGCAAGGGCTGGCACGACGCCGTCCTGGAGCCCTACGGCCCGGTGAGCCTGGACCCGGCGGCCTCGGTCCTGCACTACGGCCAGGAGATCTTCGAGGGCCTGAAGGCCTTCCGCACCGAGGACGGCCAGATCGTCTCCTTCCGCCCCGACGCCAACGCCGCGCGCTTCAACCGCAGCGCCGTCCGGATGGCGATGCCCGAGCTGCCCGAGGACCTGTTCCTGGCAGCCATCGACGCGCTGGTCAGCACCGACCGCGAGTGGGTGCCGGAGGGCGAGGGCCGCAGCCTGTATCTGCGGCCGTTCATGTTCGCCACCCAGGTCGGCCTCGGCGTGAACTCGCCGAGCAAGGAGTACCTGTTCATGCTGATCGCCGGCCCGGCCGGCTCGTACTTCGCCGGCGGCGTGAAGCCGGTGACGGTGTGGCTGTCCGAGGACTACGTGCGCGCCGCCAAGGGCGGCACCGGCGAGGCCAAGTGCGGCGGCAACTACGCGGCCAGCTTCCTGGCCCAGGCCCAGGCCGTGGAGCAGGGCTGCGACCAGGTGGTGTGGCTGGACGCCGTGGAGCACAAGTACGTCGAGGAGATGGGCAGCAACAACCTCTACTTCGTCTACGGCACCGGCGCCGGCGCGCGGCTGATGACCCCGGCGCTGACCGGCTCGCTGCTGCCCGGCATCACCCGGGACTCGCTGCTCAAGGTGGCCTCCGACCTCGGCATCCCGGCCGAGGAGGGGACGATCTCGGTCCAGCAGTGGCGCGACGGCGTGGCCTCGGGCGAGATCACCGAGGTCTTCGGCTGCGGCACCGCGGCCGTGGTGACCCCGCTGGGCAAGGTCAAGAGCAGGGACGGCGAGTTCACCATCGGCGACGGCGAGCCCGGGCCGGTGGCCTCGCGGATCCGCCAGGCGCTGCTGGACATCCAGACCGGCAAGGCGCCCGACCTGCACCACTGGCTGCGCAAGATCGCGTAGTCGGCGCCGGGCGCCGCGATGCCCGGCGGACTTCGTGGCAACGACTTGATCATCGCCGAGGCGCGAGGGAAGGTCGGGGAGTGACACAACCCCTGACCGACTCCGCGCCTCGGCGTTCGTTGTGGCGCCACCGCGACTTCCTGCTGCTGTGGGGCGGCCAGTCGGTCAGCGAGATCGGCAGCGCGATCACCGTCCTGGCCCTGCCGCTGGCCGCCGTGGTCCTGCTGGACGCCAGCACGTTCCAGGTCGGCGTGCTCACGGCGATGAGCACGCTGCCGTTCCTGCTCGTCGCCCTTCCGGCCGGCGCGCTGGTGGACCGGGCCGCGAAACACCGGCTGATGATGTGGTGCGACGTGGGCCGGCTGCTGCTGATGGCCTCGGTGCCGCTGGCGACGCTGCCCGGCCTGCACCTGACGTACCCGCACCTGCTGATCGTCGCGCTGCTGGCGGGTGTGCTGACGGTGTTCTTCGACGTCGCCTACCAGAGCTACCTGCCGGTGCTGCTGGAGCGCGGCGATCTGGTCGACGGCAACGGCAAGCTCGGGGTCACGCAGTCCTTCGCACAGTTCGCGGGCCCTTCGCTCGGCGGCGTGCTGGTCGGGGCGCTCGGCGCGGCGCGGGCCCTGATCGCCGACGCCGCCAGCTACGGTGTGTCCGCGCTGTCGCTGCTCCTGATCCGGACCCCGGAGCCGCCGCCGCATCCCGGCCACCGGGAACGGCGGATCCGCGACGACATCAGGGAAGGCCTGCACTTCGTCGTCAAGCACCCGATCCTGCGCAAGGTCGTCGCGTGCACCGGCACCAGCAACCTGTTCAGCTCGATGCTGCTGGCCGTGGAGATCCCCTTCATGGTCCGGGTGCTGCACCTCAAGCCGAGCGGCGTCGGCCTGGTGCTCACCCTGGCCGCGGTCGGCGGGATGGCCGGCGGCCTGGTCGCCAAGCCGCTGGCCGACCGCTTCGGCAGCGCGCGGATCGTCTGGCTGGCCCCGCTGGTGCTCGGGCTCCCGGCGTTCCTGGCGCCGCTGGCGACACCGGGGTGGGGAGTGCTGTTCTACCCGGCGGGCCTGGCGTTCTTCGGGATGATGGCGGTCGTCTACAACGTCGCGCAGGTCTCCTATCGGCAGGCGATCACCCCGCACGCGCTGCTCGGCCGGATGAACGCCAGCGTGCGGTTCATCGTCTGGGGCACCATGCCGCTCGGGGCGCTGCTCGGCGGGCTGGTCGGGACCTGGCTCGGGCTGCGGCCCACGCTGTGGATCGCGGTGATCGGCAGCTACACGGCGGTGGCGTGGGTCTTCTTCTCGCCGCTGCGCCACATGCGGGACGTGCCGGCGCACACCGAACCGGTCGCCGTGACAGCCGATCCCGCATGACGAGACGCACTGTCCCAATCACAACAAGTTGTGGCAGGGTTGGTGTCATGCAGCATCAGCCGCAGATCATTACGGCGTGCGCGCCGGCACCGGAGCAGCGATAGCCCACTGCCCACCGCCAGCGCGCAGACCTCTCGTGGACTTCCACGGGGGGTCTTCTGTTTTTTCACCTGAAGCCTGCACAGCCGAGGAGTTCCGGGCATGTCCGCAAAAGACGACTACGAGTCTTTTCACGTTTACGACACCACCCTGCGCGACGGCAGCCAGCAGGAGGGCCTGACCCTCGCCGTCGCCGACAAGCTCGCGATCGCCCGGCACCTGGACGCCCTGGGCGTCGGCTTCATCGAGGGGGGATGGCCGGGCGCCGTCCCGAAGGACACGGAGTTCTTCCGGCGGGCTCAAACAGAGCTCGACCTGAAGCACGCGCAGCTCGCCGCGTTCGGCAAAACCCGCCGGACCGGCGTCAAGGCCGCCGACGACCCGCTGGTGGCCGCGCTGCGGGAGTCCGGGGCGCCGATCGTCACGCTGGTGGCCAAAAGCCATGTCCGGCATGTCGACCTGGCGCTCCGGACCACCTTGGAGGAGAACCTGGCGATGATCCGGGACACCGTGGAGCACCTGCGGGCCGAGGGCCGCCGGGTGTTCCTGGACGCCGAGCACTTCTTCGACGGCTACCTGGCCGACGCCGCCTACGCCGTGGAGTGCCTGCGCACCGCGACCGAGGCCGGCGCGGACGTCGTCGTGCTCTGCGACACCAACGGCGGCATGCTGCCCGCGCAGCTGGCGGACATCGTGCACGAGGTGCGCCAGGCCACCGGCACCCGGATCGGCATCCACACCCACGACGACGCCGCCTGCGCGGTGGCCAACGCGCTGGCCGCGGTCGACGCCGGCGCCACCCACGTGCAGGGCACGGCCAACGGCTACGGCGAGCGCTCCGGCAACGCGAACCTGTTCAGCGTGGTCGCGAACCTGCAGCTCAAGCTGGGCCGCGAGGTGATCCCGCCGGCCGGGCTGGCCGAGATGACCCGGATCGCGCACGCGGTCTCCGAGGTCACCAACCTCGCGCCGAACCCGCAGGCGCCGTACGTCGGCGTCTCGGCGTTCGCGCACAAGGCCGGGCTGCACGCCTCGGCGGTGCGCGTCGACCCGGACCTGTACCAGCACATCGACCCGCAGCTGGTCGGCAACGACATGCGGATGCTGGTCTCGGAGATGGCCGGCCGGGCCTCGATCGAGCTCAAGGGCCGCGAGCTGGGCTTCGACCTGTCCGCCGACCCCGACACGCTGAGCCGGGTGACCAACCGGGTCAAGGAGCTGGAGGCCGGCGGCTACTCCTTCGAGGCCGCCGACGCCAGCTTCGAGCTGCTGCTGCGCGGCGAGCTGGCCGGCGCCCCGGTGCGCTTCTTCGAGGTGCTGTCCTGGCGGACCTTCGCCGACCGGCTGGCCGACGGCGCGGTGGTCAACCAGGCCACGGTCAAGCTGCGGATCAAGGACGAGGAAGTGTTGGCCGCCGGCGAGGGCAACGGCCCGGTCAACGCCCTGGACAACGCGCTGCGCGCGGCGCTGGCCGCGGCCTATCCGGCGCTGGCCGGCCTGGAGCTGATGGACTACAAGGTCCGGATCCTCACCGGCGACCACGGCACCGCCTCGCGGACCAGGGTGCTGATCACCACGTCCGACGGCGTGACGGAGTGGTCGACGGTCGGCGTGGACGAGAACGTCATCTCGGCGTCGTGGCAGGCACTGGTCGACGCGGTGACCTTCGGTCTTCTGGCAAAGGGTGAGACAGTGCTCTGAAGGGGACCTGAAGGTCCTGCCGAAAGGTGAGGCTATTGACCCGATCGGTGATGATTCCCGCCCTCGTCTCGGTTATCTCCCGCTAATATGACGGTGCGTAAGGGGTCGGTGCCCTAGAGTCAGCCTTCCGTCGGAAGTCAGAGGGTTGGTGACGCACTGCCATGGGACTGGACAGGCGAGGGCCGATACTGGCCCTCCTCACGCGCCGACTGCCCGGGGTGCGCATCCAGGGCGTGCCGCCCGGGTACACGGCCGCCGCCGTGCTGATCGCCGCGCACGCCGGCGTGGCCCTGCTCGGCCCGGCCGGCGCCGTCCCGGCCCTGATGGGCGACGCCGGGCTGTCCGCCGCCGCGGCCCTCGCGGCGGCGGCGTGCATCCATCGCACGATCCTGATGGTCCGCTTCTACCGCATGGCCTGTTACCGCTGCTACTCCTGGCTGCTGGCCGGGCTGTCCTGCCTGGCCGCCGCGGTCGGCAACGCGGTGTGGGCCTGGTACGAGCTGGTCCTGGACCTGACCCCGCCGAGCCCTTCGGCCGCGGACTGGTCGTTCCTGTTCTTCGGGCCGCTGGCTCTGGCGGCCTTCGTCACCGCGCACGGCGAGCAGGTGAGCCTGCGGGTGCGGGTGCGGCTGCTGCTGGACACCATCCTGGTCGCCGGCTCGCTGTTCGTGGTGGCCTGGGTGCTCGCGCTGGCGCTGGCCATCGAGCGGGTCGACTCCCCGGTGCGCACCTTCCTGGTCCTCGGCTACCCGGCCTTCGACCTGGTGCTGGTCAGCCTGTTGCTGGCGCTGCGGGCGCGCACGCCGGGGGAGCGGGGCGGGATCGGCACCGGGGTGCGGGTCGGCTACCTGGTGATCGTGGTCTGCGACTCGATCTTCACCATGCCCGCTATCCGTGACGGCTACCGGTCCGGCGGCATCCTGGACACCGGCTGGTTCGCCGGCTACCTGGTGATCGCGGTGGCGGCCTGGTACGGGGACGGCTGGCGGCCCGAGCGCGCCGGCCGGACCGCGTCCGGCGCCACGGACACCACCGCCTGCGGCGCCGGCTGCTCGATCGGGCTGCACGACTGCGACGCCGCGACCGGCCGCGAGGTCGCGCTCACCCTCGCCGCGCCGGACGTCCCGGCCCCCGGCACCCGCTTCATCGACGCGCCGTCCCGCTGGGCCTCGCTGCTGCGGACGGCGCGGGGGATACTGCCGTACTTAGCGGCCGCCTTCTGCCTGGCCGGCGTCCTGGCCGACGGCCTGGACACCGAGCGCCGCATGGACCCGGTGGTGCTGATCGCCGGCGCCGCGGTCCTGGTGGCGCTGGTGGCCCGGCAGGCGCTGACGCTGTTCGAGAACCAGCGCCTGACCGAGGACCTGCGGCGCGCGGCCGCGACCCTGCAGCACCACGCCTACCACGACACGCTCACCGGCCTGGCCAACCGCGCGCTGCTCACCGACCGGCTGGAGCACGCGCTGACCCAGCGGCAGGCCGAGTGGGAGCCGGTCGCGGTGCTCTTCCTGGACCTGGACGGGTTCAAGGGCGTCAACGACTCGGTGGGCCACGAGACCGGCGACCGCGTGCTGGTCGAGGCGGCCGGCCGGATCTCCGGCTCGCTGCGGGTGGGGGACACCGTGGCCCGGTTCGGCGGGGACGAGTTCGTGATCGTGCTGGAGGTCGGCACCTCGGTCGGCGGCGCCCTCGTGGTGGCCGAGCGGATCCGCGGCCGGCTGTGCGAGGAGTACCGCATCGAGGGGCTGGCGCACCATCTGGGCGCCTCGATCGGCGTAGCGTTCTCCGAGCCCGGCGGCACCGCGTCGAACCTGCTCAGGCGCGCGGACGCGGCGATGTACCGGGCCAAGACCGGGGGCCGCAACCGCGTCGTGGCCGAACCGCTCGCCGCCACCTGGGCGATTTCGCATGGCGAGACCGCGCCGATCAATGCTTGACACAGGCGACGGGGCAGGAGGAGGGTTACGACCATGACGACACGACAGTCGATTCTCGTACTTGCCGGGCGCGTAGGCTGACCTCCACTCAGCCGCGCGCCTCCCCTCGTTGAGCCTTCCGGCTCCGAGGGTTTTTTGTTGGCCAAGTACGTTGATCTCAAGAAGAGAGACAGTCATGACAGACCGCGGCGATCAGCAGGCGATCTCCGGCGCCGCCTCGTTGATCCGGTCGCTGGAGGAGAGCGGGGTCGACACCGTCTTCGGCATCCCCGGCGGCGCGATCCTCCCGGCCTACGACCCGCTGCTGGACTCCACCCGGCTGCGGCACATCCTCGTCCGCCACGAGCAGGGCGCGGGGCACGCGGCCACCGGCTACGCGCAGGCCACCGGCAAGGTCGGGGTCTGCATGGCCACCTCCGGCCCCGGCGCGACGAACCTGGTCACGCCGATCGCCGACGCGCACATGGACTCGGTCCCGATGGTCGCGATCACCGGCCAGGTGTCGAGCACGCACATCGGCACCGACGCCTTCCAGGAGGCGGACATCGTCGGCATCACGCTGCCGATCACCAAGCACAGCTTCCTGGTCTCCCGCGCCGACGAGATCGCCCGCACCGTCGCCGAGGCCTTCCACATCGCCTCGACCGGCCGTCCCGGCCCGGTGCTGATCGACGTCACCAAGGACGCGCTGCAGGCGGCCACCGACTTCTCCTGGCCGGTCGAGATGGACCTGCCCGGCTACCGCCCGGTCTCCAAGCCGCACGCCAAGCAGGTGCGCGAGGCCGCCCGGATGCTCACCGAGGCCAAGCGGCCGGTGCTGTACATCGGCGGCGGCGTGCTCAAGGCCCGGGCCACCACCGAGCTGCGGGTGCTGGCCGAGCTGACCGAGGCCCCGATCGTGACCACCCTGATGGCCCGCGGCGCCTTCCCGGACAGCCACCCGCTGCACCTGGGCATGCCCGGCATGCACGGCACGGTCGCCGCGGTCACCGCGCTGCAGAAGGCCGACCTGATCGTGGCGCTGGGCACCCGCTTCGACGACCGGGTGACCGGCAAGCTGTCCAGCTTCGCCCCGGGCGCCAAGATCGTGCACGCCGACATCGACCCGGCCGAGATCTCCAAGAACCGCACCGCCGACGTCCCGATCGTCGGCGACTGCCGCGAGGTGATCGCCGACCTGGTGGTCGCGGTCCAGGCCGAGCACGCGGCCGGCCGGCGCGGCGACTACGCCGGCTGGTGGGAGCAGCTCAACGGCTGGCGCAAGACCTACCCGCTGGGCTACGAGCTGCCCGACGACGGCTCGCTGGCGCCGCAGCAGGTGATCGAGCGCCTCGGCCGGATCTCCGGGCCCGAGACGATCTTCGCCGCGGGCGTGGGCCAGCACCAGATGTGGGCCTCGCAGTTCATCTCCTACGAGAACCCGTACACCTGGCTGAACTCCGGCGGCGCCGGGACCATGGGCTACGCGGTCCCGGCCGCGATGGGCGCCAAGGTCGGCATGCCGGACTCCACGGTCTGGGCGATCGACGGCGACGGCTGCTTCCAGATGACCAACCAGGAGCTGGCCACCTGCGCGATCAACGACATCCCGATAAAGGTCGCCGTCATCAACAACGGCAGCCTGGGCATGGTCCGGCAGTGGCAGACCCTGTTCTACGGCAAGCGCTACTCCAATACAGACCTGCACTCGCGGCGGATCCCGGACTTCGTGAAGCTGGCCGAGGCCTACGGCTGCGTGGGCCTGCGCTGCGAGTCGCCGGACGATCTGGACAAGACGATCGAGAAGGCGATGGAGATCGACGACGCGCCGGTGGTCGTGGACTTCGTCGTGCACCGCGACGCGATGGTGTGGCCGATGGTCCCCGCCGGCGTGTCCAATGATGAAATCCTGGCCGCGCAAGACGTGCGTCCAGACTTCGGAGACGGGGAGGAATAGCAGACCATGTCACGACACACCCTGTCCGTCCTTGTCGAGAACGTGCCCGGCGTCCTGACCAGGGTCGCCGGCCTGTTCGCGCGCCGCGACTTCAACATCGAGTCGCTCGCGGTCGGGCCGACCGAGCACGAGGACGTCTCCCGCATCACGCTGGTGGTCACCGTCGAGGACCATCCGCTGGAGCAGGTCACCAAGCAGCTCAACAAGCTGATCAACGTGCTGAAGATCGTCGAGCTGGACCCGGCGGCCAGCGTGCAGCGCGAGCTGCTCCTGGTCAAGGTCCGCTGCGACCAGGAGAGCCGCGCCGAGGTCATGGCCACCGTGCAGCTGTTCCGTGCCAAGATCGTGGACGTGGCCCCCGACGCCGTCACCGTCGAGGCCACCGGGGACAGCGAGAAGATCGAGGCGCTGCTCCGGGTCCTGGAGCCCTTCGGGGTCAAGGAGCTGGTCCAGTCCGGCATGGTGGCCATCGGCCGCGGCTCCCGCTCGATCGCGGACCGGCCGCTGCGCACCGTCACCCCCGAGGACGTCCGGGCACACCACGAGGGCAACCACGCCCACGCCGCCAACGGCTCCCGGGACACCCACAACCGCACCCACAGAAAGCAAATGAGCGACCACCATGGCTGAGATGTACTACGACGACGACGCGGACCTGAGCATCATCCAGGGCCGCAGCGTCGCGGTCCTGGGTTACGGCTCCCAGGGCCACGCGCACGCGCTGTCCCTGCGGGACTCCGGCGTGGACGTGCGCGTGGGCCTGCACGAGGGGTCCAAGTCCCGGCAGGCGGCCGAGGAGGCCGGACTGCGGGTCGTGACCCCGTTCGAGGCCTGTGAAGAGGCCGACGTGATCATGATCCTGGTGCCGGACCCGGTGCAGCGCAAGGTCTGGGCCGAGGCCGTCGAGCCGAACCTGGCCGAGGGCGACGCGATCTTCTTCGGCCACGGCCTGAACATCCGCTACGGCCTGATCAAGCCGCCGGCCGGCGTCGACGTCTGCATGGTCGCCCCCAAGGGCCCCGGCCACCTGGTGCGCCGGCAGTTCACCGAGGGCCGCGGCGTGCCGTGCCTGATCGCGGTCGAGCAGGACGCCACCGGCAACGCCACCGCGCTCGCGCTGTCCTACGCCAAGGGCATCGGCGGCACCCGGGCCGGGGTCATCAAGACCACCTTCACCGAGGAGACCGAGACCGACCTGTTCGGCGAGCAGGCGGTGCTCTGCGGCGGCGCCGAGGCCCTGATCAAGGCGGGCTTCGAGACCCTGACCGAGGCCGGCTACCAGCCGGAGGTCGCCTACTTCGAGTGCCTGCACGAGCTCAAGCTCATCGTCGACCTGATGTACGAGGGCGGCCTGGAGAAGATGAACTGGTCGGTCTCCGAGACCGCCGAGTGGGGCGGCTACGTCACCGGCCCGCGCATCGTCGACGACCGGACCAAGGCGACGATGAAGCAGGTGCTCGCCGAGATCCAGGACGGCAGCTTCGCCGAGAACTGGATCGCCGAGTACGACGCCGGCCTGCCGAACTACAAGAAGTACGTCGAGGCCGAGGCGCAGCACCCGATCACCGCGACCGGGCAGAAGCTGCGCTCGATGATGTCCTGGATCCGCGAGGACTGAGCGCCCCGCGAGACCCTCGAGGGCCGGCGCCGCACACCCGTGCGGCGCCGGCCCTTCTCTTTCGACTTCCGCTTCGTCCCCACTCGTCACTCTTTTGGCATGCTCACGCTGAATACACCGAATGTCGGGATTAGAGTTGCGAACGCGCTCCCAGCAGCGCGTTCGCATCGTGTGTCCCGACAGGAGGAGAAAGATGAGCGTCAGCAGGAGGACACTCGCGCTGCAGACCGGGGCGATCGCGGCGGCCGTGGCTCTGGCCGCCGCAGCCTGCGGCAGCAGCAGTAGCAGCGGGAACGCCAGCTCGGGCAGCAGCGGCAACGTCCAGGGGTCCAGCACCGCCGGCCGCAACACGGTCAACACCGCGACGGTGAAGCAGGGCGGCAACATCACCTGGACCATCGAGAAGACCGTCCAGGACTGGAACCCGCTGACGTCCAACGGCAACACCTTCGACTACGCGCAGGTCACCAACGGGATCTATCCGGACGTCTACGTGCCGCAGCCGGACTACTCCCTGGTGCTCAACACCGACCTCATGGCCGGCGAACCGGTGGTCACCAACGCCAGCGGCAGCACCCCGCAGACGATCGTCTACAAGATCCAGCCGAACGCGAAGTGGTCCGACGGCACGCCGGTGAGCGCCGACGACTTCATCTACCTGTGGCAGGCGCAGAACGGCACCAACCCGAACGTCGACGTGGCCAGCACCACCGGCTACAGCCAGATCGCCTCGGTGGTGGGCAGTGACAACGGCAAGACGGTCACCGTCACGTTCAAGCCGAACGAGCCCTTCTCGGACTGGAAGAGCCTGTTCACCTCGATCCTGCCCGCGCACATCGCCAAGCAGCACGGCGACGTCGCGGCCTCCTTCACCTGGCTGGACGCCAACCCGCCGACCGTCTCGGCCGGCCCGTTCGAGATCGCCCCCGGCGGCGTCTCGGCGGACAAGAGCCTGATCAAGACGGTCCGCAACCCGCAGTACTACGGCAAGGCCGCCAACCTCGACGAGGTGGACTTCCGCGCCATCACCGACTCCACCCAGGAGCCGACCGCCCTGGCCAACGGCGAGGTGGACGGCATCTACCCGCAGCCGCAGCTGGACCTGGTGAACCGGGTCAAGAGCATCAACGGCGTGGACTACCACATCAACCAGGGCCTGGTCTGGGAGCACATCGACCTGAACCTGCGCAACTCCGCCTTCGGCGGCCCGGCCAACGCCGACCAGACCCAGCCGGCCAAGGTGGCGCTGCGGCAGGCGATGTTCACCGCCTTCGACCGGCAGGGCCTGGTCAACCGGACCGTCAAGCAGTTCGACAACCAGGCGGCCGTGCTGAACAACCGCATGGTGGTGCCCGGCCAGCCCGGCTACCAGGACAACGTCTCGGCGATGTACCCGGACAGCGGCGACCTGGCCAAGGCCAAGCAGATCCTCACCTCCGCCGGGTACACCGGGGTGGGCACCGCGCTGGTCGACCCCAGCGGCAAGCCCGTTCCGGCCTTCCTGATGCGCTACACCGTGGGCAACGCGATCCGCCAGGACACCTGCAACCTGTTCGCGCAGACGATGAAGCAGCTCGGCATCACCGTCAACGTCGAGTCCACCGACGCCCTGGGCAAGACGCTGACCCAGTCCGACGCCCAGCACCACTACGACATCATCGTCTTCGCCTGGGTGGACACGCCGTTCCCGAACTCGGCGAACCAGCCCATCTACACCACCACGACCCAGGGCAACCCGCAGAGCAACTACGGCTACTACAGCAACGCGAACGTGGACAAGTGGCTGGCCGACGCCACCATCAACCCCGACCAGGCGGCCCGCGAGCAGGACCTGAACCAGGCCGACGCGCAGGTCACCAAGGACGCCTACACGCTTCCGCTGTACCAGAAGCCGACGATGATCGCGTACAAGAACACCCTGGGCAACGTGCGCGACAACCCGACCCAGATCGGCCCGACGTACAACATCCAGCAGTGGGGGCTGAAGTCCTAGCACGGCGTGGGCCGGGCGCGTCCCGCCGGCGCCCGGCCGCCCCAACCGGCGGGTACGGTCCCCTGCAGCCCTTCACGAAGAAGGCCCGATAGATGCTCGCCTTCACCATCCGCCGCATCCTGGTGTCGATCCCCATCCTGATCCTGTCCACCTTCCTGGTCTTCCTGCTGGTGGCGTGGGGCGCCGACCCCCTGGGCGACTTCAAGTCCAAGAACCCGCCGCCGTCCGCGTCCGAGGTCGCCGCGCGCGAGCACGCGCTCGGCCTGGACCACGGGCTGCTGGTCCAGTACTGGAACTGGATCAGGAACCTGGTGGTCCACGGCAACTTCGGGCCCTCGGTGCAGGGCGCTGCCTTCGACATCAACGCCGAGCTCGGCCGCCGGGTCTGGGTCACCTTCCGGCTGGTGATCTGCGCGATCATCATCGCGCTGATCCTGGCGGTCATCGTCGGGGTGATCACCGCGGTGAAGCAGTACAGCGTCACCGACTACGTCGCGACCCTGATCGGCTTCTTCTTCCTGTCGCTGCCGGTGTTCTGGTTCGCGATCCTGCTCAAGATCTGGGCCACCGACATCAACAACGCGACCGGCACCAACATCAAGACGCTGGGCCCGCCGGGCGGGGAGTGGGGCGGGATCGGGAGCTGGGCCGGCTACCTGGTGCTGCCGACCATCACGCTGGCGCTGGTCTCCTACGCCACCTGGGCCAGGTTCCAGCGGGCCTCGATGCTCGACGTGCTCAACAGCGACTACATGCGGCTGGCCCGGGCCAAGGGCCTGACCCCGCGCCGGGTCATGGTCCGCCACGGACTGCGCACCGCGCTGATCCCGATGACCACGCAGGTGACGCTGGACGTCGCGGCGATCATGGGCGGCACGGTGATCACCGAGCAGATCTTCCAGTGGCAGGGACTGGGCACGATGTTCCTCAACGGCATCCGGACCCAGGACACCAACGCGGTGCTGGCCTGGCTCCTGATCGCCGCGGCGCTGGTGATCGTCTTCAACCTGATCGCGGACATCCTCTACGCGGTCCTCGACCCCCGGATCCGGCTGGCATAGGAGGGAAGACGCATGACGGAGAACCTTCCGCCCCGGGACCCGAACGACGAGCCGGGGGAGGTCGACCTCGGCCCCACCCCGGGCGGCCGCAACGCCGAGTTCCTCGGCGAGCAGGGACAACAGCCCGGGCTGGCCATAGACGCCGTCACCCCGGGCGGCGAGGACGTCCTGGGAGGGGGCCCGGAGCCGTCCGACCGCGAGTTCGGGGTGCAGGCCCGCAACCAGTGGCAGCTGGTGCTGCGCCGGTTCCGCCAGCACAAACTGGCCCTGGTCTCCCTGGTCGTGCTGTTCCTGGTGTTCGTGTTCGCCTTCCTCGGGCCGGTGCTGTGGCACTACGGGCCGAACGACTTCACCGACGACTTCTCCGTGGCGCCCTCGCTCAAGCACCCGTTCGGCACCGACTCCAACGGCGCCGACCACATGGCGCAGGTGATGGCCGGTACCCAGCTGTCGCTGAAGATCGCCTTCGTGGTGGCCATCGGGGCCTCGGTCTTCGGTTCCATCTACGGCGCGGTCTCCGGCTTCTACCGCGGCGCCACCGACAGCCTGATGATGCGCCTGGTCGACCTGTTCCTGACCATCCCGGCGCTGGCCGTCGGCGCGCTGCTGGGCAAGAAGTTCGGCAACAACTGGGAGCTGCTGGCCCTGGTCCTGGCCGGTCTGCTGTGGACCGGCTCGGCGCGCGTGGTGCGCGGCCAGGTGCTCTCGGTGCGCGAGAAGGAGTACATCGAGGCCGCCCGGGCGCTGGGCGCCACCGACCGGCGCATCATCTTCCGGCACATCCTGCCCAACGTGGCCGGCCCGATCATCGTGCTGTTCACGCTGCTGGTGGCCACGGCCGTGCTGACCGAGACGGCGCTGAGCTACCTCGGCTTCGGCGTGCAGTTCCCCGACATCTCCCTGGGCTCGCTGATCACCTCCGGCGAGACGGCGGCCACCGGCGGGCGCGGCTGGCTGTTCTACTTCCCGGGCCTGTTCATCATCTTGATCGCGCTGACCGTGAACTTCATCGGCGACGGTCTGCGCGACGCCCTCGACCCGACCCAGACGAAGGTGCGCGCATGAGCCACGAGCCCGTCCCGGTGCCGAGCCTCGGCGTCCCGGCGCAGGAGGTCGTCCTGGCGGTCCGGGACCTGACCGTCACCTTCCCCAGCGACGCCGGTCCCGTGCAGGCGGTCCGCGGCGTCTCCTACGACCTGCGCTCCGGGGAGGTGCTGGGCATCGTCGGGGAGTCCGGATCGGGCAAGTCGGTGTCCTCGATGGCGGTCATGGGCCTGCTGCCGAAGACCGCGCGGATCGCCGGTTCGGTGCGTTTCAAGGACCGGGAGCTGCTGGGGCTGACCGAGAAGCAGATGACCGACGTCCGGGGCAAGAAGATCGCGATGATCTTCCAGGACCCGATGACCTCGCTGAACCCGGTCTACAAGATCGGCTGGCAGCTGTCCGAGGCGGTGCTGGCGCACAACGACGTCTCCAAGGAGGTGGCGCGCAAGCGCGCGCTGGAGCTGCTGGAGATCGTCGGCATCCCCTCGCCGGACAAGCGGATCGACCAGTACCCGCACGAGTTCTCCGGCGGCATGCGCCAGCGCGTGGTGATCGCCATCGCGATGGCCAACGATCCGGACGTGATCATCGCCGACGAGCCGACCACCGCCCTGGACGTGACGGTGCAGGCCCAGGTGCTGGAGGCGCTGCGCGCGGCGCAGCAGGAGACCGGCGCCGCCATGGTGCTGATCACCCACGACCTGGGCGTGGTCGCCGGCCAGGCCGACCGGGTCCTGGTGATGTACGCCGGCAAGCCGGTCGAGACCGGCCCGATCGACGGCATCTACCACCACCCGCGGATGCCGTACACCGTGGGCCTGCTGGGCTCGCTGCCGCGCCTGGACCAGCGCTCCCAGGAGAAGCTGACGCCGATCCCGGGCACCCCGCCGTCGGTGGTGAACCTGCCGCCGGGCTGCCCCTTCGCGCCCCGCTGCCCGCTGAGGACCGACATCTGCCTGCAGAGCGAGCCGGCCCTGCTGCCCGCGCTCGGCGCCGACCACGAGGCCGCGTGCCACCACTCGGACGTGCTTGCGCACGAGGGCGCGATGGACATCTTCAGCACCGACCCGAACGCCGTGCCGGGCGAGGGCCCGGACGCCGCCCCGAACGCCGTGCCGGGCGAGGGTCCGGACGCCGCCCCTCCGAACGAGAACGGAGCCGCGCAGTGAGCACGTCCGCCACGGCCCCGGCGTCCTCCACGTCGACCGCCCCCGTGCCGCTGCTGTCGGTGCGCAACCTGGTCAAGGAGTTCCCGATCCGCTCCTCCGGGCTGGTGCGCAAGCAGGTCGGCGTGGTGCAGGCGGTCTCGGACATCTCCTTCGACATCTCCGCCGGCGAGACCCTGGGCCTGGTCGGCGAGTCCGGGTGCGGCAAGTCGACGACCTCCCGGGCGGTCCTGCATCTGCAGCCGGCCACCAGCGGCCAGGTGCTGTTCGACGGCGTGGACCTGACCACCGTCGGCAAGAACGACCTGCGCCGGCTGCGCCGCGACATGCAGCTGGTGTTCCAGGACCCGTTCGCGTCGCTGGACCCGCGCATCACGGTGAACGAGATCATCGCCGAGCCGCTGCGCATCCACGGCCTGTACGGCGACAAGGGCGCGGGCCGCAAGAAGGTCGACGACCTGATGGCCACCGTCGGCCTCAAGCCGGAGCACGGCAACCGCTACCCGCACGAGTTCTCCGGCGGCCAGCGCCAGCGCATCGGGATCGCCCGGGCCCTGGCGCTGCGGCCGAGGCTGCTGGTGCTGGACGAGCCGGTCTCGGCGCTCGACGTGTCCATCCAGGCCGGTGTGATCAACCTGCTGGAGGAGCTGCAGGACGAGCTCGGGCTGGCGTATCTGTTCGTCGCGCACGACCTGTCGGTGGTGCGGCACATCGCCGACCGCGTGGCCGTGATGTACCTGGGCAAGATCGTCGAGCTCGGCCCGCGCGACCAGCTCTTCGACCACCCGCAGCATCCGTACACGCAGGCGCTGATCTCGGCGATCCCGATCCCCGACCCGCGCCGCGAGCGGACCCGGCAGCGCATTCTGCTGCAGGGCGACGTGCCGTCCCCGGCGAACCCGCCGTCGGGGTGCCGCTTCCGGACCCGCTGCCCGAAGTTCCTGACGCTGACCCCGGAGCAGCGGGAGAAGTGCGTCGACGAGGAGCCGCTGCTGGTCGGGCGGGGACCCGGCGGGATGGCGACGAGCCAGGACGCCGTGCACAAGGCGGCTTGCCACTACGCGGAGTCGGTGCAGGTGCTGTGAGGCCGAGCCGGGCCGCGCTCGCGCAGCCCGGCCGCGACCGATTGCTACATCCCCGAGAGCTTCGTCGGCCGCACGCCGATCTTCACCCGGTCCTTGGCGTCGGCGGGGACGACCGCCTTGCCGTCGTACCACTGCGAGAGCGTCTGGAACATCGTGGCCTCGGGGTCGTCCTCGACGACCTCGACGACGCCGCGGATCTCCAGGTACTCGTAGCCGTCGTCGGGGTCCATGATCGAGATGGCGACCCGCGGCTCCCGCGCGATGTTCTTGAACTTCTGGCGCTTATTCGTGTGCGTGAACCAAAGGAGTTCGCCATCCCACTTGAACCACATCGGGTTCACCTGGGGCGCGCCGTCGGGGCGGACCGTGGCCAGGTCGACCAGGACCGGCTTCTCCAGCAGGGCGCGGGCTTTGTCGGAGATCTCAAGCGTCATACGTCGTCCCAACTCGTGGTGCGGGTGTCGCCATTCCCGATCATCTTCTGTGTCATCGCGCCAGGGCGGCGTAGGCGTCGATCTCGGCGGTCAGCGCGCGCTTGCCCTCGGCGTCCAGGAACGAGGACTCGACGGCGTTCTTCGCGAGGCCCGCGACGCCCTGTTCGTCCAGGCCCAGCAGCTTGGCGGCGACCTCGTACTCGCGGTTGAGCTCGGTGCCGAACATCGGCGGGTCGTCGCTGTTGACCGTGACCACCAGGCCGGCGTCCACCATCTGCCGGATCGGGTGCTGGTCGAGGTCCTTCACCACGCCGGTGGCGATGTTCGAGGTCGGGCACACCTCGATGGGGATGCGGTGCTCCCCGAGGTAGTCGATGAGCTCCTGGTCCTGGACGAGCGAGGTGCCGTGCCCGATGCGCTCGGCCTTCAGGTGGCGCAGCGCGTCCCAGACCGTCTCCGGCCCGGTGGACTCGCCGGCGTGCGGGACGCTGTGCAGCCCCAGGGCGAGCGCGCGCTCGAAGTACGGCGCGAACTGCGGCCGCGGCACGCCGATCTCCGGTCCGCCGAGCCCGAATCCGACCAGGGCCTCGGGCTGGCGGGCCTCGATGAGCGCGACGGTGTCCTCGGCGGCCTCCGGGCCGGACTCGCCGGGGATGTCGAAGACCCACTTCAGGGTGAGGCCGAAGTCGCGCTGCGCGGACCGGCGCGCGTCCTCGATCGCCTCCAGGTACGCCATGCCGTCGATGCCGCGGCGCAGGTGGGAGCGCGGGGTGCAGGTGAGCTCGGCGTAGCGGATGTTCTGCGCGGCCATGTCGCGGGCGACGCCGTAGGTCAGGTCCCTGATGTCCTCGGGGGTGCGGATCAGGTCCACGACGTTCAGGTACAGCTCGATGAAGTGGCGGAAGTCGGTGAACGTGAAGTACGCGGCGAGCAGTTCCGGGTCGGCCGGGACGTCGGTCGCGCCCTCGTAGCGGGCCGCGAGGTCGGCGACGACGCGCGGCGAGGCCGATCCGACGTGGTGGACGTGGAGTTCGGCCTTGGGCAGGCCTTGGATGAAGTCGCGCATCCCGCGATTCTGCTCTAATGCTCGCTGAAGCGAAGAATCGCGTTGTCGCGGCCGGCCCCGGCGACCGCGAGCACGGCACCGATCGCGGCATAAGCGGCGAAGACCCAGATCGCCGATGACAGGCCCTGGGCGTGGAAGTACGCGACGCCGCGGACGGCGTTGGTGCCCTGGAAATTGGGCAGCCAGGGGCCGATCACGCGCCAGAAGGCCGGAATCATGTTCCGCGGCCAGGGCCCCGCGCCGGACGGGTTGCCGAGGATCACGAACAGGCCGATGACGATGCCGGTCCCGATCAGTCCGAGGAAGGTCTGCACGCCGTTGGCGAAGACCGACACCGAGAAGACGACGAGCACGCCGATCAGGGCCTGCAGCCACCAGGCCCCGCCGAGGAAGCCCATGATCGTGTGCACGATCAGGGTGCCGCCGATCCCGCCGAGCACGCTGTAGCCGGCCAGCATGCCGATGCGCTCCAGGGCGAGGCGCGGCGTCGCGCTCCTCATTCCGCCCATCAGGCCGACGAGGGTCGAGGCGAGGTAGCCGCCGACGGTCCAGGCGATGACGAGGTAGAAGGGGACCAGGCCCTCGGCGTCGCCGCGGTGGGGCGGGAGGACGTCCTTGACCTGGAGGGTGTGCTGCTGCGACTGCGCCGCCTGGGTGAAGGCGGCGGTCAGTGCTTGCGGGGCGGCCGGACCGATGGCCGTGGTGACCAGCAGTTGGTCGGCGCTGCCGACCGCGGCGGGGAGGTAGGCGCCGAGGACGCTGCGGTGCCGGATCGCTGCGGCCGCGGCGTCGGGGCTCGCCTCCGGCTTGAGGGTGAACAGCGGGCCGGCCTGGTCGGAGGTCTTCTGCAACTGCTGCACGACCTGCGCCGGCGCGACGACGCCGACCGGCATCCGGTGCGGGGGCTGCGGGCCGTGCATGGCGCCGACGTAGGAGACGACGAAGGCGAGTTGCATGAGCAGCGCCATGAAGACGAAGAAGCCGATCCGCGCGTCGCGGCCACGGCCACGTCCACGTCCACGGCCACGTCCACGTCCACGGGCTCGTCCACGGCCACGGGCGCGCCCGCGCTCGGTGAGGTCGGCGTTCGCGGCATCGAGGGCGGCACGGTTCATGCCGGATCGGTACCCGATGGTTTGGGCGGGATGCCCGGAATCTGCCGAAAGGGTGGTCGAGGGCTGATCTGTCCGGGCCGGCGGCCCTGAGGTCGGCCGGCCGTCGACCCTGAGGTCGGTTGGCCGGCGGCCTTTAGGCCGGCTGGCCGCCGGCCAACCGAGCTCGCCGGCCGCCGGCTCAAGCCTGCTCGCCGGCCGGTTGCCGCCCTCCTACCGCTTCTTCCGCGCCCTCTCCTGCTCGCGCGGCAGCCCGCCGATCATCAGCGGCATCCGGCCGAGCGTGGTGGCCGGGGTGGGCAGGGGGCGGGCCGCGCCCGAGCCGCCGTCGGGGGTCTGGGCGCCGCCGAGGGGGCGCATGCGCAGGAGGGCGGATTCGGCGGCCCAGCGCTTCTGGTAGTTGTCGCCCTCGGCGAGGTTCAGGCGCTCGGCGTGCAGGGCTTCGGCCGCGGCGCCCCATTCGGGCGTGCCCGGGACCACCAGCTCGACCTGGCTCAGGAAGCTGATCAGGCGGCCGCCCTGGTCCTTGCTGCGCATGGCGACCTCGACCACGCGGCCCGGGACCGCCCACAGGGGGAGGGGCTGCTCCGCGCCGCCGGCGACGATGGTCACCGCGCCCTCGTGCCATACATGCCAGACCGCTTGGGGGCCGGCGGGGCGCGCGGCGTCGGCCTTGGCGGACAAGCCCGCCGGACTCAGCCAGACCAGGCCGGACTTCTTCGCGGCCTCCTCGATCAGGGCCGCGTCGAAGTCGGGCTCGGGCACCCAGGGGGTCTCGTTCTCGCGGGCGTCGGCCGCGGGCTGCTCGGGCATGGGCGTAGCGTCTCACACCTTGCCCGGAACGCTTGTCGAGCCTTGCGAAGGCGGGGAGCGGTTTTCCGGATGCCGACCAACCGCAGAACCACGCCCCACCCCCGGATACGCTGTATCCGCCGACGGGGGCATCATCCGCGATAGGGGCTTACACGTGACCGGGACCCGCAGGTGACCGCCGACAGCGCCGCGACCGTACCCGCGGCGGTGCCGTCCGTCCCGCTCCGCGTCTCCGCCGTCCACCGGCCGCCGAAGGCCGATGTCGCGGTGCTCGGCGTCGCCGTCACCGCCGTCGGCACCTCCGGCCCGCTCATCGCCGCGGCCGCCGCGCCGGCGATGGCCATCGCCTTCTGGCGCAACGCGATAGCCACCCTCGTCTTCGCGCCCTATGTGCTGCTGCGCTCTGATCTGCGCGCCGAGGTGCGGGGGCTGGGCCGGCGGACGACCCTCCTGGCCGTCGTCGCCGGGCTCATCCTCGGCGCCCACTTCGCGACCTGGACGCCGTCCGCGAAGCTCTCGTCCGTCGCCTCGGCGACCGCCTTCGCCGCGACGCAGCCGATCTTCGCCGCGATCGTCGCCCGCGTCCTGGGGCACCACGTGCCCAGGCGCGCGTGGGCCGGGATCGGTGTGGCGTTCGCGGGGGTGTTCGTGCTGTCCGGGGTGGACTTCCATGCCTCGCTGCGTGCCTTCCAAGGCGACCTGCTCGCGCTGAGCGCCGCCGCCTTCGCGGCCGTCTACATGACCATCGGCGGCGAAGTCCGCAAGACCGCCTCGCTGCCGACCTACGCCTTCCTCTGCTACGGCGCGGCCTCGGTCTTCCTCATCGGTGCCGCCGCGGTGACCGGCTCGGCGCTCGCCGGGTTCAGCGGGAACGCGTGGCTGAAAATCGGCGCGCTCACCCTTCTGGCGCAGTTCCTCGGCCACACCCTGTTCAACCGCGTCGTGAAGACCACCAGCGCGACCGTCATCTCGACCGCGATCCTGCTGGAGGTGCCCATGGCGGCCGTGATCGCCGCCATCTTCCTGCACCAGATCCCCTCGGTGTGGGCGATCCCCGGGGCGGTGCTGATTCTCGGCGGACTGCTGCTCGTGGTGACCGCCAACCGGGGGCAGACCGCGCACTGACAGCCACAAAGCGGCCCCGGGAAGTGGCGCGCGTCATGATGACGCCCTAGGTGACCCGCCAGTAACGTGACGGCTATATCAAGCGGTCCGTACCCACCCCGGGAGGGAACCCACCCATGTCCGAGTCCGCTCGCCCGCAGCGTCCGCGCCGTTCGTGTCTGGCCGTCCCCGGCTCCAACCCGCGCTTCCTCGAGAAGGCGCAGGGTCTGCCGGCCGACCAGGTCTTCCTGGACCTGGAGGACGCCTGCGCGCCGCTGGCCAAGCCGGAGGCCCGGCACACGATCGTGAAGTTCCTGAACGAGGGGGACTGGACCGGCAAGACCCGGGTGGTACGGGTCAACGACTGGACCACGGAGTGGACCTACCGCGACGTGGTCACCGTGGTCGAGGGCGCCGGCCAGAACCTGGACTGCATCATGCTGCCGAAGGTGCAGAACGCGGCCCAGGTGCAGGCGCTGGACCTGCTGCTGACGCAGATCGAGAAGACCATGGGCTTCGAGGTCGGCAAGATCGGCATCGAGGCGCAGATCGAGAACGCCGCCGGCCTGGTGAACGTCGACGAGATCGCCGCGGCCAGCCCCCGGCTGGAGACCATCATCTTCGGCCCGGCCGACTTCATGGCCAGCATCAACATGAAGTCCCTGGTCGTCGGCGCGCTGATCCCCGGCTACCCGGCCGACCCGTACCACTACATCCTCATGCGCATCCTGATGGCCGCCCGCATGCACGACCTGCAGGCCATCGACGGCCCCTTCCTGCAGATCCGCGACGTGGACGCCTTCCGCGAGGTCGCCGGCCGCTCGGCCGCCCTCGGCTTCGACGGCAAGTGGGTCCTGCACCCCGGCCAGGTCGACGCGGCCAACGAGATCTACTCGCCCTCGCAGGAGGACTACGACCACGCCGAGCTGATCCTGGACGCCTACGACTACTGCACGTCCGAGGCCGGCGGGAAGAAGGGTTCGGCGATGCTGGGCGACGAGATGATCGACGAGGCCTCCCGCAAGATGGCCCTGGTCATCGCGGGCAAGGGCCGCGCCGCCGGGATGAGCCGCACCACGTCCTTCGAGATCCCGGAGGCCTGAGAGATGGGGCGCCTGGCGCAGACCGAGGGCCTGACCGACATCCAGGAGGAGATCCTGGCCACGGTCCGCACCTTCGTGGACAAGGAGATCATCCCGGTCGCCAACGACCTGGAGCACGCCGACGAGTACCCGACGGAGATCGTCGAGGGCATGAAGGAGATGGGCCTGTTCGGGCTCATGATCCCCGAGGAGTACGGCGGCCTCGGCGAGTCGCTCCTGACCTACGCGCTGGTGGTCGAGGAGATCGCGCGCGGCTGGATGTCGGTGTCCGGGATCCTGAACACCCACTTCATCGTGGCCTACATGATCAAGCAGCACGGCACCGACGAGCAGAAGCGGCACTTCCTCCCCGCGATGGCCGAGGGCGAGGTCCGGGCCGCGTTCTCGATGTCGGAGCCCGCGCTGGGCTCGGACGTCGCGGCGATCACCACCAAGGGCGTGCCCGCGGGCGACGGCAGTGACGATTACGTGATCAACGGCCAGAAGATGTGGCTGACCAACGGCGGCTCCTCCACCCTGGTCGCCCTGCTGGCCCGCACCGACCTCGGCGAGCCGGCGGCGCACAAGAACCTGACCACCTTCCTGGTGGAGAAGCCCGCCGGCTTCGGCGAGGTGGCGCCCGGCCTGACCGTCCCGGGCAAGATCGCCAAGATGGGCTACAAGGGCGTCGACACCACCGAGCTGGTGCTGTCCGACTACCGCATCCCGGCGAACCGGATCCTCGGCGGCACGCCGGGCAAGGGCTTCGCGCACATGATGGACGGCGTCGAGGTCGGCCGGGTCAACGTCGCCGCCCGCGCCTGCGGCATCGCGGTCCGGGCCTTCGAGCTCGGCGCCGCCTACGCCCAGCAGCGCAGCACGTTCGGCAAGCCGATCGCGCAGCACCAGGCGATCCAGTTCAAGCTGGCCGAGATGGGCGTCAAGGTCGAGGCCGCGCACGCGATGATGGTCCGCGCGGCGAAGGTCAAGGACGCCGGCCGGCGCAACGACCTGGAGGCCGGGATGGCGAAGTACCTGGCCGCCGAGTACTGCAAGGAGGTCGTCGAGGACTCCTTCCGCATCCACGGCGGCTACGGGTACTCCAAGGAGTACGAGATCGAGCGGCTGTACCGCGAGGCGCCGATGCTGCTGATCGGCGAGGGCACCGCGGAGATCCAGAAGATGATCATCGGCCGGCGGCTGCTGGAGGACTACAAGGCGAAGTAGGACTCTGTCCTCCGCTTCGCTCGCGAGGCGCCCGGTTCCCCGTGGGAAGGCCGGGCGCTTCGGCGTTTTGCCGGGTTCGCGTGGGATCATGGCCGGAAGGAGGCGCGGTGAGGTTCGTCGATGATCGCGGCACGCTGCTGCACGTCGTCCGGGACGGCGGGCACGGTCCCGCGGTGTTGTTCGTCCAGGGCCTGGCCGGCGCCTGGTTCGAGTGGGACCCGGTGGTGCCGTTGCTGGCCGGCGACCACCGGCTGGTGCGCTTCGACCGTCCCGGCCTGGGCTGGTCGCAGCAGGAGACCGGCGCCGACGGCAGGCCCGCGCCGCAGTCCCTGGCCGGCGAGGCCGAGCGGCTGGGCCGGGTGCTGGACGCGGTCGGCGTCGCGCCCGAGGAGAAGGTCTTCGTGGTCGCGCACTCCTACGGCGCCTTCCACGCCGAGGCCTTCGCCCGCCTGCACCCCGAGCGGATCGCCGGGATCGTGTTCGTCGACGCCAGCGCCGAGCCGGACATCACGCCGGCGCCCGGCGGGCCGGGCCGCGGGCTCGGGCAGGCCGTCGTGCGGGGGACCAGGCTGCTCGGGCTGAACCAGGTGCTGGGCCCGGCGGTGCGGCGGCTGGTCTATCAGGTCGCGAGCACGACCCACCGGGACCCGGACCGGGAACTGGGGCGCGCGGTCTACCGGTCCAGCCGGGTCGCGGCGGCGGTCGTGAACGAGCTGTGGTCCTACCGGCCCAGCGCCGTGGAACTGCTCGAGCTGCGCTGCGAGCGGCCTTTTCCCGAGGTTCTGGTCCAGGTGCTGGTGGGAGCGGCGGGCGCGGGGGAGGACGGACACGCGCGCCGCTGGGTCGAACGCCAGCGCGAATTCGCCAGCTTGTTTCCCGGGGCCGAAGTCGTAGAGTTACCCGATGCCAAACACCTGATCGCCACCGATCGACCGGACGCCGTCGCCACCGCCGTGCGCTCGCTGGGTTTTTGAGTGGTCGCTCCCGCTGCGGGGCCGGGTTACGGCAGGATGGTGCTTGAGGCGGATGAAGAGCGCGAACGTATAGGGCGGGAAGTAAACAGTGGCGACTTACTACGTCATAGCGAGGATGGACGGGACACGGTTCGTGGGGCCGGACCACCACAAGGTGGACCTCTACGACGCTCTCGAGCGGGGCGTGACCACGTTCATCCCCTCGGCGTGGCAGGAGCACGACGCGCTCTCCGTGGACGACGACGAGGCCTCGCCGAAGTCCGACGTCCCGGTCGGCCTGCTGGTCTACCCGGACCCGGCGCAGGCGGGCCTGGGCATCGCCGACGACATGACGCTCTCGCTCGGCATCGACGGCGGCTTCCGGCTGTTCCAGCTCCAGGCGGTCCCGGCCCCGGAGCACTACACGCCCTCCAGCGCGATCGGCGCCAAAGCCATCGTCACCCGCGAGTTCCTGGTCGTGGCCGAGGTCCCGGGCTGGTGGGCCTACGGCCCGCACGGCCGGCACGTCAACGGCCTGATCTCCGCGGTCTCCAACCTGGAGCGCCAGCAGGTGGACCAGATAGGGGTCGGCCTGGAGCGCGCGGACGTGATCTTCGAGGTCGACCGCCGCGAGGTCCTGGACGCCGCCGACCTGGAACTGCTGCGGCACGACCGCGTCGGCGCCGCCCGCGTGGCGCGTGGCTACGCGCGCGCCGCGACCTACCGCGCGTGGGACCGCGACGCCGGACTGTCGCGCGCCGCCTCGCTGATCGGCGACCTGGCGCACGCGACGGTGGTCGGGGACGTGCTGAGCGAGGAGCAGCTCACCCTGCTGCTGAAGAAGCTCACGCCGCACATCTCCGAAGTGAAGCCCGCCGGGGAGCTGGAGGCTTACGCGTCGGTGGCGGAGGACGGCGTCGGGGCCGAGGCAGAGGCCGACGCCGAGGACTGAGCCGCGAAATCGTGATGAACGCCGGTCAGCTCGGCGGCGTGAGCCAGTCGCCGGGCTCCTCCGGAGGCTTGATCTTTTCAGAGGCCGGAACACTGTCCTGCGTCGGCATCGGGTCCGGCACTGCCCAAGCGTCCTGCGTTAGCGGACCGGGCATCGCCGGCCCATACCCGTAGGGCATCGCCGGCCCGTACCAGGCACCCTCACGATTCCGCGCCGTCTGCGTCCTCGTGATGACCTGCACATATACGATCGCCAGCACCGCCGCCGCGATCCCCACCATCAGCGTGAAGATCCCTGATTCCACTACCGCCCGCACGTTGCGGAGGCGGTCGTCGGGGTCCGCGGCCTTGCGCGCCCGGCCGCTCTCGCCGACGGTCAGCAGGCCCATGAGCCAGAAGACCACGTACAGCGCCCACCACCACCCCGTGACGGCGCCGCCCACGTAGGGCTTGCCCCGGCGCCCGGCGACCATGGTGCTCCGGTAGATGTCGCGGGCCACGATGCACGGCAGCACGAACCCGGCTACCGGCACGAACCATCCGCCGATCGCCCATCCGACGCCGAGCGTCCCGTGGTTCGGGTCGTAGGCCTCGGCGTTGATGCGCGCGGCCCAGAACCAGCACACGAACACCACGGCCGTGGCCAGCGAGAAGATGATGAACCAGCCGGTCGCGGCGCGGGACGCCTTGTCGGCGTCCAGCAGGTCGCCGGGGTCGACCGCGTTCGGGTCGGTCTGGAGTCGGGTGAGCAGCGAGTGCCGCCAGGCCAGGAGTCCGATGGCGAGCAGGGCCATCGCCGCGTCCAGGGCCAGCAGGACGGTCGCGGCCCGGCCGAGCCCGGAGACCGAGGTCCTGAGCGGCGGTGCCGGGCCGCCGGAGGGCGGGGGGTATCCGTACTCGGATATGGGGCTCCCGGTCACCCGGGGCATCCCATCAGGGCGGCGGGCCCGCGTCAAGAACGTGGCGGACCTCACCGCCCGGCGTACTACTGGCCGGTAGCCCGCTGCGCCAAGATGACGAGGGTAAGCGGCAAGCGCCGACCGGCTCCCGGCGGCGACCAGGTGCGAAGGGACCCCCACCCATGCAGTTCGGCCGGTATTTCGAGGAGTTCGAGGTCGGCGCGGTGTACAAGCACTGGCCGGGCAAGACGGTCACCGAGTACGACGACCACCTGTTCTGCCTGATCACCATGAACCACCACCCGCTCCACATGGACGCGAACTACGCCGAGGAGACGACCGACTTCAAGCGCAACGTCGTCGTCGGCAACTACGTCTACTCGCTGCTGCTGGGCATGTCGGTGGCGGACGTGTCGGGCAAGGCGATCGCGAACCTGGAAGTGGAGTCGCTGCGGCACATCGCGCCGACCTTCCACGGCGACACCATCTACGGCGAGACCGAGGTCCTGGACAAGACCGAGTCCAAGTCCAAGGACGACCGCGGCATCGTTCACGTCCAGACCAAGGGTTACAAGCAGGACGGCACCGTCGTCTGCGTCTTCCGCCGCAAGGTGATGGTCCCCAAGCGTTCGTACGGCGAGGCCCGGGGCGGCGAGCAGCCCGGCCGGCCGACCCCGGCGGCGTAGCCGGGGCCGCCGGCGGGTAGGTGATGGGGCGCGTGCCCGAAACCGTGCCCCACCACCGGCCCGCTCTCCCCGCCATCCGGGTGACGGGGCTTGACGGACCGCCAGTGACGAGAGGACCGTCAGTCTCTATGAAGGCCGAGCCCAGCTGCCCACGCTGTGGGAGCCGGGTGCGCTCACCCGGCCTGCTGTCCACGGCTTGGCAGTGCGATCTGCACGGAGCCGTCCACCCGCTCCAGCCGGTGCAGCCGCCCACGGTGAAGGAACTCGCCGAGATCGCGGCCAACAGCCAGGTGCCGGTGTGGATGCCCTGGCCCCTGCCGACCGGCTGGGAGTTCACCGGCGTCGGCTACGCCGGCGACGAGGCCGGCGCCCGCGGAACCGTCGTGGCCTGTGCCGGTCCGAACCCCTTCGGGGGAGTCGGGGAACTGCTGCTGATCGCCGAGGAGATGGGCGTCGGCCTCGGCGCCCGCTTCGCCGGCCTCGACGGCCCCGACCCCGGCGAGATCTTCGAGCAGACCGCCGCGCACGCCAAGCTTTACGCCGCGGGCCGCTCGACGTCCATGTGGAACGTCCCGGACACCGGCGACCGCGCGGTGTTCCTCGGCGAGGCCGGCGGCCTGTGGCTGTGGGCGGTGCTGTGGCCGCACGACGCGGCCCACCTGATGTACGACGACCTGGTGCTCACCGACCTGCGCGACGCCGGCGCCGAGATCGACTGGATCCCGGTCGGCGGCCTGTCGGTGCGCCTGATGGAGATGTAGCGGGCCCGGCCCGCCGTATCAGGCGCCGACCATGCACCGCACCCGCCCGGAACGAGCACATCGGTGTGAACCTCGTGTGACCGTCGGCCCGGACCCGCTCGGGGCCCGTCATGGGTAGGCCAGAATGACCGACGTGACCCACACCGTGCGCGACATCATCCTCCTCGGCTCGACCGGCTCCATCGGCACCCAGACCCTGGACCTGGCCGCCCGCAACCCCGACCGCTTCCGGATCGTCGGCCTGGCGGCCGGCGGCGGGAACCCGGAGCTCCTCGCCGAGCAGGCCCTGACCACCGGCGCGCGCACCGTCGCGGTCGCCAAGGCGAGCGCGGCGCAGGACCTGAACCTCGCCTTCTACGCCGCGGCCCAGAAGCGCGGCTACTCCGCCGGGGAGTTCCAGATCCCTGAGATCCTCGCCGGTCCCGACGCGGCCACCGAGCTCGCCGCCCGCGCGTGCGACATCGTCCTGAACGCCATCGACGGCGCCGCCGGGCTGAAGGCCACCCTGGCGGCCCTGGAGGCCGGCCGGACCCTGGCCCTGGCCAACAAGGAGTCGCTGATCATCGGCGGCGACCTCGTCGCGCGGCTGGCCAAGCCCGGCCAGATCGTGCCGGTCGACTCCGAGCACTCGGCGCTGGCGCAGGCGCTGCGCGGCGGCCGGGCCGAGGAGGTCGACAAGCTCGTCGTCACCGCCTCCGGCGGGCCGTTCCGCGGGCGGACCCGGGCCGAGATGGCCGACGTGTCCCCCGAACAGGCCATGAAGCACCCGACCTGGAACATGGGCCCGCTGGTCACCTGCAACTCCGCGACCCTGGTGAACAAGGGCCTGGAGGTGATCGAGGCGCACCTGTTGTTCGACGTCCCGTTCGAGCGCATCGAGGTGGTGGTGCACCCGCAGTCCATCGTGCACTCGATGGTGCAGTTCGTGGACGGCTCGACGCTGGCCCAGGCCTCCCCGCCGGACATGCGCCTGCCGATCGCCCTGGCGCTGGGCTGGCCGGACCGGATTCCCGACGCCGCCCCGGCCATGGACTGGACCAAGGCCTCCACCTGGGAGTTCTTTCCCCTGGACAACGAGGCCTTCCCCTCGGTCCGGCTGGCCAAGCAGGTCGGTGCAACCGGGGGGACCGCCCCGGCCGTCTTCAACGGTGCCAATGAGGAGTGTGTGGCGGCGTTCCTGGCCGGCCGCCTCCGCTTCCCGGCGATCGTCGATACCATCGAACGGGTGGTCGCCGAGCACGCCGGTTCAGGGCACTCTCAGGGTGGGGACCTTACTCTGGAGGCCGTCCTGGAGGCGGATTCCTGGGCGCGTACGCGCGCGCGGGAACTCACAGCCGGCTGACAGACATTGTTGTGGTGACCGGTACTGCCCAGCGCCAGTGCTGACGACGATAGGTGGATAAGTGGGCCCGCTAGGCATCATCCTGTTCGTCATCGCGCTCGTGGCCTCGATCATGCTCCACGAGGCCGGGCACATGGTGTGCGCGCGCAAGGCCGGCGGCAAGGTCACCGAGTTCTTCCTGGGGTTCGGGCCGAAGATCTGGTCCTTCCGCAAGGGCGAGACCGAGTACGGCGTCAAGGCCATCCCGGCCGGCGGCTACGTGAAGATCGTCGGGATGACGGACCTGGAGCCGATCGAGCCCGAGGACGAGCCGCGGGCCTTCTACAAGAAGCCGCTGGGCTGGCGGCTGCTGACGCTGTCGGCCGGCTCGCTCACGCACTTCCTCATCGCCCTGGTGCTGCTGCTGATGGTCCCGCTCAGCTGGGGCATCGCCTCGCGGGACCTGTCCGGCACGGTCGGGACGGTCACCCAGTGCCTGAAGACGACGGCCGGCACCTGCGCCGCCGCCGACGCCGAGAGCCCGGCCAAGACCGCGGGCCTGGGGGCGGGCGACAAGATCGTCGCGGTGAACGGCGTGGCCACGCACAGCTGGCAGGACGTCACCGACCAGCTGCACAAGGGCCAGCCCTCGCTCGGCGGCGACAACAAGCCGACCAGCGCCCCGGTCCCGGTGCAGGTGACGTACGTGCGCGACGGGCAGCAGCACACGACGACCATCACCCCGGCGGTGGGCAACGTCTCGGCCGACCCCAAGCAGGTCCAGCTCGGCCTGATGATCGGCATCCAGGCCCCGCCGCTGGTCTACCAGCACCCCGGGTTCCTGAACGAGGTCGGCAACGGGTTCGACACCTACGGCTCCTACGTCAAGGGCTCGGTGACCGGCCTGGTCAACATCCCGGCCTCGATCCCCAAGCTGTTCCAGGCCACCACCAGCGACAAGCCGCGCGACCCGAACGCTCCGGTCGGCGTGGTCGGCATGGCGAGCCTGACCGGAAGCGTGATCAAGGACGGCGGCTACTCCCAGTTCCTGGGCTACATCGCCAGCATCAACATCTTCATCGGCATCTTCAACCTGCTGCCGCTGCTGCCCCTGGACGGCGGCCACATCGCGATCGCGCTCTACGAGGCCGGGCGCCGCAAGGTCGCCAAGGCCTTCGGCCGGCCGGACCCGGGCCGCGTGGACCTGAACAAGCTGATGCCCGCGGCGTTCACCTTCCTGGTCCTGTTCGTCGGTCTGTCACTGCTGCTGATGGCCGCGGACATCACCAACCCCTTGAAGCTCCCGAGCTGATCCGGTCTTGACCCGGCGGCCCCGTCGCGGTAGCTGTGACCTGCGCCACCATGGCGCCGGTGAAGGCCGAGTGAAAATCTCGCGGTGGGTGCGGGACGCCCACCGGCGTGCCGTAGCGTGGTCGGTGAGCAGAAAACCATTCACGGAACGGTGAGATCTTGACCGCCATCGCGCTGGGCATGCCCGCACTACCGACCAAGCCGCTTGCCATCCGCCGCAAGTCCCGCCAGATCATGGTGGGCAACGTCCCGGTCGGCGGGGACGCCCCGGTCTCCGTGCAGTCGATGACCACGACCCTCACCGCGGACGTGAACGCCACGCTGCAGCAGATCGCGCAGCTCACCGCCGCCGGCTGCCAGATCGTGCGGGTCGCGGTGCCCTCGCAGGACGACGCCGACGCGCTGCCGCTGATCGCGAAGAAGTCGCAGATCCCGGTGATCGCCGACATCCACTTCCAGCCGAAGTACGTCTTCGCCGCGATCGACGCCGGCTGCGCGGCGGTCCGCGTCAACCCGGGCAACATCAAGGCCTTCGACGACAAGGTCGGCGAGATCGCCAAGGCGGCCAAGGCCGCCGGCGTCCCGATCCGCATCGGCGTGAACGCCGGCTCCCTGGACAAGCGGCTGTACGAGAAGTACGGCAAGGCCACCGCCGAGGCGCTGGTGGAATCCGCGCTGTGGGAGTGCTCGCTGTTCGAGGAGCACGACTTCCGCGACATCAAGATCTCGGTCAAGCACAACGACCCGGTCGTGATGATCAACGCCTACCGGCTGCTGGCCGAGTCCTGCGACTACCCGCTGCACCTCGGGGTCACCGAGGCGGGACCGGCGTTCCAGGGGACCGTCAAGTCCGCCGTCGCGTTCGGCGCGCTGCTGTCCGAGGGCATCGGCGACACCATCCGCGTCTCGCTGTCCGCGCCCCCGGTCGAGGAGGTGAAGGTCGGCGCCCAGATCCTGGAGTCGCTGGGCCTGCGCCAGCGCGGCCTGGAGATCGTCTCCTGCCCCTCGTGCGGCCGGGCCCAGGTCGACGTCTACAAGCTCGCCGATCAGGTCAGCGCGGCCCTCGACGGTCTGAAGGTGCCGCTGCGGGTGGCGGTCATGGGCTGTGTCGTGAACGGTCCGGGCGAGGCCCGAGAGGCCGACCTCGGCGTGGCCTCGGGCAACGGCAAGGGCCAGATCTTCGTCCGGGGCGAGGTCATCAAGACCGTGCCGGAGGCGCAGATCGTGGAGACCTTGATCGAGGAGGCCTTCAAGCTCGCCTCGGAGATGGGTCTGGAGATCGACGCCGAGACCGGTGAGATCGTGGAGTCTGTGAACGCCGCGCTTTAGAGCCCAGCTTCCAGTACCGTCCTATAAGGGGCTCGGAGAACTTCTCCTAGAGTGTTCTCCACCTGAGCCCCTATAGAGCGTTTCCCGGTCACGGCTGCGCACCGAATAGCGGCATGGTCGGTGGGTGGCCGTTTCCGCGACGTACAGTGAACTGGTGATCGTGCGATGAGCGTGTTGTCGAGGGTCCGCGGGACCAACACCAGACTGCTGGGCGTGGCCGATCTGGCCGACGTCCGCGCGCTGCTGGGGCGGGATCCGGTCGCGAACGTCTTCGTGGCCTCCCGGGTCGAGGCGTCCGGTCTGGACGCCTGGCGCCTGGGCGGCGAGGTCTGGGGCCACGTCGTGAACGGCAAGCTCGACGCGCTGTGCTACTCCGGGGCGAACCTGGTCCCCGTCGAGGCCGGCCCCGAGGCCGTCCGTGCCTTCGCCGAGCGCGCCCGCCGCCAGGGCCGCCGCTGCTCCTCCATCGTCGGGCCCGCCGAGGCCGCGATGGCGCTGTGGGAGCAGGTCCGCCCGACCTGGGGCCCGGCGCGCGAGGTCCGCGCCAGCCAGCCGCTGATGGAGATCCGCGGCTCGTCCCCGACGGTGGAGCCGGACTTCCGGGTGAAGCCGGTGACGCCGAACCAGATAGACGCGCTGCTGCCGGCCTGCATAGCGATGTTCACCGAAGAGGTCGGGGTCTCGCCGGTCGGCGACGACAACGGATCCTCCTACCGGGCGCGCGTCTCCGAGCTCGTGCACGCCGGCCGGGCCTTCGCCTGGATCGAGGACGGGCACGTGGTGTTCAAGGCGGAGATCGGCGCGGTGACCGATCAGGCGTGCCAGATCCAGGGGGTGTGGACGCACCCGGCGCTGCGCGGCAAGGGCATCGCGGCGGCGGGAATGGCGGCGGTCGTGGAGTACGCGCTGCGCGATTTCGCGTCAGTGGTGAGCCTGTACGTCAACGACTACAACGCACCAGCTCGCGCCGTGTATCGCAAGGTCGGGTTCGAGGAGGTCGGCGCTTTCGCGTCGATCCTGTTCTGACATTGTTCTGAGTTGTTCCACCCGCTACCGGGTTGGGAATGGTCTGATAGGCGATTCCTGACACCGAAGGGGGTGGTCATGCCCAAGGAGTACCGCCAAGAGTTCCCCACTCCGGAGAACGGGTTCGCTCCGGCGCGCCGCGAGGTGGACCGGGACGACGAGCGCGACCGGGACCGGGACCGCGATCCGGCCGATGCCCCGCAGGGGCAGGTCGACTGGCTGACCCGGCTGCGGAAGAAGCGCATGAGCGCGATGGTGGCGTGGTCGGTCTCGGTCGTCCTGGCGACCGCGGCGATCGCGATCACGATGGCGTGGGTGCATCCGGACAAGGGCCAGTGGAAGGAATTCTTTCGCGGCGTCACCGGTGACGTGGCCGGGGCGTTGCTCGTCGCGTTCTTCCTGTCGCCGGTGTTCCTGGCGATCCGCGCTTTCGCGAACGAGAAGTTCGGAAACATCTCGGAATACGTGCCGATGGCCGCCTACGAACGCTTCCCCTACCTGAAGTTCATAGAGCGGCTGGAACGCTGCGACGATCTCGTGCGGATCATGGACACGTCCAGCAGCATCCTCGACGTCACCACCGCTGAGGCCGAGGAGGAGGCGGAGGAACGGCGCCGCTGCGTAGCCGCGCTGCGCAAGGTGCTCGCCGGGGACAACGAGGTACGCGTGGAGATCCTGCTGCTGGATCCGACCTCTGATGCCGCACGCCAGCGCAGCGCCGACCTGAAGGGGGTCGACGTCTCCGCCGGGGTCTCGCGGAATCTGGCGCTGCTGAACCGGATCCGGGCCGACTTGCCGGACGGTGCGCGCACCAAACTGTTGGTGAAGCTCTATAACGCGACCCCGGCCTGCGCCTACTACCGGGTGGACGACAGGGCTTCCATCGCCTTCTACTCGCTGAAGACCGCCTCGGAGCGGAGCGCCCACGTGGACGTGGCGCTGAAGGAGAAGCTCGGGAAGATCGTGAACGACCACTTCCGGGACATCCGGGAGGACGCGGACACGATCGAGATGGTCGAGTACCTTTACGGGACGCTCTCCGTCGGCCGGCGCACAGAGCACGTCGCCTGGGTCGAGTACGGCGGCGCGCTGTTCCTCGGCCTGGCCTCGCCCCGAGAGAACCCGGTCGCGTGGACCGTCGCGCCGCGCGTGGGCGGCGGGGAGGTGCTGCAGTTGGCGGCCTACAAGCACGAGCCGGGGGAGTTCCGCGCTATGCGGTTGCTCCCGTGGGCGGAGTGCGGAGGGATCGGACTGCGCATCGAAGAGAAGTACGGGGTCGGGTTCCAGGTGTTGTTCGAGGTGGCCCCGGTCGGCGAGATGCCGCCCGGCTTCCTGCCCGCTCAGGCCAGGCCCGTCGGCGACCAGCCGGCCGGCACGGACGCCGGATCACGGCGGCCGGCCGCCGAACGGTGAGAAGAGCCTCAGATCTGCGCGTACTGCCTCTCGTGGGCCAGCAGGGTGGCCTTGCACTCCAGCCCGTACAGGAAGTTCTTGCTGGAGCCGTCGCTGCGCACGATGCGGTGGCAGGGTACGAACAGCGCGATCGCGTTGGAGGCGCACGCCGACCCGGCGGCCCGGACCGCGGCGGGGTTCCCGGCGGTGGCCGCGAGTTCCGTGTAGCTGATGGTGTCGCCGGCCTTGACCGCGCGCATCGCGTCCCAGGCCGCGGTCCGGAACGGACCGGTCGGCCGGTAGACGACGCTCACGTCGTCCAGCGCCCGCAGGTCGCCGGCGAAGTACGCCGCCACGCGCTCCGCGACCCGGTCGTGGGCGCCCTCCTCGGGCACCGGTGCGTTCAGCATGCCGGCGAGGAACGCCGGGTCCGGCGTGAAACCGGCGGCGTGGACGGTGTCGTCCGCGTCGGCCAGCACGGTGAACGGGCCGGCCGGCGTCGGGATGGTGGTGTAGGTCAGGGTGCTCACTTCTCGAGTCCTTCGGTTCCTTGGGTGATGGCGTCGCCCGAGCTGGCCCACAAGTGCAGGGCGGCGTAGGCCCGCCAGGGGCGCCAGCGCTCGGCGTGCGCTAGAAGGGCCTTCTCGGCGCCGGGCAGCCCGAGGCGTTCGGCCTGGCGGCGGACCACGAGGTCGCCGACCGGGAAGGCGTCGGGGTCGCCGAACACGCGCAGCGCGACGTAGTCGGCGGTCCAGGGGCCGATGCCGGGGACGGCGAGCAGTTTGGCGCGGGCCTCGGTCCGGTCCACCCCGCGGTCGAGGACGAGGCCGCCGCTCGCGACGGCTTCGGCCAGGGCGCGCAGCGTCGCCACGGTGCGCCGGGTCAGGCCGAGTCCTTCGTAGTCGCCCTCGGCCAGGGTCTCGGGGCGGGGGAAGGGCGTCAGGTCCGCCTTCTTGTCGACAAAGTGACTTGCGGGGGCCGCCACCGGTGCCGCGAACGGCGCTCCGGCCGGGACCGCCGCCTCCGGGACCAGCGCCGCCTCGGCGGCCAGCTCGACCGCGCTGAACCGCTGGACCAGGCGCGCGGTCATGGTGCGGGCCGCGGCCACGCTGATCTGCTGGCCGAGCACCGCGCGCACCGCGATCTCGAAGCCGTCCACCGCGCCGGGCACCCGCAGTCCGGGGCGTGCGGCGACCAGCGGCGCCAGCGCCGGATCCCCGGCCAGCACCGCGTCCACCTGCGCCGGGTCGGCGTCCAGGTCGAGCAGGTCGCGGCAGCGCCGGACGGCCACCGCGACATCGCGCAGGTCGTCGACCACCAGCCGGGCGTGCACCACTCCCTTGTCGTCGCGGAGTTCCACCTGGCCGGTGCCGTACGGCAGCCGGAGCGCGCGCCGGTAGACCGCGCCGGAACCGCTGCCCACCACTTCGTCGACCCCCGGCACCGCGCGGTCCCCGAACCACCCGAGCAGCGCGCCGAAGTCGAACGGGGTCCGGTAGGTCAGCCGCAGGGTCAGCGCCCCGTCGCCGTCCACCGCGCTGCCGGCCAGCTCGGCCGCCGCCGCGCCGCTGCCGAAGCGGACGCGGATCTCGCTCGGGGTGGCGCCGAAGGCCTCCCGGACCGAGTCGTTGAACTGGCGGATCGAGCCGTAGCCGGCGGCGAACGCGACGTCCGAGACCGGCAGCGCCGTCGACTCCAGCAGCAGGCGCGCCGTCTGCGCGCGGCGGGAGCGCGCCAGGGTCAGCGGCCCGACGCCGAATTCGGCGACCAGCACCCGGTGCAGGTGCCGCTCGCTCACCGCCAGCGTGCGGGCCAGGGCGGCGACGCCGTCGGGCTGGTCGGCGGCGCCGTCGGCGATCAGCCGCAGCGCCCGGCCGGCCAGGTCGGCCCGGACGTTCCAGTCCGGGGAGCCGGGCACCTTGTCCGGCCGGCAGCGGCGGCAGGTCCGGAACCCGGCGGCCTCGGCCGCCGCGGCGACCCGGAAGAAGCGCACGTTCTCCGGCTTGGGGGTGCGGGCCGGGCAGATCGGCCGGCAGTAGATGCCGGTCGTGGTCACGCCGGTGAAGAAACGGCCGTCGAAGCGGGTGTCCCGGCTGGCCACCGCCCGGTAGTACGTGTCGAAGTCGTCCAATTCAGCTTGCGACGCGGAGCGTCTCCATGGGGGGCGGTGGTCGGGTGAGGGGCTGGCCGTCTTGGGCATGCCTCGAGTCTCGCGCAGTGCCGGGCGTCGTTCTAGCGGGATTCGGACCAGACCGTCAGCGGCGTGGGGAGTCCGCGTGGAAGGCCCGGTCCCGCCAGTACAGGAACGAGGATTCCGCGTCGCCGGTGTAGGACCACGGCACGCGCATCGCGTGCGAGCCGATCGCGTCGTACAGCGCGCGCGTCTCGTCGGTGTCGACCAGGCCCGAGTAGACCATCGCGTGCAGCAGGTAGTTCCGGTCCAGGTCGGCCTGGGCGTGCGGCTGCATCGCCGAGCCCAGCCAGCTGCGCATGACACGGTCCACGTCGGCGGTGACCAGGTCCCGCGACCAGTGTGCGTGCGGCGAGGACAGGTTCTGCCGGGAGACTCCCAGGTTGGCCGTGCGGTAGACCTCCGCGTGCGCCACGAGCGGGAGCGCTGCGAGCGGGGATCCCGGCGGGGCTTCGCCGGCCAGCCAGTAGGCGAAGTCGTACATCTCCGCGTGCGAACCGCACCACGCGCCGAACAGGTACATCAGCGCCTCGTGCTGGCCGTCGCGGTTGAACGAGTCCCGCGCCCGCATCTGCTGCCAGCGGTTCCAGAACTCGTCGTGGCCGCTCCGGCGGCCGCGGTCCGCGGCGCGGGCCAGCGTCAGCATGACCACCCAGGGCGTCGGGTCGTTCGGCGCCATCTCCGCGGCGTGCGTGCACATGTCCAGGGCCTCGGCCGCGGTCTCGCGGTAGCCGGAGCCGCCGGTCAGCGACCCGCGCAGGGCGCGGACGGTCTCCACCTGCGCCCGGAGCAGAGCGGCGTCGGGGTTCACCGGCTCCAGCACCTGCCAGCGCTCCACCCACGAGGAGTTCGCCACCGCCTCGGCGAGCACCCGTACCCGGTGGCTGCGCCGGTCCCACTGGGGTCCCTCGATCGCGTTGCGCGTCTCCGCCAGGACTTCTCGCGCCGGCCCCCAGTCCCCGGACGCGAGCGCGTCCCGTGCCTCGGCCAGCGCCAGATCGCCCAGCGCCGGGTCCATATTCACCCGGAGGACGTCGTTCCGGGTCTTTGCTGCCATGTCGGCACGGTAACCTGCGCGCCGTCATTGCGGGAGAGTCTTTACGCGCTGTTGAAGGCGTGTGCGAAGGGCGAAACGGCGAGCGATCACGCTCGAGCCGGATATCCTCGCAGGACAGAAGTGCGCCGCGGAGGGATTTGTGCCGTGGTGCGCAACCTCACCTGATCGAACACTAGGAGCCCCCCGTGATCTGGCGTATGTCGTCGTTGTTCCTGCGAACCCTGCGCGAGGACCCGGCGGACGCCGAGGTCCCGAGCCACAAGCTCTTGGTCCGGGGTGGATACGTCCGCCGCGTCGCCCCCGGCATCTACTCCTGGCTGCCGCTGGGCAAGCAGGTGCTGGAGAACGTCACCCGCGTCGTGCGCGAGGAGATGGACCGCATGGGCGGGCAGGAGGTCCAGTTCCCCGCGCTGCTGCCCCGCGAGTACTACGAGGCGACCGGCCGCTGGACCGAGTACGGCGACAACCTGTTCCGCCTCCAGGACCGCCGCGGCAACGACTACCTCCTCGGCCCGACGCACGAGGAGATGTTCACCGACATGGTCAAGGGCGAGGTGTCGTCCTACAAGGACCTGCCGGTCACGCTCTACCAGATCCAGACCAAGTACCGCGACGAGGCGCGTCCCCGGGCCGGCATCCTGCGCGGCCGGGAGTTCCTGATGAAGGACTCGTACTCCTTCGACCTGGACGACGAGGGCCTGAAGCACTCCTACGCGCAGCACCGCGACACCTACATCCGCATCTTCGAGCGCCTCGGCATCCAGTACAAGATCGTCTCGGCGGTCTCCGGCGCCATGGGCGGCTCGGCCTCCGAGGAGTTCCTCGCCACGGCGCCGACCGGCGAGGACACGTACGTGGCGTGCCACAACTGCGGCTACGCGGCGAACGTCGAGGCCGTCGAGACCGCCGCGGCCCCGGTGCAGGACGCCACCGCGCACCCCGCGCTGCAGATTCTGGACACCCCCGACACCCCGACCATCGACTCGCTGGTCACGGTGGTGAACGGGCTGGGCATCCAGATCGAGGCCAAGGACACGCTGAAGAACGTCGTGGTCAAGGTCCGCTACCCCGGCGTGAAGGAGCCCAAGGCCCTGATCGTCGGCCTGCCCGGCGACCGCGAGGTGGACCTCAAGCGCCTGGAGGCCGCCGTGGCCCCCGGCGAGGTCGAGATGTTCGAGGCCGAAGACTTCGCCAAGCACCCGAAGCTGGTCCGCGGCTACATCGGCCCGGTCGGGCTGAAGGAGGCCGGGTACGAGTACCTGGTCGACCCGCGCGTGGCTGTCGGCAGCGCCTGGGTGACCGGGGCCAACGAGCCCGGCAAGCACGTCGCCTACGCGGTGGCCGGCCGCGACTTCGACATCGAGGGCACCGTCGAGGCCGCCGAGGTGCGCGCCGGCGACCTGTGCCCGCGCTGCGGCCACGAGCTGTCCATCGACCGCGGCATCGAGATCGGCCACATCTTCCAGCTGGGCCGCAAGTACGCCGACGCCGCCAAGCTCGACGTGCTCGGCAAGGACGGCAAGCCGGTCCGCGTCACCATGGGCAGCTACGGCGTCGGGGTCTCCCGGGCCGTCGCGGTCCTGGCCGAGCAGCTGCACGACGAGCTCGGCCTGGTCTGGCCGCGCGAGGTGGCCCCGGCCGACGTGCACATCGTGGCGGCCGGCAAGGACCAGGCGATCTACGACACCGCGAACCGCTACGCCGAGGAGCTCGGCGCGCGCGGCGTGCGAGTGCTGTACGACGACCGCATGGGCAGCGTCTCGCCCGGCGTGAAGTTCAAGGACGCCGAGCTCATCGGCATCCCGACCATCGTCGTGGTCGGCAAGAACCTCGCCGACGGCGCCGTCGAGGTGCGGGACCGCCGCAGCGGCGAGAAGACCGAGGTCGCGGTGCCGGACCTGGTCGAGCACGTGTTCGCCCTGGTGCGCGGCTGAATCCTGGAAAGAGCGCGGCACGCCGCCGCCGGGGGCCTCCCGGCGGCGGCGTGCCGTGTCTGGTCAGCGCATGACTGGATCACTCCGGGCAGGGCGCCGTACCGCTGGGGCGACGCGCAATAATCACCCCATGGATGCACCGACCCCCGGCACCGTCATAGCCGAGCGCTACCGTCTGACCAGGCCTCTCGGGTCCGGCAGCAGCGCGGTCGTCTGGGAGGCGCAGGACTCGAGCCTGGACCGGCTGGTGGCCGTGAAGCTCCTGCACGGCGGGGCCGCCGCGCATCCGGCCGGCCGGGAGCAGCTGCGGCGCGAGGCGCTGGCCCTGGCGCGGCTCTCGCATCCGCGGGTCACCACCGTCTTCGACTACATCGAGTGGCAGGACGGGGACGGCGACTTCCAGCCGGTGCTGGTCACCGAGCTGCTGGCCGGGCTGAACCTGGAGGACCGGCTGGAGCAGGGGCCGCTGCTGGAGAACGACGCGCGGCTGGCGTGCGCGCAGCTCGCGAGCGCGCTGGAGGCGGTGCACCAGGTCGGCATCATCCACCGCGACCTGAAGCCCGGCAACGTCATGCTGATGTCCGACGGGGTCAAGCTCCTGGACTTCGGCATCGCGCAGGCCTCCTCCGACACCGACGCGCGCACCGGCCTGGTGGTCGGCACACCCGCGTGCATGGCGCCGGAGCAGCTGACCGGGCGCGGCGCGCTGCCGGCCTCCGACGTCTACGCGCTCGGCTGCATCCTCTACTGGTGCATCACCGGCCGCGCGCCGTTCGAGGGCGAGACGGTCGACGACGTGGTCAAGGCGCACCTGCACAAGCTCCCGCCGCCGCTGCCGACCGCGGGCCTGCCGCCGCAGATAGCCGGCATCTTCCGGCAGTGCCTGGCCAAGGATCCGATGGAGCGGCCCGCCGCGGCGACCGTGGCGGCGGTCCTGGAGCTGCGCGGCGCTCCGGCGGACCTGCCCGGCTCGCTCCGGCCGACGGCGAACCGGACCATGGTGATGCAGCCGTACGAAGCCGCCTCGCCGCCGTCGTACCTGGCCGCACAGGAGCAGCCGACATACATGGGGCCGCGCGTTCCCCCGCAGAGCGTTCCGCACGACGACGACGAAGCCGGCGCCTACCCGGCCCAGCCGACGTTCCCGGGCCCGCCCCCGCCGCGCCGCTGGAACTGGGTCTGGATGGTCCTCGGGGCGCTGGTCATCGCCTTCATCGCCGCGGCCTCCACCGCGCTGTTCATGAAGGGCTCGCAGGCCGAGAAGCAGACCACGTCCGCCCCTCCGCCGGGTATCACCGCCACGAGTCCGAGCGGATCGGCGACCGCGCCGTCCGGCTCGGTCCCGTCGGCGACGTCCCCGTCCTTCAGCGCGCCGGTGGACACGATGCCACCGACCGCCGACCCGAAGAAGGATCCGGTCGCCTACCTCGAAGCCATGCGCGCGCAGATCGAGGGCTACATCGCGCAGGGCGCGATGGTGATGGATCCCAACGCCGGTCGCGATATCCAGAACGCGCTGAGCGATATGGAGAACGCCGCGAAAGTGGCCAAGCAGCACGGCATGAAGGGCCACCCGCTGCACGATCTGCAGAGCAAGACCGACGATCTGGGCTCGAAGATCAACGACGACCATGCCCAGGGGCTCGTCAACGACACCACAGCCTCGACCTTGTCCGGGGAGCTTCTGAACTTCTCCGGTGCGATCGGCGGAAGCGACTGATCCGCCCGCGAGCCGGCAGGATCGGCGCCGGCCTTCTCGGGCCGGTTCCGGGTCAGTTCCGTTCTGGCAGGCCCGGGAACGCCACCGAACTCCCGCGCCACCGCACAGCGCGGACGGCGGCGTCGGTCAGCCATTCCACTCCGGTGCGCCGCGTGTCGCCGGACGAGGACTGGACGATGTCGGCATACGAAGCGCCGAGCCGTTCCTCCAACTGCGTCGCCAACCGTACGGCGTCCGCCGCGGTGGTCACCGGGAACGGGATCGCATAAGCGGGCGCCGCGGCGACGGGCTTGTCACCCTGCGCCTCGATCAGCCCTATGAGGATGTCGCGGCGCGCCCTGTGGGTGTCGAAAGCGTTCTTCGCGGCGTCCCGCTGAGCGCCGACGAGATGGACCGCGAGGACTCCGTACCCGTACACGGCGGCGTGCTCGTTTCCCAAAGCGGTCTGAAGCGCGTTCATGCGGTGCCTCCCAGCAGCAGGGCCGCGTGTCCGGACTCGGAGGCGGCGATGGACGCCAGCAACATGGCGATCGCGCCGTCGGAACCCAGGATGTCGGCGGTCCTTGCGCTCGCGGCGTCCTGCTCCGCCCCGGCCAGCGCGGCCAGCGCCGTCTTGGCGTCCGTAGTGGCCTGAGGCGACCAGGTCGTCGCGGAGGCCGACGGGGTCGGTGATCCCGGGGGAGAGGACGGCGTCGGAGCGGAGGGCGGCGTATAGCCCTGCTGTATTGCTTCGGCGTGCGCGGCGTGCTCTGCGCGGATCGCCGTGAGTTTCGCCGTGAGTCCGCTGTCGGCGGACACGGAGGCCAGCGCCAGGGTGGCGTCGTACCGCTTCAAGAGCTCCGCCTCGGCGGACAGGGCACGGTCGCGCACCGGGTCCCTCTTTCCGGCCGGAACCGGTTTCGGCACGGAATTCGGGGGATTCCCGGAGTCCTTGGTGTCGGCCGGGGAACCACACGCGCTTAACAGCGCCACACCCGTCACACCGAGCATTGTGCGTCTCGTCAGCTCCACGGGCACCCAGGTCACCGGCAAAGTGTAGCGATCGCGGCCGCCGCGCCGACGTGAGCGCGCCCTGGTGCGGAACGGATACTGTGTTGGCTACGAAGCGACAGCACGACGGCCGACAACTGCACAAGGAGAACGATGAGCACCCCCCGATCCGGATCCCCGGCGGACCGGTTGCAAGCGCTGCTGGAGCCGGTCGTCACCGCCGCCGGCTACGACCTGGAGGCGGTCCGCGTCTCGCAGGTGGCCCGGCGGCGCCGCGTCGAGGTCGTCGTGGACGGCGACGACGGCGTGTCGCTCGACGCGGTCTCCGACATCACCCGGGTGGTCTCCGACGTGCTCGACAGCCCCGAGGGCGCCGAGGTCATGGGGGAGCAGCCCTACGTGCTCGAGGTCGGGTCCCCGGGCACCGACCGGCCCCTGACCCAGCCCAAGCACTGGCGCCGTGCCAAGGGCCGGCTGGTGCGCGCCGTCCTGCACGACGGCGGCGACCTGTCCGGCCGCATCCTCGACAGCGACGAGGACGGCGTCCTGTTGGAAGTCGAGGTGCCGGGCAAGAAGAAGGGCCAGCCCTCGACCGCGCAGGAGCGGCGCCTGGCGTTCGCCGAGGTCGCCAAGGCCCGCGTGGAGATCGAGTTCAACCGCAAGGACGACGAGACCGGCGAGACCGGCGAGACCGACGCCGACGAGGACCAGGACGGCGCCGAGGCCATCGACGAGGACGAGGAGGGCTGACGACCATGGACATCCCCACGAGTGCATTGCGCGACCTGGAGAAGGACCGCGGGATCCCCTTCGAGAAGCTGGTCGAGGACATCGAGGCGGCCCTGCTGATCGCCTACAAGCGCACCGACGGCGCCAAGGCGCGGGCCCGCGTCCAGGTCGACCGGGCCAGCGGCCACGTCACCGTCTGGGCCGTGGAGGACATCGAGGACGGCAGCACCCGCGAGTACGACGACACCCCGAACGAATTCGGCCGCATCGCCTCCACGACCGCCAAGCAGGTGATTCTGCAGCGGCTGCGGGACCACGAGGACGAGCAGACCTTCGGCGAGTTCTCCGGCCGCAAGGGCGACCTGATCACCGGTGTGGTCCAGCAGGGCCGCGACCCGCGCGCGGTGCTGGTGAACATCGGCAAGATCGAGGGCACGCTCCCGGCCGCCGAGCAGGTCCCCGGCGAGGAGTACCGGCACGGCGAGCGCCTGAAGTGCTACGTCGTGGACGTCCGCCGCGGCCAGCGCGGCCCGCAGGTGACGCTCTCGCGCACCCACCCGGACCTGGTGCGCAAGCTGTTCGCGCTGGAGGTCCCGGAGATCGCCGAGGGCGCGGTGGAGATCACCGCGATCGCCCGCGAGGCCGGCCACCGCACCAAGATCGCGGTCCGCTCGCACCGGGCCGGGGTGAACGCCAAGGGCGCCTGCATCGGCCCGATGGGCGCGCGGGTCCGCAACGTCATGGCCGAACTGCACGGCGAGAAGATCGACATCGTCGACTGGTCGGACGACCCGGCGGAGATGGTCGGCAACGCGCTGTCCCCGGCGCGCGTGTCCAAGGTGCAGGTGGTGGACCTGGACCAGCGCAGCGCGCGGGTGATCGTGCCGGACTTCCAGCTGTCGCTGGCCATCGGCAAGGAGGGCCAGAACGCGCGGCTCGCGGCGCGGCTGACCGGCTGGCGGATCGACATCCGGTCGGACGCGGAGCCGGTCACGGAGCAGGCCGCGGACTAGGTCGCGGATTAGGCCGCAGAGCAGGCGGCGCGGTGCCGAGCAGCAGGTATCGGTGTGGGCCGCGGTGTCGGCGGCATAGCGCCGAGCAGCAGGTAGAGGTGTAGGCCGCAGAGTCAGCGGCGAAGCGCCGGGCAGCAGGTAGCGGTGGACAAGGGCCCTCATCCGGGGCCCTTTTCCCTTGCCTGCGCCGGCGGCCGCGGATTGGTCGCGGCGGGCATGCAACGGTCTGCCAGAGTCCTGCTGTCTTGGGTGTCATGACAAACCAACCAAGGCGGTGGGGGCGATGAGGGCCGAGGGGTTTGGCGGAGACGGGCCGAAGAACGGCGAAGCGGAGTTCCGCGAGTTCGCGATCGGCCGCTGGCCGGCGCTGGTCCGGTTCGCCTACGGCCTGACCGGCGACGCCGGCCACGCCGAGGATCTGGCCCAGATCACGCTGGCGAAGGCGTACGCGTCCTGGGCCCGGGTGCGCCGCGCCGACGATCCCGACGCCTACGTCCGCCGCATCCTGATCAACGCCCAACACACCCGGTTCCGCAAGCGCCGGATCCGGGAGGCGACCGGGCCGCGCCTGCCCGAGCCGGCGACCGCGGACGGCACCGACGCCCTCGACCAGCGCAGCGACCTGATCGCGGCGCTCCTGCAACTGCCGCCGAAACAGCGCGCGGTGGTGATGCTGCGCTACTGGGACGGGCTGACCGAGACCCAGGCCGCGGCGGTCCTCGGGTGTTCGGTCGGCACCGTCAAGAGCCAGGCCTCGCGCGCCCTGGCCAAGCTCCGTACCAGCCCTCTGCTCCAGGACGGGAGCCTGCCATGCTGAACGACGAGACGTTGGAAGAGCGCTTGCACCAGGACCTGGACCGGCTCCAGCCGGGCTCGGTGCCGATGGAAGCGCTGATCGGCCGGGGCCGGACGATCAAGGCCAGGCGGCGCGCGGGCTTCGCGGCCGGGCTGGCCGCGGTGGCAGCGCTGGCGGTCGGCGCGCCGGCCGCGCTGAGCGGTGGCGGTGGCTCGCCGGCGACGTCCGGGGCCGCCAAGCGCCAGATCGTGCTGGCCTCCGGCACGATCGACGGCAAGACGTGGTCGTTCGTGACCGAAGAGCCCGCGCCGAAGGGGGGGTGCCCGGGCGTGTCGGGGCGGTGGGGAACCACCAGGGCGGACTTCTGCCTGGGACTCATGCCCGTGACGACCGACCCGGTGTCCCTCAGCAGCGGCGGTGGGCTGAGCACGGTGAACTTCTTCATCGCCCGGCTGCGCCCGGACGTGGACCACGTGACGGTGACCGGGACCGATGGCGGGGTGCAGACCCCGGCCGTCGCGACGGTCTCCGGCAACCGTTATGAGCTCTTCGCGCTGCCGGCCAAGCAGGGCATAGCGCGCCTCGACGCGATCGGCACCGCCGGGAAGCTCATCGCATACACGATCCCGTACAACGAGCCGGAGCACGCACGCAGTCTGATCCAGCTCTGGTATCCGGCCGGGTCGACGCCGACTCAGGCGGTGGTGAAGCAGATCATCTTCTCGGGGACGATGCCGCCCGCGTCGACGCCGGTGACGGCCACTGTGGACATGGGTCCGTTCGGGGTCTGCTTGCTCGTGTCGGTGCCGCAGGGCTTGGACGGAGGCAGCAAATTGGGCCCGGACTGCCATTCGCTGACACCGCCGGACCCGACCAGCCTGACGAGCTTGCGGTCGTACCCGATCGGCGCGCGGAAGCTGTTCCTGGGCGAGGTGAACACCGCGGTCGACCACGTGGACGTCACGTTCTCCGACGCGAGCACCACGCGGCTCACCCCGATCCGGGTCGGGGGGCACTCGTTCGTCGTCACCTTCGTCGCCGCCGGTCTCGACTACGGCGTGGTGAGGGCGTACGACGCCTCCGGCAAGCAGCTCGCGGCGTTGTCGTAGCCCTCCACTCGTGCGTCAGACCGCCTTGACGACCGCCTCGGCGACGGCGACGTCCTGGTCGACCAGGCCGCCGGAGACGCCGACGGCGCCGATCACGGTGCCGTCGGCGGCGGTCAGCGGGAAGCCGCCGCCGAAGGAGATCAGGCCGCCGTTGGAAGCCTCGATCCCGTAGATCGGTCCGCCGGGCTGGGACATCTCGCCGAGGACCGAGCTCGGCATGGGGAACAGCGCGGAGGTCCGCGCCTTGCGCTGGGCCAGATCGACGGAGCCCAGCCAGGCTCCGTCCATGCGCTGGAAGGCCACGAGGGTGCCGGCGGTATCCACGATCGCGATGCTCATGGCGACGCCGATCCCGGCGGCGGCCTCCCGGCCGGCGGCGACGATGCGGGCAGTGGTTTCGAGGTTCAGTGTGCTCATGGGTCCAGGTTCGTCGGCGGCGCGGGGACCAACCAGAGCTCGGCTGTTCCTGGGGACGGCTGCCCCAGGAACGTGTCCGCGGGCAGTGCGATGCTGGGAGACGTGAGCGAGCTCGGAGAATTCCTCAAGTCGAAGCGGTCGGCGCTCGCGCCGGAGTCCGTGGGGCTGCCGGCGGTCGGGAACCCCCGCCGGGTCAGCGGCCTGCGCCGCGAGGAGGTCGCGCAGCTCGCGGCGATGAGCGTGGACCACTACACGCGCCTGGAGCAGGGCCGGGTCACCACGGCGTCGGACAGCGTCCTGAACGGGATCGCCACCGCGCTGCGGCTGACCGAGGCCGAGCGGACCTACCTGGGCATCCTGGCGCAGCCGCCGACGCGGGCGCGGTCCGGCGGCGGGGCGGGCGGCGGCGAGGCGGCCGGCGGCACGACGGTCGGCCCGCTGGTGCGGGATCTGCTCGACGCCATGCGGGACGTCCCGGTGCTGGTGATCGACCCGCGCGGGGACATCGTGGCCTGGAACACGCTCGCCGTGGCGCTGTACTTCGACTTCGCCGAGATGCCCGCGCGGGAGCGCAACATGATCCGCATGCTGTTCCTGGAGCCGCGGGTCCGCACCATGCACCGCAACTGGGAAGAGGTCGCCTCGGTCAGCGTGGCGCGCATGCGGATGAGCGTCGGCCTGATGCCGGGGGACCGGCGGATGGCGGAGGTGGTAAGCGAGCTGCTGGACCGGGATCCGGACTTCCGGCGGTGGTGGGGCGGCCACGAGGTCCGGGCCACCGACTCGTTCCGCAAGAGCTTCGACCATCCCGTGGCCGGGCGGATGCTGCTGGACTGGCAGGCGCTGTCGGTCGCGGCCGATCCGGACCTGACGATGATCGTCTTCACCGCGCCGCCCGGATCCCCGACGGCCGATTCCCTGCGGATGCTCGCGTCCTGGGCCGCGGGCTGAGCCCGACGGCGGGCGCGGTCGCGCACACCGCCCCACAACGACCGCGCACGGCGGACACCCCCTCGGTGCACCGTGCGCGGTCGCGTGTGCGGTCGTGGTTCCGTCAGCTCTTGCGGACCCGGTAACGCAGGTGGGTGACCCGCTCGCTGGGCACGACGACCGGATCGTCCAGCAGCACCTGCTCCTCGGCGGCGCCCAGGAACCGCTTCCCGGAGCCGAACACGACCGGCACGAGCGCCACGTCCAGCTCGTCGACGAGCCCGGCCGCGAACGCCTGGCCCCCGACGTCGCCGCCGTTCAGCGCGACGTCCCGGTCCGGCCCCGCGACCTTCTTGGCCTGCGCGATCGCGCTCGCCACGCCGTCGGTCACGAAGGTGAAGGGCGCCGTGCCCAGGAACTCCCAGTCCGTGGGAGCGCTGTGGGTCACCACGAAGACCCGGTCCCCGACCACCGGCACGCCGCCCCAGCCGTCGGTGATGTCGAACAGCCGCCGCCCGATCACCATCGCGCCGATCCGCGACCACTGCCCGCCGATGTACTCCGCCGACGCCGGCGAGGTCCGGAACGTCATGTGCCCGTTGCCGGCGTCGATCGGGGTCCCGCCGTCGAAGTAGAAGTCGTGCAGGGGGCCGACCTGGTCGTCGTCGGTGGCGAGGAAGCCGTCCAGCGAGACCGCGTCGGCCATGATGACGCTGCCGCCCACGGCTCACACCCCCTTGGCGAGCAGCTCGGTGAGCCGCTCCATCGAGTCGTTGATGCCGTGCGACATCCCGGAGGCCAGCGCGCCTTCGCGGGCCCGCACCGAGGGGAACACCGAGTGCCCCACCACCCGGGCCTTGCCGTCCACCTCCTCGATCCGCAGGATGTCGAGCTTGACCTCGTCCGGCACGCCCTCGTACTCGAAGGTCTGGATGATCAGCCGGTCCTTCTCCACGGTGTGGAAGACGCCGTGGAACCCGGCGCGCTGCTCGCCGAGGTGGCCGCCGTGGTGCACGTAGCGGTAGCGGCCGCCGGGGCGGGCGTCGTACTCCTCGATGTCGATCTCCAGATCGCGCGGGCCCAGCCACTGCGCGATCAGCTCCGGATCGGTGTACGCGCGGAACACCTGCGCCGGGGTGGCGTCGAAGACGCGGGTGACGTCCAGGAAGGGCGTGCCTTCGGGCGCCTCGATGGTCGTGGGGTTGGTGCTCATCGTTCTTCCTCCTCTTTCAGTGTTTCCAGGACTGCGTCGAGCTTGCGGAATCGGCTCTCGGCGGCGAGCCGGTAGCCGTCGATCCAGCTCGTCAGCCGCTCCAGGGCCGCGGGGTCCAGATGGCAGGGCCGGCGCTGGCCGTCGCGGCTGCGGGTGATCAGGCCGGCGTCCTCCAGGACCCCGATGTGCCGCGAGACCGCCTGCTTGGTGATGGGGAACAGGTCCGCCAGCTCGTTCACGGTGGCCTCGCCGCGGGACAGCCGCGCCACGATCGCGCGGCGCACCGGATCGCCCAGTGCGGTGAAGGCCCGGTCCAGCGCTTGCTCGTTGTCAACCACCGAAATCCCCCTGTGACGCAGCGTTAGTCAACCATCTCGTTAATCAACCGATATGTTGACTATAAGGCGGTCCCTGACCGTGCGTCAATAACCCGGCGAACGTTGATGTGATCCAGGCGCTAGACTGAAGGGTGTCTAGCCAGACGGATGCTTCTGCACGCCCTGCCGCATCGGCGCCTTCCGTACCGATGCGCACTTGCGTGGGTTGCAGGGCAAAAGCGGCGAAGACGGAGCTGCTGCGTGTCGTGGCGGTCGAGGGCGCTGTCGTCCCCGACCTGCGCGGGCGGTCGCCCGGACGTGGAGCACACCTCCACCCCGATCCGGGATGCCTGGCCCTCGCCGAGAAGCGGCGGGCGTTCCCGCGGGCGCTGCGGGTCGACGGTCCGTTGGAAACAACGGCGGTCCGCGCGTTGTTGGAAAGCAGCTGACGCACCACATCCCTGCCCGCGTCCGGTGCGCGGGACAGAGAAGCCAGTACTAGTCGGAAGCAGGTCGAGTCAGGCGATGAGCACTCGATGAGCAGCAACACGCGATGAGTACGCCCATGCAGTAACCAGACGGCTTCGCGAACAGACGCGGGCCGAAGAAGGAGTGAAGTGGCCAAGGTCCGGGTCTATGAACTCGCCAAGGAACTCGGAGTAGAGAGCAAGGTCGTGATGGCCAAGCTCCAGGATCTGGGTGAGTTCGTCCGCTCGGCGTCCTCCACAGTGGAGGCGCCGGTCGTCCGCAAACTGATCGACAGCATCCAGCAAGGTGATTCCGGCGCGAAGAGCGGCGCCGGCAAGTCGGCTGCCTCCGCGCAGTCCGCGCCCGCCGCGAAGACCGCGGCGTCTTCCAGCGCACCGCGTCCCGGCGGTGCCCCCAAGCCCGGCCCGCGCCCCGGTCCGGTCGCGCCGAAGCCCGGCCCCGCGGTTCCCGCGCAGGCCCAGGCAGCGGCCGCGGCTGCCAGCCCGGCGGCCGAGGCCGCTCCGGCTCCGGCTCCGGCCGCGCCCGAGGCTCCGGCCACGCCGGCCCCGGCCGCCGCCGCTCCGCAGGCGCCCTCCCCGGCTCCGGCGCGTCCGGCCTCTCCGGGCCGTCCGGCCCAGGGGCAGGGCACCGGTGCCGGCGGGGCGATCCCGCCGCGCCAGGCCCCGTCCGCCGGCGGCAGCATCCCGGGCCGCCCGGGTCCGCGCCCCGGCACCCCCGGGCAGCGTCCCGGCGGCGAGCGCGACCGCGGCGACCGCAACGACCGCGGGGACCGCGGGGACCGCGGCCAGCGTCCGGCCACGGCCGGCGGCGCCCGTCCGGGTCCGGCCGGCGCCCAGCGTCCCGGCCAGGGCCAGGGCCAGGGCGGCCGTCCCGGCGCCCCGGCCCCGGGCCCGCGCCCGGCGGGGCCGCGTCCCGGCAACAACCCGTTCACGTCCTCCGGCTCGACCGGCATGCAGCAGCCCCCGCGGCCCGCGCCGCGTCCGGGCCCGCCGGCCGGTGCCACCGGCGGCGGCGACGGCGGCCCGCGTCCGGGCATGCCGCCGCGTCCCGGCGGCGTCCCCGGCGCCCCGCGCCCGAACCCGGGCATGATGCCCGGCCGCGCCGCGCCGCGTCCCGGCGCCGGCCAGGGCCGCCCCGGCGGTCCGCGTCCCGGTGCCCCGGCCGGCGGTCCCGGCGGCCGCTCCGGCGGTCCGCGCCCCGGCGCTCCGGCCGGCGGTCCCGGCGCCCGTCCCGGCGGCGGTGGCGGTGGCGGCGGTTACGGCGCCCCGCGTCCCGGCGGCGGTGCTCCCGGCGGCGGTGGCGGCGGCTACGGCGGCCGTCCCGGCGGCGGTGGCGGCTACGGCCGCGGCGGCCGCGCAGGCGGCGGCGGTACCGCCGGTGCCTTCGGCCGTCCCGGCGGTCGTCCGGGCCGCGGTCGCAAGTCGAAGAAGCAGCGGCGTCAAGAGTTCGACAACATGCAGGCGCCGTCGCTCGGCGGCGCGATGCTCCCTCGCGGCAACGGGCAGACCATCCGGCTGCCCCGCGGCGCCTCGCTGACCGACTTCGCCGAGCGCATCAACGCCAACCCGGCGTCCCTGGTGCAGGTGATGTTCCACCTCGGCGAGATGGTGACGGCGACGCAGTCGGTCTCCGACGACGTCTTCGAACTGCTCGGCCAGGAGCTCGGCTTCACCGTGCAGATCGTCTCGCCGGAGGAGGAGGACCGCGTCCTGCTGGAGTCCTTCGACATCGAGTTCGGCGAGAACGAGGGCGGCGAGGACGACCTCCGGGTGCGTCCGCCGGTCGTGACCGTCATGGGCCACGTCGACCACGGCAAGACGCGTCTGCTGGACGCCATCCGCAAGACCAACGTCATCGAGGGCGAGGCCGGCGGCATCACCCAGCACATCGGCGCCTACCAGGTGGTCGCCGACGTCGCGGGCAACGAGCGGGCCATCACCTTCATCGACACCCCGGGCCACGAGGCGTTCACCGCCATGCGCGCCCGCGGTGCCAAGGCGACGGACATCGCGATCCTGGTGGTCGCGGCCGACGACGGCGTCATGCCCCAGACGATCGAGGCCCTGAACCACGCGCAGGCGGCCGACGTGCCGATCGTGGTCGCGGTCAACAAGATCGACAAGGAGGGCGCCGACCCGACGAAGGTGCGCGGCCAGCTCACCGAGTACGGGCTGGTGGCCGAGGAGTACGGCGGCGAGACCATGTTCGTCGACATCTCCGCGCGCGAGGGCCTGAACATCGACCAGCTGCTGGAGGCGGTCGTGCTGACCGCCGACGCCTCGCTGGACCTGCGGGCCAACCCGGACATGGACGCCCAGGGCGTGGCGATCGAGGCCAACCTCGACCGCGGCCGCGGCGCCGTGGCCACGGTGCTGGTGCAGCGCGGCACGCTGCGCGTCGGCGACTCCATGGTCGTCGGCGACGCCTACGGCCGGGTGCGCGCCATGATGGACGAGAACGGCGAGAGCGTCGCCGAGGCCGGACCCTCGCGTCCGGTCCAGGTGCTCGGTCTCACCAGCGTCCCGGGCGCCGGCGACACCTTCCTGGTGGTCGAGGAGGACCGCGTGGCCCGGCAGATCGCCGAGCGCCGCGCGACCCGCGAGCGGAACGCGGCCATGGCCCGCTCCCGCAAGCGCGTCTCGATCGAGGACTGGGAGAAGGTCATCAAGGCCGGCGAGGTCCAGCAGCTCAACATCATCATCAAGGGTGACGGTGCGGGCTCGGTCGAGGCCCTGGAGGACTCGCTGCTCAAGCTGGACGTCGGCGACGAGGTCGACCTGCGCGTCGTGCACCGCGGCGTGGGTTCCATCACCGAGTCCGACGTGGACCTGGCGATGGCCTCCGACGCGGTCATCCTGGGCTTCAACGTCCGTCCCGACGGCCGGGCGAAGACCAAGGCCGACCGCGAGGGCGTCGAGATCCGCTTCTACTCGGTCATCTACCAGGCGATCGAGGAGATCGAGGCGGCCCTGAAGGGCATGCTGAAGCCGGAGTTCGAGGAAGTGCAGCTCGGCACCGCCGAGATCCGCGCGATCTTCCGCTCCAGCAAGATCGGCAACATCGCCGGCTGCATGGTCCAGGACGGCGTCATCAAGCGGAACTCCAAGGCGCGCCTGATCCGCGGCGGGTCCGTCGTCGCCGACAACCTCACGATCGTGGGGCTGCGGCGGGAGAAGGACGACGCCACCGAGGTCCGCGAGGGCTTCGAGTGCGGTATCAACCTCGGGTCGTACAACGACATCAAGGAAGGCGACATCATCGAGACCTTCGAGATGCGTGAGAAGCCGCGCGTCTAGCCGGTCGTGATGGAAATGGGGCGGCCCATCCGGGCCGCCCCAACTACTCTCTACTTAAGAAGAAGTAGAGCCTCATCCCCTGGGCCGGGTTGGCCCTGATGTCCAGTGTTCGTGGGGACGATGACCCTCGACATCCTCCTCGGCGACGTGCATTCGCTGAAGGAGAAGCGCGGGATCGTGAAGCCGATCCTGGCCGAGTTGGACAAGCGCGCCGGTGTCGGCGCGGCCGAGACCGGCTACTTGGACCTCCACCGCCGCGCCGAGATCGGCGTCGCGGTGGTCGCGGCCACCGCCGCACGAGTGAATGAAGTCCTGGACGATCTCGAGGGCGCCGTGGCGTGGCGCCCGGAGATCGCGCTGCTCAGCGCGCGCAGACGGCTGCGCAGCGACGAGGACGACTAGGAATCCGAGCTAGAAGGAGTGAGTTCGCATGGCGAACAACGGAACGCGCGCCGCGAAGCTGGCCGACCGGATCCGGGTGATCGTCGCCGAGACCCTCAAAAACCGGGTCAAGGACCCCCGGCTCGGATTCGTCACCATCACCGACGTCCGCATCACCGGCGATCTGCGCGACGCGACGGTGTTCTACACCGTCTACGGCAGCGAGGAGGAGCGGGCGGAGTCCGCGGCGGCGCTGGAGTCGGCCAAGGGCATCCTGCGCACCGAGGTGGGGCGGCAGACCGGCGTGAAGCACACGCCGTCGCTGACCTTCATCGCCGACGCCATCCCCGAGGGCGCCCGGCAGATCGAGGACCTGCTGGCCAAGGTCGCGGTGTCGGACGCGGCGGTCCGCGACGCGGCGGCCACGGCGACCTACGCCGGCGAGGCGGACCCCTACCGGGCCCCGCGCGCCGAGGACGACTTCGACGACGAGGACGAGGACGCCTGAGCCGGTGGGCAAGCGCACGAAGGCCGACGACGGCCCCGGCGGCCTGGTGATCGTCGACAAGCCGGCCGGCTGGACCTCGCACGACGTGGTGGGCCGGGTGCGCCGCTTGGCGCGCACCCGGCGCGTCGGCCACGCCGGCACGCTGGACCCGATGGCCACCGGCGTGCTCGTGGTGGGCGTGGAGAAGACCACGCGGCTGCTGGGCCACCTGGCCCTGACCCGCAAGACCTACGAGACCACCATCCGCCTGGGCCGGAGCACGATCACCGACGACGCCGAGGGCGAGGTGACCGATAGCGCCGACGCCTCGAACGTGTCAGATGACATGATCCGTGGCGGGATTCCGTCGTTCACCGGCGAGATCATGCAGCGCCCGTCGGCGGTCTCGGCCATCAAGGTGGACGGGGTCCGCTCCTACAAGCGGGTGCGCGAGGGCGAGACGGTGGAGCTGGCCGCGCGGCCGGTGACGATCCACCGCTTCGAGGTCCACGGCATCCGACGCGAAGGCGCGCTCATCGACGTCGACGCGACCGTCGAGTGTTCCTCGGGCACGTATATCCGGGCCCTGGCGCGCGACCTCGGCACCCTGCTCGGCGTCGGCGGGCATCTCACGATGCTGCGGCGCACCGCGGTCGGGCCCTACGGCCTGGACCTGGCGCGGCCGCTGGCCGAGCTGACCGAGCTGGTGGACGGCGGCGGCGAGCTGCCGGTGGTGCCGCTGGACGCCGCCGCGCGGGCGGCGTTCCCGGCGCGGGAGCTCACCGAGGAGGAGGCCGGCGCCGTGGCGCACGGCGGCTTCCTGGCGGCCTCCGAACGGTCCGGGGAGCCGGTGGCGGTGTTCGGCCCGGACGGGCGGTTCCTGGCGCTGTACGAGGATCTGCCGAGCGGCAAGAAGGCGAAGCCGGTCGCGGTCTTCGTGTGAGATCCGGCCTGAGCCGGCCCGGCCCGAAGTCCTAGGACCGAGACCGTGCCGGGGACCGATTGCGCGCCGACGGGTCCCGGATGGCACTCTTGTGTGTCGGCAGACTCTTCCAACCCCAAGGCAGGCACCCCCGTGGAACGCTGGCACGGCACCGCCGAGGTCCCCCAGGACTTCGGCCCCTCGGTCGTCACGATCGGCGTCTTCGACGGCGTCCACCGCGGCCACCGCGAGGTGGTCCGCACGGCCGTCGCCAAGGGCCGCGAGCTCGGCGTGCCGACCGTGGTGCTCACCTTCGACCCGCACCCCAGCGAGATCGTGCGGCCGGGCAGCCACCCGCCGCTGCTGACCACCCAGCGCCACCGCGCCGAACTGCTGGCCTCCGAGGGCGTGGACGCGGTGCTGGTGCTGCCGTTCAGCCTGGAGGTCTCGCGCTGGTCGCCGGCGGAGTTCATCGCCTCGGTGCTGGTCGAGGCCCTGCACGCGCGGGCCGTCGTGGTCGGTGCGAACTTCCGCTTCGGGCACCGGGCCGCCGGCGACGTCGCGGCGCTGCAGGAGGCCGGCGCGCGCGACGGCTTCGAGGTCGTGCCGGTGCACCTGATGGGCCCGGAGGGGGAGAGCGCGGACAACCGCTTCTCCTCCACCCGCGTGCGGGCCCTGATCGCCGAGGGCGCCGTCGCCGAGGCCCAGGACCTGCTCGGCCGGCCGCACCGGGTCGAGGGCGTGGTGGTGCGGGGGGACCAGCGCGGCCGCGAGCTCGGCTATCCGACGGCGAACGTCGAGACCGTGCCCTTCGCCGCGGTCCCGACCGACGGCGTGTACGCGGGCTGGCTGATCACCGACGTGGACAAGCCCGAGAAGTCCGTCCGGCACCCCGCCGCGATCTCCATCGGCACCAACCCGACCTTCGACGGCGTCGACCGGCGCGTCGAGGCGTACGCCCTGGACCGCGACGACCTGGACCTGTACGGCACGCACGTCGCCGTGGAGTTCGCCGCGCGCATCCGCGACACGCTGAAGTTCGACTCGGTCGAGGCCCTGCTGGACCGGATGGCCGGCGACTGCAAGGTCGCACGCGAGATCACCGACGCCGGCTGAGGCGTTCCTCACACCGGGTGCGGCCCAGGTCACAGGGCCGCCACCCGGGGAATACGGGTGTCCCCCGGCCGGTTGTACGGCGTGAACCCCCAAGGGTCCGACCACGTTGTCGAGGGGACAGGAATGACTTTGGCACTGAAGCAGCGCCGTCCGGCAGTCAAGATCGATTTGTCGGCGGCGACGCCTTGGATAAGCTCTTCGGGTACCCCCGAGGAGGTGAGGACGGTCGCCGTGACCGCTGACGACGCACGTGGCGAGGCCGTCATCGCCGAGGCCGTGTCACCCGAGAAGGCCGTGCAGCTCGCCGAGGGCGAGGCCGCCGGCGCGCCCCGCGTGGACCCCGGCGAGTCCGAGGACGCCCGCAACGAGCGCTTCGAGCGCGACGCCCTCGTCTACCTGGACCAGCTCTACCCGGCCGCGCTGCGCATGACGCGCAACCCGGCCGACGCCGAGGACCTGATCCAGGAGACCTTCGCCAAGGCCTTCGCCTCCTTCCACCAGTTCCGCGAGGGCACCAACCTCAAGGCCTGGCTGTACCGGATCCTCACGAACACGTTCATCAACAGCTACCGCAAGAAGCAGCGCGAGCCCCAGGTCAGCCCGACCGAGGAGATCGAGGACTGGCAGCTGGCCCGGGCCGAGTCGCACAGCTCGGCGGGTCTGCCCTCGGCCGAGACGGTGGCGCTGGACCACCTGCCGGACTCCGACGTCAAGGAGGCCCTGCAGGCGATCGGCGAGGAGTTCCGCATCGCGGTCTACCTGGCCGACGTCGAGGGCTTCGCCTACAAGGAGATCGCCGACATCATGGGCACGCCGATCGGCACCGTGATGTCGCGGTTGCACCGCGGGCGCCGGCAGCTCCGTGCGATGCTTGAGGACTACGCGCGGGAGCGCGGCCTGGTGGCCGCCGCGTCGGAAGGGAACTGAAGCGCCATGAGCTGCGGCCGGCCGCACGAGACGCCGTGCACCGAGGTCCTCGACCACCTCTACGAGTACATCGACAACGAGATGCCCGATGAGGACTGCGCGGCGGTAAAGCGCCACCTGGACGAGTGTCAGCCCTGTCTGGAGAAGTACGGGCTGGACGCGATGGTGAAGAAGCTCGTGCAGCGCTGCTGCGGGTGCGACGAGCCGCCGGTCGACCTGCGCGACAAGGTCCTGGCCCGGATCCGGCAGGTGCGCGGCGAGGTCGCCGTGGGCGGCGCGGGAGAATAACACAACGAAAACGGCCCGGGGGCGCACTGTGCGTGCACCCCCGGCGCGTTCCGGTCGGATCCACTCGGAAGAGTGGATCTTTTCTTGACTGAGGGCCGATTTTCCTTTGTACTCGTACGTGCTTTGATCCATTCCCGCGGTCTGACCCACGGCCGCGGACAAGTCGGGAAGACGGTGGTCGACGATGGTGGCGTTGATTGGTGGCGGGCTCGGGTCCTGACCCCGACCGCGTGACCTGACCCCACAGGCCGGCGCCGCCCCATGCGTCGGCCTGTGGACCCACCGGGCGTTTCGTGACAGGGTTTTGCGTTGACCGGTGCTGACGCGCTCCCTGCGCGGACTAGAGGATGACCGATGCCGTTCTCCGTGCGGTGCTACATCTTCGGCTTGGTGGCGGTGGCCGTCTCGGTCGTCGCCACATTGCCGTTGTCCAGGACCGACCCGTACCTGCTGCTGGCGCTGTGCGTGCTGGTGGTGGCCGCGGAGCGGCTCTCGCGCGTGTCGATCGGCACCTCGGGCTGGACCATGTCGGTCTCCCTGGTTGTGACTCTTATCACCGTGCTGGTCCTGGCCCCGCCGGCGGCCGCTCTGGTCGGTCTGGTCACCTCGCTGACCCTGCCCCGCCTGCAGACCTGGACCTGGACCAAGCAGATCGTCAACAGCGCGATGATGAGCCTGGTCCCGGCCTCCGGGGCGGCCGTGTGCTACCTGGCCGGCGGGCACGCCCCGGGGCACTTCCTGAACTTCCCGGAGTTCCTGTGGCCGGTCGCGGCCGCGGTCACCACCTGTCTGGTCGCCAACGCCCTGATCATCGCCGGCTACGTCGGGCTGGCCACGCACGTCCGCTTCGTGGACGGCCTGCGCGGCGACATCCGGCGCGCGACGATGCCGTACTACTCCTCGGCCGTGCTGGCGCTGATCTTCCTGTCGCTGTGGAAGGACATCGGCTGGTACACCGCCCCGCTGGTGGTGGTGCCGATGTACATCGCGCACTGGAGCCTGTCGCAGTACGCGAAGGAGGGCGCGGCGCACGAGGGCACCATCGCCGCGCTGGTGCAGGCGGTGGAGATCAAGGACTCGTACACGCGCGGCCACAGCGAGCGCGTGGCCCGCGGCGCGGGGATGCTCGCCGAGCAGCTGAAGATGCCGCAGGACCGCCTGGCGATGCTCCGCTTCGCCGGGCTGCTGCACGACATCGGCAAGCTCGGCGTCCCCACGCGCCTGCTCACCAGCACCGGCGGCCTGACCGAGGAGGAGTTCAAGCTGCTGTGCATGCACCCCAACCACGGGGTGGCCGTGCTGCGCGACATCCGCTTCCTGACCGAGGTCTACGAAGGGGTGCTCTACCACCACGAGCGCCTCGACGGCCGCGGCTACCCGACCGGCAAGTCCGGTGACGAGATCCCGGAGTTCGCCCGCATCATCGGCGTCGCCGACGCCTTCGACGCGATGACCTCCACCCGCTCCTACCGCGCGGCCCGCTCGGTCGAGGAGGCGGTGGCCGAACTGCGCCGCGGTGCGGGCACGCAGTTCGACCCGGACCTGGTGCGCGCCTTCGAGGCCGCCCTGGAGATCGCCGAGCGGAACGGCCAGCCCTGGGTGCCCACGGAGCTGGCGCCGGTGGAGCCCCAGCAGGACGACGAGACCACCGCCGCGGCGGTCGGCCCGTGGCCGCTGCCCAAGCGGGTGCCGGGCTTCTCCTTCGCCGACCACGACGACCCCTTCGTGCCGGCGGAGTGGTTCCCCGACTGGTACCCGAGCTGGCTGGCGCCCGGCGGGGAGCCGGGCCAGGGCGGGATCCCGGGCCAGCGCACGGGCGAGCAGGAAGCGCCGCCGGCCGCCGAGGCGGACCTCGACGACGGATGGTCGGAGCGGATGTACTCGGCCGTGGTGCGCGAGGCCGGACCGGAGCCCGATGAGGGGTGGTCGTGGGACGGCGAGGGGGCCGAGGGCGAGGCTGAGGCTGAGGAGAGCTCTGAGACCGGGGCTCACACCGAGCCCGAGGAGAGCTCTGAGGCCGAGGCTGAGGCTCAGGTCGAGGTGGGGGCCGAGCCAGAACTCGAACCTGCACCTGAACCCGAACCCGCTCTCGACCTCGAATCGGACCTCGAATCGGCCCCCGAATCGGAGCCGGAGCCCGAACCCGCGCGTGGGCTCCAGGGCGATGCCGAGCCCGCGGACGCCTCCGAAGAATCCGAAGCGGCGTCCACCCGCTGGCCGGTGGACCCGGGCCTGCACGGCGCTCCCCGGGGCTCGATGCGGGTCCGCAGCGCGACCCCGGCCGCCGACCCCGATCCGCGCGGACCGGCCGGCGTATCCGCCTCGGCCGATGGCTCCGCTTCCGCTGCGGCCGCCGACTTCGACCTCCGCAAGCCGGCCGCCCCCTGTCAGGACCCCGCGGCCGCCGCCGGCGAGCCGGCCGGGGACGACGACACCGTCCCCATGCCCCAGCCCAAGCCCGGCGACCCGGAGGCCTGGACCCCGTCGCCCGAGCCGTGGTCCGCGCCGGAGCCGGCGGCCGAGGCCTCGAAGACCGGCGAGCCCGCCGGGACCGCGGAGCCGGTCGAGGCCGACGGCCGCGGCCCGGGCCTGTCGGCCGGCGCCTCCTGGTTCTCGCGCGGCGCCGGCGGCTCCTCGCCCACCCTGCACTTCTTCGGCCCGGCGGACACCGGTCCGTGGCCGCCTCGCGACCCCGACGCGAAGGACTCCGAGGAGTCCCCGGCATGAACCACGCCAAGCCGCCCAGCCACCGCGCCTTCGACCGGGCCTTCGACACCGACGGCGGCGACGTGCCGACCGCCTGGTCGCAGAGCAATCCGCTGCTGCTCGTCCTGGCCTGCTTCGTGGCGTTCGCCGCGGTGGCGTCCTGCGCGGTGCACGGTTTCAGCCAGCCCGGCTACGCCCTGGCCTTCGGCGCGATCATCGCCGCCGGCGAGGCCTTCCGCGTCCGGCTGCCCGGCGGGCGGGAGGCGGCGCCGCTGGGCGCGGCCACCGGCCTGGCCTACGCGGTGCTCACCGAGATCGGCCACCAGCCGGCGCTGCACAACGCGCCGCAGGCGGTCGCCGTGGCCGCGTTCGGCTTCCTGGTCGGCTCGGTGCCGCACCTGGCGGTCCGGCGCCCGTCAACCCTCGACTACACCGCCCGCCGCTTCCTCATGGTCGCGCTCACCGCGTGGCTGTTCCGCATGTTCTACCTGCGCTGGGTCCTCGGCACCCGGGTCGACGACCCGACGCTGCTGCGCCCGAGCCCGCTGGACCCGACCTTCCTGAGCAGGCACCTGCACAGCCTGGCGGTGGGCGCGGCGACGGCCGGGTTCCTGCTGCTGGCCATCGTCAGCGACGGCGTGGTCGGCTCGATCCTGCAGGCCGGCCAGCACCGGCGCCCGATCCTGGCCGCGGCTCGCGACGAGGCCACCTTCACCACCCGCGTCGGGCTGGCCGTGGTGGCCACCGCGCTGCTGGTCTGCCTGGCCTCGCGCACCATGTCGATCTGGGTCCTGCCGGCGCTGTGCCTGCCGCTGGCCTTCACCCAGCTCTCGCTGCGCCGCTACGCGCGCATCAAGGAGGTGCACCTGGAGACCATCAGGGCCCTGTCGCGCATCACCGAGGTGGCCGGCCTGACCCAGCCCGGGCACGCCCGCCGTGTCGCCCGCACCTGCCAGCGCATCGGCCGCGAGCTGGGGCTGAGCGAGGCGCAGCTGCTGGACCTGGAGTACGCCTCGCTGATGCACGACATCGGGCAGCTCTCGGTCGCCGAGCCGGTCCACGGCGGCCGCACCGCGCCGCTGTCCCTGGTGCGCCAGCGCGAGCTGGCCCGGGCCGGCGCCGAGGTGATCCGGCGCGCCGGGGCGCTGGGCAACGCCGCGGACATCGTCGAGCACCACCCCGACCCGTTCGGTGCCGCGGGCCCGCTGCCCAGCCGCATACTGCGGGTCGCCAACGACTACGACGACCTCGCCGGCGCGCAGCCGGAGTCGGCCGAGCGCACCGAGGCGCTGCGCCACATCCGGCTCGGGCTGGCCGTGCACTACGACCCGGCGGTCGTGGAGTCGCTGAGCAGGATGGTCGGCGAGTAGGCCGGCGGGTGAGTCGGACCCCTGAGCGGGCGGCCGGCCGGTGCGGCGTGATTGGATGCGCACGTACACCTTTAGCTTGTGACTGCGAGGGAGCATCGAACGTGGCCGAGGAAGTCCGCGCCGAGATGGTGGCCAACGTGTGGAAGATCGTGGTCGCCGAGGGCGACGATGTCGAGGACGGCGACACCCTGGTGATCCTCGAGTCGATGAAGATGGAGATCCCGGTCCTGGCCGAGGTCTCGGGCAAGGTCTCGCGCCTCGGGGTGGCCGAGGGCGACGTGGTGCAGGAGGGGGACCTCATCGCCGTGATCGGCTGAGGTCCCGGGCCCGGGGCCGGCCTCAGCCGGTGACGGTCCCGTGCTCGACGCAGCGTGCCGACCACCCGGTCGGCACGACCTGCACCACCATCCGGCGCCGGCAGTGCCCGCAGTACCGCGGCGGCTCCAGCTCCGCCCGCGCCGCGCACCGCTCGTGGCCGGTCGCCGCCAACGGCTCGCCGCACTGCCCGCAGTAGTCCATGCAGGCAAAATAACACCCGCCCACCGGTCTCCCGCCGCCACCCGTCATGGGGCGCTCCGCGCCACCGGGCCCATGGCGGCCGCCGAACAGGTGAGGCGGGCTGTGTAGGGTCGACGCGTGACCGACGCCACCACGCCCGCCGAAGGCGCGCCGATCCAGGCGCAGACCACCCTGCTCGTCACCGACGCCGACACCGCGCGTGCCGTCGGCTCCGGCGACCTCCCGGTCCTGGGCACGCCCCGCCTCGTCGCCCTGGCCGAGCAGGCGACCGTGGCCGCGGCCCAGCCGCTCCTCGCCCAGGGTCAGACCACCGTCGGCACCCGCGTCCGCTTCGACCACGTCTACCCGACCCCGGTCGGCGGCACGGTCACGGCCTCCGCCGATCTCGCGCACCGCGACGACCGCCTCCTGCGCTTCACCGTCGCCGCCCACGACGCCGACGGCCGCCTCGTCGGAGAGGGCGAGATCACTCGCGTCATCGTCAACGCCGAACGCTTCATGGCGAAGTTGTAGCGCCAAGACATCGGAGCTCTGATGGTTGCCGGGCCCTAATCCGCCTTGGACGCCCGCAGCGAATACATCAAAGGCACCCGCGGCATCCCTTCGGGCAGCCGGAAGAAGCCGTCCCGCTCCTCCAGCACCCGGAACCGCTCGAACATCGTCACGTCGTATTCGTGCAGGAACTCCAGCCGCAGCCCGGCCGCGATCAGGGCGCTCACAATGTCCCCGATCCCGTGGTCGAACTGCACGGTCACGTTCTTCTGCGTCTGCGCTTCGAAGTCCGCGTAAGTACCGGGCTCGTCCCACACCTGCGGCGAGCGATTGAAGTAGTCGTAGGCGACGGTGCGGCCGTCTTCCTCGCTCAGCGTGTTCCCGAACGGGTGGAACTCCGAGAGGTACAGGAATCCACCGGGCTTCACCATCGACGCCGCCACGCGAGCCCACTGCTCGATGTCCGGCAGCCAGCACAGCGCGCCCTTGCCGGTGTAGACGATGTCGAACTGTTCCCCGCCCAGCGCCTCGGCCGCGTCGTAGACGTTCGCCGTGACCCAGCGCGAGTCCGTGACACCGATCCGCTCCGCCAGCGAAGCCGCGGCCTTCATGGCCGGCTCAGAGAAGTCCAACCCGGTGACGACGGCCCCGTGCCGGGCCCAGCCGAGCGTCTCGGTCCCGATGTGGCTCTGCAGATGCAGCAGACGCTTGCCGCGCACGTCGCCGACCTCGCTGAGCTCGAACGCGGTCAGCGTCTCCCGCCCCGCGACGAAGCCCGCCAGGTCGTAGAAGCGGCCGTCGACGTGGATCGGTACGCGCTCGTCCCAGTTGGCGCGGTTGTGCTCCAGCCAGTCGCCGGGGTCCGGGGCGGTCGTCTCAGCGCTCATGACAGGGGACGCTAGCCCGCGGATCGGAGGCGATCAAAAGGAATACGGCCCCAGCGCCGCCTCAGTACTTTGTCGCGCGGGCGTCCGGCCGGTCCAGATTCCAGTGCCGACCGACCCCCACGATCCAGTCCGCGAGGTTCCCGTCCTTCTCGCGCGGCCGCAGCACGAACCGGCAGATGCTGCTCTGTCCGCCTTCGTGGTCGCTGTAGAGAACCTCGACGGTGAACACCCGCCGCTCCTTGATGGCCGCCGCCATGGCGGCATATTGCGGGTCGTCGGGGTCGCGCAGGGCCGCGTGCCAGTAGCCGATGTCGTGGGCCGGGACGAACAGGTCGCGGATCATCCGGCGGTACTCCTGCGGCCGGGTGTGGTCGTCTTCCGGGCCGCGCCGCTGGTCGGAGACGGACCAGCCCTGCAGGACCGCCAGTCCCGCGCCGGAGTTGCGGATCGAGATCGCGAAGTAGATGTTGCCGTCCACGATCTCGGCGTAGCCTCGGCCGCCGCTCACCACGGCCCAGTGGTCGTCGGCCCAGAAGATCTTCTCGTCGCGGTCGGTGAGCCGCGAGGGCAGCAGCACCGGACGCAGCCCCACCAGCACGGCGCGTTCGGCGGCCGCCGCGGCGCGCGAGGCCGCGCGCACCGACTTCAGCGTGGCCGCCGCCAGGATCACGGTGGTCCCGGCGGTGGCCAGCGAGGATATGGTCACCCAGTCAGTCACGCGCTGGAGACTACAAAACTCCGGGCTGCCAAAAAACTCCGGGCGTGGAGAAGAGGTCAAAGCCCTGTGGTCGATCGCGGGTAGGCGATCGTCTGGTCCGTGGCGATGTTGACCAGGTAGGGGATGCCGGAGGCGAACGCGCGGTCCAGCGCCGGCCCGATCTGCGCCGGATCGGTGACGAACTCCCCGCCGCCGCCGAGCGCCTGCACGACCTTGTCGTAGCGCGCGTCCGGGTTCAGGTCGGCGGCGACGTCGTACCCGTACAGGGCCTGCATCGGGTGCTTCTCCAGGCCCCAGCAGGAGTTGTTCCCCATCACCATCACGACCGGGAGCCCGTGCCGCACCAGGGTGTCCACGTCCATCAGCGAGAAGCCGGCCGCGCCGTCGCCGAACATCAGGACCACCTGCGAGGTCGGCCGCGCCAGCCGGGCCGCGATCGCGTAGCCCAGGCCCGTGCCCAGGCAGCCGTACGGGCCCGGGTCCAGCCAGCAGCCCGCGCGGCCCGGCTCCACGAACCGGCCGGCGAAGGACACGAAGTCGCCGCCGTCGCCGATCACCACCGCGTCGTCGGCCAGCCGGGGCAGCAGCTCGCCGTAGACGCGGGCCGGGTGGATCGGGTCGGAGGCGGCGGTCAGCAGGTCGCGGTCGGCGGCGATGGCCGCGGCGGCCTTGTCCTGCAGGGCGGCCAGCCAGTCCGCGTACCCGCCCGGCTTGGCGCTCTTGCGCCAGGACTCTGCGATGCCCTCGAAGGCCGCGGACAGGTCGCCGGCGGCGCTCGCCGCCAGCCCGAGGTGGCCGCTGATCTGGCCGGGGGAGTCGACGAGGTGCACGACCGGTGCCAGCGGGCTGCCGTCCCGCCCCCCGAACAGCCCGTAGCCGAGGCGGAAGTCCAGCGGCGTGCCGACGACGATCACCAGGTCCGCGCCGCCGAACGCGGCCGAGCGGGCCCGGGTGACCAGCTGCCGGTGGCCGCGCGGCAGGATGCCCCGGCCCATGCCGTTGGTGACGACCGGGACGCCGGTCTCCTCGGCGAAGGCCAGCGCGGCGGTCTCGGCGTGGTCCATCCAGACGTCGGAGCCGAGCACGAGCACCGGCTTGGCGGCGCGCGCGAGCAGATCGCCGATGGCCGCGAGCGAGTCCGGGTCCGGGGCGGCGGCCTGGCGGGCGCGGGCCGTCGGCAGCGGCTTGGCGTCCACGTCGAACGCGGCTTCCAGCGACAGGTCGAGGAAGACCGGTCCTCGGTGCGGCGCATCGGCGAGCGTGAAGGCGTCATCGAGGTCTGCGGCCAGCGCCGCGGTGGTGTGCACGGTCGCCGAGCGCTTGGTCACCGGGGCCAGCAGCGGTGGGTGGTCCAGCTCCTGCAGCGCGCCCTTGCCCCAGTTGGAGTCCGCGGCGCGGCCGCCGAGCACGACCACCGGCGAGCCGTTGAAGTGCGCGCTGGTGACCGCCGAGACGCCGTTGGTGATGCCGGGGCCGGCGGTGAGGACCGCCAGGCCCGGCCTGCGGGTCAGCTTGGCGGTGGCCTCGGCGGCGAAGACGGCGGTCTGCTCGTGCCGGACGTCCACGATGGGCATCGGCGGATCGGCCTTCACCGCGCCGTCGTAGAGCGAGAAGACGTGTCCGCCCGAGAGCGTGAACATCGTCTCGACGCCGTGCGCTCGGGCCACCTCGACGGAGATCTGGCCGCCGTGCAGCGGTTGCGGGGTTTCGGGCTGTGCTTCGGTCACGACGGTCACCTGCGGTCGGCTCGGGGGCGGGCGGCGTTGGGAGGCATGGTGCGGCGTAGTTACGCGTCAGTAGCTTTCCGCCCGCAGCCTGGATTCCGCAAGGGTCACCTCATCGCGCGAAGTCGATCCGCATCACCCGGCGCCGCGGAGTCGGAGCGCTGACCTCGTCGAATCCGCAGGCCTCATAGGTGCTCTTCGCACCGACGAACAGCTCGCCCCACACGATTTCCCTGCCGGGCTCGGTGAGCAGGGCGTAGCCCTCGACGGCGGTCGCGCCGTGCTCGCGGGCGTGCTCGACGGCGGCCTCGGTCAGGGCGCGGCTGACGCCGCGGCGGCGGTAGCCGGTGCGCACCACGAAGCAGGTGACGGTCCAGACGCCGGGGTCGTCGCGGTCCTCCTCGCGGCCGGTCCACGGGACCCGCATCGTGCGGAGCCGCGGGTACTCCGTCCGGGGTTCGACGGCGCACCAGCCGACCGGCTCCCCGTCGAGGTAGGCGACCAGGCCGGTGGTGGTCTCGGCCTCGGGCTCGCCGCAGCGGGTCTGGTCGCGCAGGTGGGATTCGCGCTCCTGCTGCGGCATGGCGCGCCACTGTTTGGAGGGGAACTTGAACCACTGGCACTGGCAGTGGTGGGGGACTCCGCGTTCGCCGAAGACCGTGCGCAGGTCGTCCCAGGAGGCCTGGTTGGCGGGAACTACGGTGATGGCCGTCGGGGAGTCCGTCATAGGCGCACGATAAACCCGGCCGGGGACACCCGCCGGGTGCGGAAACGGCCCGAGCCGGCACTCCGACCCGGGCCGTGAAGGCAGCCGCGACCGCGGCGCGCGCGTCCCTACAACGTCTTGGACAGCTCCTTGATCGGCATCTCCAACTTCGTCAGCAGCGCCAAGTCGTCCTCCGGCGAGCGCCCCAGCGTCGTCAGGTAGTTGCCGACGATGACCGCGTTGATCCCGCCCATCAGGCCCTGCTCCGTGCCGAGGTCGCCGAGGGTGATCTCGCGGCCGCCGGCGTAGCGCAGGATCGTGCGCGGCAGCGCCAGGCGGAAGGCCGCGATGGTCTTCAGCGCCTCCTTCGCGCCGAGCGGCTCCATGTCGCCGAAGGGCGTGCCCGGGCGCGGGTTGAGGAAGTTCAGCGGGACCTCGTCGGGGGTCAGCGTCGCCAGCTGCGCGGCGAACTCCGCGCGCTGCTCGAGGGTTTCGCCCATGCCGACGATGCCGCCGCAGCAGACTTCCATGCCCGCGGCGCGGACCATGGTCAGGGTGTCCCAGCGCTCCTCCCAGGTGTGGGTGGTGACCACGTTGGGGAAGTGGGAGCGGGCCGTCTCCAGGTTGTGGTTGTAGCGGTGGACGCCCATGTCCGCCAGGTCGTCGACCTGCTCCTGGGTCAGCATGCCGAGGGAGGCGGCGACCTGGATGTCGACCGCGTCCTGGATGGCCTTCACGCCTTCGCGCATCTGCTTCATCAGGCGCTCGTCGGGGCCCCGGACGGCGGCGACGATGCAGAATTCCGTGGCTCCGGTCGCCGCTGTCTGCTTGGCGGCCTCGACGAGTTCGGGGATGTTGAGCCAGGCTGCCCGGACCGGGGAGGGGAACAGGCCGGACTGGGAGCAGAAGTGGCAGTCCTCCGGGCAGCCTCCGGTCTTCAGGGAGACGATGCCCTCGACCTCGACCTCCGGGCCGCACCACTTCTCGCGGACCTCGTGGGCCAGTTGGAGGAGGTCCGGGAGGGCCTCGTCGGGGAGGCGCAGGACCCGCAGGACCTGCTCCTCGGTGAGCGGGACGCCCTCGTCGAGGACCTGGCGCCGGGCGGCGGTGAGGATGTCGAGGTCTTGTCCGGTGGTTGTCATGGTTCAGGCCGCCTTCCGGGGGTCCCAGGTCTGCCGAAATACTGCCGGATCGAAGGTGCCGCCGAAGGCCGGGGCCAGGCCGGCCCGGGCGGCGAGGAGGAACTCGGCCGGGTCCAGCCGTCCGGCTCCCTCGGGGAGGGCGCCGGCCAGCGGCCGGGCGCCGATCGTCTCCAGGTCGCGGATGTTGCTGCGCATCGCCAGGTCCGGTTCGGCGGGCCAGGAGCCCAGCACGATGCCCGCCAGGTCCAGGCCGCGGGCCGCCATCGCCTCCAGGGTGAGGGCGGCGATGTTCAGGGTGCCGAGGTTCGGGTGCGCGACCAGCAGGACCGGCGCCTTGAGCGCGTGCGCCAGGTCAGCCAGGGTGCTGCCGTCCTCGTCGTTGCGGACCAGCAGGCCGCCGGCGCCCTCGACCAGGACCAGGCGGCGGCGCTGTGTCTTCTGAGAACCGTGTGCGAGCTCGGCGATGCGGCGGACGGTGTCGTCGAAGTCCAGCGGCGCGATGCCCGAGCGGCGCGCGGCGGCGGCGGGGGAGAGCGGGTCCGGGTAGCGGGCGTACTCGTGCAGGTCGGTCACACCGGCCAGGTGCCGGACGGCCGCCAGATCCCCGGGCCCGTCGGGCGTGACCCCGGTCTGCGCCGGCTTCACCACGGCCACGGAGGTGCCGCGGGTGGCGGCCAGGGAGGCGATGGCGGCGGTGACGACGGTCTTGCCGACGTCGGTGTTGGTTCCGGTGACTACGACGATGGACACGACGCGACTTTACGGCAGGCCCGTGCCCCCACCGCGCGATCACGGGGTGAGTTGGGACACGCCTACTCCCCGTCGGGCCGCTTCAGCCGCGCCACGAACTTGTACCGGTCGCCCCGGTACACCGAGCGCACCCACTCCACCGGCTCGCCCCCGGTGTCGATCGAGTGCCGGGACAGCAGCAGCATCGGCAGGCCGGTGTCGGTGCCGAGCAGGCCGGCCTCGGTCGGGGTGGCCAGCGCGGTCTCGATGGTCTCCTCGGCCTCGCCGAGGTGGACGCCGTACTCCTCGGCCAGCGCCGTGTACAGCGAGGAGTACCGGCCCAGGAGCTTGCGCAGGTTGGGGAAGCGCTGCTGGGACAGGTGCGTGGTCTCGATCGCCATCGGCTCGCCGTTGGCCAGTCGCAGACGGCTGATGCGCAGCACCTTCGCCGAGGCCCGGATGCCCAGGCGCTCGCCGAGCTCCACCCCGGCGGCCACGTACTCCATCTCCAGCAGCCGCGAGGTCGGCTCCAGGCCCTGGGCCCGCATGTCCTCGGTGTAGGAGGTCAGCTGCAGGGACTGCGCCACCTTCGGCTTGGCCACGAAGGTGCCCTTGCCCTGGATGCGCTCCAGCCGGCCCTCGACGACCAGTTCGGCCAGCGCCTGCCGGACGGTGGTGCGCGAGGTGTCGAACTCGGTGGCGAGCAGGCGTTCCGGGGGAACCGGGGTGCCCGGGGGCATCGTCTGGGTGAGGTCGAGCAGGTGTTGCTTCAGGCGGTAGTACTTCGGAACGCGCACGGTCTCCAGCTTCGATCCTGAATCCGGGACTGGCTCCAGCGCCGGCTGCCCTTGCGTCTCCAGAGCGATGTTCGCGGGTTCTGCGGTCATGAACGGCCCCTCCTCGTGGCCCAAAGTGCCATGGACCCGCGTGTGTGTCCAGCCGGGTTGATCTCGGCGCCGACTTTCTTCGGAAACCGGTGTTTACCTGGGGCGGGATTATGCGTGTCGGTGCTGGTTGCGTCTTGGTAACGGGTTGGACAACCGGGGTCGCGCAGTCTTGACGGCCCCAGTGGTCTATGCCAGTCTCCGGACTGGTCTAAACCAATCGGGAAAGCCGGAGAGGCGCTTCAGGAGGCGCCTGTCCCCGGGGTGCTCAGACCCTCTTTTCCCGGCCGCTCGACACCACAACCAGATCCACTGGACCGGATTGGCGATACACACCGATTCGAACGCAGCACGGGACGGCATCGCTCAGGGTTGCCGTGTCGCGCCGGTCGGTCCGTATCCCCTTTGGTCGCCGTGGGTCGTCCACACCACCAAGGAGTACGGCATGAGGCGCAAGCTCATAGCCCTGACGTCGGCCGCCGCGGCCGTGGCGCTCATGGCCTCCGCGTGCAGCTCGTCCAAGTCCAGCGGCTCGTCGGCCAACGGCGCGCCCTCCCAGGGCGGCTCGGTCACCGCGACCAACGCCGCGAAGCTGACCGGTCCCACGGACGGCGCCGCCGGCGTGAAGCTGAACGTCTGGCTGGTCTCGGACCCCAAGGACAACCCGCAGTGGATGGCGATCATCAACAACGCCACGGCCGCCTTCAAGGCCAAGACCGGCGCTGACATCAACATCCAGTGGCAGACCTGGGGCAACCACCTGACCAACCTGGACGCGGCGCTGTCCGGCAGCGGCGACGTCCCGGACGTCATCGAGTTCGGCAACACCGAGGCCGCCAAGTACGCCTTCAACGGCGCGCTGGCCGACGTCTCGTCGGTGAAGTCCAGCTTCGACAACAACGCCACCTGGCTGACCGGCCTGTCCGCGCCGTGCACCCAGGACGGCCACCTGTACTGCATCCCGTACTACGCGGGCACCCGCACCCTGATCTACCGCACCGACCTGCTGACCGCCGCCGGCGTCACCACGCCGCCGAAGACCTGGGCGGACTTCACCGCCGCCCTGGACAAGGTCAAGGCGGCCAACGCCTCGAACACGAACTTCGTCACCTTCAACATGCCGGGCAAGGACTGGTACCAGGCCGGCTCCTTCATCTACGGCCAGGGCGGCTCGCTGGCCGTGAAGGGTTCGGACGGCAAGTGGAAGGGCAACCTGGAGGACCCCAAGTCCGTCGCCGGCCTGCAGCAGTGGTCCGACCTGGTCTCCAAGTACTCCACCGCGGCCAGCCACACCAAGGACGAGTCCGACCAGGACACCCTGTTCGAGACCGGCAACGTCGGCTTCGAGTACGACTCGGCCTGGCACTCCGGTGCCGTGCAGCAGGTCCACCAGAACCCCAACGACCCCAAGTCCCCGCTGCAGGACACCAAGGTCAAGGGCAAGGTCGACACCATGCCGCTGCCGGGCACGACCGCTGACAAGGCCTCGCCGGCCTTCCTCGGCGGCTCGGTCCTGGGCATCGCCGAGAAGTCGAAGTACCAGGCGCTGGCCGCGGAGTGGATCCAGGACTACACCAACTCGGCCTCCAACGCGGCCGAGGGGGCCCTGGGCAACCTGCCGAACAACCAGACCGACCTGGCCAAGGCCGTGGGCCCGGCGATCTCCCAGCAGGTGGCCGACCAGGCCGCGTCCAGCTGGTTCACCCCGGTCGCCCCGAACTGGGCCGACGTGGAGTCCAGCAACGTCCTGCAGAACATGCTGGAGAGCATCGCGACCGGCCAGGCGACGGTCGCCGCCGCCGCGAAGACCGCGGACGACAAGATCACCTCGATCCTGAACGGCAGCTGATCCAGCGCTGATCGGAGATGGTGCCGGTCCCGCTCCACGGCGGGACCGGGCACCCCGGGTGAGTTTCCGGTGGGGGCCGTGCCGCGATGGCGGCACGGCCCCTTCGACGAGGTGAGGTGTGCAGATGGCCGCGGTCATGGAACCGGTTGGCACCCTCGACCCGCCCCCGACCCGCGGGCGCAGGCGCTCCCGTGCGGGCAGGCGGTTCGAGGTGATCCCCTACTTCCTGATGATCCCGACGCTCCTGGTGATCGTCGTGACCCTCGGGGTCCCGCTCTACAAGATCGTGGTGCTGGCCTTCCAGCACCAGACCAAGCGTGAGCTCTACACGAACAAGCCCGGCGACTGGATCGGGTTCCAGAACTTCTCGAACGTCCTGGGCAGCTCGGACTTCTGGTCCGTGGTCGAGCGGACCTTCGCGGTCTGCGCGATCCTGGTGATCCTGTCCATGGGCATCGCGCTGATGCTCTCGCTGCTGATGAACCAGCTGTCCCGCTGGGTCCGCACGCCGCTGATGGCGCTGCTGCTGTTCGTCTGGGCGATCCCGCAGATCGTCGCGGTCGAGCTGTTCGTGTGGTTCACCGACCCGAACTTCGGCGTCCTGAACTACATGCTGGACAAGCTGGGCTTCCACGGCTTCAAGACCCACGACTGGTTCGTGGACCCGGTGCAGGGCTGGACGGTGATCATCGCCCTGGTGGTCTGGCAGGCGCTGCCGTTCCTGACCGTGACGCTGTCGGCCGGCATGTCGATGGTGCCCAAGGAGCTCGGCGAGGCCGCGCGGATGGACGGCGCGAACCCCTTCCAGGTGTTCCGCACCGTCACCTACCCGACCATCAAGCCCCTGCTGATCATCGCCACCTCGCTGTCGGTGATCTGGGACTTCCAGCTGTTCAACCAGGTCTTCGTGATCCGGCAGACCAAGCCGGAGCCGGACTACCAGGTCCTGTCGGTCTACTCCTACACCGAGGCGTTCGGGCACAGCGACTACGGGCTGGGCGCGGCGATCTCGATCCTGACCATCCTCGCGATGCTGGCGATGATGATCTTCTACGTGCGGCAGATGCTGCGGATCGGAGACGCTGACTGATGAGCGTCGAGACAGGCGGCCGCCGCCGCACCGTCGCCCCGCGTCCGGGATCGGGGCGCAAGAAGGGCAAGAAGGCCGCGTGGAACACGCTGGGCGTCCTGATCTTCCTGGTCATGGGCTTCCCGGTGTACTGGATGATCAACACCTCGCTCAAGAAGCTGAACGAGTGGCAGAACTACACGCCGCACTTCATCCCCGAGCACCCCACGCTGCACAACTTCACCGGGGCCTTCCAGGCCTCGAACTTCGGCGTCGACCTGTGGAACAGCGTCCTGATCACGCTCGGCGCGGTCGCGGTCTCGCTGGTCGTCGGGTTCTTCGGCGCGCTGGCGATCGCCCGCTTCCGCTTCGCCGGCAAGAAGGTGATGATCTTCACCGTCCTGCTGGTGCAGATGGTCCCGCTGATCGTGCTGGTCATCCCGGTCACGCAGACCCTGCAGGACCTGAACATGACCGACACCCTGTACGGCATCATCCTCACCTACCTGGTGTTCTCGGTGCCCTACACGGTGTGGACGCTGCGCGGCTTCATCGCCAACATCCCGCGGGAGCTGGACGAGGCGGCGATGGTCGACGGCTGCAGCCGCTGGCAGACCTTCTACCGCGTCATCCTGCCGCTGACCGGCCCGGGCCTGGTGGCCACCTCGGTCTACGGCTTCATCCAGGCCTGGAACGAGTTCATCCTGATCACCACGATCAACCACGACCCCCGCAAGCAGAACATGATGGCCTGGCTGGTCCAGACCGCCGTGGGCTCGCGCGGCACCGACTGGGGCGTGCTGATGGCCGGCGCGACGATCACCTCGATCCCGGTGGTCATCCTGTTCCTGGCCATCCAGAAGAACATCGCGACCGGTCTGACCGCCGGCGCGGTGAAGGGGTAAGGGGTACGGCGCGCGCATGGGAGAGCAACTGCTGCGCGACGCCGCCGCCGTCCTGCAACCGGGGTTCGTCAACGACGACTCCGGCAGGGTCCCGGACTGGGTGCGTCGCGCCCTGACCGAGGACGGGCTCGGCGGGGTCGCCTACTACGGACGGAACATCGCGGCGACGCCGGAGCGCACCGGCGAGCTGTCGGCGGCGCTGCGGGCCGAGAACCCGCACGTGCTGGTCGCGGTGGACGAGGAAGGGGGCGACGTCACCCGGCTCGACGTCGCCACCGGGTCGGCGTTCCCGGGCAACTACGCCCTGGGGCACGTGGACGACCCGGAGCTGACCGAGACGGTCGCCCGGCAGATAGGGCGCTCGCTGTGGCGCGCCGGGATCAACCTGAACTACGCCCCGGACGCGGACCTGAACACGAACCCGGACAACCCGGTGATCGGCACCCGGTCCTTCGGGTCCGACCCGGAGGTGGCGGCCAGGCATTCCGCCGCCTATGTCAGGGGTCTGCAGGCGGCCGGCGTGGCGGGGTGCGCGAAGCACTTCCCCGGCCACGGCGACACCGCCGTGGACTCGCACCACGGGCTGCCGCTGGTGCAGCACTCCGACGAGGAGTGGGACAAGCACCTGGCGCCGTTCCGGGCCGCGATCGGGGCCGGGGTGAAGTCGGTGATGACCGCGCACATCCTGGCGCCGCGCTACGACCCGGAGTTCCCGTCGACGATGAGCCGCAAGGTCCTGGTGGACCTGCTGCGCGGCGAGCTCGGCTTCACCGGGCTGGTGGTCACCGACGGCATCGAGATGGCCGCCATCGCCGACACGTTCGGGATCGCCGAGGGGACGGTCCTGGCTCTGGCGGCCGGAGTCGACGCGGTCTGCGTCGGCGGCGGTCTGCGCGACGAGTGCGACTACCTGATGCTCCGCGACGCGCTCGTGGACGCGGTGCGGGACGGCCGGCTCAGCGCCGAGCGGCTGCACGACGCGGCGACGCGGGTGCGGGAGCTCGGGGCCTGGGCCGCCGCGCAGCGGGCGACCGTGGAGGGGACGCACGCTGCCGACGGCGCCGCGGCCGGAGCCGGCGCGGCGGGTGTCCCGTCGGCGAACGGCGTCGCGGTTTCGCCGCCGGCGCATCGGGCGTCCTCGGTGGAGTCGGACGACGCGCAGCGGATCGGCCTGGAGGCCGCCCGGCGCGCGCTCACCGTCTCCGGCGCCCCGCCGGCCCCGCTCACCGGTCCGGCGACGGTCCTGGAGTTCGTGCCGCTGGCCAACAACGCGGCCGGGACCGCCGTCCCCTGGGGCCTGAGCCCGGTGCTGTCCGAACTCCCCGACGGGAGCACGGCCGCCCGGTTCGTGGAGCCCGGCGCGGCGACCAGCTTCGCCGGCGACGACGACACCGCCGCCGCGCTCGCCGCGGTGCGGCCCAGGCTCGTGGCCGTCCCGTACACCGAGGCCGCGGTGTCCGAGGCGGTGGCCGCCGCCGGTGACCGCGCGCTGGTCGTGGTGGTGCGCGACGCGCACCGGCACGCCTGGATGGCCTCGGCGCTGGCCGCCGTGACCGCCGCCCGGCCCGACGCGATCGTGGTCGAGATGGGGATCGCGTACGGTCTGGGGGAGAAGTCCGGCGGGGCGACGCTCATCGCCACGCACGGCGCGGCGCTGGTGTCCGGGCTCGCGGTCGCCCGGCTTCTGACGAAGGGGTCGATCTAGGTGAGCGATGCGAAGTCCGGTCAGATCTTGAAATCGGGACAGCTCATGGCGCGGGAGATCGCCGAACAGCCGGCGGTGCTCGAGCGGATCCTCACCGAGGGCCTGCCGCGCATCCGCGAGGCGGCCGAGCGCGTGAAGTCGGCCTCGCCGCGCTTCGCACTCCTCACCGCCCGCGGGACCAGCGACAACGCGGCGTACTACGCCAAGTACCTCATGGAGATCGCGCTCGGCCTGCCGGTCGGGCTGACCTCCATGTCGACCACGACGGCCTACCGCGCGGAGCCCGACCTGCGGGACGTGCTCTGCGTGACGGTCTCGCAGTCGGGCGGTTCGCCGGACCTGGTCGCGTACACCGAGATGGCCAAGGCGCGCGGCGGTCTGACGCTCGCCGTGACCAATGTCGCCGGCTCCCCGGTGAACCAGGCCTCGGAGCTGTCTTTGGACGTCCTGGCGGGTCCGGAGCTGGCGCTGCCGGCGACGAAGACGTACACCGCCGAGCTGCTGACGCTGTGGCTGCTGGTGGACGCGCTGCGCGGCGGCGACGGCTCGGCGGCCAAGGCGCTGCCGGAGATGGCCGCCGCGGTGCTGGCCCGGGAGTCCGAGGTCGCCGATCTCGCGCAGCGCTACCGCTTCGCCTCCCGGCTGGTGCTGACCGCGCGCGGGTATTCGTACCCGACCGTGCGCGAGGCGGCGCTGAAGATCATGGAGACCAGCTACCTGCCGGCCCACGCCTTCTCCGGCGCGGACCTGCTGCACGGGCCGCTGGCCATGGTCGACAACGTCAGCCCGGTGGTCGCGGTGGCGGCCGAGGGCGCCGGCGGCGCGGCCCTGGAGCCGGTGCTGGAGCGGCTGCGCGAGCGCGGCGCCGACCTGGTCGTGGTCGGCTCAGCCGAGCATGTGGCGGGCGCGACGGCGGGCTTCGTGCTGCCGACGGGCGTCCCGGAGGAGCTGGCGCCGATCCTGGAGATCCTGCCGCTGCAGCAGCTGGCCTACCACGTGACGATGAGCCGGGGCCTGAACCCGGACGCGCCGCGGGCGCTGGCGAAGGTGACGCAGACGCACTGAGGCGGGTGTTCTTCGAGCGGGTATCAGGGCCCGCCGGTCCTTCGGGGACCGGCGGGCCCTGATTTACGGGGCCTTCGCTCGGAAGAGAGCTCTTCTCCGAGAAGATCTTCGCCCGGGAGGGAACCCGGTGCGGGGCCGGGGCGTGTCCGATCGGTGGCCCCGAAGGCCACCCTCGGACGACAAGGGGCGGATCTGATGGGTTCAGCGAGATCGGAGGCGGACTTCGAGGCGTTCTACAGCGCCTCGTCGCGTCGGCTGCTCGGCCATGTGTACGCGATGGTCGGCGATCTGGCCGAGGCCGAGGACGCGCTCCAGGAGGCCTACGCGCGGGCCTGGCAGCGATGGGGCCGGGTGGCCGGCTACGACGACCCCGAAGCCTGGGTCCGCACCGTCGCCTACCGGATCGCGGTGAGCTCCTGGCGCCGGACGGCCAACCGGCTGCGTGCCCACCGGCGCGGGGCCGGCCCCGACGAGACGCCGGGGGCCTCCCCGGACCGGCTGGCGCTCATCGCGGCGCTGCGCGCGATCCCCGCCGAGCAGCGGCGGACGATCGTGCTGCACCACCTCGTGGGGCTCAGCGTGGAGGAGATCGCCCACGAGACCGGGACCCCGGCCGGCACGGTGAAGTCCCGCCTGGCCCGGGGCCGGCGCGCGCTGGCCGGCCACGTCTCCGAGTACGCCGATGAGGATCAGGAGGCCGAGAACTATGTCTGAGTTCGACGAAGCCCTCGCGCAAGCCGTCGAGGACGGCGTCGCGCGCGGCGGGCTGCCCGGGGCCGCGGAGGCGGTCCGGCGGGGCCGTAGACGCTCGCTGCGGGCCCGGGGCGGGGCCGCGGTGCTGGGGATCGCCGCGATCGGCGGCGCGTTCGGCGTGACCGCCGTGCTGGGCGGTCCCGCGGCCGGGGCGAGACCGGTGACGGCGGCCGGCGCGACGACGTCGCCGACGACGGGGCGCTCGGCCAGTGCGCCCACGTCGGCGACGGAGTCGGCCGCGGTGCCGGCACACGGCGACGGCCTGTTGGCGCCGAACCTGTGGCCCGGCTACGCCGAGGTCCGCTGGCCGGTGCAGCTGCTGACCCCAACACACGCGATCACGTCCGTCGGCTCGGTCGTGCAGGAGTGCCACGGCCCCGTCAAGACGGTCCCGGTCACCGGAATGACGATGTGGGCCAACGGCCTCATCCACAATTCGAACGGCGCCATGGCGACCGAGACGGTGTACACCTTCGCCGACGAGAAGGGGGCGGCGGCGTACCTGGCGGACGCCCGGGGCGTGGGCAGCGCGCCGACCTGCGATCCAGGCCCTTACGCGAACGTCTACTCGCCGGGAATCAGTACGGCCTACGGCGTCTCCTGGTCGTTGCACCAGCAGGACAGCGGCATCGACGGCCGCCCGGCGATCAATCACCACTGGCTTGTGCAGTCGGGGAACCGGGTGGCGCTCTTGGACACGGAAAGGCTCGACAAGGACTTCCCCGGTACGAACGACGCGAAGGTGCTCGCGGACCTGCTGCACGCACTGGAGAAGTAGCCGCACGCACGGAGCGGGCCCGCCGAGGCGATCGGCGGGCCCGCGACTTTTCGGCCGGCACCGACGAGGTGGGCGGATCGGGCAGTGTCGCCGGTCGACCAGAACGCGGACCGCTCGCCGAACGCGACCAGTCCCCATCGCGCGGTGACAGCGCGCTCACTCAGCGTTGATCGCGTACCGGCTCCATGCCGGTCGAAAAAATCTTGGATCCGTGTCCGGATTCTGAAACTTTCACGAATCCAGGGCCCCCGGCCCCGGGCCCGCGGCGGTGTCGGCCCCTCAACCTCCACCGCCGCGCTAGCCCGCGGCCTTCTTGGTTCGCCGCCTTCCCGGCCGTCCGGCGAGGCGTGCGGAGCCTTGCCGTGCGTTGCCGCCGGGGGGCGGCCTGGTCGGAAACACCTGTTCCCCGCGCCTGTCAGGGCTAGGCGGGCTGGTGTTCCCTCGCCAGTCTGTGGGACCCGTCCGGCGCCGTGGCGCCCGAACCGGCCTCGAATACGCTACGCCCTGCGACCCAGGTGTGCAGCGGGTGGTACCCGTCGTCGAACCAGACGAGGTCGGCTCGCGCGCCGGGCTCGATGCGGCCGAGGTCCGGCCGGCCCAGCGCGTCGGCCGGCACCCGGGTGGCCGCCAGCAGGACCGATGCCTCGTCCAGGCCGATGCCGACCAGGTTCCGGACCGCGCGGTCCAGGGTCAGCGCCGACCCGCCGATGACGCCGGCCGCGTCGCGCGGCACGCCGTCCTCGCCGAGGAACACCTTGATCCCGGACAACTCGTATTCGCCCGGGGGCATTCCGGCCGCCGCTATGGCGTCCGTCACCAACGCCACCCGGCCGCCGGCGGCCCGCCAGATCAGCGTGCAGATCTCCGGGGCGACGTGGTGCAGGTCGGCGATCAGGCCGCAGGTGAAGCGGGTGTCGTACAGCGCCGCGCCCGGCACGCCGGGCTCGCGGTGGTTCAGCGGGCGCTGGGCGTTGAAGATGTGGGTGACCAGGGTCGCGCCCTCGTCGGCCGCGGCGACCACCTGCGCGGCCAGCGCGTCGGTGTGCCCCAGGGAGACCCGCACGCCGGCCTCCGCGAGGCGTCGCACCGCCTCCGGCCCGCCGTCCAGCTCCGGGGCCAGGGTCACCATCGTGACCAGCCCGCGGGTGCCCTCGGCGGTCAGCGTCGCCAGGATCGCGGAAACGCGCTCCGGCGTGGGCTCGACCAGGTACCGCGGGTCGTGGACCCCCGGCCGCAGCGGCGACAGGAACGGGCCCTCCAGGTGGACCCCGATCGCCTGCGCGCCGTGCAGGGAGCCGAACACCTCACCGGCCTGCCGGACCCCCGCCAACAGGGTCTCCAGCGGCGCGGTGATGTAGGTCGGCTGGAACGCTGTGACGCCGGTGCTCGGCAGGCGGTCTGAGACCAGCCGCCAGTCCTCGTCGGAGGCGGTGATGAAGTCGACGCCGAAGCTGCCGTTGGTCTGGATGTCCACCAGGCCCGGCGCGAGCACGCCGCGGTCCAGGACTATGTCCGCCTCGGGCGAAGCGCCGTCCAGCACCTCGGAGACGACCCCGTCGTCCACGACGACGGTGGCGGGTCCCGCCAGGCGCCCGCCAAGGAGGACGCGCGGTGCTGAGATGCTGCTGGTCACGAGAAGAGATTGTGGACTAGACCATTTGTGGATGTCTAGACCTATGTTCAATTTTGGGCGCGGAGCGCCTCCTTAACGGGCGGCGGTGGGAGACGGGTGGGGCGATTATCCGCGAGATCACTCAAGACTGAACGAATCAGCTCTGTCTCGATATCGGACAAATCGGCACGAGCGGTGACGCGAAGCCGCGATTTCCCGTCCGGAACCGACGGCGGCCGGAAACAGCCCACGTGCAGCCCACGCTCCAGACAGAAGTCCCGCGCCGCCACCGCGGCCTCCGGCTCGCCCATGATGATCGACGTCACCGCGCCGCTCGGGGCGGTGGCCTCCAGTCCGAGCGCCAGCGCCAGTTCGTAGATCTCCCATGACCGCTTCCGCACCAGCTCCGGCAGTCCGGGATCGCGCCGGATCACCTTCAGCGCGGCCAGTGCGGCCCCGGCCGAGGCCGGGGCCAGCCCGGTGTCGAAGATCATCGACCGCGCCGCGTCCACCAGGTGCGCGATCAGGTCGGCCGAGCCGAGGACCGCCCCGCCCTGGGAAGCCAGAGCCTTCGACAGCGTCGCCGCCACGATCACGTCCGGCTCCCCGGCGAGCCCGGCGTCGAAAACGGCTCCACGGCCCTCAGGACCGGCGACACCGAACCCGTGCGCCTCATCCACCACAAGGACCGCGCCGTGCGCTCTGCAGGCCTCGTGGAGCTCTCTGAGGGGTGCCGTGTCCCCGTCCACGGAGAACAGGGATTCGACGACCACCAGAGCGCGCTCCTCGGAGCGCTCCGCCAGAGCGGCGGCGACCGCGTCCACATCGCTGTGCGGCGTGATGGCGACCCGGGCGCGCGACAGCCGCGCGGCGTCGATCAGCGAGGCGTGGTTCAGGCTGTCCGAGACGATCAGGTCGCCGCGTCCGGCCAGCGCCGTGATGACGCCGAGGTTCGCCAGGTAGCCGGAGGAGAACACCAGCCCGGCCGCCATCCCGGCGTGCTCGGCCAGCCCGGACTCCAGCTCCGCGTGCAGCTCGGTCGTGCCGGTCACCAGCCGTGAGCCCGTGGACCCGGTGCCCCAGCGGCGCACCGCCTCGACCGCGCCCGCGACGACCTCCGGATGGCGGGTCAGGCCCAGGTAGTCGTTGCCCGCCAGGTCGATCAGCGGGGAGTCCGCGGCCCGCGGGACCAGGGTGCGGCGCAGGCCCGCGGCACGGCGTTCGTCCGCGCGGCGGGCCAGCCACGACAGGGGGTGCGGGGAGGGCTGGTCGAGGGTGCTCACGGAACCAAGAGGCTACTAGCCGGCGAAACGCACCGGGACCTGCCGGAACTTCCAAAACGATCGTGGAGGAGTTGTGGGCGCCCGCTTGTGATACGAAGAAGCATGCCGTCCATGAACGACCTGATCCAGACGCGCACCGACCTCGACGAGGCCGATCTGGACTGGCTGCACCTGCTGATCGCCGACTGGCAGCTGCTGGCCGACCTGTCCTTCGCGGACCTGGTGCTGTGGGCCCCGCTTCGGACGGACGACGGCTCCGACCCGGCCCGGGCGCCCCTTCCGGGCCCCGGCTACGTCGCGGTCGCGCAGATGCGGCCGAACACCGGCCCCACCTGCTACACCGCCGACCTGGTCGGCTCCACGCTCCGGCGCGGCGAGCGGCCGATGCTGGACCTGGCCATCGACTCCGGCCGGATCCGGCGCGAGGGCGACCCGGAGTGGCGCGAGGACGTGCCGGTCCGGGTCGAGGCGATCCCGGTGCGCCGCGGGGACCGGATCATCGCGGTGATCTCGCGCAACACCAACCTGCTCGCGGCCCGCACGCCGAGCCGGCTGGAGCTGACCTATCTGCAGACCGCGGCGGACCTGTCACGGATGATCGCCGAGGGGATATTCCCCTACCCGGAGTCGCGCGACCAGCAGGACAACTCCCCGCGCGTCGGCGACGGCGTGATCCGGCTGGACGCCGACGGGGCCGTCGTCTACGCCAGCCCGAACGCGCTGTCCGCCTACCACCGCCTGGGCTACGCCGCCGACATGGTGGGGGAGCACCTCGGGAACCTGACCGCGACCCTGGCCCCGGTCCAGGGCGCGATGGAGGAGGCGCTGGAGGTCGTGGCCTCGGGCCGCAAACCGCGCGAGGCCGAGGTCGAGGGCAACGGCACCGTGGTCCAGCTGCGCGCGATCCCGCTGCGGCCGCAGGGCGAGCGCACCGGCGCGCTCGTCCTGGTGCACGACGTCACCGAACTGCGCCGCCGCGAGCGCGAGCTGATCAGCAAGGACGCGACGATCCGCGAGATCCACCACCGGGTGAAGAACAACCTGCAGACGGTCGCGGCGCTGCTGCGCCTGCAGGCCCGCCGCATCGACGACGGCACCGGCCGCGCCGCCCTGGAGGAGGCGGTCCGCCGGGTGGGCTCGATCGCGCTGGTCCACGAGACGCTGTCGCAGACCCTGGACGAGCGGGTCGACTTCGACGAGATCGCCGACCGGGTGCTGGAGATGGTCGTGGACGTCGGCACCGGCGGCCCGGGCGGTCCCGGCGGGGTGAGCGTGCGCTCGCGCCGGGTCGGGCGCTTCGGCGTCCTGCCGGCGCAGATCGCCACCCCGCTGTCGATGGTGCTGACCGAGGTTCTGCAGAACTCGCTGGAGCACGGTCTGGCCGAGAGCGGCGGATCGCTCGAGGTGGCGGCGCGGCGCGACGGGCCCCGGCTCAGTGTGGTCGTGACCGACGACGGAAACGGGCTCCCGGCGGGTTTCGACGCCGCCACGGCCGGGAACCTCGGACTTCAGATCGTCAGAACACTCGTACACGGCGATCTCAAGGGCACCTTCGATCTCCGGCCGGCCCCCAGCGGCCGAGGCGCGGTGGCCGTGCTGGACCTGGAGGTGGGAGAGGCGCCCGCGGCACAGGAACCGCCAGGCGGAAGTACGCAGATTGGATGAGCGAGAGGGGCTACCCGGGGGCGCAACAGAGTGGTAACAGGACTCCGCTACGCTATGGGCGGGAACTCCGGAGAAAGACCCCGGGAAAACCAACAGAGCGGCCCTAGGGGACCGCTCGGCTTGGCGTCCGTACTGCGGTCCAAGAACGCCGCAGCACGGAATTTGTACATACGTTGATGCTGTGTCGGGTCGGAAACGCTGTCGTGCGGTCGTGCGGGAGTCGATCAGGCCATGCGGCTGCGGGCCCGAGCGGCACGGCGCTTCAGCGCACGACGCTCGTCCTCGCTCATCCCGCCCCACACGCCGGCGTCCTGACCGCTCTCCAGCGCCCACTGCAGGCACTGGTCGACGACGTCGCAACGACGGCATACAGCCTTGGCATCTTCGATCTGCAGCAACGCCGGCCCGGTGTTCCCGATCGGGAAGAAGAGCTCTGGGTCCTCGTCACGGCAGGCAGCGCGGTGGCGCCAGTCCATGGGGTCCACTCCTTCGGATTCGTGGTGTACGTGCTTGTATGCGGTGCCGGCACGGATGCGGCGACTCGACCAGGTCCCCCACGGCCCTGGCGGGTCCGGTCGCGTCCAATGTGCCGGGTCCTACAGCCACAACGCCGGACGCGGGTGTCCGGTCACTGTGGTTCCTGCTGTGTTACGTCTTCTGTACGGCTCTATCCCCTGTGGCGGTGGGACCGCCACCGGGCGGCCGCCGCTCGGGTTCCCCGTTTCCGGCGCCCACCTTGTGAATGTGAACGCTTTCACTAGTAACCCCGGCGGTCGGGACCACTCGAACTACTGGGCAGTTGGGCCTGGCGCGGAGATCGCTGGCGCGCTCCGCGGACATAGGCGTGACGCAAACGGTGATGGGCGACCCGGGTGTCTCCGTGCCGCTTCTTCCCTCGCGTCCAACCGCACCGGGCCGGGTGATCCTCCGACAGGTGCCTTCCCAAAGGGTGTCAGGGGTTCCGGCTGGTGCACAAGCCCTTGGTCCGATGTTTTTGGATTTCCAGGCTGTCTAGTCGCTCACACCTTGCCTTCCAAGGAGGTGAGTACGAGAAGGTGACTAGTCCATAGGCACTAGAGCGAACTAGTACCTGGGAATCCTCGGCGGTGCCCGGGTTCCGCCAGCGTTTCAGCGCAGCCCCGGCGACCGGCCGTGCCTCCATGTCATCACATCGCGACGCGAAGCGCGTCGCGAATCGCGCGGAACGTCACACTTTCGCGCAGTCCCAAGTGGTCGCCGTCGACCTGGAAGTCGGTCGGCACCTCGGCGGTGAGGGTGAATTCCGTCAGGTCGTGCTGGACGCTGACATTCTTGCCGCGCACCAGTTTGTCGGTGGAGGTGAACATCTGACGGACTATCCGCAGCGCGGACGGGCCGGACATCCTGGTGACGCCGAACAAGTCCAGGCCGTCGTCGAACGAGGAGTCCGGCGTGATCACGATCGGCTTGTTGCCGAGGTAGGTCCACGGCGAGGTGTTGGTCACGATGGCCATGAACAGCCGCGGTATCTCCGTGCCGTCGGCCATCGTCATGCCGATCGGCGCGTTCTTGCGGTCCAGGCCGTTCCAGTAGTGCCGCAGGGCCGAACGGATGTACAGGGATCCGGTCGACTTGTGGCCGGCGCTGCGGCGCTCCTCCACTATCCCGACCACCGCGGCGTCGAACCCGTAGCCGGCGGTGAAGGTGAAGTAGCGGTCGTCGGCCAGGCCCATGGAGACCGGCCGGCGGCGGTTCTCGTGGATGGCGTCCAGCAGGATGCCGGTCGCCTCCACCGGATCGTTGGGCAGGCCGAGCGCGCGGGCGAAGACGTTCGTCGACCCGCCGGGCACCACGCCGAGGTCAGGGCGCGGCGCGCCGTCCGGCAGCCGCGCGGTCAGTATGCCGTTGACGACCTCGTTGACCGTGCCGTCCCCGCCGAGCGCGACGATCAGGTCCACCCCGTCCTCGGCGGCGGCCCGGGCCAGCTCCACGGCGTGGCCGCGGTAGGCGGTCTCGCCGATCTCGGTGTCGAGCTCTCCGGCCAGGGCGTGGGCCAGCACTTCGCGCGTGCGTTCGGACGTGCTGGTGGCCTTGGGGTTCATGACCAGGAGCGCGCGCATGGCCACACGTTACTGGTTCGTATTACCACTGCGGTATGCGCCCCGCCCGCAGGCGGTCTGGGCAGGGCCGGGAGGTACGCTCGGTGCTTATGTCGAGCAATCCGACTCCCGAAGCCGTGCCCGTCGTTCCCGCCGTCGGGGAGCACGTCCCGCGGCCGCTCACGGCCGCCGCCGCCATCACCGCGGCGGAGAGCCTGGTGGCGCTGGTCTACTCGGTGTGGCTGGTGGTCGAGGCCTTCGCCGGGACTCCGCGCGAGCGCGGGCAGGCGATCGCGGTCGGTGTCACGTTCCTGATCATCGCGCTGCCGCTGCCGCTCGTGCCGCGCGGCCTGGCGAGGGCGAGCATGCGGGCCCGCACGCCGGCGGTGATGATGCAGCTGCTGGCCCTGTGGGTCGCCTACTTCATGGTCAAGGCGCAGTTCTGGGTCGGCGCGGTGCCGGCGGTGGCCGCCGCGGTGACCGGGCTGGTGTGCATCTTCACCCCGGCCTCCACCGCCGCGCTGACCCGGCACTGGCGCGAGGACCGCGAGGACGGGGACCGGGCGTCCGAAGGGAAGTGATCACAGCAGAAGAGCGGCGGCCCGACCGGGCCGCCGCTCTTCTGCTGTGATCAGCGCCTCACTCGTCGACCAGCAGCTGCGCGCGCAGCTGCTCCAGGGTCCGCGCCAGCAGGCGGGAGACGTGCATCTGCGAGATGCCGATCTCCTCGGCGATCTGGGACTGCGTCATGTTGCCGAAGAACCGCAGCAGCAGGATCTTCTTCTCGCGCGGCGGCAGCTGCTCCAGCAGCGGCTTGAGCGACTCGCGGTACTCCACGCCCTCCAGCGCCTCGTCCTCGCTGCCGAGCGAGTCCGCGACGGCCGGCGAGTCCTCGTCGCCGCCCTCGGAGACGTCCAGGGACAGCGTGGAGTAGGCGTTGGCCGACTCCAGGCCCTCCAGGACCTCCTCCTCGGAGATCTTGAGGTACTCGGCGAGCTCGGCGACCGTGGGGGAGCGGCGGTTGCGCTGGGAGAGCTCGGAGGTGGCGCTGGTCAGCGAGAGCCGGAGCTCCTGCAGGCGGCGCGGGACCCGGACCGCCCAGCCCTTGTCGCGGAAGTGCCGCTTGATCTCGCCGATCACGGTCGGCGTGGCATAGGTGGAGAACTCCACCCCGCGCTCGGTGTCGAAGCGGTCCACCGACTTGATCAGGCCGATGGTCGCCACCTGGGTCAGGTCGTCCAGCGGCTCGCCGCGGTTGCGGAAGCGCCGGGCCAGGTGCTCCACCAGCGGCAGGTGCATCTGGACCAGCTCGTCGCGGATCTGCTTGCGCTCGGTGGAGCCCTCGGGGAGCTCGTTGAGCCGGGCGAACAGCTCGCGGGCCCGGGCGTGGGCCTCGGCGTGCGGGCCGCCCTGCCGCGGCGGGCGCCGCAGCGGGAAGGAGGCCGCGGCCGCCGGCGCGGTCTCACCCTCGGGCTCCTCGGCGTCCAGGTCGGCGCCGAGCTCGTCCATCTCCAGGCCGGGCTCGTCGAAGTCGCCGCCCTCGGCGTCCTCGGCGTCGGTGTCCGGCTCCTCGTGGACGCCGTGGGCGTCGTCGTCCCCGGGAGCGCCGGCGCCGGCCGCGGGCGCGCCGCCCCGCTGCCCCTCGCCGTACCCGGCCCGGCGGGCGGCTGGGATCTCGTCGGGCTCGAAGGCACGCACTGGAATCTCCTCGGCGGCGCTCACGAAGCTCCCACGCCGCGCTGCTTGAGCATGCTGATGGTGACGATCCGGCCGATGCTGCTGTCGGCCGGGCCGCCCGGCCCGGCCGCGTCGGAGACCTTGGCGTCGACCTGTCCGGCCAGGGCCGCCAGCACGGTCCAGGCGAAGGTGTCGCGGGCCGGCGTCTTGCCGTCCAGCGTGGGCACCGAGACGTCCACGCCCAGCGCTTCGTCGCGCAGCTCGAAGCGGCACGTCAGCCCGGAGCCGGGCACCGCCTTGGTGAGCAGGATGGCGCAGGCCTCGTCCACGGCGATGCGCAGGTCCTCGATCTCGTCCAGGGTGAAGTCCAGCCGGGCCGCCAGGCCCGCGGTCGCTGTGCGCAGCACCGACAGGTACGCACCCTCAGCCGGGATGCGGACCTCGACGAAGTCCTGCGGGGCACCGTTTTGTTGTCCCATTCCGCTTCCTGCGCTCGTTGAGGCGATTGTGGGGACGGCTGTCCGCTGGGCAGAGTGCTGATGCACGACACCTCCGCTGCTGGAGTGAATCATTCTGCTGCGGATCGTACGCCGAACGCGTGCCCGGGCGCGGCCCGGACGCACCCTCAGTGCTCGTCCCTCCCCCTCAACGTACCCCGAACGGGGGACAGACGAGCCGTCCCGCGCCGGGGAAAATCCGGCGCCGGACGGCTCGGCCGCGACGAGGCTCGCCGCGAGGGGGATCGAGGGGCCGCCGGGGCCTGGACCGGCCGGCCGGGCGGACCCCCGCCGGACCCGGATCAGGCCTGCTTGGTCTCCCAGAAGATCTTGGAGATCTCCTCGATCTTGGCCAGCAGGTCCTCGGCCACGGCCGAGTCCATGGTGCCCTTCGTGCCGCCCGCGCCGGCCAGCTTGGTGGCCTCGTTGAACAGCGTGTTCAGCTGCGGGTACTTCTCGAAGTGCGGGGCCTTGAAGTAGTCGGTCCACAGCACCCACAGGTGGTGCTTGACCAGCTCGGAGCGCTGCTCCTTGATCAGGATCGCGCGGGTCCGGAAGGCCTCGTCGGAGCTGTCGGCGTACTTCTTGGTGATGGCCAGGACGGACTCGGCCTCGATCCGGGCCTGCGCCGGGTCGTAGACGCCGCACGGCAGGTCGCAGTGAGCGTGGACAGCGGTGGTGCGGGAGAAGATCCGCGAGAACATGTCAGGTTCCCCTATCTGGTTTGCCGGACTGCCGGACAACGTGATGCCCCGACACTACTGCCCCTGTGGAACCGGCGCGTGACAAGGTGTCGTCGTGAGACCGAAGTCCGGACCCGGGAAAGCGCGCTGGTCCGTGCTGCGCGTGAGCGGTCCCTCGATGGCCCCGGCGCTGCGCGACGGCGACTTCGTGCTGGTCCGCCGGGTGCGCGCGGGGCGGGTCCGGCCGGGGGACGTGGTGGTCGCGCGGCACCCGGTGCGCGCCGACGGACTGCTCGTGGTCAAACGGGTGACCCGGCGCGAAGGCGCGGGCTGGTGGCTGCTCAGCGACAACGATTTCGTGACGTCGGACTCCCGCGAATTCGGCGCGGTGCCGGACGGCGCGGTGCTGGCCCGCGCCGTGCTGCGCCTCCGGGATCCGTGCCGGATCGCCCGGATCCCGAAGAAGCGCTGAAACCGTTGCGCGGCATGCCGCGCAACGGCTGAGGGGAAGGCCGCGGCCTGCGAAGGCCGCTGAGGCGCCGCGAGCGCCCCGGCCCGCCGGAGAGCTCCCAGTGGGGCTGGGAGCTCCTCAGCGGCCGGGTGCGGCGCTTCCTGCTCCGGCCATGACCTTGGTGCCGGCGCTCGCGGCGGCGTCGGCCTCTCCGGCCGCGGCGGCGACGCGGGCCTGCTCCTTGCGCCGGGCCCGATAGGCGGCCACGTTGGCGCGGGTGGCGCAGCGGTCCGAGCAGTAGCGGCGCGAGCGGTTCGTCGAGGTGTCGATGAACACCTCGCGGCACGGCGCGGCCTGGCACACGCCGAGCCGGTCGAAGCCGAGCTCGGTGGCCTGCACGGCCAGCCCCATGGCGGCCTTGGCGCCGTAGACCGCGGCGATGGTCGGCGCGCCCTCGGCCAGGTGCAGATGCCACGAGGCGCCGTCGTGGTCGGTCACCACGGGGCGGATCGGGTACTGCTTCATCAGGGAGTTGAGGACCTGGACGGCGCGCGGCACCCGGCCGGACTCGGCGGCGTCGAAGACCTCCCGGAGCCGGTCGCGGATGGCGCGCAGCTCCGCCACGTCGGCGTTGGTGACGCGGCACCTGCCCTCCGGCGCCAGCAGCTCCTTGGCCTGCTCACACGTGGTGAGCGTGTCCCGGTGCCGGTAGGGGTCGGCGGTGTTCACCAGCGACACCGCCCGGTCTGCGTAGGATGCGAGTTCCACGGTCTTCTGTCCTTGTTCGCCTTGCAGTGCGCCAGACACCCGATGCCCGGCGTTCTGCTCGTTTAGTAGCCATGACGGTACGCCGTTCGGGGTCGCTGCGCGAGGGTCAAATCATCGGCGATTCGACAATCGACTCATCCGACCTTTGTGGGGAACGACCAATGAGAAGGCCGCGAAACGTTCTTGGAAACGTTCCGCGGCCGACTTTCCTTCAGCAGGTCCGCAGGCGGTTCAGCGCACCTTCGCCAGGAACGCCTGCGTCCGCGCGTGTTGTGGGTCGGTGATCACCTGCCGCGCGTCGCCGTGCTCGACGATCACGCCGCCGTCCATGAACGCCACGGTGTCGCCGACGTCCCTGGCGAACGCCATCTCGTGGGTGACCACGATCATCGTCATCCCCGACTCGGCCAGCGTGCGCATCACCGCGAGCACGTCCCCGACCAGCTCGGGGTCCAACGCCGAGGTCGGCTCGTCGAACAGCATCAGCGAGGGCTTCATGGCCAGCGCCCGGGCGATCGCCACCCGCTGCTGCTGGCCGCCGGAGAGCTGGCTGGGGTAGTTGCCCGCCTTGTCCGACAGCCCGACCTGCGCCAGCAGCGCCTTGGCCTCGCCGAGCGCCTGGGCCCGGTTGGTGCCGAGCACCTGGACCGGGGCCTCCATGATGTTCTCCAGCGCCGTCTTGTGCGGGAACAGGTTGAAGCGCTGGAACACCATGCCGATCGAGCGCCGCTGCCTGGCGACGTCCCGGTCGTGCATCTCGTGCAGGCGGTAGTTCCTCTCGTGGTAGCCGACCAGCCGGCCGTTCACGCTGATCCGGCCGGCGTCGATCTTCTCCAGGTGGTTCACGCAGCGCAGCAGCGTGGACTTGCCCGAGCCCGAGGGCCCGATGAGACAGGCCACCTCGCCCTCGCGGACCGTCATGGAGACGCCCTGCAGGACGTCCACCCGGCCGAAGGACTTGTAGACCTCTTCTATCTCGACCGCGGGCCGGTCCGCGGACCGGATGCTGAAGCCGTCCGGCACCTTGTCCTCGGTCATGGCCGCTCCTCCTGCGTGCCTGCCGGGGTGTAGGTGTAGGAGCGGCGGCGGAAGGACAGGTTCATCCGCATCAGCTTCTGGAACGGTGTCGGCGGCAGGTTCCGTGTCGACCCGCGGGCGTAGTGCCGCTCGATGTAGTACTGGCCGATGGACAGCACCGTGGTGAAGAACAGGTACCACAGCGAGGCCACCACGTAGAACGGGATCGCCTTGAAGTACAGGTGGATCGCCGCCTCGCTGGCGTCGGTCAGCTCCACCACGCCGATCACCGAGGCCAGCGAGGAGGTCTTCAGCATGCTGATGGTCTCGTTGCCGGTCGGCGGGATGATGACGCGCATCGCCTGCGGCAGCACGATGCGGCGCATGATCTTGGCGCGCCGCATGCCCAGCGAGGCCGCGGCCTCGGCCTGGCCCTCGTCCACCGACAGGATGCCGGCCCGGACGATCTCGGACATGTAGGCGGCCTCGTTCAGGCCCAGCGCCAGGACCGCGGCGGTGAACCGGGTGATGGTGGAGTTGGTGTCCAGGTGGAAGAACTGCGGCCCGAAGGGGATGCCGAAGCCGACCTGCTGGCCGACCAGCGCCGCGATGTTGTTCCAGAACAGCAGCTGCACCAGGACCGGCGTGCCGCGGAAGAACCACGTGTAGGCCCACGCCGCGCTGCCGGACACCGGGTTGCTCGACAGCCGCATGACCGCCAGCAGCACTCCGCCGGCGATGCCGATGAGCATCGCGAGGACGGTCAGCTCCAGGGTGACGAACACCGCCTGGACGATGGTGTGCCAGAACAGCCACTGCCAGACCAGGTCCCAGCCGAAGTTCTTGTTGAACGCCAGCATGTTGACGAACATGAGCGCGAGCACCACGAGGATGATCGCGGCGATCCATCGGCCCGGCCTGCGGACCGGCACCGCACGGATCGCGGCGGGCCGGATACCCGCCGCGGCGGGCGCGTGGTCCGCGCCCGCCGCGATGTCGTTTCCGTTCTCACTCACTCGCGGCTCAGCTCGTCGCCTGGTTCAGGCCCGGGGTGGTGTAGTCGCCCGACTGGATCCCGTACTTGGTGGTGAGCTGGTGGTAGGTGCCGTCGGCCACCAGGTCCTTCAGGGCGGCCAGGAAGGCCTGGGACAGCCCGCTGTTGGTCTTGGAGATGGCGATGCCGTAGGGGGCGCCGGCGTAGATGTCGCCGACCGCCTGGAAGCTGCCGCTCTTGGCGTAGTAGTCGACGACCGGGGAGTCGGCGAGCACCGCGTCGCAGCGGCCGGCCGACAGCGACTCGTTGACCTGGTCCTGGGTGTCCTGCGCCAGCGGCTTGACGGCCGGCTTGCCGGCGGCCTGGCAGGCCTTGGTGCGGTTGGGGATGTCGTCGGTCTCCTGGACCGTGGTCTTCTCCACGCCGACCGTCAGGCCGCACAGCGACAGGTCGGTCGCGGAGTTGTCGGTGAGGTTCTTCGGGTTGCCCTTCAGGACCATCAGCTTCGTGCCGGCGTTGAAGTAGGTCACGAAGTCGTCGACCTGCTCACGCTGCTTGTTGTCGGTCATCGAGGACATGGCGGCGTCGTACTTGCCGGTGGAGATGCCGGTGACGATGTCGGAGAAGGTGACCTCGGTGAAGTTCGCCTTCAGGCCCAGCTTCGCGGCGATCGCGTTGCCCATGTCCACGTCCCAGCCGACGATGTTGCCGTTCTGGTCCTTGGACTCGTTCGGCGGGTAGCTGGGGTCGGTGGCGATGGTCAGGACGCCCTTGCTCTTGATCGCGGCCGGCACCAGGGCGGCGGCCGCGGCGTCCACGCCGCCGGCGCCCGACGCCGAGGAGGACGCGGTGGAGGACGACGACCCCGAGGTCGACGCGGCGGAGGTCCCGCCGGTGGACGACGAACTCCCCGGCTTGCTGCCGCTTCCGCATCCCGCGGCGGTGAGGGCCAGCGCGATCCCCGCGGCCCCGACTATGACGGCCCTGGAAGTTCTCCCGGCTCGCATGTGTTCTCCTCCTGTGGGTGATCCATTACCCGCTCAAGCAACCTTCATGGGGTACGGTGCTGGAATCCTTGCACCGGCAAATGGCTGTTGAACATAGGCAGCCATGTAAAAATCGCATCACGGGCGAACCCCGTGCCGTCGGTGCGACAGCGTCGAACGGACCCATCGGACCACGTGGAGCGCGGTACGGACCACCATCCGACTGTAGCGAGACGGGCCCGGCGAGCCTCCCCTCAACCCCTCAACAGGTTCACGGTCCGCCCTTTCCCCGTTCCCTCAACAAGCCGCTCGCGGCAGCTAGGGGTAAGCCATGTCAGGGCAGCTCATCCCGACCCAGTCCCTCGAAACCGACTCCGCCGAGAGCTCGACGCCGGTCTTCGACCTGCACCGCGGCGGCAAGATGGAGGTGCGCGCGACCGTCCCGCTGCGCGACCGCGCCGACCTGTCGCTGGCCTACACGCCGGGTGTCGCAGAGGTCTGCAACGCCATCGCCGAGCGCCCGGAGCTCGCGATGGACTACACCTGGAAGGCGAACACCGTCGCGGTGGTCACCGACGGCACCGCCGTCCTGGGCCTGGGCGACATCGGGCCGCTGGCCGCGCTCCCGGTGATGGAGGGCAAGGCGGTGCTGTTCAAGCAGTTCGGCGGCGTCGACGCCGTCCCGGTCTGCCTGGACTGCACCGACGTGGACGAACTGGTGGAGACCGTGGTCCGGCTGGCGCCGGGCTTCGGCGGCATCAACCTGGAGGACATCTCGGCCCCGCGCTGCTTCGAGGTGGAGCGCCGGCTGCAGGACCGGCTGGACATCCCGGTGTTCCACGACGACCAGCACGGCACCGCGATCGTGCTGCTGGCCGCGCTGCGCAACGCCGCGCAGGTCGTGGGCCGGCCGCTGGCCGACCTGCGCGCGGTGATCTCCGGCGCCGGCGCCGCGGGCGTGGCCATCGCCAAGATCCTGCTGGACGCCGGCATCGGCGACCTGACCGTGGTCGACTCCCGCGGCATCGTCTCGGCCGACCGCACCGACCTGACCCCGGTGAAGGCGGAGCTCGCCGCGACCACCAACCGCGCCCACCTGACCGGCGGCCTGGCCGAGGCGATGCGCGGCGCGGACGTCTTCATCGGCGTCTCCAGCGGCAGCGTCCCGGAGGAGTACGTCGCGACCATGGCCCCGAACGCGATCATCGCGGCGATGGCCAACCCGACCCCGGAGATCCACCCCGAGGTCGCGCACCGGTACGCGGCCGTCGTGGCCACCGGCCGCTCGGACTTCCCCAACCAGATCAACAACGTCCTGGCCTTCCCGGGGGTGTTCGCCGGAGCCCTGTCGGTCCGCGCCTCCCGCATCACCGAGGGCATGAAGCTGGCCGCCGCCGAGGCGCTCGCGGCCGTGGTCGCGGACGAGCTCGCGGCGGACAAGGTGATCCCGAGCCCCTTCGACGAGCGCGTCGCGCCGGCGGTCACCGCCGCCGTGGCCGACGCCGCCCGCCGGGACGGGGTCGCGCGCAGGTAGCCGAGGCCGTGGCCGAGGCTGTATTAATGCTCCCAAGGCCGGTGCCCGGCAGCTGCTCAGGAGCTGCCGGGCACCGGCCTCGGGCTCATCCGCTTTGTTGCTCAGGTCCGCCCTTGGCACATCCGCGGCATTCGCGGTGAAGTGGAGGCATGACGTCTCACGACCCTGATGCCCGAGTGCTCGCCTTCGACCTCGACGGCACCCTGGCCGAATCCAAGTCCGCGATCACCCCGCGCATGGCCGGCCTGCTGGTCCGGCTGCTGGCGGAGGTCCAGGTCTGCATCATCTCCGGCGGCGCCTTCCCCCAGTTCCGGACCCAGGTCCTGGACCATCTCGACGCCGCCCCGGAGCAGCTGGCCGCCCTGAACCTGATGCCCACCAACGGAACCCGCTACTACCTGTTCCGCGAGGGCGACTGGCGCGAGATCTATGCCGAGGACCTGCCGGAGGACACCAAGCGCACGGTGATCGGCGTCCTGACCGAGGGCGCGAAGACCCTGGGCCTGTGGGAGGACCGGACCTGGGGCGACATCATCGAGGACCGCGGCAGCCAGATCACCTTCTCCGCGCTGGGCCAGCAGGCCCCGGTGCCGGCGAAGACCGCGTGGGACCCGGACGGCTCGAAGAAGGAGCGCCTGCGCGCCTGGGCCGCCGAGCGCCTGCCCGGTCTGGAGGTGCGCAGCGGCGGCAGCACGTCGATCGACGTCACCGCCTCGGGCATCGACAAGGCTTATGGCATGCGCAAGCTGATGGCCGAGCTGCGGGTCGGCATGGGCGACATCCTCTTCGTCGGCGACCGCCTCGACCCGCAGGGCAACGACCATCCGGTGGAGGCGATGGGCATCCGCTCGGTGGCGGTGAAGAACTGGCAGGACACCGCCGACTATGTGGAGGGCTGGCTGGAGAGCTGACCTCTATGGGGACTTGATCTGCTTCAGCACCGGTTTGACCTTCGCCTTGGCCAGCAAGCGCAGCCAGGCCCGCGCCTGCGCGTCCGGCAGCCGCACCAGGGCGAGGACCCGGAGCACGGCGCCGTCGCCGGGCACGATCCGCTCGGAGTCCGCGGTGATCAGTCCCCATCGGCCTTCGACCTGCCGGGGCAGGCCCATCCGCCACTCCTCGCCGCCCTCGGCCCGCACCTCCCAGAGCAGTGTCCGCGAAAGCCTGCCGGTCACCGGATGCACGATGTAGTGCTCCAGCCAGTCCTCGACGGGAACCTCGCGGCGCTCCTTCTGCGCCGACTCCAGCCGGGTGCGGGCGGCGTTCACCGCGGTCCGCAGGCCGGAAGCCAGTTCCGAGACGCTGCGCAACGCTTCCTGCTCAACCGTCGCGGCAGTCGGTCTGCCGCTCAGCGGGCGGCCTTCGGCCGCCTCGGGGCCGGAGCGCTCGAAGTACCGGACGCCGACCCGCCCGCCGGTCTCCACCCGGACCACCGCGACGTGGCCCGGTCCCACCGGGACCCGGACCCGGCTCGTGCCGTCCAGCCCGAAGGTGCTGACGGTCCACTCCGGCGCGTCCGAGAGCGTGGACAGTTTCCGCTTCAGCTCCGCATACGCGGTCCGGCGCAACGTCGCCAACCGTGCCTCGGCGGCCAGCCCGTGCAGAGCCGGCGGCACCAACTCCCCGGGAACCGTGGCGAGCGCCCGGATCGCGGCCCGGGCCGTCGGCATCGAGGTGGCGGTGAGCCCGCACTGCTGCGAGGCCAGCCGGACCAGCAACGGCACCGCTTCCTCGGCGGGCAGCAGGGCCAGGGCCTTGATCAGGCCGCTGATGAAGTCGGCGGACTGCGCCTGCGCCGGCAGCTCCCTGCTGAGCAGGCGGTACAGTGCCTGCCTCGCATCGGCCGCGCGGTCGATCAGACGGCGCGCGGTGGCGGTGTCCCAGTGCGCGCTCTGCTCGCAGTGGTCCAGCAGAGCACTGACACCGGGGTCGTCGGCGAGCGGACCGAGCAGCCGCTCGTAGGCGCCGTCTTCGAGGCGGCGCCACGGAACGGGGTCGGGTATCGGAGCCCGGTGCACAGCGGCCGGCCTCTCAGTGAGGGCAGAGCGCGCGTCCTGGCCACCGGCAGCCGACGCCTGTCGAGCGTCCGCCGCCGTCACCGTCGTGGCGGTCGCCGCCGGTCCCGCGGCCCTGCCGGAGGACTCGGCGGCGGGCCCGGCAGCACGCCGCTTCCGCCGCCCCCGGAACCACCCCATCGAACCGTCCCCCTGGCTCCGTCAGGCCTGCTGCGCCGCCCACGCCACGTGCTGCTCCCATACCCGCTTCCACAAGCGCTCCTGCGCGACGTCGCCGACGCCCGGCAGCCGCAGCCCGAAGACGTCGGCCAGGGCGTCGAACCACTCCTCGGAGTCGGTGATGTCGCGCTTGGTCGCCGTGGTCCCGTCGGAGCGGGTCAGCACACAGCCGCGCAAGTGGTCGACGCCGGTCGCGTCCCGCCGGTACACGTCCAGGTTCTTCACGAACCCCGATTCCGGATTCGTCTCCATCCACTCGTGCCGCGCCAGGAAGTCCGGCAGGGCCGCGATCCGCTCCTCGAACACCATGCCGGTGAACGAGTTCGCCTTCGGGTCGTGGGTGAAGCTCCATCCGGACGCGCCGTTCTCGAACCGGACGCGCTCCAGCTTGTACGTGTACGGGCCCTGCGTCGTCTCGCCGGGCACGCACAGCAGCGGCTCGTGCAGCCCGTCGCCGAGGCCGGTGTCGCAGTAGTACAGCGTTTCCTCGGCCTCCACGAGCAGCACCAGGTGGTTCGGCTCGTCGCTGACCGGCCCCGGCTCGCCGCTGTTCTCGGCCTTCCAGACCCGGCCTCGGTGCGTCGTCACGTCGTAGCCCAGAGTCTCCAGCAGAGCCCCGAACGCGCCGTTGAGGTGGTAGCAGTATCCGGCCTCGCCGGCCACGATACGGGCCGCAGAGTCGTCCGGGTCCGGTGTCGTGCGCTGGCCGAGATGGACCTGAAGGGAGGTGTACGCCACACGTTCCACGTGCGCGCGGTGCAGCGCGAAAAGGCCCTCGATCGTGGGCTTTCCGGGATGCTCCGTGCCCAGGCGGCGGAGATACCCCTGGACGTCTATGTTCGCCATGGTGACATAGGGTAAGGCAGACGTCAGGGGTTGGCGGGCGCGATCTCGTCAAGGACGTCCGCAGGGGTGGCGTAAGCCCCTGATTCGCGGGGGTAATGGACCACGAAATCTGTGAAGCCGAGTTCTTCGGCCCGCCCGGCGACCTCGTCGAACCGTGCCTTGGACTCCATCGTCCGCAGCGGCGACAGACCGCTCAGCAGAAGCCGCGGCAGCGTGGCCGGATCGCGGCCCTCCTGCTCCAGCGCCGCGTCCAGCTTCCTGCTCGCCTTCTCCAGCGCGGCCCACGTGTCGGCGGGGGTCGGGCCCTCGCCGTCGCGGCCGGCCGTGGTGTCGTCGGCGATCCACATCTGTGCGTGCTTCACCACGGTCCGCAGGCCCAGGGGGCCGGTCGCGGCCAGGCCGAAGGGCACCCGGGGCCGCTGGACGCAGCCCGGCTCCATGCGGGCGTCGACCGCGCTGTAGTACGTGCCGCGGTACGTGGTGCGCGGCCGGCCCTCGGCGGCTCCGCGCAACAGCTGGTCCAGAATCTCGACCGACTCCCGGTAGCGTTCGCCGCGCTCCTTGGCCGACCAGCCCTCGCCGTCCGGGCCGTAGCCGAGCACGCGGGCGTCCGCGCCGAAGGAGCCGGCGCCGTAGCCGAGGATGAAGCGGCCGCCGGAGACGTCGTCCAGGGACATGATCTCCTGGGCGAACGGCACCGGATGGCGGTAGTTGGGCGAGGCGACCAGTGTCCCGAGCTTGATCCGCGTGGTCGCCGCGGCGGCCGAGGCGAGCGTCGTGACCGCGTCGTACCAGGGCCCGTCCGGGATGGGGCTGAAGGTGATGTGGTCGTACGTCCACGCGTGCTCGAAGCCGAGTTCCTCCACCCGGCGCCAGCGCGCCGCGGCCTCGCGGAAGGGGCGGTCGGGCAGGACGCAGACGCCGAGACGCAACATGACCCCGAGCCTATTACGATCACCCCAAGAGCGGAGCGGGGAAGATTTGCCGATGGATGCAGATCGCGCGTAAACGCAGGACCGAAGACCGACGGAGCTGGCACTGTGCGGACGATCTGGGGTGTGGCCGGGGTTCTCATCGTGCTGGCCACCCTGATGTCGGAGGTCCGGACCCTCGTGGTGCCCCGGGTCTTCCGCCCGGGGCTGTCGAGCATGCTGGGCCGGGGCGTCTATCGCACCTTCCAGCTCGTGTCGAACCTCTTCGACCGCTACGAGAGCAAGGACCGCATCCTGGCCTATGCCGGCCCGCTGTCGGTGGTCACCAGGCTGGTCGGCTGGCTGGGGGCCTTCCTGGTCGGCTACTCCATGATCAATTTCTCGCTGGGCGCGCTGGACTGGCGGTCCTCCGTCCGCGAGGCCGGCTCCTCGCTGTTCACCCTGGGCTTCGCCTCCGCCGACAAGTCCCGGCTGAACGCCATCGACTTCTGCGCCTCTGTCACCGGGCCGGTCTCCATCGGCCTGCTGGTCGGGTACCTGCCGGCGCTCTACGCCGCCTACGCCCGGCGCGAGACCGAGGTGACGATGCTGGAGGCGCGGGCCGGCGGACCGGCCTGGGGGCCGGAGATCCTGGCGCGCTACGCGATGGTCGACCTCAACGACCAACTCCCTGATCTCTACCGGGGGTGGGAGCGCTGGACGGCGGACGTCTCGGAGAGCCACACCAGCTATCCGATCCTCATCTATTTCCGTTCGCCTCGCGCGCAGCGCAACTGGCTGATCGCGCTGTTGGCGGTCATGGACGCGGCGGCTCTCCACGTGGCGTTCAATCCCTCGCAGAACGTCGGAGAGATCCGGATGGCGTTGCGGAGCGGATATGTGACGCTGCGCGAGATCGCCCGGACCGAACGCGTGCCGTACAACCCGGATCCGTCTCCGAACGATCCGATCCAGCTCACCTATGAGGAGTTCCTTTACGGCGTGCAGCGTATGCGGGCCCAGGGATACCAGTTCGAACGCACGCCGAAGGAGGCGTGGCCACATTTCCGGGGTTGGCGCGTGAATTACGAAGCGGTGGCCTACGCGCTGGCATACCGGATCGACGCCGTCCCGGCCCGCTGGTCGGGGCCGCGGCGCACGTCGGCGGCGCAGATCGACGTGATCACGCCGGTCAACCGGCAGCCCTCGGAGTCGCGGCCGGTAAGGGACGACGCTCGGAACTGACCCGTACGCCGACCCGGTTCGGCGGGCAAGTGTGCTGATGATCGCGGTCTTCCACCTAGCGGATTCCCATTCCCCGAACCATGATCACGCAGTAAGTTCCGTACGCGACTCAAGTCGCCTTACGGAGGGGAAACCATGTCTTCAGACCAGTACGGACCCGGCTATGGCCAGGGCGGTCCGGGGTACGGCCCGCCGCCCGGCGGCCAAAGCGGCCCCGGCTACGGGCCGCCGTCCGGTCCGGGCGGATCCGGCTACGGCCCCGGCCCCGGCGGTCCCGGCTACGGCCCGGGGCCCGGCGGTCCGGGCTACGGACCCGGCCCCGGCGGACCGGGCTACGGTCCCGGATCCGGGGTGAACCCGTACGCCGCGCAGGCGCCGCAGGGGGTCGGCGGCTACCCGGTGAAGGTGCACGTCGAGTACCCGCAGAAGCTCAGCCGACTGCTCATCTTCGTCAAGGGCCTGCTCGCCATCCCGCACTTCTTCGCGCTGTTGGTGCTGGGGATCTGCGCGTACTTCGTGACCATCATCGCGTGGTTCGCGATCCTGTTCACCGGCCGCTACCCCCGGGGGCTGTTCGACTTCACCTCGGGCCTGATCCGGTGGCAGACGCGGGTGTCGAGCTACCTGTACCTGCTGACCGACGCCTATCCGCCGTTCTCGCTCCAGGACGAGTAGGCCTGTCAGGCCGGCTGGTCCGGTCCGGCCGGGGCAGTCCGGTCAGTCCTCGGCGATCATCCGCGCCAGGGTGGCCGCGTGGTTCACCAGTCCGTCCGGTTCGTCGGGGGCCTCCTGCTCCCCGAACCGGACGCGGCGCTGGTTCACCCGGCCCATGACGATGCCGTGCCGCAGCGCGGCGTAGACCTCGTAGAACTCCCGGTCGCGGACCCGGTAGCCGGTCAGGGCCGCGTACTCGGCGGCCACGTCGTCGAACGCGAGGAAGCCGGGCAGCCCCGGCAGGCCGAAGAACTCCGCGAGGTCCTGGAAGAACCGGTGGAGGAAGACCAGCCAGCCGAGGTCGACCTCGCGCGGCGCTATCCCGGCCATCTCCCAGTCGAGGACCGCGACCGGGGCGAAGTCCCGGTACATGATGTTGCCGACGCGGGCGTCGCCCCAGCTGAGCACCGGGGTGTCGACGCTGTCCGGCCAGTGCGCGTCCAGCCAGGCGAACGTCTTCTCCAGGATGGGGATCGGCTGGGCGCCGTGGGCCCACCGGTTGTAGGCGCGCCAGCCGTCGACATGGGCGCGCAGCGCGGTGTCGCCGTCGGCGCCGAGATCACCCAGAAAGATGATTTCCTCGGCCGTCGCCGGAAGGGCGTGGATGCGCGCCAGGGCGGCGACCGTCGAATCCTGCAGAAGGCGGCGCTGATCGTCGGTGGCGTCCATGAGCCAGTTGTCGCCGAAGGTGTAGGGCAGGATGTCCGGCGGCACCAAACCCTCGACGCGTTCCATGACGAAGAACTCCGCTCCGAGTATTTCCGGATCGGATTCATACCAAAGAGTTCGCGGAACGGGGACCGCCGTGCGTTCGCCGACCAACGCCATGACAGTGAACTGATCCCGCATCCGGTATTCGGGAAAGACGGGCATGGCGTCGGACGCCGGCGCCAGGCGCGCGACGCATCGGCGGTGCTGCGCTTCACCTCCGGGGGAGGTCCAGCGGGCGTCGAACATCAACGTCTCGGAGGACATCCCGTTCGTTCGGGGCGATCGGAGATCGGATATCCCGACATCGGTGCCGCCGGTCCGGCGGGCGAGCCAGGGTTCGAGGGCGGCCCGCAGAGCCTCCGGGTCGCGAGTACTGGTCCGGGGCCGGGAGGAGTCCGGTCCGACATCGGCGTTCCTGGTCGGTTCGCTCACGGCGCGGACTATAAGCAAGGTAGCGTCAATGCGACATACACCTGTCGGGGATGGCAGTCTGTGACCGCCCAGAGCATTGCGGATGCCACTTCAGAACGACGCAGGGGGACGGACTGTGAATCCGGACATCGACCACATCAGAAGACTGATCAGTGACCGTCTCACCACCGAGGACAACGGCGAGGCCGGCCTGGACCTGTCCAATCTGGGTCTGGCCGGGCTGCCCGCGGAGTTCGGCCGTCTGCCCGAGCTCGGTCCCGTCACCTTCCTGAACCTTTCGGGCAACCGGCTGCGCAGCCTGCCCGAGACGCTCGGCGAGCTGACGGGGCTGCGCCGGCTGTGGCTGGACAACAACGGCTGCGCCGAACTGCCGCCGGAGGTGACCGGGCTGTCCGGGCTGATCGAGCTGAGCCTGACCGGCAACGGCCTGGCGGACCTGCCCGAGGAGTTCGCGCGGCTGGAGCGGCTGACCAGCCTGTGGCTCGACGAGAACGCGTTCACGGAGCTCCCGGAAGTGGTCGGGCGCCTGGCCGGGCTCACGCAGCTGTACCTGCAGAAGAACCAGCTGCCCGGCCTGCCGGACTCGCTGGGCTCGCCGAGCCTGCGCACCCTGGTCGTGGACGGCAACCGGCTCACGGAGCTGCCGGACTGGATCGGCGACACCCAGACCCTGGTCTCCCTGTCGGCGGACGACAACGTCCTGACCGAGCTGCCGCCGAGCATCGGGGCCCTGATCCGCCTGCAGGAGCTGAGCCTGACCGGCAACCGGCTGCGCAAGCTGCCGACGTCGATCGGGGACATGGCGTCGCTGACGAAGCTGTACCTGCAGAAGAACCAGCTCCAGACGCTGCCGGCGTCCATCGGCAACCTCAGCGAGCTGCAGACGCTGGCGCTCAGCGGCAACCACCTGGAGGAGCTGCCGGCGTCGGTGGCGGACCTGAGCCGGCTGACCGAGCTGAACCTGGCGGACAACTGGCTGACGCACGTGCCGGAGGCGATCGGGCGGCTGGCGTCCCTGGACAAGCTCAGCCTGACGTACAACCGGCTCACGGAGCTGCCGCCGTCGCTCGGGGCGCTACGGGTGCTGACATCGCTGGACGTCTCGCGCAACAGCCTGCGCGATCTGCCGGACAGCTTCGACGGCCTGGCCAACCTGGACACGCTGAACCTGGCGCAGAACCCGCTGACGGCGCTGCCGGCGTCGGTGGGCGCGCTGAAGCGGCTGACGTGGCTGTCGCTGGCGTACTGCGATCTGGAGACGCTGCCGGCCGGGCTCGGCGGGCTGCACCGGCTGGAGACCCTGGACCTGGTCGGCAACAACCTGCGGGAGCTGCCCTTCCAGCTGTCCGGGCTCGGCGCGCTGACCACGCTGAACGTGGCCTCGAACCAGCTGGGGTGGGTCCCGCGGACCCTGGGGATGCTGCGCAACCTGGTGACGCTGGACCTGGCGGACAACGAGCTGTCCTCGCTTCCGCGCGCCCTGGGCGGCCTGGAGTCGCTCCGCAAGCTCGACGTCGCGGAGAACCAGCTGACGTGGGTCCCGCGCTCGGTGTGCGACCTGCCGAAGCTGGAGACGCTGGTCCTGCGGGGGAACCGCCTGTCGGACCTGCCGGCGAGCAACTGGCAGAAGCTGACGCTCAAGGAGCTGGACCTCAGCGACAACCCGCTGCTGACCGACGTCCCGGAGAACTGGGACGTCGCCACTATGGCGCTGGCGGCGGACAAGGCGCTGTTCGGAACCCTGGGCGACCGCATCCCGGCCGACAAGCGCGACGCGGTCGCGCAGGCCGGCGTCGAGGAGGCGGAGCGGGCGCGCCGGCACGAGGCGGACGCCATCGCCGGCATCGTCGGCGGCGTGGTCCACGCCGAGGCGGCGCTGATGGCGCAGGCGGCCGGCGCCGCCGGCCAGGCCGCGGCCGAAGCGGCGGTGGAGGCGGCGGTCGAGGAGGCCTTCGCCGAAGCGGCGGCGGCCGAGGCCGGGGCTCAGGTCGAGGCCGGGGCCGGAGCCTCGACTGAAGCCGGAGCCGGAGTGGCACCCGGAGCTCCGGCCGAGGCCGGCGAGTTCGAGGCCGAAGCCGAGGCCGAAGCCGAAGCCGAGGCCGAGTTCGAAGCCGAAGCCGAGGCTCAAGAGCCGGAGCCGGCGAACCCTCAGGCGCGGGCGCAGGCGATCGTTTCCGAGGAGATCGACTCCGAACTCGCGGAGGTCCTGAACGCCGGCGGTGTCCTCGACTCGGCCGTGGCCGACGCCGAGGCGCAGGTCCTCGCGGCTCTGCACGCCGCTGATGAGGCTGCGCTTCGGGCCCTCGCGCGTGCGGTGCTGGAGGCGGCCGCCGAGGAAGTGCGGCGCGAGCTGGCAGAGGAAGTGATCGTCGGCGCGGCGGCGGAAGCCGAAGAAGCCGGATCTCCGGCGTTGGCCGCGGAGATCGCCGAGGCGTCGGCGGAGTTCGTCGACGACAAGGCGGTGGCGCTCGCGGCTCAGGCGGTGGCCGCCGCTGAGGCGGGGGACGAGGAAGCGGCGCTGAACGCGGCGCATGAGGCGGCGGCGGCCGAGGAGGCCGCGCTGCTGGCGGAGATGGTGGCCGAGGCGAACCGCGCTGACGAGGCGGAGGCACAAGCGGCCGCGGAGCAGGCGGCTGCGGAACAAGCTGCTGCGGAACAAGCGGCTCAGGAGGCGGCCGAACAGCAGGCCGCGCAGGCGGTCGAAGAGCAAGCGGTACAGAGTCCGGAAGCCGATGCGGCTGTCGAAGACAGCCTCGGTGCGGCGGCTGAGGAGCCGTCGGAGGCTGTCGCCGAGGTGATCGGTCTGCATGCGGCAGCTCCGGTCGCCGAGGCCGCGATGCCCGGCCTCGGCGAGCAACCGGCCGATTGGACCGGCGGGGGTTCCCCCGCGGCTGCCGAGCAGACTGCCTTCTCCGAGCCCCCCGCGCCGCCCGAGCACCACACCCCGCACTCCGACATCGCGGCGCACGCGGCCACCGACCAGTTCACCACCATCGCCCAGCCCGACGATCCCACCCTCATCCAGGAGTCCACGGCCGAGGCCCAGTACGTCGAAACCCTTTCCGCCGAGGAGCGCCGCGCCCGCGCCGATCGTCGTGCGGCCGCGGTGGCGGGCGAGCTGATCGTCCCGCCGCCGCGCGAGTCCGACGACGGCACCGCGCAGCGCGAGGCCGAGGCGCTCGCCGCCGCCGCTCATGTCGAGCCCTCCGACGTGCTTGCCGCGCGCGCGACCGCCGAGCAGGACGCCGAACTGCAGGCGATGGCGCGTTCGATGGGCTTCGCCGCAGGCGAGACCTTCGTCCTGCGCGGCGCCGACGGGGCGGTGCTCGGCGAGGGAGTGGTGCGGGCCGAGGCGGACATCGTGGTGGAGACCGCCGGCGGCCCGGTCCAGTTCGACGGGGTCACCGCCGTCGCCGAGTCCGGGGACGTGCTCGTCGTCGAGACCCGCGAGGGGGAGCGGCTGCTCAACACCGGGACCGGCGACGTCGTGGTGGTCGAGGAGCCCGTGCCGGTCATCGAGGAGCCGGCGGTGGTGTTCCAGCCGGTGCCGGACCAGCCGACCGTGGTGTACGACGGCCCCGCCGCCGTGGTCGAGGAGGAAGTCGTCGAGGTCGTGGAGGATCCCGAATCCTTCGCTCCGCAGCCGGCGCGGCCCGGTGCCTTCGAGGAGCGTGGGTGGCAGTCCGGCGTGTCCGACGCCGACAGCACCCACATCGGCACGCCCCCCGGCTACGGCCCGCCGCCGGCGCCCTCGCAGCCCTGGCGCAGCAGCAGCTGACGGCAGGCCGGCACCAGCCCTACGCGCCCCGGTCCGGGCCTCTCCGGCCCGGGGCGCGGCCGCCTCACTCCACGACGATCGTCACCTCGAACGGCGCCGTCCCCATGGGCGTGACGCACTGCGGCGTCGCCCCGCACGAGTTCCGGGACAGCGTGATCTGCGCCGTCCCCCGGACCCGCGCCAGGAACGTCCGCGGCGGCTCCGTGCATGTCGTACCCGGGCGGCACACGATGGACATCGGCGATATCCCGGGCGCCAGGACCGACGGGTTGGACGACATCGGGGCCGAGGGGAACGGGAACTGGGCCGCGATCACATCCGTCCCGACCGCCACATGGAACGTCATCCCGTTCTGTGCCGGTGTGACCGTTACCGTTCCGTGACCGATGCTCGGCGGGGGAGTCGGTGAACTCGGCCGCGCCGGCGAGGACGGCGCCGTCGAACTCGGCCGCCCCGGGGAAGAGGAACTGCTCCCCGGCGCCGAGGAGGAGCCGGTGGGTCCGCTCCCGCCGGGAAGCCCCGTGACCGTCCCCGAACCGCCCGAAGCCGGACTCGTGGCGGCGTCCGTCCCAGACCCCTGAGAAGAACTCGCCGAAACCGTCCCGGTCCCGGACCCCGCCGAACTCTTCGCGTTCACCTGATTGGCTGTCCCGGAGCAGGAAACCGTTGTGAAACCAAGGAGAACGGCGCATATCGCGGCCGAGCTAACAGAAAGCCGGCGCCTGTGCATCACAGCCCACCTCTATTCCAGCGTCCCGGACTCCACGCCCCGAACCTACTCCCGCACGGCGCGCCGTCGAGGCCTTTCGCCGCACAGAGCCCGGCCAGGGGCGCAAGTCCGTCCCAAACGGCGGTCGCGGCAACCGTCTATATCACCGAACCTCCGTTTTTATCCGGTTGGATGATCTTCGTGAGCTGATGATCGTTGATCTTCCGGTGATCTCGATCACACTTGGCCGCACCCCTGTGGCGCAGCCCACACGGCGCAGGCGTAGGATCAGCGGCGAAAGAAGGCACCGACCGTTTCGTGGCGCTCACGGTCGCGCTTGTGAAGCCGCTCCACACACTCTGGGTTCACGGCACGGCACTGAACGTCGCGGGAGCTTGTGAAATCAGCCACAAGTAACGTGAGCAGGGCCCACCCGTCCAGAAATTGACACAAACCTGCCTGACAGGACGTCACCCATGAACAGTTACGCGCCGATTCTGGTACTCGGCGGCTTGGCCGCCGGGTTCGCCGTGTTCTCGGTGGTGTCGGGGATGCTCACCGGTCCCAAGCGGTACAACCGCGCCAAGCTGGAGGCCTACGAGTGCGGCATCGAGCCCACTCCGCAGCCGGTCGGCGGCGGCCGCTTCCCGGTGAAGTACTACCTGACCGCCATGCTCTTCATCATCTTCGACATCGAAATCGTGTTCCTGTACCCGTGGGCGGTGCGCTTCGACTCTCTGGGCTGGTTCGGCCTGGTCGAGATGGTGTTCTTCATCCTCACCGTCTTCGTCGCCTACGCCTACGTGTGGCGTCGCGGCGGATTGGAATGGGACTGACAGATGGGCCTGGAAGAGAAACTGCCCGCAGGATTCCTCCTCACGACGGTGGAGGGCCTGGCGGGCTACATGCGCAAGTCGTCGGTCTGGCCGGCGACGTTCGGCCTGGCCTGCTGCGCCATCGAGATGATGGCCACCGGCGCCGGACGCTATGACCTGGCGCGCTTCGGCATGGAGCGGTTCTCCGCCACGCCGCGGCAGGCGGACCTGATGATCGTGGCGGGCCGGGTGAGCCAGAAGATGGCCCCGGTCCTGCGCCAGGTCTACGACCAGATGGCGAACCCCAAGTGGGTCATCGCGATGGGCGTGTGCGCCTCCTCGGGCGGCATGTTCAACAACTACGCGATCGTGCAGGGCGTGGACCACATCGTGCCGGTCGACATCTACCTGCCCGGCTGCCCGCCGCGGCCGGAGATGCTGCTGGACGCGATCTTGAAGCTCCACGAGCAGATCCAGAGCATGCCGCTGGGCGTGAACCGCAAGAAGGCCGCGGAAGAGGCCGAGAAGGCCGCGATGAACGCCAAGCCGACGATCCTGATGGAAGGGCTCCTTCGGTGACCGAAAACGTACCAGCGGTCCCGGAACAGGGTGCTGACTCCCCGGGTGGCGAGCTGATCGCCACCCGCAAAGGCATGTTCGGGGCCCGCAACGGCGGCGACACCTCCGGCTACGGCGGCCTGGTCCGCCGGATCGAGCTGCCCGGCGCGAGCCAGCGCCCCTACGGCGGCTACTTCGACGTGGTCGCCGACGAGCTCGAGGGCGCGCTGGAGGAGCAGAGCCTGCCGCCGGAGGCGATCACCGCCTACGTGGTGTACCGCGGCCAGCTGACCGTCCACGTGCCGCGCGAGCACCTCGTCCGGGTCGCCAGGACCCTGCGCGACGACCCCGCGCTGCGCTTCGAGATGTGCCTGGGCGTCACCGGGATCCACTTCCCCGAGGAGTCCGGCCGCGAGCTGCACAGCGTCACCGGGCTGCTGAGCATCACGCACAACCGCCGGATCCGCCTGGAGACCACCGCTCCGGACGTCGACCCGCACATCCCCTCGCTCTACGAGGTCTACCCGACGGTCGACTGGCACGAGCGCGAGAGCTACGACATGTTCGGCATCGTCTACGACGGCCACCCCGGCCTGACCAGGATCCTGATGCCGGACGACTGGCTGGGCCACCCCCAGCGCAAGGACTACCCGCTCGGCGGCATCCCCGTCGAGTTCAAGGGCGCGCAGATCCCGGCTCCGGACCAGCGGAGGGCCTACTCATGACAGTCATCGACGGCAACGTCGTCTTCGGCGGCTCCGGCGATACGGCCGAGGACGCCGAGGGCCGCATCTTCACCGTCTCCGGCGGCGACTGGGACGAGATGCTCTCGGGCCTGCAGGAGAGCCCGGAAGAGCGCATCGTGGTCAACATGGGGCCGCAGCACCCGTCGACGCACGGGGTGCTCCGGCTGATCCTGGAGATCGACGGCGAGACCGTGACCGAGGCCCGCTGCGGCATCGGCTACCTGCACACCGGCATCGAGAAGAACACCGAGTTCCGCAACTGGGTGCAGGGCACGACCTTCGTGACCCGCATGGACTACCTCACGCCGCTGTTCAACGAGACGGCGTACTGCCTGGCGACCGAGCAGCTGCTGGACATCGAGGACCAGATCCCCGAGCGGGCCAGCGTCATCCGGGTCCTGATGATGGAGCTGAACCGGATCTCCAGCCACCTGGTGTGCCTGGCCACCGGCGGCATGGAGATGGGCGCGCTGACCATGATGACCGCGGGCTTCCGCGAGCGCGAGGAGACGCTGGACCTCTTCGAGTTCATCACCGGCCTGCGGATGAACCACGCGTACATCCGCCCCGGCGGCGTCGCGCAGGACCTGCCGCCCGGCGCGGTGGACAAGATCGGCAGCTACATCAAGCTGATGCGCAAGCGCTTCCCGGACTACGCGAAGCTGTGCAACGAGAACCCGATCTTCAAGGGCCGCACCGAGGGCGTGGGCCACCTGGACCTGGCCGGCTGCATGGCGCTGGGCATCACCGGCCCGACGCTGCGCGCCACCGGCCTGCCGCACGACCTGCGCAAGTCCGAGCCGTACTGCGGCTACGAGACCTACGACTTCGAGGTCTGCACCTGGGACACCAGCGACTCCTACGGCCGCTACCGGGTCCGCCTGGCCGAGATGTACGAGTCGCTGCGCATCGTCGAGCAGTGCCTGGACCGCATCCAGCGCACCCAGGGCCAGCCGGTCATGGTCGAGGACAAGAAGATCGCCTGGCCCGCGCAGCTCGCGCTGGGCAGCGACGGCATGGGCAACAGCCTGGACCACATCCGGCACATCATGGGCGGCTCCATGGAGGCCCTGATCCACCACTTCAAGCTGGTCACCGAGGGCTTCCACGTCCCGGCCGGCCAGACCTACGCGGCGGTGGAGTCGGCGAAGGGCGAGCTGGGCGTGCACGCGGTCTCCGACGGCGGCACGCGGCCCTACCGGGTCCACTTCCGCGACCCGTCCTTCACGAACCTGCAGGCGACCGCGGCGATGTGCGAGGGCGGCCAGCTGGCCGACGTCATCGTCGCCATCGCCTCCCTGGACCCGGTTATGGGTGGTGTGGACCGTTGAGCAACTACGAACACCTTCTGAAGCTGGACGGGGACGCCGCGGCGGTGATCGCGCGCTACCCGCAGTCCGGCTCGGCCCTGCTGCCGCTGCTGCACCTGGTGCAGAGCGAGGAGGGCTACGTCTCGCCGGCGGGCATCGAGTACTGCGCAGACAAGCTCGGCCTGTCCACCGCCGAGGTCTCCGCGGTGTCGACGTTCTACACGATGTACAAGCGTCGCCCGGTCGGCGACTACCACGTCGGGGTGTGCACCAACACGCTGTGCGCGGTGATGGGCGGCGACGCCATCTTCGCCACGCTCAAGGAGCACCTGGGCGTCGGCAACGACGAGACCACCGAGGACGGCAAGGTCACGCTGGAGCACATCGAGTGCAACGCGGCCTGCGACTACGCCCCGGTGATGACCGTCAACTGGGAGTTCCTGGACGACATGAACCCCGACAAGGCGGTCCGGGCGGTCGACGAACTGCGCGCGGGCAAGGAAGTGCACTCCACCCGCGGCCCGGCACTGTGCACCTTCAAGCAGGCCGAGCGCATCCTGGCCGGGTTCGAGGACACCCGGCCCGGCGCGGTCGCCGGGGGCGGGGCCGCCGGCCACGCCACGCTGGCGGGCCTGCTCGTCTCGCAGGGCCGGACCCCCACGGGCCCGGCCGTCACCACGGAGGCGTCCGAGTAATGGCACCCGAACTCACTCCCGTCCTGTCCCGCGGCTGGCTGGACTCCGAGCCCTGGACGCTCGCCGGCTACCAGCGGCGCGACGGCTACACCGCGGTCAAGCAGGCCCTGCGGATGCACCCCGACGAGGTCATCCAGCTGGTCAAGGACTCCGGCCTGCGCGGCCGCGGCGGCGCGGGCTTCCCCACCGGCATGAAGTGGGGCTTCATCCCGCAGAACGACGGCAAGCCGCACTACCTGGTGGTGAACGCGGACGAGTCCGAGCCGGGCACGTGCAAGGACATCCCGTTCATGATGGCCAACCCGCACGAGCTCGTGGAGGGCGTGATCATCGCGTGCTACGCGATCCGCGCCAGCCGCGCGTTCATCTACGTGCGCGGTGAAGTGCTGCACGTGCTCCGTCGTCTGCAGGCCGCGGTGCGCGAGGCGTACGACGCCGGGTTCCTCGGCAAGGGCGTCTTCGGCACCGACTTCGACCTCGACCTCACGGTGCACGCCGGAGCCGGCGCCTACATCTGCGGCGAGGAGACGGCGCTGCTGGACTCGCTGGAGGGAAAGCGGGGACAGCCTCGTCTGCGTCCTCCCTTCCCGGCCGTCGCAGGGCTCTACGCCAGCCCCACATGTGTGAACAACGTCGAGTCCATCGGTTCGGTTCCCGCGATCGTGCGCAACGGCGTGGACTGGTTCAAGGGCATGGGCAGCGAGAAGTCCCCGGGCTTCACGCTGTACTCGCTGTCCGGGCACGTGAAGCACCCCGGCCAGTACGAGGCGCCGCTGGGCATCACCCTGCGCGAGCTGCTGGACTACGCCGGCGGCATCCGGCCCGGCCACCGCCTGAAGTTCTGGACGCCGGGCGGCTCCTCCACGCCGATGTTCACCGAGGAGCACCTCGACGTCCCGCTGGACTACGAGGGCGTCGGCGCGGCCGGCTCGATGCTCGGGACCAAGGCGCTGCAGATCTTCGACGAGACCACCTGTGTGGTCCGCGCGGCGCTGCGCTGGACGGAGTTCTACGCCCACGAGTCCTGCGGCAAGTGCACACCCTGCCGCGAGGGAACCTACTGGCTCGTGCAGATCCTCAAGCGCATGGAGAAGGGCGAGGGCACCGAGGACGACCTCGGCAAGCTGCTCGACCTCTGCGACAACATCGTGGGCAAGGCCTTCTGCGCCCTCGGCGACGGTGCCGCCGCGCCGATCCAGTCCTCGTTGAAGTACTTCCGGGACGAGTACCTGGAGCACTTCGAGCGCGGCGGGTGCCCCTTCGACCCGTCCCTGTCCACCGCGTGGGCCGACGGCCCGCTGTCGTTCGCGAGGACCAGCGCATGACCGTGACTTCTGAGAACGCGGCGAACTCCGCCGCCGGCAGCGACAAGGAGGTGGCGGTGCCCACGCCACCTCCGGTCGAACTCGTCACCATCACCATCGACGGCATCGAACTGCGGGTGCCCAAGAACGAGCTGATCATCCGCTCCGCGGAGCGGATCGGCGTCCAGGTGCCGCGGTTCTGCGACCACCCGCTGCTGGCCCCGGCCGGCGCCTGCCGGCAGTGCATCGTGGAGGTGGAGGGCCAGCGCAAGCCGGTGGCCTCCTGCACCGTCACGGTCACCGAGGGCATGGTGATCAAGACCCAGCTGACCTCGCCGGTGGCTGAGAAGGCCCAGCGCGGCGTGATGGAGCTGCTGCTCATCAACCACCCGCTGGACTGCCCGGTCTGCGACAAGGGCGGCGAGTGCCCGCTGCAGAACCAGGCGATGAGCACCGGCGCCGGGGAGTCCCGGTACGAGGGCGTCAAGCGGACGTTCCCCAAGCCGATCAACGTCTCCAGCCAGGTCCTGCTGGACCGCGAGCGCTGCGTGTCCTGTGCGCGCTGCACGCGGTTCGCCGACCAGATCGCCGGCGACCCGTTCATCACCCTGATCGAGCGCGGCTCGCAGCAGCAGGTCGGCATCTCGGTGGCCGAGGACCAGGACTTCGCGTCCTACTTCTCCGGCAACACCGTGCAGATCTGCCCGGTCGGCGCGCTGACCGGCGCGGCCTACCGGTTCCGGTCGCGGCCGTTCGACCTGGTCTCCTCGCCTTCGGCCTGCGAGCACTGTGCGTCCGGGTGCGCCCTTCGTACAGACCACCGCCGCGGCAAGGTCACCCGGCGCATGGCGATGGACGACCCGCAGGTGAACGAGGAGTGGAACTGCGACAAGGGACGCTGGGCGTTCCAGTACTCGCAGGCCCCCGCCGCCAAGCGGATCACCTCCCCGCTGATCCGGGACCACGAGACCGGCGAGCTGCGCGCGGCCTCCTGGCCCGAGGCGCTGGCCTTCGCCGCCGACGGGCTGAACGCCGCCCGCGGCCGGGCCGCCGCTCTGGTCGGCGGCCGGCTGACGCTGGAGGACGCCTACGCCTACGCGAAGTTCACGCGGATCGCGCTGGAGACCAACGACGTCGACTTCCGGGCGCGTCCGCACTCCGAGGAGGAGGCCGAGTTCCTGGCCTCGCACGTCGCGGGCTCGGGCCTGGCGACGACGTACGAGGACCTCGACCTCGCGCCGGCCGTGCTGCTCGTCGGCTTCGAGCCGGAAGAGGAGTCGCCGATCGTCTTCCTGCGGCTGCGCAAGAACGTGCTCGCCCGCAAGCTGGCCGTGGCGGCCATAGCGCCGTACGCCACGCGCGGGCTGGGCAAGCTCAAGGGCGCGCTGCTGAAGGCGGCGCCGCTCACCGAGCCCGCGTTCCTCGCGGCGCTGGCCGACGGCGGCCCGGACTCCGGTCTGGATTCCGCTGGACTGAACGCGGCTGCGGACCTGCGCAAGCCCGGAGCGGTGATCCTGGTCGGCGAGCGCGCGGCCGTCGTGCCCGGCGCGCTCACCGCCGCGGTGAAGCTGGCCAAGGTCACCGGGGCGCGGCTGGCGTGGATCCCGCGCCGGGCCGGAGAGCGCGGCGCGCTGGAGGCCGGCGCGCTGCCGAACCTGCTGCCCGGCGGCCGTCCGGCCACCGACCCCGAGGCCCGCACCGAGGTGGCCGCCCGCTGGGGCGTGGCCAACCTGCCGGGCGCCTTCGGGCGCGGGGCCGACCAGATCGTCGACACCGCGGCGCTCGGCGGCATCGCCGGGCTCGTGGTCGCCGGCGTGGACCCGTACGACACCGCGGACCCGCAGGCGTTCCTGGACGCCCTGGAGCGCGTGCCCTGCGTGGTCTCGCTGGAGTTCCGGCACAGCGCGGTCACCGAGCGGGCGCACGTGGTGTTCCCGGTCGCGCCGGTCGCCGAGAAGTCCGGGACGTTCGTGGACTGGGAGGGCCGCGCGCGGCCCTTCGACACCGCGCTGGACGCCGACGCGGTCCAGGCCGCCGGGCTCGGCGAGATGCCGGACCTGCGGGTGCTCGACCGCATCGCCGACGCGATGGACGTGCACCTGGGACTGCCGACGGTCGGCGCGGCCCGCGCCGAGCTGGCACAGCTGGGCCTGTGGCACCGGGAGAAGATCCCGGCGCTGGCCGGCGCCCCGGCCGAACTGCCCAAGCCGGCGGTCGGCGAGGCGGTCCTGGCCACCTGGCACCTGCTGCTGGACGAAGGTGCGCTGCAGGCGCACGAGCCCTTCCTGGCCGGCACCCGCAAGCCCACCGCGGTCCACCTGAGCAAGGAGACCGCCTCGGAGATCGAGGCCGCCGAGGGCGACCTGGTCACCGTCTCCAACGAGCACGGCTCGATCACCCTGCCGCTGCGGATCGCCGACCTGGCCGGCCGCGTGGTGTGGCTGCCGACGAACTCCAAGGGTTCGCAGGTACGCCGCACGCTGCGCGCGGACACCGGATCGCTGGTCAAGATCGCACGCGCCGCGACCGAAGTGGAGGCCACCGCGTGAGCGCCCTGACTGTGCTGGGGTCCCTGGCCGGCGGCCCCCTCTCGGCCGATGCCACGACCCCGACCAACTACGAGGACCTCTCGTTCTTCGGCCGGGACCCGTGGTGGCTGATCCTGATCAAGGTGGTCGCGGTCTTCGCGTTCCTGGTCGTCGTGGTCCTGATGGCGATCCTGTTCGAGCGCAAGATCGTCGGCTACATGCAGCAGCGCATCGGGCCCAACCGCACCGGTCCCTGGGGCATGCTCCAGTCGCTGGCCGACGGCGTGAAGCTGATGCTCAAGGAAGACATCATCCCCACCGCGGCGGACAAGATCGTCTTCATCCTGGCCCCGCTGATCTCGACCATCCCGGCGTTCCTGGCGATCGCCGTGGTGCCGTTCGGGCCGGCGGACAACCAGGTGTCGATCTTCGGGCACCGGACCCCGCTGCAGCTGACCGACCTGCCGGTCGCCCTGCTGTACGTGCTGGCCGCGACCTCGATCGGGATCTACGGCATCGTGCTGGCCGGCTGGGCCTCCGGCTCGACCTACCCGCTGCTGGGCGGCCTGCGCTCGACCGCGCAGATGATCTCCTACGAGATCGCGATGTCGCTGTCCTTCGTGGCGGTCTTCATCTACGCCGGCACGATGAGCACCTCGGGCATCGTGAACAGCCAGCACAGCTGGTGGAACTGCCTGCCGCTGCTGCCCTCCTTCGTCATCTACGTGGTGTCGATGGTCGGCGAGACCAACCGCGCGCCCTTCGACCTCCCCGAGGCCGAGGGCGAGCTGGTCGGCGGGTTCCACACCGAGTACTCCTCGATCAAGTTCGCGCTGTTCTTCCTGGCCGAGTACATCAACATGGTCACCGTCTCCTCGCTGGCCGTGCTGATGTTCCTCGGCGGCTGGCACGCCCCCTGGGGCGTGGTCTCGGTCTGGCACGGCGCGAACAGCGGCTGGTGGCCGGTCATGTGGTACGTCGGCAAGCTCGTGCTGTTCATGCTGTTCTTCTTCTGGCTGCGGGCCACGCTGCCCCGCCTGCGCTACGACCAGTTCATGAAGCTGGGCTGGAAGGTGCTGATCCCGTCCTCGCTGGTGTGGCTGCTGGCGGTGGCCGTGGTGCGGACCCTGAAGAACCAGGGCGACCTGAACCGCTCGCACCTGATCTACATCCTCGGCCCGGTGCTCGCCCTGGTGGTGATCGCCTGGATCGTCAGCGAGTTGGGATACCGGCGCAGCGGCGCGGCCGAGGCCGAGCAGCAGGCGGCGGCGGCCCAGAAGCCGTTCGACCCGATGGACGGCGGCTTCCCGGTCCCGCCGATGCCCGGCCAGGCGCTGCCGGCGTTCACGCCGCGCCGCCCGCGGGCCGCCTTGGTCGGGGCCTTGGTGGAACCGGCGGAGGCCGCCGAACTCGAAGCAGGAGACTCCGATGTCTGACCCGCAGAACCCTTACTTCGGCAATCAGAAGCCGAAGAACCCGCTGGCCGGGGTCGCCGGGTTCGGCGTCACCTTCTCGACGATGTTCAAGAAGCGGACGACCGAGCAGTACCCCGAGGAGCCCAAGCAGACCGCGCTGCGGTTCCACGGCCGGCACCAGCTCAACCGGCACCCCGACGGGCTGGAGAAGTGCGTCGGCTGCGAGCTGTGCGCGTGGGCCTGCCCGGCGGACGCGATCTATGTGGAGGGCGCGGACAACACCGACGAGGAGCGCTACTCCCCCGGGGAGCGCTACGGCCGCGTCTACCAGATCAACTACCTGCGCTGCATCCTGTGCGGGCTGTGCATCGAGGCGTGCCCGACCCGGGCGCTGACCATGACCAACGAGTTCGAGCTCGCGGACAGCTCGCGGGCCAGCCTCATCTACACCAAGGACGAGCTGCTCGCCGGGCTCACCGAGGGCATGGTCGCCTCGCCGCACTCGATCTTCCCGGGCATGACCGCCCAGGACTACTACGAGGGCAAGGTCACCGCCGCCGCCCCGGGCACCGTCCCGCAGCAGCGCAGCTCGGCCAAGCCCGACCCGGACGGGGAGGACGCGTGATGAGCCTTCCGATCGCTCTGTCCGACCAGGGCGTGGCCCTGGCGGCCGGGCTGAGCAAGACCTCCGACGGCGAGGCCTTCCAGTTCTGGGTGCTCGGCGCCGTCGCGGTGCTCGGCGCCCTGGGGACGGTCTTCTCCAAGAAGGCCGTGCACTCGGCGCTGTCGCTGGCGATGACCATGATCTGCCTGGCGGTGTTCTACCTGGCGCAGGGGGCGTACTTCCTCGGCGTGGTGCAGATCGTCGTCTACACCGGCGCGATCATGATGCTGTTCCTGTTCGTGCTCATGCTGGTCGGCGTCTCCAGCGCCGACTCCCTGGTGGAGACCATCAAGGGCCAGCGCAAGCTGGCGGTCCTCGCCGGGGTCGGCTTCGCGGTCCTGGTCATGGTGGCCCTGGGCCACGCGCGGCTGGGGACCTTCGCGGGCGCGGGTCCGGCCAACGCCGGCGGCGGCAACGTGAAGAACCTCGCGGACCTCATCTTCAGCAAGTACTTCTGGGCCTTCGAAGTCACCTCGGCGCTGCTGATCACCGCCGCGGTCGGCGCGATGGTGATGACCCACCGGGAGCGCCTGGTGGCCCGGAAGTCGCAGAAGGAGCTGGTCGAGGAGCGGGTGCGCACCGGCAAGCGGATGACGCCGCTGCCGACGCCGGGCGTGTACGCGCGGCACAACGCGGTGGACATCCCCGCCCTGCTGCCCGACGGCTCGGTCGCCGAGGACTCGGTGAACGCCACGCTGCAGGCCCGGACCCCGGTGCGCGACGCGGTCGGCCTGACCGCGGTGACCCGGGAGAACATGTCCCTGCCGCGACAGGGCGAGGCGCCGGAGCTCGAAAACGCGTCGTCCTCGAATGGTGCCCCTTCGAACGGAGCCGCCGAATGAACCCGGCCAACTACCTGTTCCTGTCGGCGCTCCTGTTCACGATCGGCGCCTTCGGGGTGCTGATCCGCCGGAACGCCATCGTGGTCTTCATGTGCGTGGAGCTCATGCTCAACGCCGTGAACCTGTCGCTGGTGACCTTCTCCCGCATGCACGGCGACCTCACCGGCCAGGTCATCGCCTTCTTCACGATGGTGGTGGCGGCCGCGGAGGTCGTGGTCGGGCTGGCCATCATCGTGTCCGTGTTCCGCACCCGACGCTCGGCCTCGGTCGACGACGCGAACCTGCTGAAGTACTGAGAGGCGGGCCGAGTAAGCAATGGAAAGTCTCATCTGGCTTGTCCCCGGACTGCCGCTCTTCGGCGCGGCGATCCTGCTCCTCGGGGGCAAGCGAACCAACGCCTGGGGGCACCTGCTCGGGTGCCTGACGGCGCTGGGCAGCTTCGCCCTCGGGGCGGGGCTGTTCTTCACGATGCTCGGAAAGCACGGCGCGGCGCGCACGATGCACCAGCACCTGTACTCCTGGATCCCGGTGCCCGGGACGGGGCAGAACCCGTTCCAGGCCGACGTGGCCTTCCAGCTGGACCAGCTGTCGGTGGTCTTCGTGCTGCTGATCACCGGTGTCGGATCGCTGATCCACATCTACTCGGTCGGCTACATGAGCCACGACCCGGAGCGCCGGAAGTTCTTCAGCTACCTGAACCTCTTCCTCGCGGCGATGCTGATCCTGGTGCTGGCCGACAACTACCTGCTGCTGTACGTCGGCTGGGAGGGCGTCGGTCTGGCCTCCTACCTGCTGATCGGGTTCTGGCAGTACAAGCCCAGCGCGGCGGCCGCGGCCAAGAAGGCGTTCGTCGTCAACCGCGTCGGCGACGTCGGGCTGTCGATCGCGATCATGCTGATGTTCGTCACGTTCGGGACGTTCAACTACTCCAATCCCGGCGGGTCCGGCCAGTCGCCGGCGAACCAGATCGGCGTCTTCGGCCTGGCGCCGGAGGCCTCCAAGGGCACGCTCACCGCGATCGGCATCATGCTGCTGCTGGCCGCCTGCGGTAAGTCGGCGCAGTTCCCGCTGCAGTCCTGGCTCGGCGACGCGATGGAGGGCCCGACCCCGGTCAGCGCCCTGATCCACGCCGCGACCATGGTGACCGCCGGCGTCTACCTGATCGTCCGCTCGCACGCGATCTTCGACCTGTCGCCGACCGCGCGCCTGCTGGTGACCATCGTCGGGGCGATCACGCTGCTGTTCGGTGCGATCGTCGGTTGCGCCAAGGACGACATCAAGAAGAGCCTGGCCGGCTCGACGATGTCGCAGATCGGCTACATGATCCTGGCCGCGGGCCTGGGCCCGCTGGGCTACGCGTTCGCGATCATGCACCTGGTGACCCACGGCTTCTTCAAGGCCGGGCTGTTCCTCGGCGCCGGGTCGGTCATGCACGGCATGGGCGACGAGGTGAACATGCGCCGCTACGGCGCCCTGCGGAAGTACATGCCGATCACCTTCGGCACGTTCTTCCTCGGCTACCTCGCGATCATCGGCTGCCCGCCGTTCTCCGGGTTCTACTCCAAGGACCACATCATCGAGGCCGCGTTCAGCAAGGGCGGCACCTCGGGCTGGATCCTCGGCGGGTGCGCCCTGCTCGGCGCGCTGATCACCGCGTTCTACATGACGCGCATGGTGATCATGACCTTCTTCGGCGAGAAGCGCTGGGAGCAGGACGAGCAGGGGCACGAACCGCACCCGCACGAGTCGGGGTTCAGCATGGCGCTGCCGATGCTGCTGCTGGCCGTCGGGTCGGTCGCCGCGGGCTTCCTGTTCAACCTGAACAACGCCTTCGTCGACTGGCTGGAGCCGGTGACCGGGCCCCGCCCGGAGGGCAAGCTGCCCGGCGGCCTGAGCTCGGCGACGCTGTCGATCATCATCCTGGCGGCGGTCGCCGTCGGCGTGGCGATCGCGGTGGTGCAGTACGGCACCCGCAAGGTGCCCTCGGTCGCCCCGCGCGGCAGCGTCATCACCGTGGCGGCCCGCAAGGACCTGTACGGCGACGCCTTCAACGAGGCGGCGCTGATGCGCCCCGGCCAGTACCTGACCCGCACCCTGGTCTACACCGACAACCGCGGTGTGGACGGGGCGATCAACGGGCTGGCGGCGCTGGTCGGCGGGACATCGGGGCGGCTGCGAAGGCTCCAGACCGGATTCGTCCGCTCCTACGCCCTGTCCATGTTCGGAGGAGCGGCCGCCCTGGTCGCCGCGATCCTCTTCGCGAAGCTCTAAAGGGAGAGACGGAGATGAGCAGCTTTCCCTGGTTGACCACGCTGGGCGTGGTCCCGCTGGTCGGATCGGCCGCGGTCGCCGTGGTCGCGAAGGAGAAGTCCGACGCCGCCAAGAAGATCGCGCTGACCTTCAGCGTGGCCACGCTCGGCATCGGCATCGCGATGGCCACCCAGTTCAAGAAGGGCGGCGACCGCTTCCAGTTCACTGAGAAGCATCAGTGGATCAAGGCCTTCAACATCGATTACGGCCTCGGGGTCGACGGCATCGCCCTGGTGCTGATCCTGATGACCCTGGTGCTGATGCCGGTGGTCCTGCTGGCCGGCTGGAACGACGCCGACGAGGCCCAGGCCGACGGGCGCCGTTCGGTCCGGGCGTACTTCTCGCTGTACCTGCTGCTGGAGACCATGATGATCGGGGTCTTCGCGGCCACCGATCTGTTCCTGTTCTACGTGTTCTTCGAAGCCATGCTGATCCCGATGTACTTCCTCATCGGCGGCTTCGGCGGACCGCAGCGGTCCTACGCCGCGGTGAAGTTCCTGCTGTACTCGCTGTTCGGCGGCCTGTTCATGCTGGCCGCGCTGATCGGCCTGTACGTGGCCTCGGGCAAGAGCCTGGGCACCGGGACGTTCGACTTCCAGACGCTGGCCGACGCGGTGGCGCATGACGGGCTGGGCATCAGCCCGGGCCTGGGCAAGGCGCTGTTCCTCGGGTTCTTCGTGGCCTTCGCCGTGAAGGCGCCGCTGTTCCCGTTCCACACCTGGCTGCCCGACGCGGCCGCCGAGGCCACTCCGGGCTCGGCGGTGCTGCTGGTCGGCGTGCTGGACAAGGTCGGCACCTTCGGGATGCTCCGGTACTGCCTGGAGCTGTTCCCGGGGGCGTCGAAGTTCTTCACGCCGCTGGTGATCGGGATGGCGATCGTCGGCACCATGTACGGCGCGCTGCTGGCCATCGGCCAGACCGACATCAAGCGCCTGATCGCCTACACCTCGATCTCGCACTTCGGCCTGATCACCCTCGGGGTGTTCGCGATGACCTCGACCGGCCAGAGCGGCGCCTCGCTCTACATGGTGAACCACGGGCTGTCGACCGGCGCGCTGTTCATCGTCGCCGGGTTCCTGATCTCCCGCCGCGGCTCGCAGCTGATCGACGACTACGGAGGCGTGAACAAGGTCGCGCCGAAACTCGCCGGCGTGTTCCTGATCGCCGGGCTGTCCTCGCTGGCGCTGCCGGGCCTGTCCTCCTTCGTCTCGGAGTTCCTGGTCCTGGTCGGCACCTTCGAGCGCTACAAGGCGGTGGCCATCGTGGCCACCACCGCGATCATCCTGGCCGCGCTGTACGTGCTCTGGCTCTACCAGCGGACCATGACCGGCCCGCTCAAGGCCGGGCTGGAGGGCATGAAGGACCTGCGGGCGCGGGAGGTGGTCGCCGTGGCGCCGCTGATCGCGCTGATCATCGGCCTGGGCTTCTACCCCAAGCCGGTGCTGGACGTCGTGAACCCCTCCGTCAACACCACTCTGCAGCATGTTCAGAAGCAGGACCCGGCTCCGGCTGTGAACGCGACACAGATTTTGGAGAAGACACAGACCTCGGAGAAGACACAGACCTCGGAGAAGGTGGACTCCAAGTGAGCGTTCTGACGACCCTTCTGGCCGCCGCCCCGGGCGATCCGGCGACGCCGGGCGGCGTGGCCTCCACGGCGGCGAACACCTTCACGGCGCCGCACGTGGAGTACCGGGCGCTGATGCCGATGCTCGTGGTCTTCGGCGCCGCGACGGCCGGCATCCTCATCGAGGCGTTCCTGCCGCGCTCGCGGCGCTACTGGCCGCAGGTCGGGGTGTCGATCGCCGGGGTCCTGGTGGCCCTGGGCTTCGTGATCGCCAACCACGGCATGGCCGAGACCACCGCCTCCGACGCGGTGTCGGTGGACGGCGTCACGCTGTTCCTGCAGGGCACCATCCTGGTGCTCGCGCTGCTGGCGCTGCTGCTGGTGGCCGAGCGCGGGACCGCGGTGGCCGACCTGGACGCGTTCACCGCGCAGGGCGCCACCACGCCGGGCTCCGGCGGCGAGCGCGCGGCGGACACCGCCGGGCTGCGGACCACCGAGGTCTTCCCGCTGGTGCTGTTCTCGGTCGGCGGCATGCTGCTGTTCCCGGCCGCGAACGACCTGCTGACGTCCTTCGTCGCGCTGGAAGTGCTCTCGCTGCCGCTGTACCTGCTGTGCGGTCTGGCCCGCCGGCGCCGCCTGCTCTCGCAGGAGGCGGCGATGAAGTACTTCCTGCTCGGGGCGTTCTCCTCGGCGTTCTTCCTCTACGGCATCGCGATGCTGTACGGCTACTCCGGCTCGGTGCGGCTGTCCGACATCGCGACCTCGATCACCGCCTCCCCGCACTCGGACGTGCTGATCCTGGTCGGGATCGCGCTGCTGGCGGTCGGGCTGCTGTTCAAGATCGGCGCGGTGCCGTTCCACGCGTGGACCCCGGACGTGTACCAGGGCGCGCCGACCCCGATCACCGGGTTCATGGCCGCCGCCACCAAGGTCTCCGCGTTCGGCGCGCTGCTGCGCATCACCTACGTGGCGCTGCCGGGGCTGCGCTGGGACTGGCGCCCGGTGCTGTGGGGCGTGGCGGTCCTGACCATGCTGGCCGGCGCGATCCTGGCGATCACCCAGCGCGACATCAAGCGCATGCTGGCGTACTCGGCGATCCTCAACGCCGGGTACATCCTGCTCGGTGTGATCTCCGCGACCACCAAGGGCGTGAGCTCGACGCTGTTCTACCTGGCGGCGTACGGCTTCGCCACGATCGGCGCGTTCGCCGTGGTGACGCTGGTGCGCGAGTCGGTGCGCAGCGGGTCGGACTCCGGCGAGGGCGACGACGACTCCGTCACCATCGGCGGCGAGGCCACCGACCTGTCGGCCTGGGCCGGCCTCGGCAGGCGCTCGCCGCTGCTGGCGGCCTGCTTCACGGTGTTCCTGCTGGCCTTCGCGGGCATCCCGCTGACCTCCGGCTTCACCGGGAAGTTCGCGCTGTTCACGGCGGCGATCGACGGCGGCGCCTGGCCGCTGGTGATCGTCGGTGTGATCGCCTCGGCCGCGGCGGCGTTCTTCTACGTCCGGGTCATCGTGCTGATGTACTTCAGCGAGCCGCTCCGGGACGACGCCGGACCGGTCGTGGTCGTGCCCTCGCCGATGACGACGATCGCGCTGACGGTCACGGTGGCGCTGACCATCGCCCTCGGTGTGATCCCGCAGATGGCGCTGGACCTCGCGGACAAGGCGGCGTACTTCGTGCAGTAGACCGCCACGCGCTGCGACGCCCCGGATCACCTCGGTGATCCGGGGCGCCTTTACTTTGGTTCCAGCCGGGAATTCTTTCCTTTTCGCCGCCGGAGCGCCCCGCTCGGGCGCCGACCGGCCGGGGCGCGTCTCCCTCGAAAGTGCTGCCAGATAACCTAGGACGAACATGTGAAGCACCTGTGACGAACGAGCGCGACCCCGACCCACCGACCGCCACCGCCCCGACCTGGAAGGCCGCCGCAGTGAGTACTCCCGGCACGCTGACCCCGCCGCTTCAAGAGACGACTCAGGGCTGGGGTCCTTTCGGTATCGCCATGCAGCAGGACGAGGCCCTGACCGTGGCCCTGAAGGACGGTCTGCTCCGGGTGGAGGAGGTCCTGCTGAACTACACCCGCAGCGACCACGCCTACATCAGCGAGATCACCTCGCACCTGGCCCAGGCCGGCGGCAAGCGCACCCGGCCGCTGCTGGTGCTGCTGGCCGCGCAGTTCGGCGACCCGGCCCTGGCCGGCATCGTGGAGGCCGCGGTGGTGGTCGAGCTGACCCACCTGGCCACGCTGTACCACGACGACGTCATGGACGAGGCGGCGCTGCGCCGCGGGGTGGCCTCGGCGAACCAGCGCTGGGACAACTCGCTGGCCATCCTGTCCGGCGACTTCCTGTTCGCCCGCGCCTCGACGCTGCTGTCCGAGCTGGGCCCGGACGCCGTGCGGATCCAGGCCGAGACCTTCGAGCGTCTGGTGAGCGGCCAGATCTCGGAGTCCGTGGGACCCAAGAACGGCCAGAACCCGGTGGACCACCACCTGGACGTGCTGGCCGGCAAGACCGGCTCGCTGATCGCCACGGCGGCCCGGTTCGGCGCGATCTTCGCCGGCTGCACCACCGAGCAGGAGGGCATACTGGCGGAGTTCGGCGAGCTGTTCGGCGTGGCCTTCCAGCTCTCCGACGACCTGCTGGACATCGCTTCGGAGTCCGAGCAGTCCGGCAAGACGCCGGGCACGGACCTGCGCGAGGGCGTGCACACCCTGCCGATGCTGATCGCGCTGGCGATGGACGGCTCAGCGGACCCGGAGACGGCGCGGCTGCAGGAGCTGCTGCGGACCGACCTGTCGGCCGACGACGAGGCGTTCACCGAGGCGCTGGGGCTGCTGCGCGCCCACCCGAGCATGGAGCAGGCGCGGGACGTGGTGCGCGGGTACGCGCAGAAGGCCCGGGCGGTGCTGGAGCCGATGCCGGACGTGCCGGCGAAGGACGCGATGCGGGCGCTGTGCGATGTGGTGATCTCGCGGACGGTATAGCGCCCGTTTTCTCAAGCACAGAGCTCGACAGAGCTCGATAGCGGAGAGCGCCGACGACGGGATGTCGTCGGCGCTCTCTGCTTATGATCTGCCGGGCTTGTGTCTGCCGGGCTGTGCGTGGCTCTTCAGGCCAGTGCGTCGACGAACTCCATGAGGGCCGCGTCGAACTCAGCCGGGTGCTCCATGTTCGGGTAGTGCGCGGCGTCGGCGATGGTGACCTTGCGTCCGCCGGCGACGCTGTCGGCGAGCCGTTCGGCGTTGCGGCGGTGGTCGTCGGAGTCGGCGCCGCCGATCACGGCCAGCACCGGGATCGTCAGCTTCGCCGCGCGGGCCCAGGTGTCCTCGGCGTGCACGGACCAGTCGGGCTCGTCGGCGGTGTGCTTGAGCCAGGTCTTGGTGGTCATCTCCCCGATCAGCGCCGGGATGGCGGGGTCGAGGTCGGACAGCTCGCGGTCCGGGCCGGCGGTGAACTGGTTCCAGACGCGCAGGGCTTCGGGCAGGTCGCCGGCGAACAGGGCCGGCCAGACCTTCTCCAGGGTCCGGTGGGTCCAGGCGTCCGCGAACTCCGGCTCGCTGGTGCCGGCGCCGCTGACCACCAAGGCGCGGACCAGCTCGGGGTGCTCCAGGGCGGTGTCGGTGGCGTTCGCGGCGCCCATGGAGACGCCGGCCAGGACGGCCGGGCCGGCGTCCAGGTGGCGGATCAGGGCCGCGATGTCGTCGGTGTGGCGGAAGGTCGCCTCGGCGTTGGTGCTGTCGCCGTGGCCGCGGGCGTCAGGGGCGATGACGCGGTAGCGGGCCGGGAGGGTCTCCAGCTGTGCGGTCCACTGGCGGTGGTCGAGGAAGCCGCCGTGCAGGAGGACGACGAGGGGGCCGGTGCCCTCGTCGCGGTAGGCGAGGCGGCCGCCGTCGGGGAGGGGTGCGAAATGGATCTCCGGCGCGGAGTCGATCTCAGTCATGACACCTAAGGTGCCATTGTTGGCGGAGGTTGGCAACCAGGGTGTCATAATGAAGCCGTGGCCGATGAACCGCTCCCGCCGGGGGAACTCGCCGTCCGGCTCGCCGAGGTCTACCTGCTGGTCGGCCCGCTGTATCGGCGGGTCCTGCGCAAGGTGGAGCTCGGCGAGGAGATCGAGGGGCTGGGCGTCGGCGTGCGCGCGGTGCTGGACATGCTGCGCAGAGAAGGTCCGATGACGGTGCCGCAGATGGGGCGTGCGCAGGCGCTGAGCCGGCAGTTCGTGCAGCGCATGGTGAACGACGCGGCGGCGCGCGGGTTCGTCGAGGCGGTGCCGAATCCGGCGCACCGGCGGTCGTCGCTGATCACGCTCACCGAGCCCGGCCGCGCGGTGATCGAGGCCGTGACAGCGCGCGAGCACGGCCTGCTCGGACAGGTCGGCGGGGAGCTGACTCAGGCGGACGTGGACGCCTGCGTCAAGGTGCTGTCGAGGATGCTGGACGCGCTGTCGGACGTGGAAGTGGACTGAGCGGGAGCGGAAGCGGAAGCGGGGCGCCTGCGGGCACCGCGCAGCGCGTCGACCGTCAGCAGCACCAGCGCGAGCCAGACGATGAGGAACCCGGCGAGGCGCGCGGGCGGCACGGACTCGTGCTGCACCAGCACTCCGCACAGGAACTGCAGGATCGGCGCGAGGAACTGCAACAGCCCGACCACTGACAGCGGCAGCCGGTTGGCCGCCGCCCCGAAGCAGATCAGCGGCACGACCGTCACCGGCCCGGCGAGCACGAGCAGCCCGGTGTTGCCCGCGCCGTGGTGGGCGAAGTCGAGGGTGCCGTGCGCCTGCAGCCACACCAGGTAGCCGACGGCGGGCAGGAACTGGAGCGTGGACTCGACGGCCATCGCCTCGGCCGCGGGCACCGCCGCGACCTTCTTCAGCAGCCCGTACGTCCCGAAGCTGGCGGCCAGCACGAGCGCGATCCACGGCGCCTTCCCGTACCCGACGGCCAGCACCAGCACCGCGACCGCCCCGATCCCGACCGCGGCCCACTGCAACCGCCGCAACCGCTCCCGCAGCAGCACCACCCCGAAAAGCACGGTCACCAGTGGGTTGATGAAGTACCCGAACGCGGTGTCGACGGTGTGGCCGTGATTCACGGACCAGATGTAGACGAACCAGTTGACGGAGATCGCCCCGGCGGCGGCCGCGAGCAACGCGATCTTCCGGGGCGTCCGCACGATCTCCCGCACCCACCCCCACCGGGCCGCCCCGCCCGGCACCCGCCGCACAGCCAGCAGCACCAGCACGGCGAGCAGCGACCACGCCATCCGATGCGCGAGGATCTCCCCGGCCCCGGCGGGCTTCAACAGCGGCCAGTAGAGCGGGAACAATCCCCAGGCCCCATAAGCCGCAACCCCGAACCCCACCCCGAGCCGCCGCTCAGCCGCGCTCCCGCTGTCTCCCATGGGGGACAGGATAGGGCGCTGAGCAGGTTCTGTCACAGGTGGATCGCTGGTTGGACTGTTACCGGGCAGCCGCCGCCGTCCGCGGAAGAGCAAAGCGCCCCCGAACCCGTCCCACAGGTCCGAAGGCGCCCTCACCGCATCCCGGCGGCGACCAGCTCTCGCTACCGCCTACTCCTCATCATCCCCGTGCTCCCGGGGCAGCAGTTTGTAGGTCGGGTTCGCCATCGCCAGATGCCCTTCCATCTCGCCGACCATTCCCTCGACCCGCATCATCGCGCCCGGCTCGATGCCGGGGATCGAGCGCCGGCCGTAGAACACCAGCGTGATGCCGCCCGAGGAGTCGTAGAGCTCCGCCTCCAGGGCCGGCGAGCCCTTCACCGGGGACACCGCCACCGAGCGGATGCGGCCCTCGACCGCCGCGCGCTGCCGCCACTGGACCGTCGAGATCGGGATCAGCGGGACCGGGACTCCGTGGCCCGGGTCCGGGATCGCCGCGCACTCCGCGTCGAGGAGCATCTTCTTCGTCGAGCGGGGCGTCGCCGCGGCGTGGGCGCCGACGCCGGCGCCCGGGTCGCCGTCCCTGGACTTCGGTTTGCGGCCCTTCTCCGCCAGCTCCAGTTCCTCGATGGCCTCGACCACGTCGAAGGGCACGATCGTCGCCACAACGTGCGGCAGGGTCGAGAGCACCTCGGCCAGGCGGTCCGCCGTGCGGTCGTGGAGCAGGCGGCCCACGACGGGCGAGTACGTGCGGCGGGGGAGCAGGACCGTCACCTCGTAGCCCTCGGCCGTCTCGCGGGCCGCGAGCTCCATCGAGGCGCGGCGGATGCGGCGGTCGGGAACCTCGATGATCTCCAGCGGGATGTCCGCGGCCTGGGAGGCGTCCCACTGCCTGCGCAGCTGCTCGGCGTACACGCTGTCGACCATCAGGTGGACCGCCCTGACCTCCGTCGGGCGCAGGGAGCGGGCGTAGCGCAGGGTCTTGATCACGGCCAGGTCCACCGAGTCCACCAGGACCATGACCGAGGTCTGGGTCCGGGTCGGCAGGTCCGCCGAGGCCGGGGTCTTGGCCAGGGCCTCCGCCTCGCGGCGGTAGCGCCGGTTCAGCTGGATCAGGCCGAAGACCGCCGGCGGGAAGACGATCACGACCAGCCACGCGCCCTCGGTGAACTTGGTGACCGCGAAGATCAGGACCACGGCCATCGAGCAGACCGCCGCCGAGCCGTTGACGAACAGCTTCCACGCGCGGCGCGGCTCGTTGCGGATCCAGTGGTACTTGAACAAGCCGGTCGCGGCCATCACGAACCCGGTGAACACCCCGATCGCGTACAGGGACACCAGCTTGGTCAGGTTGCCGCCCATGGCGACGATCAGCACCAGCGACAGGATCGTCAGGACGACGATGCCGTTGGAGAACGCCAGCCGGTGCCCGCGCGTGCGCAGCTGGCGCGGCAGGAACGAGTCGTCGGCGACGTAGGAGACCAGGAAGGGGAAGCCGCTGAAGGACGTGTTGCCGCCGGTGTAGAGGATCAGCGCGGTGGCGATCTGGACCAGGGTGATCATCACGCTGCCGACCGCGTTCTTGCCCCACACCAGGTGGGTGATCTGCGCCAGGACGGTGGGGGCGCCGTCGACGTAGGGGTAGGTCTTCATCTGCCAGGCCATGATCGAGATGCCCAGCACCAGCGAGCCCAGGATGACCGACATGGCGGTCAGGGTCTTGCGGGCGTTCGGGCCGGCCGGCTTCTTGAACACCGAGATCCCGTTGGAGACCGCCTCCAGGCCGGTCAGCGACGAACCGCCGTTGGCGAAGCCGCGCAGCAGCGCCAGGGCGGCGCCGGCGGTGAGGACCCAGGTGGTGTTCCCGCCGACCTGCACGATGCCGCCGTAGCTGGTGTCGTGCGCGTTGGTGGCGTGGTTCAGGTTGCCGGTGGCCAGCTGTCCGAAGCCCACGAGGAGGGTGAGTCCGACCAGGAAGATGTAGACGTACGCCGGGGAGGCGAACAGCTTGCCGGCCTCCCTGACACCCCGCAGGTTGCCGTAGCAGAGCAGCAGGACCACGATGACCGAGATCCACAGCTTCCAGCTGGTGATGTCCACCGAGAAGGTGATCGCCAGGTAGGAGGCGATGGCGTCGGTGCCGGCCGAGATCTGCACCGCCACCGTCACGACGTAGTCGATCATCAGCGCGACCGCGGCGATCTGGGCGATCTTCGGGCCGAAGTTGTCGCGCGCGACCACATAGGAGCCGCCGGCCTTGGTGTACACCGAGACCACGTCGCGATAGCACAGCGTCAGCAGGACCAGCATGCCCAGGATCACGCCGGTGATCGGCATGACCAGCATGAAGCCCAGGACGCCGAAGTACGGGATGAGCTGGGTCAGCATCTGCTCGGAGCCGTACGCCGAGGACGAGATCATGTCGATGCCCATGATCCCGAGCGCGGTCGGGTTGCTGAGCTTCTCGCCATGCAGCTCGTCGTTGACCAGCGGCTTGCCGAGCAGCCGGCGCTTCCACCGGTAGCCCAGGCTCTCGGGGAGGTTGACGTCCGGAGCCAGCGCGCCGGGCGCCGCGACGGGCAGCGCCCGTGCCTTCCCGCCGGCCGGCTTCGGCCCGGCCGTGCTGGTACTGCTCATCGCGAGGTGCCTCATTTCGGCAAGGATCCAAAGGGCCAACATGGTCCCTATGCCCATGCCGAAGGTCTGTCCTATCACCTCGGAGATCGGATCATCCAACTTGAGGGCGTTTGCATTTCGTTTGCACCAGCGCGAACGCCCCTGCCCCTGAGCGGGGAGGGGCGTTCGCGATCATGAGCCGGATGTGGGCGACCAGGGCTGTCGCACCGCGGTCGAACTCATCGGGCCGAAGCGGCCGAACGGGGGAGTGTCACCGATGTCTCATGTCCCGGCGGCGATCTCTCACGCCGGGCTCACGACCTCCAGCGACGTCTCTCACGAGATCGTCCACGTGTCGGACCCGGTCAGCAGGTCGGCCAGCTTGCCCGACCCCAGGGTCCGCGCCGCGTCGTCGAGCTGCTCGGCCATCAGGGTGTCGTAGGCCGGCCGGGTGACGTCGCGGAACACGCCGATCGGGGTCGGCGACAGCGTCGCCGGGTCCGGCAGCCGGGACAGCGCGAAGGCCAGGTCCGGCTCGGGGGCGTGCGCGTCGTGCACCAGCACCGCCGCGCCGGCCTGCTCCAGCGGCACCGCCTTCAGCGTCGCGTCGGGCATCCGCACGATGCCGTACCGCTCGCTTTCGGAGCCGAACGTGATCGGCTGGCCGTGCTCCAAGCGGATCAGGTGCCGGTCCTTGACGTCGTTGTCCTTCAGGATCTCGAAGGCGCCGTCGTTGAAGATGTTGCAGTTCTGGTAGATCTCGATCAGTGCCGTGCCCTGGTGCTCGGCCGCGGCCTGCAGCACCGAGGTGAGGTGCTTGCGGTCGGAGTCGATGGTCCGGGCCACGAAGGTCGCCTCGGCGCCCAGGGCCAGCGACACCGGGTTGAACGGGGCGTCCAGCGACCCGTACGGCGTGCTCTTGGTGATCTTGCCCTGCTCGGAGGTCGGCGAGTACTGGCCCTTGGTCAGCCCGTAGATCCGGTTGTTGAACAGCAGGATCTTCAGATTGACGTTCCGGCGCAGCGCGTGGATCAGGTGGTTGCCGCCGATGGACAGCGCGTCGCCGTCGCCGGTGACCACCCACACCGACAGGTCCGGCCGGGAGGAGGCCAGGCCCGTGGCGATCGCCGGGGCGCGGCCGTGGATGGAGTGCATCCCGTAGGTGTTCATGTAATACGGGAAGCGCGAGGAGCAGCCGATCCCGGAGACGAACACGATGTTCTCCCGGGAGATGCCCAGGGACGGCATGAATCCCTGGACCGCCGCCAGGATCGCGTAGTCCCCGCAGCCGGGGCACCAGCGGACCTCCTGGTCGGTCTTGAAGTCCTTGGTAGTGAGCTTCAACATCTCTGGCATGGTTGTTCAGACCCCCACCTTGTCAACCGCGTCCGTCTCGATCAGATCCTTGATCACACCGGCCAGCTCGGCCGCCTTGAACGGCAGGCCGCGCACCTGGTTGTAGCCGACCGCGTCCACGAGGTAGCGGGCGCGGATGAGCATGGAGAGCTGCCCGAGGTTCATCTCGGGGATGAGCACTCTGTCGTACTCCTTCAGTATGCGCCCGAGATTCGCCGGGAAGGGGTTCAAATGACGCAAGTGGGCGTGCGCGACCGGCTGCCCGCCCCTGCGCACCTGGCGGCAGGCCGCCTGGATCGGGCCGTAGGTCGAGCCCCAGCCCAGCACCAGGATCTTCGCCTCACCAGAGGGGTCGTCGATCTCCAGGTCGGGGACGTCGATGCCGGCGACCTTGGCCGCGCGGGTGCGGACCATGAGGTCGTGGTTCGCGGGGTCGTAGGAGATGTTGCCGGTGCCGTCCTGCTTCTCGATGCCGCCGATCCGGTGCTCCAGGCCCGGGGTGCCGGGGATGGCCCACGGCCGGGCCAGGGTCTGCGGGTCGCGTAGGAAGGGCCAGAACGCCTCGGTGCCGTCCTCGAGCGTCTTGTTCGGGCCGGCGGCGAAGTCCGGGGCGATCACCGGCAGGTCGGCGACGTCCGGGATGCGCCAGGGCTCCGAGCCGTTGGCCAGGTAGCCGTCGGAGAGCAGGAAGACCGGGGTCCGGTAGGTGACGGCGATCCGCGCGGCCTCCAGGGCGGCGTCGAAGCAGTCGGCGGGGGAGCGCGGGGCCACGATCGGCACCGGGGCCTCGCCGTTGCGCCCGAACATGGCCAGGAACAGGTCGGACTGCTCGGTCTTGGTCGGCAGGCCCGTGCTCGGGCCGCCGCGCTGGATGTCGCAGATCACCAGCGGCAGCTCCAGGCTCACGGCCAGGCCGATGGTCTCGCCCTTGAGCGCGATGCCGGGGCCGGAGGTGGTGGTGACGCCCAGCGCCCCGCCGAAGCTGGCGCCCAGGGCCGCGCCGATGCCGGCGATCTCGTCCTCGGCCTGGAAGGTCCGCACGCCGTGGTTCTTGTGCTTGCTCAGCTCGTGCAGGATGTCCGAGGCCGGGGTGATCGGGTACGCGCCGAGGAACATCGGCAGCCCGCTCTGGTGGCTCGCCGCGATCAGGCCGTAGGCCAGGGCCAGGTTGCCGTGGATGTTCCGGTAGGTGCCCTTGGGCATCGGGGCCGGGGCGATCTCGTAGGAGACGACGAAGTCCTCGGTGGTCTCCCCGTAGTTCCAGCCCGCCCGGAAGGCCGCCACGTTCGCGGCCGCTATGGCCGGCTTCTTGGCGAACTTCTTCTCCAGGAACGCCAGCGTGGCCTCGGTCGGCCGGTGGTAGAGCCAGGACAGCAGGCCGAGCGAATACATGTTCTTCGCGCGCTCGGCGTCCTTGCGGGAGATGTCGTGGCCCTCCAGGACCTTGACCGTCTGCGTGGTCAGCGCGACCTTGTGCACCTTGTAGCCGTCCAGCGAACCGTCCTCCAGCGGGTCGGCGGCGTAGCCGACCTTGCTCAGCGCGCGCGGGGTGAACTCGTCGGTGTTGACGATGATCGTGCCGCCGCGCGGGACGTCCTTGAGGTTCGCCTTGAGCGCCGCCGGGTTCATCGCCACCAGCACGTCCGGCGCGTCGCCGGGGGTGAGGATGTCGTGGTCGGCGAAGTGCAGCTGGAACGCGGACACGCCGGGCAGGGTCCCGGCGGGGGCCCGGATCTCCGCGGGGAAGTCGGGCAGCGTCGACAGGTCGTTGCCGAACGCCGCGGTCTCGGAGGTGAACCGGTCACCGGTGAGCTGCATCCCGTCGCCGGAGTCGCCGGCGAAACGGATGATGACCCGGTCGACCTTCTCAACCTGCTTGGTCATGGGAAACCCGCCCTGTTGTGAGAAGTCTCGTTACCCGCACTTCCAATGTTACGGCGGGTAAGTTTCCCTGAGCCGTAGTGGGATTGCTCGAATGTCTTACACCGCGGAATGGCGGTGAAAAAGATGTAAAGACGGGCGGGTCGCCCGACGGCGCCCGCCCATGATCGGCTAGGACTGCTCAGCTCCCCGCCGGACCGGCCTGGAGCTGCGGGTTCAGGGCCGGCCCAGCGCCCGGTAGGTCCAGCCCGCGGCCCGCCAGGCCGCCGCGTCCAGCGCGTTGCGGCTGTCGATGATGCGAGCGTCCCGAACGTGCTCCCGGACCGCGACCGGGTCCAGATCCCGGAACTCCTGCCACTCCGTGAGATGCAGGATCACATCGGCCTGGTGCGCGGCCTCCAGCGCCGAGGCGGCGTAGGACAGCGTCGGGTACATCTTGCGCGCGTTGTCCGTGGCCTTCGGGTCGTAGACGGTGACCTGCGCGCCCTGCAGGTTTATCGACGCCGCGACGTTCAGGGCGGGGGAGTCGCGGATGTCGTCGGAGTCCGGCTTGAACGCCGCGCCCCAGACCGCGACGCGCTTGCCGAGCAGCGAGCCGTCGCACTGCTCGCGGGCCAGGTCCACGGTCCGGGCCCGGCGCCGCATGTTGATGGCGTCGACCTCCTTCAGGAAGGCCAGGGCCTGGTCCACGCCGAGCTCGCCGGCCCGGGCCATGAACGCCCGGATGTCCTTGGGCAGGCAGCCGCCGCCGAAGCCCAGGCCCGGCACGAGGTAGCGGCCGCCGATGCGCGGGTCGTAGGACAGCGCCTCGGACAGCTGCATCACGTCGGCGCCGGCCGCCTCGCACACCTCGGCCATGGCGTTGATGAAGGAGATCTTGACCGCGAGGAAGGAGTTGGCGGAGACCTTGACCAGTTCGGCGGTCGGGAAGTCGGTGACCACCAGCGGCACGTCCTCCTCCAGCAGCCGCGCGTAGACCCGGCGCAGATCCGCCTCGGCCTGGGCCGAGCGGACGCCGATGACCAGCCGGTCCGGGTGCAGCGTGTCCTTGACCGCCCAGCCCTCGCGCAGGAACTCCGGGTTCCACGCCAGCTCGGCGTTCGGCGCGAGCTCGGCGATCCGGTCGGCCAGCCGGCCGGCGGTGCCGACCGGGACGGTGGACTTGCCGACCAGCAGCGAGCGGCCCTGGTGCGCGATCGCCCGGGCCAGGGACTCGAACGCGGAGTCGACATAGGCCATGTCGGCGGCGTATTCGCCCTTCTTCTGCGGCGTGCCCACGCTGACGAAGTGCACCGCGCCCTCGCCCGCCCACTCGGCGAGCTCGGTGTAGTCGGAGGTGAAGGACAGCCGGCCGGCCGCGATCTGCTCGCGCATCAGCTCCTGCAGCCCGGGCTCGTAGAACGGGACGTGGCCGGCGGTCAGCGCTGCGACCTTCTCCACGTCGACGTCCAGGCCCATCACCTCGTACCCGAGGGAGGCCATGCAGGCGGCGTGGGTGACACCGAGGTATCCGGTGCCGATCACGGTGATCCGCACTTGTGTCTCCGATCTGGTGGGGACGTCCGTCGAACCGTCCCAGAGTAGAGGGTGAGTGTAAGCAGATCCCATACGCATGGGGACGGATCTTCAAGGACTTCCCAGTTCCCCCCAGCGGGTGGAGCGGATGGAGCGGATGGTCGCACTCTGCGCCGACTTGGTCGCACTGGGCGTCCGCCGCATCCGGCGGCGGCGCGCCGTGGAACAGGGTGTGGCGCGGGGTTCGCTGAAGCGTTTGAGCGGGGCGCCGGAGGTCCGTGCTCCTCACCGGTGATTCAGGGCACTGACAGATGATCACGCCTCGTAGGCGACTAAGGCGCAACGGGTGGGCGAACAGTCGTCCGTCGCCGGACGTTTCTCAGCACACTGTGTACTGAGCCCGCCTAAATTGATCGCTCGAGGCACCAGAGGATGGGGCCCTTGAGTGTGGGGCGGAATGCCGTGGACGCTGTTCGGGACGAGAGCGGACGGGTGTTGGTGGATCGGGCGGACAACGGGCGGTACCGCTGGCGGGCCAAAGCCGGCAACGGCCGGATCGTGGCCATCTCGGCCCCGGCGTACTCGGGGGTCGACGAAGCGCACCGGGCCTACTCCCGGTTACGCCGCGACGCGCCGAACCTGTCGGCGCGCATCAGCCATGTGAAGGACGGGGCCGGCTGGACGTGGGTGCTCCAGTCCCCGAGCGGGACGCCGCTCGCGCGCTCCATCCGCTCCTATGAGCGGTACGCGACGTGCCAGATCGCGGTCGCCAAGTTCTTGGCGATCCTGGCCGCCGACGCCTGACATGCCCGCCGCGCTGGTGGTGCGGTCGGCCCGGGGCGGGGACCTGACCTGGGTGCTGCTGGCGGCCAACGGCCGGCCGCTGGCCCGCTCGGTCTCCGCCTTCCGCAGCGACGAGGCGCTGAGCGCGGCCTGGCGCGAACTGGTCGCCGACCGCGAGGTCCTGAGCATCCGGCTCGGCCGCGACGGGGACGGCCCGGACTGGTGGTGGACGGCGACGCTGCCGGCGCGCAGCACGGGGCCGGCCACCGGCGTCGTGGTGGCGCGCAGCGCGCGCGGTTACCTGCGTCCGGACCAGTGCCGGGGCGGGGCGTCGGGGTTCATCAACGCGCTGTCCGGATTCGCGCGCCGCTCCCGATGACTGCCGGCCGTCCACGCCGGCGTGGGCGTGGGCATGGACATCGGCATCGGCTCGGGCGCCAGATGAACGCGAACCCTCGAAGGCGGCACCGTGGCGCCACTGCCGGAAGCACACGGGGTGTCGGCCCCGGGGGTTTCGGAGTTCGCACACAGGTTCCCACCTGCGACGAGGAGCGGGCGGCGGCTCGGGCGCCGGGGCCGGCCGGGCAGGCGCCCTCTGGCCGCCCGCCCCGGGGTCGGCGAATCTCGATCCCGCAAGGACCAGTCCCCCTTGCAGGAGGAACGCAATGCGCTCTGTCACCCGCAAGTTCACCATGGCCTCCGTGGTCGCGGTCGCCAGCCTGGCGGCCGCGGTCGCCTCGCTGGGCCCGGCCTCGGCCGACCCGGCGTCCACCCCCGCCGCCGGCTCCATCGTCGCCGTCGGCTCGGACACCATCCAGTCGTTCGACAACGGTCTGTCGGCCGCGTACAACGCCACCACCCCGGCGTCGAACTTCTACAGCTGGGACGCGACCGGCACCTCGCCGCTCACGCCGAAGACCGGCTGCGACACCACCGCCAACCCGCCCGGCGCCGGCCAGATCAACCGGCCGAACGGCTCCGGCTCCGGTATCACCGCGCTGAACAGCACCGACTACACCTGCATCGACATCGCCCGCTCCTCGCGCGGCCCGAACACCGGCAGCACCGACTACTTCATCCCGTTCGCCACGGACGCGGTCGGCTGGTCGGCCTACACCGGGGGCAACGCGCCGTCGAACCTGACCAGCGCCGAGCTCAAGGGCATCTACAACTGCACCTACACCACCTGGAACAGCCTGCCGACCGACCCGACGTCGTCCACCGACACGATCAAGGTCTACCTGCCGCAGTCCGGTTCGGGCACCCGCTCGTTCTTCCTGAGCGCCCTGGGCATCACGGCGACCAGCGAGCCGTGCTGGCAGTCGACCACGCCGGAGGAGAACGAGGGCACCGACGCGGCCTTCACCAGCAACCCCGACGCCATCTTCCCCTACTCCCTGAGCCACTACGTCGGCCAGGTCTACGACGGCAAGGGCGGCGGCACCGACCTGCCCGGCTCGCTGGACGCCCTGCGCTCCCTCGACGGCACCCAGCAGATCCTGACCGCGAGCAAGGTCTGGAACTCGGCCCTGTCGCTGACCTACACCCGCCAGGTCTTCCACGTCGTGCGCGAGGCGGACTGGAACGGCACCGGCCCCGGCGGCGCCACCGAGGCCTCCCACCTCAAGGCCCTGCTGAACCGCTCGGCGGCGGGCGGCTGGCTGTGCAAGAACGGCGCCAGCCTGATCGCCGGCTATGGCTTCCAGGCCCTGAGCAGCGGCTGCGGCACGCTTCAGCCGGGCATCTGAGCTCGCTGAGCGCTCCGGCGGCCCAGCGCCGCCCGAACCCCGGATCCGTGTGATCCGAGCACGAACCGGGCCCGTCGGAGGCGTCCACCCGGACGAACCGACGGGCCCGGCCCTTCGCAGTTCCCGCCGTTCCGCGCCATTTCCAGCAGTACCTCGTGCAGTCCCCTTCCGGATCAGATCCTTAGGAGTCCCCATGAACCGCACCGCAGTGCGCGCCGCCGCAGCCGCCGCCGTCCTGGCGGCGACCGCCTTCGCGCTCCCGTCGGCCGGCGCGACCGGCACCCCGGCCTCCGGCTCGGTCGCACTGACCGCCTCCAACGCCTTCCTCACCCAGGCGCTCCAGTCCGGCGTCGCGGCGGTGCCGCTGCCGAGCGCGACCGGCAGCTACGACAACGCCACCGGCGCCACCGCGACCTTCCCGGTCACCGGCGGGAACGCGGTCCTCGCCCGGTTCTACGGCACCATCACCCTGGGCGGCGGCCTGGCCTTCGCCGACGCGCTGACCGGCAAGATCGTCTGCTTCCACCAGGTCGCGTTCGGCGGCGACACGCAGTCCCTGACCGCGGTGCCGGACGGCTCGACCACGCCGGTCACCCTGTTCGCGCTCGGCGACAACACCGTCGGCAGCGGCAACGGCGTCGTGCCGGAGACCCTGGCCGGCGACGCCGACGTGGACCCGAGCGGCGCGGCGTACCTGGACAAGGCGCTGCACACCACGTTCTTCACCGGCGGCCAGGTCGTGGGCTCGCTCAACGTCAGCTACACCCCGGCGTCCTGACCTCTCCCCGTTCCACCCCCCTGACCGCGGGCCGGCTCCGGCCGTGCCCCGCGACGGCTCGCGGTCGGCCAGCGTTTCCGCCTTGGCCGCCTGGCGGCCGGGCTCCCGTCGCCCCCGGACGGGCGAATATATGCGTCCCCTGATTTTCGACCTCGGAGGTCTGTCCCATGTCGCCCCGTGAAGCGGGAACCAGGCGCCGGCCCGGGCTGCGTGCCTACGCCGCCGCGGTGCTCGCCTGGACGGTCGTCTTCATGACGGCCCTGATCGTGCTGCCTCCGAGCGCGCACACCACGGCCGTGGCGCACGCCGACGCCACCTCCGTCACCGTCCCGGGACCCCGGCAGTGGAACCCGGCGACCGGGCAGTTCGGCGCCCCCGGGACCGTGACCGTCTCCCAGACCCAGAACCTGGTGGACCAGATGGTCCACGTCTCCTGGACCGGGTTCACGCCGAGCACCAACGGCTCGTTCGTGGTCGTGGGGCAGAGCCCGAACTGGAGCCTGGTCGGCTATCCGGTGGTCGCCTACGAGTGCAAGGGCACCGATCCGAAGATCACCGACTGCTACGGGTCCTACCACTACGGCCAGAACGCGACCCCGGACAACAACGACGGCTTCGGCCAGGTCTCGGTCGGGACCGGCCTGAGCGCGCCGGACTTCCCCGACAACGAGCAGGCGGCGGTCACCGGCTCCGGCGGCTCCGGCGGCCTGGACCTGGAGCTCTACACCGCGAACCAGGCGCCGAGCCTGGGCTGCGACGCGACCCACGCGTGCTCGATCGTCGTCGAGCCCAACTACGGCGGCGACGCGCTGGGCGAGAACACCGAGAGCGGCGGGGCCGACTGCACCGACCACAGCGCCGACACCGGCCTGTCCGGCGAGGCGACCGACGTGACCTTCGGCAGCGGCGACAACCTGGGCACCAACGGCGGCGAGCAGTGCGCCTGGCAGTACCGCACGGTCATCCCGGTGTCCTTCGCGCCGGTGCCGGCCTCCTGCCGTGCCGGCGCGACCGGGGTGGCCGCCGAGGGCATGCCGATGCTGGACCGCGCGCTGACCCAGTGGGTCGTCGGCTCGTGCCTGGCCGGGAACAACCCCGTGACGGTCGACGCCGAGACCGGCCTGACCGAACCGCAGGCCCGCGGCGACTTCCTGGCCGGCGGGTCCGGCGCGGACGTGGCGTTCACCTCGCTGCCGGCGCCGGCCGGGACGAAGGGCGTCCGGCCCTACACCTACGTGCCCGTGGGCAGCACCGGGATCGCCGTCGCCTTCTTCGTCGACGATCCGGCCACCAACCTGCCGATCCGCAGCATGAAGCTCGACGCCCGGCTGCTGGCCAAGCTGCTGACCCAGTCCTACGACACGGGGTCGTTCACCGGCCAGCTCTCCGACACCGCGTCGGTGGCCGGGAACCCGGCCTGCCTGTTCGCCGATCCGGAGTTCACCGCGCTGAACCCGACCGGCGGCGCCTTCAGCTGGCCGACCTGCCAGGACGTGAACGCGAACAACGTGCTGCCGATCGTCGCCGGCGGCAAGACCGACCTGGTGCACGAGCTGACCGCGTGGATCACGGCCGATCCCGACGCCAGGGCGTTCCTGGCCGGCACCCCGGACAAGTGGGGCATGCACGTCGACACCTTCTACCAGACCTCGAAGTACCCCTACCCGATCGACAGCCTGGTGCCGCAGGACTCCAGCGGGCCGCCGAAGGACCCGACCACCGGCGCGGCGATCGACCCCAAGGGCGCGCACCGGGACTACGGGCAGCTCAAGGGGTACGAATGGAACCCCATCCAGTCCGGGCTCGACGACGTCCTGCGGCATCTGCTCAAGGCCACGCCGACCTGCATCAGCCCGGACTTCGACACGGCCAACGGCGTCCACGACAAGTGCGGGGCGCAGAACGTCGGCTCCCGGGGCCTGCTGGCCATCATGGACACCGGCCGCGCCGCCGCCTTCAGCCTGCCGACCGCGTCCCTGCTCAACGCCGCCGGCTCCTACGTCGCCGCGGACGCGCCCGGTCTGGCGGCCGCGGCCGCGGACTACGTCACCGACCCCGCGACCGGCACCCAGTCGCTCCAGTGGGGCACTGCCGGAACCGCCTACGCCGGGGACAAGGCCGCGTACCCGCTGACGGTCCCGGCCTACGCGATGGCGCCGACCGCCGGTATCTCCCCGGCCAAAGCCGGCGACATCGCCGACTTCCTGGCCGCGGTCACCGACAACCGCAGCGGTCAGCTCGCCGGTGAGGCGCCCGGCGAACTCGCCCCCGGCTACGTCCCGAACACCCCGGCCCAGGCCGCGCTGGCGGGAGCGGCGATCGCCGCCATCCGGCCGGGCCCCGGCGGCGGACCGGCGACCACGGTGACCGCGACCGGCCCGGTGCAGGGCCGGACCGGGGCGGCCACGACCTCCGGCAACACGGTCGTCACCCCGGTCACCGTCACCAACAACGGCACGCCGACGGTGTACGACGTCACCAGCACGATCAGCGGCTCGGTGCCGGGCGGCTCGTCGGGCTCCTCCTCGAAGGCCGGCGCGGTCGGCGGGCCCACGCGCCCGCTGGGCGGCTCCACCACACCGGTCGCCGCCGTCGGGACCGCCGCGGCGGACAAGGCTGGTCCGGAGCGCTTTGTGCTGCCGGTGCTGTTGGTGATCGGCGTCGTGCTCCTGGCCGCGGGTCCGGCCGGGCTGCTGGTGTCCTCGCCCGGCGGGGTCGGAGCGCGGATCAGGGGCCTGGGTTCCGGCGCGGCACGGCGGTTCGGGAGATGAGCGCCATGCCGATGACGGGGGAAACGGCAGCCGCCTCGGCGATCGAGGACCAGATCCCCATCCGGATCGTGCCTGGGGTCTCGCGCGGGGACCGGGTGTTCCGCCTGGTCTTCCGGGCCGCCGGCCTGTCCGTGTTCCTCATCATGGGCTTGATCGCGCTGTTCCTGGCCACCCGGGGAGCGCAGGCCCTGCACGCCACCGGCTGGTCGTTCCTGACCGAGCAGCGGTGGCAGACCGCGGCGCACCGGTTCGGCGTGGGCGCGGTGCTGCCGGACGGGATCATCATCGCGGTCATCGCGATGCTGATCGCGGTGCCGGTGGCGCTCGGAGCGGCGCTGTTCATCTCCGAGTACGCCCCCGGCGGGCTGCGCCGGTACCTGATCTCGGCGGTCGACCTGATGGCGGCGGTGCCCAGCATCGTCTACGGCCTGTGGGGGCTGATCTTCCTCACCCCGCGCGTCATCGGGTTCGAGCGCTGGCTGTCCACCCACCTCGGCGGTGTGCTGCCGTTCCTCAAGGTTCGCAACGGGGAGATCGCCGCCTCCTACACCCAGTCGGCGTTCATCGCCGGGATCGTGGTGTCGCTGATGGTGATCCCCATCATCTGCTCGCTGTCGCGGGAGGTGTTCTCCCAGGCCCCGACCGGGGAGCGCGAGGGCGCCTACGCCCTCGGCGCGACGCGGTGGGGGATGGTGCGGACCGTGGTGCTGCCGTTCGGCAAGGGCGGCGCGATCGGCGCGGTGATGCTCGGGTTCGGCCGGGCGATGGGCGAGACCATCGCGGTCGCGCTGATCATCTCGCCGCTGTTCGCCGTGTCGACGCATCCGCTGCAGGCCGGCGCGAACTCGATCTCCTCGCTGATCGCGCTGCGCTACAGCGAGTCCGACAAGCTCTCGCTGTCGGCCCTGATGGCCGCCGGGCTGGTGCTGTTCGTGATCACCCTGCTGGTCAACATGATCGCCGCCGCGATCATCTCCCGATCGCGCTCCGGCGCCGCGACCAATGAGTGAGGGCTCTGACGCCGCCATGACGACCATCGAATCCAGCGGGGCCGCCGTCTGCGCGGGCCCGCCCCGGGACGGCGCCGGCGCGGCGTACCTCGACGCCTCCGGACAGGTCCGGGTCCGGCCCGGCTCGCTCACCGCCGCCGACGCCGGCACCCTGGCCGGGGCCGCCGCCGGTGCGCTCGGGCTGGTCTGGCTGCTGTACGAGCGGATCCTGCCGTTCGCCGGCGCGCTGGGCTTCTGGATGTGCTGGTACGCGGCGTTCCTCGGCCTCTACTGGGGCATCGCGCGCAGCCAGTGGGAGGCCCGGCACGTGCGCGAGAAGATCGCGGCCGCCGTGCTCACCGGGGCCGGCCTGCTGATGCTGGTCGTGCTCGCCGACCAGGTCGGCTACGTCGTCTTCCGCGGGTCCGGCGTGCTCGGCCGCGGCAACTTCCTGACCACCGACATGGAGAAGACCGGTCCGCTGGACGGGCTGGCCGGCGGCGGTGTGCTGCACGCGGTCATCGGTTCGCTGGAGCAGCTGGGGCTGGCGACTCTGTTCGCGGTGCCGCTGGGCATCGCCGCGGCCGTGTTCATGTCGGAGATCGGCGGCCGGCTGGCGCAGCCGGTGCGCGCCGTGGTGAACGCGATGACCGCGCTGCCCTCGATCGTTGCCGGCCTGTTCATCCTGGGCTCGGTGATCCTCACCCTGGGCTACGACCGCAGCGGTTTCGCCGCCTCGCTGGCGCTGACCGTGATGATGATGCCGATCGTCACCCGGGCCTCCGAGGTGGTGATCCGGGTGGTGCCCAACACGTTGCGCGAGGCCTCGTACGCCCTCGGGGCGAGCCAGTGGCGCACGGTGTGGAACGTCGTGCTGCCCACCGCGCGCTCCGGCCTGACCACCGCGATCCTGCTCGGCATGGCGCGCGCGGTGGGGGAGACCTCACCGGTGTTGCTCACCGCGGGCTTCACCCCGCGCACGAACGCGAACCCCTTCAGCGGCCAGCAGATCAGCCTGCCGCTCTACGTCTGGAACTACGTCCGCTACCCGCAGCCCGACATGAAGATCCGGGCGTTCGGCGGCGCGCTGGCCCTGATGGCCATCGTCATGATCCTGTTCGTCGCCGCGCGCCTGGCCGGCGGCCGCCCGCCCGGCGAGCTGTCGCGGCGCACCCTGCGGCGGCTGGCGCGGGACCGGGCAGCCGCCGCGTCGCAGTCCGCCGCGCCCCGGCCGCCGGCCGCCGGAGCCGCGCCCACGGCCGCCGCCGTCATCCACCCGGAACCGGAGTCCGCCTCGTGAACACAGTCCGTACTCTGCGACGCCGTACCGTCCCGGTCCTGATCGCGGCCGGCCTCGGCGCCCTGGTGGCCGCCGGCCTGCCCGCCGCGGCCCCGGCGCACGCCGCCACCGCGCTGAGCGGCTCCGGCTCGTCCTGGAGCGGCCCGGCGCTGGACCAGTGGCGCCGCGACGTCCTGCCGCAGGGCATCAACATCAACTTCGCGCCCAACGGCTCGGCCGCCGGCCGCACCGACTGGGAACAGGGCCAGGACGACTTCACCGCCTCCGACGTGCCGTTCCGGACGGTCGAGGACCAGGGAGTGGGCTCCACCGGGCACTCCAACGGGCAGGGCAACGTCGAGAACCCGACGTACCGCTACTCCTACGTGCCGGTGACCGCCGGCGGCACCACCTTCATGTACAACCTGCACATCGGCGGCAAGCAGATCACGAACCTGCGCCTGTCCCCGGACGTGCTGGTCGGCATCTTCACCAACCAGATCACCATGTGGGACGACCCGCGGATCAAGGCGGACTACCCCGGCAACCTGCCGCACGAGCCGATCACCCCGGTGGTGCGCTCCGACGGCTCCGGGGCGACCGCGCAGTGGACCCGCTACATGGAGCACACGCACAAGGCCCAGTGGGACGCGTACTGCACGGCGATCAACGGGATTTCGTGCGGTGACTACACGGAGTTCTTCCCGACGCCCGCGACCGCCAGCAACATGCACGCGGAGAACGGCTCCGACGTGGTCGCGAACTTCATCATGTCGCCGACCGGCGAGGGCGCGATCGGCTACGACGAGTACGCCTACGCGAAGCTGAACTTCTGGCCGGTCGTCAAAGTGCTGAACCCGGCCGGCTACTACACGGTCCCGACCGCGTCGAACGTCGCCATCGCGCTGACCGCCGCCAAGATCCGCGGCGTGGACGACAGCACCTCGCCGAACGACCCGAACTACCTGCAGCAGAACCTCGACGCGGTCTACACGATGACCGATCCGCGGTCGTACCCGATCTCCAGCTACAGCTACCTCATCGTGCCCCGCGACACCGGCACCCTGCCGGCGCTGCCCCGCGCCAGCGCCGACCACGGCGCGGCCCTGTCCAAGTACGCGGCCTACATCCTGTGCGCCGGACAGGCCAAGGCCGACTCACTGGGCTACTCGCCGGTCCCGCGGAACCTGGTGCGCGGCGGGATGCTCCAGATCTCGCACATCCCCGGGCAGGCGTCCGGGGTCGACCCCAACACGCTGGCGAACTGCAACAACCCGACGTTCAACTCGGCCGGCCAGCTGACCGTGCTGACCGACGCGCCGCAGCCGAGCCCGTGCGACAAGGCGGGAGCGCCCCTGACCTGCACCCCCGGCGGCGGTTCCGGAGGGACCGCGGGCGGATCCGGCGGCGGGCACACCACCGGGGGCGCGTCCGGCGGGCACAGCGCATCCGGCGGCACCTCGGGCGGTGCCTCCGGGTCGAGCGGCGGGACGTCGGGGGGTGCGAACGGCGGCGCGTCGGGAGGCACGGCCGGAGCCTCCGGCGGTGCCGTGGGCGGCGCGTCCGGCGGTGCGGCGGGTGGCACCGGCGGCACGATCGATCCGCTGACCGGACAGGTCGACGGCTCCTCGGGCGGCACCAGCGGCTCCGACGGATCGTTCGGGAACAGCGCCGTCGTCGCCGACGTGCCGGCCCATCACGATCCGAAGTTGCTGGCGAGCCTGACGTCGCTGGAACTGCTGGCGGTCGTGATCGTGCCGCCGGTGCTCGGCAGTCATCTGGTGCGCCGGCGGCGGCTCGCCGCGGGCCGGGGGGAGGGGCTGTGACCGTGACCGCGCCCACCACGTCGCCGATCGCGGCCGGCGACGAGGCCGGCGAGGCCGGTGGCGGTGCCGGGGCCGGGACCGAAACCAGCGCCGGGGCCGGGACGGGAGCCGGTGCCGTGACCGGCGGGGCCAGCGGAGCCGGTCGCGGGCTGCGCGTGGTGCGCAAGGCAGCCGCCTCCGCCAGCCTGCTGTCCGGGCTCCTGCTCGGCTTCGGCGCCTACACCTTCGGCCTGTCCGGTTTGCAGGAGCAGCACAGCCAGGCCGATCTGTACCGCGTCTTGGACGCACAACTCGCGCAGGCCACCGCGCCCACCGGGCCGGCCGCTGACGGCGCCCCGGTGGCGATCCTGGACATCCCGGCGATCGGGCTGCACCAGGCGGTGGTCGTGGAGGGCACCACCGGTGCCGATCTGGCGCGCGGCCCGGGGCTGCTGCGCGACACCGTGCTGCCCGGACAGGACGGTGTCAGCGTGCTGATGGGGCGGCGCGGGGCGTTCGGGGCGCCGTTCGCCCGGGTGCCGCAGCTCGTGACCGGCGACAAGATCAGCGTCACCACCGGGCAGGGCCGGTTCACCTACACCGTCGACGCGTTCGGTCAGGGGAGCCATCCGATCACGGACGCGTTCAAGGACCGTCTGGTGCTGGCCACGGCCGACTCGACGTGGTTCGCGAACCACGTGGTCTTCGTCGGCGCGCGCCTGGACGGCGGGAACCCGGCGCCGGTGGCCGGCAAGCACTACGCGCGCGGCGACCTGGACAAGCCGCTGGCCTCCGACACCGACGCGTGGTCGGCGCTCCAGCTGTGGGCGCTGGCGCTGGTCTTCGCGGTCACCGCGACCGTCGCGCTGGTCGCGGTGTGGAACCGGCGCGCCGTCTACCTGACGATGGCGCCGGTGCTGGCCGCGCTGCTGTGGTGCGTCTACGAGAACGCCGCCGTCCTGCTGCCGAACCTCTACTGAACCTGGGGCTGGGAACACGATGACAGAGATCGAAGAGCACGGCGGCGTGGCGACCGCCTCCGCCGCCGAGGCGCCGACCGAGCAGCTGCCGGCCGTCCCGTCCGGCGGCGGGGCGGTCCCGGGCGGCTCGGGCCGGCTGGTCGGCCTGGAGACCCGCGACCTGTCGGCCTGGTTCGGCGACCACAAGGTGCTCGACCACGTGTCGCTGACCATGGCGCCGGGCGAGGTGACGGCGCTGATCGGGCCGTCGGGCTGCGGGAAGTCGACGTATCTGCGGATCCTGAACCGCATGCACGAGATGGTGAAGTCGGCGCAGCTGGCCGGCCAGGTCCTGCTCGACGGCGCCGACGTCTACGCCCCGGGCCGCCGCCCGTCCGACATCCGGGCCCGCGTCGGCATGGTCTTCCAGCGCCCGAACCCGTTTCCGGCCATGTCGGTCTACGACAACGTCGCCAGCGGCCTGAAGCTGGCCGGCATCAAGGTCACCAAGGCCCGCCGCGACGAACTGGTGGAGACCAGCCTGGTGAAGGCGGGTCTGTGGAACGAGGTCCGCGCCCGTCTGCGCTCGCCCGGCGGCGCGCTGTCCGGCGGCCAGCAGCAGCGCCTGTGCATAGCGCGCTCGCTGGCGGTGGAACCGGACGTGCTGCTGATGGACGAGCCCTGCTCCGCCCTGGACCCGACCTCCACGCGCCGCGTCGAGGAGACCATCGCCGAACTCCGGGGCCGGCTGACGATCGTGATCGTCACGCACAACATGCAGCAGGCCGCGCGCGTGTCGCAGAACTGCGCGTTCTTCCTGGCCACGCACGACACGCCGGGGCGGATCGTGGAGGCCGGGCCGACGCGGCAGCTGTTCGAGGACCCGCGGGACGAGCGGACTGCGGACTATGTGAACGGCAGGTTCGGGTAGCCGGCGCGACCCGCGTCAGGCCTCGTCGAGCAACCCCGCGTCGCGCCCCACCAAAGCCGCCTGCACCCGGTTGGCCACACCCAGCTTGGCCATCACCCGCGAGACGTGGGCCTTCACCGTCGCCTCGCTCAGATACAGGCTCTTGCCGATCTGCGCGTTCGACAGGCCCCGTGCCACCTCGGCGAGCACGTCCCGCTCGCGCGGGGTCAGCTCCGCCAGCAGCTTCACGGCCTGCTCGGCGCGGTCCGCCACGCGCAGCCCGGTGTAGTGGTCCAGCAGCCGCTTGGTGACCGGCGGCGACAGCATCGCGTCGCCGCGCGCGACCACGCGCATCGCCGAGATCAGGTCCCGGGGCGGGGTGTCCTTGAGCAGGAAGCCGGTGGCGCCCAGGCGAAGGGCCTCGAAGATGTACGCGTCCAGGTCGAAGGTGGTGAGCATGACCACCGGCGGCGGGTCGGCGGTGGCCTGGACGCGGCGCAGCGCCTCCAAGCCGTCCACGCGCGGCATGCGGACGTCCATCAGGACCACGTCGGGGCGGTGCGCGGCGAGGGCGTCGATCACCTGCGAGCCGTCCTCGGCCTCGGCCACGACGCGGAGGTCCTCGGCGGACTCCAGGATGGTGCGCAGGCCCGCGCGGACCAGGCTCTCGTCGTCGACGAGCAGGATGCGGATCATGCGGCGTGCTCCGGGGACGAGGTCAGCGGGATCAGGTGGCGGCCGACCGCGTCGGCGGTGAGGCCGGCGCGGTCCTCCTCATCATCGGCCACGCGGGCGGTCTCTGCGTCCGCCGCGGTCTCCATCGCCTTCACAGCCTCCACGGCCTCCACGGTCGCGACAGGTTCCGCGGCCTGCGCGGCCCGCCCGGCATCGGCCTTGCACGCCGCCGAGGAGACGATCACGCCGTACTCCGCCTCGTCCTTGCCATCGGTCTGCGGCCACGGCAGCCAGGCCAGCACCAGGAACCCGCCGCGCAGCGTCGGCCCGGCCTCGAACGACCCGCCGGCGACCTCGACGCGCTCGCGCAGCCCCGCCAGGCCCGAGCCGGCGCCGGGCAGCGAAGTGCCCACGACGCGCGGCGCCTGGTTCTCCACCCGCACTTCCAGCCCGATCTCCGGCGCCCCGGACAGGCGCACCGTGGTGGCGGCCGACGCGGCGTGCTTGTGGATGTTGGTCAGCGCCTCCTGGACCACGCGGTAGGCGGCGCGGCCCACGGCCTCGGGCACCGCGGCGTCCAGGCTCAGGCTGCTGTTCGGCACCAGCCGCACCGACACGCCCGCCGCCGCCGAGCGCTCGACCAGCTCGGCGATGTCGGCGAAGCGCGGCTGCGGCGCCAGCGGGGCCGAGGTGTCGTTGCTGGCCAGCACGCCGAGCACGTCGCGCAGGTCCTCCAGGGCCGAGCGCGCGGTCTCCCGGATCAGGCCGGCGGTCTGGCGCGCGGCGCCGGGCTCGGGGCGCTCGGTGATCTCCAGGCCGCCGGCGTGCAGGGCGATCAGCGATATCCGGTGGGCCAGCACGTCGTGCATCTCGCGCGCGATGCGCGTGCGCTCGGCCAGCCGCGCGGCCTCGGTGCGGGCCTCCTGCTCGGCCTCGGCGCGCTCGGCCCGCTCCTGCAGCGCGACCAGGCGGTCGTGCCGGGCGCCGAAATAGGCGCCGAACAGGACCAGCACCAGCACCCACAGCACGGTCACCAGCACGTCGGTGAAGGTCAGGTCGCCGTGGTTCTCGATCGCGGTCTCGGTCAGGAAGGCGGCGCCGGCCAGCGCGGTCAGGCCCCACATCACCCGGTCGCGGCGCTTCACGGCCAGCGCGAACAGCATCATCGCCAGCGGGATCTGCACCTGGCCCACCACGGCCAGCGGCATCGTCAGCACGGTGATGCGCTCGGTGTGCGTGCGCCGCCACCACAGCAGGACCGTCCCGGCCAGGCACAAAGACGTCTGCAGGACCGCCATCGGCAGGTCGTGGCTGTCCTCGAAGAGGTCCGCGACCCCCTCCAGCAGGGCCAGCGACATGACCGCGAGGTCGCGGGCACGCGGGAGCCAGGCGGGGGATTTCACCCCTTCAGCGTAGGTCGGCCGCGGATCGGCGCACGTCCGACTTTCGTATTGGAGTGCCGGGGAAGGAGGGCGGCGTGATCCTTCTCACCCCGGACACACCGGCCCCGGCACCCCTACGGTGGGACCGATCTATCCGCTTCGGATCTGGAGGACACCGCTGGTGGCGAACGAGGAGGGTGCGGCGGTCTCGGTGGACGACATCGCCTACGACGCGCTGCTGGAGTGGATCGCCGAGGAGGTGGCGCCGTATGTCGGCGACGGCCGCGTCGCGGACTACATCCCGGCGCTGGCCGAGGTGCCGCCGGACCGGTTCGGGATGGCCCTGGCCACGGTCGACGGGCACGTGTACGGGGTCGGCGACTTCCGCGAGCGCTTCTCGCTGCAGAGCATCTCGAAGGTGTTCACGCTGGCGCTGGTGATGGCCGGCGACGCCGCGGCGCTGCGGGGACGGGTCGGGGTGGAGCCCTCGGGCAACGCGTTCAACTCGCTGATCCAGCTGGAGTACGAGCGCGGCATCCCCCGCAACCCGTTCATCAACGCCGGCGCGCTGGTCGTCACCGACATCCTGCAGAGCCAGAGCGGCGACGCGGCCGGCACGGTCCTGGACTTCCTGCGCACCGAAGCCGGCGACCACACCGTCACCATCGACGGCGCCGTCGCGGCCTCCGAGGCCGAACACGGCGACCTGAACCTGGCGCTGGCGCACTTCATGGCCGCCTACGGCAACATCGTGAACCCGGTCGACCTCACCGCCGAGCACTACTTCCGGCACTGCTCGATCGCGATGAGCTGCGAGGAGACCGCGATGGCCGCGCTGTTCCTGGCCCGGCACGGGGTGCGCGCCGACGGCACGCGGCTGCTGCCGGTGCTCGGCGCGAAGCGGGTCAACGCGCTGATGATGACCTGCGGGGCCTACGACGCCGCCGGGGACTTCGCCTTCCGCGTCGGGCTGCCCGGCAAGAGCGGCGTCGGGGGCGGGATCGTGGCGGTGGTGCCGGGGCGGGCGGCGCTGTGCGTGTGGTCGCCCGCGCTGGACCAGCACGGGAACTCGGTGGCCGGGGTGGAGGCTTTGGACCGGTTCAGCGCGGCGACGGGGTGGTCGGTTTTCTGACCCGTCCGCCTCCGGCGTGTCGGATCCCCGGGCTAAGGTGAAAACCGTGTCCACGACCACGACCCGCGACGCCGTCGCCGACCAGCTCGAACCCTTCCGCCGCGAGCTGACCGCCTACTGCTACCGCATGCTCGGCTCCGCCTTCGAGGCGGAGGACGCGGTGCAGGAGACGCTGCTGCGCGCCTGGTCGAAGTTCGAGGGGTTCCAGGGGCGTTCGCAGGTGCGGACGTGGCTGTACCGGATCGCGACGAACGTGTGCCTGGACATGGCTCCGGCGGCGCAGCGGCGGGCCCGGCCGATGGACCTGTTCCCGCCGGGGTCGGCGACCGCGCCGAACCTGGCGCAGCTGGAGGAGAACATCTGGGTCGGGCCGGTTCCGGACGAGCGGGTGCTGGCCGGGGATCCCGCCGAGGTGGCCGTCGGGCGCGAGAGCATCCGGCTGGCGTTCATCGCCGCGCTGCAGAAGCTCGCGCCGCGGCAGCGCGCCGTGCTGATCCTGCGCGAGGTGCTGGCGTGGTCGGCGGCCGAGACCGCCGAGCTGCTGGACTCCTCGGTGGCCTCGGTGAACAGCGCCCTGCAGCGGGCGCGCGCCACCCTGGCCGAGGACAGCGCCGCCCCCGGCGACACCGCCAAGCCGCTCGACGAGGAGCAGCGCGAGTTCCTCGCCAAGTACGTCAAAGCCTTCGAGGCCTTCGACATCGACGGCCTGACCGAGCTCCTGCGCGCCGACGTCTCGCTCAACATGCCGCCCTACCAGCTGTGGCTGCAGGGCATCGACGAGCTGCGCGCGTGGTGGAACGGCGCCGGCTGCGGCTGCCGCGGCTCGCGGCTGCTGGCGGTCGAGGCCAACGGGACGCCCGCGTTCGCGCAGTACCGCCCGGCCGAGGACGGCGACGGGTTCACGCCGTGGGCGATCATGGTCCTGGAGATCCGGGACGGGCGGCTCGCGGGCATCGGCAACTATCTGGACACCGAGCGGCTGTTCCCGCTGTTCGGCATGCCGGCGCGGCTGAAGGCCGACGGAAGCCCCGCGTAGCCCTCAGCTCTCCGCGTCCGGAGCCGTTTCCCCGATCACGAACACCTCGTCGAGTCCGGTCACGGTCAGCAGTAGTCGCAGCCGCTCGCCGACTCCGATGAGCACCAGTTCGCATCCCCGCCGCCTGGCTTCGAGCCGCCGCCGAGCGAGCTGCTCCAAGTCCGCCCTGCCCGGCTGCTCGATCCCCGACACGTCGTAGCGCTCAATGAGTCCCACGTGACTACAGACCCGCCGCGGCGCGCCGATTCATCGATGCGGCCGAGTCTTGGCTGAAAAACGCTCTCCGCCGGAGCGATGAGTTCGTTGCGCCCGCTCCGTCTGACCTTACGAAGCGACCGACAAATTCTTGGAGGAATCCCCATCATGCGCACCCTCACCGCTGGCCTGTTCTCCGCCGCCGACGGCGTCGTGGCCGAGCCCCACGAGTGGCACTTCCCCTACTTCTGCGACGAGCTCGGCGCGGCCGTCATGGAGCAGGTCGGCGCCGCCCAGACGCTTCTGTTCGGCCGCACCACCTACGAGGGCTTCGCCGAGGCCTGGCCGGCCCGCGAGGCGGCCGGGGAGGACCTGGAGTTCGCCAAGGCGCTGGGCGACGCGCGCAAGATCGTCGTCTCGCACGAGAAGCTGGAGTTCACTTGGCGCAACTCCGAGCAGGTGGAAGGCGACCTGCTGGACTTCGTCCGCGAGCTCAAGGCCGGCGACGGCGGCCCGATCGCCATCTCCGGTTCGGTCTCGGTGGTGCGGCAGCTGCTGCGTGCCGGGCTCCTGGACGAGCTGCACCTGTTCGTGCACCCGATCGCCATGGGCAAGGGCCTGCGGATCTGGCAGGACGACCTGGAGGAGCCGATCAAGCTGCGCCTGATCAAGTGCGACGTGTTCAAGTCCGGCACGCTGCACATCGTCTATGGCCCGGATCAGGACTGAACGAGCGGGCACGGATCGGCCAGCCGAGTGCCGATCGGGCAGGGATCGGTCAGCCGAGTGCCGATCAGCCAAGTACCGATCAGTAAGGCCGCGCGCCGCCGTAGGGGTCGCTCTCCTGCGGCGGCGTCGAGATCTCCGTCGGGGCGTTCGCCGACCGGTAGCCGTAGGGCGACGTCGGGCTGAACGAGTAGTCATCGCTCGAACCCGCGCCGGACGACGGCGCCGAGGAGGACGCCGCCGACGAGGCGTAGTCCGCGTACGACGGCGCCTCGTACTCCCGCGTGTCGCGCTCGCCCTCCGGGATCTCGGTCGACCCGTACACCAGCACCGCCACGAACCCGACCAGCCAGCCCGCGAACAGCCCGAATGCCAGCCCCAGCGTGATCAGCGTGTAGTAGATGTCGCCGCGCCCGAACTGCGTGCTCCCGGAAGTGTCCGCGAGACCGGAGGCGATCGCCGTGCCGCCGATGGCCGAGCCGGCGATCAGCGCCCCGCACGCGGCCAGCCCGGTGACGAACCAGGTGCCGAGGAACAGCGACCAGCGGCCGCGCTCGGCGCCGACGCCGCGGCAGACCAGCAGCAGGAGCAGGAACGTGAGCACCACCGCGATCAGCGGCTCGGCGACGGCGCCGAGGAAGACCCGGGTCGGCTCGCCGGCCTCCTTGGTGGCCCGCCACGCCGGCGCGCTCAGGGCCCTGACCGGGCCGGCGATCCAGCTGTGCGTCGCGTCGCCGCCCTCGGCGGACCGTCCGGCTCGCCACGAAGCGAGCCATTGGTTGTCGAACGCGGCGAGGAACGCTAGGAGCACCAGCGCCGCGAACCCTGCTATAGCCGCCCCGCGTCGCGCGGAGATGTTCTGAGCCATGGAGACGCCCCCTGTCAGTATCCGCTCCCTGACATTTTGTCTCCGGGAGCGTGGCGTGGATAGCCTTTACCCTGCGCAAAGCGGCACTATCGCGTCCGGCGGTTCGGGACCGATGGCCGGATCGAGGCACGTCCTGGGACGATCTACGCTGAAGGGGTGACCGATGACGCCCCGCGCACCCAGGACCGAGATTCGGTCCCCCCGCCCCGCACCACCGCCGCCTCCCGCACCATGCTGTCGCACATCATGGGCCCCACCGACGTCAACCTCCTGGGCACCGTGCACGGCGGGGTGGTCATGAAGTTCGTCGACGACGTCGCCGGGGCCGTGGCCGGCCGGCACTCCGGGGGCCCGGCGGTCACCGCCGCGATGGACGAGATGCAGTTCCTGAACCCGGTCCGGGTCGGCGACCTGGTCCACGCCTACGCGCAGGTGAACTGGGTGGGCGCGACCTCGATGGAGGTCGGCGTGCGGGTGATGGCCGAGCCGTGGAACGAGGCCGGCACCGCCCCGCGCCACGTGGCCAGCGCCTACCTGGTGTTCGTCGCGGTCGACGACAAGGGCCAGCCGCGCTCGGTGCCGCCGCTGGTCCTGGAGACCGATCTGGACCGCCGCCGGCACGGCGAGGCCGAGATCCGCCGCAGCCACCGGCTGGCCCGCCGCCGCGCCATCCAGGCCGCGCGGGCCGGGGCCGCTGGGACCCACCAGAGCGCTCAGCCCGCCGTGACGACCGAGGCCGCCCGGTGACCGGCCCCGGCGACCGCGCCCAGCGCCTGCGCCTGGTCCCCGGACGCTTCGCCGTCGAGCACCTGCCCGCCGCCGTCGCGCCCCCGAACGGATGGATCGCCCAGGTTCGCGCCCCCGAAGGGCTCACGGTGGTCCGCGAGGTCGTCGAGCACGAGCTCGAGGCCCCCGGCGTCGGACTGTGGCGCGCGCTCTACGGCGGCGACACCGCGCACGGCCTGGACCTGCCGGGCATGCTCGCCGCGCTGCTGGAACCGCTGGCCGCCGCCGCGGTCCCGGTGTTCGTCACCTCCACCTACCACGCCGACCTGGTGCTGGTGCCCGAGGCCGACACCGAGCGCGCGGTCGCGGCGCTGCGGGACGCGGGCCACAGCGTCGATGCCAGGCCGCTGTTTGGTCACTGATCGGTAGCAGTCCGTGCATCCGTGCCGAGAGGCCGAGGCGGGCCGGTAATCTGACCGTCGATGAACGTCTCAGAACCCTCCGCGGCGTCCGTTGAGCAGACCGAGAAGACCATGACCGCCTGGCCTCCGGTCTCGGTGATCATGCCGGTCCTCAACGAGGAGCGCCACCTCGCCTTCGCGGTCAACGGCGTCCTGGCCCAGGGCTACCCCGGCGAGCTGGAGCTGATCCTGGCGATCGGCCCCAGCACCGACCGCACGCAGCACATCGCCGACGAGCTCGCGGCCGCCGATCCGCGCGTGCGCAGCGTGCCGAACCCGACCGGGCGCACCCCCGCCGCGCTGAACGCGGCGCTGGCCGACGCCAAACACGACATCGTGGTCCGCGTCGACGGCCACGGCGAGCTGGCCCCCGGCTACATCCGGACCGCGGTCCGGCTGCTCGAGGAGACCGGCGCGGCCAACGTCGGCGGCATCATGCGCGCCGAGGGCGTCACCGTCTTCGAGCAGACCGTGGCCCGCGCCATGACCAGCAAGCTCGGCGTCGGCAACGCCCGCTTCCACACCGGCGGCGACGGCGGCCCGTCGGACACCGTGTACCTCGGCGTCTTCCGCCGCGAGGTGCTCGACGAGCTCGGCGGCTACGACGAGCACTTCACCCGCGCGCAGGACTGGGAGCTGAACCACCGCATCCGCGAGTCCGGCCGGCTGATCTGGTTCGACCCGAGCCTGTCGGTCACCTACCGGCCGCGCCCGACCTTCCGCGCGCTGGCCAAGCAGTACAAGGAGTACGGCCGCTGGCGGCGCGTCGTGATGCGCACCCACGCCGGCACCGCCAACTTCCGCTACCTCGCCCCGCCCGGAGCGCTGCTGGCCGTCGCCACCGGCACGGTCGTCGGCCTGGCCGGCGTCACCGGCGGCCCGGCGATCGCCGCGCTCGGCTTCGTCGTCCCCGCCGGCTACTTCGGCGCGCTGACCGCCGGCGCGCTCTACGAGTCGCGCGGCCTGCCCGCGGGCGTCCGGGCCCGGCTGCCGCTGGTGCTGGCCACCATGCACGGCTCCTGGGCCTACGGCTTCCTCACCTCCCCGGCACGGCTGGCGAAGGCCACCGGCAAGACAGCGAAGAAGTAGCCGCGCATGCGCATCCTGATGCTCGTCATCTCCAACGTCGCGACCGACACCCGGGTGATGCGCGAGGCCTCGGCGCTCGCCGGCGCCGGGCACGAGGTCCACGTGATCGGCAAGGACGTCTCGACCGGCTACGAGCCGCCCCGGGGCGTCACGGTGGCGAGTGTCGGGGCGGGATCGGCGTTCCGCAAGGAAGGCGCCGAGTCGCTCGGCGCCCGCCGCAAGCTGCCGCCGCACCTGCGCGCCGCGCGCTGGCTGCTGCTGCCGCAGCACCGGAACTCGGCGTTCGCCTCGTGGCGTGCCAAGGCCAAGGAACTGGCCGCCGAGCAGGAGTTCGACATCGTGCACGCGCACGATTTCAACACCCTGGCCCTCGGCGTGGAGCTGGCGCAGGACAAGCGCGTCCCGCTCGTCTACGACACGCACGAGCTGTGGCAGGGCCGGCCGCGCGTGGGGCGTCCGACGCCGCTGCAGAAGCGCCGGGAGGCCAAGGAGGAACAGGCGTGGGGCGCTCGCGCCGCGACGGTGATCACCGTCGGCGAGGGCGTGGCCGACGCGCTGCGCGAGGCCTACGGCTGGCGCCACGTGGAGGTCGTCCGCAACACCTTCCCGCTGCCCGAGGGCGGCCCGGTGGACCCGCCGAAGTCGGTGTCGGGGGCCGTGTACGCGGGCCGCATAGCGCCGTTCCGCGAGTTGGAGGCCATCGCCGGCGCCTCGGAGCTGGTGAAGCCGCTGCGGATCGTCATCGCGGGCCCCGCCGACGACACGTATCTGGGCTCGTACGACGCCAAGGCGGCCGAGGTCGTCGGCCCGCGCCCGGTCGACGAGGTGGACGCGCTCCTGCGGGAGCTCGGCATCTCGCTGGTCACGCACTCCGACAAGTGGCTGAACCACCGCTTGGCGATGCCGAACAAGCTGTTCCACGCGGTCCGCGCCGGGGTTCCGGTGGTCGGGACGGACGTGCAGGAACTGCGGCGCGTGGTCGAGGAGCACAAGCTGGGAGCCTTGTACACGCCGGGCGACGCCGCGTCGCTCGCCGCGGCGCTGCAGGAGGTCGCGGACAACTACGCGACCTACGCGGTCAACGTCCGAGCGGCCGCCCCGGCGCTGAGCTGGGAGGCCGATTCCGCAGTCCTGAGGGGGATCTATGAACGCCTCACCCCGAGAGGCGATTGATTACGGCCGGTTCGCGCAGCGCCTGGCGGCGCACCGTGCGAATCAGGACCCGGCCAAGCGCTGGGACCTGTACCGGGAGTTCCAGCAGGAGTGGGGATACGTCCCGACCGGCGGCAAGCGCTGGGCCGGCGGGGACCCGGTCGACCCGGACGACGAGGAGTTCGACGAGGACGAGCTGGCCTCGATGGTGCCGCCGGAGAAGATCCCGGCGGCGCTGTCGCAGTGGTGGAAGCTGCCGTTCAACTCCTTCGCGGATTCGTGGCTGATGTACTGGACGAACCCGGAGTGGCCGCCGACGTGGCGCCCGGATCCCGGCGGCTTCGGCGCGGCCGGGGGGCTGGAGCCGGACAGCGCGTTCGTGGTGGATCCGGCCGATCTGCGGATGTGCTGCTTCAAGTACGAGTACGAGATGTGCAACGAGTGGGCGTACCAGAGCGCCGAGGCGCATCTGGACGATCCGCGGGTCTTCGCCACCGCCGAGGACGAATGGGTGCTCCAGGCGGACTCGCTCTCGGAGTTCTTCCTGCTGCTGGCCGCGACCCGGGTGACGGTGGCCCTGGGCTGGACCGCGTATCCGAAGGAGGACTTCGACGCCGTGGCGCCGAGGATCCGCCGCGCGATGCCGGAGCTCGGCTTCCACCCGTGGCGCGAGCTGACCTCGACCCTGGTGTTCCACGGCGGCCTCGACACGCTGGCCATGGTCGACGAGACCGGCGAGGACTTCCGGATCCGGCTGGCCGGCCGGAGCCGGGAGGCGCTGGAGCGGCTGATCGCCGAGCTGGGCGGGAAGTGGTCTGTTCGGGAGCCCGAGCCGCCGAAGGCCGACGGGGACGACGACGGCGAGGACGACGGCGAGGACGACGAGGACGAGTGATCGGTTACGGGGGTTTCGGCCGGACGCGCGAGGCGCTGGAGCTTCTGACCGCGGAGCTGGGCGGGGAGTGGAAGATCTCGCCGCCGCCGGTGCGGAACCAGTAGGGTCGCCCCTGTGTCGAAGCTCCGCGTCCTGTACGCCCCCCGGGACATCGCCGGCCAGCCGTCCGAGTGGGCCAAGGCCCTGCGCGCGCAAGGCGTGGACGCGCAGGTGTGGTCGTTCGGCGAGCCGGCGTTCGGCCTGAAGCCGGACCGCGAGTGGGAGCAGGACCGGCTGCTGGCCGATCCGATGTACCGCTGGCAGGCGCTGGACGAGGCGGTGCGTGGCTTCGACGTGTTCCACCTGCAGTACGGCCGCGGCCTGCTGGACGCCAAGGAGCCGGTGCTGCCCGAGCTGTGGGACCTGCCGCTGCTGCGCTCGCTCGGCAAGCGGGTCTACATGCACTGGCACGGCTCCGACGTCCGCCTGCCCTCGGTCCACGCCGAGCGTGAGCCCGACTCCTACCTGGCCGGCGCGAAGGTCGACGAGGACGCCATCCTGGCGCGGGTCTCGGTGGCGCGCCGCTTCTGCGACGCGATGTTCGTCTCCACCGCGGGCCTGCCGGACTACGTCCCCGACGCCGAACTCGTCCCGCTGGCCCTGGACGTCGCCGCCTGGCGCACCCAGCGCGGCGCCGAACCGGCCGTCCCCGTGGTGGTCCACATGCCCTCCCGCCGCGCCACGAAGGGCTCGGACCTGGTCGACGCGGCCCTGCGCCCCCTGCACGACGAAGGCGTCATCGTCTACCGCCCCCTGTCCGGCCTGACCCGCGACCAGGTGAAGGCGGAGTTCGCGAAGGCGGACCTGGTGGTCGACTCGCTGACCATCGGCGACCACGGCGTGGTCTCCTGCGAGGCGATGGCCAGCGGCGCGATCGCGATCGCGCACATCCACGAGCGCGTCCGGGCGCGCGAGGCGATGCCCGGCGCCGCGGTGTCGCAGGTCCCGATCGTCGAGGCGACCGGCGCCACGCTCGCCGACGTGGTCCGCAAGCTCGCCGCCGACCCGGCGGAGCGCACGCGCCTGCGCGCCGAGGGCTTGACCTGGGTGACGCAGCGCCACGACAGCAAGGTGGTGGCGGCGCAGCTGCTGGAGGCGTACACGCGCCCGCGAGGCAAGGTGATCAGCGCCTACCCGGACTGGCCGGAGTCGACGGGCAAGAAGCGGGTCCAGGAGCTGGAGGCCGAGATCGAGCGCCTGCGTGCGCAGCTGGGCCCGAACGGCGAGCCGCTGCCCGGGCTGACGCGGCGCGACCGGCTGGAGGAACGGCCCGGGCTGCATTTGGCGGTGCGGAAGGCAGACCGGGCTTATCGCGGGTTGCGGAAGAAGCTGAAGTAGTTATTCGCCGAATGCGTATCGGGCGATCGCTTCGAGGTCGATAAGGGCATCAATGCCGCCAACTTTGAGCGTGAATCGGCCTTGACGGGCCAGCTCCTCATCGCGGTCCAAGACTTCGAACAGCGTGAGGCATCGGCCGCTGCGCTCGATGCGGCATGACGGAATGCCGGCATCGTGGTAAAGCCAGGGTTTGACGTAACGGTCGTTCACCCGGGAGCCGGGCGACATGATTTCGATCGCGAGTACCACATCGCCTGCTTTGACGACCTCGTCGGGGTTGTATGCGGTGCGCCGGATCACGAAGATGTCGGGACGGGGAACGTTCTCCTCATCCACCACCACGTCGAGGTCGGTGAAGACCACGAACTGGTCGCCGAGCACCTCCTCCAGAGACCATGCGAGCCGGTTCGCGACTCTACCGTGCCAGGGCTTTGATGACGGACTCACGGCCAGCGCACCTCCGATGAGTTCCACCTTGAGCTTCTCGTCCACGTCGAGGGCGAAGAACTCTTTGGTGGTAAACGGTTCGGAGGCGTGCATGATGGAGTTCAAGCCGAAATCTCCTTCGGGTCGCCTGCCATCATCCGGTGAATCCACAGGGAATCAGCCCCTTTCTTTTCCTCTGTTTCACCCATTCGGCCCACAAGGTCCGCTCGAACGGGTAATCGCCATCTTCCCGCGCCGGAGCCTGCGCAATCCGCGCGCCGGTTCCCGAACCCACCCGCGCCACCGTGATGCAATGGAACGATGACCGAGAGCGAGCATGAGCCCCGCGTCGTCATGCTGGTGGGCAACTTCGTGGATGGTGATTCGCGCGTTCAGAAGGAGGCGCGGTACGCCGCGGCCGCCGGGTGGGACACGTATCTGGTCGGGCGGTCGCCGAGTGGGCGGCGGGAGGAGTATGCGCTCGGGGGCGCGACCGTGGTGCGTGCCGCCGAGACCATGACCGCCACGCGGTATCGCGCCGCGCATCCGCATCGGCGGGGTGCGCGGGGGCTGGCCGCGTATCGGTCGGCGGAGCTGAGCCGGGCCCGGCATCAGCGGCAGCGGCTGCGGCAGCGGGATCTGGTCGCCGACCGGGAGCTGCTGGCGCGGCGCGCGGCGGAGGACGGAGCCGGTGCGCTCGCGATGGTGTGGGCTGGTGCGGTGCTGCGCGTGCGGGTCCTGACGGTGCGGCTGCGGGGGCGGTGGGTCGCGCTGCGCAAGCGCGCCTTCGACCACAACTACGCGGCCTCGGCGGCGGGAGGCGGACCGAGTAGCGCGCTGGAGCGGCTGCTGGTGCGGCGGGGCAGTGAGGCGGCGGCGTGGGCGGCGCAGCCCCGGCTGGCGGACTTCGAGGACTCCTTCGGGCGGATGGCCGACGAGCTGGCTCCGGACGTCCTGCACGCCAACGACGCCGAGATGCTCGGCGTCGCCGTGCGCGCGGCGGTGCGGGCCCGGGCGGCCGGCCGGCGGGTCGCCGTGGTCTACGACTCGCACGAGTACACCGCCGGCGACATCCGCCCCGAGGACGTGACCTGGGCGCCGGTGATAGCGGCCCAGGAAGCGAAGTACATCCCCCTGGCCGACGCCGTGGTCACCGCCGTCGACAACTTCGCCGACAAGCTGGTCGAGCACCACGGCCTCCCGGAGCGCCCGACCGTGGTGCGGAACATGCCGGAGGCCTGGACGTTCACCGTCCCCGGCGGCCGCGGCCCGGGCGTGCGCGGGCGTCTGGGGCTGGGCCCGGAGGCGACGCTGCTGGTGTACCCGGGCTCGGTCACGGCGATCCGCGGCCTGGCCACCGCGGTGCGCGCGCTCCCGCAGCTGCCCGAGGCGCACCTGGCGCTGCTCGTCGGCTCGCGGGCCGGGCACGTCGCCGAGCTCGGCGAGCTCGCGGCGCGTCTGGGCGTGGCGGAGCGCTTCCGCGTGCTCGACTACGTCCCGGTGGAGGACCTCACCGACTTCATCGCCTCGGCGACGGCGGGAGTCGACACGCTCCGCCGCATCCCCACGCAGGAACTGACGATCACGACCAAGTACTGGTCCTACATCGGCGCGCGACTCCCGGTGGTGGTCAGCGACGTGAGGGCAGTCGGGGAACTGACGCGACGGCTCGGCAACGGCGAGGTGTTCGAGGTCGACGACGTCGACGGCTTCGCCCGGGCCGTGCGTGCGGTCGCGGGAGAGCGCGAGCGCTATGCGGCGGTGTACACGGACGAGATGCTCGCCGCGCACAGTTGGGAAGGGCAGGTCCCGGCGCTGCTGGAGGTGTACGAGCGGGTGAGCGGGCTCCGGCCGGTGCCGGCTGACGCCGCTGACGGCGCTGACGGCGCTGACGGCGCTGACGGCGCTGACGGCGCTGACGGCGCTGACGGCGCTGACGGCGGCGAGGGCGGCCGACTGCCGACCTCACCCGCCCCACCTGAATCGGCTAACGTTGCGGCGCCGCTACGTTAGACGGTGCGGCGCCGCAGCCCGCCCGACCAGAAAGCCGCCGCCCCATGCCTGAGCAGGACAACCCCGCCGCCCGCAGCCGTGCCGCCGTCGTCTCCGCGGCCCCGGCGGCAGCCTCGCCGGCCGCGCGGGCCGAGGCCGACCGCCTCCTCGCCGCCGGGTACAGCGTCCTGTTCCTCACCCCCGCGTTCGGCAAGCGCAAGCCCGAGCCCTCGCGCGGCGGCGTGCACGTCGTCGAGGTCCGGGTCGGCACGTCCTTCGACGCCGCGCCCGGCGCCCTGGGCAAGATCGGCCGCAAGGCCGTCCTGACCACGCGCAACGCCCGCGGCAAGGCGCTGAACAACCCCGCCGCCACCTGGTCCGCGGGCGACGTCGCCGCCGAGATCGGCCCCTACCTCGACGCCTTCGCCCCCGACGTCGTCGTGGCCTGCGACAAGACCGCCGAGAAGGCCGTCGCCAAGCTCGGCCGCACCGCCGCGGCGCCCGGAAAGGCTGAGCAGGCCGCTACCGGCACCGCCCCCGCCAAAAAGCCCGAGACCTCCCTGCTCATCGGCTCCAACAACAACGCCGGCATGGGCCACGCCTGGGCGGTCGCCGTCCGCGAGCACGCCGGCATCCCGGCCCGCAACATCCAGAAGAAGAGCTACGCCTTCGCCTACGGCTCCGACATCAAGGCCGAGGACAAGGACTGGGTCGACCCGCTGTGGGGCCTGGGCCGCGTCGCCGACACCCTGGACACCGTCACGCACGTCCTGTCCGAGAGCGGCCTGGCGGTCTTCGGGCGCCTCAACGGCGGACTGCTCGCCGACGACCTCCCGGAGCTGCGCCGCGCCGGCATCCGCACCGCGCTGCTGTTCCACGGCTCCGACATCCGCTCGCCCGACCGGCACATCGAGCTCTACAAGTTCTCGCCCTTCCGGGCGCCGGTCACCGAGGAGGACCAGAAGCTCACCGAGGTGCTGCGCGGCAAGACCGCTGAGATGGCCGAGTGGGTCGAGCAGTTCGACGGCCCGGTCTTCGTCTCCACCCCGGACCTGATCGACGATGTCCCGCGTGCCACGTGGCTGCCGGTGGTCGTGGACCTGGCGCAGTGGACCGAGGGGACGCGCGTACCGCTGGAGCGCGAGGTCCCGGTGGTCGTGCACGCACCCTCGCGGCCGTTCATGAAGGGCTCGGACCTGATCGAGCCGACCCTGCGCGAGCTGGAGTCCCGCGGCCTGATCGAGTACCGGCGGCTGGAGCACATTCCGCAGGCCGAGCTGGTCGGCGTGGTGCAGGACGCGGACATCGTGCTGGACCACTTCGTGATCGGCAACTACGGCGTCATGACCTGCCAGGCCATGGCCGCCGGCCGGGTCGGCATCGCCAACATCGACCAGCGGGTGCGCGACCGGGTGCCGGCGGAGATCCCGACGATCCAGGCCGACCCCGACTCCCTCGCCGAGGTGATCGAGGGCGTGCTGGCCGACCGGGACAAGGCGCGCGCGATCGCCGCGGCCGGCCGGGCCTTCGTCAGCGAGTACCACGACGGCCGCAAGTCCGCCGAGGCGCTGGAGCCCTGGCTGCGCGGCTGACCGCCGCCGGACCCGCGCGCCGGGGCCGCGGCACCGGCGTGATGGTCATATTTACCGTTGTTAGAATCCGAGCCAGTCCACACCTGCCCCCGGAGGAACAGTGACCACGTCCGACCAGCCCCGCAGTGTTCGGCGCCCCCGCGTTGTCATGCTGGTCGGGAACTTCATCGACGGTGACTCCCGGGTGCAGAAGGAGGCCCGCTCGGCGGCCGAGGCCGGCTGGGACACCTACCTGGTCGGCCGCTCGCGCAGCGGCAAGCGTGAGGAGTCGAGGGTCGGCGAGGTGACCGTGGTCCGCGCGGCGGAGACCATGGCCGCCACCCGGTACCGCTCGTCGCACCCGCACCGGCGCGGAGTCAAAGGCCTGATCGCCTATTCCTCCCTGGACGTGAGCCGGGTCAAGCACCAGCGGCAGCGGCTGCGGCAGATGGACCTGGCCGCCGAGCGGGAGCTGCTGGCCCGGCGCACGGAGTCCGGGGGCGGCGGGTTCTCGGCGTTGTTCGGCAAAACCGCCCTGACGACCAGCGGCGCCCTGGTCCGGGCCCGCGGGTACTGGGTCGCGGCCCGCAAGCGTGCCTTCGACGCCAACTACCAGATCGCCCAGCAGGTCCCGAGTTCGGCGTTCGAGCGGATGCTGGCCAAGCGCGGCGGCGACAGGTCGTCCTGGGACGTCCAGCCCCGGCTGATCGACTTCGAGGACTCCTTCGGCCGCGTGGCCGACGAGCTCGAGCCGGACGTGATCCACGCCAACGACGCCGAGATGCTGGGCGTCGCGGTGCGCGCGGCGGCCCGGGCCCGGGCCAGGGGCCGCAAGGTCGCGGTGGTCTACGACTCCCACGAGTACACCGCGGGCGACATCCGCCCCGAGGACGTCACCTGGGCTCCGGTGATGTTCGCTCAGGAGCGCAAGTACATCGCGGCCGCCGACGGAGTGGTGGCCGCCGTGGACAACTTCGCCGACAAACTGGTGGAGCACCACGGGCTCGCCGTGCGCCCCACGGTGGTCCGCAACATGCCGGAGGCGTCGACGTTCACCGTCGCCGGCGGCAAGGGGCCGGGCGTCCGCGGCCGGCTGGGTCTGGGGCCCGAGGCGACGGTCCTGGTGTATCCGGGCGCCGTCACCCCGATCCGGGGCCTGGACACGGCTGTCAGGGCGCTGCCGAAGCTGGCGGAGGCCCACCTGGTGCTCATGGTCGCCTCGCGCGGCGGCTACGTCGCCGAGTTGGTGACCCTCGCGGGCGAACTGGGCGTCGCGGACCGCTTCCATGTCCTGGACTACGTCCCGGTCGAGGAGCTCACCGACTTCATCGCCTCGGCCACGATCGGGATCGACACCCTGCGCCGCATCCCCACCCAGGAACTGACGATCACGACGAAGTACTGGTCGTACATCGGCGCCCGGCTCCCGGTGGTGGTCAGCGACGTCAAGGCGGCCGGGGAGCTGACCCGCGAACTCGGCAACGGCGAGGTGTTCGAGGTCGACGACGTCGACGACCTCGTGCGGGCGGTGCGCGCGGTGGCCGCGGACCGCGAGCGCTACGCGGCGGTGTACACCGACGAGATGCTGGCCGAGCACAGCTGGGAGGGCCAGGTGCCGGCGCTGCTCGCGCTGTACTCGCAGGTCAGCGGATTGAAGCCGGAGCCGCGGAAGACGGCTTGAGCCGACGGTTTCGGTACCGTGCGGGTCTGCTCGGCACGGCCCGGCACGAGGTGCTACCGCCGGCCGGCTACTGCCCGCCCGGTACCGAAAGCGAGAACGAGGTGGGGTTCGTATCGATCGGCCGCGCCTCAAGCAGGCCACGCTGTGAAAGCCGACGCGCCGAGGCCCGGCCCCCCACCCCACTGGGGAAGCCGGGCCTCGACCCGTGTCACGGCGTCCGCCGGCGCCCCACAACGCCGACCGGTCGCGCGTCCTACACCACTTGGACGTTTGGGCCCGCCCGTCGGTTCCGGCGAGTGGGGACATATTTCGCGGGGTTCGCCGCGACAGTGCCATCGGACTCTGTGTGACTGGCCGACAGCGTTACGGCACCGGCTGCTCGGCGCGGCACCATGCCGTCGGCCGAATCCGGATAAGAGGCTCTATATAAAGCGATCTCTGATCCATGAGAGTGGCACGGCTTTCTTGTGTCGCACGAGTGATGGTTTTTCCCCGAGAACCCGTTCGGTCAAACGTTCTCGGTTCGGTCCGGGACTCGTTACGTGTTTTCTTGCCCGGAAGGGCAAAGACGTCGCTGATGCGACTCAGGGCATTGCCTTGCTTCGAGGCCGGTGTGAAGATAAAGCCAGATGCGACCGCTGGTATCGCGCTGGTGTCGCCGGCGAGTGCGAATCCCAGCCTCCAGGCGTATCACCTTTACACCGGCCAGCCCAGTAACTGGACCTGCGGGGCGACTGTGACCGTGGACACCGTGGGCGTTTACGCCCGCACGTGCATAGTCCTGGCCTCGGACGGAGCGTCCTATCAGGACGTGACGATCGTCAACAACACGGCCGGCTCCCCGCAGCAGATCAACACCGAGTCCATATCGTCGGACAACGGAACCCAGGATCCGAATGATGGCTCCTGCGTGGGCTTCGGCAATAATTCCACAGATTACCCACAACGGTCTCGTAACCGCCCGATGGCGGTTACGAGACCGTTCTATCGCATGGCGCAATAGCGGGGCAGCGGGCCTCCCGCGCCTTCGACGATTCAATGCCCGACGAATTCAGAGCCAGCCGCGGCGCGCGGCCTCGACCCCGGCCTCGAAGCGGCTGTCGGCGCCCAGCCGGTCCATCAGGTCGGCCATGATGCGGCGGACCGTGCGGGCCGAGATGCCCAGGCGCTTGGCGGCGGCCTCGTCGGTCAGGCCGTCGGCGAGCAGGCGCAGCAGATGGCGGTCGGTGGGGGACAGCCCGGCTCCCGAGACGGCGGCCGAGGGCATGCCGAGGGGCACGGCGTCGGTCCAGATCAGCTCGAACAGCGCGGTCAGCTGGTCGATCAGGCCGGGCTCGCGCACGCACAGCGCGCCGACGCTGGTCTCGGCCGGCTTGATCGGGACCACCGCGGTCTTGCCGTCCACGATGAGCAGCCGCCGGGTGACGTTGGGGGACAGCCGGACCTCGCTGCCCCGCTCGGCCATCCAGCGGCCGTACGCGATGGTGGCGGCGTCCTGGCGGACCGTGGAGTGGTAGAGGACGCGGATGCGGACCCGGCTGGCCAGATCGTCGTCCGCGGCCTCGGCCGCTTTGAGCGCGGCCGGGTGGATCGTGCTGCCCGGCACCATCGAGAGGACCTCGACCATGGCTCCCGAAGCCAGCTGCTCCAGGCCGATCTGTACCGCGTCCAGGCCGATCAGCCGCTCGGCCGGCTCGCGGTCGGCCTCCACCGCCCGGCCCGCCGCCACCGCGTCGCGGCCCGCGGCCAGCTCCTCCTCCTGCCGCCGGACGAGCAGCTGCATGCCGGCCACGAGGGGTACCGGATACAGGCCCCCTGAGCGCTCCCGCGAAGGCCGGAGCAATGCCAGCTCCACGAGGCTGTCCAGGGTGCCCCGGATCTGCTCCTCGTCCTGGCCCAAGCGCTCCTTCAGCTCGTGGACGCCCACTGAGGGATCGGCGAGCATCGCGCTATAGACCGCTTGCGCTAGCGGATCCAGACCCAGCGAACCAAGCACGGCACACCCCCTTATGCGATATCCGGCCTCCCGTGCCGGACCCATGCTCGCAGGCCGACCCTTGGCGATCAAGGGGGATACCGCACGATTCCGGATAAGGGCCGTGGCCGGGAGCGGCCTGTCCTAAGGCGGACGTGCCCACACCATTTCCCGCGCCACCCGCCCCGGGTGAGACTCGGACTCGCACCCGATCGGGTGTTCAGGGCCCGCCCCGAAGTTTCCGGGCCCCTCGTCTCCGCCCCCCACGAATGGATTCGTCGTGTCTCGCTACAAGCGTGTCCTTGCTGCCTCCGTAATGGCAGCCGCCCTGGTCACGGTGCCCGTCGCACCCTCCGTCCTCGCCTCCGCGACCTCCCACGCCACCGCACCGACGGCCACGGCCACGACCACAGCCACGGCCAACCCCGACGTTCTGTGCGCGACCTGCTGGCCCTCCTAACCCGGGTAGCCAAGGAAAGGAACCTGACTATGGACCTGATCATGGTGGCCGTGCAGCGCGCCGGCTTCGCGGGAGACCGCGGTCTGGCGGCAGCGACCCTGCGCTACGCCCTGCAGGCGGTCTCGGGCGACTCCCCCCGCGTCCTCGAGCACGCCCACGTCGTCGTCGACGAAGCCGGCGTCTTCCCGGCCCGCCTCGTCGCCGGCCTGTACCTCTCCTCCGACCCGGACGTCCCGTACTCGGTCCGCGACACCGCGACCGCGCTGGTCCGGCGCGCCCTGACCACCTCGCCGATGCTGGAGGACTGGAGTGTGGACTGGGTCGAGGGCCCCTACGGCTACGAGCTCCTGGGCGGCCTCGACACCCTCGAAGACACCCACAGCCCGTTGCACAACTGACAGCCGTGACTGCCGGCCGCGCCACTCGGCCGGCAGAGGGCGCGCGCACCGAGGGTGTGCTTCCGTTGAACCGTCAACGGAAGCACACCTCTTATACATATTGAGGTGATATCGCCCTACTCGCACGTTTCTCAGCACGCCGGTTGATCGTTGACCCAGCATGCGAATGGCGTTGCGGAGAATCGACCCGATGGCGGCGGTGGTGGCCGCACTCGCTGCGGTGCTGAGGGCCCCGTTGGTGATGGCGGCGTTACCCGGAGTCGGGAACTCGGACGAGCCGCTGAACATCTCCGTCGGGTTGCGTATGGCGTCCTACGGAACGCTGGACGCGCACAGTTATCGCTACCCCGGTCTCCTCTATGAAGTAGTCGCCGGAGTGACGACCGCGTTGCGCGCAGTGGGGTTCCACGTACCGGCCCACGGGGCGATGCGGATCGAGAACCTCGGCGTCGCGCACACGGACTCCCGCACCTTCATGGTGGCGATCCGTCTCGTGGGAGTCACGGCATCGGTCGCCACGTGTCTCCTTGTATGGGCGGCTGTGCGGGAAGTCCTCAAGGCAGCCGAGCTACCGGAGCGCTGGGCCCGCATCGCGGCAGCCGTCGCCGCGGCCACTGTCGCGGTATCGCCATTGGCGACAGCGAACAGTGCTTACGCGACGCCGGACGTATATGCGGCACTCGCTGTCGCGCTTACCTTGTATGGCGCCACCCGGGTTCTTCGTGGCGCGCGCTATGCGGAGCTCCTGTGCGGACTTGGAGTGGGGATCGCATTAGGCACCAAATACCTTGCCGCCGCAGGGCTTCTTGTAGTTGTCGCCTTTGCGTTGAGCCCTCAGCGCGATAAGCGAGTGATCAGAATCGTTGGCGTAGCCGCCATCGCGGCAGCGGTGTTCGCGCTGACCACGCCGGGGGTCGTCACGCATCCTCTCAGCGTTCTGGACGGCTTGCGATCCGAAGCCGTCCATTATCAGGACGGCCATGTCGGTGCCGAGGGCGGTGCCCCCGGCTACTACCTGAGCGCGCTGTTCCGCGATCAACCTTTGCTATTGGGCGCCGCCGCTGTGGCGGCCGTCGCCATGTTCCGGACGGCCGGTCTCATTCGCAGAACCTTGATCGTCACCTTCGCCTATGTGATTCCGCAGTTCCTTCTCCTGGCCGTGATGGCCGTTCGCTTCGACCGCAATCTCGTGCCGCTGACCCCGGCGCTCGCGGTCCTCGCCGGCGTGGCCGTCCCGGCGGTCTTCCCGCGCACGCACCGCCGCGCGGTCGCCGCCGTCGCCGCTGTGGCCGCGTTCATCCCGCTGGCCTCCGCCGCCACCCTGTATCCCCGGCTCGACGAGCACTCCCGGGTCCAGGCCGCGGCCTGGGTCGACCGGCACGTCCCCGGCGATGTGCCGGTCGCCGTGGAGAGCTACGGCCCGTGGCTCGATCCCTCCCGCTACCGCCTAGTGCCGCTGACCTTCGCGGCCGACGAGCCGGGGGTCCGGGCTCGGGCGCTCATCCTGACCGAGCACGCCGCCGGCCGCTTCCTCTCCGATCCGGCGCACCACCCCCGCGAGGCCGCCGCCTACCGCGAGATCATGAGCCGTTACCTACTTGCAGCACGATTCACAGCCGGCTCGTGGATCGCGGTCTACGTGCCGCGCGCGAGTCCGGAAACGGCCAAGGACCCGGCCTGATCGCCCGGTCACCCGTCCGGCACAGCGGTCGTCTTCCCGCCCCGGGCCGCGACCCCACTAGCATTCCCATGTGACAAACGACCGCCGCCTCAGTACTCGGCGCCCACGCGTGGCGATGCTCGTCGCCAACGACGTCCGCCTGGACTCGCGGGTGCAGAAAGCCGCCTACAGCGCCGCGGAGGCCGGCTACGACGTCCTCCTGCTCGGCTACGAGCCGAACCGCAAGGGGCGTCCATCGGACGCGGCCTATATCGGCGCGGCGCAGGTCGTGCGCACCGGCCTGCACAACAAGTGGCAGATCGCGCAGTGGCCGCTGAAGGACACCGGGGCGCCGAGCCTGCGGCTGATGCCGTTCCGGGCGCTGTCGTTCGCGTCGTCGCTCGACTACAAGACGCGGCGCCGCATCGTGCAGCGGATCAAGGAGCCCGGCACCGGCGACGGCAGCATGAAGCACCGCGCCAAGGAGATGCTCTGGAAGGTCTACTTCCGCGACGGCGACTGGCGGCGCACGGCCCGGCACCTGCTGTGGCTGGAGTCGAGCTGGTCGGCGCTGATCGAGGAGTTCGAGCCGGACCTGATCCACGCCCACGACATGCACACCCCCGGCATCGCCGTGCGGGTGGCCGAGAAGCTGGGCCGCAAGGGCAAGCGCCCGAAGGTGCTCTACGACGCCCACGAGTTCGTGGCCGGCGTCTCCATGCCGGAGCAGCGGCGGCTGGCCTATGTCGGCCTGGAGGGCGAGTACGTCCGCAAGGCCGACGCGGTGATCACCGTGTCCCCGCTGCTCGCGCAGTGGCTGCAGGAGCGCTACCACCTCACCGAGACGCCCGGCGTGGTGGCGAACGCGCCGATGCTGCACGTCCCCGGCGAGGAGCGGGGCGGCCGTGACGAGTCCGGCGAGACGGCCGACCCGGACGCCGCCGAGGCCCCGAGCCTGCGCAGGGCCTGCGGTCTGGCCGACGGCGTCCCGCTGCTCGTCTACTCCGGCGCGGTCTCGCCGATGCGCGGCATCGCGACCATGGTCGCCGGCCTGCCGGAGCTGCCGGACGTGCACGTGGCCGTGGTCCGCGGCGCCGACACCGAGTTCACCCGCGCGCTGCAGAAGCAGGCCGAGGACCTCGGCGTGGCCGACCGGCTGCACATGGTCGGCTACGTCGCGCCGCACCTGGTCCCGCAGTACCTGGCCAGCGCGGACATCGGCGTGATCCCGATCCTGCACACCCCGAACCACGAGGTGGCGCTGATCACGAAGTACTACGAGTACATGCACGCCAAGCTGCCGATCGTCGTCTCCGACGTGCAGGCCATGGCCGACTTCACCCGGGAGCTGGGCAACGGCGAGGTCTTCACCGCCGAGGACGCCCACGAGTACGCTCAGGCCGTCGCCAAAGTGCTCGCCGACCGGCCCGCCTACGCGTCCCGCTACACTGACGACCTGCTGGCGGCCAACTCTTGGGAGGGCCAGGCCGAGGTGCTCAGCGGGGTGTACGCGAGGCTGCTCGGGCGGCAGCCGGAACCGCGGACGGGGGTCCGGGCGTTCGGCGAGACGAGCGAGCCGAACGCTTAGGGTGGTAAACCACGGGGACATTCGGCAGACCACAAAGCGTTGCCCGATAGTGTGACCGACCTACAGCACGACCCTGACCCCCCAACAGGTGCAACCTAGTAAGTGGAGTGTGAGCGTGGCGACCGCCACCAGTGAGACGGGATCCCTGGAGGAGCCCCGGACGAAGACCACCGAACCCCCGCGCCCGGCCGAGCAGGTTCACGTCTTCGAGCCCTACCGATACGCGCTGCCCAAGCTGGGCCCGTATTTCCGGGACGTGTGGGCCCGGCGTCAGTTCGCCACCCACATGGCGTCCTCGACCTTGAAGGGCCAGCACTTCGACAGCTTCTTCGGCCAGTTCTGGCTGGTCCTGAACCCGATGCTGCTGGCGCTGGTGTACTTCCTGCTGACCAGTGTGCTGGGCGGGCAGAGCGGTGCCGGGACGAGCGCGATGAACCACTTCGTCGGACTGCTGACGGGTTTGTTCGCGTTCTTCTACACGCGCAACGTCATCCAGTTCGCCGCCAGCTCGATCACCGGCGGCGGCAAGATGATCATCAACATGTCGTTCCCGAAGATGCTGCTGCCGCTGTCGACGACATTCACGGCGATGCTGACGTACTTCCCGACGCTGCTGGTGTACGCGTGCTTCTACATCGGCGTGCATCACAGGGTCAACGCGGGGATCCTGTGGGTCATCCCGATCTTCATCATCCAGACGATCTTCAGTTTCGGTCTGGGCCTGCTGTTCGCGGCCGTGACGCTGTACTTCCGTGACATGTCCACGCTGCTGCCCTACGTGCTGCGCATCTGGATGTACATCACCCCGGTGCTGTTCTCGCTGTCCTACGTGAAGTCCGAGGTCGCGGCGGGCAAGCTGCCGCACGCGATCGAGGCCGTCTACAAGTGGGACCCGTTCTCGCCGATCATCAACTCCTGGAACACCGCGCTGGTTGGAGACGGTCCGCGGCCGTTCTGGAAGGGCGGGACGATCAACGGTCATTTCTACGCGGCCGCCTCCTACACCCCGCAGATGACCGAGATCCTGATCGGCGCCGTATGCGCCGTGATCGCGCTGGTCGTCGGCGCCTGGTACTTCATGTCGAGGGAGCGTGAGTTCGCTGTCCGCCTCTGAAACCGTCGAGACCGTGGAGACCGCCCCCGCGGCGGAACCGGCCAAGCTCGTCGCCAAGCAGCAGGAGACCCGCCTTGCCATCAAGGTCGAGGACCTGCACCTGTACTACCGCACCAAGGCCGAGGCCAACCCGACCCTGAAGGCCGCGCTGATCCGCAAGGCCAAGCGCCAGAAGGTCGAGCAGAAGGTCATCAAGGCCGTCAACGGCGTGTCCTTCGAGGTGCCGCACGGCACCGTGCTCGGCGTGATCGGCCACAACGGCGCCGGCAAGTCCACGCTGCTGCGTGCGCTGTCCGGCATCCTGCCCCCCACGCAGGGTCGCGTGGAGGTGCGCGGCCGGGTGTCCACGCTGCTGGCCCTGGGCGTCGGCTTCAACCAGAACCTCACGGGCCGGGAGAACATCGTCCTCGGCGGGCTCGCGCAGGGCTGGTCCAAGGACCAGATCCGCGAGAAGGAGAACGCGATCATCGAGTTCGCCGACCTCGACACGCTCTCGGAGGGCGCGATCGACCGGGCGATGAAGACGTACTCCTCGGGCATGTACGCGCGCGTGGCCTTCGCGGTCGGCGTGCACATGGACCCGGACATCCTGCTCGTGGACGAGGCCCTGTCCGCCGGTGACGCGCGGTTCAAGGAGAAGGCCACCGAGAAGATGCTCGAGCTGTGCGAGAACGCCCGCACCATCGTGCTGGTCTCGCACGGCCTGGAGACCGTGCGGCACATGTCCAACCACTGCATCTGGATGGATCACGGGAACCTGAAGCAGGCCGGCGACCCCGACGAGGTCATCGACGCCTACATCGAGTCCCAGCGCAAGGAGCGCGAGGAGGCCGACCGCAAGAAGGCCGCCGCCGAGGCCAAGGAGGCCCAGGAGGACCAGGCGCTCGCGGCCAAGGCCGAGCGGACCAAGGAAGCGCTGCACAAGGCCATCGGAGAGGACGTCTGAGCAAGGCATGGCCTCTGACACCAGCAGAATCGATGTGTCGATCATCACCGGCGGGCACGATGTCGCCGACGCCAGGCTGCACCGCCTGGCCGCCGCGCTGCGCCGGGCCGGCCTGGCCGTCGAGGTGGTCGGCCTCGGGGCCCCCGAGGCCGGCCCGGCCGACTGCGAGGTGCGCACCCTGGGCGCCCGCTCGGCCAAGAAGCGCCTCAAGGCCGACCTGACGCTGCCGTTCAAGGCCCGCGGCAAGGTCCTGCTGACCGTCGACCCGGACATGGTGCCCGGCGCGACGCTGGCCCGCTGGTTCAAGGGCCGCAAGGTCGTGGCCGACGTCCACGAGGACTACCTGAAGCTCCTCAAGGACCGCGCGTGGGCCCGGGCCTCGTGGAAGAAGAGCGCGGCGACGTTCGCCGTCCGGTTCTGCACGTTCTGGACCAAGCGCGCGAACGTCACCGTCGTCGCCGACGACCACGTGCCGCCGATGAAGGGCCGGCAGCGCCTGGTGGTGAAGAACCTCCCGGACTTCTCCTTCCTGCCGGCCCCCGGCGAGCCCGACACCTCCGTGCCGCGCGCCATCTACATCGGCGACGTGCGGCGCTCGCGCGGCCTGCAGGCGATGCTGGCCGCGGTGGAGGGCACCTACACCTGGGAGCTGGACGTGGTCGGGCCGGTGCAGCCGGGCGACCAGGCCTGGCTGGAGACCTGGCACGCGACCTCCAGCGAGCAGGTGCGGAACCGGATCAGGTTCCACGGGCGTCTGGACCCTCAGAAGGCCTGGGCACTGGCCGAGGGGGCGTGGGCCGGGCTCGTCCTGCTGGACGACACCCCGGCGTTCCGCGAGGCGGTGCCGAGCAAGCTGTACGAGTACCTGGCCGTCGGCCTGGCCGTGGTGGCGACGCCGCTGCCGCGGATGGCCGAGCTGATCACCGAGTCCGGGGCGGGCGAGGTGGTGGCGGACCCCGCCGCCGCGTCGGCTACGCTGCGGCGGTGGTCGGAGGAGTACGACGAGCTCGACAAGGCGCGCCGCAACGCCCGCAAGTGGGCCTCGGAGCACCTCACCGGGGTCTCGCCGTACGACACGCTCGCGGAGCGGATCCGCGGGCTGGCCAAGCACTGAAGCCGCAACCCAGTGGGCCGCAGGCGCCCACGGCCGAGCGGGCCGCGACCCGGCACCGCCCGATCGATCCCGGAGAACCGAGAGTGACTGAACAGAAGCAGGGTAGCCGGGAAGGCGTGCGTATCCTGCCCAGCGCCGACGTGGACGACCGCGCGGAGATCGGCGAGGGCACCAGCGTCTGGCACCTGGCCCAGGTGCGCGAGGGCGCGCGGGTCGGCCGCAACGTCGTCATCGGGCGCGGGGCCTACATCGGCCCGGACGTGCCGGTCGGCGACAACTGCAAGATCCAGAACCACGCGCTGGTCTACGAGCCGGCGGTGCTGGAGCCCGGCGTCTTCATCGGCCCCGCGGTGGTGCTCACCAACGACCACTACCCGCGCGCGGTCAACGCCGACGGCACCCCCAAGTCCGCCCACGACTGGACCCCGGTCGGCGTCACCCTGCGCGAGGGCGCATCGGTCGGCGCCCGCTCGGTGTGCATCGCGCCGGTGACGGTCGGCCGCTGGGCCCTGGTCGCGGCGGGTTCCGTGGTGAACAAGGACGTCCCGGACTTCGCACTGGTCGCCGGCGTCCCCGCCCGGCGCCTGCGCTGGGTCGGCAAGGCCGGCGAGCCGCTGGAGGACCGCGGCGACGGATTGTTCGTCTGTCCCAAGGACGGATCCGAGTACGTAGAGATCGACGGTGTTCTGAAGGAGAAGGCAGCATGACCCAGCCATTCATTCCCCCGGCCCGTCCGGTGACCGGCGAGGATGAGATCGAGGCCGTGGTGCGCGTCATGCGGACCGGCCAGGTGGCCGCCGGCCCCGAGGTCGAGGCCTTCGAGAACGAGTTCTCACAGCTGGTCGACGGCCTGCACTGCGTGGCCGTGAACTCCGGCACCTCGGCGCTGCACCTGGCGGTGCTGGCTCTGGGGATCAAGCCGGGCGACGAGGTCATCATGCCCTCGTTCTCCTTCGCCGCGACCGCGAACTCGGTGGCGATCGTCGGCGCCGTGCCGGTGTTCGTGGACATCGAGCGCGACTCCTTCAACATCGACCCGGCCGCGATCGAGGCCGCGATCACCGACAGGACCGCCGCGATCATGCCGGTGCACCTGTACGGGCATCCGGCCGCGATGGGCCAGATCATGGAGATCGCGCGCAAGCACGGCCTGAAGGTCATCGAGGACTCCGCGCAGGCCGTCGGGGCCGCGCTGGACGGCAAGGCGATCAGCACGTTCGGCGACGCCGCGTGCATCAGCCTGTACCCGACCAAGAACATCCACTCCATCGAGGGCGGCATCGTCGTCACCCCCGACGCCGAGGTCGCCCGCCAGGTCCGCCTGCTGCGCAACCAGGGCATGGAGGAGCGGTACAAGAACGAGGTCATCGGCCTGAACAACCGGCTGTCCAGCGTGCACGCCGCCGTCGGCCGGGTGCAGCTGGCCAAGCTGGCCGGCTGGACCAAGCAGCGCCAGGAGAACGCCAAGTACTTCGACGCGCACCTGTCGGGCGTCGGCGTCCCGCCGGTCGCCGCGGGCGCCGAGCACGTGTACCACCAGTACACGATCCGGGTCACCGATGAGGTCGAGGGCGGCCGCGACGGTCTGGCCGAGCGGCTGAAGGAGCGCGGCATCGGGACCGGCATGTACTACCCGATCCCGATCCACCGGCTGCCGTCCTTCCAGCGGCCCGACGTCGCCTCGCGCGTCGCGGGCGACCTGCCGGAGACCGAGAAGGCCGCCGCCGAGGCGCTCTCGCTGCCGGTGATGCCGACCCTGACCCAGGACGAGCTGGAGCGGATCGTGGCCGGGGTGAACGCCCTGTGAGCACCGCTTCTGGAAACAACGCTGTGAACGGGAAGAAGCTGCGCGCGGGCCTGATCGGCCTGGGCATGATGGGCCGGCACCACGCGCGGGTGCTGGGTTCCCTGGACGGCGTCGAGCTGGTCGCGGTCGCCGACCCCGGCGGCGACGCGCACGGCGTGGCCAACGGCCGCCCGGTGCTCGGCGGGGTCGAGGAGCTGATCGCCGCGGGCATCGACTTCGCCGTGGTCGCGGTGCCGACGGTGTTCCACGCCGAGACCGGTCTGGCACTGGCCGAGGCCGGCGTCCACACGCTGATCGAGAAGCCTTTAGCGCCGGACGTGGAGTCCGCCACGCAGCTGACCGAGACCTTCGAGCGGGCCGGCCTGGTCGGCGCGGTCGGCCACATCGAGCGCTTCAACCCCTCGCTGCAGAACCTGCGCAAGCGGCTGGAGCACGGCGAGCTCGGCGAGGTCTTCCAGGTCGTCACCCGGCGCCAGGGCCCGTTCCCGAACCGGATCGCCGACGTCGGCGTGGTGAAGGACCTGGCCACCCACGACATCGACTCCACGGCCTGGGTGACCCGCCAGAGCTACACCTCGATCTCGGCGCACACCGCCTACCGCTCGGGCCGCGAGCACGAGGACCTGATCGCGATGACCGGCCGGCTGGCCGACGGCACCGTGGTCAACCACCTCGTGAACTGGCTCTCGCCGATGAAGGAGCGGGTGACCATCGTCACCGGCGAGAAGGGCTGCTTCGTCGCCGACACCCTGACCGCCGACCTGACGTTCTACGCCAACGCCTCGGCCCCGACGATCCCGACCTGGGAGGCGATGCAAGCCTTCCGTGGAGTATCCGAGGGCGACATGGTGCGCTTCGCCATTCCGAAGCCCGAACCCCTGCGCACCGAGCTCGAGGCGTTCCGCGACGCCGTCCTGGACGTGGACGGCGGCCGCGAGCGTGTGGTCAGCATGCGGCAGGGCCTGCAGGTCGTACGGGTCGCCGAGGCCGCGCTGGATTCGGCGGCGAAGGGCGCGACCGTCGAGCTGTGACGCTGTGACAGGTGCCGACGCACACTCCGTGATCCCGCGGGCTCTGGCCGGAACAGGCCGTTGACCTGCTGAGGACTCCGAGTGATCAGGGCTCTCGAAACCGGGTATCCGGGGTCGGGAGCCCTGACGCATTCTTTACATCGGTTTGACGACCTTCACGAAACTCTAAGAGTCCTCGCGGAGACTGATCTCTCCAAACTCGGGACGAGTCCGCACCATGCCTGATGAAAGGGGCTGGATCCTTGGAGAACGAGCAGCCTCCACCCCACGTCAGTGTGGTTCTGCCGTGTTTCAACGAGGAGGCGCATGTCCTGCTGGAGATCCAGCGGATTTGTGCGGCGTTGGATGCCACGGGCTATGCCTATGAGGTTTTGGCGATCGATGACGCGTCGACGG
>Ga0207671_10000053_pt1 | contig 188058 bp, 157 predicted proteins | sample KBSC24metaG_FD_184352 | JGI IMG/M metagenome (GOLD analysis project Ga0207671, IMG submission 184352) | Corn rhizosphere microbial communities from Kellogg Biological Station, Michigan, USA - KBS C2-4 metaG (SPAdes) (version 2) | ecosystem: Host-associated > Plants > Roots > Rhizosphere >...
AGTTTCTGATGCGGAGTCGTCGGGGTTAACCTGCACAAAAAGGTGAACATGGTCGGGCAGAATGGCAAGTTCCTGGACAATCCACTGCTGCTCGTCGCACTTCTGCCGGATCAGGGTATCCAAGTTGTGAGCCACATCACCCACCAGCACTTTTTTGCGTCGTTTGGGGCAGAAAATGAGATGGTACATGATCCGGTGCACACGATGCTCGTCATGTTGATATCCTGTATTTCCCATGTCTTTATTATACAGCCTATCAACAAATATTTCAATCTCTCGTTTTTACTTGATGGTAGGCGAACTCACTGCGTTCGGGCTAAAGCCTTTTTGGCGTAGACTGGTGAGAAGCCCGCTGCAAGCCCCCCAGCTTTAGCGGGGTGTTAGGCGGGCTTAATTCGGTCAATGCAATACAGGTCGAAACAGCGATACTTCCCAGAGATGTTAGTTTCATAGTAAATCACGCCATTGCTCCCCTCGGCTTTAGCCAGGGGAGCAATGGCGTCGGTTATTCCCACAACCGATATTTTAACCTTACGAACATCCTTTCGTTCTTGGTATAATCACGGTAACTTGAAACTTACCGCACAAGTTAAGCTCCTCATCACACCAGAGCAGGCAGACGCACTCCACAAAACCATCCAGCAGGCAAACGCGGTCTGCGAGTAAATCAGCGAGTGGGCGTGGAATAACCGAACATTCGGGCAGTATCCACTTCACAACGCTCTCTACGTCACACAACGCGCGGCCTCAGGCTTGGCAGCGCAAATTGCTCGCATCCCGAAAGGGAGAAAGCGACCTCACCCTGGTCAATGGCAACTTCTAACGGCCCTATTGATCCAATGAAATTATTTTGGCGGAGGTGATGCATGGCTGGCGCGAATATCGGCATCGGCTTTTTGTTGAGCCTGCATCGCGGATTGAGCTTCCGGAGCAAGGGCCGAATTTTGAGGCGGGCCTTTGGGTGTTTCTTCTTTGCTGCCGCAGCCGGCGGCAAACGCCAAAACTGAAGCAATGGCTCCTGCTGCAACGACCCTCGAAACACTACGATGGAATAACATTAACCTGAGTCCTGACACCGATTCTTTATGACACTTAAGCACAGAGGCTGTTACGGATATCATGATATCCGTAACAGCAATCAAACCTATAGATCAAGCCTGGAGCGATGTCTAATAGGGATCATGCGCATGCCAGCTGTACTGGTCCAAAATGTTTCGCTCGTAAACCTGCGGAATATAGACATTCTTGTACCACTTGATACTTCCCTTGTTCATGGCCTTGACATGCCCATCGCAGAATGCCACATCCGTAGCTTCGGTATGCCGATAGCGAAGGGTGCGCGCGCCTTCCCAGGATGTATCGGTTTGAACAAGGTCGCGATTGTAGTGATCTTGCACGCCAATAGCGCTGTTATCTTTACTGGGATCGTAAACTCCGCCTGTCATCACGGAAGTCGCCCACCAACCTTGAAGGGTCAGGAATGTTTCATACCCCCACGGGTTCGGCGCGGCTCCATTTCGTCCGCATTCGGCAATCATGATCTTATCGGCAGGAGCATCGACTGCGGCGAGAGACCAAGGCTGCCTCAATGGGCTTGGATTGTTTCCGTTGTATACGAACAGTCCATCCATGGCGGCATACTGCTGGCCTTGTCCATAAATATCCGGGAAATCCGGGCAGTGGAAGACGCCTCCGCGACCATAAGCCGTACCTTGATAGAGTTCGCCGTTCTTAATGTATGGCTGAACCATGTCATACCACTGATGGTAGCCGTCCGAGGCGACGCTCTGAGGATACATCTCATCGTAATCCTGCGTATACTGCAGAACAGCCAGAGCGATCTGCTTCTCATTGGAGATGCACTGGGTCTGGCGCGCCTTTTCGCGCACCTTGGCGAAAACGGGGAAGAGAATTGCGGCGAGAATCGCGATAATGGCTATAACGACTAGTAATTCAATTAATGTAAACCCTGACTGCCTTTTCACTGCTCCATACTCCTTATAACGGTCTTTCCGGCGGCCCGGCTTTGAACTGCCGGATCTCTCAAATCATAACCGCTCACAAGTTTAAGCGGTTAACTTAAACTGAGTATATCAGAGGTTTTTCCATTTGTCAACGATGTATTTCAGGAATCTTTTTCACATGTCTCACCGTATTTTATAATAAAATACGATATATATATCTTGCTTGACAAGCCAGTTATGCAATGTTACAATTGGGTTTCGGTTAATCGCGTAACCTGCGCAATTTTGCGCTATACTTGCTTTAGCCTTATGCTCTATCTGGAAGCCGGTTAATGACCACAATCAAGGATGTCGCCAAAGCCTGCGGTGTATCGACCGCCACCGTCTCATATGTGCTCAACGGCAAGCGCGTGCTACTGCCTGAAACGCGCGAGCGGGTCCTGCGCACCATGCGCGACCTCAATTACCATCCCAGCGCCGTCGCTCGCGGCCTCTCGCATAAGAGGATGTATACCATCGGCATCCTGTTCGGCACAGTGAACACGATGGTCGTCGTCACTCACCCATATACTTCTTCCATATTACAGGGCGTTCTTAAAGCATCTTCTGAAGCCGGCTACAATGTGACCTTCTACACCGACCCATGGAGGACCGCGGATTCCTCCGCGGCATCCTACCGGGATCAGCGAACGGACGGCATCGTGGTGGTGGGTCCGCCGATGGATTCGGATATTGTCTCCGGCCTCGTTCAGTATAACGTGCCGATTGTGGCTGTATCATTTCCCTGCGATCCGTTCGGCATCACATCAGTCGATACCGACAATGCGCAAGCAGCGAAGCTTGCAATCCGGCACCTGATCGACTTGGGGCACAAACGCATCGCGCATCTGACAGGGCCTGCGAATATGCTCAGCAGCTGCGATCGCCAGGATGGATTTTACGCGACGATGGCCGAGGCAGGCCTTGAGGTTCCGCCGGAATACGCTGCAGGCCCGGGCGCCTATAACGAAGAATTATCGTATCATGAGACTCGCCGCCTCCTGACGCTGCCGGCGCCTCCGACCGCGATCTTTGCCGCCAACGACATGAATGCCCTGGGAGCGATGCGAGCCGCAAAAGACCTGGGCATCTCGGTGCCCATCCGCCTTTCGGTAATCGGCATCGATGACACTCCGGAAGGGGCCAATGCGATCCCCCCGCTGACATCGATCCGCCAGCCGCTTATCGAGATCGGAGAGATGGCCGCAAACCTGCTGCTGAGACAGCTCTCCGGAGATGCAGGCAGTCCACGGGCCCATTTACTTGCTCCGGAGCTCATTGTTCGAGGATCGACCGCGCCGCCGATCTGGTAAACGCTGCCGCATTTAGATATAGACGATCATTTCACAGGGTTTGCCCAGCGCTGTGGAATGATTTTTGTATTTAAACGGTTAACTCAACATTGTTTAATTTTAGTGAATATGAGTTAACTGTTATCACCTCTAAGCAAGCCCGCCTCCCAATACATCATGATAAACGCCAGCGCTATCTCTAAAACGCGTTCTTGACAACGTGATAAACGGGTGATACAATGAAATTGCGTTTAATCGGATAAACGATATCCGGACGGCGTAAATGCTGTTGAAGGTCAGGTGTCGATCGATGACCACTATCAAGGACGTTGCCAGAGCGTGCGGCGTGTCGACGGCAACTGTGTCGTACGTCATTAACGGCAAACATGTCCTTTTGCCCGAAACCCGTGAGAAAGTGCTGATGGCTATGCGTGAACTACGCTACCATCCCAGCGCCGTGGCGCGTGGGCTCTCGCACAAGCGCATGAATACCATAGGGATATTGTTCGGCACGGTCAACACAGGGATCGTCATCAACCATCCCTATTCCTCGTCGATCCTGCAAGGCATACTTACCGCAGCATCCGCCTCAGGATACAATGCGACCTTTTACACGGACCCCTGGCGCACGGCAGACCGCTCGGCAGCCTCCTACCGTGACCGGCGCACCGACGGTATTGTGGTCGTAGCCCCGCCTACCGATTCGGATGTCATCCAAGGACTCACCCGTTACGATCTATCCATCGTCGCCGTATCCTACCCGGGAGAAGTGGCCGGGATCGCGTCGGTGGATACCGATAATGTTTTGGGCGCGCGTCTTGCCATACAGCACCTTCTCGACCTTGGGCACCGCAGAATTGCCCACCTTACCGGTCCTTTGAACATGCTCAGCGCTTCTCTGAGAGCCGAAACTTACCGCTCCATGATGGATGGTGAATATCCGGACATTCCGGACGTATACTATGGACAGCCGAACGCGTTCGATGAGGCCGCGGCATACATGCAGACAAGGCACCTTCTTACGATGCCGAATCCGCCGACCGCGATATTTGCGTCGAACGATCAAAATGCTTTCGGAGCAATGCAGGCGGCGCGCGATCTGGGCATTTCCGTGCCCGTGCGCCTATCGATCGTGGGCTACGACGATACACCTGAAAGCGCGACCACAAGGCCGGCGCTGACATCAGTCCGGCAGCCGCTGACGCTCATCGGCGAAACGGCCGGACGCCTTCTTATATCTCAGCTTGCGGGCGATCCCGTCGACACAAAGATGTGCCTGCTGACACCCGAGTTGATTGTCCGAGAATCTACAGCAGCTCCCGTTACATAGTCGGCAAGCTGCATTCAAGAAACAACACACCATGAGATATCGTACCGGCGCCCTTATCCCTCTCCTCGCTGCTCTCTTCGCCCACTCCGGATCTTGTGCCCCTCTTTCGCCGCTCCATGCGCAAGGGACACAGATCGTCGACGCCACGGGCAAGACCGTTGTGCTGCGCGGCGTCAATCTTGGCGGATGGCTTGTCGAAGAGCCATGGATGCAGCCGTTCGTAACCAAACCACCCGCAGGATCGCTCTATCCGCCTGCCCGTGACCATGTCGCGATCTGGCAGACTGTGGAGAAGCGTCTCGGCAGCAGCGCTAAAGACCGTGTCCGCACAGCATTCCGCCAGGCCTGGGTCGACGAATCGGACTTCGATCGCATCAAGGCAAACGGTTTTAACTGTGTTCGACTGCCGTTCCTATCCAGCCTGCTCGATGAGCCGGGCGGATATGGATGGCTAGACCGCGCCGTTTCCTGGGCCGGCGCTCGCGGAATCTATGTGATCCTGGATCTACACGGCGCTCCGGGCGGACAGAGCGATCAGGCTCACACCGGCCAATCCGATGTCAATCGCTTCTTCAAGGATCCCGAAAACATCAAGAAGACCGTCGATATCTGGTCCCGGCTTGCAAAGCACTTCCGGGGTAACAGCGCAGTAGCCGGATACGACCTGATCAACGAGCCTACCGGAGGCCCGAACTCCGATACTCTGTATGTGGTTGAGGACCGGCTTTACCGCGCTGTCCGCGCGGAAGACAAGGACCATATCGTCATCATCGAAGATGGTTACACAGGGCTGAAATGGATGCCCTACCCCGCCCTTTGCGACTGGACGAACGTCGTTTTCAGCGGCCACCACTACAACTTCAAGGCTAAGACGGAAGACGATCAAACCAAGGGCGCCGACAGCATGATCGCGGATGTCATCGCGCAGCGCGACAAGCGCAATGTCCCGTTCTATGTCGGCGAGTTCGGACTGGAGCCGAACGGCACAATCGATTCGCTCAAGCATCTCGTAACCGCCTTCCAGAACAACTCTCTCTCCTGGTCTCTCTGGACTTACAAGGTGACATGGTCGAAAGGCGGCCAGTCCCAGTGGTCTCTCTATAGCAACACGAAGCCGATAGATCCCCTGGATCCGTTCAACGACTCGGAAGCCGATCTCATCAAAAAGTGTGATCAGATCAAGACAGCCAATCTGGACGAGTACACAACGATGGCTCAGGTTTTCCGCGATTCCGGGACAATGATGCCTGCTCCGGCGATTGCAGCGGCCGGCGTTCCCCATTGAAGTTGTTTGAGCGCAATACAGACTATTGTAGAGTAAACTCTTTGAGAAGAGACAGCCAGGAGATATAGACGTGAGCTTTCCGAGCGATTTTACATGGGGCGTCGCAACCGCGTCCTATCAGATTGAGGGCGCGGCCTACAAAGAGGGCGGCGGCTGGTGTGTTTGGGATATGTTCTGCCGCCGCCCCGGCGCAGTGCATGGCGGCGAGAACGGCGATATAGCCTGTGACCACTACAACCGCTGGCGCGAAGATGTCGCTCTGATGAAGGACCTCGGCATCAAGGCATATCGCCTCTCGATCTCGTGGCCGCGCATCCTCCCAACGGGAACCGGCGCCATCAATCAAGCCGGGCTCGACTTCTATGACGGTTTGATTGATGCCCTCCTCGATGCCGGCATCACGCCGTATGTGACCCTGTTCCACTGGGACTTGCCTTACGAGCTGTACTGCAAGGGAGGCTGGCTCAACCGAGACAGCGCGGACTGGTTCGCCGACTACACTCGGATCATCATGGACAGGCTTTCCGATCGTGTCTCGCACTGGATGACCCTCAATGAGCCGCAGTGCTTCATCGGCCTGGGCATGCAGTCCGGCGCGCATGCGCCGGGCGACAAACTGGCGACGGCAGAAGTGCTGCGCGCCGGTCACCATGCGATGCTTGCCCACGGCAAGGCAGTGCAGACGATCCGCGCGGAGTCCAAGCAGCCCGCGAAAGTCGGTTATGCGCCTGTGGGAGTGGTATACGTTCCCGCCACGGACAGCGCCGAAGATATCGAGGCGGCGCGCCGGTCGACATTCGATTTAAGCACCACGAATATGTGGAGCAACGCCTGGTGGATGGACCCGGTATTCCTTGGCCGCTATCCGGAAGAGGCGCTGAAGGCATTTGGGATCGACGCTCCCCCGATCAAAAGCGGAGATCTCGACACTATCAGCGAGCCGCTGGACTTCTTCGGCTGCAACATCTACAACGCCCAGACAGTGCAAGCCGGAGCAGACGGCTCGCCGGAGATGGTGCCGCATCCGCAGGGGCTGGGCCGCACAAGCCCCGGATGGCCCGTGACGCCGCAATGCCTCTACTGGGGTCCCCGCTTCTTCGCCGAACGGTACGGCAAGCCCGTCATTATCACCGAGAACGGACTCGGCGTGACCGACTGGGTTGCGCGTGACGGCAATGTCTACGATCCGCAGCGGATCGACTTCCTGAACCGCCATCTCCTTGAACTTGAACGCGCATATGACGACGGCGTGGATGTCCGCGGCTACTTCCAATGGTCGCTGATGGATAACTTCGAGTGGGCGGAGGGCTATAAGATACGTTTCGGTCTTGTGTATGTGGACTACCAGACTCAGCAGCGAATTCCGAAGTCGTCGGCGCACTGGTACCGCGAGGTCATCAAATCGAATGGGGCGAGTTTGAAGTAAGTTAAGCTCCCGCCAGAGACGGCGGGACTCCGGGGTGGCCCCTTTTAATTGAAGAGCGGCAGGGACGCCACCGAAGAATCTGTGTGAGCGTCCCTGCCCACTTCCATTACGAGAACATATTCGGCGTCCCGGCCTCTGTGCCGGGAGCTTTAAATTCATCCAATCGTGCTGCCGCCCTTATACAGGCTGATCTGTTGCGGGGACATGATTTCGATGCCGGCAGCGGCGAAAACATCCTGGATGTTTGCATGGAGCTCGGAGTAGATCTGGGACATATCGCTGGGATGCCGCGTGTAGACGTTCAGCTCATAGGTAACATAGAAATTGTTGAGAGCCGTTTGCTGTACAAATGGCTCGGGCTCAGCAAGCACGTATATGGTTTGCCGAGCCGCTGCGATGAGCAGATCATAGACCTGCCGCCAGGAGGTCTCGTAGTTGATAGTAACAGAGGTGTGAAGGATTAATCCTCCGCTCTCCGCCAGGGAACTATAGTTAACAACCTGGGTTGTCAACAGCGCGGCGTTCGGGATGGTCACCACGACGTTCTTGCTCGTTCGCACTCGCGTAACCAGGTCTGTGCGATCCAGTATATCGCCAACCGTATCCCCGATTTGAACCCGATCGCCAATCCGGAACGGCCGCATATACGTGACTACGATCCCGGCGATCAAGTTCGACATGGCCGATGAGGCTCCCAAAGACACCAGCACCCCAAGAAAGACCGAGATTCCCGCAAAAGCTCGTGACTTGGACCCCGGCACGTAGGGAAAAATCGCCACAACCGCCGCCGCCAAGATCAGGTATTTCACCAGGCGATATGTGGGGGCGGCAACCTCGCTGTCAATCTGCCCGATAGTGATCCTGCCCTTACGCACCTCCTCCAGCAAGAGCCGGATAACCTTCAAGATATAATAGGCGATCACGACGATAATGAGAATGTTGATGAAATTGGGCGCCGATGAGGCGACAGCAATGCCAATTTCGCTCACTTGCTCGGTGAGGGTGTCCAAAAGAATGGACGAGTAGCCCTGTGTCCACGGGAATGATCCAAGGACGACGGTAAGGCACCAGCAAACGAGAATTATCACCGCAATCCACTGGATAAAGCTAACCGCTCCGATCAATACCCTTTTCACATGGCTATCGAAAACCAATGCAATCTGGTGATACCTTACCCAACGCGACCGGCCGGAGTGGCGCAGGATATATTGCCGCGACATGACGGAAGCCTTGCTAATCAGAATAGCGCCTACGATAAGCAGGAGAATTGCCAAAGCCGCGCCCAAAAAGTCTACCGCCAGATGGCTCGCGGTCCGGTCTTTGCGGTATAGCACGATGGCCTGTGACAACCGGCGGACATAGTCGTCTGCGATCTCGCGCCGTGACCGCTGAAGCACAGCGGCATCATTATCGGTGACCGTCGCAACCGAGACATTCCGGGCAGCTATCTCACTGCCGTCAGCCTGGTCATTGACATGAAATTCGGAGGGGGTGAACGAAGGATCTTTAGCAAGATCACGCAGGCGCTGCGAAATCACGCGCGCTCTATCAGCAGGTTTGAACGGTCCAAGATCCGAATAGACGCGAAAAAGTAAACGGCCGTCGAATACTACAGGAGAGCCTAAATGCACTGGCTTTGCAGGCGATTGCGCCGACGCGCATACGCAGAGAACAGCACACCACAACGCTATGAAACAGCTGACAGTATGCCGCCAAATAGACTTTCCCACCATTTCCAAGCCGCCTATCAGAAGTGACCTAAACCGCTCTCTGCCTTGTCGATAGTTAGGCAGACCGGCATATTCTGACATGACGTAGTACCACTGTCAATCAGCCGGATTTATACATGCCGCATCATATTTCAGGCCCGATAACTATCACTATCGAGCATTCGGGTAGGATACCCGTATGGAGCCAGCCTCAACTTCCCAGCCCGACCGCGGCGTTTGGCCGCCGCCAATTCATGAAGAGACAACTGTTGCCGCTGATCGCTGGCGACTCAGTTCAACTCCTCAAGGAATAGCATGTGAGTGGCGCCCCATGCCTTTGAGAGCGTGGCTACCGCTCATCCCGGTATCGGCGACATCGGTGTATGAAGATTATAAATTGTGGATTGAGGACCTTACATTATCGAGTGGGCATATACCTAACGCGCTCATGCACGCCAACCTAACGGTACTTCTGTGGGCTGTAACTACAATCGCTTTAATTACGTTCATGTGTTGCTGGTCTCACCTTGTCTATAACCGCAACGTCAGCCTGTTCGAATACAATACGGGGTATGTTATCATAAGCGGCCGATGGCGCTATCGGCTCGATGAATCGCATGGCCTCCTTGTGAAAAGCTGGCCGCTGCAAAGGAAGTATTCGATTGTATTTCACCTGTTGCGGGACCGCGCAAATCCATCACAGCAGATGAACTGGCTCGCTTTCCTCATGCTGGGAAACCGTTTTTTAGCGGGCCTCGACAACGAAAAAGCTGCGCTCGATGTAGCCAATTACCTCTCCAGGGCAACCGGCATCCCCGTTAGCCGGGAAGATTAGAGCGCCGGCTTCACAATCAATTGTATCAACGGTCTGTAAACCTGCTACGGCGAAGGCGAGAACGGGATGAGGTGTTTGCCATATAGGCGAAGGTCCGTCCATTCGAGGATGCTTCCTCCGTATCCGTTGCTTCGCACCAGGATAATCTGAGCATACCGTGACGGTTCCGAGTGCCATGGCCTGAGGTTAACACGATATAGTCCTTCCCCAAACGGCCCCCGGCGCGCCTGTGTGTGCCACTGTTTGCCGTCGGGAGACACAACCAGCAAGACTGTGTACTGCACTGCCCCCAGGATGCGAATTGCAGCATCCGCATGGCTGATTGGCCGCGCCGTGCGAAGGTCCACAAGCGCTGCCACATTTCTCACATGGCTGGCGCTCACGTAACTCTTGATTCCGGTTGTGGTATCCCAAACTGTTCCATCCATCAGTACATCGCCTCGGGACTTAAACGACTCGACAAGTGGAAGCATGTCCGGCTGTTCAAATGCCTGGAAACGCACGGAACGTATCGGGATGTCCCCTGCCTGATCTGCGGACCGCGGCGGCTCTGCACAGCAGCGAGACACAGTGACACTTGGTGATTGTTCGAGCTGAGGAGCAACTTGGGCTCTAGGCCGGGTGCGAACGACCGCTATGACTGCAATTATCGGCAGAAGTAAGAGGAGATACTGCAGGCCCCGCGTTTTTTGCATACCTGTATCTTACAGGAATCTATGCAGTCCCGCAATTGTAAATGTTGATCATCGATATCGGCGCTCTCCGGGGCAGGTGTTCTGCTGCCCCTGAATGAGACAAAACAACAATCATTACATCAATATTTCACAGTTGGCAGCATCAAAAACTCATAGTCCTTTGAGAGGAGTTATGCGATAATGCAGTACTCGGTTGTCCGGCGAAGGGATTTCGCCGGCTGTCCCCGGATTTGAGGCCAATGTTGAACATCCTATTTTGCAGTGAAGGTCTGCGTGAAGCGCGCCGTGCCCTCGTTAGTGAGCTTCCCGATCATAACGTCATAGCGTGTTCGCCCGGTGATGTCGGCGACGCCCTAAGAGAAACGTCGATCGATGTCCTCGTGCCGTCTATGGCGCGCATCGATACGGACATTATGGGGGCGGGGCGCTTTGGGCTTATCCAGCAGTTCGGGGTAGGCTTAGAAGGTGTGGATGTGCGCGCCGCCACGGATGCGGGCATCTGGGTTGCCAATGTGCCTGCTGCGGGTTTCGGCAATGCGGATAGTGTCGCCGAGCATGTCTTGATGTTCATGCTGGCGCTTTCACGAAGGCTGCCGCGCATGAAGGATGATCTTGCGGCGCGACGGATCTCCGAACCCGCCGGGCAGGCGCTGTTCGGAAAGACGGCATGCATCATCGGTTTGGGGGATATCGGCGTCGAGATCGCCCGGCGGCTCGTCCCGTTCAGGATGCGAATACTCGCCGTGCGGCGTCGGCCGGAGCAGGGAGCGCCGCCGGAAGCCGGTGTGGAGAGCGTCTACGGTATGGCGGAACTGGAGCAGGTTCTGGGGCAGTCCGATTATGCGATCCTTTGCGCTCCCCTCACGGCGGACACGCGGCATATGATCGACCGGGAGACGCTCTCCTGGATGAAGCGGGGATCCTACCTGATCAATGTGGCGCGAGGGGGGCTGGTCGATCAAGACGCCTTGCTCGATGCGCTGCAATCGGAGCATTTGGCGGGGGCAGGCCTGGATGTATTCTGGGAGGAACCAGTCGATCCGGACTGCGCGCTGCTTGCATGCAATGTCATCGCAACGCCGCACGTGGCGGGCCTGACGGATTCCGCCTGCGCAGGAATTGCATTGACGGTTGCCGATAACATCAGGCGTTATGCCAAAGGCGAGGCACCGCAGTTTGCCGTCAATGCGCCGCGTATGCCAAGGCGTTTACTGATAGACGGCTTAATCGGCGGAAATGGCGTGTCGCGAAACTAGGGTCTCTCTGTCGCCTGCTTGAGCTGTTTGATTCGTTCTTCGGTAAGACGGGCGCATGTTCCGCTGAAGACCATGGGATACATGGATCCGCCTTCTGCGGCAGCGCTCGCCTCAAAGTGCCCCTGCGCGTCCCGATAAGCGATCCATGCTTTTTCGGATGCTACCAGTTTGCGCCGGGTGGCCGTCTCACTGATTCCACTCAGGATCTGTTTGTATACCCTGTTCAATCTGGCATCGGCTTTAGCAAAATCGCGGGCAGCCGTCATGTTCATTTCGTTCTGCGATTGCGCTTGGGCAGGCGGCGTCATGAAACTCGACATGATCAGGAAGATCGCGCACGTGGTCAGTGTGATGGGCAGGCGTCCAGGCATTTTCAGCATATGGTTCGTCACAGTGTCTTCTCCGGCAATGCATTAGCGGGCGGCGCAAGGGAAATCCGGCACATGCCGATTTCAGCAACCGTCGCTTTTAGCGCATGATACCTATGGCAGCTCAAGCCGAGGCAGGAGATCGCTCAAATCGACGCTTTTTTCATCGCGTAGACACACAGCCGCTTGTTCCACTTTTCAATCTCCCGCTCAAGGCTCATGCCGATTTTCTTTGCGACACGGCGCGATGCCAGGTTTTCGGGATCGATCAAAGCAATTAAGCGCGTCTGGCCATAGAGATTGAAACCGCGCTTGGTGCAGGCAAGGGCAGCCTCGGTGGCAAGCCCCCTGTTCCAGAGAGCGCGGCGAAACAGGTAGCCCACTTCCACTTCCTGCCTGTCATCAATGGTTTGCGTCACAAGCCCGCACTGTCCGGCAAACTCTCCGGTCTCCTTCAGTAATGCGATCCACAGGCCAAAATCGTTGCCGGCATAACTGGCCTGGTTCCAGGCGACCCAGCCTTCAGTTTCGGCAACGCTCTTCGTGGAAGGATAGTAACGCATGGCTGCCGGATCAGAGAAGATCGTCTGGAGGTTGTCGACGTCGCTCAGGTCCATTTGGCGAAACGCCAGACGCTGCGTCTCGAAGAGGATTGGTTTATTCATGGGGTTACCGGCAATTGATGTAAATGCCATTCATTTTACGGACCTCGATTGCGCGCCTGCTCGTTCGATTTTCTTGAACTTACCCGCCTGCCAGTAAGTTAAAGCCGAAAGCTTCTAAAACGAATGCGCGAATGTAATATTGTAGGACAAAAAGCGACGAAAAACTTGATTTCGGTATTGCTTAGGAAAGTTTAAGATAGCAGGCGGGGTAAATGATGAGAGTGCAAATCAGTATGGAGATGGGAACTATGCGATTTGGACAGTTTGAGGTGAGGCTGCCGACGGATAATCATCCGCCGGCAGCGATTGTATATCGACCTGTCCACAGCGGTCATCACGCCGGACAAGTGACACAGACATTTTCTTCCTGAGCCTGCACCATGTTAAGGTTTCGCCGGAGCGGTCTGTCCCAGTTCCTGTGCAGGCTGGTTCGCCTTCGGCATAGCGGCCTGCAACTGTTGTTGGGTGGGCTGGTGCCCCCTGAAGGCTTGGGTCTCCTGGGCAGTCTTAGTGTCCGAGGCAGCATTCTTGTTGTTACATCCCGTTGAGCAACAAAGCGCGACCAGGCATGCCAGGCTCAAGTAAACCTTTGCGCTCTTGTTCTTCTGTGATCCAATCATCTGGATTGTCACCTTTCCCATAATACTCCGTGCTCACAAAAGTCCCCGGTCAGGCACGGAACCTGCCGGGGTGACAACAGCCAATTATTCAGGCAAATTACGAGCGGGTGGCGTCCCACATGTTCTTGTCGGCATCGTTGCCCGGGTTCGTCAGCGAAGGCCGCATCGACTTCACATGGCCATCCGTGAACAGGAAGTTGGCCATCGTCTTGCCGCCATGGGGGGCGCTGATCTCTCCATTGGGGCCATTCGGGTAAGCGGCAGCCGGCCTGGTGCCGTTCGGTATCGACTCGTATTGGAAGAAGTCAGTAAGTGTGTTGAACTGCCATGCCGACATGTTCTCAGTCGAGTTGGATAGATTGCCGTCCTGGTTATGCATTTCTCCCAGCATAATCGTATCGGTAGGACGGCCTATACTGGCAATGGTGCGAGGAGCAGTGTCATAGGCATAGTCTTCGGGACCTGTGACCTTAGGGTTGTTCCAGTCGCCGTCCGCATCCTTCATGGGAGTGAAGACACCCATGTACCTCCAGTGGGAAACACTGGTATCGTATTTGGAAGCGCCATTGGCGACGTAGGAGATCGGTGTCCCCTTCCATGTATTAACGTTCTTAGACAGGGAGTCGTCGGGGCACTGAAATATCTTGTATGTCTTAACATACGGCGAGATTTCCACGGGCCACGTAGGCGCCGTTCCCACCCAATCCGTGAACCCAATCGGGAAGGTCTCGTCGTTGTCCTGCACGTACTGCATAACTGCCAGTCCTAACTGCTTCAAATTGGAGCTGCAGCTGGTCTGGCGAGCCTTCTCGCGGACTTGAGCAAATACGGGGAACAGGATTGCAGCGAGAATCGCTATTATAGCGATAACAACGAGCAATTCAATAAGGGTAAACCCTTTATAGTTCTTCATTTTGAAAATCCTTACTTCCTAAATAATTATACTAAATATTGCAGCTTGCAAACACGCTTTAGGTATGCAGTGGTTATCGCCTAACGCAGGGCGATGAGCTACTCGTTTTCAGCTGCCGACATCTTTTCTATACTAACTCTTGTTCCATGTTTTCTTTAAAAATTGATAGAAAGCTTTATTGCTTGTCTTAGATATAAGATTATCATGATTAGCGCAGCCTATCAACGTCTTCTTCGCCCGTTCTTACCAGTCAACCACGATCTTAGTGCGGTCCAGCCTCGGCCATCGAAATCTGAAATTTAGTGTGACGAGCTTGGAGGCCGAGAGGGGTAAATGCAATAAGCCTGATCAACACCAGGTTGAATCAGGCTCATGTTGAAACTGCGGAAACTAAAGCAAGGGTGTTCGGTTACTTCTGACCTTGCTGTGCGGCTTGCTGCGCAGCTTGACCGGCAGCTTGTTGCGCCGCATATTGCTGTTGAGCAGCTTGTCCACGTGCTGCAGCCTGCTGCGCCAGCGCCTCAGGGGATGCCTGCGCTTTGGCGGCTGCGTCGTCAGCCTTATTGCCGCAACCGGCGAGCGCCACGCAGCAAACAGCGGTAATTCCGGCGAAATAGCGCTTCGGTTTTTTCATATCGTCTCACCTTGGATTGGTGTGTCATGAGAAGCGGATCCGCACACTGTGCGAATCCGCCTTTTGCCATATTTAGATACTATAAGGTATCAGGCCTAGCTACAGGATGCTGAACGTAGCCACGATCGTCGGATCGGCACAGATCGTTGGAGCTGCATTGGCGCCGCCGGTAGTTGGATCAGTACTCCATTGGCCACCGCACCAGCCATTTGTCACTGTGTTGTTGATACCTGCAGTAACGTTTTCTGGCCGCAAGAATTTTGCATGCGTATCTGCCATAAGATAGTTGGCGCCTCCATTGTGACGGCCTTCTTTGCCCGTAAACTGTGCATTTTGGAGACTGTAGCGAAGCCAACCAGTAGCATACTTCACATTAGTGCTTGTTACCTCAGTTGCCTTACCGCCATTGAAGCCATTCGGAGAGTAATCGCCACCAAATCCATTGCCGCTGGGTGAACCACCACCATAGGAATTGTCAGCGTTCCATCCATCCTTCCAGGCACCGGTGAAGTTGGAGACACTATAATTTTTACTGTTTGTCACCTCAAAGAGCATGACCGTCTTGACTGGAGAGTTGAATTCCGAGATCGAGTGACCATCGCCTTTTCCATCCACACCTGCAGTGGGGCTGGATGCCACTCCAAAGTTAGAATTCAATCCAAATGAGCTGGCTAGAGGATCAACACCGGAATCGTCCGGGCAGCGGTATGCAGCTGTAGATTTTACATAGGGGTAAATCTGACCAGCCCAGCCTGAGGCAGTTCCCCAGCCGCTATAGCCGTTTGGCATCTTTTCGTCATTATCCTGATTGTACTGGACAACTCCCAGACCGATTTGCTTCAAGTTGCTCAAACAGGAGATCTGCCGTGCCTTCTCTCGCACCTTTGCGAAAACGGGGAACAGGATCGCCGCGAGAATCGCTATTATTGCGATAACTACGAGTAACTCTATGAGAGTAAACCCTTTGTTCTTGTTCATGTTGAAAATCCTTCTTCCTAAAAAATAACACTAATATATAGCGGTTACAAACATATCCTACATTAATTGGATGATATGTATCGCTGTTAGATGCCTAAGCCCCTTCAACGTTGACAGCAGGCACTTCAGCCCTCGGGAATTCTTGTCCATATTCACTCCCGGAAGTGCAGGGAGTGTTCATTGTTTGCTCTAGCTCCAATCCTACCATGACTGTTGCAGTCTGTCAACAGATTTTTGCAAAATTATTTGAAACTTGATCATAAATATCTCATTTTCCAATCACGTATTCTCAGAATAATTTTCGTAATAAAAGCATTGCCAAGACTTACAGTGCCAGGAATGGCGAATGCAGCGCATATATGAACTATCACGAAGTATATTTTATTGTGTTTTAGTCGCTTTAAGTTTTATTAGCATTCGCGCCCTAGAAGGCGGAAGCAAGTACGACATGATACAAGACATCATTTATTTCAGGAACTATCAAAACGAAAACTATTAGTCCGTGCTCATTTACGGCCGATTTCGTCACATCGCATGGCTTTGTATCCGGTCAACGAGTCATTCAACTCGAGGGCTGGATCAGAAGTCTCCAAAACCTATTTTTTCAGCATAATTTTGCCAGGCTGAGTTTGAATTAACGGTCCGTTCTTGAATCGCAACCCTGACAGTGAACGCTTTATAACAATACAGGTTTGTGCAAATAGTTTACGGCGCTTCATTGCTTGCCGCGGTAAATTTCGCGTCCCATTGACGGTTGCAGCCTGAATTGAAGCCTGTAACTCAGCAATTTTACATTTATTTACATTCTTTTACAGAAATTTATCTTGACTCCTGGCCGTCTCCTCATTATAATTTGCTATGAACGCAGTTCACACCATTTGTAGCCGGGAGTGACATGAAGACAGAGACAAGAATAGATACGCTTGCGGATGTCGGAGGAGAGCCGGCGAGGGCGCGCGCGATCACTGCGCGGGCCGTCATCATCGGATTGATCCTCTCGGCGGTTGTCGATGTTTGGATACAGTACGCCGAGCTGATCATGGCCGGGTTTCAGGGGCACTCCGCCCTGGTCAACACATCGGTGCCCGTCGGGCCGATCACGGTTCTGTTCGTGCTGGCCGGAGTGAACATCGCGCTTCAGCACATCGCTCCCTCGCTCAAACTCGGTAAAGCGGAACTGCTCTGCATCTACGCGATGATGTGCACATCTTGCGTGCTGTCATCGTCCGGACAGATCCAGTTCCTCCTGCCGACCATTGCCGCCGCATGGCACTATGCGACGGCCTACAACGGATGGGATTCGCTCTTCCTTCCCTATATTCCACACTGGCTGGCGCAAACCAATAAGGAAGTTCTGAACGGTTACTATGTCGGCAAAACCCATGTTCCATTTATGCAGTGGCTGCCTCAGGTCGCGGTATGGTCCGGGTTCCTCATAGCGCTCTCGGTTGCATCGCTCTGCACCATGGCCATTCTGAGACGTCACTGGGTCGATGCGGAGAAGCTGACTTTCCCAACCGTTGCGGTGCCGCTTGCGCTGATGGAAGAGGGAACGCCGATACTGCGAAACAAGATCTTCTGGGGCGGTTTCCTGATCCCATTTGGTGTCTGCACCATCAACACCTTCGCGCTTGCGTATCCTTCGATACCGCTGATCAACCTGCGAACGAACTTCGACGTCTCCACAGCACTTACAACTCCGCCCTGGAACACCATCGGATGGACTCCCGTTTCGTTCTATCCATTCGTGATCGGCATCGGCTACTTCATCAGTCTGGACGTCAGCTTCTCAAGCTGGTTCTTCTTCCTGATAACGCGCCTGGAAAACGTGGTCGGTTCGACGCTTGGGCAGACGGCCACCGTTGCGACGGCAAACCATGCGTCGTTTCCGTTCTTTGGGGAGCAGGGCGCGGGAGCATTCATCGCCATCACAGCACTGAGTCTGTATTCGGCGCGTCACTACCTCGCATCGGTGTTCAAGAAGGCTATCGGACGCAACAACCATATCGACGACAGCGATGAGCCTCTCAGCTATCGGACGGCATTTGCGACGCTCGCCATCTGCCTCATCGCCATGATCGTCTTCTGCGTCATCGCTGGAATGAACCCGGTTATCGCGGCGGTAGCGATTATACTGGGCCTGGTCAACTTCATCGCGGCGACACGAATACGGGCGGAAACCGGCGATGCCTGGCTCTTCGGCCCGAACACCGATCCCATCGCGCTTATGGAGCACACCGGCGGGTCGTCGATGTTCAATGTCCATGATCTCACTGCCCTCGCGTACCTGCGGCCGGTGATCAGCAATTTCGACCTGCGATGCATTACCATGCCTCATCAGCTTGAAGCCTTCAAAATGGCCGACGCGGCCGGCGTTTCACGGCGCAGCCTCACGAAAGCAATCCTGGTAGCTCTGGTAATCGGCGTGTTCGTGGCCTTCTGGGTCGCTCTGGGCTTCTGGCACGCATATGGCGCGGAGGGCAAGACGGACCCGTGGCGGACATCGCAGGGCGTGGTCCCCTTCACCAACCTTGCCGATATGCTAAAGCACCGTTCGACGCCGGACATTCCAGGGCTTGAGGCGACCGGTATCGGCTTCATCATTACAGCTGCCCTGTTCGCCCTGCGAACCCGCTTCGTCTGGTGGCCGTTCCATCCGATCGGCTACGCGATGGCGAACTCTCTGACGATGTCATCGATATGGATGCCGATGTTCCTTGCCTGGATGTTCAAGGCTCTCGTGCTCAAGTACGGCGGCGCGAAGGTCTATCGCTCCATGCAGCCGTTCTTCATCGGCCTGATTCTCGGAGACCTTCTCGGCGGCGGTTTCTACACAGCGCTGGGGGCGTTCACAGGAATCAATGTGTATCCCATGAACTGGTAGGCGCAACAAAACTGCCGGAACTCGGTCATAACGCTGGGGAACTATTCGTTATGACCGATCAAACAACAGCCGCCACGGCCGGAACTCCTTCTCTTTCAGTCCTTATCCTTAACTGGCTAAGCCGATTTCTGTTTTTCAACGGCTTCTACGGAGCGATGGCATTCGTTCGGCTTGCCATTCCAACTCGCCAGGCTTACCATCCCTTGACTTTCGGAGCCCTCGCCGCTTCGCCGTTTGCTCTTCATATGCTTCTTGCCATGGAAGCGTTAGCAGCAGTTATATCAGGAGGCATTATTGCCGAAACGATCAAACGGCGACGAAAACCTTCCTTTAAGCCTGTTCTGCCGGATGCGGTAAAACGGCGCGGACGGCGCGGTTTTGCCTTCTTGATATTGATCTACGCCGCTCTCTATGCATCGATGATCAATCCGGCGCATATCCAGTTTGCTCCGCTGATAATATTCGCCGCGATCGCATATTGCGGCGCGCGCATGACTTCGTGGGCAACAGATCTTCTACCCAAAGCGGCGCCGCTCATCGACGACCCGCTGTCGCCGGCGGGAGGCAGCATGACTGAGCTGAATACTATTCCAATATCGGTAGATCAGCCCTCAAAAGGCAAGCGAGCTCTCGTCAGGCTTTGGCTGAGTCAGCCGAATTCGCGCACCATGATCGTGGAGAAGCCGCAGTTTCTGCGCGTTATCTGCCAAGTTATGGCCGCATTGATGCTAGCCTTTGGTGTAGGCTTAGTTTGGATTAATGCCGGCTTCCGCCATCCGGCGCTTGTATTCTATTTGATGTCGCCTCTGTCTCTGCTTTGCTGCATAATGCTGCTCTCTGAAGCTTCGCCGCAGCGGCTTGAAATCGATCTTGTCGGAAGCACATACCGGTATTCAGATTACCGGCCGATCAAAAGCAGTACGCAGATAGGGGGAACGCAAGTGCTGCGATGGCCGTTCATCATGGAGCGGCAAACGGGAGTTTTGAGTGAGGATTTTCGGGGAGTAGGCATCCGCGTGATCTATGGAAAAACTACGACCTATGCCATAAATCTGGTCTGGACGGATGCAAGCCGGCCGCCGGTAACGGTGGGAACCTCGATAGACGAAAGCAAGGCAGTTGCATCTATGAAAGAGGCCGCCGGCAAGCTCGGAGTGCCTGAACTCGGCCGGATCTTGCCTGCAGCCTGATTTATTCTCGAAAGACGGCGCTTTCCGCGAGCTGCCGCCTAAACGCCGCCAGCGTCGGCTGCTGCTCTGCGCGGTCATAGACCGCGTAGACGATGTGATCGAACCAGGCGCGATATCGTCCCTGCGGCCCAAGCGCTTCGGAAAAGAGCTCGGCGATCATCGCGGGATCGTTTCGAAAGACGCCGCAGCCCCATGCGCCGAGAATGATCGCGCGGTGATTGTGCTGATGCGCAACCCAGAGCAGATTCGCCAGCCGTGTTTGCATGATTGGCCGAATGAGTTCGTGTTCGCCGGAGCCGCCGCGCATTACGACACCGGCATTTACGGCAGGGGCAGTAATGATCGAAACCAGATAAGGATTTTCAAGAAGCGCGCCTTGATCGTCACGAAAGACGGGAATACGGGGCGCGTAGATCATGTGATCGGAGTAGAGCCCCGTCCGCAATTGCCGGTTATACTCGTACATCTCCCGGTTCGCCGTCAGGCATGCATACAGTCCCGACGAGCGAGCCAGCGACTCTTCCTGCGCTTCCGCGCCGTTCAAAAACCCTCCGCCGGGGTTCTTTGCCGACGCAAAATTCAGGGCGACCACATCGCTTCCAGCCAATCGTCGAGCGGCTGCGAGAGTCGTTTCTCCGGTAACCTCCGCGATAACAGCCCCAGCGGCTCCGGCCGGCTGCAGCGGAGCAGGAAAGTCATCCGGCCGGTACAATTTCGAACCGGCTGCCGCGCAGAAAAGAGCCCCTTTGATCCTTACGTTCTTGCCCGACGGCGCGATATACTCGCCGCGCTCCATAATCTCCAGAGTTTCGTGGGCAAGCACCCGCTTCAGTGATCGTTTCATAATGCTTCCCTTATCGCCGCAAGAGAAGCCGGCGATAAATCACAGACAGGATCACTCACGATCTCTTTTGTCCGCTCAGATTGGCTGATACCTTCATCGAGGACAAAGGCTTTGACATCGATGAGCGAGGGCAGGAAAAACGACGGCGATGTAGAGAATCCGTCAAGTTTTCCTCCAGATACGACATTGTCAGGGTAAAGGTGAGATGTTAAAATGGTTCCGATCCATCTAGCGTCAGGTAGCTCGGATGTATTAGATATATTGTTTTAGCAATTTTTGCAATACAAATATCGAAAGGACATGATTATGAAACATACTTCCATCGTTCGAACGCTGGCCCTGTGCGCAGCACTCACAGCCGGGAGCGCTTTGGGGCGTGCAGCCATCGCCGCCAGTGGGCCGGGCGATGTCGTCGGCCAGTGTACGGCCTCTTATCAGGGATGGTTCTCGTGCAACGAGAAGGCGCCTGGATGGATACACTGGGATACGAACTGGGGCGCTACTCCAACCCTTTCAAACTACGACGCATCAAGCTGGCCGGATATACGCCCGTACGCCAGCGGCACATATCAAACATCCTGCCCGAACTTCAATAATGGCATGCCGGCGACCCTGTTCTCTTCATACGATCTTGGTGTCACACAGCGCCATCTGCAGTGGATGAAGAGCAACGGGATGAACACAGTCGCCATTAATCGTTTCAATCCAGTCGGCAATTATCCCGACTCCGACTACATACCGCAGAACGTGAAGGCTGTGGCTCCCGCGACCGGGATGAAGTACCATATCTTCTACGATCTGACCGGATGGACGAATGCGCCCACGGAATGCACCGCGGATTGGACCAACCACATCGTCGGCGCCATGAATCTGCCGAGCCAGGCGAACTACTCCAAACAGAACGGAAAACCTGTCGTGGAACTCTGGGGGATCGGTGTCGAAGGCAGCGTCTCACTGACGCCGGCTCAGTCTCTCAGCCTGATCCAATGGTTCCAGAACCAGGGCTGTTACGTCATTGTCGGCACCTCCTGGGCATGGAGGTGGGGCGCTTTTCAGCAGCCTTATCTGCCCTGTATGCAGGCCGCCAACATGATCCAGCCGTGGACGGTCGGCACCATCGGCGACATCTCGGGCGCGGACGGTATGCAGAGCACGCGGCAGGCTGACCTGGCCTGGTGCAACACCAACGGCAACGACTATCAGGAGTGCATCATCCCCGGCGATCTGGGCCAGCATCAGCGCGTTCACGGCAATCTGATGTGGGAGCAGTTCGCCAACCTCACGACACTCGGCGTCAAGAGCGCCTTGATCACCATGTTCGACGAGTTCGGCGAGGGCAACCAGATCATGCCCACGGCCGAGGATCAGACCATGTGCCCGTCCAACCCAAGCGGCGTTACCCTTCTGCACACAGGCACGACGACCTTTGCGGCGCTCGACGAGGACGGCACACATTGCTCGTCGGACTACTACATGCGGCTGGTCAACGACGGCTGGAAGATGATGAACGGGCAAATCCCTCTCACCTACACCCGCCCGACACCGCCAGTGCGCAAACTTGTGCCCGGAACCAACGTGTCGCTGCTCGCCGCGGCAGACAGCAAGTATGTCTCCGCCGACAACAGCGGCGCAAATCCGCTGATCGCAAATAGAACAACGCATGCCCAGTGGGAGACCTTCACCGTCGTCGATATGGGCAACAACAACATAGCACTGAAGTCGTATGCAAATGGGCTGTATGTCTCCGCCAGCGGTGCAAATCCCCTGATCGCCAACCACACCACTGCCGGCTCCACGGAGACGTTCACCGAGTGCGACGCAGGAAGCGGTAACATCGCCCTGCGCTCGGTCGCCAACAACCAGTACGTCTGTGCCGAGAATGCGGGGGCAAGTCCCCTGATCGCCAACCGCCCGACCTATGGATCCTGGGAGACCTTCTCTGTCGTGAGTTCCGCGCCATATGCAGCAGCCCTGGCTGCCGCGCCGGTCCTCTCGCCTGGACCCGGTTCCTACACCGGCCCGCAGACGGTGACGCTCACCTCATCCACCCCGGGCGCGGCGATCTACTACACCACCAACGGCGCCGCTCCCACTCGACTGTGCCCCAGCGTCGCTTCAGGCGGCACAATTGCCGTGACCGCCAGCGAGACGGTAAAAGCGATGACGGCGGCCGCCGGCTATACCGACAGTTCGTTAGCCTCCGCTGCCTACACCATTCCCAGGCCCCTGCAGATCGCAGCTGGAAGCACGACTGCCGCCGGTAATTTCGTGGCGGATATCGACTACACAGGGGGGAGCACGTACTATTTCGGAGGCATCGTCAACACCACGGCCGCGGGATCGCTGGCCGCGCCCGAGGCCGTGTATCGCGGGATGCGCTATGGCGCCGTCACGTACACGATCCCGAGCCTGACCGTCGGGCACGTCTATACGGTGCGTCTGCACTTCGCGGAGACCTTCTTCACGGCGAGCGGGCAGCGCGTCTTCAATGTCGCCATCAACGGCTCATCGGTACTGAGCAACTTCGACGTCTACGCCGCCGGCGGGGCCAATACGGCAGTGGTCAGGACCTTCACGGCAACCGCTCCAAGCACCGGCAAGATCACCATTGCCTTCACGAACGGAACCGCCGACAACCCGATGGTCAGCGGTATAGAAGTAGTCAACTGACGCTTCCTCGAAGACCGTGGCGCCTGCGAATATCGCGGGCGCCACGATCCCTTCGTCCATCCGTCATTTTTTGATCGCAATTATGGGGAATAGCGCGGTTCAAATTGGTGACATATCAGAGCGCCTCAGGTCTTATCCCGGTGTATGCATACGATCCAGCACCGGGCCAGAAGGGAGTCTCGCCCGGCAGACGCTCGCTATAGCAGATGGGACACCGATAGTAAGATATCGATGTGAAGTCGTGGCGCACAGGCCCTGCCACGCGTTCAGGAAGATCCGTTCGATCCGGTTGCCCAAACGATATTCTCCAGCCGGCCGCTGCTCCAGATCGAGCGCTTTGTGTCAGGGTTCAAAAAATAAACGAGCATTTCAAATCATACATTGACAAAGTACCGATCGTTCGGTACAATAAAATCATAACGTGCTGGACAATGAGCATGTTATAGAAAGAGGCTAATATGCTCCGCATACCGCTACAGACAAAAGAAATTACTCCTGCTCAATCGCAACTCATTCTTGAGCGATATGAGAAGCCGTTCGGCAATGTGAAGAAAACCGAAATCGCCCTGTCGGTAATCCATACAGACTATCAGGAGAATGCCGGTGAGTAAGCCCGAAGACATCCCGATCGTTCATGAAGGCCCTTCGATCAGCGTCCCGGCCAGCGAAATCAATTTCATTAATACCGGCGTCAAAACGGAAAAAGGTGAATTGCTCGCCGGTCCCGCTTACGGCGATCTTCAGAACGGTCGCCATGGAACTTTTGTCCGCATGCCAGCCGGTTTCAAAAGCCCAGTGCATACCCATACGGAAGACTACTATGCTGTAGTAGTCGAAGGCGTGGGGTCAAATCATGCTCCGGATGGGGAAGCGGCCCCGCTGCCGCCAGGCTCCTATTGGTTCCAGCGAGGTGAAGAGGCGCACGTAACCGAGTGTTTATCGGAAACGGATTGCCTGTTCTTCATTGTCCAGCCTGGAAAGTTTGATTACGTCTTGGAGAAGTAAAGCCGACAGGGGGACTCATTTGGGCGTCCCCCTGTTTGTTACTCCATCGATTAATAATTGGGGCGAGCTGCGTCCACAAGGAGTTTTGCAATGACCATTTTCGTGATTCCGGTCTGCAATGAAGTGATATACCTCGATTTCACCGCATCGCTTTTAACGCAGTAAATCCTGAGACCGCGCCGTATCATATTGACAGACGACACCGTCATGTTGAGACCTTTGTCCGCGTATTGAGAGCTATGACAGAAACGCCGGGACAGTTCTCGGTGAACTGCCCCGGCGTTTCTATTTCCCCGTCTTAATGTAAGCGGGCGCGATCCCCTACTTCTGGCAGCCGCCGTCCCACTTCTCGGGATGCGTGGTTATGTACATGTTGGAATCGAGGGACCACTTTGCGTGGGCGTCCGCAAAAATATAGTTGCGACCGCCCTGGTGGCGCGGAACCCAGTCGCCGTAGCACTGCGGGCAGATGCCGTCGCTGGGATGGAAGTTGTTATGGATGGCGCAGTCGAAATTGTAGCCATTCCAGCCCTGGATCTGCGCGACTTTAGTCGAGTTGGCGCCGTCAAAAACGACCACAAGGTCGGAAGGCTGTTTGATCGCTTCAAGAGAGATCGGGCTGCCGCCGCCTACGAAGCCGTCGAGGACATAGGAGGTTGCGACGTAGCTTATTCTGTCGGTGGCTGTCGGCGGATTCCAGCCTTGCTGGTCCGGCGCCGACGGGCAGGACATGATCTGCGTGTTCTTGATGTACGGCTGAAGCTCGTACGCCCAGTTCGAACTCGCGAGACCTGCCTGAGGCGCTGTAAACCAGCCGCCAATCTGCCCGTTCGGCAGAGTCGGCGGGTTGACAGGCCACCAACTGCCGCCACTGTTTTCATTGCGGTATTCGTACATGAAGTGCTCGTCATTGTCTATCGTGTACTGGCTGATGCCAAGTCCTATCTGCTTGAGGTTGCTCAGACAGGCCGTAGCACGGGCTTTCTCCCTTACCTGCGCGAACACGGGGAATAGAATGGCGGCGAGAATCGCTATTATAGCTATAACAACTAGTAATTCAATTAAAGTAAAGGCAGTCTTTTTCTCTGCTCTTTTTGTTAATATGGACATATATTTCTCCTTGCTATTGATTACAAATGACAGAATGAGTAATACGGCGCTATGGCAGCCTGCAAGCTTATCGGTTTATTAAACAGCAATTACAGCTAACAGACGATATTTATATGAATGGAATCCGAATTGCCTTTATTGAGAGTGATGCGCTCAACGATGACCTCGCGACAGACCTATCCTCACTTTCTTTAATTTAATCAGAAACGACGAGCCGCTGCAACTGCTAACAGTAGTAATTGTAACACCGGCCCGGTCGATGTACAAGTACAGATATGCCCCATTTCTTGATTTATCCTCACGGGATAGGAGGCGCCTATCCCCTTTTATGACGCCTCGCATGCCCATTCTTGACTCCCCGCAGCGCAAACCACTCGACATTGAACAGATTGCCGTCTCCACCGGTGTAGACCAGATAGAGGCTGTGAACGCCTTTGAACTTCCCACTCAGGCTGCATGTCTGTGTCGTCCATGACTGCCAGTCGCCGGTCACGGGAACGGCGCAGACTCCGATGAGCATTCCCTTCGGGTTGTCCAGGTGAATTTCGATGTTGCCTCCGGAACCCTTGCCGGCGACACGGGCAACGAGAGAGGTAGCGCCGGTCACGTCGATATTATCGTAGGACGTGTAGTCGCCATTGGAGATAGAGCCGACATCACGGCCGCTTTCGCTGCAATCTTCGGATCGTACTCCGCCGGAGGAGCGGGAGAACGACGCAGCCGGTACCGGAAATATAAGGCTCCGGCCTGCGTAGGGACAGCAGAGCGGATCGCCGACACATACGCCCTCCCAGCCGATGTATTTGGTTGCCGCGTAAAAGCTCTCGGCCATGGTAAATCCGGAGAGGTAACGGACCAGATCGATCGTCGGCGATGAGATGCCGTCCAGGATCGGCTCGCCGGCGTATCCCTGGCAGCAGGTCAGGCCATGGGCGATCAGATCCGCCATCAGTGTCTGCCCTCCCTGCGTGGGCAGGAATGTGCGGGCGCTGGTGGAGACGGCTGTATCGCAGATGGAGCCGGGCGCAAAGCGGAGAGACTGATAGGCGGTGGAATTGAAGTGGTTGTCGTTGCTTCCGAACGAAAAGTATCCGGTCAAATTGGTTCGGTTGCCGATGAACTCTTTAGTAATATCCGTCTCATGCGGGATGCCGCTTGCCTCTAGAATATCCGACGCGTGCAGCATGTCCCCATGCCACTTGGACCAGGCTTCCTCTTCGGTAACGACGCGCGCAACGGTCGCAGTCGGCTGTGCCGTCTTGTCTCCCAGGCCAAAATCCGGCTGGATATCGAAGAGTATCTGTCCGGCCGGAAGGGACTGCTCGGCCGTCATGGCCTCGTCGACCAATCCCATAGCATCGTCCAGCGTATACCCATCGAGTCGGGTCACCAGATAACCGCCGAACCTGGCATGACTGAACGGGACGGTCGCATTGTAATAACGGTTTATCCAACCTGTGCCGGAGGTCCCCGAACCGGCAAGGCTTGCCTTGATAACGCCGGGGCTGCCGGGATAGTCGATCGCGGCGAGATAGCTGTCCAGCGACGGCAGCATGACGCCGTTTTCCGTCTCTCCCGTAAGGCCGCCGCTGATGCGCAGCGGAACGCCCTTCGTCAGCACAATGAAATCGATCTTCTTATGCTTCGCCAGATACCGGCCGACGGGGGTTGCAATCGCCTGTGTATAGTCCGCGAGGGGAATGGTCTCGTTGGCTGTAGTGAGGGCGGAATCCACGCATTTGACCGCCACCATATCTTTAACATGCCGCTTTGCAGAGTAATATTTGGCGAGGGTCGTGGAAACGGGACTGTTTGCGTTATAGACCACCAGCACCTCGTTGGGCTTCCTCTCAGCGCTTGCGGCGCTGCAGAATACGGCAAGCGTGAGGCTCAAGAGGGAGACGAGGCGCAGCGAGGATTTCATGCTTTAGGAAGCCCTTCCTAGTAACCGCAGGCACGGAAGCAGATGTGAATTGGCGGCATTTCGACGTGTTAACTCCAGACTCTACCACATCGATCAGGATGAGCGCCCGGCAATTATAATATTGTAATCGCTCGTCTACTCACAGCTTCCTGAACTGTCCCGGGGAGTAGCCTCGGCGGGCATGAAACAGCCGGTTGAAGTGTTCGGGACTTGAGAAGCCGCATTCTGCCGCAATTTGTTTCGCCGTAAGCGAGACATGCTTGAGGAGATACTCGGCGCGGCGGAGCCGGGCATCGATAAGATCGTCGATCGGGCTGATGCCGAACTGCTTTGTGTAGTCTGTGGCGAACTGCGTGGGGTTCAGGCTTTCGATATCCGCCATTTCCTTTACCGTCCATTTGTGGGCAATATCTGAGTGGACACACAGCCGGATTTCGTTCAGCATTCTGGCCCGGCGGCGCTGGCTGCTGCTCAGGGATTCGGCAGACTCGGCAATGAGCACGCCAAGGCGGCGCAAGAAGTCACGTGAAAGATCGGTGATGGCGTCCTCGCAGTGGCTCTGAAGATGCAGGCGTTCCTGACGCACACTGTTAATGTACGTCTCAAGAAAATCGATTTCGCCCAATTCCAGCGCAAGACTGACAGGAATTTTAAACTCGTCAATACATTGCGCTACACCCGGCCCGTCCAACAATACCCATGTATGGTCCAGGCTCCCGCTTACGGCGTGGTAATAACGAGTCTGATGCGGCATATAAAAGATACTCGTACCGGGCGGCCTGACACGCCGCGCATCGCGATCCTGCAGCACCACAGCCGTATGAAAGAGAACAAAACCGGCTTCCTTCATTCCTAACGGCCAATCGATCATGTAGTCGAGCGGATGAGAGGGATGGATGCCGGACGCCAGCATGTCGATTTTCCCGTCTACAAACTCGTTGTCCAGCATTACATTCCTCCCGAATGATTGTAGATCGCCTTGATTTCTCCCGCTGACAGCGTCCGATCATAGAAGCGGATCTCGGCAATACGGCCCAGCCAGAAATCAGTCGGAAAGCCCCAGAACATGGCGGCGCCGAACCGCGTCGGCCCCGGAGCTTTCCACGGAGTATCGTAAGACAGTGTATTGCTGAGTTCGCCATTTTCAAAGAGGGAGATAGTGTGCCGCTCCGCATCGTGAACGCCGGTAAGATGAATCCATTTTCCCTGCTCCGGTTTCAGTAATCCGCGCACATGGATCGTCCCGAAGTCCGTCCCCGACGGCGTCACGGTAAACATATAACATTCTTCGGCAACACAGTATTGAAGGTAAAAACTGCCGTGGTTCTCATTTCCGACACTTACTGCGGTCATCCATTCTCTGGAAAGTTTAGCAGTGGCAACATATGTCCACGCGCATACGGTAAAGCTCTTCGACGTATCGACGATCGGCTCGGCGATCTCCGCATGGGCAAGAACGCCGTCCAGAGTCAATGCCCCAGTATCATTCGGTCCCTCCCCCACGAACGCGCCATGGTGAAATGTCAGGCGGTCGTAGCGAAAGTGATAATCCTGGTCGATCCCGCCTTCATCGCCATCGAAGTTCCAGTATCCGACAGGTTCCAGATAGAGCAACGAGAGATGATCCAGCGCCGCCTTGTCGCCGGAGAAAGAGCGGGGCGCGCACTCATCGGGTGGCACCCGTTCCGCCTTGATAAACTCGCCCGGCGAGCATCCCGTGCGCTTTCGAAAGCTTACGTGAAATTGCGATGTTCCGCTAAAACCGCAGCGTTCTGCGATCTCATTGATAGGTAAGGCGGTATTTCTCAATAGAAGCTTCGCCTGACGTATACGGGCATTGATCAGGTCTTCGATCGGGCTGATGGAAAAATAGTGAGCGAACAGCTTACGGAAGTAGGATGAACTCATATGAGCCAGCGGCGCCATCTCGTCGATCGTCCACTTCTGCTCCAGATTCGAATGGACGTGCGCGCGCAGGCGGCGCAGCGTCGACAGCGTCTCCTTCTGGTAAAGGGAGGGCTGCCCTACCTCAATAGTTTGGGAGATGACGCGCGAGAGATTCCGGAAGAATGTGCGGCACGCGATAGTGACGGCATCTTCCCAGTAGGGTTCGCGCTGAATGTTGTGCCGGTGGACGTCTTCTAAGAACGGTATCAGCGAGAGCGTTTCAAATGCCCCGCACATGGCGCGGTTCAGGGGGATCGCGTAGCGCTCCAGACACGCTTCCAGTCCCTCACCCTGCACATGGAACCAGGTGTGCGTCAGCTTCTCAGATGCCTGGTAAGACTTCTTGTAGCCGGGCGAGTACAGAATGCAGACGTTTCCGTCGTAATGCTGCCGCCCGGCGCTGTCCACCAGATCGACCGCCGAATCGAAGTACTCGAAGATATAACTCGCCGCCGGCTCGGGCTGATCGGGAAGATCCTCCGGCTCGGTCGTCTCCCTGATCCCCAGAAGGGGCATGTTAATTTGTTTGCCAAGTGACACAAAAAGAACCTAATTCGAGAGCGGCGCCGCGTTAGGCCCCCTCCCTGCGTCCTCCCCGAAGGGAAGGGGCGTCTCGGTTTACGGATGGCGTTTCGCTTCTTGGCGCAATGCCAAGAAAGTGAAGCCCATTGTTATGGCGAACGCGCCCTCCCTCCGGGAGGGAATAAGGGTGGGTCTGAAACGGGTGGCGTCCCCTACTCCCCATACACCGTCAGTTCATGGATCGACCAGTAGGTTCCGGGTTCGGGGCCCTGGTTGGTAATCCGTAGATAGCGCGTATCCGTCGGTGGGATGCTGATCGTCAGCACGCCGGCCTTCTGCGCGGCAGCGGTCTGCGCAGCATCGGCGCGGGCGGCTTCCTTCCACTGAGTACCGTCAAGCGATGTCTCGATGACATAGCCGCGCGGATAGTCGTTGGGCGACTTGGCGCTGTCCAGTATGATCCTGGCCACATGCTGAACCTTGCCCATATCGAGTGTCACGGCGTCGCCGGGCTGCATCGAGCGCTGAGTCGTCCAGCGAGAGTTGGCTTCGCCGTCGAGGGCGGACTGGCCGAAGGCGGCGGAGAGCTGTAATGACTCGTGCAGGTTGTCGGACAATGTCCAGTCCGCGGACGGCAGGCCGGGCCGCTCGGGGGCAGGCGCTTTGACCTCGAAATCGACCTTTTCGCTATGCGCCGGAAGCGCTAGTTTGTCGAGCACCGACGATAGATCCAGTGTCGTTCCCTCCTTCACAGAGAAGGGAGCGCTGAGCGCGATCGGCCTGGCATCGCCGTCGGCCGCAACAGATGTGATCGTCATCGCCGGGGCGGCGTCGCCGGGAGCGCCGTCGGTATGGAAGAGCGAGCGCTGTACGGCGGGGTCGACATCGAAGACGCGGTCCACGCGCAATGTCAGCTTATGCTGGGCCGGAACATAGTCCAGCCATCCCCAGAATCTGGAGAAGTATACCGGGATATGGAGTTCCGTTTCGGTAGTCGCCAGGCGGGGCGCGATATAGAGACGGCCATTGGGCAGGTCCAGCGACGTTCCCCCAAGGGCATTCAGGACATGCCATGAGGTGGGGCAGGTCATGTAGGTAAGCAGGCCGCCCTGCACTCCCGACGGCGCATCGTATACGAGCGATTGGTCCCACGGGCTCTGGTTCAGCTCCCAGGCGCTCAGATAGACACGGCGCAATGTCTCCAGTCCGTCGTCCACATAGTTCTCGTAAATGGCCTCGCATCCCAGGAACGGCTCATGCTGCAAGGTATAGCACGATGTCGTGGTGGATCGCCCCTCGGGCGTCACCTGCATCGGCGGCACCGGGAAGAATGGCTTCTGGTGGCGAGCAATCGTCTGCGTGACGCTCTGATGAATGATATCGGGATCGAGCGTTCGCGGCAAACCGCTCAGGCGCGCCAGCCAGTCTCCGGCGAGGTTGGCAACGAAGCTGTCCTCAACGGTCTTCCCTGTTGCTGGCTGCCGCCATTTGCGGAAGAACTTGCCGTTCCACAGATCCGTCATGACCGACTTCTGCACATCGGCGAGGTGGTCGTCGTAGGCTTTCGCCTGAGCGGGGTCGGAGACGGAAGAAGCTGCCCGGAGCGAGCCGAGGTAGCAGGAGGCGGAGTAGATGAACTCGCCGCGCGGAAGCTGCTCGTAATCGTAAGTACTGCCACCGGCCGGAATGAGGTTGTCGTCCGCGCCGTCCTTCTCAAGCCAGTCCATGGCGCTGGTGATGTGCGGCTTCAGGCGGTTCAGGAACGATGAGTCCCCAGTCCAGCGATACAGCTTCACAGCCTGCAGCACCCATGACGACGAGAGATCCGGCCAGTCGGTAATTCCGTAGCCAACATCGGGGCGGCCGATAACTTCGTGAACGTTGCCGTCGAAGTGGGTGATGCGGCCGTCCTCCTGCTGGCAGGTCGCATACATTTCAAGTTCGGCCCGGTCCAATTCCGGGAAGAAGGCCGTAAAGAAGGCATGCGACGCCATCCTCTGGTCCATGGTCCCGAGCGCGCCGCCCATGCTGATGGGGCTTTCCAGAACCGCAAATCGGCCGTCTTTGGTCAGGACCGTGTTGGAGAACATGGGAAAGGCGCTGTTGATGAGCTTGAGCTTGAGCCAGAAGGGCAGACTCGACTGAAGCACCGGCTCCTGCCAGGTCTTAGTCTGCTTCAGCAGGGTATCCTCATTCTTGTCCGCGTATTCGACAATGCCGGAGGAGTCTCGCCACCAATTCTGCCAGTAGTGTCCGGTGTCTTCCTGAACGGTTTTCGTCTCGGCATGCACCTTATATGCCGTAATGGCGTCCGCGGCAAGCTTCAGCGGCTCATCCTGCTCCTTGACGTTAACTTTGAGATCATAGACGCTCCACCAGAGGAAGCCTTCCGTTCCAAGCTCAGTCAGGCGCAGATATTTGCCGGCGACCGGTTTCAAGGCGACTTGTTGTGTCTGGCCGGCCAGCGTTCCGGCCGTCCTCTTTGCAACTTCCGTCCACGCCTTGCCGTCATCCGAAACTTCGACACGCAGGCCGCGTGGATAGTCGGTCTCCTCTTTCCCGCTGTCCAGAGTAATAGACGCGGGCGTGACGGTGCGGCCGAGGGAGATCACGAGATTGTCGCCGGAGTGCATCGCTCCGTTCGTGCCCCACCGGGTCTTGGGATCGCCGTCGGTAATGGCGGCGACGCCGTCGGTCGATTTCTCCAGCGTTTTGCCGAACTCGGTACGGTTCTGCACGGTCACGAGATGCGGCATCGCCCAGACGACTCGGAACCGGAACACACGCGTCTCGCCCGGCTTGAGGGTAACCTCTCCGGCAACGGCGCCTGCCGGGGCTGCAGGCGTGCCGGATGCATCCTGCAGCTTGCCTGAATCCGCGAAGTTCTGCCAGAACGCGGGCGTCTCGGCAGCGGCATCCCAGGATGCGCATGTACTGACGGCTATTCCTTTATCCGACCGCAATCCAACAAAGTCCTCGCCAACGACATTCTGCTGCTGGTTGGCGTAATTCTGCGATGTCGTATAGCGTAAACCTCGCACCGCTCCCGCTGTAGCCGCAGCCTGCTTGTTGCCGGCCAGACTCTGCCACTGATGGTTGTCGTAGCCGCCCCACCCCAACAGGTTCGGCCATGCCAGCGCCAGGCTCGCTTTGACGTTTTTCTGTGTCGGGTTGGTTACTGAGTAATTCAGGAACGCGACGGGCATTCCGGAGTTCTTGGGATCGTGCGGGATCAATGGCGAGAAGGCGTCCAGGCGAACTTTTACAGGAAGAGCATCGTCGGCGTAGTCGATCTGCGCGCGTGGGAACCAGCCCTGCATGCGGGTGTGCTGCACATCGGAGACGCCTGTATACTCCTCGCCTTTCTGCAGCCGCAGGATCTTTGCGACGGCCGTGCCGCCTTCCTCCTGGACGCGGACGGCGGCAAACGCGCCTTTCGCCCAGCGGTAGGGGCGGTCCCAGTTGTGCTGGTTGGTGAAATTGCCGAACGAGCCGTCGGTCATCAATTCGATTTTGCCGTTGCCGATGCCGCCGAGAGGCAAGCCGGATTTCCAGCGGGAATCGACAATGGTTCCGGTGGCAGTTTCAAATGAGGGATGCAGCGCCTGAGCCATGGCGGCATGGGACGCGGCGAGCGATGACAGCAGGAGAATACTAAGGGCTGACTTCTTCATAGGACCTCGACAACGGGGTGGCCGTCGCAAATCAAGTATGCAAAACCGCCGGACGTACTTTCGCAACAGAGGCTATTAGTAGCGCACGAGCTGCATGTCATCATACCATGGCGAACAGACCGAAAAGATTCGAAATCCGATCATAAAATTGCACTATCCTAAGAATTACTGGAAATAGGACTTGATCGCAAAGATCGTAAGTTTCCATGATTGGAGAAGACATCGAACAGGATCAGTAAGTCCAGTCAGAAGCGCTCAGCCTCAAATATCTGTACATAGGACAAAACTATAGCAAGCTGGCAACATATTGTTTTAAAATGATATATTTGACATACGTCATCGGAATGAAACCGTGTAATAATGCAAATAGAGATTGGATTTTCAGTTCCGATCTCCCTATTAAAAGCGGTAATCGGTGTGTACTATGGAATTCAAGATTGCAAAAATCAGGATAAGCCCTCCGGCTTCGCGAAGCGGCGCAGAGTGCGGCCTCCGGCGCAAAATGCCCGCAATGCTTGCAGTGGGAGCTGCCTTATGTGGAGCGTCGGCGTTGCCTTCGTATGCGGACCGTGAGCTGCCTCATGTTACGACAGACGATTCGGGCACGCCGGCGACGGGGACAATCGACGACTCCGATGTTGCCTGGACATGGGTCGGAATGACGGAGATTTCCGATCCGCAGTTTTATGGCGGCAAGGCCCATGCCGGTGGGCCGGGGACTTCGGGCATCTACACGTTCAACGGCACCGGAGTGTCCATTGCCGGATTTGCAGGCAAAGCTTTACTGGTAGACAAGCGGCCCCGGAGAATTGGCTCAGCGACCATCACCATCGACGGCAAGGTCTGCTCGACGGTCTCGCTTAAGTCAACCGATGCGGACTTTCAACACGTAATGTTCAGCACATCCGCTCTGCCCAGCGGCAATCATGTGCTCAAGATCGATGCCGCATCCGACTGGATAGTCATCGACTTTATCAAAGCGTCTACGACGGAACCCGCGCACACGGAAACGGATTCAACACCCGGCAAGCTGTATCGTATCTTCTCCAAGGAACTGCCGGTCAGGTGCCTGCAAACGGCTGATGTTTCCCTCGGCGCAAACGCTGCAATCGAAATAGGGCCGGCCGACCGCAATCGCAGCCAGGTATGGAAAGTCGTAAGCCTTGGCAACGGCGCATTCCGGATTTCTCCTGCCGATGCTCCCGGTCAGGCGCTGACCCTCTCCAGATCCGCCCTGACGGACGAGACGAATCAGGGCCGCCTTAATCCCATCATCGTCGGCAAATACACCGGCGCCCCGGAACAAAAGTGGCTGCTGACTCCCGTGGACGGCCAATGGTATCACATCACGCTGCCGACCGATCCGGCTATGCACTTCAACGTGTGGAACCATGACAAATACGTGGCCGGCTATCACCGGATGGACAGCAACAACGACGACAACGAATTGTGGAACTTCGTTCCCGTTGCCGCACCTGCGCCAAAATAACGCGCCTTTCAATGCCAGGGCGCGAAACCTGACATAATCGCCATACGTTCTACTGCCATGGAAGGCGGTTCGCACTATGGCAGTTGCAAAACAGTCCAAAAATGATAAGCGACATGCCTGGTCACAGGGCGATAAGCAGCTTGCTGCCGCGCTTCTGGTATTCTGCATGGCTGCATTCGGCGCATGGCAAAAAATGACACATTTTCGCCATGCGTCATTATCAATCCCACAGATAGCGGCTCCAAGCCCAAATGGGTTCGACACATTTGTTAGAGCAGGCGCCCCTCCCTGTTTGAGTTGGACGTCATGGCCCACCAATTCCGCAGTATCTGCGGCCGCCATGAGCCGCGAAACCTGGCTGACCGATCCTCCAACAGCTCAGCAGCTTGCCCACTTCGCTCAAGCGCCGGCAATGAACGCTCCCGCCATAGCTCTGCTTCGGCAAGGACTTTCCCAACAAACGCTTGCTCCCCAGTACCGGCAGTTGCAGCATTTTCATCGGGAATGGGGTCATCTTCATGATCTCTCAGGAGCCGTGGAAGCGACGTCATACGTTCAGGCAGCCCATGGACAATACACTTCGGCACTGCATGCGTCCATCGACGGGATCGATATGAGTGTCCGGCTGGGCCATGGAGCGGGTTTTCAGCATGAGAACTGCAGCACTGCATGCGCCGATGACTGCCGGCGGCCGGTCTGGTATATGGCCAGCAGGCTAAAGTCCACGGATGCCCGCTATGCATCGTTGCGTCTTTCCGCGATCGAGGCGAAGAGAGACACGTTTGCGGAAATCATGACACATGAGAAGTGGTTCAGCCAATCCATTATCATTCCGGCAAACAATATTTCGTCGCGCAGGCGTATGCTTCTCAACCCCGGCTCCAGCTTGAGAGATCGGAAGTATGCAATTCTAGGGTTGGACGAAGTTCTGGACAGTTACACAACATACATAGATGGGGCGATTGCCGCCGTCCACCGGCCATATTCGCCAGCCGTCATAAAGGCTCCACCGGAGGCCGTATCGGAATTGCAGACGAACCTGGACGTGAGCCTGCGAGAGATGTGGTGTAACTGGTGCAGATCCACAGCGGATAACAACCTGCTGGCGGCAACGCTCGCGCTGCATGCGTACAAGCTCGACCATGGCGGCTATCCGGCGGCGCTCAGTTCACTCGTTCCGCATTACCTGCCGGCCGTTCCCGGTGATCCGTTTTCGCCGGGACAGCTTCAGTACCGCCTCCGGGGCAATGGCTATGCGCTTTACAGCATAGGCCCCGACGGTAAAGACGACGGCGGAACGGCGGCGATTGACCCTCAAAATCCCCAAACGCCCTACAGGATCGCCACATCCTCCCGAGGAGATATCGTTGCCGGCGTTAACGAATGATGAGAGGCGATTAGTCCTGAAGAAATACTTAGGAAAGGCTGTGGAGACGATCATCCCACGGCCTTTCCATGCGCCGGCGGTTAACGAAATTGAGATCGGCCTCATTTAGCCTCAGCCAGATCGCCGATATTCGTAAACGCATCCTCCGAAAGATGGTCGTACCGGCCTGAAAGTATTCCCTTGCAGGCTGCGATCGTGTTCGCAAGCGGGACATTTGTGCCGGGGCGCTTTGTAAAGGCCTCAGTCACGAAGAGCGGCTGGCCCATGAACAATTCCAGCTTGCGCGCCCGTGAGACGACAATACGATCCTTGCCGCTCAACCTGGTCACGATTTCCTCCCGATGCTCTATGGCGCGGCGCACGGCGAGTTTCGTCGAGCCATGGGCCAGATACCGGAGGAACATAGGATCGGTCATGATTTCCCGTGCCTTAGCGATTAAGTCACGGCAATTGCGCGCAACCTCGCAGTGTTCCGCTCCCACGATTTCCGGTGTAAGCGCTTTTGAATGCGCGATCAGCGGATCGATCGCAGGCCAGATATTCTGTACGGCCAGCTCAATGCTGCAGTAGATGACGCTATCGAACACATCCGTCACGGCTGCATAGTCAGGATTGCTGGCAAGGTCGGTGATCAGATGAAGGGCTTCCACGCTTCCTGTTTTGTCGCTGAGGCCGAAGATTTCCGTGTCTTCCTTAATCGATTCCTGGCCAAGCGGCCGTTCCGCCCTCCTGCCCAGACCAAAGATCGTGTTGCCGTCGGGATGCGCGGCGATCCGGCGAATGATCTCGCCGAGCATTATGGCCTTGCCGACACCCGCAAGACCGAATATTCCCGTCGAGCCGCCCTTCACCAGTGGGCAGAACAAGTCGACCACTTTGATCCCGGTCTCAATAGGCTCAGGCTGACCGGCGCGTGGTGGCGCAAGCACTGCGACACAGCGAGCAAGGTCCTGCTCGGACACCTCGTTCATGAAGTCGCTCTCAGCTTTGACGAGTTCCGCGCCAGATTTGAAGCCCTGCGGCCACTCTGCCTGCGTATCCTTGGGACCGATGGCGACACACCTGAACATGCCGCCGCCAAGCCGCTGAGCGACGCTAAACACAGTCGTTTTGCCGCTGTCCAGCACCGTTAAGCTGTCCAGCACCTCGATCAAGTCTTCCGATTCCACACGGACATCGATAATAGGTCCTCGCACCTTTACGATTTCCCCGATCCGCTTCGCAAAGTCGTTTTTCAACTTTCTCTCCTTCAATGTATGGGTCACCATGCCCGTCATTCTCCGTTTGAGGCGTGTCCGGGCAGCGTGCAGCCGGTTGTTGACGGATGCTATGGGGATATCGATAAACTCGGCGATCTCACGATGCGTGTATTCGTGAATATAGTGCAGCACCACCACTTCGCGCTGGTCGTCCGGCAGCGCCATCACGGCGTCCATGACTGCATCTCGCGTTTCGGCTTGCTCCACATGCCGGATTGGATCGCCGCCAGCGGCCGGGATCGTCTCCGCATATTCCAGCGGTGACACGGACTTTGGCTCGCTCCGCATGATTCTGCTGCATTGGTGGTGCACGATCCCGCGGAGCCAGCCCGGAAACGCGGCCGTATCGGCAAGATTATGCAGGCAGAAGTATGCCGCGATAAACGCCTCCTGAACGGCATCTTCCGCGAGGTGGAAGTCGCCAAGCCGGCTTAGCGCGCAGGCGAACGCCATATTCTGGTATCGCCTGGTCAGCTCGGCGAACGCCACTCCATCGCCGCTCTTACTTTTCTCAATCAATGTCTGCACTGGTTTCGATCTCCCCAAGCGCCGTCATTAAGAAGGTGCCTGGATTTCGAGGTTCGCTTTAGATTATTTTGCCCACACAAAATGCGGATGTCAGGGGCATTTTCGGCTGTTTGACTCCGCGAACCGGAATCAGGATGATGGCTTTATGGCCAAGGATGACATTCTTTCCGATATATCTCTCTGGCGTGCCGCCGGCGATGCAGAAATAGAAGCGGCCGTACGCGGTATTGAACGCAAGCTCAGGCGGGAATTCGCCTTTGTTGCGACGAGACCCCACGCAGGGTCGGATCTGCGCATAGCTACGTTTCTGCACATTGACCAGCAGGACGAGTTTGTCCTCATACCTGGTGGTGCCATGCAGATGGGAGTATCCGAGGATAACCGGCGCGCAATGGCTGCCATTGACGAGACCATCTGGCTTCCGGATCAGGTAATTCCTAAACCCCATATGGTGCGCGTTCCACCGTTTCTGGCGGCGAGGCGGCCGATAGATCGAGGGACGGCGCTGCACCGCGCGGGGTGGCCCATGGCGACCGAGATATTCGAGTCCTACTCCCCCGCTGAGCAGCAGACATTCTGGCAGAGGGCGGGATCAACACCGGCCCTTATGGCATTGGCCCAGATCGATCGCGTCATAACGGCCACCAAACTTGCCTTGCCGACGGAGATTCAATGGGAGTACCTGTATCGGTGTGGATCATCAACCCTATTCCCATGGGGCGATGATCTGCCCGCAAACCAGGCCGCTTGGAAGAACATCTTGCTTGCCGACTTTAGAGAGCGTGTAGAGAACGATCAGGCAGAGAATGCCTTTGGAGTTCTCGGAATGCAGTTCGGCGAATTATGCGCCGATCTGTTCGAGGGCGAACAGGCTGCGGTCCCCTCTTACGAAAATCCGGACGACTATGCCGATGCGCCACAAGTAATGCGAGGAGGAGCGGCTCATTTTGAACCATGGAAAGACAGCTCCTGGACACTGTGCATCTCCGGCTCAAGATGGGATTCCCAATATAACACGCACGGCCTCTGCGGCGCGCGCTTCGTGAAGAATTTGCCTGGGTATCGGAAGCATTAGAAGTACCCACGGTATTTGTGCAAGCGCCGCTTGCACAAATACACTATCAGTCCATGCCTCAGCAAACTGACGCATGTAGTTGAGGTTTCCAGGTGAAAGCCCGTTAAGGCTGCGACGAAAATCTTCCAGAGCAATTGTCCAGTAGCTTGCTGGACAATTCTAATTGACCGTATTGGGAGAGAAGCCGCCGAGGATGTTACAATAGGCCGGCGACATCTGTACCCTGATTCACCCTGTCACCCACCCGTAATCTGTGAGCAACTGCCATGAACGAAATCGATATCATTGACGATCTGGCGCTCTGCATATCCGGCTCACGATGGAAATCTCAGCACAACGAGTTCGAAGGATACGCGCTGCGCCTCGTAAAGAAACTAAAGCGGCAACGGCTGCGTAAGAACGGAATATGACGCGATATGTACGGCTCATTATTCGATAACAACGGATACCGTTAGCAACCAGTGGTACACGCTTGGATAATCCGGCTCGATCATCTCCTCAGTATTCTCGAAGTCATCTGTAACGAAAATACCCTCTTCGCCCGCCTTGACCACAACAACCCAGTGACCGCCATCTTCCCAACCGATTATCCAGAATGGAGGCGGCTTCCGCCGCGATTTCGCCGCAACCTTAACTTGCTGAATTTCATTGCGGTCAAGAAGGCAGGGCTGAGATACACTTTCGATCGTCTCATAGCAGTGAAAAAGGGACAACAATTCCGGCGCAAGAAAGTCGAGGCGACTTGCATCCGCGGCAGACGATTCCGTGCATTCGAAGTATCGTGGATCGGCCAATAGCGCTAAAGTTTGCTCTCGTGCAACACTCAGGGGAAGTTCAGCAATAGCTTCCCGGCGCTCATCGTTGGCGTCCCTCCACGCCTGAAGTTGCGCATCTTTTTCAATCCTCTTAGCCCTGGCGCGTTCGGCAAAAGCTTTGATCCGGGGCACAGCCAGCGCAACGGCGGCGATCAGTATGAGCAGGATGGAAACGGCAATCAGCATGCTACTGACGCTCTTCTGGTGATTGTGGCGCAGGCGGCCAGGAATCAGGACCTCTCAAAGTATGGGATTGCATCATCTTCAACGTCTGCCACATGATGAAAGCACCAAACACGATAATGCCAACGGGGATAAAGTCGGCTAAAGCGATGGCATATGCTATCTCAACCCTGTGTCCTCGCCCAAAAAGATGGTATTGGAATGCGGTGGAGCACAGAAACACGAAGAGCTGCAGACTGTCTCCGATTACAAAAGGCTTCAGCCATCTCACGTAATCGGTCCGTCCTATGGCCATAGCGCGCTGCAGTGAGAAGATGGCAAAACTGATGACTGATATATGCGCGACAGCGAATATCAGCCGGTATAGCAAATTGAATGAGTGCGTCGACATAAACCTAGCTCCTCGCTTCTTGTGATCGCAGCGCGTCACGCAACATCTTCTGAATCCGCAACCTGCTGCTTCCTAATGCTGCCTCTATAGCCGTTTGCCCTGCCAGGTTTTGAGCGTTGATGTCTGCGCCATGCTCGACCAGTACTCTCACGGCATCGATCCTTCCATTCCGCGCAGCAACGATCAGCGGCGTATTACCCTCCAGATCGGCAATGTTTGGCGGCGCGCCGGTTTCCAGCAGCAACCGTAAGGTAGTAAGACCGCCTTCCGGCTCAGCCTTGCCCATACCGCTATAAACAACCATCAAGATCGCAAAGGAGAGCGTTTCCTCATTGATCGCAAGATCGGCATTTTGAAGCAGAGTTCGCATACTCACCGCATCGCCAGTACCCGCCACCAATATCAACAGCTTTCTATTGTCGTCCGGATTGCTGCTATCCAGCGAATGGAGCGTTGTGAGACGCTCAAGGGTATTCATCCGGCCGAATTTGTGAATATCGAATGCTTCCAAATGTTGCGACTTTGGGTGATTAGACATGGAAGGCATGTTCCTTAATCGATGGCATTACCAGACGAGAAACGCGGTACGATATAGGTATACATGAAGCAAGACGAAACTTGCAACAAAAATCTTGGACCGATGATCTGAGGCGACAGGTTTTATGTCGCGAGCATCGGTCCCAAGAACTGCCCTGTGAACGACCTCTTCTCCTTGACGATCTCCTCCGGCGTGCCCGTGAACAGGATCTCACCGCCCTTATGTCCGCCCTCAGGCCCCAGATCGATGATCCAGTCAGCGGTCTTGATGACGTCGAGGTGGTGCTCGATCACGAGCACGGTGTGCCCGGCTTCTACCAGGCGGTTCAGGCATTCGAGGAGGCGCTGGATGTCTTCCCAGTGCAGGCCGGTGGTGGGTTCGTCGAGGATGTAGAGGATGCGGCCGCCGCGTTTTAGTTTGCAGAGTTCGGCGGCGAGCTTCACTCGCTGGGCTTCGCCGCCGGAGAGCGTGGTGGCGGATTGGCCGAGGGTGATATAGCCGAGGCCGAGTTCGTCGAGCACTTTGAGGCGGCGGGAAATGTTCGGGACTTTGCTGAAGAACCCTACGCCATCTTCGATAGACATGTCGAGCACATCTGAGACGGTCTTGCCGTCGTAGAGAATTTCCAGGGTTTCGGCATTGTAGCGCATGCCCTTGCAGGCTTCGCAGAGCGCCTCAACATCCGGCATGAAGGAGAGGTGGGTGGTCACCGTTCCCTGGCCTGCGCACTCTTCGCAGCGGCCGCCTTTGACATTGAAGCTGAACCGCGACGCCGTATAGCCTCGCTCTTTGGCTTCGTCGACATTGGCGAAGAGGGTGCGGATGTCATCGTAGAAGCCGATATAGGTGGCGGGATTGGAGCGCGAATTGCGGCCGATAGGCGATTGATCGATGCGGATGACATCCTTGAGGTTCTCCACGCCTTCAAGCGAATCATGCTCGCCGGAGAGAACACGGCTGTCGTAGAAGATCGAGTAGAGTTTGTTGTAGAGGATATCGTTGATGAGCGTGCTCTTGCCGGAACCGCTTGCGCCGGTTACCGCAACAAACATCCCAAGCGGAATATCCACGTCCACGGATTGAAGGTTGTTTTCCCGCGCGCCGCGAATGGAGAGCGCCTTGCCATTGCCGGGGCGGCGCTTTGGCGGAACGGCGATCTGGCTTCGGCCGCTCAGGTATGCGCCGGTCAGCGATGTGGGATGCTTCTCGATCTCTTTGACCGTCCCCTGCACCACGACCTCGCCGCCATGCACTCCCGCGCGCGGCCCCATCTCCACAATATGGTCCGCAGCGCGCATGGTGTCTTCGTCGTGCTCCACCACGATCACCGTGTTGCCGATATCGCGCAGGTGCTTGAGGGTATCGATCAGCTTGACATTGTCCTTGGGATGCAGGCCGATGCTTGGCTCATCCAGCACGTAGAGCATTCCCATGAGGCCGGAACCGATCTGCGTGGAGAGGCGGATACGCTGGGATTCACCGCCCGAGAGCGTCGCCGACCTGCGGTTGAAGTTCAGGTAATCGAGGCCGATTCCGAGCAGCAGATCAAGTCGTGTGGTGATTTCACGCATGATCTGCATTCCGGCGTGGCGGTTGCGGGACGGCGCGGGCAGCGTGTCCAGCAGCGCGCGAAGCTCGGCGAAATTTACCTCGCCGAAATCATAGACGTTCTTGCCCGCGACATCCACCAGAAGGCGCTGAGGTTTCAGACGCGCCCCGTTGCAGTCGGGGCAGCGATGTTCCACCATGACTTTGGTGAGGTACTCCTCCATTCCGGACTGCGCCACCTGCTTCTGCCGGTACCACTTATAGTGACGCTCGATCCGATTGGAGATGCCGTCCCACTTGAACTCCTTGCCTACATGCCGATCACCCTTAGCGCCCTCGGGCATCTCCAGAATGAACTTCTCGCCCTTCGTGCCGTGCAGCAGGATGTCGATAACATCCGCAGGCAGTTCTCGCCAGGGCATATCCAGACTGAAGCCATAGTGACGCGACAGCGAGAACATCGCCTTCCCGTCCCAGGTGTCCTTGTTGTACTTGAACGCCTGCGGCACAAATGCGCCACCGGCAATGCTGCGGGTTTTGTCCGGCACAATCAGGTCGGGATGCACCTGCAGATAAGTCCCCAGGCCGACACACGTCCGGCAGGCGCTGTAGGGATCGTTGAACATGAAGTGGATGGACTGCAGGTCTCCCATCACAAGGTGGTGACGCGGGCAGCCGAAGGAAGCATAGAAATCCGTCTCCCATTTCGCGGCCTTCTTCGCATCCGGCGGCGAAAGGATTTGTACGATCAGGAATCGCTCGCCAAGACTCAGAGCCGCCTCGACCGCCGCTTTCATGGTCTTATCGATGCCGTGGCGCACGATGATTTCGTCGACGATCACTTCCATCTCATGATCGATGGATTCATCGAGGTCGATTTCATCGCTCAGGTCGATAAGCGCGCCGTCGATGAGCATACGGCGGTAGCCCTTCTTGCGGATCTCGGTGGCGAGGAAGCTGAAGTCTTCGCCGTAAACGGGAAATACATGGGCGCGGATCTGGACACGGGTTCCGGGCGGCAGCGCCAGGATCGATTCGACGATCTGATTCGACGTGCGGATGGGAACGCTGCAATCGCACAGAGGGCAGCGCGCCATTCCGGTTGTGGCGAACAGGAGGTTGAGGTAGCCGGCCATGTCTGTCATGGTGCCGACCGTCGATCTGGGGCTCTTCGTCACTGTTTTCTGCCCGATCGAGACGACCGGCGAAAGGCCGAACATAAAGTCGATATCGGGCTTGGCGACACTATCGACGAAGTTGCGGACGAACGAGGAAAGGGACTCCAGGTACCGCCGCTGTCCCTCGGCATAGATGGTATCGAACGCCATGGACGACTTCCCGGAGCCGCTTACCCCGGTGAAGACGACCAGTTTGTCACGCGGAATATCCAGCGAGATGTTCTTGAGATTGTGCTCGCGGGCGCCCTGTATGGAAATGGTTGTGCGCATGGATCCAGAATTCCTTCCCCGGAAGCGCTCACAGTTTCAGACCCACCCTTATTCCCTCCCGAAGGGAGGGCGCGTTCCGGTTTGCGATACGTTTCGTTTCTTGGCATATGTCAAGAAGTACAAGCCTTTCGCATCGGTGAACGCGCCTTCCCCATTAAAAACCCGCTGGCGGGCGGGGAGGACGCAAGGAGGGGTCTGAACGCGGAAACGCCCAGGATTTATTAATTGGCTTCGTCGTAATAAAACGCGGCTTCGTCGAAGTGGACTTTGCTCTTTTCGGTCAGGCGAACAGGTGAGGAAACTTTATCGATCAGTCCACGGTCGGCAAGCCACTCACAGAGAGCCCCGGCAGCCGAGATGCCGAAGTTCTTGTCGAAGTAGGAATCGATTTCACTGCTGGACCGGACACCGCCGATCTCGCTCAGATAGTTGAAGATGGGAGCGGCGAGCTCTCGGGCGTCGTCAAGGACGTAGCGCTCGATGATATCGACCGCTGCGCCGATAGTGGCGGCGTCTTTCGGACCATTGATCAGGCCTGAGTAGAGGGGATCGAACAGGGTCGGATTCAACCTTGATGCATGAACGACGGCCTCGCGGTCGGGGATCTCGCCGTTGCGAATGAGGTCGATCTGCGCAAATGGGTCCAGGCACTTCATGATCCAGAAGAAGCTGTAGTTGGGATCGTCCTTGGCGCGCAGCCATTTGTGAGCCTTGTCGATCGAGGAAATCAGCCATGTCAGGGAGCGCAGGATGCTGATCTCGCGGTCTCTCGCTCCCATCCTGTGACGCTCGGCAAAAAGCTCACCAAGAGTTTCATCACGGGAGTAGACGAGAGTTCCGCGTGAGAACAGCGAATGCATAAACGATCCGCCGAGAGCGCCTTCAGCAGCCCTCTTGAACTCGGCGCGGGTCACGATACTGGCGTGGATATTGATATCGTTCTCTACCAGCGTATATCCCGGCACTCGCAGTTTGATCTCCTGCGTGATCACATACAGGTCGATATCGGACCGCTCCCATACCGTTGCATAGGACAGACTGCCCAGCAGCACCACACCTACGATGTACGGATCCAGGGCAGCCTTCGCCAGAAAACTATCGAGAGCGTCGCGGTATTTCTCTTTGATATTTGGAGCATCCACGGGGCAATTATGGCATACGGAACGAGGAAGAGCGAGTCCCGATATAAAGTATACAAGCAGACGCCATGATCAATGATTTGTGATGCGGCGTCTGCCGGGAATCGCGCTTATTTCACAGACGCAGGCTCTACCTTGACGCCATGACCTTCGACGATATTCTTGATGGACTGCAGGGAAGCTTCCAACCCCTGCTCGATGGCGGCATCGTGGCTGCCTGCCTGTCGATCCATTTTCCGCGCCTGATCCGGGTGCGGCGTGAAGGAGAGATGCACCGTTACATCTGACGAGCCCTCGCCGGCGTCTTCGACACTGAGCCAGCCTCGGTACTGGTTCTCGCCATCAGAGCCCCATTCCATGTGATACTCGACGGGATCGACTTTGAAGAAACCGTCAGAGTCGTACTGATGTCCACGCACTTCACCTTTGACGCGAACGTGGTCTTCGCCGTTCAACTCCGCTTGATGAGTCGTAGGCAGATATTTCGGCATGTTGGTGACATCCGAGACAAAGTCGAAAATACTGTCCTGATCGGCCTGTATTCGCAATGTCTTTTCGTACTCGGCCATGATAGTAACCTTTCTAATGGCACGGAAGATGCTTATATGGACGTGGATACGAAGCTGTATCTTCCGGCAAATTCATTCCCTGGAAGGATAGTCGGCAAAACCCCGGGATTAACGCGCCGTGCGATATGGGTAGCATTGAAAATGGATAAGACTGGTCGTCTGGTAACGTTGCATTCATTTTAGTGCGCCGATGATCACACGCAGCCCAAAAGGCAGCCAAGGCATATTTACAATGTTCGCAAAATCTAGTCGCCTCTATAAAAGGTTTTCGGCTCCCATGGCGGCAGCCGGTTTACTCGTGTCTGCAATGGGAAATGCTCATGCGCAAGCTGAAACTCCAGTACAGCCTGCCGCAGTCCCTGCCGCATTGAGCGAAGCTCCCGCAGTCGCCAATGCTTCAGCAAAGATTGATGTCCCGCCATCCGGAGCAAATGACAAGATCGTTCCGCCGGCAGGCGACACATCGAATGACGACGCGACTACGTCGCCTGGAGCTGCAGACGACATCAAAGCGGTTTCACATGACGATGCGCCGCCGGCCAACCTGGAACTTGGCGGACAGACAATCCTGACTCTGCATGCAAGCGCCGGAAAGCTGACACCGCAGGAGCGCATCGATGTCATCGAAGGGCGTCTCGTGCGTATCCTGGGGATTCCCCGCATCACTCCCGGCGACGTCGCCATCTATACGCCGCAGGGAAAAGCGCCCGTTATTTATGCGGTGGGCCGCAAGCTCATTACCGTAGATTCCCAAACGGCAAAGCAGGAGAAGCCGCTTCTGCCGCCGGATGACATCACTGCCGTTGAGAGCAGCGCAAATGTGCCGCTGGGTGTCGCGACGATCTGGGCCAAACGATTTCAGCAGATCCTTCCCCTGGTCGACTACCGGATGCCAGGAGATCCCGAACCGATTGTGCCGCCGGATCCGCCGCTTACCATCACCAACGATCAGACGCTTATTGGCGGGCAGATCGGGGATGTGGTGTGGGGCAAAGACCTTATTATGCGGCTCCGGGGCATACAGCACGACACCACGGCTGCTGAACGCGCCGATGTCGTAGGCGACCGCATGCAGCTCCTGCTGCACCGGGTTGGAAACGATCCAAATACGATCAGCGTCGAGCCCGGCGAACCGGAGAGAATCCCGCTAGTTGCGCCCCTGCAGGATCCTGCCGCCGGTATATTGCCGATCACTGACGGAGAGGCACAAACGATCAGCAGCACAGCATCGGATACGGCAAAGAGCGCTGTGACGATGCAGATTTTGCCGACCGCGGCTGTCAAAATCGGAAGCACGACGCTTATTACGGTAACGACCGCCGATGCGGCCGCCGCATCGCAGCCGACACCGGATGCGCTCGCGGCAAGCTGGGCCAAGAATTTGCGTCATGCGCTTTCGCCCATCGCTCCGCCCCCGGCGATCCCTGAGCCTGCGGTTCCGGAACCTGCACCGGCTCCCACATCTACGGAGACTGCTCCAGAGAGCGGAACGCCTTCGGTGAGAATGGCCGCAAGCATATCACAGTCTTCTCCGATCGTGACACCGGATCCCAACATTACGACGCGAGTAGAACTCCATGAGGATTCTGATCAGCAATCAGGACCTGCGGACCAGGCGGCTCCTCAGCCGATCCCGGTGCCGATGTCGACAGTCGGACTCGCAAACGATATGCGCATCCGCCTCCATACGCCGCTGCCATACAAGCAGCGACGAAAGCTGTTTATCTAAAGAATGGGATCAAGCGGCCTCAGCCATCATGGCTGGGGCCGTTTTTGCGTGACACCTCGATACTTTCATTTTCACGTTTGCGTGTTCCCCTCATGGCGGTATAGCTTCATGGCGCATATTTGAGCCATGGAGGACGGACTAATGGGAATGCTCGACGGCAAGGTGGCCTTTATCACGGGTGGGGCGAGCGGTATCGGCAAGGGAGCGGCTCTGCGGTTTGCAGGCGAGGGAGCTCAGGTCGCAATCGCCGATATGCAGGAGGAGGCGGGCGAAAAAGCTCTCATCGAAATCAAAGCGCATGGAGTGGAGGCGATCTTCGTGACTTGTGATGTCTCCGATCCGGCGGCCGTGAAGAACGCGATCGATAGGACCGTCTCAGAATTCGGAAAGCTCGATATCGTATTTGCCAATGCCGGCATCAACGGCGTCTGGACGCCCCTAGAGGAGCTTCAGCCCGAAGACTGGGACAAGACGATCAACATCAACCTAAAGGGCACCTATCTCACCGTCCACTATGCCATACCGCATCTGCGCAAAAATGGCGGCGGCAGCGTAATCATAACGGCCAGCGTCAACGGCACCCGTACGTTCTCCAACCCCGGCGCAACGGCATACAGCACCAGCAAGGCAGGACAGGTAGCGTTTATGAAGATGGCTGCCCTTGAACTGGGAAGGGGCAATATCCGCGTGAACGCCATCTGCCCCGGAGCCATTCACACCAACATTGATGACCGCACGGAGCAGCGGGATACCGATAAGATCGGAATTAAGGTCGAAATGCCGGAGGGAAGCCCGGCGCTGCACGGAGGACAGGGCGAGCCGATAGATGTCGCCGATACATGTCTCTTCCTCGCCAGCGACCTCTCCCGCCACGTCTCCGGCGTAGAAATCTTCGTAGACGGCGGCGCATCATTGCTGCGATAACCTATCAGCGGATTTCGAATGGAGAGGCAAGGGACATCTCCTCTTTTGACCCGGGCTTGATCGCCCAGCGGCTATAATGAGCCGTTATGACTCTTAAAGCCGTCGTGTTCGATATGGACGGGCTGATGCTCGATTCCGAGATCGCCTACCAGTATTCATGGCAGCGCACCGCTGCCGATTTCGGTTTCAACCTCGATGACCGGATCTATTTCCGGCTCATCGGGCTCGGCAAGGAAGAAACAGAGAAGGTTCTCTGGGAAGAGTTCGGCACAGACTTCCCGCTTGCCGACTTCCGCGCTCACTACCCCACTCACTGGCGCGCGTTTACGGAAGAGAACGGCATTCCCGTCAAGCCGGGTGTTTTCGAACTGCTGGATACTCTCGACCGGCTCAAGCTGCCCCGCGCCGTGGCGACATCCACCGCGAAACTTGATGCCGAGCCCCGCCTTCAGGAAGCCAATCTCTACGGCCGGTTCAAGGAACATATCTACGGCAACGAGATCACATTCGGCAAGCCCGCGCCGGACATCTACCTGGAAGCGTCCCGTCGATTGAATATCGAGCCCGAGTACTGCCTGGCGCTCGAAGACTCCGAAGCCGGCACACGTTCCGCGACATCGGCCGGAATGCGCGCGATCATCGTTCCCGATATGAAGCAGCCCTCCGATGAAGTCGTTGCGCTCGCATACCGCGTGCTGCCGTCGCTGCATGATGTAATCGGCGTGGTGGAGGAAATGGCGAAGGAGTAGGGATTGGGATAGAACAATACTCAACCATGCCAAATCGATCTACCAACATTCACGAACACGTCAGCATCAATTCTCCGCGCCGAGCGCTGCGGCTTGCGCACCTGACGGACATCCATGTTCAGCCGGAACGCAAAGCTGCAGAGGCTTTGATAGAGTGCCTTCAACAGGTACACGCGCTGCCGGATCGCCCTGAGCTAATCTTAAACGGAGGCGATGTCATCATGGATGCCGTGGCCGCCGAAGAAGCCAGAGTGGATTTGCTCTGGGACCTATGGGAGAGGATCACCGGAGAACACTGCGCCATCCCTCAGGAATTCTGCCTGGGCAACCATGACATCTGGGGATGGAACAAGAAACGCAGCGGCTGCACCGGGCAAGAGAAGCTTTACGGCAAGCTCTACGCCCTGGATCGCATGAAGTTAACAAGCGCATATCGCAGCTTCGACCGCGCCGGCTGGCACTTCATCGTGCTGGACAGCACATTTGAGTTACAATCCGGGGCATTCGTGGCTCGTCTGGATCGAACACAGTGGGAATGGCTTCAGGCGGATCTTGCCGCAACTCCGCCGGAAATGCCGGTCCTGGTATTGAGCCATATCCCAATCCTTGCCGGAGGCAGCGTGTTCTTTTCGGGCGATCCGGGCGATACCGAACGCAGCGGAAACTGGGTTGTGCCGGGAGAGTGGATGCACACGGATGCCCGGGCGATTGTCGCATTGTTCGCGAAGTACCCCAATGTCCGGCTCTGCCTAAGCGGCCACACGCATTTACAGGATCGCGCCGAATATAACGGCGTTACGTATATTTGTGGAGGAGCGGTCTCAGGACGCTGGTGGCGAGGGGATTATCATCAAACCCCGGCGGGATTCGGAATTGTCGATCTGTATAAGGATGGAAGCTTCCAATACCAATATATTCCCACAGGATGGACCGCTGCGGAGGCAAAGACTTAATACTCTCTTAACCGATGAATCGCAGAGAGCAGTTCATAATAAATATCGTTCACGAAGCGCAGCGGGACACTGAGCTTCTCACTCAGCCGGCATTCCAATTGGAAACTGGAACAGCCGTCTATTTACGATTTGACATGCGAACGGGCACTTGGCCGTCTCAAGACGCATGACTCATTCTAAATTACAGGAGAAACTTTATGGACCCTCTAAACAACAATAACATCTCGCTCTCCAAGCGGCATGCCGCATTTACGCTTATTGAACTTCTCGTTGTCGTGGCTATTATAGCGATTCTCGCAGCAATACTATTTCCGGTATTCGCGCAGGTCCGCGAAAAGGCCCGCCAGACCCAGTGCCTCTCTAATGGCAAGCAGCTTTCTCTCAGCGCTCTGCAGTATGCGCAGGACTACGACGAGACATGGCCGATCGTTGGCGGCGAGAACAGCAACACGGTTCTTGCCGGCCAGAAATCAGACGGCACGCCGTTCAACGGATGGTCGCTCATTCTCCAGCCGTATATCAAAAGCCGGCAAGTGTTCCTCTGCCCCGATATGCCTCATGTCTTTCAGGGCGGCGGCGGATGCGCTGCATTCAATGGGCAACCCATCACGAATAACTATTCCTATAACTACTTCCTCGGGTCGGACAACTCCTACAACAGCGGCGACTATGGCACATCCCGAGACGGGTCGTACAAGTGGGACCATCCCCGGTCTCTCAGCGAGATCGCTCAGCCGTCAAATGTCGTGGCCTTTCTGCACTCCAATAGCGTGCCCCCGTACGGCTTCGATTGGGGCTGCACATATATGACGATCGAGACCCCCGACTTTATCAACAAGATCCGCATGCGCACCGTGCACCAGGACGGCGATAACATCGCTTTCGCCGACGGCCACAGCAAGTGGTTCCAGCTCAAGGACGCCGACAGCGGCGGCATGCTGCGCGAGACCTATATCCGCGCCGCCCGTGGAATGTGGACCGTCCCACAATTCGAACCCGGCAATACAGCCAGCGCCCTGGGCTATCCGATCCAGGATAATTAGGCCATGGCAAAGACAATTAGAGGGTTCTTTGTTCCTGCCGTGGTAATGTTGGTTATGCTGGCAGCCACCGGCTGCTCGAACAAGCAGCGTGATGCCGTGGATAGTCACTCAACGGCGACAGGGCAGGCGGCAAATACTCCCAGGGAGAGCGTAACGCGCGACCAGGCAAAGTAGTGACCCTGCAGACATAGGCGATCAAGTCTTCCGTGTCTGCAGCCGCCTGCCCTAAACGTTACGCCAGAAGAGGCCGCGCCAATTCTCATATTGGCGCGGCGATTTCCTCGACATGAATGTAAGAAGTTGTATCTCCGCGGTCCTATCGACACTATTTCTTGCCGCCACGCAAGCAGCGCCCGGACCTGAATCAGATAGCGCGCGCCATGTTGGCCCCACCTCCGGCGGACAGTATATCGTGGCGACAGGCCAATCGCTGCAGCCCGCAGGCGATAGCGTCACATTTGGTGGCCGCCCTGTCGATCTGGCGCTCTCTCCGGATAGCCGTGTCGTCTATCTGAAAGACAATCGGGGATTGGTTGCCGTCGATGCGCGTTCATGGAAGGTGGCCCAATCCCTTCCGTTCACAACAGGCGGCGGTTCGATGCATGGGATCGCTGTCAGCGCAGACGGCCGGCATGTCTATGTCACCAATGCTCAGAATCTGCTGGCGATTGCCGATGTTGCCACTGACGGTAAGCTCTCCTGGGGATCGCCCATTACTCTACCTGGTCCCAAAGGAGACGGCGATGCCGATCCATGCGGCATCGCGCTCAGTGCAGACGGGAAGCGCGCCTATGTGTGCCTGTCCCGCAATAACACGCTGGCCGTGGTCGATCTTGCCGCCGGGAAGCTGCTATCTCAAATCCCGGTAGGGATCGCGCCCTACGATGTCGTCCTGTCGCCCGATGGGATCGCGTACGTGTCGAACTGGGGCGGACGTCATCCGAAAGCGAATGAGCCGCAGGCGCCCTCGGCCGGAACACAAACCCTTGTCGATGCGCGCGGCGTGGGCGCATCAGGGACTGTTTCGCGGGTGATTTTAAAGGAAGGGCGTGAGTTTTCTCAGGATCCGGCCGGACTGCATCCCTCAACGATGGCGATCTCAAAAGACGGCCGCCGGATCTATGTCGCAAATGCCAACTCGGATACGGTTACAACCCTTCTGTGGGATGGTTTTGCGATCGGCACAGCCTCCGTCCATCCTATTAAATCGCTTGCATTCGGCAGCGCCCCAACAGGGCTGGCTCTGAGCGCCGATGAAAAAACACTGTTTGTGACTCTGGGCGGCAACAATGCGGTCGCGGTTCTCGATCTTACCAAGAACGCCGGCATACGAGGTTTTATTCCCACCGGCTGGTATCCGGGCGCGATCGCAACAGACGGCAAAAATCTCTATATCGCTAATGTAAAGGGGATCGGCTCGCGAGAGCGCGGCAATGCGAAGGGCTACAATTCCCATCAATTCTCCGGCACGGCTCAGCGCGTGACTATTCCACGCTCAGCAGATCTTGCCCGCTATACGGCTCAGGTTCGCAAAGGTCTGACGGCAGCACAGACTGCAACCGGACCACATCGAAAAGCGGCGAAAGCGGCAGTGCCTGTGCCGGCGCGCCCCGGAGATCCGTCCGTCATCAAGCATGTCGTCTACGTGATCAAAGAGAACCGCACCTATGATCAACTATTCGGCGATCTCTCCCAGGGAGACGGCGACAAGTCTCTCTGTATCTATGGCCGCGATGTCACACCGAACCACCATGCTCTGGCCGAGCAGTTCACCCTCCTCGACAACTATTACTGCAACGGCGTGCTCTCTGCCGACGGTCACTCATGGGCGACCGAAGGAAATGTGACCGATCACCTGGAGAAGTCGTTCGGCGGTTTCACGCGCAGCTATACATTCGGCGATGATCCCCTGACCTATTCCTCGTCAGGCTTCATCTGGGACAACGCCCTGCAGCACGGCAAGACATTCTACAACTTTGGCGAGATGGACTACGCCGGCAAGAAGCCGGATGTGGGATATGCTGACATTCTGCAGCGTTTCCAGAACCATACTCAGCAGGTCGAGTTTACGCACAGCATCGGAATCGCGCGATTAAAACGCTACAGCCATCCCACATATCCGGGCTGGGCGCTGGACATACCCGATGTCGTACGCGCCGATATATTTCTGTCGGCCCTTAAGGATTTCGAGCAGAAGGGAAGCTTCCCGAACCTTACGATCATCTACTTGCCCGATGATCATACTTCGGGGACATCGCCGGGCGATGCAACTCCGCGCTCTTACCTGGCCGACAACGACCTTGCGCTGGGACGCATCGTGGACGGCATCAGCCGGAGCCGCTTCTGGAACGATACCGCCATCTTCGTAAACGAGGACGATCCCCAGGACGGCTTCGATCATGTAGATGGCCATCGATCCCTGTGCCTGGTGATCAGTCCATACACGAAGCGCCGTTCGGTTATCCATCAGTTCTACAATCAAACATCGGTGCTGCATACCATGGAGCAGATGCTGGGGCTTCCACCCATGAACCAGATGGACGCTATGTCGCCCCTTATGCGGGAGTGCTTCATCAGCAAACCGGATTTCACGCCCTATACCTGCCTCCCGAACACCACGCCGCTTGGCGAGATCAACCCCAAAGTATCGCAACTACGCGGTCAGGCGCGGAGGTGGGCGAAGGTGAGCGCGAAAATGGATTGGTCACATCCCGACGCCATCTCCGATGAAGCCCTTAACCATGTGCTGTGGTACGCCGCCAAGGCCGGCGGTTCGCCATATCCTGAATCGCTAAAGTCAGGCCAAGCCCGCAGGCTGCGAGCGCGCGGACTGAAATTATCTGTCGAACATGACGACTAAATAAGAGAACAAAACTCATTTTGCCATTCGCTGGCTCCCCTCCCCTTTAAGACCCACTGGTGGGCGGGGAGGGGAGCCAGCATTGAACCTAATCGCACCGGAGCAAATCTTAAATGGAAAAGATCACTCGCCGCCAGTTCCTCCAGATCGCCGGCGGAATCACATACCTTGCGTTTACATCCGCAGGCTGCGGCGTCTTTGCCGCAAAGCATGATGATGCGTCTCTGCCCCTGTTCACCGCATTGCCTTACATCCAGCCCGGCACGGCCTCAACGCTTACGGACGGCGGCGATACGCTTATAGTGGCATGGCAGACACAGGATGGGCAAGCTGATTTCGAGGTGGCTTACGGCCTCGACAAATCCTATTCGAAAAGCGCAAAGATCATAACATCGCATCGCTTTATCGGCCCTGCGGGATCGGCTGGTGACGATGCCAAACGTATCAATTATCATGCCTCTCTCACCGATCTGAAGCTTGGACAGAAATACTACTACCGCGTGAAGGGCAACGGCAAGGTCCTGGCCGAAGGCTTTGCCAGCACCCGTAAACCTCGCGGCACAGCCATCCGGTTCGTATCATTTGGGGATAACTCCTGCGGTTCCATGAGCGATCATGCGATCGCATACCAGGCTTACAAGACGAATCCGGATTTTGTCATGAATACGGGCGATAACGTCTATGATAAGGGCCTTGACAGCGAGTATGCGCGCAACTTTTTCCCCGTCTATAATGCCGATACGGCCGATCCAAGCCAGGGCGCGCCGCTGCTGCGTTCAGTCCCATTCTACACAGTTCTTGCCAATCACGACCTGAACGAAAAGCACCAGACCGTGTGCGATTTCGATGCCGCTCGCGATGTCCTCGGCTACTACACAGCAATGCATATGCCGCTCAACGGCCCGGCAGCGCCGGCCTTCGCAACGCCGCTGGCGGGGGACAAAGAGGCAATCGGACTTTTCCATGACAGCGCTGGCCCGCGCTATCCGCAGATGGCGAACTACTCGTTCGACTACGGCGATGCGCACTTCCTCTGCCTCGACGCCAACACTTATATCGACCCTACCGACCCGGCCCTGCAGAGCTGGATCGAGTCGGATCTGGGCGGTTCAAGCGCCGTCTGGAAGTTCGCCGTGTTTCACCATCCGCCATTCAACGTTGGAGGCGAGCATTACGGCGAACAGCACATGCGGACGCTAGCGCCTCTTTTTGAAAAACACGGCGTAGATATCGTTCTGAACGGCCACGAGCACACTTACCAGCGAACAATGCCGTTGCGCTTCGATCCAAAGGATATCTCAAGAGCCAAAGTTACCGGCACAAATAATCGGCTCGTTCCCGGAAACTTCACAGTCGATCGAAAATTCGACGGGTCTGAGGTGACAAAGCCTGACGGCGTTATCTATATTGTTACCGGCGCAGGCGGCAACGACCTGTACGATCCGGGCTATACCGATAATCCCGCAAAATGGCTCCATCCCGAAGATAACAACGTAGCGTACGTAGCAAAATTCTATTCCGCGCTGCACTCATTGACCGTAATCGACATCGCCGGCAAAGCACTGAAGCTTTCACAGGTGAACGAACAGGGTGAAGAGATCGACCATATCCGAATTACCAAGGCATAACATGAAGTACCACAAGCAGATATTTCTCTCCGGCATTCTATTAGTTCTCGGTTCTACGCTGCCAACGTTTGCGCAGAACGCTGAGCCATCCAAGGATGTGTTGATCACGCTCCTTGAGACCAATGACCTCCATGGCACGGTGCTGAAGCCCGGCGAGCCGAAAGGGTTGGCGAAGATTGCGACCCTCGTTCGCGGGATACGCAAACAGATGCCGCATGTGCTGCTGCTGGATTCGGGAGATATGATCCAGGGTGCTCCGGATGAGAAGGTATTCGAGGGCATGCCCATCCTTGCCGCCATGAACACGATGGGCTACGATGCTGCCGCCGCAGGCAACCATGAGTTCGACTACGGCCTCGACGGCACTCAGAAGGCTATTTCGACGGCCAACTTCCCCATTATCTCGGCAAACATTCAGGATGCAAAATCGGGAAAGACATGGGCGCCCATAAAGCCGTACATCATCAAGGAGATCGACGGCGTTCGTGTGGCGATCTTCGGCCTCACGACCCTTGAAACCCTCATGTATGAGTACACGCCGCCGCTCAGCGCCGTGCACTTTCAGGAGCCGTCCGATGCGGCGCGCGATCTTGTGCCCAGGCTGCGGACGGAAGAGCATGCGGATGTGGTCATCGCGCTTTCACATCTCGGCGCGGACCGTGATGCCGAGATAGCGGAAGCGGTCCCGGGAATCGACATCATCCTCGGGGGACATTCGCATTCGACCCTCTCCAGGCAGATCTGGGTAGGCGACACGCTGATCTGCCAGACCGGCTCGCGGGCATCCAATCTGGGCCGTATCGACTTTGTCGTGCACAAGCCGGAGGCAGCAGGAGCGGCAGCGACTCTGGACGTAAACGGCCGCGCCGGAAAATGGTGGGGGCACGGCGCAACACCGTCGCCGGGCAATGCAGCATTCCCGGGTGCGCCGCTGCTGCCGCTTACCAACGACATCGCCGACGATCCTGAAGTGGTGGCGGCATACCAGCCATATGTCGACAAGATGAAGCCGATCATGGACGAGGAGCTGACGACATCGCCCAAGGCAATCCCGGCAGGCAATATCGAGCAGCAGGAGAATGCAGTCGGCAACCTGATCGCCGATGCCGTTCGAGCGCAGAGTAAGACCGATATCGCCCTGATAGCGGGGAGTGACATCAACAAGGACGGCATACCGGCCGGAACGATCCATGTCCGCGATCTCTATAACCTGATCGGCCAGTACACGGCTCAAGCAATTGTCACAGTTCGAGCGCCAGGAGCGAAGATTGCGGAGATGTTCGGCGCTTTGCGCCTGCACGACGGCGCGCCGCTCAGTATCTCAGGCGCCCGGGTCGGCAAGAACATCACCGTAAACGGCAAAGCGTTGGACCTGTCGAAAACCTACACCATCGCCGCTCCGGGTTCCGTAATCCAGGCGCAGCTGCTTGGCGCTCATGGCGTCGAAATCCTGAATGACGATCCGCATGGCCCAACCGTGCGCGACAACCTCATCGACTACCTTCGCGGCCATGCGCCGTTGACAGACGCCATAGACGGCCGCTGGATGCCGTAGGAAAAGGCTGCTCCTGCGAAATTCATAGAATTTCGCAGGAGCAGCCAAAGATTCTTTTTACTGTAATAATCACTGTAAATCGCAAGACAAATCACAGATCCACTGCATCAAACGTCTTATTCCTGGAACGTCGATACGTTTTAACCGACAGATAGCTCGACAATAACAGTTTACAGGACGGCACGTCTCGGTTATACTATCGATGGCAGGTCGGCGAAGAGACTCGATTTCAACCATGAAACGGGGGCTGCGGGCCGCCACCCGGAGGATGCCTGTGTTTATTTCAAATCGCGCCCAGAGCTCATGCCTCGTGCTTGAGCACTATATAATCAACGAAGTCCAGAGCCACGGAAACGCGGCCATCTCATCCCAGAACGTCGCTTACGCGCTTGATACACGTTCTCCTCTCGTCTATGCATCGTGGTGCAGAGACCTTTGCGAGCGTTACGGTCTACTCTGCCAGGAAAATGCCGTAACCGGTCTGCTTACCTTCGAAAAGGTGAATTGGAACTAAGGTCAGCTTTCGCCAGCACAGCCAGTGTCTCAACATTTCCCAGCTCTTGCGCAAGTGCGGCAGGAGTACGGCCTTTATCATCTATCGCTGAGACATCTGCGCCTGCAGCCAGCAGAGCAACCGTGGCGTCAGGTCTGGCCTGATAGGCTGCAATGTGGAGAGGCCTCAGGTCGTTGCCGAGCTGCCGCCTATTGACATCTGCCCCTTGCGCAATCAACATCCCCACGGCTTCCAGTGAACCGTGGGCGACTGCAGCATGCAGGGGCGTATTTCCGCGCGCGAACGGTGACTTTGAGGGCAGATGAAGGTCTGCGCCGCAGCCTGCCAGCAGCGTCACGGCATCCGGATGGTTGAAGAATGCCGCAAGATGCAAGGGCGTCCAGCCATCCGCTGAATACACGTTCAGGTCATCGGGGCTTGCTGCCAGCACATCGGCAATACGATCGCTGTCGCCGACCGCCGCCGCCTCATGGATATTGAGGGGCGCTCCCCGCTCGATAATCCATTGCACGGCTTTATCCTGACCATTGTAGCAAGCATGTAAAACGGCAGAAAGCCCATTCTCATCGCGTTCCGACAGCAGATCTGGTCTCTCCTCTATAATTGCCATCAGAGCGTCGATATCTCCGGCTGCGGCCGCCTGAAAATACCGCCCTTCGATTGATATTACGTCCGGCATGATTTCTCCTTAACGCGCGTTGGTTATGCACAATAACAATGATGCAGCGGCGAGGTAAAAAGTGCCTGGGCAATCCTCTTTCGGCCGGCGGCTAAAACCACGCCTACATAAAGATAACCTGCGGTTATAAATCCGCCTTCGCGGATTCCTTTAGGTATCGCTACGCGATAATCTTAAATAATCGCGAAGCGATACAGACAGGAGTCCACGCAGGTGGACTTGTCACCACCGGTGATCTTACCCTAGCCGTGACTTTAGTCGCCGGGAGTTCTCCCCTTCCGAAACTCGCTGGGCGATTGGCCGCGCAGTTGGGAGAAGCGGCGTGAGAAGTGGAACTCGTCACTGAAACCGAGGCGGGCCGCGATCTGGGCATTGGTGAGTTGTGTGTACCGCATCCAGTGGCAGGCGGTTTCTAAATAGCGCTCAGCGCGCCAATGGGCAGGAGACTCGCCGGTTTCGGCGCGGAAGCGGCGGCGAAATGTCTCTACGCTCATCCCTAGCTCGCCGGCGATCTCCGCAAGTGATCTCCTTGGCTCATCCGTGTTCGAGAGCATCGCAAACGCCTGCGTCGCCCAGTGCGAGGACGCCGTAGATGCAGCCGGTTCAGATCCGGCCAGCCCCTCGGTCAATATCGTCAGCAGACGGCAGACCTGAAGGCTGCGGCGAATTGTGTCATCCTGCCCCTCTCCCGCCTCGAAAACACTCATAAACGCCTCCTTCCAATCCCGGCTGGCCGGCAAACTTCGAACCGGCTTTGCTGGCGACAGAACGCCCTGTATTTGCCATGTATCGAATACCGGCCCGTTGAACACGATATACACCTCGTTCCACTTCGTCCCCGGCAGCGGACCATAGGTATGCGCGAGACCGGGAAATACCAGGATGGCATCACCGGCAGAGACCGGCAGGTCCAGTCCATGCACGTCGCGGTAGCGCCCCTTTCCTTCCGTAATCAACACCCAGGCATAGTCGGGATAGATGCGCATCGGAAGCGGAGGCTGTATACCGAGGCCGCCGGTAATCGCAGCCAACAGCATGACACGGCCAAGGGGCGACGGTGTCAGATCGCTGGCCTGGATATGGAGCGTGGGGCTTATGGGGCTGTCATTGCCGCGTAATTGTGATTTTTGAGCCATTGACCGAAATCTTCATGCATTGCCGCGTTTCTCCATGGACGAATAAGCTTACTCCATGTAATATAGACGCATCTTACCTGATAGGAATGAGGAGAATATCCATGCCGGCCGCCCAAACCATGCCTGATCTCGCATCCGATTATACGCTCACAGATGAGCAGATTGCACAATACCGCGAGAGTGGACACGTTCTGCTGAGGAGCGTCGCAACACCCGAAGAGATTGCCGTCTACGGTCCGATCATTCAGGACGCAGCTGATCGCTACAATGTTGAGACAAGACCGCTTGAGGAGCGCGACACCTACGGCAAGGCGTTCCTGCAGATCATGAACCTGTGGCAGCGTGATGAAGCCGTTGCCCGTTATACGCTGGCACGGCGCTTCGCGAAGATTGCGGCGGATTTGATGGGAGTGGATGGTGTCCGCATCTATCACGACCAGGCCCTGTTCAAGGAACCCGGCGGCGGCCCGACACCATGGCATCAGGACCAGTATTATTGGCCGCTCGACACGGACAACACGATTACCCTCTGGATGCCGCTTGTGAATATCCCCGAAGAGATCGGCTCGATGACCTTCGGTTCAGGCTCAAACAAGCTGGGTTATGTGGGAGAGTTGCCGATCAGCGATCATTCGGATATCGTACTGGCGGAGCTAATTAAGGAGAAGGGCCTGAAGACACATCACGACGGCGCAATGGCGGCAGGCGATGCCACATTCCACTCGGGGTGGACCCTGCACAGCGCGCCGGGCAATCCTACACCGAATATGCGAGCCGTCATGACGGTGATCTACTTTGCCGACGGCACAACGGTTTCCACGCCGGATAACCCCAACCGGGAAAGCGACCTGCGCGGCTGGCTCCCCGGCTGCCAGCCCGGCGATCTCGCCGCCAGCGAGTTGAACCCGCTGGTGTATTCGAGATAGTAACGATTCTTGTCATTATTGCGCCGGCTGCGTTGACCGCAGCTGGCGCTTTCCAGTTCAAATCCGGAACTTCCCAACATCCACTCAACTTATTAATCCCTCATACCAGTAGAGGTTTCCTCGTCAAAATTTCACTCATTAACGTATTCTTAACAACTCTACACTAGTTTCCAGAGCGATGAAAATAATGAAGATAATTTTCATTATATGACTGCTTGAATAGCAGGATGGTGTGATAGAATAGAAGCCGTAATGACGTTAAGCAGGCGACTATTCATTTGCAATGAAGAAAGTCAAGCCTCATTATGTCCAATATAGTGGTGTGATCTTGATGTATCCTTCCTGCGAAGGGTACAGCCTGCCAAACAGAAGCATTTTAAATGTTTCAATTGCAACAACACCATTAAACTTTACTAATAATAAATGCGCCATCTTTCAACGGACGCAAGTTTGAGCCAGACAAATGACTTCCAAGAATTTTCAAACAGCAGGAGATTGACAATGCGTTTAAGGTATCCACGCAACCCCATCCGTGTAGCAAAGAATGCAGTAATCGGTATTTTCGCGGTCGCGCTACTCGCCACCGTTGCACCGGCGTCCATCGCCGCAACGACCTACTACGTATCGCCAAGCGGCGACAACAACAATTCTGGAACACAATCGAAGCCGCTACAAACGATTGAGGTCGCCGTGAATAAGACAGTATCCGGTGATACAATCGTGCTTGAAGATGGCACATATGCGGTTCCTGGAGATTTAGACATAAATGTAACCGGCAAAACACTCACAATTACATCATTAAGCGGACCCAGCAAAACAATTATCGATGGTGGCAAACAATCGAGCACAGGCTTCACAGTGGGCGATTTTGATTCGACCCCCACGTACTTGTTGCTCGAAAATATCACTCTTCAGAACTTTGGCGGTACAGTAACGCAGTCCGAATCTGGTTCTACTCTAGCGATCTTCAATTGCACATTTTCTGACAATTCCTCTGGATCCATTCAGAACTTCCTCAATGGCTCTGCAGTTATAGTACAGAACTGTACATTCTCTGGAAATTCTTCCACCTCTATTGATGTAATTAGTCCTCTTACAGTCGAAAACTGCATGTTTTCTTCAAATACAGAGAATGCGATTGAATGTAGTGGACTTACATCAGTGAGTAATTGCGTCTTTTCGGACAACAATCAATCTTTGGCCGTTCTTTTTATTGACGGCGACGCTACAGTGTCAAAGTGCAATTTCAACAATAACACGGCAACAGGTGTATTAGGCACAACACTCAGCATCTCATCAGGTAAAGTGAGCGTAGATGAATGTACTTTTGACACTAATATCGGTTCCAACGGCGGCGCGATAGCTAATTCTACAACTGACACGACAGCAATTACAAATTGCATTTTTACAAATAATATCTCGACTGAGAATGGTGGCGCAATCGACAATGGGTCCTTGCTAAATATAACTAACTGTACATTCATTGGTAATAAAGCTAATCTTTTCGGAGGCGCAATTGACTTTGATGGTATTGGAACAACAAGTGGATCAATCAGATATTGCACTTTCACATCTAATACTGCAGGTGAAGAAGGCGGCGCTATTTATGGTAATGTGGCTACCATATTAAAAGACGATATCCTATGGGGTGATTCCGCATCTGATGATGACTATGAAATTAACAATTTACCAACAGCTACATACTGTAATATTCAAGCAGGATTTTCAGGCACAGGCAATATCAATGTCGATCCGCAATTCATAAGCCCATCAACAGGCAACGTTCAGATTCCATCTACCTCTCCATGTAAAGGCGCCGGCATCGCAATTACCGGCATTACAACAGACCTGAATGGCGCAACGCGGCCGAATCCTCCCAGCATTGGCGCGTATGAGCCTACAGTCAACGCATCGGCGCCAACCATTACGTCTTTCACTCCCGTATCAGGCCCCATTGGGACGCTGGTAACCATAACAGGCACTAACTTCACCAATGCAACGGTGGTCAAGTTCAACACAACAGCCGCGACATCGTTTACAGTAGTCTCCGCAACGTCAATCACGGCAACCGTGCCGACAGCCGCAACAACCGGAAAGGTTAGCGTGACAACTGCGGGAGGGACTGCGACCAGCGCGGCGAACTTCACGGTTACAGCGTCAGCCCCCGTAATAACTTCGTTCACGCCCATAACAGCCCCCGTAGGAACGCTGGTCACTATCACGGGGACAAACTTTACAGGCGCGACGGCGGTGAAGTTTAACACAACTGCGGCAACTGCATTTAACGTGGTATCCGCAACATCGATAACAGTAACTGTGCCAACAGGAGCGACAACGGGAAAGATTACGGTAACGACTCCTGGCGGAACGGCCACCAGTACTGGCAGCTTTACAGTTACGGCGTCTCTTCCGACTATAAGTTCCTTCACACCCACAACTGGCCCCATTGGAACTCTGGTCACGATCACGGGGACGAATTTCACCGGGGCAACGGCAGTCAAGTTCAACACCACTGTGGCAACGTCATTCACGGTAGTCAACGCGACATCGATAACAGCAACTGTACCAAGTGGAGCGACAACCGGAAAAATTACTGTTACGACACCCGGCGGCACGGCCACAAGCAGCACATCATTCACGGTGACGGTAGTAACTCCGGCTCCGACAATCACGACGTTTGATCCGGCCTCTGGTCCTGTAGGAACCCTTGTGACGATCACGGGCACAAACCTTACCGGCGCAACGACAGTTAAGTTTAATACGACAACTGCGACAGCATATACCGTGGTCAGTGCGACATCGATTACCGCAACCGTACCAAGTGGAGCGACCACTGGGAAGATAACGATCACCACTCCTGGAGGCACTGCAACGAGCAGCGCAAGCTTCACCGTCACAACAGTCGCAGGCGTCCCAACGATCTCGTCCTTTACACCGACCTCAGGCCCGATTGGGACAAGCGTAACCATCACCGGCACAAACTTTACTGGCGCGACCGCGGTGAAATTCAACACGACGACTGCGACAGTGTATACAGTGGTCTCGGCGACTTCAATCAAAGCGACGGTCCCGGCCGGCGCCACAACAGGGAAGATAGCTATAACCACTTCCGCAGGAACGGCAACAAGCACGGCGAGCTACACGATAACTGCTTCGACAGCGCCGACGATCGTGTCGTTCAGTCCAGCATCCGGGAAAGTCGGAACCAGGGTAACGATCACCGGCACGAACTTTACCGGAGCGACAGCCGTTAAGTTCAACGGCGTGGCTACCACCACATTTACGATCGTCTCTGCGACGCAAATCAGTGTCGCCGTACCGGCTAACTCTACGACGGGCTTGGTATCCATCAAAACGCCTGGTGGAACAGCGACTTCAGCCGATACATTCACAGTCATTCCAGATGCGCCGACCGTCAAATCGTTTACGCCTACATCAGGTCCAATCGGAACATTGGTTACAATCACCGGCACGAACTTCTCTACGGCCACCGCAGTCAAGTTCAATGGGGTGGCGACAACAAAGTTCACCATCGTCTCTGCGACACAGATCACTGTTAATGTTCCAGCCAATTCCACCACCGGTCTGGTGTCGGTTAAAGCCGCAGGAGGGGTGGGAAGTTCAACGGCCGCGTTCACGGTAACAGCCGGGTTGAATTCATTTGCCTTCAACCCGAGCACAATCGCTCCAGGCGGAATGTCCACGGCGACCGTTACACTGACATCACCGGCAACGACCGGCGGCGCAGTCGTCACGATCTCACAGGGGCCATTGTCGTTCTACACGCTCACGATTCCCGCCGGAAAAACGAGCGCGACATTTGGAGTCAGCGCAGATGCAAACGCTCCGGCAGGCGCATATCCATTCACGGCTAGATATGGCGGCGGATCATTGAGCGCGACATTAACAATTAGCGGCTAACAGGGCCTCCAACCTCAAGCAGCCGGCCCCGCTCGTTGAGCAGGGCCGGTTGTTTCTGCCTCTACGAAGTCAAACATCTTTAAACGGCCCGCCGACGCTCTCGACGATTCCTTGCCATCTCAGATGAAGATCGGGTTGTGTATTCCAGAACTCTGCGGGAATTCGGTTGGTGTACAAGAGAAGGTCGCCCTCGTAGAAGTTGCCTTCGGCGAAGGGATTGGCCATGCTCCGGTTATACCAGAGCATGGCATTTTACCGTTTGCCGCTACTGAACTGTTTTCTGGAGCGCAGGCACAGCCTGCTTGCCGGTATCTTTCAACATGATAAGCGCCAGGCAAGCGATCACAAGGAGGAGCACGGAAAGAATGTCCAGCGCCTGAGTCGCCGAAGATGTATGATCGGCTGGATCGAACGCGTACGAGATATGGTTGAGAGCTGTCAGCAGACACAGGAGAATATGAACCGACGCCGCTTTCTCGCGCACGGTCCCATGAAACTTTTGCCGCACAAATTGGTATGCCGCAGGGCCGGCGAAGACAGCCCCCATATACAGCATTAAACCGCCGATAAGAAGTCTATCCGGTTGATACAATGTCATCAGTCGACTCCATGCCAGCATCGCTTATCGCGCATGCGCTACACCTAAAAATCCACTTTAGCGTCCAAGCACATATATTATAGACATGAATCTCTCAGAGATGCATCAATTACTGTTCTGGAATCGACATTGTAAGGATAGTTTAATCAAAATTCATTTTGCAGGCGCTTATCGATGACGCAAAACGCCGCCGGGCCATAGTCCAACGGCGTTTTGCATAGAGATTGTTACCGCGTTTATCCGCGCATCGTGCGGCAGTCAAATACTCCGCCGGCAGTGCTCCCCGGCTTCGGGGCAAAGCGGACGGTTATGTGGCTCTTACCGTTGGTTATTGAGGACGGGATGGGATATTTGACAGTCACATAGCCGCTGGGATTCTCTCCTGTTAACGACTGAGTTGCAAGCAGTATCCCATCAACGAAGATATCGAAAGTTCGGTTCTTATCGCCTCCCCAGTAGGCGCACTGCAATGCTACTGGCTGGCCTGGCAACGACTTCAAATCATATGCGAAGAAGCCGGCGGCATCTCGCCAGAAGTAATATGGCTCTTGTCCCGAAGGGCCGCTGCCGGACCGATCCGAAGCCATATGGTGGCCAGACTCCGATTGCGCATTCCCAACAAGGACTTCATCAATAGTAGCCGCCTGTAGAGCGCGCTCATCGGCCTTCCAGCGGCCGTACAGCGTCCTGGTGGGCCAGTAAATGGAATATCGCTGGAATGGCAGCTTGTAGAGGGGCTCAAGCCGAATACCCGCGGGCGCTATGGCATCGCCGGCCGTAAATACCAGAGGATGGCCCGGGGCAGGACTGATCTGAGCGGCAGCTTTGGCAGCACTCATCGTAAGGCCCGGCGACTGGGTGAGCGGCTTCCACCTGGTGGCCAGCTGGTTCGTAATGTTAGTATTGTTGCCGCCGCCGTAAAAGTCCGAATGGCTGAGGCCTTCGTCGCCAAGCGCTCCGGCCAGGAGAATGGGACCGTAATAGAACGACGCGTAATCCGGCGTGGCGCTATTTGTCGCCGGAGTGACCTGCATAGGCAGGGCGATGTCGATGTGGTCTCCCGATTTCCAGGTTCGGGTGATGTTCGCATAGGAGCCGGGACGCGCAGCTACTGAGAACGCTTTACCGTTGATCAGAATCTTAAATCCGCTTCCGGCGATCCAATCCGGACAGCGGACGCTCAAGGTTAATTTCTTGGGCGAGTTCACCGCGATAGAGAGACGAGTACGAGGCTGTTCCGGAAACGTGGTTTCCTGCCGCAGTGTCACGCCCCGTTCCTTCCACTGCAATACGGACGGAATGAACAGGTTGACGAAGAGTCGATCGGCGGTATGCGCGTAGATCATCTCTCCGTATTTGCCGTGGTTTTCCATTCCCGTTCCCACGCAGCACCAGAAGGCATCGAACGGGCGGGAGAAGACGCGGTAATGATCCGGCCGCATCGGAGTGTAGTAGACAAAGCCGCCGCCGGGCGCTTCCGACGGCAGGATGCTGTTATACAGGGCGCGCTCATAGAAATCGACATAGTTTGTCGACGGCGACAATGTGTACAACTGCCGAGTCAACTTCAGCATGTTATATGTGTTGCAAGTCTCGGGACCGCACGTGGCGGTCAGGTTCTTCTCGGTGGCCTTAGCATTGAAGAAGTGCTCCCACTGGCTGTTGCCTCCGGTGGCCCAGCTGCGGTTGGCAGTAACATCGTTCCAGAAGTTCCGGGAGGCATCGAGCCATACAGGATCCCCCGTCAACTCATAGATGCGCTCGTATCCCACGAACTTCGGAATATCGGTGTTAGCATGGCGGCTGTTCAAGATGGATGCGTCGCCACGGGACAGAGGGTCAAAGATCAGATTATGCCTGAAACGCTCGGCAATCTGCAGATATTTGCGGTCGCCGGTGATGGCATAGACATCAGCCAGGATCTCGTGGGGCGCGCCGAATTCCCCCTGCATATTGGCCGCGCCAAGCATCTCCTGCCACTGAGCATCCGTCAGGCGAGACGTAACATTGATGCACCAATCGGAGATGCGCACCAGGACATCACGCGCCTGTTGATTGCCGCACTCAAGATAGGCATCGCGCAGCCCCGCCATAGTCTTATGCACGCTGTACCAGGCGCTTGTGCTGACCGCGATGACATGACCTTTGGCCAGTTCGGGGAACCAGGTCTTCGCGTCCCATTCGAATGAGTAGAGTCCGCCATCGCCTGCCTTCTGGCATTCCGCCATCTGCGAAACGATATAGTCCACCCGCTTTCGCAGCGCGGGATCGCCGGTGGATGCAGCCATCAATGCGCAGGCGCTGAGGTAGTGACCGATCGTCCCCGAGCCGCCGGTATCCCATCCGCCGTAGCTCTCAGCTTTCGCCTTGAGACCGGCGTTGGTCCGCATATGAGCCAGCAGCCTGTCCGGATCAAGCTTCAGGAGATAGGCGCGGTCCGTCTCCATGGCATCCTTGAATGGGCTATCGAGGAGCCTCACATCCTGCAGTGGAAATAACGATGCCTTCAAAGGGGCGACAGGCTTTACAAGCTCCTTGCCGGGCGACTGCGCGGACATGGGTGAGATGGCAGATGCCAGCAGCGCAAGGGCTGCGGAGCCTGCTATTGACGGTCGATGGCTTCTCATGATTTACCTGCCGGGATAGCCGCGGCGATGCGGCTCCCGTCATTTCGTACTTGGGAATTCGCTGATGCGAAGATACGTGCTGCCGTAAGGCACAAGCTTGATCTCGACAGTTCCAGCCGCATCATAAGCCGGCCCCGGCGGAGGCGGCGCGGCAGAGTCGTTCTCCAACACCCACTCCGGGATCATTTGCCCCTCAGCCACGATCAGGACCGGCGGATGCTGGGAACTGAAGGGCACCGCGGAGACCGGCAAATCGAGCACATCGAAATTGGCGGATACATTCAGAGCATAGTTCCAGTATGTAGACGGATGCACTTCCAGGTCGGCATGCGGGACCTCTCCACCCACTTGCCGGAAATCTTCGCCGATTCGCAAGGCCATGACCAGCGGACCGCGCGCAACCGATACAGTGTCGATATCCCGGTTCTCCACTCGAAGATGAAGGGGCAAATCGAGAACAACCGTATCGCCGTCGCGCCATTGCTGGTCGATGCTATAGAACTCTCCTGAGGGCGCGGCAATCGCAGCAGATCCGTTGACTATGACAGTAGCGCCTTCAGCCCAGGCGGGAATTCGCAGAAGCAGCGGAAAGCCGGCGCTCCTCGACATGCCCACTGTAAACTTGACTGCGCCACGGAATGGATATTCGGTCTCTTCCGTGATGGTCACGAAAGCGCCGTCGATCTCGGCCTGGATTTCACAGGGAGCATATGCGACTGCGGCAAGTCCACCTTCGGATGGGCGCATCCATAGACTTGCGGCAAACTTGGGCCAGCCCTGGTGCATGTTTGCCGTACAACAGCCAAAGTTGCCCTCAAGGCTGAAGAGGTTGGAATCGGCGTTATTCGATATCCAGGAGCGTCGAGCGCGAGATACCAGAACCTGATTGGGCTGCTGGTCGTACTGGCGTCCCCACATGTCCTTGGTCATCGAAGCAGGGAGGGCATTGAATGCGATCCGCTCAAGCCGGTCGGCAACAGTGACCTTCGCGGACACCGCCAGAACCTGTTCCAGAGTGTACAGGTACTCCGTGACCGTGCAGGTCTCGGTGCCCTGAACGGGGCTGCGGCCCGCCAGGTGCTCGTCGCCGCTGAACATGCCGGTAACCTGGCCATGAAACCGATCAAGGACATCGATCGCACTCAGGCTCGATGACGTGTCTGCGGAAAAGCCGCTCTGCCGCGCCCAGACCGCGCTCGACTTAACACCCATTGCATTGTTGACGCCATGAAGCGCAAGCGCATCCTCTTCCGGCAGGATCTTTAGCCAGGCAGGGTCGGTGCGCTGAGTGTAGGTGAAATCATCAAAGTGCGCCTGCCAATCGTAACCTTGCTGCCATGCGGTGGCGCACAGGTCGAGGATCCAGGCTTCTCCGGTTCTCTCGTAGAGCCAGTGCGCGGAGACAACGAGATCGGCCCAGCGCATGCGCGCCCAGGATTTCAGCGGTTTCTCGCCGAGAAGCGTCGCAATCCTGCGCATCGCACGGAGCATGGCATGGATGATACGGCTGTCGGACGTCGCCTCATGCCACTGCGTAAAGACCTTAAAAAGTATGAACTGCGGCCAGGGATCGAGCGTAACCTCGCCGGTGCCCTCATGCGGATCATTGATCGGGCCAAGCCAGCCGTCGGCGTGCTGATGATCGAGGATGTAGTCGATCCACCGGCGAACCTTCTCCAGAAGGGCTTCGTCATTGAGCAAAACCGCAAGCGGCACGAGACCGTCAAGCCAGTAAGGGGCGCGCTCCCATCCTTCGCTTGATCCGCCGATCCAGCGGCTGTCGGCCACAGGCGGCCAGAACTCGTCCAGATGGCCTGTAAGACCGCCGGCCTGCACACGAAGCTGATCCCGCAGCCACCCAAGCGGGAGAACAGACCCAAGGGGCATTAGGTGGAGCGCATGAGGCGCAAGAGTGGAGGTTGATGGATCGGCGCTGCTTTCGGCCACAGTCAAGGTCATTCAGGTATTCCTTATCGGGCAAGCCCCTTTTTTCGTCGTGGAGGACGATCCGCAAGTCATGCAAAATTGGAAATGAGGCGCTGTTACAATTTGCTAAACGTTTAGCAAATTGTAACAGCGCTTCTTTGATTTGTCAACGGTTTGCGGAGCCTCTCTGCCGAATGTGCGGAAAGGCTATGCGATTATCCACAAACACGCGCTTGATGCCGGATCACGGCAATGTCTACTTGAAGTCGTTCCTGGTCGTGTTCAGGAGGTTCTGCAGGTTTGTCCGGTCGTTGGCGTCGGCATAGAGGTTATTGTCCAGCGTCCACAAGCACGGACCGGTTGCATTGCCGCTCGAATCGACAGGGCACGTAGCGTTCGGTCGCATTGCCTTGACATGGCCGTCGGCGAACAGGTAATCCGACATTCCGGTATGGCCTGCAAACAGCGTATTGCCGGCCCAGGAGGCATTCGGAAGCGAGACGCTGTTGTTGCGCAGTTCGAAGACCGCGATCGTACTGGATGGGCTCTGTACTTCAGCCTGGGTGACGCCGGGCGAATAACAGCCACCGAAAAGGCCGATGCCGTTCAAATCGTTGCCGTTGCCCTTAACATCGCTGAAACACCAAGGTCCGCCGCCGCTCTCCCAGCCGGCCATATTCGCCGTATAGTGGGCCGGGATCTTTGTGGGAGCGCCATTGGTAAGGTTGATCGCTCCCTGAGCCGGGTCGCCGTTCTCAGACCAGTTCGTGTTCGTATTGTCCGGGCAGGTGTAGATGCCCTGAGCTTTCGTGTACGGGTAGATCAAGACCTGCCAATCGACATCGGCCCAGCTCGGATTGCCGCTGGGGCGGGCATATGCCGGGTAGCACTCGTCATTATCCTGGAAGTACTGCACCAGCCCCAGACCAAGCTGCTTGAGGTTCGATGTGCATGTCGTCTGCCGGGCCTTTTCGCGGACTTTGGCAAATACAGGGAAGAGGATAGCGGCAAGAATCGCTATTATTGCTATAACAACTAGCAATTCAATCAATGTAAATCCGAACTTTCGATTTGCTCGATGAGAGTAGACCATAATTGTCTCCTTAGGATACTTAACATTCACGATGTGTAGAATAGATTGCCGTTAAAAATGCTAAAGGTTTAGCGATATATTCCAACCTCCTGCTTGCCCCCATTGCAAGCTCGACCTCATTGCCCCCCAGGTCTGTCCCGGGTATCTGCTCCGCGCCCGGCGTTACATCCTTTTCAGATCATGTCCCGGTAATCCGCTAAAGGTTTAGCAAATTGTATCACTGCGCCCATTGTTTGTCAACAGTCTTGTGAAATAAATTATGAAGCCTCTTAAGAATCCTCTCCCTCCGCGCTTTAGAGCGCTTACCCCTCCCCGACAAGGCTCGGGAAGGGGTGTACCAATAATCGAAGACCAGACAACTCTTATATGGGCGAAGCTGAGACCATAAACTAAGCCTGAATTTCGAGTCGTCTGGCAAACGACCTTTGGACATCCCTTTCCGTTTCGGAGAGGGAAGAAGCGCGACAGCGCTTGAGGGAGAGGATTCTTATATCGAGGCCACGGACTGCCGTTCGATCAATTCCGTCGGCAGCAGTTCGCGTGTCGCTGCCGTACCCGGTGTCTCGATCTGATCCAGCAGCAGGCGTGTCGCCTGTTCGCCCAAGGCGCGCATCGGCAGGTGCATCGTCGTAAGGGGCGGATTAGATGCTGCCGCGCCGGGGATATCGTCGAACCCGGCCACGGAGATATCTTCCGGCACGCGCACATTCAGTTCGGCAAACGCTCGAAGCGCCCCTAAAGCGATCAGGTCGTTATGGCAGAACAATGCGGTGGGAAGGGGCACGGCAGCCCGATCGCTCACAAGGCGATGCGCGGCCTCATAGCCCGACTCTTCGGTATAGTGGCCGTGCAGGATCAATGTCTCGTCGGAAGCGATCGCATGGGCAGCGAGGGCGTTCCGATACCCTCGTAACCGCTGCGCCACCGCGATAGCGTCATCATCGCCCGTCAACACCCCAATACGGCGATGGCCGCGTTCGATGAGATAACTTACCAGCCGCTCGGCCGAACCCGCCTGATCCACGTCCACGAATGGGATGTCGGCATCCTCCCAGCACTCGTTGATGCAGACGAACGGCGTGCGGGAAGCGCGCAACGACTGCACAAATGGGCTGTCCGAAGGTTGTCCGACGACCAAAAGGCCATCGGAACGGCCGTCACAGTAGAGAGACAGTCGCTCAGGATTTTCAGGAAATGTATCGGCCGTAAAAAGCATGGCGCTTTGATGGAACTGGTGCGATACGGCGAGTATCCCATCCATCAACGGGCCAAGGTGGTGGTGCGAGATCAGCGACACCGGCGCATACGGGAAGATCACGCCGATCGTGTTCATCTGTTTCTTGAGAAGCCCACGAGCTACGGCATTGGGGTGATAGTTCAGCGCCTTAACGGCATCCATGACCTTTTGCCGGGTTTTCGGGCTTACCGACCGCGTCTTGTTCAGCACATGTGACACGGTCGGATAAGAAACGCCGCTTGCCTTCGCAATGTCTTTGATTGTCGTCATGAACTCTTTCGCCCGCGAGGGATGCGCGCCGTCTATCCTCACTAAAGGTTTAAGGAGTCTATCACCGCGGATGGGGCGCTGTCAAGAAGGCTCGATCTTCACCGCAGCCATTCGGCCGGCGGTTAAAACCGCGCCTAGTCGGTATGCCCCTTGGTGAAAAACCCACCTTCGTGGGTTCCTATGCTCCCGGCGGTTGAAACCGCGGCTAGTGGAAGATCACCTTTGGCGATAAACCCACCTACGTGGGTTCCTTGAGGTATCGCTAAGCGATTATTTAAAATTGTCGCGTAGCGACACAGGCAGGAGTCCGCGAAGGCGGACTTATAACCGAAGGTTATCTGAATGTAGGCGTGGTTTTAACCGCCGGCCGAGCGCGGAGGGATCGATGTCAAGAAACTTCTCCTTACTTCGGCGGCCGCGGCATGAGTTTTACGGCTGTGCCGTAGCAAAGAACTTCAGTCACGCTCTGGGTGAACTCGGTGGCGTCGTAGCGGACGGCCACGATCCCGTTTGCACCAAGCGCGGCGGCGTGCTGGATCATTCGATCGTAGGCATCCTGCCGCGCTCTCTCGCAGACCTGGGCATAAGCCTCGATGTTGCCGCCGAAGATCTGGTTGATGCCGCCGATGAACCCTTGTGCGATGTTTGGCGAGCGAACCACGATTCCTCGGACAACTCCAAGGTACTCGGTCACCATATAGCCTTCAACGTCATTTCCGGTTGTTGCAAACATGCTTGCCTCCTAATTATCGATTTCGTTTGTTATCCGATCATGAGACCATTCCGTCTCCAAATAGTTGCATATCCGTAACGATACTCGGGGATATCGTTCGCAGGAATAGCCCGCAGATCCGGTGAACGAGAGTCCGAATCTCTATGTGTAAGGACTTCTCAATGACCCTCAAACCGCCCTGCGGCGCTTTGCTTGCCTTCTCGGCTGCCGCAGTCGCGCTTATTTCACCGGCAGTGCGCGCCGACGACAGCATGGAAAAAGCCGCTAAGATTGCATCGGGTTCCGGCAATGTCATCTATCTCGCCGCCGGATTGGGCTTGCCGTTGATCGAAGACGGATCGCATGGGGGCGTCCATACAGCCCGGGTTGCCGATGCTCTTCTCGTTACAGGAGCGATCACCGAGGGTCTTAAGGCCCTTACCCGGGAGAAGCGGCCGGATACGGACGAACATAACAGCTTTCCGAGCGGGCATACATCTGCGGCGTTTACCGTTGCCACGGTGGAGAGCGCAATTCACCCGCGGCAGGGCGCGATGTGGTTTGCCGGGGCCACGGCAATCGGCCTCTCTCGAATAAAGTTGAAGCGACACCATACGCAGGACGTGATCGTAGGAGCGCTGATCGGGATTGCTGTCGGAAGACTGGAAGTAGCGCAGAGCCGCGGCATCGTATTTCGCCAGTGGATCCACAACGATGAACCTGGTACCCCCATCTCAATAAGCCATTCGTTTTAGCGGGAACAGGCAGGCAGGAAAGACAGTATCGAAGGACTATGAACGAGAACCGGCAATCTTCGACCGGCGGCGCAGCCGCCCCCATTCCCTCCTGGGCCTCGCCGCAGCGTCTGCTGGAATATGAGGCCACTCGCTTCATTCCTGCGTCACACACGGTTATGACAGGCGCCGGTGAAGTTGCGCAGCACTTCGGCCAGCTCTATGTCGCGCCGGTCCACATGCTTATAACGCTATGCCACGATACTGGCATCGCAGCGCTCCTTGGCCGTCTGGACGTTTCCAATGTGGACATTTACAACGCCGCCGTGGAGCGTGCCCCGCGCAACCCTCCTGCCCCTGACCGAACTACGGCCATCTCCCCCGGAGTGGACCGGATTATCGCGTTTGCTCATGCGGAGCGGAAGGCGCGCGCCGACGAATGGCTCAATCCCAAAGACCTCCTCATGGGAATCCTTCGCGACGAGGAAGGTCTCGCCTGCGAGATCCTCTGGGAACAGTGGCTGACATTAGACGCCGTTTACTTCGAAAACCCGATGCTGCGCCGCGAACGGCCAGCGGATTAAAGATCCTTCCCTACACGCCCGCTTGACTCTCCCCCTGGAGGAGGCAGTATGCTTCTCCATGAAGGCCTTCACTTTCAACAATAAAGGAGCTGCGGTATGATCCGCATCGGCGATTTCTCGCGCCTGGCCATGGTCACGGTCAAGGCGCTTCGGCACTATGATTCTCTCGGGTTGTTCACGCCGGTCTTTGTCGACGAGGAGAGCGGCTACCGATATTACTCGGCGGCACAGCTCCCCAAGCTCCATCGTGTCCTGGCGCTCAAGGATGCCGGGTTTTCACTCGAAGAGATCAAAGGGCTGATGGCGCGGCGGGCGTCGACAGAAGAAATCTGCGCGATGTTAAGGCGAAAACAATCGGAGATATCGCAGCATATCCATGAAGAACAGCAGCGTCTGGACCGCCTGGCGGCCAGACTGGACCTCTGGGAAAGGGAGCCTAACATGCCGGATTACGAAGTGATTATCAAGCGAGTGGAACCGATACTTGTTGCGGGCATTCACGAAACGATACCGAACCGCGAAGCCGTCGGCCCGACATTCAATCGTATTTTCGACGAAGTGTTCGCGTATGCCGCACAGAACGGGGCCGTCATTACAGGGGCGGCCATGGATCTCTGGTTCGATACGGAGCATAAGGAAGAGAATATGGAGGTCGAAGCCTGCGCCCCGATTGCCAAGCCGATCCCCGAAACCGACCGGGTGAAGGTGCACACCCTGCCCGCTCTGGAATCCGTGGCATCGGCGATCCACCAGGGGCCGTTTACCCTGTTGCCGTCCGCATTCGACGCCGTCCTGCGATGGATCGACGCCAATGGATACACAGTCAACGGCCCCTGCCGGGAAATCTACCTGGAGTTCGACCCCAAGGGAAATCCCGAAGCCTGGGTAACCGAAATCCAATTGCCGGTGGAGAAGGTGTAGGAAGAAGACCGGCGGTTAAAACCACGTCTAGGAAGTACATTCACCTATGGTGAAAAACCCACCTGCGTGGGTTCCTTGAGGTATCGCTACGCGATAGTTTTAAAATCGTCGCGAAGCGACACAGACAGGAGTCCACGCAGGTGGACTTTGCGCCGAAGGCGGCCTCAATGTAGCCGCGGTTTCAACCGCCGGGACGCGTGGACTTATAACCGAAGGTTATCTGCATCTAGCCGTGGTTTCAACCGCCAGCCGAATACGTAAGAGGAAGGCCGTTATCTACGATCGAGGCGGGCAGCGTCTCGGTTCGGCGCAGTGTGTTCATACTGCGCAGGCGAGCCAGGGCATGCTTTCGATCCAGAGACGGTTCCGTCATGAAATCGGCAGGCCAGGACACAAGCTGGGCCTCGGGCTTCGGCGAGAAGGACAGGCTCACGATGTGCGCCCTATTCCAAATGCTGATGCCTCCGCCACCGCGCCGGCGGCAGATCATATTCGGAAGCTTGAACACGTAGTTCAGGATATTGCGGACATCCGTGCCGGATTCGGACTTCGAAACCTGTGTCTCAATGCAGAACTTCCGTCCGTTCGTCATCTCAACCTCACTGAAGACGCTGGTCTTATCGGCGTCCGGCTGCGGCAAGGCGTACCGCTGCTTCTCGGCGTACTCTTCATGCGTCGTTTCCCAGAGGATCGACGGGGCGGCTCGATCGAGTATCAGCAGCTCAATGGGGAGATGATCCATAATGATCGTAATACCGGCAATGGATGAAACCTGATAGACACGGATCTGGGATTCGCCGGCGACGATCAATGTCGGCTGGCTGAATACCCGGTGGTGTATCTGGCTGAGCATCTCCTGAACCAGCTCAGGATCGTTCTGCATAAAGCGATGGGTGTTGCCGTTGACGAGATGCAGTTGAAGTTCGAGCATTGGGCGATTTTTCATTATTTTGTCCCCGTGATCCCCCGATCACGCGTCTTCACAATCGAGCGTTGATTGCTCCCGAATGATATGGGCGACTCGTCTCACTGATCGCTTCAACGAACGGCGATTTTAACCCCAAGTCGCTCTCGATGACAAAGCGCTTGCCTCTAAGCTTTGTCTATCAATACTTTAGCGTCCCTGAATGAAACGACGATGAAATGAGCTTGTTTGTGATTAATTATTAAAAAATAGTTCAATATGGGCGCAAAAACACCTCAGAGGAAGGCTATTAAGCGACCCACAAGCCCCCGCGAGACAGGCGGTTAAAACCGCGCCTAGAGAGTACAAAAGTGCCCCTCCGGGCACCAAGAGCAGCTGTAAGCTGCATTTCTTAGTCCGCGAAGGCGGACATGTGTACTCTCTAGCCCGTGCCACCCGGAGGGTACCCGGCCGCCAGAGCAAATGGCCGCCAGGCTCTTAAGCCATACGCCGGGCGATCCCAGGTAAAATCACTCCCACTGTAACTCGATCAAGGATCTCAGTCATGACGTTCCGCAATCCCATCATTTCCGGCTTCCATCCGGATCCAAGCATCTGCCGAGCCGGGGAAGATTACTATCTGGTCACAAGCAGCTTCGAGTACTTCCCGGGCGTGCCGATCTTCCACAGCCGGGACCTTGTGCACTGGACCCAGATCGGCCATTGCCTTACTCGTGAAACACAGCTTCCACTGGCAAACACCGGCAGTTCCGGCGGCGTTTTCGCGCCCACAATCCGCCATATTGGAAATCGTTTCTACATGGTCACAACAAACGTGAGCCATGGCGGCAACTTCTATGTGCATGCATCCAATCCGGCGGGAGACTGGTCCGAGCCGGTATGGGTGGCTCAGGGCGGCATCGATCCGTCACTATTTGCCGACGATGACGGCACGGTATACTTCACCAGCAGCGGCGGGGCCGATACGCCCGGAATTGCACAGAGTGTCATCGACCTTGCCACAGGGGAGCTTCTCACCACGCCACAGGCCATCTGGAAAGGAACGGGCGGAAAATATGCCGAAGCCCCACACCTCTACAAGATTGACGGCCTCTATTACTTGATGATCGCCGAGGGCGGCACGGAGATGGGGCATATGGAGACAATCGCGCTCGCCGACAATCCATGGGGGCCTTTTGAGCCCTGTCCCCGCAACCCGATCCTCACCCACCGTGATCGAGAAGCCTACCCGATCCAGTCTACCGGCCATGCGGATCTTGTGCGCGCCCATGATGGCTCTTGGTGGGCGGTATTCCTCGGGACCAGGGTAGGCAAAGGATACCCGCATGTTCATCATCTCGGCCGCGAAACGTTTTTAGCGCCGGTTTCATGGGACGATTTTGGCTGGCCGGTAATCGGCAACAAAGGGACGGTCGATCTTGTGATGGGCGCTCCGTCCTTTGCTCTGAAGACGAAAGTTCCCGAGGCTAAAACCACCCTGCGCGATGATTTTGACGGCAACTCTCTGGCCCTGGAGTGGAACTTTCGCGGCAATCCAAATCCCCTGCTCTGGAACCTCAGCACATGCCCCGGCTGTCTCACGCTTTACTGCAGCTCTACAACGCTCAACGATGCCATAGGATCGGCATTTGTGGGACGCCGCCAGCAGCACTTCGACATGCGCGCCGAAACACGGGTAGATTTGCAATCGACTCAAATCGGCGATGAGGCCGGATTGACCGTGCTCATGCGGGAAAACTTCCACTATGAGATCTATGTGGCGATTCAAGAGACCGGACGCAAAATCGAGGTGCGCCGGCGCATCGGAGATCTCACGGCTGTCGTGTGGTCGGAGCCGATCCATAGCGGAGCTGTAACGGTCTGGATCGCATCAGACCCGGAAAACTACCGGTTCGGCTATAGAGATGAGAACTCAGAGGAGCATGAGGTAGCATCCGGCAGCACTCGCTTCATATCGACGGAAGTCGCCGGCGGGTTCACGGGGGTCTTTCTGGGATTGTATGCGACTGCCAATGGAGAGTTCAGCGAAGGAACGGCGCACTTCGAGTGGTTCGAATATACCGCTTAATCTCCCGGACGATTAGTCTATCGGATAGGGCCGAAGGTAGGCTTGTCGTCGGCGGGCTCGACCTGGTCGATCTGTACGACGCCGCTGCGGCCGACCCGGTAATGGACCGTCACAGGCTCTTTTGGGAGTGGGCTCCAGCGCGTTGTGCGGGGCAGCGAGTAAAAGACTTTGCGGCCGTCGAAACTCAGGTCGACGGCGTTCCAGGAATCGCCACCGCCGGGGTTTCCGGGAATGATCTGGAGATTGAGCACCACCCCTGAGGCTACATGGGTCTGAGCGCCCTGCAGATCGTTGACGGCGACCCGATTGAGGAGTCTGGGAACTGCAAAATACAGCACTACAAGAACAGCCAGAATGGCGGCAAGTGTCAGCCACCCCTTAAGCTTCTCAGTTTTTTTGTCGTCGTCGACCATTAGGAAAATAACTCGGGGACTGCAAAACGGCGATAGACAGGATGCACAAAAGGACGGCCGCAGCTGCGACCGTCCTTTTGCATTTGGCGGAGCCTGAGAGATTTGAACTCTCGCGGGAGCTTTCGCCCCCCTACAGGTTTAGCAAACCCGCCCCTTCAGCCACTTGGGTAAAGCTCCCCGCCGCTGTTCGAAGGGATTCTAGCACAGAGGAACTAAAAATGCAAGCGTCTGAGCCTCAGTTGCCACAAAAGATTAAGTTCCTTTATAGTCATATGGTGAAAAATAGTTACAGAATCTCACGCTTGCTTCCTTCAGAGTGCAAAAAAGTGGACGATAATGGAATAAGTGGTATGTGCTTATGCAGGATGGAATTAATTTGAGCGACAATCAACGGATAACCTGGGGTATTGCGGCAGCCGTGACCGTTATGGCTCCCGTACTCGCATATTTCGTTTGGCCGGCGGCGGCGACGGCAATAGGCCTGGTGTCCTCGACAGGCGCTCTCGCTATCGGGTGCCGCTTTGCAAAACTGCGCGCCGCTCAGCCGGAAGCCCCGCCAGCTCCTGCCACGGATTGGGAAGAGCTTGTTCGAAGGTTGTCCATTGTCATGTCGGCGCGCGACCAGGGTGTCAACGGGCACGTTTTGAATGTCGAACACTGTGCCCTTGCGATCGCTGACCGGCTGCAGATCTCCGGAGCGGAACGCGAATCGATCGGACTGGCGGCAATGCTGCACGATATCGGCAAACTCGGCCTGCCGGACCGTATTCTTCTCCAGGACGGCGCGCTGCCTCCGGGTGAGCGGGAAGTCGTAAAAACACATGCCGCATTCGGCGCTGCCATGCTTGCGGGAATCGCGATTCCCGAATCGGTCCAATTTATTATTCGCCATCATCACGAGAGCTGGGACGGGACCGGCTACCCGGACCGCCTGGCCGGACAGCATATTCCACTGTCGGCGAGGATCGTCTCGGTAGCGGATGTTTACGATGCGTTGACCACCTCCCGCGCTTACCGCAGCGCCTGGACGCAGCAGCGCGCTCTTGAGCATATCCGGGCTCAATCAGGAAAACAGTTTGATCCGCTGGTCGTCAACGCGCTCACCGCAGTATTATGCGGTGATAACGAGGAAACTCAAATACCTGATCAATCATCTTTGAAATTTCTGGGCAAACGAGAGCTCGGCCTTCCAAACGCGACACTCGCGGCCCTGCACGCCGTCTATGCCGCAGGACTGGAAAGCTCTCTCCTTTACGAACTGGATCGAATACTCAGCGGCGAGGCCAATACCGCTGAGATGCTTTCACATGTCGCTCAAGCAATGCAGCGCTGCCTCTCTGCTCCCATGTGCGCCGTGGTCACGCGCGATCCCGATTCCGATATGCTGCGCCCGCACTGGCCGGCCGGCTCTGCGGGATTCGCCGGTTGGCAGCGTGATTTGATCGCCGTTTCACAACTCGTGATTCAGTCTCAGGAATCCTGGACAGGAGACTTCACTCTGCCAGGGCGCGACGGCAAGCTTGCAGGAGTTGTAATTCCGATTGAGCGAGAGAACGAGATCCTGGGCACGCTGGCCGTAATCCGCGGCGGCACAAGCTCACCCGGACTTCAGCTGGATCTGACACTTCAGCATGTCGCGGCGAGGATCGCCACAGCGCTGGATTCATCTCTGCTATTTGATCGGGCGCGCCATCACGCATTCGTCGACCCGATGACGGGGCTTTACAATATCCGTTACTTCAAGAATTGTCTCGACCAGCTCTGTGAGACCGCGCGATCCTGGAGCCCCGGCTCGCACACTGCCGCGCCTTCATCGAACGGCGCAGGCGGCCTTGTGCTCAACTCGCCGTTCGACGGAATCGACCGGCCTGAAATGAATGGATATTCCGATACGTCTTCGATCGATCGGTCTATTTCTTCGAAGCGCCTGTCCGATCAGCCTCTTACGCGGCGGCTTGTGCGGCGCGAACAAAACGATGGCGCTCCCGAACGGGTATCGGGGCCGCGGCTTCGCAGCAGCACTGAACAGGGGGCGGCTATCAACCGCTTCAGCCTCCTCTGTCTCGACCTGAATAACTTCAAACCAGTTAACGACCGTTTCGGGCATCTTGAAGGAGATCGGGTGCTGCGCGACATTGCTGACAGGCTGCGCCAGACAGCGCCTGCAGGCGCAGTGGTGGCGCGCTACGGGGGAGATGAGTTTCTGATCGCTCTGCCTGGCTTCGACGGCGCAGATACGGCAAAAGTGGTGGCTCACATCCATGCCGGAGTTGAGGACTACAATTGCGGCCTATCGGACAAGACCGGCTCGACGATCCGCATATCCGTCAGCATCGGCACGAGTGTGTTTCCTAACGACGGCATCGACGCGGCCACGCTGCTTTCAATCGCCGATCAGCGAATGTTCCGCGCCAAAACAACCCGCGCCGCCACTCATGGGGAGACGACGCGAGTGGCGTAATTTAAGGCACAACCTTGCCTAGAATTTGGTCGGGGCTGATCGGGCCGAAGCTGCGGCTGTCGTCGGAGACGGGAAGGTTGTCTCCGAAGACGTAGATGCGGTTTTCCTTCGGCGGCTTCGGCTTAATTCCTGCGGCAACGCGCCTGAAATACCAGTCAAACAACAGCGCATAGGGGATCTGCCTCCCGCCGTTGATCGTCGTGAAGTTTCCTGCCGGCGGCGAATCCTGCCAGTCCTTTATGAGCACGATCCTCTTGATCAGTTCATCTTTCTTATCGCGAAATATAACAACGTCTCCAGGCTTCAGCATCGACCGTGGGTAGGATGTCCAGATCAGCACCGTATCATTGTTGTGGTAGCTGGGCTCCATGGAATCGCCGGACACGCGCCCCTGCCGAAAATTCAGTCTCAGTACAAGGGCAAATATCAGAAGTATGGCAAGCAGCGTCCACTCACGACGGCGGCTCTTCTGCGGAACCGGGACAGGAATCTTTTCGTCCGCTGCGATGTCTGTGGGAGGTGTTTGTGTCATTGAAGGGATTATCCTGGTTTATTGCGTCCGAAGCGATTATATCGGGAGGATTGTACTCAGCGAAGGAGCACTCGTAGATAATTACGCAGTTTGCGGCAATGAGGTTCGCATAACCGAAAGAAAAACAAAAAGGCGCGGCTTGCGCCGCACCCTTTCTTAATCTGCCGCTTCTGCATCACGCCATGTTCTTACTCGGCGCTTCTCTCAAGATGCCGGTCGAAGTCGATGTAGATGCGCGCGTTGGCCTGACGCGCCAATTCCTGAAGCGTCTCAAGCTCACGCAGCCGCATCAGCGACGGATGGTTTGTGTACGCCTGCGCGGCCTGCTCGCGGGCGCGCAGCGCCTCCACATCCGCCTCGGTGCGAATACGTGTCGCTTCGGCATCGGCCGAGGCCGTAAGCTGCTGCATGGACGCCAGCATCTCCGCCTGCTCGCGCTGCCCCTGCATCTTGGTCTGCAGCGCAATACGCTCCGTCTCGGCCTTCGTTCGCGCCTCCACAAGCTGCGCCTGGCTCAGACGTTCGGCGGTCAGCACCTTATTCATGATCTCCTGTAGGTTGCCCGGGAACACCAGGTCTTTGACGTCGGCCCTGAAGATCGCTATCCCAAATGTCGATGCCGACTCTTTGACATCGGCCAGGATATCTTCGCTTAGCTGGTTGCGGTTGGTCAGGATCTCTTCGAGCGTCATGGACGCCAGCGATCGGCGGGCCGCAAGCTGGACATCGCTGTACAGCCGGTCCTCGTACTTCTCGACCTGGTGCAGCGCCGCGCGCGGATCGGTGACGCGGAATTGCACGATGATGCTCACCCGGATCGCAACCTTATCGGCCGTCAGGATTTCCTGCCCTTTGATGGTGAGGTCTCGCTCCCGCATATCCACGAGGACAACCTCGACTTGCGGTTGCCGTATCAGACCCATCTTGCTTCCACGCGGAATGGTGTAGCGTCCCGCTTCCAGGACGCGCGTCAACACGCCGTCCTCGTACCAGAGGCCGCGGTGCGTGTCCTTGATGATGATCTCGGTGTTCGCCATTTCTTTGTCTCACTTCCAAACACCCCGCAGCAGGCCCAATTTGAAGGACGGACCGATCAGATGAGCAGGCCATTTAAACACTGTCGCAATGCGTGACAACGGCGCCTGAGAAGGTCCGCTCCGGAGCCTGCCGGGGCTTAAACGCCGGCGTCGCCGATAGCGCCGCCGGACAATGTTTATGTCGAACGGGGGGTGTCGGGTGCTAAAGCGGAAAGGCCAGACGAAAAATTAAGGCGCGGCTTTCGCCGCGCCCCATTGGAGTTCTCTTCGTGTGCACTAAGTTAGTGAACGGTAATCGGACCGCTTGTGCCGGTGACGGACGAGGAAGTATCCGTCGCCATTACTGTCTGGCTGCCGACAGTCTTCAGCTTCACGGTGAATTGCCTGGCGCCCTTCGTCAGTGTCGCGTCGGAGTACAGTACCGCAAGTGGGTCAGTACTGCTCAGGTGGACGGTCCCGGTGTAGTTACTCGCCACATTGCCGTAGGCATCCTTCGCCGTGACGGTCACATAGAAAGCGGCTCCCACCATGGTCGATGCCGGCGCAGTCACCGTGAACGAGGCGGCGGCAGCAGCGGAGAGCGTAATCGAGCCGCTTGTCCCCTTGATCGTGCTGGTCACCGTGTCCATCCCACTGATCCTCTGAGCGCCTGACTTGGTCAGGGTGGCCGTGAAGCTCCCCGTGCCGCTTGTCAGGGTCATGTCCGACGGCAAAGTGGCCGTTGCATCGGTGCTGGTGAAGTGCACCGTGCCCGTATACCCGCTTGCCGTAAGCGTCCGTAGCGGTTACCCTGGCGTTGAATGGAACCCCTGCGGTAGCATTTGCCGGGATAGTCACGACCAGTTTTGAAACCACGACATTGACCGTACTGGTCGTGGTAGCGGTGAGCGAGGCGTTGGCGGTGTCCGTAGCCGTGACGCTCTGGGGCCCGGGGGCATAGTATTTGACGATAAACGATTTGGAGCCGTTCGTCAGTGCGGCATCGGCCGGAAGCAGGGCGGCCGGGTCGGTGCTGGTGAAGTGGATGGTATCGGCAAAGCTCTTCACCACGTTCTCGTACGGATCCCGCGCCGTCACGATCACGGTGACCGCGCCGCCGGTGTTTGTTGTTGCGGGTGCAGTCATGGTCAGATGCGTTGCGGCCGCCGCGCTCACTGTGGTGCTCGCGGTGGCGGTGAGGCCGGAGTTGCTGGTATCACTTGCGCGGATCGTCATTAGAGCGGCTCGGGTAAGCGTTGCCTGGAAGGAACCGCTTCCGTTCGTGAGTTTCGTGTCGCCCGGGAGTGTGGCCGTTGGATCGTTGCTGGTGAAGTGAAGCGTTCCGGTATATCCTGTGATCGTATTGCCCAGGCTGTCCTGCGCCGTGACGTTGACCACGAAGGGTATTCCCGCGGTGACATTGGCGGGCAGGGCGATCGCGAGTTGAACGGCCGCCGGGGGGGATTGACCTGGATATAGCCGCTCGATCCGCCGATGGTGAATGTGGCGAGATCGAATGCCCCGATAATCTGGTTGCCCGATGTGTTCAATGTGGCGGAGAAGTTTCCCGTCCCATTCGTGATGAAGGCTATGGGAGGCAGGCTGTTGTTTGAAGACGAAGTGAAGGGGACTACCAAGCCGTTATAGCCCGTCACGGTGTTATTGTAGACATCGACGGCCGCGACGGTCACATTAAAGGGCGCCCCGGCCGTGGCTGTGGTGGGCGTGCCGATCACAAAGCGGGTGGCGGCTCCGGCTCCCACCGCGATGCTTCCGCTCGTGCCGGTGATGCTCGGAACCGCGCTGTCCGTCACCGTGATCGTCTGGTTTCCAGCGTGTATGAGAGTCGCATCGATGGTCGTCGATCCATTGGTGATCACCGCGCTGGTTGAAAGGACGGCTCCGGGATCGGTAGAAGTGACATTGATGGCGGCGGTGTAGCCAACTGCCGTGTTGTCGTAGGCATCCCTGGCGACAATGGTAACAGGGAACTTGACGCCGGCAGTCGCGGAGGATGGCGCGCTCGTGACAAAGTGCGTGGGGCTCGCCGCGCCCACCGTGATGCCTCCGGAAGTGCCGGTCAGGCTCGGGACGTTCGTGTCAGTGGCTGTGATGGTCTGGACACCGGCATGAATGAGCGTTGCGGAAAATGTTCCAACGCCGTTTGTCAGAGTGGCGTCCGACGGCAGTGTGGCTGAGCCATCGGTGCTGGTGAAGTGAACTGTGCCCGTGTAACTGATGTCCGCGTTGTTGAGGGCGTTGAGTGCCGTGATCGTGACATTGAATGCCGATCCGGCCGTGGCGGTGGGCGCTACGCTCACAGAGAAGTGGGTGATGGGCACCGAAAACTTGAACACTGTGCCCTGGTTGGCCGATCCGCCTCCAGACGTTGTTCCGTAGAAATTGCCGTCAGAGGCCTGAATGAGAGAGCCTTGAGGATACCCCCCGTCATTCGTAACGCTGCCATCGCCGAACGCGTGGACGATGCTGACCACGCCGGCCGGCGTCATCTCGAACACCGTGCCGTAAGGGAACGAACCAGACTGATTTATTCCGTAGAAATTGCCGTCGGAGGTCTGAATGAGGGGGCAACCGGGGAATTCCCCTCGTTGGCGCCCGTGTCAAACGAGTGGAGGACCGAATACTGTACCCCCTGCGCGGCAACCCGGGCGGGAAGGTTGGGCACGAGGAACGCAATGGCCGCGGTCATTGCGATCGATTGAATGAGATTCGGTTTGCGTTGTGCGGTAAGAGGCTCACGATTGCCGGCAGGCAGGCGCGGCGTTTCGGCCTGGCCGCCATACTTTTTCGAGTATCGAGGACGAAGCCTTTGGAGAAATGCTTCCCAGGATGGATGGAATAAAGTCATTATGGTTCCTGTTCATACTCCGACGTACTGGATGGAAGTCCTGTGACGTACTGGATAGGAATCGCGTGGTCGGCTTGCTGGGTGACTAGGCCATGCGATGGAAATGCTGCGGAAGGTGGATATTCTTATCGGCACACTCAAGGAACCGACCTTAATATTCTACCATGGCAGGCTTTTTGTGTAAAGATGGGAGTTATACAGTGGGCATAACCAAAAGAGCCCCTGCACCGGTTTGGCGGCGCAGGGGCTCTTTCGTATTCGGGGCATCATTTGACCATATCGGCACGCCACATCATGAACCCGCCGCTATCCCAGCAGCGTCTGTCGGGCCGTTAGCTTTTCGATTCGCTGACGCAGGCTGGCGGCGTCGGCGGTGGATTTCTCCACCACTTCCGGGGCTGCGCGGGAGATGAAGTTCGGGTTGTCCAGCTTGCTCTGTACTGCTCCGAGTTCCTTCTGCAGCTTCGCAATCTCACCGCCGAGACGCACCACTTCCTTGGCGGGGTCCACACCTTCCAGCAGCTCTTCCGCAGGCACGTACAGGGTTGCCCCTGTTACTCCCACTGGTATCCAGCGGCCTTCCGACGGAGCAGCATCGGCTAACGTTACCGTGCCAAGGCGCGATAGTGTCGTGAGCGCGGCGAGCTGATCCTGCAGGGTAGCGCGCGCAGCGCTATTGTCGGCCACAATCGCCACCGTAAACCTACGCTGAAGCATGGCGGCGCGGGCGGCTTCGTTCTCCTGGCCCGGAGGCGTGAAGTCGGCTCGCAGTGAGCGAATGGCGGTGATACTCTCGATCACGAGGGCCATTCCCGCTTCGGCTTCGTCGTCTTCCCAGGCGATATCGGGCTTCGGATACCATGCGAGCGAGATGCTCTCGCCCTCATGCGGCAGTGCCTGCCAGATCTCCTCGGTCACAAACGGCATCACGGGATGTAGGAGGCGCAGGGTCGATTCGAGCACGGCCCAGAGTACGGTGCGAGCCTGAAGCTGCGCCTCGAACTCGGGCGTCCCCGGCGCATGCTCGCCGAACAGCGCGGGCTTCGAAAGCTCCACGAACCAGTCGCAGTACTCGTTCCAGAGGAACTCGTACAGCGCCGAGCAGGAGTCATCGAGGTCATAGCTGCCAAGAGTGTCGTTTACGGTGCGAGCCACACTCTGCAGGCGGCTCATGATCCAGCGCTGCGGCAGGGTCATCGTGTCCGGGTTCAGATGCTCCGGCAGGAAGTTCTCCGGCAGGTTCATGCGCACGAACCGGGCGGCGTTCCAGAGCTTGTTGGCGAAGTTGCGCGACTCGGGTATGCGGCTCTCCGCGAACCGGATATCCTGTCCCTTCGAAGCCAGCCGGAGCAGCGAGAACCGGAGGGCGTCGGCGCCGTACTTATCGATCATCTCTACGGGATCGATCCCATTGCCCACGCTCTTGGCCATGCGCCGGCCCTTGGCATCGAGCACGGTGGCGTAGATGTACACCTCTTTGAACGGCCGCTCTTCCATGAACTCCATGCCGGTCATGATCATACGGGCCACCCAGAGATAGATGATCTCGCGCGCCGTCGTCAACACGTCGGTCGGGTAGAAGTACGCCAGGTCCTCCGTCCGCTGCGGCCAGCCGAGAGTCGCGAAAGGCCACAGTGCCGACGAGAACCAGGTATCGAGCACATCGGGGTCCTGCTCAAGCTGATCCGTCCCCGCCTTAGCGATGGCGTCTTCCATGCTGCGCGCAGCCACATAGGTGCCGTCGGGCCGGTAGTAGATCGGGATCCGATGCCCCCACCAGAGCTGGCGAGAGAGCGGCCAGTCGCGCAGGCCGTTCATCCAGTCCAGGTAGATCTTCTTATAGCGCTCGGGGATGAACTTCACATAGTCATCCTCAGCCACGCCGATTCCCTTGTTCACCAGGTCCGTGCCGGACATTTTCATGAACCACTGGTCCGAGAGCAACGGTTCAATTACCGTATGACAGCGCTCGCAGGTAGGCACTCGGTGACGGTAATCCTCCACCTTGTCCAGCGCGCCGATCTCTTCGAGATCGGTCACCACAAGCGATCGGGCATCGTAGCGGTCCATGCCGCTGTAGCGCTCCCCGGCCTCCGCGTTCATGGTGCCGTCGAAGCCGATTACCGTGATCTGCGGCAGGTTGTTGCGCTTGCCGGCCTCGTAATCGTTCGGATCGTGAGCAGGCGTCACTTTCACAGCGCCCGTTCCCATCTCCAGCGACGCGTAATCGTCGGCGATGAGCGGAATCTCGCGGCCCACGAGCGGCAGAACGAGCATCTTGCCCACCAGGCCACGGTAACGCTCATCTTCCGGGTTCACAGCCACGGCCGTGTCGCCGAGCATCGTCTCGGGGCGGGTCGTCGCCACGGTCACGTAGCCGGAACCGTCAGCGAACGGGTACTTGATGTGCCAGAGGTGGCCGTTCTGCTCTTCCTCTTCCACCTCAACGTCGGAGATTACCGTGCGGCAGCGCGGGCACCAGTTGATCATCCGGTTGCCCTTGTAGATCAAGCCTGCATCGGCGAAGCGCACAAAGGCTTCAAGCACGGCGTCGGCATACGCTTCATCCATGGTAAAGCGCTGGCGCTGCCAGTCGAAGGCGCAGCCGAGGGTCTTGAGCTGGAAGATGATACGGTTGCCGTATTCTTCCTTCCACTCCCACACGCGCTCCACGAATTTCTCGCGGCCCAGGTCGAAGCGGGTGAGCTTCTCCTTGGCGATCTGCTTCTCCACCACGTTCTGCGTGGCGATGCCGGCGTGGTCGATGCCGGGCAGGATCAGCGTTGTATAGCCCTGCATCTTCTTCCATCGTCCGAGGGTGTCCTGAATGGTGTAGCAGAGGGCGTGCCCCATGTGCAGGCTGCCGGTGACGTTCGGCGGAGGAATGGTGATCGAGTATTTGGGTTGGCCGGGCGTCGGTTCGGCATGGAAGTAGCCGCGCTCTTCCCATTCATTGTAGCGGCGCGTCTCCACGCCTTTAGGTTCGTATCCTTTTTCCATTGGTGGTATGTCTTCCTATCCTCCCGCCCTGAGAGGCTCCCTCCTTCCCCGCGGGGGAAGGACAGTCCAAAGATCGCAGGCTACTTAAAATGCCATAACGATCGATGTATCGAAAGCCCGTTCAGAACAGGCAAGGCCGAAAAAGATGAAAGCCCCCGCGTCCATTGCGACACGGGTCATCGTTGACCGGTCGCAAGGACGCGAGGGCTGATCAAAATCAGACCGACGCGCGGTACCACCTTGCTTTCCGCTGTGCGCGGGCGATTTTAGCAAACGCCGGCATGCCGTGGCGATTCGGGGCGGCGGTTAAAACCGCGCCTAGAGAGTACAAATGTGTCCCTTCGGACACTCAGAATGGACATTAGGTCCAATTTCCTAGTCCGCGCAGGCGGACATTTGTATTCTCTAGCCGTGACTTCAGTCGCCAGGCTCCAACCGCCAGCAAAATGGCGTTTGATGAGATCGCCGGCTAAATCGTCTATCGATTTAAGCGGACACTCGTTTCAAAAATCAGCTCCGGGGCGACCTTCAGCGTTTCGTACGACGGGATGCTCTCAGCCGGTGGCAATCCCTCTCTGTGGACGTCGGCAAATGCCTACTCCTCCCCATCGTAGCTGATGGTTCGTTTATTATGACGGCTGCGGCTGGAAAGAGTCAAGAGGCGAAGAGTTCAGTATGTTCACGAGGATCGGCACTGCGGTCGATACGGTAAAGCACGCAGGAGAAATCCACGGCGCTCCGGTAAACTTAAACGGCATATCGCCAGGAGACCGGAGCAGTCAGCCTTATGAACGATGTCGAGAAGAATCCGCCGAAGACCGGCGGTCTGGCCGGAGTGGTCGCAGGAACGACGGCAATCTGCGCCATTGGTCAGGAAGGCATGGGCCTGACCTATCGGGGCTACTCGATCGAAGATCTGGCCGGACAGTCCACGTTCGAGGAAGTCGCCCAGTTGCTGCTCTACGGCGCACTACCAAGCGCAACGCCACTTGCAATGTACCACCGCCAACTGATGGAAACGCGCGCGCTCCCTGCCCCGCTTCTATCAGTGTTGGAGCAGATTCCCGCCGACACACACCTGATGGACGTGATGCGGACCGGATGCTCGTTCCTCGGCAACCTGGAGCCGGAAGCCTGGGACCGCGATCGTCTGGCCGTCACCAACCGCTTGCTCGCGGCTTTTCCCGCCATTCTGCTCTACTGGCATCACTACCACACGAGCGGCAAGCGCATCGAAACGAGTACCGACGAAGACAGCATCGCTAGTCACTTCCTGAGGCTCCTTCACGGCACAACGCCGGACGACACCCTGCGACGTGTCCTGGATGTCTCGCTGATCCTGTACGCCGAACACGGCTTCAACGCGTCCACCTTCACGGCCCGAACGGTGACATCCACCCAGTCCGACACCTATTCCGCGATCACCGCCGCCATTGGCGCGCTGAAGGGAGTGCTGCACGGCGGCGCAAACGAGGCCGCCATGGAGTTGATCGAGCAGTTCCAAACGCCGGACGAAGCCGAAGCAGGATTAATGGAGATGCTGTCCTACAAGCGGCGGATCATGGGCTTCGGCCACCGCGTCTACCGCAACTCCGACCCGCGATCGAACATTATCAAAGCCTGGGCGCGCATGATGTGTGAACGCATGAACGCCATGCCCCTATTTGCAGTCGCCGAGCGCATCGAGCAGGTCATGCGCCGCGAGAAGAACCTCTTCCCGAACGTCGATTTTTACAGCGCCATCACCTATCACCTCTGCGGCATCCCTACGCAAATGTTCACGCCGATATTCGTGATGGCAAGAACCGCAGGCTGGAGCGCCCATATCTCCGAACAACGCTCGGAAAACAAGCTCATCCACCCCGAAGCAGAATACAACGGACCAGCACTACAGAGATACGTGGCGCTGGGCGAACGGGATGATTCTCCGCCTGACGGAAGGTAAATAGACCATGCCAGCAGATATCTGTGTGATCTTTTGAGGAAATGAAGTAACGATTGACTGGTGCTATTATTGAGCAGCCACGTAATCCAGTGCCGTCCCCAATTATACGATGGCCGCTCGCCCTATATTGACACGTGACTTATCAGTCACACATAATAAGTCATCGCGATAAGGAGCAGAGAATCATATGCGAAAGCTACTCGTTTTTCAGAATGTTACTCTCGACGGTTACTTTGCAGACCCGCAGGGCGATATGAGTTGGGCGCACAGTAGCGATCCTGAGTGGATGGAGTTCGTGGCGGGGAACGCCGGCGGCGAGAGCGAGATACTGTTTGGACGTGTCACCTACGAGATGATGGCGAGCTACTGGCCGTCGGCTCATGCGCTGGAGAACAATCCCGCCGTGGCGGCGCACATGAACGAGCAGGCGAAGGTTGTGTTTTCGCGAACACTGGATGAGGCTTTGTGGAGCAACACACGACTGGTAAAAAGCGATCCGGCAGCGGAAGTGCGGCGAATGAAGGGAGAATCCGGCCCGGGCATGGTGATCTTCGGCAGTGGCACGATCATCGCGCTGCTGGCTCAGAAGGGGCTGATCGACGAGTATATGCTCGCAGTCCATCCCATCGTTTTGGGCAGCGGCCGGTCGATGTTTGAAGGCGTCAAGGACAAGGTGAGCTTGACGTTGACGAAGACACGCGCTTTCGGAAATGGGAACGTTTTGTTGTGCTACGAGACGGCAAAGTGAAAGTCCGGGCGCGAAACGCAGACGGGTGTAATTATGGACATGCAAACCGATCAAGCTTCTTCATACGTCGTTATAATCAATGAGATCAACCGCCTTTTCACCCAGGGCCGCATACAGGTTCGGGAGTGCCGGTTCGATGAGGCTGAAGACACATTCCGTGAAGCATTCGCCATTGCTCACGGACATGGCGGCCGCAATCCTTATGGCACATCGCCGTTCCTCGATTGCCTCGCTTCCGTGTATGAAGGCCGTGGTCAGTTTGAAGTTGCGGAGGAGCTTCGTATGGCAGCCATCGCCGCAGCGCGGGAAGAAGGCGCCAATCCGCAAATTTGGGAAAATAACCTTGCGCTGTTCTATATCCGGCAACGCTGCCTAGACCAGGCGGAAGCGATTATCTTGGAGCATCTCGATCAGCCGGATATGCGCCATGGATCGGCAGAATGCGACAGAGCACATAAAGAAACCAACCTGGCACGGCTTCGTGAAGCCCAGGAACGCTATGACGAAGCCGAACGGCTGCATCTGAATGCTATTCAACTCATGGAAGGCAGCCTCGGATTGGAACATCCTGCACTGGGTATACCGTTGGGAGCGTACTCGATGTATTTAGAACGTAGAGGCCGCAATAATGATGCCGCCGCAGTGAGTAAGCGGGCAGAAAGCATCAAAGAAAACTACCTCACAAATTATAAACCAGAACGCGGCAAGTGTCCGCCGATGATGTACCTCAAAGATTAAAGCTGCTCTTTCGAGATGGGTGATATAATTATATGTTCGGCCGGAATACCCATTATTCCGGCATCGTAAGGAGCACCCATGCAGCGAATAGTAGCCGGCTTTATCCTGTCCCTGTCTTTTGCGTTCTATCTTCAGCCGGCACAAGCCAAAAAGCGCCCGGATCCTGATCTGACGATACAGATGCCGAAGGTAGACATCCAGTCTCCAAAGATGACTCCTGTTGCCGAAGAGGCTCTGAAAGCCCTTGGCAATATGTTTGATGCCCGCGATGGGCTCAAGGACTGCCATATCGAATACCGTTCGGTAACAGATCAGTACGACGAGGCAGGGCATATGTATCCCTACACGACCCTGGTGTCCGGCGATCTGCAGAAACCCAACAAGATGAGCTTGCGCCTTTCGCATGGGGCGGAGTATCTTGGTCAGATCGTCAGCGACGGCGTTACCGTAACCTATTACAATGCAAAGACCAAATCGTATGCACAGTTCCCGGCCCCGGCAAAATACGATATCGAAGACACTCTATCAGAGAACGCGGAGAAAAAACTAAAAGAAGTTGAAGCCGATCTCAAGGCGGGCAAGAAAGCTGGTGAGAATCCTATCCCTGAGCCAACATCGCAGCAGCAGGCTGAAATCGATGCTGTATCTGTTTTCGGACCGATCGACAACCCTGAAATCAGAGCCAAGGAGGCCGCCACATTCCTGCTGAGGAAGTCGACAAAAACCGAAGCAGAAGCGATATTCTTACTCCTTGGCGATGTTAAGCATACGAAATCGACGCTGCCTGTTTCCAATCATTCCGCGGAAATAGTCGATCTCAGCATTAAGACGACCGCAACGTCCATGCACGGCAAGAAGAAAGAGATTAGCTGGTCGATAACTCAGATGCACTTTGCGTTTGATTCCGTCTCGGCATTACCGATCGAATGGCGCCTTGCTTTGACATCAGCGATATTTTCCGGTGTCAGCCCCTCGACGACGCGAATGTTTGATTTCAAGTTCGACAAGATTGCGCCCACCGCAGCGCCGCTGCCTGCCGAAACATTTACCTGGGCCATTCCCGATGGGGCAAAGCTCTATCATAAGCCCAAAGAAGCCGATCCGTTTGTAAATTCCCCAAAGTAAACGTTCCGCCATGCTGCGGAAGGATAAAGTTTAACCACTATCCTTTTACTCGATTGCCGCACTGTGGCAGGAATCAATGCTCATATTATCGAAGCAGCAGACAAGCAGCAACGGGAGATACACCAATGCGTTTACGATACGTCTCTTTGGCTTTGTTGATATCTTTAGGCGTCTGTCTGCGCCCGGTGCAGGCTGATAGCCCCAATGCGCCTGTGACGACTTTTCAACTGGGCGGCACATCGCCGGCCACTGCCGCGGCAGCTGGTAAGATCGAAGGCGCTCTGGACAATTTCGAGGCGTTTCACGTCGAGTATCTTGTTCCGGACAGTTCGGGCCGGCATCCGGATCCCATCCGGGTCACGGGCGATCTGCAAAAGCCGAATAAGATGAACTTACGCTTGTTGCGCAAGACGGCATTGCTGGGTCAGATCGTGAGCGACGGCGTCAACGTGACCATCTATAACAAGCCGACAAATGAATATATCACCTGCCGAGCGCCTCTCTCAGGCGATATAAGTATGATCGGCTGGCAAGTTGTAAACGAAAACTACATACCGTCGGACTGGAATATTATAAATGTTCTGTTCTCGCCGGCGTCGCGCCAAGTATCCTCGATTCTAGGCACACAGTACTTGCTTCACTCCACCCTTCCTGCCGAATTTCTACTTAAGGCGGTCCCTATCTCATCGCTTTTCCGTAGAAGCATATCGGACTTGGGCTCATCCCAGTTCAAATTAGATCAGCCACCCAGTCTGCCGGCGCAGCAGAATGAGAAACAACTGAAGAATTCAGACGACGATGCTAAGGTCTCTTTGCCTCGCCTCGAACATATAAAGGTCAAGCCTCATGAGGGCGACTTTCCAGCGACCATGTTCACCTGGATTCCTCCACTTGGAGCGTCCACTCCATCGGAGAGACCATTCAATCATAAGGGGCATGACTATACGGAACCCAGCGTTCGTTTGATCAAACCGATCGAATAATCCCAGGCATCTGCGCCGCGCCGAATTATCGGTCGCTTTCCGGATACCGTATCGTCTAGTCTCCTTTCATGGCGCACAAGTTTACCAGCCCGAAACAGATGGCTATGGTGAAGCAAAGGCTTGTCTGCTGGAAAGTGGAAAAAAGCATCTCGGCTTATAGGTTGATCCCTGTAACTAGAGCCGCAGTCCCGGCCAGGCTTTGAGGCCCGGTGGGCTCGACCATTGATTGCCCCATACTCTGCCGCTGCATCCGAAGGCTCCCTGCAGGGAGCCTTCGCCATATCCGGTTAAGTGATCATCCCATCGCTGCCGTGTATTCTATCCCTGCTTCCATTACCTCACACGTAATTGCCTCTGTTCTCCCAGCCTTCCATAATCGAGCCATAAAATGGAGGGAAAACTGAGATGGCATACTTTGAGACTAAAGATGGTCTGCGGTTGTTTTACAGGGACTGGGGAACGGGCAAACCGGTGGTGCTGGTCCATGGTTGGTGCATCAATAGCGATTCCTGGGAGTATGTGCAGGGCGAGCTGCCGAACCATAGCCTTCGCTGCATCTCCTATGACCAGCGCGGCTGCGGACGCTCCGAACAAGCTTGGACACAGTACGATTACGACACGCTTGCAAGCGATCTGGAGGCGCTGCTGGACACGCTCGACTTGCGAGACGTCACCCTGGCAGGCCACTCACTCGGCAGCGGCGTTATCACCCGCTACCTGGCGCGATATGGCAATGAGCGCATTGCAAAGGCGGTGTTCGTCGCCGGCACCACTCCCCTTCTGGTAAAAACGGACGACAACCTGGACGGGTTCGACCGAAGTGTCCTTGAGAATAGCATCGCGTTTATGAAGCGGGATCGAGCAGCGTATATCATGAGCCTCGTCCCGAGTTTCTTCGGCGCAGATCTCCCGAACGACAGGGTGTCACAGGAGATGATCGACTGGGCCATCGGTCTGACCATCCAGGCATCCCCACAGGCGGCCGTGGAAATGCTACGGACCTGCGCCATGACCGACCAGCGCAAGGAGCTGAAGGAGATCACGACGCCCACCTTGATCATCCATGGCGACAACGATCCCGGCAACCCGCTGGAACTGACGGCTCAAAAGACGCACGCGCTGATGCCGAACAGCCGTCTGATCGTTTATGAAGGCGCGTCACACGGATTCTATATCGACATGGCGGCGCGGCTCAACCAGGACTTGCTGGCGTTTATCAACAGCGAATAAGATCAAAAGTAGAGCCCTGCGCCACCATGGCGCAGGGCTCGGTATTCTTCACTGCCGTCAATCAGTTTGCAGTCGCGATCTGCCATTGCTGCTGACAACCTCCGTTGCCCCAACTCCAGAGCAATACGTTGGTGTTGGTTGCGCCGGAACAGCCTGCGCCGTCGAGGACATCGTGTGTGCCGTCGGCCTTCGTTCCCTGCGTGCTGATTTTGAACTTGCCGCCTCCGGTAGGCGTTATCTGCCACAGCTGACAGGGCAGACCGTTGTAATCCCAGAGCTCAAGCTGCGTGCCGTTCTCAGGCGAGCAACCCGTACAATCCAGGGAGCGTCCGTTAGCGTTGCGGATCGAATAGTAGCCGTTAAGGAGGTTGGTGATCGTCCATTTCTGGGCGGCCCCGCTGGTATATGGATGCAGTTGAGCAAGCGCGCCATTGCCGAGACCGCTCACATCCATGGCGTTTCCGGTCGTCGACGCTATAATCTTGTAGGATGCTGTGGCGATATACGGCTGAATGTACCAGTTGTGATCCGCCGTGCCGTTGTCATCCCACTGGACCAGCAGCGCGCCGTTGCTCTTCGACGCCCCGGCAACGCCTAAGCACCGGCCGCTATTACGGTTAACGATCTTCCAGGAGCCGTCTCCGGCGGGGCGCAAGCTCCACTGCTGCACGGCCTGGCTGTTGAGGTCCCACTGATCGACCGCGCCGCCGTTTGCCGTATTCCATCCGTAGTCGTCGAGAGCAAGGCCATTGGCTGCGTTTGTGATGGTCCAGTATCCCGTGCCAAGGTCATGGAAGATCCACTGCTGCGCGCTTGCCCCATTCATGGGCCACTGCTGTAGTTGAGTGCCATGGACGTTCGTGCCGCCGGGCACATCGACACACTCGCCGCTATTCTGGTTGAGGATCTGATATGAGCCGCCGTCCAGAACCGGGAATGTGCCCTTGAGTCGTGCGATCTGCTGCGCCATCAGGTCGTAATACTGATAGCCATGGCTGCCGGGATCACCCGCAGCTTCCGGCTCGGCGTCGGAGCTATAGCCCTCTTTCCATTCGTCCACGAATTGCCCCGCAGGCGGCGTATTGAAATTGATCGACGCCCACTCATTCCACCCGGTTATAAAAGTAAATGTGGGCTGCGTGTTTCTCGCTGCCGTCATGTAGGAGTTGAAAAACCCTCCATTATTGCGGCCCTGCGCGCCAGGTCCGGGGTTGACGCCGTCCGTGGTCATGTAGCTGCCCTGGCAGGCGAATGACGCGCACATTTGCTCGGGAGCGCCGTTGAAGGTGGCGGCAGGCGGAGGCGTGGCAGCATTGGTCTTGAACTGCCAGAATGCGCCGCTATTGTCCAGGCCCCAGCAGTGCCGGCACGTGAAACTGTCGTAGATGCCGCCCGTGGGCGCATAGGGCTGGGCATGATCGCCCGCGCCAAGGGCGCTATTAGGCGAGCCGACCAGGGCGAGCGGTTTGCCAAGATAGTTAAAGAAGAGCGTTGACGGATACTGGCCGTTGTAGAAGGTGTTCTTCACCGTCTGAAGCGTATCTGCCGTATTCACGAAGAAAGCGATCTGCGGCGCCGGGTAGCCGTTCGCCTTGCGCCAGGCGAATCGCGCGCAGAGCGCCTGGGAACCTTTAACGATTTCCGAAATGGCCCCATTGGTAAAATCGATTGTGATGAAATCCATGCCGGCCCGGCTAAGCAGGTCGGCATGGTAGTCGATCAAGGCATTGTTAGGCTGGTTGACATCGTTGTTGACGTAGTAAATGTAGTTATTTTTGATCGTGCCGTCGCCGTGGGTCTCGGCGAACAACGGCTTGCCCCACCAGTTATATCCCCCGGTATAACCGCTTTCCGTCATCATGTCGGCGACATCGTTTCCGACCGTGCCGCTGGAGCCAATGATCAAGTTCGACCATGTCTCATAGAGAATCGTGGCGTAAGGCTGCGCATCGGCCTGACGCCCACCTGCCGCCATCAGTGCAGCAACGGCCGCAACAGGGACACAAAAACGTTTTAAAAATGAGCTACTTCGTCGGCGAATCATACTTCAGATCTCCTTTGAACCGATACAACGAACACATATATTGTATTGCAATTATTTCAAATATAACTTACACGGAGGGCTACGCAATAAATCCGCGCAGGGCTGAATATGAAAACTGTATTGCAAATCACTCAAATAGACTTATTTTGTTATACTTCTTCGGCATCCGTGTCGATGACCAGTATATCACTGAGTCGAAAGACTGTCAATATATGTTTACCGAATAGGTTATGATAAAACCTTAACGACACTTTCCCTTTCGTTGACCTGCTATCACTTCGTGGCTACAATGGATCATCGGCTGCAATACAATCAAAGCGGTCAGGCCGGTGGAGACCCCGAACGATGCGCCACATCAATACACGGCATCCAGCAAAAAACTTGAATGTTCTTCCGTCTCAAGAAGCGACATATGAGGAATAGATGGATACGGATTGGGAGTTTGCATTGTCTCAGGGAAGCAACCATTTTGAAGGCCGCAGCGCCGTTCAAACAACACTGCGGCGTATTGCCAATGAGCTAAGCGACCTCGGCGTCTCCTATGCCATCGTTGGCGGCATGGCTCTATTTCGTTACGGAGTGAGACGCTTCACCGAAGATGTCGACCTTCTCGTTACATCTCACGGACTGCGCATTATTCACGAAGAGCTTGAGGGCCGCGGATGGCGAGAGCTGTCTGGCAACAGCAAAAATTTTCGCGATACGGAAACAGGAGTTCGAGTCAAATTCCTCATTGCTGGAGAGTTTCCGGGAGACGGACGTCCAAAACCGGTATCGTTCCCGAAACCGGACACGGCCGGTGTTGAAAAGGATGGGATCCGATACGTCACTCTGGAAACGCTGATCGAGTTGAAGCTGGCATCGGGCATGACCAATGCTGGCCGCCTCAAAGATCTCGCTGACGTCATAGAATTGGTCAAAGCCCTCAAGTTGACCGAAGCTTTCGCCGAAAGCCTGAACCCATACGTACAGGAGAAGTTTCGCGAATTGCAATCGGCTGCGATGCTTGACGAACGAGAACCGTGATGGTCCGTTGCAATCCAGGCGGCATCACTTTGGATCGCGAATCGCCCCGATAAACAGAAGAGTTCCGGTCGTATCGTCGCGGATGGCGCAGAGGAAGGGATGGTCGACCGTGAACTGTATGGGCGGAGGTATCTCAATGCCGGCAGAGTGGGCAACGGCTGTGGCAGCGGCTGCAGTCGAACCTGTCTCGTTGACGTCCAGTGTAGCTTTGTGCAGCACGGCTCCGATGTAGGAACCAGGTATGCCCATCGGCCCAAAGTCCGCTTCCGCTCCAAATGCCACCGCCATGCCAAGATCGCTCAGGGGCTGTTTCAGATTGACGTCCTGGCTTGCCGAGAAGCGCGGCAGCTTGAGTTGAAGCGATGCGGGCTGCATCTGGCCAATCAGATCCGACCATCGATCCGCGGTCGCCTCCGCCAGCAGATCGCCGATTCCCAGGTTCTGCGACGGCAGCACAATGTACATCGCAGTGCGTCCCTTGCCGTAGGGAAGGCGAACCAGCTGGAAATCATCCGACTTTAGATAGGAGAAGCTCCCGGTTCGCCGCATCATCGGGACCTGCTTCGTCTTGCCGTCACCAAGCGTAAATGTCTCCGGCTGCGTTACGGCGCTGTCGAAGGTCTTGCTCCAGCGCCCGTGAAAATAGACGGCGTTGGTCAACACCGTCATATAATCCTTCAGAGCCGCCGGGCTGGTGATCTCCTTGATATTCCCTTTCGTCTGCTCACTCACCCATTTGTTGATCCGGCCCGCCGATTCCGGAGACGAGAAGTCGAGAGTGTCCGAAGCCGCCCCATAGAGCTCGGTGCAGCGGCTGCGAAATTCGGGATCGAGCTTTAAGCCGTTGTTCACCCAGATCGCAATGGCGATCGACAGGGTAACGTCCGGCTCAGGATTGCGCAACTGCGCAATCAGAGCGCCATTTGCGGCATTGACATCAGGCAGCGGCGTATCGCCCAGATGCAGCGTCTCCGAGATCTGCTTCCGGGTTTCCCCACCGGCGCCGTTCAGTGTAAGAGACAGCGCCTGAGTAATGCTAAGTGGCGACACGAACACATTGCCACCGGAATTTGCAAGCTTACCGAGCAAATCGAACCCGAACTCAGTACCGGCGGCTGCAACCTTCGCAGTATCAACAGGCATCTTCAATTGCTCCGCACGCCCCGCGTGATTGAAACAGAGTAAGGTGGTCGTAATAACAGACAATGCCCAAAACGGAAATGCCGGCTTTTTAATTGATGTCGTCATGCTTACTTCGACACAGCAGGGAAGAATTATCTTCAAAAAATCCTCAAAAGAAGATTCCCTTAAAAGGATTGCGAGACTCATTTATATAGCTACTCTTGGAGCACCTTGCTTAGGATAGTAGTAAATCAAAACATAATAACTCATGAGCTTACCTGATGGGCCAATCCAGAATTCGGCTCCAGGTCTCCACTCATCACTAGGCTGGTTTCGACGGCTGGCGCGCAATATATCCTCGCCCATACCCCAATCTGATGCGCCATGCGATACCAGTAAACCACAACGTTTCAGCACGTAAACAACACGCTTTCTGGGCATTCCTATTTTCAGATGAGCATCAAGCACCACGTGGAACGCTCTTACTTCGGGATGATCGGTTGGTTCGAACAGCACAGGGTGTGTACAGATTGAGAACTTCTTAGAATTGGAATATTTTGCTCTAAGCAGATGAAGTGCCTGGATGCTGTCTTTTGCAGACACTTCCAGACCATAGCTAACACTCCCCGAACAGCCACCAACGATGCCATGCTTCCTCAGATATGCAACAGCCTCATTGCATTTGCTCGGCCATCCACCGGCTACGGTAACCCAGGGAACAGATTTGACATCGTCAGGCGGCTGCAGATGATTGGATATACTAACTTCCTCATGTCTCTGATGCGTGGTAGATCCCGTCGAAAGCATATAGCAGGACACGATAATGCCGGCAGCAACTAGAATCTGATTTCGCTTTCTACGAGAGATATTTATCTTCCGCCTTCCTGTTCCATCCATATCTGACTCTATCTTATCGAGACCGCCTCGTCAAGCGATATAGTATTAGGCCGCTCCAACTTGCGCCGAAGGAAATATCATGAACGCATCTGCCCGAAGCGAGCCGTTGATCAGGCGTATCGGGAAATCGAGACGCTGGCGGAGCGGCTGGCTCCGGTTATAGAAGCGTTTGCTCCGGCAGGACGAGCTATGGAGATGGCCCGTATCTTAGCGGGGCTGCAGCCGTTCGACGATGGCGTGGAATGAATCCAAGAAATGAGCAGGCGCGGAGGCCTGCTCCCACAGGATGCCATTGATAAAAGAGGGGGCACAGAGGCCCCCAGGGGGACGCGGCTGTCAATCGCAGCAATTTATGGGCATGTGCCCGGTGTTGCAGGAGCTGTGCCTCCATAGCGGAGATACTGTGTTTCGATGGCCTCCGTGTGGTACCACTTCACGTGCCCGTCCACAAATGCGACATTCGAGCCCCCAGTATGGCGATTTGAAATGGTATTTCCTGTGGTGAGGTAGCCGTCGTCAGTCGAGCCGGATGATTGGTTGGTATAGGCTTCCTCGGCTAACAGCATAAAGCCCGAGGGAGTATCGAATGCAGCGAGTGATTTGCCCGGAAAAAAACCGTTCGTCTGCGCGCCGGCCACGCAGCCGTTCATGCCATAGGAGTTGCCGTTCGTTCGCCCTAGGGAATCGCTGGGACAGATATAAACTCCCTTGCTCTTGACATAAGGATAGATGCTGCCAAGTTCCGGCTGGAAGGCAGTATTGCCGCCCGTATCATAAGTCTGAAAGTACATCCATCCACCAAAGTGCCCCTGAGTCGTTGATTCTATCGTTCCCGGCAATTGCTCATCGTTATCCTGCGTATACTGCTGACATGCCAGGCCAAGCTGACGCATGTTGCTGGTGCAGGATATGGTGCGGGCCTTCTCGCGCACCTTGGCGAATACAGGGAAAAGAATGGCGGCGAGGATCGAAATGATGGCTATCACGACGAGGAGCTCGATCAACGTAAATGCCTGGCGCTGTTTCATAACTATCTCCAGAGTAACAGGGGATGGATACAACACGATCCGGCATGGAATGACAAGAGTTGCCGTCATAGAAAATCCTGCTTATGCTTGGCCGGTTACTACTTACGATACCTCAAAGCATGTCCGGCTTCAATGCAAGTTTATTGCAAATGGGCTTACGGCCACCATCATTAGGAAGACTTAACATGCTGACATATAAAGTTCGGGAAAATGCTGTCAAAATATGTCAGCATTTGCTCGCTTAGCATCTCCTGGAAAGGATTGGCCGCATGTCCCGTGCCGAGCGCCTGCTCGATCTGATGCAGATCTTACGCCGCAATCGATATCCCGTGAGCGGAGCGACGCTGGCATCGGAGCTGGACATCAGTGTCCGCACCCTGTATCGCGATATTGCCGCTCTCCAGTCGCAAGGGGCGCGTATCGACGGCGAGCCGGGAATCGGCTACTTGCTGCGCCCCGGCTTTATGCTGCCGCCCATGATGTTCAGCGAGGATGAGATCGAGGCGCTCGTCCTCGGCTCGCGGTGGGTTGCCCAGCGCGGAGACAATCGTCTCGGGCTTGCGGCCCGAAACGCCCTCGCAAAGATCGCCGCCGTCCTCCCGGATGACCTGCGGGACAGCCTCGACGCCACCGCGCTTCTCGTGGGACCGGGCGAGCCGATCGCGGCCGGCGATGCCGAACTTGCGCAGATTCGCCTAGCGATCCGCTCCGAACTCAAACTTGAGATCACATATCGAGATCTCAAAGGAGCGGAAAGCGTGCGAACGGTGTGGCCATTCGCCGTCGGCTTCTTCGACCGTGTGCGAGTCGTCGTCGCCTGGTGTGAGATGCGGAAGGGATTCCGGCACTTCCGCACAGACCGGATCATGGCGTTGACGGTCACCGAAACCCGATATCCACGGCGGCGTCAGGCACTGCTGCGCGAATGGCGGGAAACGAATGGGATCAAAGAGCAAGGGGCGTAATTCACTACTGACAGAATCTGACAGTATCACCTGATAGAATAGCTCTTGTCGAACGGAGACAGCGACGAAACGCGCCGCTCGATCAACATTACTCTCGATCAACATTACTCTCGACCAACTTAACTCAGGAGAATTGCCATGCGCCACCCGAATTTTGTGCTCCTCTTTGTCGACAGCCCCGCAGCCAGCGCGAGCTTCTACACCGATCTGCTCGGAAAATCCCCATTCGAATCTTCGCCGACATTCGCGGCGTTTCTGCTGGAAGCTGGATTGATGCTCGGGCTGTGGTCCAAACACACGGCCGAACCCACCCCGACAGCGGCAGGTGGCGGGACAGAGTTCGGCTTCTCTGTGTCCGACGTTGCGACTGTGGACGCCATGTATGCGGACTGGACAGCCAAAGGAATAAAGATCGCACAGGAGCCGACAGTCATGGATTTCGGCTACACGTTCGTCGCCCTCGATCCCGACGGCCACCGCCTGCGCGTCTGCGCGCTTTCAGGAGAATAACGCGGCAAGCCATGCCGCCATTTCGGCGCGGTGGTTTTCCTCGGCCCATTCGGCGGGAGTGCCGCCATAGCGGGAATCGCGGGCATTCGGATCTGCGCCATGCGCAATCAGGATCTCCGCGACCTCCCGCTGACCGGTCCAGGCCGCAAAGAAGAGGGCCGTTGCGCCGCAGTAATTGTCGGGCCAGAAATTGGGCTGCACCGCGTTTGCCAGTGAAGGATCTTCGGCAAGCACGGCGCGAACTGTATCGTCGTCACCGCCACTGGCCCAGAGCAGCCGGTTCAATCGCGCGGCTCGATCGATCGAGCCGCAGCGCTCAGCCCATACAGGCGATGGTGTTGCGCCGACAGCCGTAAGGGCTTCGTATGCAGAACGATTGCCGGCAATGAGCGCCAGGTCAACCGGGTTGCGCTCCTGCGCATCCAGGGCATCGCGTTCTGCGCCCAACTCAAGAAGAAGCGCCGCCATCTCTCCGAGATCCTTGCGAGCCGCCAGATGGAGGGGCGTAAACTCCTGGCGGCCGGCGTCAAGGCGTGCGTGAATAATTGCGGGGTCTGCAGCGGCAAGTTCTCGGATGCCACCGCGGCGATCCAGGGCAACTGCGGTAAAGATCGTCAGGCGCGCTCCCTGCGACAGAAGGTATTCCGCGACCTCACGGTGGTCGTAATAAGATACGGCCGCTGCGACACCGCCGGAAATCTCCGGATCGTAACCCGCATTGACATTTGCGCCGCGCTCCACCAGAAGCTTCACAGCCTCAAGCTGCCCCGCTCGTGCCGCCCATTGAAGGGGTGTCGATCTATCGGGCGGTTCGCCGGAGAGGTCCTCCGCTTCAATATCCGCCACACGATCGAGCAATAGATGGATCAGGGCGACATCACCCTGCCCGGCGGCAAGATGCAGGGCCGTCACACCCCACCGCCGTCCCCATGCGCCGGAGGGCGGAGTGTCACCATCGCGCTGCCGCCGTTCATGAACCAGCCCAGGATACAGTGTGAGGATGTCGCCGGCCGTATCCGCATCGCCGGAGTCGATCGCCAGAAAGAACCGGATTCGATCCGCCAGGGCGTTGTCTCGCGACGGCCGTTTATCACGCAGTGTATTTTCAACCATCGTCAGCATCGTCTCCTTCAAGACAGCGCGCGCCGATTGTAGGCGCTTCTTGACCGCATTCTCCGAGATCCCAAGGAACAGTGCGATTTCCTTGAGAGAATGCTCGTTGATATAGAATAGAATGGCTGCCTCGCGCGGCTTCTCCGGCAGCGCCTCGATCGCGCTCCATACTTGCCGCCGCGTCTCCTCTCTCGCAAACCATTCATGAGCTGAAGGCAATGACAGATCCAGCGCAGAGTCGAACGGCGTGGTGGGGATCTCCGTCCGCCGCGTAATTCGCCGGCATTGCCGCCAAAGGATCGTCTTAAACCAGCCGGGAAATGCCTCAGGATCGGTAAGGCCCGCCAGCCCCCGGTAGGCTTCCAGAAACGACTCCTGTGCTGCGTCTTCCGCTCGCTGAAAGTCGCCCAGGATGGCGTAGGCATAGCCCACGGCCATATCCTGAAACCGTCGGACGATCAAGTCAAACGAGCGGCAGTCACCGTCACTCGCGGCGCTTACCAGAAGCGAGAGGTTGCCGGTGTTCTGCAGGACTGCATCAGAACCGCGTGAATTTGTCATAGCTTCATTTACCAGGTGCCGGTCAGGCGATAAAAGGTGCCGTAGGCGATCTCATTAATTTTCTAGACAACTCATGTGCAGCAGGTATGGCACAATATGCAGTATGAGTGCCGGCCAATTCCTATTTTTTTAAGCTGCTTGCGGAGGTCCTGTCTCCGATCGCCGCCTTCGCTATATCTTATGCTTTGGCTATGCGCAAATATCATCCCTCCAAGCAAAACGCGCTCACGGATATCCTGCAATTCCGAATAAACCTGAAGGCAGAGTTTCTTATCGTTTTTGGAATACTGCTCATTGTGCTGGCTATCAGCGGCTACCGGCAGAACATCGCCCTCTTTACAACGGGAATCACATTGCTGGTTATGATGTTTATTCTTGCAGTGTTATTCCAGGCATGGCTAATCGCAAGTAAAGCATCGAGACGGCAATCATCCGATAAAATTCGGGAATCTCGAGAAGAAGACACTCAGATCGATCCAAGCGCGCCGGTCCGCTGGCTAATGATAGGGCAGAATGTCTTTGCCGTGCAGCCGAACGTTGTCATCACACGCCGCCGTTATGGCACGATAGACTTTGCGGCCGAGTTCGGCATCGTTATCGGCGTTCTGATAGTATGGATAGTGGAACGCCTTGCACTCGGTCACAATCTGCCGTTATTCGGGATAGTCATGGCCACGGCAATCTATGCAGGGTCTTTCGCGGCAAAGTTCATCAACAATAGCCGGCCACGCCGGCTGCTCAGTGTCCGGGGAAGGCGTATCATTGTAACTGATATTAGTTTGGGGGATGTGGAGGACGCCGAGATTGCGATAGCAAGATACTCTGCCGGCTACGAAGTCCGGCTTGAGGTTCCGGGAGGAACATATCCGCGCACTATGTTCCTACTGGCAACGCGCAAAATTGAGCAGGCGGAACAGATAAAAGCAGTATTGAACGAGTGGCTGGAAAGCTACAAAGCTTCGCCGGCATGGCCGCCTGCGCCTGATATGCCGGTTCCGGCTTAACACCATGGCAGAAACAGTCTCCGAAAGTGAATCTTGACGGCATTGGCTGCAACTTCGATATCCTTAACGGGGTCATAGTAAGCTGTGGGGGCATGAAAGCTGGCGTACAGCAAGAGGTCAGGATATATTTATTTATGTACTCGGATTCGTCTTATGTAGATTTTCTGTCGGTGATCTTTATGATATCGGCATCCGCCTCGGCAATCATCAATACTCTGTCAGAAAAAGCTCGCCGGCAACGCGACATATTTTTCTGGATATGCCTTTCGGTATGGTTCGCTTCAATGATATATGCAGCCGCATTGAAACAGGGCGCTCCCGGCGCTGGCGTAGCCGCCCTCGTTACAGTGGCTCTGGCGATAGCCGTTCGCTGGTGCGCAAATCTGCCCACGCGAAAACTCGGTGGTTTGAATGCCGATATGCTGACTGCCGACAACCTGCGAGACAGCCCCAAGCCTAAAACGGTATGGCTGGAAAATGAGCAGGTCATTATAACCCCCGGTCGCATTCGTATTCTCACGATACCTGAGCAGCATTTCAAGGCATTCATGGCATTGACCGCGTTAACGACGTACGCATGTCTCATGACGCTTGCTGAAATCCACACCCTCTACAAACAACAAGGGCATCATGGTCTCGACCTATTTCCGGTGCTGTTTACAATAGTAAGTGTTATGCGAATAGTTTACAGCTCTCACAGTCGCGCATCGGTCTCACTGCATGATGGGGCAGTATTCGCGGACGGCCGCCCAGAGATTTTCTTTCCCTCTCCTCCTGCATTTGGGCCAGCAGACCAGGTAACGGTGGATGTTGAGCAGCGGGAAGAAAAGAGCGTGGTCGTATTTCGACTTGCTCAGCCTGAGGCAAAGCAGGTGGACGTCGTGTCATTCCAAGATGCCAATGCCGCCGCGCAATTTGTTCACATCGTCCGCTGCTCTTTTGCTGCCCATGCGCCGGCGACGAATTCAAGCGCGGTCAGCCACGTGAGAGTATGAGCCCTGCATATGATGCTGGACCTCTTCTCGCTTGAACCAGGGCAAGAAATAGAGCTGGCGGGAGATCTCATTCTTGCGCTATTCGTTTTCTTCAGCGCCTACATGCTGTGCGATGCGCGCGGCGCTTACAAGCCTCGTGTCTTGTTGAACTGTGTCATATGTGGCGGAATTTGGATTTTGTTCGTAGCCACGTGCTTCTACGTCAATTTCCAGGAGGATTTCGGCTCATATCCCGAGCGAGCAATCCCCCTGGGGATCGCTGCGCTGCTGGTTCCATTCGTTATCTGCTTGCTGGCCCTCGTCATCGCACGGCGCTCCGCAACCGGTGTATCGGATTGGGCAATCGATATCGGGGCTGCAAGGGGAGGACATAGCGGTGTTGGGCAGCGCCTCGCTGTCGGCCCTTATGTAGTCGCCATGCAGCCGCACGCTATCCTGATGGCGCGCCCCTTTAATAGAAGGCAGTCAGGCGGCGCGATATTTATCTGGTCACTGTGCTTTATATTGCTGGCGGCAATAACGCCTTCGGAGGGGTGGCTTGCAAACAGGTTCTGGCATGAAACATTTCTTCGCGCCAGCATGACACTTGCTCCATTCTTCGGCTTTACGCTGGGATATATCGTACAGAGCCGCAGGCTGCGCCCATTCATATGGATATCCGGGAACGCCGTGTGCCGCGGAAACAAAGAGTTGTGCGAACGTGATCATGCAAAGATACGCGCGCGCCCTGTCGACTCAGGATCTGCGGACGCACACGAAATTTGCCTCTTAATGGATGATGGTCAAGCGATGACGAAGATGGTATTGATGTCCCTGTCAAACCCGCGCGACGCCCGCCGTATCGCCGATATCGCCAACAGATTTTTAAGCGGAAAAGGTCAGAATGTCATCTGGCCACCTCCGCCGAACACGGCAGCTCGAGTAAGCGCAGAAATCCAGTCTAAATGAACTTCCTCGTTTCTCTATACTTTAATATTCTTGCGATGATGCTCGGTCTCTCAACCGTGATGACCACTCTGCCCATGGAAAAGTCAAGAGAGAGGGAGCGCGAACCTGTATTCCGAATTGCTGTCGTCCTCTGGTCAATTAGCATACCTGTCCTTTTGATGAGATATCCGGCGGCGACAACGCCGATGCTCCAAACAGCTCAAACGCTTGGATATGCATTGGTGACGGCCCTACTCGCTGTCTCCGCACGATTCATTGTTCACTCGCCAGTTGCCGGTCGTTCATCTTTCGCGTTACATGAGCGTTTAATAATAGACGATAGTACTGTTTGGCCACCGCAAAAGAGACAGGGATGGATCGGTGCAGAACGCATTGCCTGCACACAGAACAGCATCAGTTTGATAAAGCTGCCGGAAGCCCGGCTGTTTGCGCATAAAGTGATGGCGCTTCTTACAGTCTGCGGATCGATTGCGACTGTCGATCAATTGCGCATTATATATCTCGCACAATGGCAGATGCATAGTGAGTTTATCCCGGGAGCGGAACTCCTTTTCACCGCCTGGGCCATGATCGCATATCGTTCCCGCATAACAATCAGCTTTAAGAAAGGATCGATATACTTCGGCGGTTACAATTTAGGACCGGCAAAAGACGTCACGGTCGTCAGTGAGGCAAATTTGACCAATCAAAAGACAGACGTGAAACTGAGCTCTGATCTGTTAGCTGCCGAGAAACTGCGTTATCCGACATTGGAAGAAAGCGGCTATGGGACAGTCGCCTCGTTTATCAGTCCAGATGACGCAGCCGATTTCGCAAGGCTCATCCAGCGTTTTCTGGATGCGAAGTCGCTCGACACATTGCCGCCAGGAGGAATCGAGGGGCAGGAAGGCAAATCGAGCTGAAGTTAGTCTGCTTGGAAGATTGTTCGACCGATAATCCGCATTTGATCACGACAGATCCCATGGAGGAGAGGCATGATCGCGTCAGGTGTTCCAACGACATTCGCATACCAGACAACCCGCGCCGATGCAATCAGATCCGGCATTAATCTAACACTTCGAAAAATCGGCGAACACGCATGGTTCGCTCTGTGGCTGGGCCCTGCCGCATATAGAATATTTCATGGACACGGCCAGATATCAAGCGCTGGTTACTTGGGCAGCATTTTCGCAGTAATCGCGATCATTGCTGCTATCCATTTCGCCGCTTTCGCGCGCGGCATTGGGGCGCGCTTTCCAAACGGCAGTTCTGTAGAACCCGGGGATGTGTCAATGGGACCGCTTGGCATTACGATCACTTGGGGATTCGACAGCTTATTTCTTGCCTGGCCTGCCATCAAGGATGTCTCGCGACAGTCCGGCGATGTATACCTGCAGACGAAAACCAACCAGCGTGCCGTAGTTCCTCGTTCCGCATTTCCCGGTCCCGAAGCCGCGGAACAATTTCGCGCATCCGTAAAAGCAGGACAGGTTCATGGGGCAGACATTATGGCCGCAATGGGCGGCTCCGATGTTTGGCCTCCCGCCCCAACCGGAAGCAGGTAGAGGAGGATATCAGAGATGCGACGGCTCACCATCTTCAATACCCATCTTATACAGGAAGCAGAGCAGATTACCGTTTGCGCCACGGCGCAAATGCGCGCCGGCATGATCATAGGATCGTGTGTGTTCGCATGGTTTACCGGCGCGCTGACATTCTACTTTGTCGTGCGCCATTCCTGGATTGGAGCAGCAGCCATGGGCGCACTCGCAATCCTGAGTGTTTTGGTGCTTGGGGTAAGCATCCTGGGCATACGCGAGAGAACCGTGCTCGACCGCGCCAAAGGCGAAGTGCTGGGCCTCTCTAAGAAAGAGCCGATTCCCCTGGCGAACATCGCCGGAATAGAAATCGCAAAGCTGCAAAATCTTTACACGCTGTCTTTCTACGACATTAAAGGCACAAAGCGCCGCATTCATTCCGCCGCCCAGTTCAGCCATCAAGCCGAAGCGATATACTGCGGCCAACAGATTGCAGCGTTTCTAAGCCTACCGCTTACTCTCAAATAGAATGCTGTCATTCTCTTGCTTAACCTCAAAAAAGTCGCAAAACGACCAAACATGGCCGTTTACAGGTTCTAAGAGTCTATATTTGGTCTCATTGCAAAAAATATTCGGGCTAGCGCACACTTTTCGACCAAAAACAGGTATACTACCAACTAAGTTGGGTAACATCCCAGCAGACCCGTTTCTGTTCCGCTTCCTACCGTCGATGCCTGGCTCCTTCGGCTCCGCCGCCTGGTTCAGTCCTCTCCCGTAGAAACCGTGATCGAAATTGGCTAGTTCGAAATGCGGATACGCGCACCGACTGTGCCGGACCAAAATTTCTCCAGTATCCCGAAAGGAGCCATAATTTAATGGCAACCAAGCTTTACGTAGGCAACCTTAGCTACCAGACCAAGGACGACGCACTCCAGGCGCTGTTCGCCCAGGTCGGCACTGTCACCAGCTGCCAGGTCATGACCGATCGCTACACCGGCGAGTCCCGCGGCTTCGCATTTGTCGAGATGGCCACTGAGGCGGAAGCCCAGAACGCGATCTCCAGCCTTGACGGCAAGACCCTCGACGGTCGCTCCCTCAAGGTCAACGAGTCCAAGCCCCGCGAGAGCTCGGGCGGCGGCGGCTACGGTGGTGGCGGCGGCGGCAACCGTGGCGGTGGCGGCGGCGGCAATCGTGGCGGCGGTGGCGGCTACGGTGGTGGTGGCGGCGGCAGCCGCTGGTAATCCCAGCCTTTAGACTTCAAACCAAGTCTATGAGAAGTGGCGTGGATGGCTTTGCCGTCCACGCCACTTCTTTTGTGTCATCCTGCTCCCCTGTCCCACGCAACCTTTATCTACCCTCTCCGTTTTACAGATAACGCCCCCGCCATGCAGCGAGGCAAACTCTATTGAGGAGAATCCCTTATGTCCATGGCAGCATCTCAGCCCGCCACAGCCATACTCGGCGTATACGGCGGCTCAGAATTGATCGCCCGCGGTAGCGAAGTCTGTTTGCGTCCTGCCTCATGGGGCGAATGTTTCTATGCCAAGCTCGGCACATATCTGCAATTCGCCGCCGTGATCGTCGTCGCGCTGCTCGTGGACAGCCTGAACTACCCGGCCTGGCCTGTCATCGCTCTGGGCGCTGCCTTTATAGCCGCCTATCCCATATGCTGGGAGCTTGTCCGCCGGGCGTATACAAAAGTGCTCTTCACGCACATCGGTCAGGAGATCCTTATTCGCGGGCGCGAGAAGGCGGCTCTCAAGCAGATATCGCTGGAAGTCCGTAAAGATCGTTTAAACGGCCACGTTCTACTGCTCATCGTTGAAGGCGGACATACTCATCGAATTATGGGACACATCGACACGCGCCCCTTGGAAGCGCTCGCCGCCGCGATCGAAGACCAGCTCGGCATTCGGCGATAGTGTTTGGCAGGTTGCATGGTATCCTTGTCTATATTCCAATTTGGATCGTGCTAAAATCCTGCCACAAACTACTTCAGGCGGAACAGAATTACGAACACTGAAGGACAAGATTACGGATCGCGTATTCGCCTTGACCATATCGAAGTGTGGCTTGAAGGCAAAACGGCGATGGCGCGAAATACTCCGGGGGTGCGAGTGGGGCCGATCGCCATAGCGACAGTCGGATCAGTATTCGGTTTTGTGAGCTTCTCCTGGCATCTCAGCGGGACAGCCTACAATGACCTGGCCCTGGACGGCGCAGTAATTTTCTTCTTGATGTCCGTCATCTGGGCAGCCGGCATCGCGCGTTCCCGTATGCGCCTCTTAACTCGAAATGGCGATGACATCAGCCGGGGCAGGTTTGTCCATGCCTCCGCTCAAACCGCTGTCCTCAGCGTCAGCCGCTTCAACAACGGACATTCCACCATTCTTCAGGAAAGCGGCAAGCGCCGTCTGGTCATTGCATCATTCAGAAGCCGTAGCGACGCCGTGACGCTGGCCAAACTTCTGGGCACATGGTTCGGCTTGCCGTTCGACGACGGCAAGAAGATCGCCCTGCCCGAGCAGCAGGCGCACGAGAATGTTTCTTGGCCTCCGTCGCCGAAATGGCCTGGACAGCGCCCTGACAAACCCAAGCCGGTCCCGGACTGGCTCGATGAAGATGAGGATTTACCGCCGCTGTACTACGGATAAGCAAACCGAAGGATACACCCATGAAGCAAGTCGTAACAATCGGCCGATTTGAATTTGTGCCTGCTCCCGGACAGTTAATAAGGCGGAGAAGGGCCCCATCCTGGTACCCTGGCGCCATCATAATTGCTCTTGCCCTGCTGCCCCTCTTCACACATTCGTACTATCATGCTGCGGGTTGGTTTGCCTACGGAAGTCTCCTGTTGTATTTTGCCCTTGCCGATAAGCCTGAAAAGCGCGATCCAACTCCCCTGATGGAGCGCCGCGACGGCCGCTGGATCATTCGCGAAAACAACTCAACTCCAGTCGCCGGGGCCGAAGCGGTCTTAAGACAGGATGGAGACCGATGGCTCATTTCGCTCACATGGCCGCAAAATAAAGGCCGCCCCATCCTGATCTGGTGGACCAAGAAGCAATCAGATGCCGACAAGCTGTGGGATCTGGTAAGGACGGTTCTATCGGATGGGGCAGAAGAAGCGCGGACGCTCACTGCGGCGACAAGCGGCGCACATTGAGCCGTTGCGTCGCAACAAATGGGAGCCAGGTGTGTCACTTATCCATAAATAGAGTAAAATCCAACCGTGATACAAGCATTCCCAAATCTTGAATACACTCTGCCGGCTAAAGAAGCATGGCGGACTCAATGCTATATGGCCCTCCGCCGGTGGCTGTACCGCGGCCTGTTCATTCTGGGGATGACGAAATATAATGGACCATTATTGTATCAATGGCTTAATGCTCCTTTCGGCCGAATAAGCCAAGGTTTCTGGGACGAAGCCGCCGTAACGCTCCCGTGCATCCTATGCGTTCTGCACCTGCTTTGGATGCGTTTAACATTCAAAGCTGAAGCTCAGGAACATGCCATGACGGTGTTGACGCCTTTAGGCGTTCTCTCCATCCAAGTAGACGAAGCAGGATTTTTCGGCTGGCCCTCAGTCTCCAAAATCTTTGCCCGATCAGGCGACGTCTACTTCCGCACGCTGACAGACCAATGGATTGCCGTTCCAAGGTTGGCTTTTGCGAATGCAGACGCTGCTACAGCGTTCGTTAAACAAGCCACGAAGCTGCGTGATGGGTCATGGAAATCGCCGGCCATTGAAGAAATCGTAGAATCAGCCGCTTACGAAGCAAGCCTTCTCAAGCATCGTACGACCATCGGCAGCACACTCATTGCCCGGGATGAAGATCGCCTAACGATATGCCAGAGATCCAGCTCGTCCGCTGCGAATCTCGGCATGAATTGTCTCATCACATCGGTAATCGCAATTTGGGCAGGTCTGCATTCGCACACGTTTTCTGGTGGAGTAGCATTGGGGATCGCGATCATTCTAACCATATTGACAATTCGATACGCCGGTTCATCGGCTCCCAAAATCGTATTGGATCGCGCCGCCGGCTTAATGCGTGACAGCTTGAACAAGGAACCGGTCCCACTCTCTTCCATTACTGGAATACTTGTCAAAAATCGCAATGGAGCGTCGACGACATTTTTGCAGGATAACATCAAGCGCCCGATGAACTTGCGAGGCACAAACACAGCGCCATGGGCCGACGCGCTATACGGCGCATCCGTGATGGCAGACTTTCTCCATGTTCCTGTCGTAGTCGAGCCGTAAATGAATCCTGCGCTTACAATTGGAAGGTTCGAGTTTATCCTGGTCCCCGGGCGGCTGATCAAGCGGAAGAAGCCCCTGAGCTCGTTACATGCGATCCCATATTTGGTTCTCGCGTTGATTGCAATGATCGAGCGAAGATATGGTTTTGCGACAGTCTTTACCGTCATTGCCGGGTATTACATTTACGGCGCGATTGCCGATACGCCGGAAAGGCGTGAGACTGTTCCGCTTATGGAACAGCATGCCGGCCGCTGGATCGTTCGCGGCAGTGATGTGGGACCGATTGCCGGAGCTCAGGCGTTCGTGAAACAGGATGGGAAGCGCTGGCTCATCCTGCTCGACGTATCTGAAAATGCCTCTCCTCCTCTTCTGATCTGGTGGACGAATAAACACTCGGAAGCCTGCCAATTACGGGATCTAATCGATGCAGTTTTGTTGTACAATAAACATTAGAGTGTGTAGTTAAAGACACCTTCATACAGTAATACACCCTGATTTTATGTCCAGCAGGTACTGGCGATAATTCTCCTTGTTCACCGGCGATTTATCTTTTCCAGTCAAAATTTTCGACTTACCGTGAACCAAGAACATCCTGTAATCGACGGCTATGACGTGCTCTTCACGTCGGGCAAGCTTCAATTGCGGCCCCGGCCTTGGTGGAATACCCGTGCCGGCATCGTGCGTACGACTGTTCATCTCCTGTGGTGCGTCTGCCTGATTGTATTGTTCTGGCATATGCCGCCCCTGCATCTGGCAGCTCACAGCGCCAGTCTCCTTCTTCCTGTCTGGCTTAAGAGCATATTTACTCTTATCTGGCTCGCATTTGGATACTTGATCGCCGTTCCCCCGCGTGTCGCGTACACGCTGCTCACTGTCGAAGGCTACAATGTCTTCGTTAAAGGAAAACGTGTCGGCGCGCAAAACGATGTCGAACTCCTGAGCGGCTTTGGCGCAAGGGGCTTCACTTTGTTCGCTATCGGCCGAGGATCGAGAAAAAAGCATGTCGTGTATAGCTCTATGAACGCGATGGCTATCCATGAGCTCCGGCTGCTGACCTCCGAATATTTAGTCCAGGTATCGGTCAACAATCCCAACATCTGGCCTTCGACGCCTTACTAAGATTAAAAGGGCAACCAGAATGGTTTGAGGCATTTTTAGCCCCGAAAGAATTTCCGGTCTTTCACTGCAACTTGCGCGCATTAGAAGTGTCTTATACAACGAGCAAGCATCGAAAGGTAATGACGCCGTGAACTGTAGGAAAGGACCTTTATGCCGCCGATCCATGAGATCGAACCGGAACTGCTAACGCGCCTCCCGAGACGCGTAGAACGAAAGAACAATACTCCAAACCGCATTACGGGAGCAGGAATGGGGTGTATGCAAATCTTCATGCTCCCATTCATCGCAGTCGGCTTATGGCTGATCGTAATTCTGATTCACCGTATAATCATCCCTGTCGCCGGAGTGATCACGCCCGCTGTAATCACTCAACGCGAAACTCAGTCGGATGAGGACGGCCGAAGCTATCACGTAGATTTTACATATACGTATAACGGCGTTGCCTATAATGGCGGCTGCAATGTCCGCCAGGGCATATACGATACTATTGAAATAGGCTCGAAGGCGCAGGTTGAAATTCTGCCCATAGCGCCAAGCTATTCCCCTCGCCTCTTTACTCCACCCGGAAACTATCAATTCGAAAGTTTTGGCTTCCTGTTGTTCTTTACCCTCTTTTGGAATGGCGTCATCGGCGTCTTCGTCTGGGGTTTGTTCGTCTGGCCGGTTATGGTCAAACGCATCTATGAACAGGGGATACCTACAATAGCAATGATCGTCGACAAAACAACGTCGTCGGGCGAAGACAGTACCAGCTACATAATCAAGTACGAGTTCACTCCCGTCGACATCCATGGCCGAGAAGGCAGTGTCATCAAGGGACAGGAAACCATTCCGGAGGATGAGTGGAAGAAATTTCACATCGGAGATCAGGGTACGATCCTTTACCTTCCGAATCGCCCGAGGATGAATGTGTTCTATCAATACGGCGGCTATCGCGTGGTAGGATGAAAGGATATCGTTGCCCCGGCCGGCGATCGCAGCCGGGGGGGCAGCAGCGCAACCAGCCACGAAAAGAATCGTTTAAGTAATCATGACGGTGCAGTCGAAACAAGATGGTCTGCCGGACGAGAAAATCCTCCATGGCCCATTCACGGTAAACCGGCACGAACTGCTGATAACCGAGTATGGGCTGTACGGCCGATCCGCTCGCGCAACCAAAATTGCATCCCTTATCTTCAGCGTAATGCTGGGTCTTACCGGCATTACGCTGGCAACAGTCTGCGCCGCCGCAAGTCAATGGTTTTTGGTGTTATTCAGTCTGGGATTGATCCTGCTTGCCGGATCGGGCATTCAGGAATACAGGCGGATAGAGTTTCAACCATTTCTGCGCATCGTGGATGGTAAGATCGTCATAAACGGAAAAGATTGCGGCCTGTCCGATGGCGCTTACGTTCTACCCAATGCGCGATGGGTATACGAAATTCGGCTCTTTAACGATCAAAATCCGAAAGGGATCAGCGTTATCGCGCTCCCGGATGGACGCCACCTCAAAGAATTGTGCGCGCTCCTGACCGCTCACCTCTACCTTGACGGCAGCCGCACCACAGACTGGCCGCCACGGCCGGACAAAGGTTGATAGAATTAGGTTGATAGCATGCGAATCGGCCCCCTCGAAGTTAAGGAAAATGGGGATAAGCTCGTTGGACGCAATGTCTCACTAACGGACATGGCGCCTCCCGCTCTCATTATCTTCGGAGCGATCTGTCTGGCAATAGCAGGCCTGGTTGGCTGGGGCTTGTCTGTCGGTATCGGCGGCTTTTTGGGCCTCATCGGAATTTTGTCCGTAACCTGCGGAGTGTTGATGTCGGTCACACGACGCCGCCCACTTGAGTTCGCCTCGCGCAACGGCTGGGATCGCTATGTAAAAGGCTCTCTCGTTCCCCGAACAGCAACAGCGGGAGTCATATCTTCCATTCGAGGCTTTACCGCATGCATTAGTGGCGCAAAGGGCACACAGGTCAGCCTTTACACATTCCGCTGGCGGCGCGACGCCGAAGACCTTGCCATTGCTGTGGCGGACTTTCTGGACTTGAAATATATCTCCGACCCCGATCCCGCCATGCCGGCCCTAAAAACTGCCGAAGGGGTCTGGCCCCCACCCCCACGAACCCAGCCGCAGCAACCCGATCATCAGACACAGGAAAGCCAGCCATAACCTCACAGAGCTCGCTATTCTCAGGCAGCAAGGTCACCTGTGTAGAGAATCTGTGCCAAAAAGGTTGACAGGCAATTCACGGAGTGATAGAATGGCTCCAAAGATTACCATCCTGGCTTGACGAGGCGGCCTCAAAATGAAGAGGTTTTTCAATCATTAATAACTTTGGTTCCAATATGGTACCAAAATAATATCGAGATCTCAAGCACACTCACCGAACAGCCAAAGTTTCAGGTTTCCTTGCAATCAACGGTATTCAGTGAGCAAATGTAGTCCAGATGGAAACAATCAACATAAATCGGTTTCACAGAAATCATTGCAATACAGAAGAGCTACATCAGACTTTGGCATCTGCTTGACGACTGTCATCGATGGTATAACCCTAATTGCTGCAATTGCTATTTAGATTTGCCCTGGCGCATGTCGTGGACTGCTCCAGGGTCAAGAGAGTTCCGGGAAGCCGGATGGTTGAGAAAATGCGAACGTTCAGAGAGGTCATAATGAACAGAAAAATGCTACGACATCTTCGAAACGGCTGGTACGCAATGGCAGCGGCCGCCCTCGCCCTCGGCGGCGGCGCTCCGGCCCGGGCCTTCACATCTACGGACGCCACCAATATGTGGAACTCGTATAACACTGCGTTCTATGTCGGCAACGGCGGTAACGCCTATTACCGCTACAATCAGGGAGGCGGACAGGATACGGGCAACTTCTGGTGCAACGCCGAACGGCTGGAGATGGCGATAGACCGGGCGCAGCGCTCGGGAAGCGCGGGTGATAAGACCATTGTCACCGCTCTCGTGAACGGCTTCGATGCGATGTATGGCACGGACTGGACGGGCAACAGCTTCAACGACGACATCATGTGGGCCTGCCTTGCCCACCTGCGCGCCTACTTTGTCACCGGCTCCACTCAGACAGGCTGGGCCGTTACGGCCGCGAACAATTTCAACTGGGTCTACAACGGCGGACATTCTCCGGGCCGCGCTGCGGCGCAGTACGACGGCACCTATGGCGGCGGCATGTGGTGGACGACCGATCATAGCTCTACTGGCACCAAAAATGCATGTGTCAACGGACCAGGCGCATTGGTAGCCTATTACCTATCCGTAATTTGGCCCAGCGGAACAGGCTTTTTGAGCCAGGCTCAGAGCATGTACAACTGGGAAAAGAGCCACCTGGTGAATGGGTCGGGCTATGTGTACGACAACTACGGCACATCCGGCGCCCAGGGATATGACCTCACATACAATGCCGGCACCTTTATCGGCGCTGCATACTTACTGGGCGATTGGGCCGAAGCCGGATTGGCCGCCAACACCTCTATGGGCGGTGGGGGCATTCTGCAGAACTTCGGCACGGGCGGCGGCAACAACTCCGGCTTCAACGGGATCTTCATGCGCTGGATGGCGCTCTACATGCTCGGCAGCGGTACGGAGCAGAACTACTCCGTGTGGCTCTACAACAATGCCGAGGCGGCACTGGCAAGGAAGAATGCCAGCGGCCTCTCCTGGGATGACTGGTTCGACAACACCGCAAGCAGCGGTCTGTACAGCTGGGACTGCTCACCGTCGGTCGTCGCTCTGCAGGCGCTTCCGCCTACCACAAATACCATGAATGCGCCGACCACGCTGACCGGCGGCCAGGAACTGATCATAGGCAGCCACGCGTTCATCATGCAGACCGACGGCAACCTGGTCGAGTACAACGGCACCACTCCGATCTGGGCATCGGGCACCTATGGGCATTCCGGGGCCTACTGCACCATGCAAACCGACGGCAACCTGGTCATCTACAGTTCGACAGGCGGCGCTCTCTGGGCATCGGGCACAAACGGCCACTCCGGATCGCATCTTACCCTCCAGTCCGACGGCAACGTTGTGATCTACTCTTCCACAGGCGGCGCTCTCTGGGCCACCGGCACAAACGGCCACTAAAAGCGTAGGCTCCCCTCTCCACCCACCAGTGGGTGGAGAGGCTCCCCACGCAGGATAATTCCCCTTCTTTCAAGAACTCCATGGCATTCCCGTCGAGGCAGATCGACGCCTCCTCGGAAAGGAATGCCGATGCCGCCGTCGCGAACACGCTCGCTTCTCCAAATCGCCCTGTTTTGCGCTTTCATTGCCGCCAATACCGCACAGGCATCTGTACACGCCGCCGCGGACGACTTCACCTGGGTCGAAGGCGAAACCTATAGCGCCATTGCGCCGGCGAACCAGAAGGTTGATATCGGCGATGCAGGCAAAGCTTCCTATCTCTCGGGCGGCAAATGGCTTCAGGTCAAGGTCGAAGCCGATAAGGCTGCAACCGATGTCCCCGACAGCGGTATCACGCTGACCTACAATGTCACGATGCCAAAGGCTGCCTCCTATGCGATCTGGGACCGCATCGGCTTTGAGAAGATACGCTCGCCGTTTGACTGGCGTGTCGATAATGGCTCGTGGCACAATTCAAAGCCGTCGGAGGATACTGTCGATGTCGAAGAGCTGAGCACCTGGAACCCTGTGGCATGGCTGCCGCTGGGAAATGAGCAGCTAGCTGCCGGGGCGCACACCTTCCAGATACGTCTTACGAAGACGAAAGATGGCAAAGGCAAAGACTCCCAGATCCTCTATACATCCGACGCCCTCGTCTTTGCTGCCGCGCCGTTTCATCCGAACGGCCCACTCAAACCATGGGACACTGCCTGGCAGACTTCATCAGATAAGGCCGCAACTGCTCACGCGTTTACCATTCCCGTTCCCGCCGGAACCGCTCAAACCACGACACCGTTGACAGGCGACTGGGAGATCACTCCCGACGACGAACTCGTCGTCGGAGATCGTCTTGGCCCGATCAAAACCCTGCCCGACCTTACCGCATTTGCCTGGCGCGCCATCGCTGTGCCGGCTGATCGCAACACGGCAAATCCGGAGCTAAGTTATGTCCACCGTTACTATCTCAGGACACGAGTAAATGTGCCAGCCGGTCTAGCCGACCGATCGCTCATTCTGCATTTTCCCAGCATCAACATGCTGGCCAGCGCCTTTATAAACGGTCAGCTGGTGGGATCGACGAATACGCCGTTCTCAAACTGGGATATCGATATCACGCACGCCATTAAGCCCGGCCAATTTAACGAGATCGTCGTCGCAGTCAAGGACAGCTTCTACGCGCTTGCCGGTGACGACAACGCAAAACATCCACAGTACGTGCCGTTCAGCTTCTGGCATTACAACACATGGTCCCAGGCCGACATGCCGGTTCTGGGCCACCACGAGACCGGCGTTCTCAGGACGCCTACCCTTATCACGGCTGGCAAGGCCTACACCACGGATGTCTTTGCAAAGCCTTCCGTCAAGGGTAACTCACTCGGCCTTGAGGTAACAGTCCATAACTCCACGGATGCAGCGGTAACTGTCCAGGCGCAAAACGATATTGAGCCGCTATCCGGCGGCAAAGTGGAGAAGAGCTTTGCGCCCGTGAGCATCACAATTCCCGCCGGGCAGGATGCCACGGTAAAGCAGTCTGAAGCATGGCCCAATCCCCATCTCTGGTGGCCCGACGATCCGCAGCAATATGTGGCCGTGACGCGTCTATTGGAAAACGGAAAAATCATCGACGAGCGGCGCACAAAGTTCGGCTTCCGCGAGTGGAGCTGGGATGGCCCGAACTTCGTCCTTAACGGTGTTTCATTTCACGGCCGCGCGGATACTTCAGCGCTTAACGATGCGACCGAGCAGAGCGTCGCGCTCTGGCGCAAACACGGACAGACCATGCAGCGCTTATGGGGCGAAGGGCCGTTCAGCGGAATGGAGGCTGATCAGGCACTCGATTTCTATGACTCGCATGGTCTTGTAACACGCCGCAGCAGCTTCTTCGACGGTGAAGGCGCAGACGGCCTTTACGATGTCAACCGAACCGCCCTCTGGGACAACTATCGGAATATCCTCGCTGCATGGATCAAGTCACAGCGCAACCATCCCAGCATCTTCTGCTGGTCGGTGGAGAACGAGATCACATTTATCAACGGTCACGTAACCGGCAACGACGCCGTTACGACACGCGAACACCATAAGACTGCGGCCGTTGTCGATTCGATCGATCCCACCCGCCCTTACATGGTGGACGGCGGCAATGCGCTTCTTGACGAATCCATGCCGATTTACGGCGGACACTATATGGAGCCTCCCCTGAATACGCTGCCTGCGAGTGCGTACGACAAGGCAGCTTTTGCGCATCGGCAGGTCTGGCCTATTACAAAGGCCAAGCCTATACTGCTCGGCGAGGCGTTCTATGCGGATGGCTCTGAGCCTGCCGATCTTGCCACAGTCGGAGGCGAAGCGGCATTCGGCGGCAAAGCGGAGGCGCGTCCGGCCATTGGCGCAATCGCCCGAATTCTCTCGGAAGGCTATCGCTGGAACGACATCAACTTCCAGTTCTGGTTCGGTGGACAGACCGATGCGCACTACTCCGCCTGGCAGCCCATCGCCGCCATCTGCCGGGAGTACGATTGGACATTCAGCGCCGGTCAACATGTGCAGCGGACGATAGGCATCTTCAACGATACCCGCGTGGGCGATCCGATCACCCTGAAGTGGGCGGTCTCCATCGGCGGCAAGAGCTTTGCATCAGGCTCGGCACAGCATACGATAGCGCCCGGATCAAAGCAGGTAACGGATATCTCATTCACTGTTCCAGCAGGTGATATCCGCCGCGAGGGAACGCTGCAACTCTCACTGCTTCAGAACGGCAAGCAGGTATTTGCGGACACGCATGCCCTGGCTATCCTTCCAACACCGTTTATCAAAAACCCGCCACCGGCTCCGGCAAAATTGATCTCAACAAGTGGGATCTGGCCTCCTGTGGCCGTTTACGATCCATCGGGCCAGGTTGCTGCCTTTTTGAATGCGCAGAGGATCGAAGCCATCTCCGTCCCGAGTCTATCGGCGCTGCTTACGCAGAACACTACCGTAATCGTAGTCGGCAAGGACGCGTTAACCGAATCGGATGCGACATCAAGCAGGATCGCAGCCTGGGCATCGAAAGGCGGTGTTGCAATCGTCCTGGAGCAAAAGCATCCCCTGCGGTATCAGGGGCTTCCAGGAGCAATGGATACCGACACCAATCATGGCGGCATCGCATTTGTTGAAGATCCGGACAACAAGATCTTCAAGAACCTTGATTCCCGCGACTTCACCGGCTGGGGATCGGACGGTTACGTCTACCGTAATGCTTACGTAAAGCCCACGTCAGGAGCCAAATCGCTCGTTGAATGCGACAACCGCCTCGCGGACAGTGCGCTTGTGCAAATGCCGGCCGGTAAAGGCTTGCTGCTGCTGAGCCAGCTCCTGGTACAGGAGAAGCTGTCTTCCAGCGCAGCCGCACAGCAGGTCCTGCTCAACATGGTCCGCTACGCGCGCGACTACAGGCTGTACACGCATCCAGTTAGCGTTGTCTCCGATGCCGGCACACCTCTCACGAAAGCGCTGAAAACCATAGGGCTGCAGTTCATCGGCTCAGATGATCCGCTCGCCACGATCGGCAGAGCACAAAGTCCACTGGTTCCCGCAGGCATCGTCGTTCTGGACTCTACAACTGCCAATCTGCGCTCACTTGCGACGAATCAGGCAAAGTTAACCGCGTTCACGGCGAATGGCGGATGGCTTATCCTTAACGGCGTTACCCCGGAGGGACTGGCCGACTTCAATAAGATCGTCGGCTGGAACCATATCCTACGGCCATACAAGCGAGAGAAGGTGACCTGGCCAAGCGCCCGAAACCCGCTGCCCATAAGCCTCGCCACCGGGGCTATCGTTATGGGCAGCGGCAAACAGATCTTCGACTGGTCCGCGGGGCAGTATCCGGACACCGATGCCTACAGTTATGTGGCCGACCTCGACGAGGTGGCTCCGTTTGCCAGGTCACCGTTCTTTGCGTGGGACAACATTACCAACAACTACACGATGAACGACGGCTTCTGGCCGCTGATCATCAATTTCCCGGCGCCAACGGACGGCAAACCATTCGACGTTCCGATTACGCTGGCGCGGCCGGAAAAGATTACCGGCTTAACCTGGGCAAGCGACACCAACTACGAGGGCGCCACAAAGGTCAACGTCGTCATAAACGGCAAAACTCAGTCCTTCGATACGAAGCCGACCAATGACGTGCAGCAATTCGATATCGACTCGGGAGCGCCTGCAAGCAACCTTACACTGCAAGTTGCAGACTGGCAGCATGATCCTGCAAAGCGGACCGATAAGGGCGAGGAGCTGATCGGGATCGACAACATCTGGATCAAGGTGGCGCGGCCCGCGGAGTTCTACACTAAGGTAAAGCCGATGCTCAATATCGGCGCATTGATCGAATATCCCAGGGGCAAGGGCGGGATCGTGCTCTGCAACGTCAAGTTTAAGGATAGCGAGACGAACCCGGAAAATGCCGTCAAGAAACAGGCCATTATCGCAGCCATCCTGCGCAACCTGGATGCGCCATTCTCGGGAGGCAGAAGCGTCATTGCAGGCGGAAACCTCATCTATAGACCTATCGATCTATCGCACCAGGCGAACCAGTTCACCACGGATCGGGGCTGGTTCGGAGATAAGCTGTTCACGTTCGCCGATCTGCCCACCGGCAAGCAGGCCTTCGCGGGCGTCACTTACAATGTCTATTCGTTCACGACATCGCCGGTCCCAACAGCCGTTATGCTGGGGGGAAACGGCATTCCAGGAAACCTGCCGGATGCGGTTCGCGGCATTCCCATAGGCCATAAGGCTGATGCCCTCTTCTTCCTGCAGGCAGCCCGGATCGACGCTCCACGCAGCGATGACGACATCCGCAACAACCGATACTTCGAGCTAGCGCGCTATGTGGTGCATTACACCGACGGCCAAACGGCGACGATCCCGTTGCGGCAGGATCAGGAACTGGCGAATTACGCACAGAAGAAGCCGGCAGCGCTGCCCGGAGCGCAGATCGCCTGGAGCAAGGCCTACGCCGGGACGGACCAGAGTGCCGTCGCATACTCCATGCAGTGGAACAATCCACGGCCGGACACAATGATACAGAGCATCGACCTGGAGAAGGGAAAAGACGCCGGAAGAGGAGTGCCGGCGCTGCTGGCGATTACGGCGGCGGTGGGGAAGTGATGAAATAAGCCCCCAGAAACGGCGGCAATTAATTAGAGGATCCCGGCGCGGAGGCCGGGACTCCGTGGGCGGCACTCTTTGGAATGAGCAGGCACGGAGGCCTGCTCCCACAGGGCCTGCTCCCAAGTTGCCGAAGAACATTCTTGTGGGCGTCCCTGCCCACTCTTTGCAGGAGCAGCCCCGGAGTCCCGGCCTCCGCGCCGGGATCTGAATTGACATATGTCGTTGTTACCGCCACATGGTTTTACACCGGCCGGTACCATCCCGACGGCCGCGGCTTGCTTGCGGCTTCGGGGTCCTGGGTATCGTCGGCGCCGTGTGACAGTGACGCAGTCGAGGTGATTTCCCGCACTGCGACATCGAACTGGCTGATATCCGCATGTCCCGGCCTGGCCAGATCGGCCAGGTTCATCTGCAGAGCGGCTTCTCGGGCCGCCGCGGGGGAATCGGCCACAAGCTCGACGGTCGCGATTGCGCTGAAGCGAAGATCGATTTTATATCTCAATGGGAAGTCCCTTCGTGTTTTGCAAATGTAAAATTGCCGGTATGGCCCGGCGGTAAGTACACATTGTATCCGATCCACGGGCAAACACGAACCCTAAAATGCGATCTCTGCAAACACGGGGAAGTGGTCTGACGGCAGCCGTCCGTCGGGGGTGATCGTCACGAGATTCGCCTGGCGAATTACAGTCGCATCGCCCTGAACGAAGATGTAGTCGATACGATCATCGGGTGCGACATTGGTGACATCGAAGCCGTTGAATGTGCCGTCCGGACCGATTGCAGGCAGTTCGCTCACGATGCGGCTGTCCTGAAATTCGCGCAGCACGGCCTGAACCCCAGGGCCGTCGGGGTTTTCGTTAAAGTCCCCGACGAGGATAACAGGGCCATCGCCGGCGATAGCGGGGATCTGGGATAAGAGTACGGCAGCGCCATTGGTGCGAGCATCTACGAATTCATGGTCGAGGTGCGTGCAAACGACCGTCAACTGTTTGCCGGACGGTCGATCAAGCAAGACAGCCCACGTCGCCATCCTTCGATGGCGCGATCCCCAGCCGTAAGATGGTTCCCCGGGCGTCTGCGACAGCCAGAATGAGCCACTGCTCTGCACTTCGTAGCGATCGGCCCGGTAGAGAATCGCAGCATGCTCCCCCTCCTGCCGGCCGTCGTCGCGGCCGAATGCCGCCACGCCGTACCGGCTCATTCGCGCAAGATCCGTCATCTGATGCGGCAGCGCTTCCTGCGCGCAAAAGATGTCAGGGTTGTAGAACTCCACGACGGCGTTCAACGAATCTCGCCGCTGTGCCCAGTTGCTGATCTCATCCTCGGGGACATCGACCTTGATGTTGTAGGTCATTATCGTGAACGCCGAACGTTCCGGACCGGTCTTGCTGTATTCCAAAGTTCCTCCTCATCGCGACAGGCCCGCAAAACACGAGACTGCAGCGCGAAATCGCCGTGAACTTCCACGAGGAGTGCCGAATTACCTGCCCGGCAGGCGGAATCATAGAGATGTTCACGCTCTTCATCACAGCGTAGCCATGTCCTGCGGAGAGCTTGGGCCACTTGAACGTACAATGTTCAAGTGGCCCAATGCAGAATTTGCCGTTGCGTAGATGGCGGCCGCCAGGTATAATCTCACAGGAACATATGTTCCTATTATAAACAGTTCGGAAGGGAATAACTATGGCACAGATCGATACCGTCCTGGAACAGATTTGGGCTGCATGCGACCTGCCGGGAGTGCGCGAGCACCCATCCGCGTTTTCGACCTACTCCGGCTTTCCGGCAGAGGACACGCCGCCGATCCCCGATCCGCTTCCGGATGACTTCGCCTGGCTTCAGAATGAGCCGGTTCAGGAGGAGTGGGACATCAGCCTCCAGGAGAATCCGGATGCGAAGCTCAGTATCCCGGAGAAGATCGCCATGGTCCTCTCAAGCGATCGATATCCCGTTCCGCAGTCGTTCCGCTACTTCATTACCCATCCCGGCCTGCAGCGCTGCATTCGGTCCAGCACAGCCTGCTATCTGGAGCTGCCGAACTTCCTCGTCGAGACAGCCGGCCCGGAGCGGGGTTGTCTGATTCACTTTCTCTCGGACCAACAGTGGTGTCTGCACTGGTACCTTTACCTGAACGAAGCCGGTGAAGAGAGAGTTCTGTGTTCGCCGAACGATTATGGGATGTACCCCGAAAAGGACCGTATGGGCGAAGAAGGCCGGACGGCAGCTGCAGTGGCTGCCGACGGCGCGTTCGATATCGCCACAATGGAGATGGGCATCTGTGCCCGGTCGTTTTCCGAGTTTATCTATCGCTTCTGGATCGAAAATGAACTCTGGTGGGCTCTGGAAGACGGCGTCCCGCTCACACCGGCCCAGCAGGCTTATGTCGCCGCTTACGTAGAGGAATCGTAGACCAGTCTTTTCGATGCTCGCCAGCCGTTTTAACCGCTGGCCGAGGTGCTGATCCCAAACGCCTCGATATCCCATTTGCCGGCCTGGCCAAGGGCGAGGTCAGCGCCGATGCGGCCCAATAGGACTGTGAATTTGAAGCCATGGCCGGAGCATCCGCTGATGAAATGCGCCGCGGGAATATCGGGGACGGAATCGATAATGAAATCCTCATTTGGAGCGACAGTGTAGAGGCATGACATATCGTATGTCGTCGAGAATTCGAGACCATGGAAGCGACGATTGGCGTATTCAACCAGAGCGGCGGCTTCATCAATGCTTACAGGACGGTCGGCGCGGTTGGGATCGAACGGTTCGCCGAAGCGGTGCATGGCGAGCTTGATGCCGGGAATGCGGCCGTCGGTGGGGAAACCGTAGAGGAAGTCCGGCGCTCCGGTATCGATCCACACCGGCATATTCTCCGGCGCAAATGCCTCAGGGTCACCGGCGATCTTAACATACGCCACCTGCTGCCGCGTCACGGTGAGGGGTAGATCCATCTGTTGCAGCAATTCCGCCATCCACGGCCCCGCCGTGATCAAAGCGCGATCGTAGAATACGTCGCCGTCCGGTGTCGAAACCAGCACGCCGTCGCCTGCGGCTCGAATGCCGGTAACGAGTGTCTCTTCGAGGATGTGTGCGCCCGCGACAGCCGCCAGCCTCACATTGGCCGCAACACATGCTGACGGCCGCAGGAAACCGCTCTCAGGCTGCCAGAGGGCCACTTCATCGGCATCCATCCGGAACACGGGAAAGCGCCGCTCCATTTCCTGAGGATCGAGGATCTCATGAGGCAGTTCTGCGCTCTCCAGGGAATCCGCCACCTGCCCGATCATATCACTGTCCGGCCGGTCGATAAATACGCCGCCGCACCGGACAAAGAGTTCGTCACCGGATGCGTTTTCCAACTCATCCCAGAGCGGATACGCATGCCCCATCAGATTCGTATAGATAACGCTCGGATAAGCGTATCGAATGATCCGTGACTCGCCGTGTGAGCTGCCCTGGGTGTGTCCCACCCGAAAACGCTCATAACCTACCACTTCATGACCGGACTGCGCCAGAAACCGAAGAGCTGCGCTGCCCGTGCCGCCAAGACCGATAACCGCAATCTTCATGAGTGCCCCCCATCCCCCATCATGGGGGCGTCAGACTTATAACACTATGCCGCCACGGTATATTTTCGGCATATCGTCCCGGATTACCTCTGAAGCGAGCGTTCACATATCACAACAATAACCGGGTTATGCTTTTCAGTGCGGCGATTTACAAATCTGAAGCCCACAGGATTGGTGGTCGGTGGATGCGGATAGGCTATGGACCGGTAACCGTGCCCATTTTTACGACCTCGAAGTCATTGCCTGTCAGCTGCTTCATGGTATCAAGTTGATCGTCGTCCCAGCGGCTGTCCGATGCGCCCTGGAAGTACCAGGCACTGCCGTTATCCGCCACCATCATGCCGTATTTCTTCATCGCCGTCAGGATGATGCGCGCTTGAATCGGATATCCCGATATGTTTACGCTCGCCTTCAAACGCACACGCATGCCCATGGGAGGCAGGTTGGGATCGGTGTCGTCACCAGTCAAATGCCGCGCGGGATAGATATATCCGGCGCGGGTCTCCGGCACGGTAAACCGAATGGCATGGTTGATCGAACCCGCTATTATCTCATCGTACCGCACCAATCCTGGGAAGATGGGAAGCCCGGCAGCGTCGGCCGATGTCCATCCTGCGGGACGAACGGCATTGGAAGCCAGGTTAAAGATAGCGCCGGAACCGGCATGCCATCCTGCCCCCTGCATTTTCGACTTCCATGTCTCGTAGAGCTTCCAATTATCACGATCGATTACGATAACGTGACGGTCATCGGTGCTGCTTGGACCACCCTCAATAGGCGCGTTCGAGGGTATAGGGTACGGTCCGGGATCACTCTGGTCATCATACATGAATGTCATCGGGACCTTCGGGGTAGATCCGGCCACAATGATGTAGGGAATGCCGTAATTAGGATTCGTGCCGAAATCCGGGTGTAGATGCGATCCCAACCCGATATTTGCCACGATGTTATCCGAATTTGGATCCCGCGCCATGGTATCGATAGGAGTATTCCAGGGGTTATCGGTCGGAAACACAAACTTGCCGTGAAGGCTTGCGCCAATGCCAAGATCAGGCACACCGCCCGGTCCATGGGACACGACAAAATTCGGCTTTGCCGCAGTATTGTTATCTGAAGCGAGAGATGACGGTCCGCCGGCAGTGCCGCTAGCCGATCCGCTGCCGCCGCAACCGGCCAGGATCGACGCGCATACTGCGCCCGCAGCTAATATTATCTGGCCTTTGCGTGAGAGTAAGAGATGCATCGTGCCTCCATAAGGGTAACGTCAACGTCGCAACTTATTGTAACACGTATTGCATAATCGCGGCCGAAACGCGCAGATTCGAGAGAGTCGCCTCACAAATTGCATTGTATGCGTTTGTGTTGGGAAACGCTTGGGTAGAAGGGTCTCATGCGATTTGCCCTGGACGATGGCTTCTTCTCTCCGTTGGACACAAACGAAGCAATGCCAAGCATCTACGAAAGATGCCGCTGCGCGGCTAACGGCCGTATGCCACACGCGAGTCAGCTCGACCTCGACATTGACGAGTTCCTAAATACGGAAGCGGCTCAGCCGATTCTTTTTGCGCCCATTTCGACGCCCCAACCGCGCTTTGACCTGCGCCCCGCGTGCGAGGAGACTTGCGGACATACATCCACAATTGAAAATGCCGAAGATGCTCACGAGCATGTTGATTGGTTGAGGTACACTGTTAGGCGAATGCGCCGTCAGTAACCTCGAATGATTAAACTTCAGTACACTAATCCCGTTTACCCGCAATACTTTGCGGACCCGTTTGCATGGCAGCACGAAGGTGTCTACTACGCAATAGGAACGAGCGATTCCGCCCCGGTTCAACGAGCCGGCACGGAGCTTGTCTTCCCAATCCTGCGCTCCGATGACTTCGTGACCTGGGAATACGCCTCAGATGGTCTTGTGCGACCCGATCATGACCTCGGCACGGACTTCTGGGCGCCTGAGATCGCATACTCGGGCGGCCGCTTCTACATGTATTACTCAGTGGGCGGCGGCGACAAAGGCCACAACCTGCGAGTAGCTGTGAGTGAGCATCCAGCCGGTCCTTACCATGACACCGGGGCGATCATCGATAAAGATGTTTGCCCGTTCTCCATCGACGCCCACCCGTTCCAGGATGAAGACGGCCAGTGGTACCTCTTCTATGCCCGAGACTTCCTGGACGAGAATGACGGCTACCGCGCCGGCACCGCCCTCGTCGTGGATCGGCTCCTCTCAATGACGGAGCTTGCCGGCGACGAACGAACCGTCCTGCGCGCCCATTACGACTGGCAGCTCTTCATGGCCCAGCGCGACATGGATGGAACGATCTGGGACTGGCATACCCTCGAAGGCGCTTTCGTCCGCAAACACGAAGGCCGCTACTACTGTCTCTACAGCGGAGGACGCTGGGAAGACGAGAGCTACGGCGTCGATTATGGCGTGGCCGATAATATCCTGGGGCCCTACTCCGATGCCGGCGCCGAAAATGGCCCACGTATCCTCAAGACCATTCCCGGCCATGTGCGCGGCCCCGGCCACAATTCGGTCGTAACAGGCCCCGACGGCGTCACGGACTATATCGTGTACCATGCCTGGGACGAAAATCGTACAGCTCGCAAGCTGTGCCTGGACAAGCTTATCTGGACATCGGACGGACCAAGATGCGCCGGCCCGACATGGACGCCGCAGGAAATTGAAACGATTTAATCGAATGACCGGCCCATCGTAGATGGCTTGCCCTGGCGAATGAAGGCGGTATCGTTAGCGTCTGCTGCCCTGGCGAATGAATTCACGGGCTGGTAAAATCACAAAGTCGGCCTGCGCCGACTCAGAGAAGACGCCTTTAGCGTCATCTTCAGTGTCCGCAGGGACACTTCGTGACCTTGCCAGCCCGTGATTTTAATCGCCAGGGCAGCAGACGTGTGAGTATCCGTTCACGAATAACAAACGGCCCTCGCAACCGTAAAGGTTGCGAGGGCCGCTCTATTTTTGCGTAGAACCGTATTCTACGGCGTAGCCAACTTCCACTGCTGGTTAGCGCCGCCGTCCCAATCCCAAATGTCGACGCTTGAGCCCGGAGCGGTAGCCTGCCCGGCGACATCCAGTGCTCGGCCGCTCTGAACGCCCATAACCCGATAGTAGCCGCTGTCCGTCGCGATGAGGTTCCAGAGCTGGTTCGCGGCATTGCCGGCGTCCCAAATATTGACGGCGCTGCCGTTAGCCGTAAGCGAACCATTCACTTGCAGCGCGCGTCCGCTCTGGACGCCGATAATCTCGTATCCACTGCCTCCATTGGGCTGGAGGTACCACTGCTGGTTAAGGCCGCTGTTCGATGTCCATATATCAACGGCGCTGCCGTTGGTGGTGAGCTGTCCGGCGACATCGAGCGACAGGCCACTCTGCCGGCCGACGAGGCGAAGCGGGATGATGAACGGTGTATTGCCGTAGCCGGTGACGGTAAAGTTTGCTCCCGGCGCATTATCCACATAGGCCGACTTGCCGGCTGCCAGACTCGATACCGTATTGCAGATGAGGGAGGCGGAGCCGTTTGCCCCGGAATCCATCACGAACGCATTCTGCCCCGGCGAGTTGACCGTGTTGCCGTTGACGATCAGTCCTGTGCCCGGCGTGAGAGTAATTCCCCCGAACATGGCGTTGCCGACGGTGTTTCCGCACAATCGGACATTTGTGACCAATGCGCCCGAAGTCCCGGCGGCCTGCCCCATACCGACTGCATAGTACTGGTTCCCATATCCGAAACTGCCTCCCCGGAGAACGGTGTTGCCCTGGATCTTAGCGTCTTGCATAAAAGCCCAGCTGCCGAATAGACCGATCCCGATCCCCTGTTCCTTCACGTTGTCCGTACAGAGATTATTTGCGACCAGATCATTCGTGCCGCCGTAGACGCCGATGTTGTTGGCCCACCAGGGTGCGACCACCGTATTGTTGAGGACCGTGACGTTAGTCATCTGCTGAGAGGGAGTAGGACCGTTATTGATCGCAATGCCGTCGTCACCCGAGCCACGGATGAAGTTATTCTTCGCCGTCAGGTTGGAACCGCTGTCGTTGCCCGTGGCGCCGTTCCCGTTATTGAGGTTGATGCCATCGGCCCAGGAATTATTGATCCGGCAGTTCTGCACCGTGCCATTCGTGCCGTCGGCCCAGACTGCCGGCCCCTCGTGCTGTATCCATAGACTGTCGAGGAGCCAGTTGCTGCCCTTGGTGTTCACTGCGTAGCAATTGCCGTCGGCATGGGTCTGCGAAGTGGCCTTCCCGTCGATCATGAAGTTCTTCAGCGTGCAGGACGTCGGCTGGAAGACCTCGACGTTTCCGCTCGACACCGGCAGAACAGGGTTGTAGTAGATCGTGCTGTACCACATTCCGGCGCCCTGGATGGTAACGCTGGTCGGGGCAAGGCGGGCTGCAGAGTTCATATAGAACGTGCCCTGTGGGATCCACACGCTCTTGCCCTGCGACAGCGCATCATTGATGCAGTTCTGGATGGCCGTCGTGCTGTCGGAGCCGCTGTTGTTCGCCACCGCCCCGTAGCTGGTAATCGAGAGCGAGTTTGCAGGCTGGGTCAGTGCCGCCGGAGGCGCTTCCAGATCAACCACGTCAATATTGTAGTAGCCTGCCGTATTGGACGAGCCTTGCTTGAGCATAATCGTGCTGCCTGGTGCGATCGCCGCTCCGGTGATAAACGCGTGCGTCTCATCCCAGAAGACGTGTGGGCTGCCCGATGAGGGTGTCTGCGCCATACCGTCATAGCTGCTGTCCGATTCGTACACCCACGTCTGCTGAGAATTGACATTCAGGGCTTGCCGGAACGTTCCGTTCACATACAGATCTATGGTGGACGTAATGCCACCGCCACCGGACGAATCCGGGATGGAATAACGGACGTTGACGAAGTTGATGTTCTTGCCGGTATTGTTGGTCCACTGCACGGACTGACCTGTGCCGCCCAGGTGAACATAGGAATGTCCCGAAGCTTCAAGCTGCGGGCTGGAGAACTTGGTGGTGGGCGGCGAGGTTAGGGATACGGTCGTCGCGCCTCCCGCAAGCGTCCCGGCTTCGGCCTCATAGGAAATGAAGGGGGTGGCTGCCCCGATCTGTACCGGAGAGATCAGCCACTGCTGGCTGGCGCTGCCGGAGACAACGGCCTTCTGAACTACCGTCTGCCCTTGCGTGCTCGTGCCGCCGTTGTCCAGAGCCAGACCGCCGGTGGCGCATACGAGCGTATAGTATCCGCTCCCAACGCTGGTGATGGTCCACTGCTGCGCGGCGCTGGAGGCCGAGGGAACGTTCTGAACGACGGCGGAGCCGATCGTGGTGGAGCCTCCGTTATCAAGCGCCATACCGCTCGTCATGTTGATCAGGCTGTATTTTCCGGCTCCCAGGCTGTTAATACGCCATTGCTGGTTGGTATTTCCGGCAGCCGGTCCCCATTGTACGGTCTGGATGCCTGGATTGAGCGTATCGTCGTTGTTGTCCAGCGCCTGATTACTGGTCTTGGAGACGAGCGTATAGACCTGGCCGGATACGATCTGGGCGTGTGCTGGGGCGGCAAGAGCGGCGACGCTCAAGAGGGGGATTGCCGATCTTGCAATAGAAGCAAATATACTTCTCATAATGGGTTCTCCTTGGTGATCTTCGTGGCCTTAGAATTGCGATTAAAACAAAAGAAACTTAAATGTTTTGACATAGGCTCTCCTCTGTGGGAGCAGACCTCCATGTCTGCTCCCACAGGAGAGGGGCTTTAGGATTACAGCGGGCTAAACGTTGCGGCGAAGTGCTGCGGGGAGCTTGAGAGGGCGCTGGTGCCGGCGGCGTTGCCGGCAGTGCCGCCGCCCCAGTTATAGAGGCAGCCGTCCTGCTGGCAGTCGGCCGGGGTCGATCCGCTCGGCACACCGCCGGCGTTGTTGAGGCCGGGGACGCCGCCGGACGAGACGGCGTTGGGGCGGAGCCACTTCGCATGGCCATCGGCCATGAGGTAGCATGCGCCGTCGGTGTGCCGGCCGGTCTGACTTTTGTCATAGAGCGAATCGTATGCCCGTCCGCCGATCGGCCCGGTGTCATATTTCGCCCATGGGTTAGGGATGTATCCACCGCCGCCATCGCCGCCGTTGCCGGAGACGGTGTAATCCATGCCCGAATCGACGGAATGGGTGATATCGCCTATAACTCCGGTCACCTCAAAGAACATGACGGTGGATGCCGGTGTCGTAAGTGCCGCCAGAGTGCTCGTCGCAGGTGTGAGGGCCGCGCTAAGGCTGGAGTTAAAACCGTAGCTGACGACGACGCGTGGGTCGTTCGGATAGGGCGTCATCGGATCGTCCGGGCACTTCATCATGGGGACACTCTTGATGTAGGGCATGACGCGGCTGACCCAGCCATGTCCCCCGGAGCCGTTGTCCGACGCCATGAAGGTTTCATCATTGTCCTGCACATACTGCAGAATCGCCAGTCCGAGCTGTTTCTCGTTGGAAAGGCAGGAGGTCTGCCGTGCCTTTTCACGGACCTTCGCGAATACGGGGAAAAGAATGGCGGCAAGAATCGCTATTATAGCTATAACAACGAGCAATTCTATCAAAGTAAATCCGGAAAATGCCTTGCGGGTCGGTGAATGGGATCTCATAATATTACTCCTAATGAATACTCCTGAGTATTGTATAAAACGAATCGCCCTATGCGATTCGCAATTTGGACAGGGAAGCAAACTTCCCGGATATCGATGATACGGCATGGTTTTCGCGCCGATATGCGTGCTTGTCATCGATCATTGTTAGTCATTCGTCATTACCGGGTGAACGTCCCCGGTGGTACGGCGCCGAACGGCTGAGCGGCGGGCCGGTCGATGCTCCCACAAACAGATTGCCGGTGGAGGCGCGCATAAGCAACGGCCCCTGCCACTCGCCCCCGGCCATCCAATCAAGGCAGGTGCGCATCAGATCCTCCGGTGTCGCCATCTGCAGCGAAGTTAGGGTCGGGTACATGAACTGCGCAGCCCCCTCGTCGAACGCGCAGCACACGGAAATGTCCCGGCCCACTTTGAGATCCTGCTCGTACATCGCGCGGACCAGGCCGAGCGCAGCCGGCATGGTAATGCAGAGCACGGCCGTGCCACCGAAGCCGTCGCCGCTGGACAGGCGCTCCTTCGCCACGGCGTAGGCGCGATCCTGAGGATTGCCGAACATCGGCTCGGCCTCGTTGACGAGTTCTCCTGAGCAACCGTGGTGCGCAAGCCAGGCCGCCCAATTGTCCAACCTGCGCTGAATGATATAGTCCACCGGCTGTGTGTTGAATGCCGCGACCCGACGATGGCCCAGCGCCGCCAGATGGCCCAGCAGAGGCGCAACGGACGTCGGGTTCACCACGTTCATGCAATGCAGCCCGTCGGCGGCATAGTCAGCCATGAGCACAACCCGGGCGTGCGCCGTCCGCAACTTTGCAGCGATCTCGGGCGGCATTGCCGCCACCGGCGGCATCAAAAATATGCCGTCCGCATTTCTGCACACATCCAGCAAGACAGGGTCATTCCAGTGCGTGTACGTCATACTCCGCACATGACCGCCATAGGAACGAACGATCTTCTCCGCAGCCCACCCCCACTGCACAACCTCCGGTTCCAGCGAAGGCAGCAAAAACCAGATATGCAGCGGCCGATCTGCCGACCGATCACGCGCCACAGTAAGCCGCCCGGAAACTTCCCGCCGCAAAAGCCCTTTGTCGATCAGATCGAGAGTCGCCCCGCGCACCGTGGTCCGGCTCGCCCCGATCTCCTGGGCTAGCTGCACCTCGGACGGAAACTGGACGACAGCATAGTCGCCCCGCAGGATCCTGCTTTCAAGCAACTCCCGGATGTTATCCATCTTGCCCATCGGTCGAAAATCAACTCCATACCGGGTTCGCTAACGGCCTGAACCACATTTCTGTACACTTCCTGTATAGTATAACAGAGAATCTAAATTTGGTCTAGAGGTAATTTTCCCTATTTTTTGGGGAAATTATCACTTATAACGAATTAAATATACAGAAACTGTACAGAACACCTTTACCTCATGAAGAGCCCCCTACCCAAGCAGCTCATCCAGCATCTCAAGCAGCATATCGGTATCCTCGTTCGTCACCGAGAGATTCGGACGTGTGCGGATTGACTGCGTGCCCGCGCCGAGCAGCAGCAGGTTCTTTTCATCGCGAGCGCGGCGAATAAGACTTCCCTTTGCATCAGGCGTGCGCAGCGAAAATCCCTGATACAATCCCATGCCGCGGACGTTATAGATCTTATCGTGATGCGCCGCTTGCAGCTTGCGCAGGCCATCGGCCAGATGCTCGCCCTTTTCAGCCGCGCCCGCGATCAGGTCTTCATCCTCGACGACCTTCATCTCCTGAACGACGCGCACCATGTCGGCCAGAGTGCCTCCCCAGGTGGAATCGAGCACACCGATGTCTTCCAGAGGCTCATACATGTACACCGCGCCGCAGCCGAACTTTTTGCCGACGGCGACTGCCATCGGCGGATGGGGAAGGTCGAAGTGATCGATCGCGAACATGCGGCCCGTTGCGCCAAGTCCCGTCTGCACTTCGTCGAAGGCAAGGTAGACATCGTGCTTGTGAGCAAGGCGCGAAAGCTCCTGGAAGAATCCCGGCGGCGCCACGCGCTGCCCGCCTGCGCCCTGGATCGGCTCCACGATAATGGCCACGATCTCGCCGGCCATCTGCTCAAGCGCGGTCTCGATCATCTCAAGCGACCGGCGAAGGCGCTCCCGGTTCCACGTCTCCGATTCCGATGTGTTGATGGCCGGAAACGGCACCTGGATATTGCCGCTGGTGGTAAGGCCATGGAAATCTTTGGTCGCCACCGGATCGATTGTCTGTGTCACGCCAAGGGCGAATACGGTCCGGCCATGGAACGCATTGTTAAAGTAGATGAAGCGCCGGCCGCGAACTCCCTCCCCTTGCGCGCGCCGCTTTGCGTTGTAGCGCGCGATCAGGTACTTCATCATGTTTTCGATGGCTTCCGCGCCGGAGTTGACGGCGTAAACCTCAAGCCGAGGGTTTCGCATCGATTCAGGAGCAATGCGATGCAGCAATCGATAATATTCCAGGCACTCAGGCGTCAGAAAGTCCGGGTTGGCTATCTTGTTATTGGCCGCACAGACGAGGCGTTTGACATACTCGGGTTCGTACATCCGCGGATGGTTATGCGCAATGAGTTTTGAGCCGAAGTAGCCTGCCCAGTCGAAAAGACGCTGACCATCGACAGTCGCCAGCCACATGCCCTCGCAATTCGGCAAGTCCACAACAAACGGATAGGGCTCAACAACCACATATCGCTGCAGCTCTTCCAGCATTGCAGCCGACACCGGCCCCGGATAACCACCAGTCACAACTTGTTCCATGCGTCGCTGCCTCCTGAACACTTTTTCTTGAGCGTTGATAAAGTCGATTTTGCCCTGGCGGCTAAAGCCACGGGCTAGAGAGTACACATGTCCGCCTTCGCGGACTAGGAGTTATGGGCGCAAGCCCATTCTGTGTGCCCGGAGGGGCACTTTTGTATTCTCTAGGCGCGGTTTTAACCGCCAGCCAAAAGGATGTCAACGGGATTCTACCTGGAGGTCGCTACCCCACACCTTTAGCAAGCAGCCGCATAGCGTCTATATTGTCCATGGCCGCGAGCAGCAATTGCGCCGATACAGGAGGAGTATGGTTCCATAACGCACTCCTTCTGTAAATTCGCAGGAATTAACCTGCTCCCACAGGCCGGATGGTGCATAACATGGAACTCGAAGTACAGCGATACCTGCGCGGCGGCAAAAGCCTTGCCGATCTGCAGGCGGAATACGGAATCAAGGCAAGCACGGGATCTACAGCAGATCGCGTGGCGCTCAACTACGACGGTCTATTCTCTCCGATGGAGGAACAGATTTGCCAGGAGTGCCGCTCCCTGATCCTTGAAACCGGGACATGGAACGTCGCAGCTCGATCATTCTTCAAGTTCTTCAACCACGGCGAAGTATACGCCTTCGCGATCGACTGGAGCACGGCACGCGTTCAGGAGAAGCTCGACGGCACCCTCATTACCCTGTACCACTTTCGAGGGGATTGGCATGTGGCAACGCGTTCCACCCCTGACGCCTCCGGGGTTTGCTCCCAGGGCGGCTCGGTTCGTGTCTCGACATTTCGGCGTCTGGTCGAAATCACTCTCAACGACATGGGCTTCACGTTCGATGAGTTCACTGGGCAGCTTGATCCCGGCATATTCTACGCCTTCGAGTTGACCACGCCCGAGAACGTCGTGATCGTGCCGCAGGCAACGCGGCGGCTGACCTGGCTCGCTGCATGGGATGCAGCAACCCTGGAAGAATGCATTCCGGACCGTGTTCCGCCAGGGCCTGCCGCAAGGACATACCCTCTAAGCAGCCTTGATGAGATTCTCAAGGCATGTGAAGTCATGGACGCATTCAGCGGAGAGGGCTTCGTCGTAAGCGATGCTCAAGGCCGTCGTATAAAGATCAAATCGCCGTCATACCTGCTTGCCGATAAGGTGCTCGGACAGATGGGAACGCCACGCCGCAAAATTGAGGTCTTGCTGGCGGAACGGCTCGACGATCTAATGCCGGCGCTGCCAGAGTGGGCTCAAACGGAAATGACCGCGAGTCAGGCTCAATTGCGTGAGTTCGTAACCGAAGTCAATGAAGCGTTCGAACGCCTTCGGCCACTTGCCGCAAACCGGCGCGAGTTCGCTCAGGCAGCGAAGGCATACCCATACTCTGTCTGCCTCTTCAAATTGCTTGATGGACACGACCTGATGGAAACGCTGCGTAAGATCAGCCCTGATCTGGTGGCGTCGTGGGTGTTGAGAGATTCGACTCGCACGGCGGAGTAAGGCAAATTCAGCTGCGTGGCCGGCCGTTGCAACCGGCCACGCATTTGCAATTAAGGAACAAGAGTTATCGCAAAGAGCTTCACATTGCTGTTGTTCGGCAGCGTTATGCTCTTCACGATCTTGGTATTCGTAAGGTTGAAGGAGTAACCGTACATCGTCACCGGATATGTGGTGTCCTTTGCCCCACCGCTGCCATTCCGGTACCCCGTCGGCAGGGCAGCCGCTTCGTTCGCGAATGCGGATGACGTCACCCAATCGCTGAAGCTTTGCGTAAATGTGGCAGTCGTGTTGTCGGTGTATGTCACCTTCAGCGCTTGTGCCGCCTGGCTTCCATTCATCGCCCCTGCAAGGAGTGCAATCTTCGAGTAATTCCCTGCGGTAAGGGTAATCGTCTGCCCCGTGCAGGAAACAGCGTCCTTTGTATTGGCCGCTCCCAGGGTGAACGGGATGTTGTTCCAGTTCTGCCACGGCGCAAGGACCGTTCCAGAATAGGCGTAACCATTGCCGTCCAGACCGCCCGTGGTGAACGTTGCGCCGTCGTTGTAGAGACCGTACGCGTTGAACGCCGAAGCCAGGCTCACGGAGACAGGAGCATTGACGGGCACGAGCGAGATGGCGAGCGCCACGACTTTGCGGTTGCTGGGCAGGGTAATGCTGCTCACCGTTTTCGTGCTGGTGACGGTAAAGCTGTAACCGTAGATATTGGGATGGGTGGCCGTAGACTGCGTGCCGTTGCTGAAGAGACGATACGCCATATTCCCCTGGACGATCGATTCTCCGGCATAAGCGGATGAGGCTGTCCACAGGCTGAGGCTCTGGGTAAAGGTGGACGAGGTGCCGTCTGTGTAGGTGACCTTGAAGGTCTGATTGGGCTGCGCGGCATAGATGGCTGTCGCCAGCATCCGGATGGCCGTATATTTTCCGGCCGGTAGTGGGATGGTCTTGTTGGTGACGGCATCCGGGACATTGGGGGCGCCAATCGTGAACTCAGTTCCATTCCAGACAAAACCTTGCCCGAGCAGCGCCGAGGAATAGGAATAGCCATTGTTATCCAGGCTGGTGGCATTGGTAAACGTCGTGCCGTTCGTATAGATGCCATAAACGTTGGCGACAGAGGCGAGATTGACTTTGTTGCCATATCCGCCCGACAGATCGGCGATCAGGTTATTGGCGATCGGTGTGCCCCAGCCATTGATCAGGTCATATCCGGCGACCGAAGGGTATGACTGGCCGTTTCCGTTATTGTTGTTGCCGCCATCGGCAATGTCGTGGAAGTCACTGTGGTAGTGGGGTCCCTTGCCGATGGCGTACAGCGTCGGGTTCAGGAATCCGATGGGGCCAAGTCCGTTTTTAGCGCGCTGTTCATTGATAAGGGCCGTTAAGCCGGACCAAAACGGCGACGAATAGCTTGTGCCGCCTCCGCCGTCCCAACCGCTCCAGCCGGTGTATGTCGATATACCGGGGCTGCCGGCATTTACGGAAATATCCGGACCGTTCCGCATCGTGGTCGACCCATGGTTCGCGGTCATGCTCAATCCCTGCTGATACCAGGGTATGGGCCAGCTTGGGCTGATGCCTCCGCCGCTGCCGCCCCACGATAAATCGGTTTGCCATGCGCCGTTCGAGCTTGAGAAGAGCTGAGACCCGCCAACACCCGTAATATAGGGCTGATCTTGGGGGTTTTGAATGTTCTTGTCCCATGCGCCATAGTCGCCGGTCGCCACGAAATTCGACTGTCCCTGAGCAGCCATCTGCTGATAGACTTGATTTTCGCCCGCGATGGTGCCCACATCGTAGCCGTAGGAGTTGCTGAACGTCTGCGCGATGTTATCGGTCGCCATCCGGTTCAGCTTCGCAACCGGACTGCCCCCGAGATAGAGAACGATCGCTTTTGCGCCGGGAGCAGCGCCCACGGCCTGCTCCACATCAAGCGTATCCTCGCCGTTGCCCGAACTTGGCTGCGTCCCATCGACCGACACATACTGAACGGGGACGTGCCGCAAACCATACTGATCCTCGAATGTCGTAATATCGCTGGCAGTGACGCCGTTTCCCGGCCAGTCGCCCAGCGTTTGCCCCACTCCGGTCAATGAGCTTGGGACGTTGTATGCCTTCCTGAGATCGAGCGGCGACCAGAATCCCTTCACGCCGGTTATGTCATTCGCATGCATTTGATAATGTACGACACGGTGCGGTGGATTGGCGGTATCAAGGCCGCTGACGCACAGGACCGGCACTTTCAAATCATCGGAGACTGTCGGCATACGGTCGGGAGCGTAAAAGCTTGAGAAGTCCTGGCGCTGAAAGATGACTTCATTGACGTGGAACGTGTTTTGCACGGCCTCCACTGGCCCTTCGACATCGAGAACAACGCGATTGGGCGATGTGCGGGCGACCTTCAGGCCGTGTTTCACCATATAGTTCGCCACAGCGTCATAGTCCGCCTGCGTTGGGCCGAACTGTGCGGCAAATTGGGAGGGTTTCAGGTAATGGCCGTAACTCGGGCTTGACGGATCGTAAAGATCTTTCAGTAATCCTTCAAGCGCGTCGGTGTTTCGGAGGGGCAGCACGATCGACAGCTGCATTGACGATCCCCGAGCGATGAAATCGACAGGCAGCGCCTGGGCTTGCGCTTTGGCTATATGGCCCGCGCTCTGCCTGATCAATCCATGAACTCCTTGAGCATATGCGCTTGGCGCCAGGACCAAATTAGATGCTAAAGCTATGATCGCTATATGTTTCAGGTGTATTGCCTTCAATGTTATCTCCTTGGACTACACTCTACTGATGAAAATCGCGTTAATTGCTAAAACTTCCAGTGAAATTAGGATTTCAAAGTATATTGAGATCAACTCCTCCTGTATACAAGGTCTTCTTAAGCTGACCGCAGCTTATGCTGATAAAGGATCGAGCGGCATGAATCGCGCTCGATGAGACGTGTCGGCATTAAGTGATACTCGTAAGGACGGCTTGCCAGTGTGGAGACAGACAGCCGTTTCAGGAGCAGAGCCGCGGCGCGCTGCCCAATCCGCTCAAAAGGCTGGCGGATACTCGTTAGAAAGCCGGCTCGTGGAGAGTAGCGATCGATGTCGTCGAACCCGACGACGCTCACCTGGTCCGGCACATTGACATCCTGAGTCATAAGATATTCGATACATCGATAGGCGCTGAAATCATTGACAGCGAATATTGCGGTGGGCAGACCTCCTCCTTCAATCGCCCGCTGAATCACAGGGGCAGTCTCGACATCGCGATCCTGGGGCACGATCCATGTGTCTTGATATTTCTTCAGATGTGCCGCCGCCATCGCGTCGCGGTATCCGTTTCCGCGCTCAACAACTGTGGAAGCGCACTCCGATGTCGTCAGGTGAGCGATCCGTGTGTGTCCTAATTCGATGAGGTATTCGACAGCCTCACGCGCCGCAGAATAATTGTCGATGCCTACATAATCGGAAGACATCGTTTCATCGCACCGGTCTACAAAGACGACGGGATGCCCCAGATCGCGCAGCATGCGCCACTGGTTCATGGCAACAGGGTGCAGGGTCGGCCATACAATCGCTGCCGTGGCCTCGCCATTTGCAATCGCTTTGCATGCCTCAAGCTCCACCTCGTGCGCCTTATGAGGAAGAACTACTGCATCGAACATCATCTGTCTGAGCGGTATCTCCTCGGTATGCAGCACACTGAAGATGCCACGAACGATCTCTCGGGATGCATAATCCAGCTCATGCTGCGGCGTAACGATGGCGACGACATGGGCGGACGATTTCACATGCGGGTGTAAGTCCGGCCGTGGAGCAGCGCCGACAACTCTGGGACGGCAGCCCGGCCGCCGCTCGATCAGGCCGTTGACTTCAAGACGCACTAGCGCATCTCTAATAATGGAACGATTGACGTTCAACTCAACGGCAAGTTCCCGCTCCGTTGGAAGCCATTCGCCTGGCCGGTAGACGTGCTGCGTAATGCGATCCTGCAGAGTCAACAGAGTGCGTTCCGGATTCGTCAAGCGAGATGAAATGCGGGAAGTACCAGTTGAATCGGTCGACACGATTTTTAGTTGACTCTCTCCCGCCATACGTTTCCACCTCCACACATTTGGTTAGTTATTTTAACCAAAATATTTAACCAAATATTATCACATGAAAATAAACCTGTCAATACGCTATTTTGGTTAACCAAGATTATGAGAGGAGCCTTGTTTGCCGTGAGGGCGGAATTATTCAATCCCACCATAATGGCAGTGTCTTAGGAGCAGTGATGTTCAAATAAGGCGCCTACCGATTGGCGGTCTAAAACCAATACCGGGGCAGGCAAGATGAAACCAACATTACCATGCCAAATGACCTGGTAGTATTATTTTCGGCCATTTGGTATGATATACCAAATGGCGTGTCCACTTAACTCTTGGAAGCGGTTTGGGCAAGCCGTCACGTATGAGGCCAAACATATGCAGTCCGACTCGATTGAACCTCTCGTCTCCACCGACCATACCCGACAGATGCGCGTCTCGGAGCGCGTGATTGATGTCCTCGCTGACCGTATCCGTTCGGGGCAATACGGCGCCGGGGAGATGCTGCCTACCGAGCGGACACTGGCCACAGAGTTCGGCGTCAATCGGCAGTCGGTGCGCACCGCGATTGAACAACTGATTCGCGACGGCCTCGTCACGCAGCGTCCCAATTGCCGTCCTATGGTCGGCCCGGCGCCGCTGGAGATGAAACAAGAGAGGGGCCGCAAGGTGACGGAACGGACCAGTCGTAAGGCGGCCTCCCGGATTTCGGCGTCTAATCTCGTCGCCCTGATTATGTGGCGCGGCGGTGGGCCACTGGAACGCTGGCGCGGCGGCAGTCTCCTGGACCACGCCGGAGCGTCGCAGCAGCGCATCTTTTGGGGAGTGAACCAGTCGTTGATGAAATTGAGGCGCCATGCAGTGTTCCTGGACCTGGGTGGCGACCAGATCGGGTCGGAGGAAGAAAACGCGGCCCGCGAGGCCGAACACCTGCGCTACATCCGGGATGAGGGCTTCGGAGGTGCGCTGTTCTATCCGTACGCCTACCGCCATAACCATGATCTGGTGCGCGAAGTCAGCCGCAGCGTCCCACTGGTCTTGCTCGACCGGAAGATCGCCGGCATCGACACGGACTTCGTGGGGCTCCAGAATTACCGCGCCATTGCGATGGTGATCGAACACCTTCTTGCTCAGGGCCATCGCCGGATTACCTATATCACGCGCTCCGAGCCGATCCATACCGTCCAGGATCGACTCCAGGGATACGTGGACACGGTGCGCGGCATGGGCGATCCCGAGGTGACCGAGATGGTCCTGAACCTGCCGCCTTACCAAAACGAACGCTCCTGGACCTTCTTCGATGCCGTCTTCCGACTGCCAAAAGAGCAGCGCCCGACGGCTGCGGTCTGTATCAGCGACTATCTCGCGGTGACTGTGGCGGAGCGCCTGCAATATCTCGGGCTTTCCATCCCGGAAGACGTGGCGCTGACGGGATTCGACAACATCGTGCCGGTCCTCCCAAACGGCATCGGCCTGACGACGGTGGCGCAGCCTTATGAGGAGATCGGAATCCAGGCCGTAAACTTGCTGATGCGTCGAATCCAAGATCGGCGCACTCCGCCTTGCTCCGTGGAACTGCCGGCTGAGTTGATCGTCCGAGACAGTTCAACGCCTGACATTAACCATACCAAAACAGGAAAATTAAATTAACCATACCAAAATAATATTATAATATAGTTGACATGCCGATGATTGCATGATACACTTCTGGTACGCTCCTCATTGAGATGAGTGGCCTGACTTGAGAGCCAAAATCTTATCGGCTTCCGGCTCCGCCATAAATATGTCATCTAAAGAAAGGGTCTGATTCATGTTTCGTAAATTGAATGGCTTCACATTAATTGAGCTACTCGTTGTTATCGCTATTATAGCTATACTTGCGGCGATACTCTTCCCTGTCTTCGCAAAAGTCCGTGAGAAGGCGCGCCAGACTGCGTGTCTTTCCAACCAGAAGCAACTCGGTCTGGGCATCATGCAGTATGTTCAGGACTACGACGAGGCCTTTCCCTGCGGTAACCTTCCTTCATCGTTCGGCGGCCTCTATGGCGGAGGGGCCGGATGGGCCAACCAGGTCTACGCGTATGTCAAAAGCGCCGCCGTCTATACATGTCCGGATGACGCCGGGTACGGGGGCAAAGCAATCGAAAGCTACGGGATCAACGAGAACCTGACATCCGGCGCCACCGTGGACGGCAATAACACACCCGAGGGCGGCGCGTTGAAGATCGCTCAATGCGGCGCCCCGGCTAATACGATCCTGCTGGCAGAGACTACCGAATGCGGCGCTTATACACCGGTGACCACGGTCGGTGAACTGACCAGCCCGGCCATCACCGGCTTCTCCTGGGCCGGTACCGGAGGTCCAGGCTTGAATGTCGCCTCGAACGCCTGCACCAATTACGCGATGGGGTTACAGGTTGGCCCGAGGACTTACCCCACTCACCCCGCGCGGCACACGAACTGGGGCAACTTCCTGCTGGCCGACGGTCATGCGAAATTCCTGAATCCGCTTCTCGTCTCCCCCGGCTTCAACGCCCAAAACTCTACCAACGACACGACCGTGAACACTTCAAGTCCTAACCCGTATTTTGCGGCGGGAACCGGCTTTAGCGGCAACAGCGTCACCACAGGCGGCCCGTTCGTCGCCACCTTCAGCGCCACCTGAGGCCGGCCACGAGGCTGTACCCGCTGACGTCAGCGGGTACAGTTTCCGTTACCAGAAGCTGCTCTAGAGTTCACCATACCAAAATAATCCTGTAATGCGGTTGATATGCTGGAAATTGCGCGATACCCTTCTGGTATGCATTTATACTGGCTTTATTTATTGTTTCCATCACTACAATCGCTATATTTTTGGCCAAACTTTCCCCCTGTCTTGGCAAAAGCTCGCGCGAAGGCGCGCCAGACCTTTCCAACGAGAAGCAACTCGACCAATGGGAATCGAACGGTGGAGTGAATCAGCGCTTCTGTATTACCGGGCGATGAACAAAAAAATCAGATCGATGATTGAGATAAGGAGACACAATGAAGATCCTAAAACTACAGGCAATGCGTCTATTTGCTTTAGCCGCACTGTTCCTTTCAAGCGCGTTTCTGGGCGCGCCAGCCGCCAGAGCCCAGAACGCCGCCAACGCTGACGCTGCCTATAATGGCTTCATCAGCGCTTATTTGCAGACATCTAACGTCAACGGCCATAACTATCCGTTGCCGTATATCTGCCAAAGTCTGAGCAACCGCGATCTGGCCTTCTTTTGGCAGCAGGCGTACATGATTACCGGCATCGAAGACGCTTACGAAAGAAACTATGCGCCAAGCCGCAAGCAATTGATCACCACGATGCTGAACGGCTTCATCACACAGAACCTTACGAATTGGTCGTGGGATGATTGGAACGATGATATTGCCTGGGCATGCATCGCGATGGCCCGTGGCTACATCGAAACCGGCAACACGACTTATTTGAATGAGGCCGTTACAAACTGGAATATGGCCTATAACCGCGGCTGGGATAGCACTTATGGCGGTGGCATTTGGGAGCAACAGAGCAATGTTCCCAATGGCGGGAAGTGCGGCTTGAGCAACTGGCCGTTCGTCATCGCCGGCTGCTTGATCTATCAGGCCAATCATGACGCCACCATTTTAAGCAAAAGCCAGGCAATCTATGCGTGGGGGCGTTCGCACATATTTAACACAAGCGATGGATCAGTTTGGGAAGGATGGTATCCATCGGGCGCCGGCGGGGACGACAACGCCTACAATGACGGGCTGATCATCAACGCCGCCAATGCTCTCTACCAAATCACCGGAACAACTCAGTATCTGAGTGATGCCAAACTGGCCGCCAGTCATGTGATGAATAAATACCCGACGGTTTTGAATGAAGACCATCCCGCGAACGGTGATTTTGGCGGCGATCAGGTTTATCGGGGAATAAGCCTTTTGGCCCGCCAAAATAACCTTTGGAACACCTACTGGCCGTGGCTTCAGAGCAATTGCACCGCTTCGTGGAATCACCGGCGCACCGATTATAACATCACGTGGAACAATTTTACAACGAACACCACTACCGGCAATCTTGACGCTATGGAAGCTCTGGGATCGGTCGTCGTGCAGGCTGTCACCCAAATGAATCCTCTCACCGGTGTGCATGCCATTACCAATAAGGGAACTGGATTAGCGATCGATAACGGCAGCACGACCACTCAAGGAGCCAAGATAATCCAATGGGGCTTGAATGGTGGAAACGCACAAAAATGGATTTTTACCCAAAACTCGGACACCTCCTGGAACATCGTGAGTTTGTATAGCGGCCAAGCCCTGGAGGACCCCGGTTCCTCTACAGCAAACGGAACGCAGATGGATCAATGGGGCGTAAACGGCGGTTCCAATCAGAAGTGGTGGGTAGACGTGCAATCGGACGGTTCCTATAAGATCTGGAACGTGGCGAGCGGCCTGGCGCTGGATAACGACAATCTTTCTGCGAATGGAACCCCACTGATCCAATGGACATGGACGGGATCGAACAACCAGAGATGGCTTCTGAGATGAGCCGATAAGGCTCGGTTCTCCGCCTGACGGGCAGGTGGAGAACCGAGATTTTCCATAAGCTCTTCGGAGAGGAACAGAGGGAAATAGGCGAGAAGTCTCTTATCGAATTGAGAGGATATGCAGATTTCGGAATGTGGTATACCGCATTCCGAAATCCATATTACAAATCAAATCTCGGTCATCGATTTGGAATGGGCGGTAAATCGGCATTACCCAGACACCACTCAAGAACCCATGGCCAGTCGCCGTAGCCGTAAAAGGGTGATATATGCCCTGCGCCTGACAACTTATAGACCGGGATGCCAAGCGCTTCCGCGTAGCCTTCCGCCTGCTCGTACGTTGAGAACTCATCATCGTCCGACGCCACAATCACCGTTTCACGACTGAGCGCGGCGATGCCTTCGGCGCTCAACGGCGCGGGAAAGAACTTCGAAGGCGGTGTGGGCGGGATCTCGCTTGTTCTGTACGGCGGCGCGACGAGGAGCGTTCGCTGCGCCTGCGGTCCGTGCTTTTCATGCGCAGCCATGGCGGCGTGCTGCATCCACAGGATACAGCCGCGCGAATGAGCTAGCACCGTCAGAGTCGCATCGTCGGCAATCTCATCGAGCGCCTGATGCAACGTCGCCATCCATGTATCGAGATTGGGCGAGTTCGGCTCCGGCATCTGCGGATAACGCACATCCTTGCCAAGGTCGCGCAGTTGATGGACAAGGCGCTCCTGCCAGTGATCCGGCTTGTTGCCGCCTGTGCCATGCAAAACGAGAAAGACTTCCGTCATAGTTCCTACTGTTCCGCCCGTATCTCCGCATAGAAAGTATTTGGAAAGGGCGCTGAGTATTCTTCCGTCCCATCGTACCCAAGAGCAAAGTAAATCATGGATATCTGGCCACTCTTATACACTGTGTTTTGAATAATATGACCGATAAATTCGCGAACGTTCATCGGCCACTCCGCATCGTTAAACTGGGTTCTCGGGCTGTCAAGCTGCTCCGGGGTCAGGACGCGAATGAGATCACGCCAGAGCTTTCCCTCTGCTTCGAACGCATCGAACATGGCCGCAGGATCGGAAGGCAGCTCGGGCACAGCGGGATGCAGCAGAGCGTCCGGCTCCATGATATGCTGCCGGTCACAGATCAGCCACTGCCATGCATGATTTGCCAGGGTCCGCGCCGTCGGCGCGGCAGGAGCGAACGTCCAATCCCAGTCTTCCTCTTTCATTTTCCGCAAACGATGCGCAATCGCGCCGATATGCATTAACAGCAGGTCTTCGTAAGCAGCCGTTTCATTGGCATACATGGAGCATACTCCCGGGGAATGATATCGGCGATTTTACCGCATTGAGAGGAGCGAGCAAGAACTGTGGAGGCCATACCGGAAATTATGGCCTCCACTCTCATTCTCCTATGGCGTAAACCCCACGTTTCCCGATCCGCTTACGGAGAGATTCGCGCCGGACGAAAGATTTAGATAGGCCGATTGGCCGGCGGACACTCCCTGCACGATATTGTCGATAAACGACACACTGCCGCTTGCCGGAGTATCAATAAAGATCCCTCTGGCTCCCGGCGCTGTGAACGTGTTGTAATAGAGCCCGGTGTTCACACCCGAGTGGATCTCACAGCTATCGAACATTGAGTTGGTAACCGTATTTCCGCAAACCGTGACGCCGTTTGTTGTCGAGGGGGAACCGTCTATGGCAACGCCGAGCGCAGGGAATTTAATGGCATACCCAAAGCTCCCGCCTCGCAGGATTGTATTACCTTCAATAGATGCATTGCTGAGTGGCGCAGGAGAGCCGTTGCCGGTAAAGACGCCGACGCTCATTCCGTACTGTTTCACGGCATCGGTACAGAGGTTGTTGGCAACGAAGTCATTGGAGCCGCCATATACACCGATGCAGTTCGCCCACCAGGGAGCGACAATCGTATTATTGATAACCGTCGTTCCGACCATCTGCAGGGCTGATGCATCTCCATTGATTGCGACACCGTCGTCTCCCGTTCCACGCACGAAATTGTTTCGTGCCGTAAGATAGTTACCAGTGTTGTTTCCGGCGCCACCGTTACCGTTGTTGAGATTGATGCCGTCTCCCCAGCTATTGTTGATGCGGCAATTCTGAACCGTTCCGTTGGTACCGTCTCCCCAGACGGCAGGCCCCTCATGCTGTGTCCAGATGCTGTCAATCAGCCAGTTGCTGCCTTTAATGTTGAAAGGGGTGCTGTTCCCGCCGCCCGCCGCCGCACTGACGGCGTTACCATCGATCGCAAAATTCCTGAATGTGCAGGAGAACGGCGCGATGATGGTCTCCGTGAACGTCGCAGGAAGTGGCGGATTGTAGTAGATCGTGCTGTACCACATGCCCGCGCCTTGCATCGTTATCCCATTCGCCGTTAACCCATGTCCATTGTTCAAATAAAACGTGCCCTGCGGGATCCAGACGCTCTTTCCCTGCGACTGCGCGGCGTTGATGCAGTTCTGGATGGCCGTGGTGCTGTCCACACTGCTGTTATTCGCCACGGCACCATAGCTGGCGATCGAAAGCGAATTTGACGGCTGCGACAGCGTCGCCGGGGGCGCTTCCAGATCGACGACATCGATATTGTAATAGGATGCGGAGTTGGCCGAATCTTTCTGGAGCTTGATCACGCTGCCGGGCGCGATCGCCGCGCCCGTAATAAATGTGTGCGTCTCATCCCAGAACACATGGGCGCTGCCGGAAGAGGGCGTCTGAGACATACCGTCGTAGTTGCTGTCCGATTCGTACACCCATGTCTGCTTCGAGTTGACATTGAGAGCCTGCCGGAACGTTCCATTGACATACAGGTTAAGCGTGGACACGATCCCTCCGCCGCCCGCAGAGTCAGGGATCGAATACCGCACATTAATCGCCGTAATATTCTTCCCGGTATTGTTTGTCCACGAGACGGACTGTCCGTTACCTGCAAGATGCGCATAGGCATGTCCCGACGCTTCGAGTTGCGGAGTGGAGAATTTGGTTGTGGAGGGAGCAGTCACGGCAACTGCAGTCGCTCCGCCGGCAAGCGTCCCTCCCTCGGCCTCATAGGACGTAAACGGGGTCGCAGCGCCGATCTGCACGGGAGTGATCAGCCACTGCTGATTGGAATTGCCCGTATTGACATCCCATTGTGTAATAACTGCTCCGTTAGATGTTGAGCCGCCGTTATCAAGGGCTTTGCCGCCGGCGGCGCAAATCAGTTGATAGTATCCGCTGCCTACGCTGTTGATCGTCCACGCCTGATTGTTATTACTGGTTGATGACCTGTATTGCGTCATCGCGGCTCCGTTTGTCGCCGAGCCGCCATTGTCCAGCGCCATACCGCTGGTCGCGGAGATAAGCTGCCACTTGCCGCCCGGCAGGCTGATAAACCGCCATTGCTGATTGGAATTGCCGGGAGCATCCGACCACTGCGTGATATGAGATCCCAGGCTGACGGTTCCCGCATTATCGAGGTAATCCCCTCCCGTCTTACACGAGAGACGATAAAGCGTTCCCGAACTGAACTGCGCACCGGCAGGCGATGCCGGCCATGCGATACCCAGTGCGGTCATACTTGCGCAAGCTAGTGTTGCAATGATATTCTTCACAATATATCTCCTACTCGGCAGAATTGGATGCGAAAACATGAATTTCTTCTTATTTCGGTTCTCTCTTATTTTCTGTTTGTTCTATCTAGCAAATAAAGCAACAAGCTTATTATTTTTGCCTCATCTAGACCATGCTGAATAGGAATGGTCATACGTCAAGAAACTTATTAACAATGTAGTTATACTTATTAACTTTAGCATCTTAATATATGGAAGCCACCTAAAGGAGTTGAAATTTCGTTATTAGCGTATCATAACGATTATTATCGGTCAATGAGCAGATTGTGACATTGTATATGCTATTGTGACTTTACCATGTTGTTAACAACAGAGTTTTAGTGGAAAGACCGCGTGTAAACAAAACGGACGATCCGAATACGATAGCTGCCTGTTTAAATTAATATGATTGACATATGGTATGCCAAATACTGTACACCGCAAGATGTTCATGTTCAGAGACGTGGGGCAACAGCCGGAGCCTATATGTGAAGAAAACATTTTTCAGGTAGAGTCTTACTCTCCATCATCTCCAAAGATAGAGGCAGACACTTAGCCAAATCTCGGCTATGACATACGGAAATACCCAATGGATATCCAGCCGCACATTGATGTGACTGACGCGCAATTGCTGCTTGATGCAATAAGAGACGCCAAGCCGGGCGTCGTAAATATGCTTCTCGCGCGTGGTGTTTCTGCAGATGCGATCGATGAATACGGGACCAGGGCCATCGTACATGCTGCAGAAATGATGTGGTATCGAGGATCCGACGCGCTCGCCGTCACCAAGGTGTTGCTTGACGCGGGAGCAACCCTCAATGTCCCCGGTTCAGACAGCGTGCTTCATTTGCGAACCAGTGAAGGATACACAAAATTCTGGATTGACCACGGGGCGGATGTCAACGCGCGCGATATGTCCGGCGCCACGCCTTTGATGATAGCTGCGCACAGAGATGATTCTGCGACCGCGCGATTGTTGATAGAAGCCGGCGCTGATATAAATGCCCTGAATCGTTATGGCGATACCGCCTGGAATATCGCTCGGTGGGAAGAAAACGACGAAATTGCCGCACTATTGGAACAAGCCGGCGCGGTCGAACCCGAAGGCGTCGTCACCGATCTCTGGCGGGCAATCCTCTGGAATAAGCCGGCAGAGGCTCTCGCCTATATCGAGGGCGGTTTCGACGTCAATAGTTTTGAGGATAGCACCACTCCCCTCATTGAAGCCGTTACGACCTGGGGAAATCCGGAGATTGTGGCCATGCTTCTTGAGCATGGCGCTTCAGCCAATATAGGAGCGCATACTTATCCCTACTATCCATTGGCTCGCGCTGCGCTTCGAAACCGGCTGGAAATTGTAAGCCTGTTGATCAAACACGGCGCGATACCTAATCCGGCGGGAACAGGCGATCATTCGATTCTGCAAGATATTTTGTGGGGCGCGTATAGAATACGAAATATGGAATTCGATCGACTGCTTCCGATCATGAAATCACTGATAGAAGCCGGGGCCGATGTAAATGATCAGTTCCATCAAAGCGGGCATACAACTCTGCACTTTGCCGTTAGCGATCGTTTAAAACCCGCAGTCGAATTTCTATTACAGCATAGTGCCGATCCTAACCTTGCCGACTTGGAAGGCAACACTCCACTGATGTGTCTGATCAGTTCGCGGCGCGATATCGACGATGAAGCTATCGATATCGTAAAAATGTTGATTGCGGCCGGAGCAAGAACAGATATCGAAAACAACGATGGACTAACTGCCATCAGCCTTGCGCGGCAAAACGCGACCGGCTTATTGCCGGTGCTGGACACGATGCTTAGGACAAACAGTTAACAAACAACGCCCCACTGCCGTCTCCAAAAGGAGATTGCAATGGGGCGAATAGAATCCGAGAAACCTATCGCAGCTTTGGGGCCGTCTTGACCGGCATCAGGAAGATCGGATAGTCGCCCTCGACATCGGGAATGCTGCCCCAGGCCAGAATGCCGCCGTTTGGATCGATTGCAATCGCCTTCTTGATGGTAAAGCCCTTATCCTTGACGGCGGTGTTCAGATCGTAGACTTTCTCATGGATCCAGGCCACGGCTTTGCCGCCGTTTGCCTCGCCCACAATGACGCCCGCGTCATTGATCCCGTGCGCCTTGCTCTCTTTCCCGTCGCCGAGCATCGGCAGATCGTGCACTTTGCCGGAGCGCCAGTAACAGGCCTGTTTCTTCTTATCGGCCGTATCAGACCAGCCGATAATGATGCCGGTATTGTTTACATCCTGCGCCTCGCTGCTGTCGCCGCCGAGCGTGCCGAGATCCGTCGGCGCGCCGTTAATCCAGAAGCAGGCGTGCGATATCCCGCCGGCCTTCTCCTGCCTCCCCACAATCATCCCAAGGTCGCTGATATGCTTAGCAACGCCGCCGGTCCATCCGGCCAGCAGGCCGAGCGGCTCCATGGCAGCGCCGTTTAGTTTCTGAAACGGCAGTTTGACTCCGGCATCGTTGACGGCATCGCCCACGACATCGCCCCTGGAGTTAATGCTCAACGCCTCGGAGGTCTTTGTGCCTTCGAGAACGCCCAGATCCTCGGGCTCTGCTTTGCGCCAGAGTGTGGCATGGTCGTTCTGCGTCCCTATCACGATCCCCTCGACATTGATCGCAGTCGCAACGCCGTTTCCCGTGCCGACAGCTTTCGGCACACGGTAGTCGAACTTAGGCATCTTAGCCTGAGCCGCAGCTGCGCCCGGCGCGCCAGGAATTCCGTTGGGGGTCATGCCGGGGCCTCCGGGATAAGCTCCAGGCCCACCCGAATACATGCCACCCGGGTAAGCTCCACCGCCAGGAGCGGCATTTCCGCTGGGATCGCCTGGAACAGGAACCGTGCCGGGACCGCCGGGATACATACCCGCGCCGCCCGGATAAGTCCCCGCCCCTCCTGGATATATGCCCGGCCGGCCCGGATACATTCCAGGTCTGTTGGTGATGACCGGGATGCTGCTGAGGTTCCAGGTAATAGGGGTTTTCGCCTTATCTTTGTTCAACGAATAGCCCACAAGATACCCATAGGCATTTGCGCCGTTTGCAACTCCGGAAACATCCGTGGGCAATCCACTCAGGGCGACGGCATGGTATTGAGGCAGTGAATCCATGGCCACGGCCGGAACGGTGCGTCCTGCGGGCGCGATTGGCGCAGTGGGCGCCGCAGCCGTGGCAGGCCCTTTCGCCTTCAGCGCGTCAAGCTGAGATTGAAGGTCCGCAATCTGGCGGCGCAGATCGGCAATGATAGCGTCCTTGGCGGCAAACTGCTTATGGATGTCGTCTGTGGACGCCTTCCCATCGCTATAAGCGGGATAACCGGCAGTGACCGCAAATGAGGCCACACCTAATGCGGTCAACCCGGCGAGTCGTAAACTTCTTTTCATGGTTGTGGACTTACTCCTTCACGATCATCGCAATGCACCTCCCATTATACGGCGGAAGGCATTTTTTGTCATCTTCTCCGTAATATGAGTGCTTAAACTCAAAAAGAGTTCCATGCACGTTTAGACATTAATTTCAGTCCGTTCCTTCACCCGCTTGAGTGATTCAAATGCCTCACAAAAACAAACCCCGCCTCCATTGAAGACGGGGTCAAAGCATAAAATGTTCAGCATTCGAGAGAGCGTGATGTTATCTGCTCGCTTATGCTCAATCAGTGTGCGCCTGGGCTCATGCCAGGCGGAGGTGGCGGAGGTCCATGGGCAATATTGTTGGCGGTTGTCGGCGGAGCCTGTGGCGCAGGCTTCAGGTTCGCCCAAGCAAAGTAGCCAATGATCGCTACGGCAACAACGGCGCATACTGCGGCAGCCACAGGCGCCGGAATGTTCTTTCCCACAACAACACCTACTTCGGGTTGAATGTCACGACGAACGGAACGCCGGAATACGTAATGTCAGTCGGGTTCGCAACCCCCAGATCGCCGTTCGGTCCCGTGTAGATGCCGCTCCAAACGTAGGCGCAGTCAATGAACTTGACATGGCCGTCGGCAAGCAGGTAATTCGCCTTGCCCGCCATGCCGGTCTGGCCCTTGCCTTGCACCGTGTTGTGACGGGCAGCAGTTCCGCCGACTGCCGGGTTACCGGGGCCGGGATTGGCGTAGCCGCCTGAGCAGTTGCCGCCGGCAGCATCGCAAGTTCCGGCGCTGCTCTGAATGTCGTAGTCGCCATAGGGCGGGCTGGCCGGATAGCCATCGCCGACGGCCGAGAGGACATACCCATTGCCGTTCGGGCTGGTGGTGCCGCCATGCTGGGTCCCTTCGAGCGGATCGTTTACGACCGTCCAGACGTTCGCGACTTCATAAAGCGCAACGGTAGTCGACGGAGCGACCATGGCTGCGTTGGACTGTCCGGGCAGGAAGGCGTTGAAAGCATAGGAGACAGGATACGAAGGCGTACCATCCTTCTGCGGAACGGCGGTCGTACTATCGTCCGGGCACTTGTAGACGCCCGTGCTCTTCACGTACTGGTAGAGCTGACCAGCCCACCCCATTCCCATTCCCGACTGGCCGAACCCGACGGCCTGGGGACCGATCTGGCCATTGGGAATGACGAAGAGCCCAACCGGGAACTGTTCGTCATTGTCCTGAATGTATTGAAGGAAGGCCAGACCAAGCTGCTTCTCATTGGAAACGCAAGCGGTTTGGCGCGCCTTCTCGCGAACCTGCGCAAATACCGGAAAGAGAATAGCAGCGAGAATCGCTATTATAGCTATGACGACGAGCAACTCAATAAGAGTAAACCCCTTCACCGATTGGCGAGTTTTCATGATAATTTCCTTAGATCTTCATCCATACGAGCGATTTACTGGTACACAACTGATGTTTGATAGCCGGCAGGAGCATAGGTCCCGTTTTAGTGAGGACTGCTCATAATCGTTACCTGCGACGGCAACGACGCCAATCTATCCAGCACCGATTTCTTACTCAATTTTGAACCTCCCTAGAAAAACTTTACGCTAAACGCAAATATTCCAAAACATTTTAGATATATTAGGCAATACCACAATTCAACGAGACACGCCGCGAATACTGGAAGCTCGAACGATAAGCTTCGTCATCAGTAGTTCAGACCGCGGCTCACTCATGAGAGGTTCGCCGATATCCTGTATAGCAACCCTATCGAGCAGCATCTCTACGGCAATGCGGCACATGGCATCGAGCGGATAGGCGATGGTCGTCAGCGGCACATCCAGTTGCGAGGCCAGCGGCAGATCGTCGCAGCCCACCAGCGCAATGTCTTCCGGTATGCGCAATCCCCGCCGGCGCAGCCCCATCATGGCGCCGAATGCATGCAGGTCGTTAAAACATAGTAACGCATCGGGCCATTCGGACCTCGGCTTCGCCTTCAACTCATCCGCCAGCCGCTCGGCGGCGGCGCAAGCCGCACCCGCATCGGAAGCAATGCCGTCGTAAGCGATGACCCGCTCCGGCCTGCCCCACTCTGCCATCTTCTCTCGATAGAGCCGATCACGAGAATCGGCAGCGCGGCCAAGCGCGAAATGCGGAGCGAAATAGCCGATCTTCTGATAACCCTCATCCCGAAGATGATCCAATGCCTCTTCAACGCCGATCGCCAGTTCGCCGGCAACGCAATCGCAGCCCGGGATCATCATGCCCATCACCGAAACATTGGTGATATCCCCGCGCTCAACGCGTTCACGAACTTCGGTAATTGCCTCGCTCCACAGCAGTACACCCGCAAGACGCCTGGACAACAACGATTCCAACAGATGCATGTCTGTTACTTCGTCCTGCCGCCGCGAAGCAAGAATGACATCGTATCCCCGCGCCGCCAGGGCATCGGAGCAGACACTGACCATTCTGGCAAAGAACGGATTCTCCAACCCTCCGGTCAAAAGTCCCACGACATGGCTGCGCTGTGTCTTTAACTGCTGCGCCGCGCGGTTTGCGCTGTAACCGAGTTTGTCGGCCGCGTCGAGCACTCTAAGGCGAGTCTCGTCGGAAACGCGCGTGCTCCCCTTTGCGCCGTTAAGCACCGTCGACGCCGTCGCATAGTGCACCTGCGCGTGATGGGCGACCTCTCTTAGCGTTACTTTTGCGGTGCTGACTTGCCTCACTGATCACCATTCCTTGGCATTTACCAAACGTTTGGTAAATGCTCACAACACAAGATTAGCACACAGGCGAATGTTTGTCAACAGAGAATCGCCACTTGTTTTAAAAATTAGTAAAACGTTATATTCTTATGATTTTGGCCTCCTTTGCATCCCTAAATCTGCAGACGAAAGCACAAGGAATTCGGCCAAATTACCCCAACCTTACAAACCATCAAACGATATCCATTTGCCGCTCGCGGCGGTATTCCGCCGGGGCGCTGCCCATGAATCGGCAGAATACACGATAGAATTGCAGGTAACTGCCGAAGCCCGCATCCAGGGCCGCGTTCAGAAGAGTGCGGCCTGTGCCGTCTTCATAGAGGCTCAAGAACCGGGTCAGGCGCTGCCGGTTGCGAAACTCGGCAATGCTCATCCCAACCTGCAAGTTGAACAGCTCGCTGAGCCGAGACGGACTCAGGCTCACAGCGCGCGCGATCTCGGCTGCTCCGGTATCCTCCTCCCGGCACAGCAGCGCGATCGCCTTGCGCACAGCGGGATGCAGATGCAGTCCCTGCGGCGCTTGATCGGCATGCGAATAAACATCCCATGTCGCCTGCAGCGCGTATGCGAGGCCGGAGTTGAACAGGTCGAGATTGTCCTTCCCCATCAGGACTTCATCATAGAGTCGCGTCAGCCTGTGCATTTGAGACGGCGCGAGCCTGCGGCAGAAGTCCCCGCCGGGATTGTCCTGCAGCAAAATATGGCCATCCCCGGCACGGCATGTGAGTTTCGCCACAACGGGCCGGAACAGGCCGATCCACATCTCCAGGTCATCGGACTTCTCGGCGAGGATATGCACCTGCCCCGGAAACAGCCATACAAGCGTATTGGCAGTCAGTTCATACCGGCGCTCTCCCAGGAGATATGTCGCCTTGCCACCCAGGACAAGGTTGAATTCAAGCTCGGGATGATGGTGCAGTGTGCTGCGATTGCCTACGTTATGGTAGTGCCTCAATTGTCCTGCAGCATTGGCGGGCAACCCAAGGTCCATTTTTGAAATCGGAGAAAGTGATAACATCATGCGATTTTCCGTGAAGACGCCGTTGATATTATACGATAAAATGGGATCAGAAGACTTTGTGACCCAATCGCCAGGTCCGTGAACGCTGAGAAAGAGTCCCGTCCATGAAGATCATTACGGTTGAAGATTACGATGCGCTCTCACGCGCGGCCGCGCATTTCATTGCGACCACCATCGCCGCAAAACCGGATGCGTCGATAATCATCCCGACCGGCAATACACCCGTCGGCACTTATCGATCCCTCGCCCAGATGCAGCGCGACGGCCTCATTGATGCGTCACGTTTGCGCGTGTTCCAGCTCGATGAGTACCTTGGCCGGGGCAGTAACGATCCCAGGTCGTTCTTCCATTGGATCAATACGGAATTCATGCAGCCGCTGAACATTCCTATAAGCCATGTCGTTCGATTGCCGGGTGAAGGCTGCGATCCGCAGGTCGCCTGCGCGGCTTATGAAGCCGCCGTTCACGCCGCAGGCGGGATCGACCTTGCCGTGCTGGGGCTTGGCACAAACGGACATCTCGGCTTCAATGAGCCTCCCGTTGCGATCGATGCGCCCACGCGCACTATCACCCTCACCGATGAAACCATCAACAGCAACGCGGTTTACTGGGGTGGAGCAGACCGCGTGCCGCGCCAGGCAATTACGGCCGGTCTGAATGTCGTTTTATCAGCCCGGCAAACTCTGCTTCTGGTTTCGGGAAAAGCCAAGCGCGAAATCCTGGAGCAAGTCGTAAACGGATCGATCACGCCCAATGTGCCGGGTTCATACCTGCAGGGAGTTGATAATGTGACGGTCATCACTGATCGCGAGGCCTGGCCGCAAGGGTAATCGGGTTCTTCGTAGACGCACAATAGTGATAGAGCCGCAGCCTGCGTTGTGAATAACGCAAGCTGCGGCTCTTCGTTTGCCAGATACTGCCAGTGGTCTCTATGCTACAATGACCTCGTGCCTTGCACCAGATGCCATGCTCTAATTTCTTCAGATGCTCCAATTTCTTCAGATGCCCCGGTTTGTCACTGGTACGGAAACCCTGTTGAACGCTCTAAAGGCGTCTGGCGGCGCCTGACTTTCGATATCACGCAGCAGCCGCAGGATCCGGAAATCATGGGTCATCTGAGCATTAACCGTGGACAGTTCATCCTGCAAGACAACGGAGACGGAACCACAACCGTTACCGGCACAAGCTGGTATCATCTTTATGTCTATCCCACCCCATACTTCAACTGGTGGACCGAGGATATCGTCCGCCATGTCCACTTGCGTGTCATGGAACATATCAAAATACTGGCAGAACACAATCTGTAGCGCATCCTCACATTCATGACGCGCTATCACTTCAAAAACAGCTCGATCACAGGCACCGCTGCGTTCGCCGGGGGCTTGATGGGCAGTTCAAGTGTCAGGGTGTTCTTGTTCTTTTCGGCAACGTCCGCGCCATAAAGACCTGAATGCAGGCCGTCATGCATCTTGACCTCGGATGCGTCGTTGAGCAGCTGGGCATACTCGACACGGCCGGCGAGACCATCCAGATGGAGATGGCGGAACGGCCAGCTGAAGATATGCGCGTAGAGGCGATTCGTCTTCGGATTGTAGGTGTAACGGCAGTCTTCGCGGGTCTGGAACTCCTCCGGCGCCTGCGTACAGCCATAGATGCTTCGGTTATGGCGCTTCATCCATTCGCCGATGCCTTTCAGGCGGTCCAGGACACGCTCGTCAAACTCTCCTCGGCCGGTAGGACCGACATTCAGCACCAGGTTGCCGCCTTTGCTGACAGTATCGATAAGCATCTTGATCAGCATGTCGGTGCTCTTCCAGGTCTCTTCATCCCGGTGATATCCCCACGAGCCGCTGAACGTCTGGCAGGCTTCCCACACGACCGGCTGGCCGTTGACTCGCACCCATTCGCGCACCTGGATCTGCTCGCGCGTCTTGATGTCCCAGCCATGGTCCAGATCGAGACGGTCGTTAAGGATAATATTCGGCTGCAGATTTCGGATCATCTTCAGCAGCTTCTCGCTCTGCCACTGCTCCCGGCCCATGTCATCGTACGAGAAGTCATACCAGAGCATGTCGATCTTGCCAAACTTCGTCAACAATTCCCGTGTCTGGGCATGCAAGTAGTCGGCATATATGGCGGCATCGCGCCCCACGTTTAACTCGGCTCGTTTCCCATGGCTATCCTGCGGATGGAAATCAGTGATCGGGAAGTACGGATGATGCCAGTCCAGTAGAGAATGGTACAGGCACGAGCGCAGCCCCTTGCTGCGAAATGCATCCACCATCGGCCCCAGGATATCCTTGCCGTACGCGGTATTGATCGCCTTATAATCGGTCAGCGCAGAGTCCCAGAGACAGAAGCCGTCATGGTGCTTTGTCGTGACGATGAAGTACTTCATGCCGGCATTCGCGGCGGCCTCTGCCCAGGCATTCGGATCGTATAAGTCAGGATCGAAGTGGCGGAAGTACCTGTCATACTGGCCATCCGCCATCTTCTCGTAGCTCTTAACCCACTCATGGCGCGCGGGAAGGGCGTATATGCCCCAGTGGATAAACAGGCCGAACCGGTCGTCGACGAACCATTCCGTGTCGCCGTCTGTCGGCTTCGTTTGCAAAGTCATCGCGATTTCTTCCTCAAGATCGGTATGTCGTAATTGGGAATCTAGATCCCGGAAAGCGGAACTGTCAGACGAGCGATGCATTAGCCACGGCATTGCTGCACCGAAACGCCTCCTTCTGGCCATGTAAGGCCGCCGCTTACCATGTCCCCCGGGAGCAATCATTTCGCTGCAATCGGTGTCAGAGTAATGCGCCGGAGGTTCATGATCCCAAGCAATGGCATCGTCCGCGGCGCTATGCGCACCGTCGCTTTACCTTTGGGCAGCGTCAGTATGCCGGGCACGCCGACTATCTTAAAGGTGTCCCAGTTTGCCGTCACATCAACAGTTCCGGTCACCGCAAGCTGCTTGGAGCCGTCAACTGTAATGGCATAGACACCGCCCGCACTCTCCGGTATACAGGCGAACTCAAGGGCGATAGTATACTGCCCCGCCTGCGCAGCAGGCACGGCAATATCCCAGCTCACCGTATCTTTGATGTTCGTCCAGTAGCCGATATCCTCGATATTGGCTGAGAGCTCGGACCGTGCCGTATCGCCGTTGATGGCAGCCTCCTTGGCAGTGAGGTTGTAAGAGCCGTCGGGCTGTGGTTGAATAAGAAGCGACAGAGGATCGACCACGGATTTGCTCGTCATATGCAGAGCGATAACCGTAACTGCCGGATCCAGCTTTGCAGGCTTGCCGATGCGAACTACGCCGCCGGGAAGCGTTATAACCGGCAGTTGCTCATCGCCGTCGAGGGCAACGGCTTCCCGCACGCCGGTAGTAAGGTGATCGAGTGTCAATCCGGCGTCGGGCCAGTGGAATACCTGCAGGTAGATGGTATCGCCCTTTCGCGTACAGCGGCCATCGAACGGCAGCGTCTTAAATGGAGACCGAGTCGTGCCATGTATGCTGTCGCCGTTCACATCCATCCATTTGCCGATCTGCTGCAGACGTTCGATTTCGCCGTCGGGAATTCGCCCGCTGCTATCCGGGCCGACATTGAGCAGAAGATTGCCTCCCTTGCTCACGACATCGCAGAGCGTGTGAATCAGCTCGCCCGATGACTTGTAATTCAGGTCATTCCAGGCCACGCCCCAGTGCCCGTTGATGGTGAGGCAGGTCTCCCAAAGGCGGCCGCCGGGAAGCGGGCTGTCCGGGATCGCATTCTCGGGAGTATCGTAATCTTCGGGAATATTGATGCGGTCGTTGACCATGATGCCGGGCTGAATCGATCGCATCACCTTCACGACCTCGGTAGCATGTTCTTCCTCAGCGCTATGGTCCAAGTGGCCGTCGAACCAGATGCCGCCGATCGGGCCATAATTCGTAAGCAATTCCCGAAGCTGGCCTTCCATATAGCCGATGTACCTGTCTAAATTGCCCCCATTCTTTGGCCGCTTGTCCCATTCGCCGTGCGGAATCCAGTCGTCGCTGTGCCAATCCTTAACGGAGTAGTAGAAGCATAACTTCACCCCCTGCTTCTTACACTCAGCCGCCAGGTCCTTCATGGGATCGTGATGCCATGGCGTCGCCTTCACGACGTTGTAATCCGTCAGTTTGGAGTCGAACATGGCGAAGCCATCATGATGTTTGGACGTGATAGTGATGTACTTCATCCCGGCGGCCTTGGCCAGCGCCACCCAATCATGAGCGTTGAACTGCGTGGGATTGAACTGCGCCGCATACTTCTCGTATTCCGGAACCTGCATCCCAAGATTCGCCATGTACCACTCGCCCAGCGACCATGTGTTCTTATGGTCGCTGCTTGGCACGGAATAGATGCCCCAATGCACAAACATGCCGAACTTAGCATCGCGCCACCACTTCGTCCGCCTGGCAAACTGCGCCCGCGTCTCACCCGTCTCCGTATTCACACGCAGCGGAATCTCCTGCGCATGCGCTGACGCCCCCAGGGCGCACAACAACCCGGAGAGCAGCATAAGCCTGGATAATCGGTGATGGAGTTTCATAATTCGCTCGATTCCTGATCAGGATTGACAGCATCCGCAATGTGTACAGGCTAAAACCGCAAACGTTTACGGAGCCAGTTAAGACATGATATCCTGATCCGGCGGTACTTGTCCAATACACCTCAGAGGCGCCTATCTCACCGGCGTCAATATCACACGGCGCAAGTTCATGAAAGTCGACTGCGGCAAGTTCAGTGGCGCTACCCTTAACGTGGTTTTCCCTTCGCTCAATGCAATCGTTCCGCTCACCGGAATCGTTTTAAATGTGCCCCATGTCCCTGTCGGCGACACGGCGCTTGTGAGCGTCTGCGGACTGGATCCGTCCGTTGTAACTGTATATGTTGCTTCGGAACTGGATGGCGGAGCCGCATACTCCATTGACACGGTGTATTTGCCCGACTGCGCCTGGGGAACGGCGATGGTCCAGATTACGCTGTCCTTCGGGTTGGTCCAGTATCCTACATTCGGCACGCCGCCTGTATCCTCTACCTGGTGGGAGTCGCCGTCGAGAGTCGATTCGGCAGCTGTCAGATTATAGGCGCCGTCGTTCTGTGGCTGCAGCGGCAAAGCTGTCTGGTCCACCTCAGGCACTCCCGTTAAATGCACGGCAATCACAGTTGCGTCCGGATCGAGCCGTGACGGCTTGCTGATCTTGACCGTCCCATCGGCCAGTGTCTGAACGGTCAGGCGCTCATGATTTGAGATCGCGACGGCATCGCGAACAGGCGTCTTAAGACCGATGAGGATCAGACCTGTCTCCGGCCACTTGAAGACCTGGGCATACAGGGTATTACCCTTGCGCGTGACACGCCCGTCGAAGGCCAATCGTTTGAATGGGCTCTGCGTCGTGCCATAGATGCTCTCTCCGTTCACTTTCATCCACGCGCCAACTTCGCGCAGATGGTTTATATCCTCAGGACGAATCACTCCATGGGCATCCGGCCCAAGATCGAGCAGAAAATTGCCTCCCTTGCCGGCGATATCGCATGTCTTCTGAATGAGATCCGATGCCGGTTTGAAATCCTTGTCGGTCCATGCATACGACCAGTGCAGGTTGTGCGCCGTGACGGTCGTCATGCATGTCTCCCATAGGCGGCCGCGCGGGAACGCATTGGATGGGATCGACTGCTCAGGCGTTGAGTAGTCTTCCTGGGGATTCAAACGGTCGTTGATCATGATGCCAGGCTGCAGCGCACGGACCATCTTGACGACTTCCAGCGAATGTTCGTTGGCCGGTGAATGCTCCCATCCGCCGTCGAACCAGACGCCGGCGATCGGGCCGTAGTTCGTAAGCAATTCTCGAAGCTGGCCCTTGGCATATTCCGTATAGCGGTCCAGGCTAGCCCCATCCGTGGAACGTTTATCCCAGGCGCGCCGGGGCAGATAGTCGGAATGATGCCAGTCCATGTACGAATAGTAGATGCACAGCTTCAGTCCCTGCCTGCGGCACTCGCTTGCCAGCTCCTTGAGCGGATCGCGATGCCAGGGAGTTGCCTTCACAATGTTGTAATCGGTCAGCTTCGAGTCGAAGAGGCAGAAGCCGTCATGGTGTTTGGCCGTAAAGACCATGTACTTCATGCCGGCGGCCTTCGCAAGCGCCACCCAATCGTGGGCATTGAACTGCTTCGGATCGAATTGCGACGCGTATTTCTCGTAATCCGCGACAGTCGTCTGATTATAAACGAGCGACCACTCTCCAAGCTTATCCGGGTCGGTGATATTACGGTCGCTGTTGGGGATATCGTAGATGCCCCAGTGGATGAACATGCCGAACTTGGCGTCCCGCCACCACTGCGTGCGCTTCGCAAACTGCTCCTGTGTTTCACCCGTTTCCTGGTTAACCTGCAGCTGAGGCGTTTCAGCCCGCGCTGCCGTCAGAGAACATGCAAGAAATACCGTCGCGATAACACGCGTCAGAAAATTATGTCGGGGACAATTACGGAAGGTCACAGAATCTTTCCTTGTCGATATGCGGATTGCATGTGTCTAACATGGCGAGTGAGTTAATGATTGAACCAAAATGCCGTTGAAATCGCAACGGTATTAGTGGTCGTCTGCTGCCCTGGCGAATAAATTCACAGGCTGGTAAGGTCACAAGTGCCCAGAGGGCGCCCGCCTGCGCCGACTGAAGATTAGGAGCCAAAGGCTCCCTCTGGAGTGTCCGAAGGCGGGCGCCCTCTGGGCGCTTGTGAACTTGCCAGCCCGTGATTTTAATCGCCAGGGCAAAAGGACACTTTGTGACCTTACTAGCCGTGCCACCCAGTGAGTACCCGGTCGCCAGGGCAGACATTCGCTACCCACTCCGTGGCCATTCAATCACTGAGGTTTCTCACCCAGCCTCTTGCCTATTCCCCACCCTTGGTGGGATCGAGCCAGGGCGTGTTGCCGTAATAGAACGTCCCCGGCCTCAGCGACTTGACGTGCCCGTCTGCGAATGCGACATTCACGAGGTCAGTGTGACGCGGCAGAGGCCCTGCCCAGTCCACATTGTTTGGATCATGAGCGCATGATGCGCAGCCCTCGTTGTCTGCAACCGGATCCTGGAGAAACCAGCCCTGCGGCTTGACTTTCGAGGCTGCTGAAACCGTGTTGTCCGCGCTCACTGTCGCCGCGCCGTCCGCAAAGTACACAGTGCTTGCGGGGCTGTTGAGCTTCGCCAGTGTAGCCGGCGCATAGGATGTCCAGTACGGCGGCGAAATCAACGAGTTGATCAGGTAGCTTACATGGAACGGATCGATATATCCGTCGGTGTGCCAGTTTCCAAAGCTCGGCGGAAGTGTGCCGCTATCATCCGGGCAGGTAAAGACTTTCGCGCTCTTTACGTAGGGATAGAACACCTGCTCATACTGCAGGTAGTTGTCCGGCAGAATATGCCGGACACAGGCCGGGTACGTTTCGTCGTTATCCTGAACATACTGCAGAATCGCGAGGTTGATCTGCTTGAGATTGGACACGCAGGTAGTCTGGCGCGCCTTCTCGCGGACTTTGGCAAACACTGGGAACAAAACTGCAGCGAGAATCGCTATTATTGCTATAACAACGAGTAATTCAATCAAAGTGAATGCATTTCTTCGATTTGCGATGAGTTTCACGGTATTCTCCTCTATTTTACGCGATAAACGGAATGACAACACACGAGGCCGTTGTGTGATGAAAAGATAGGAAGGCGGCTCTGCCACGAAATCCGTAATCGTTTACGGAGGAACTTTCCTTTTGCAGAGAGGAGGTTCGTTTTCGTATGTCTATTATATACGGCTTCCAGGAACTATGCTATACTCAAATCTGAGAACAATGTGTCCTATTTCAACATCTTTGCTTCGGAATAAGCGATCATACTAATGAAAAGGAGAGTAATTCACGACGATTTGCAGCTTCATCTGCTATTGTCCAATTTCATGGTAATCGCTCCGGACGACTGGCCGATGATCGATATCCAGAGCGGATACTGGCGGTTCTATCTGCATCTTACGGATGGCGTGTTTATTTCGTCAGGCGGAATTACGATGCCTCTTCAGGCAATGAGACCCTATGTCATTCCGTCGGAAGTGCGTTTCAGCGCCTGGACGAGCGCCGCAGTCGGGCAGTTGTTCTTCCACTTCGATGTCCATACCCTGTACCGTCTCGTGATGCGGGAACTGTTTACGGAGATCATCAGTGTCCCGGAGCCGTTTCCCCTGACAGACCTCGTGCGCGATATCGCCCAGCGGCATCAGGAGGGTGAGAAGGCGGATACGGTAATGCAGACGGAGATTAAGGGGATTATATACACGGCGCTCGGGGCGTATTTGCGCTCTCTGCCCGAAGAAAGGATTGAGCAGTCACTGCATAAAGCAGCTATTTTGGAGCCGCTTATGCCCGCCATACGGCATATTGACGACCATCTATCCGAAACGCTGCCCATTCAGACGCTTGCAGATCTTTGTTTTATGAGCCAGGGCCACTTCACCCGGCTCTTCCGCGCCGGCGTCGGCCATACTCCCGTCGAGTACATCATGGAGCAGCGCGTGCGATACGCCGCCCGCCGCCTGTACATGACCGACGACAATATCGACACAATCGCTGCCGACGCCGGCTTCGGCAGCCGCTTCTACTTCCACCGCATCTTCACCCGCATTACCGGCAAAACCCCGAATGAATACCGCAAGGCGCCGCATTGAGGCTTACTTATTCAAAACCCCGCGCAGGCGCTTGCTGTTTGCGAGGACGCACAGGCTGCTGATGAGCATGGCCGATGCCGCAACAAGCGGGCCTACCAGGCCGGCAACAGCCAGCGGTATGCATACCAGGTTATAGAGGCAAGCCCAGAACAGGTTCTGCCTGATGATCGAGGCCGTGCGATTCGCAAGTGTGAACAGGTCGGCAAGTCGACTCAGATCATCCGAGACGAGGGTGATGTCCGCGGCGCGGCGCGCGATCTCCGTGCCGGAACCGAACGCGATGCCCACATCGGCCTGCGCAAGCGCGGGGGCGTCGTTGATGCCGTCTCCGACCATGGCCACCGCCGGCCGGTTCGGCGCAGTGAGAGCGCCCTGAGTGGTGCGGACCCGCTCGATCTTATCGGCAGGCCGCATTTGCGCTCCGACATCCGAGATGCCGACCGTCTGCGCAACGGCTTCGGTCGTGCGCACGGCGTCGCCGGAAATCAGACCGACCTGCATTCCGGATGCGCGCAAACGAGAGACGCATTCTGCCGCGCCCGGCCGGATGGCATCCCCGAGAACGATCATGCCGCGCAGCGATCCCTTGCGGCCGTAAAAGACCACTGTCTGACCAGTGCGCTCCACCGTCGCAGCCTGCGCTTCTATGTCTGCCGGCACTGCGGCGTCAAAGTTTTCAGCAAGCGTTCGGTTACCCACAAACCACCGCTCACCCGCCACCAACCCTGTTACGCCCTGCACGTCATGCCGCTGGAAATCGCTCGCGACGGACCGTTCAAGCGCATCGTCATGCGAGTCGCTCTGACCATTGTTATGGCCGTTGAGACCGGAGATGGAAAGATCGGCCGTCGCCTGCCTCGTTTTCTCCACGTACCCTACGATCGCCCTGGCAATGGGGTGCTCAGAAAAGCTTTCCAGGGCAGCCACAGCCAGCAAATCACGGTCTTCGGCACGTTCGGTCACAATGATATTGCGAACTGCAAAGTGACCTTCGGTAAGCGTCCCCGTTTTATCGAGCAGCACCCGGCGCACGCGCGGAAGGATCTCAAGAACTCCTGCATTCGAGATAAGGATGCCGCGCCGCGCCCCCACCCCGACGGCCGTCGTGATTGCCAACGGTGTTGCAAGGCTCAGTGCGCATGGACACGCGACGACGAGGATCGCGACAATGCGGACGACCACGACTGACGCAGCCGCATGCCCGGCTATCAACACACACGCAGTGATGAGCGCAATGGCCAGAATAGCCGGCACAAACCGGCGTGAAATCTGATCAGCCCAGCGCTCCGTGGCGGATTTGGCCGAGAGGGCTTCCTCCACCATGGCGATCATACGGGATATCGTGGAGCCTTCGCCTGTACGGCTCACGCGCACCGTCAGCGGAGCATCCGTCGCAATGGTCGCTCCGGTAACCTCGTCGCCGGCAGACTTCGTAATGGGACGCGATTCGCCTGTCAGCAGGCTTTCGTCGACAAGCGCTTCCCCTTCTTCGACCACGCCGTCGGCCGGTATGCGATCGCCGGGCCGCACAACGACCAGATCGCCGGGCCCAAGCTTGTCCAATGCCACCAGCAACTCGCGTCCATCCGTCGTGCGAACGAGCGCCTTGCGCGGCAGGAGGGCATGTAGAAGGGTGATTGCAGCGGTTGCCTGCCCCTTTGCGCCGGCCTCAACATGTTTGCCGATCAGGACAAATGCGATCAGCATATCCGCGGTATCGAAGTAGATATCCGTACCGTTGTGCACAAGGACCCAGAAGCTGTAGAGAAACGCCGTCCACGCCCCGAGCGTGATGAGCGTCTCCATGGTCGCCTTGCCATGCTTCGCCGCCCCCCAGGCCTTCTGAAAGATCGGCCAGCCGGCCCAGAAAACCGGCAGAGACAGCACAAAAGCCCACCGGGGCAGCATAATGCGCGCTATGGGATCGAGTTGCTGGAAGAACCCTACGTAAATCGCCATGGAAAACATCCCGGCGTTTATGGCGAAAATGAGGGCGACGATCCCGCGAATGAATGCGGACCGGCGGGCATTGTCTTGAGGGCTTTGACCGGAACCTGACTCGCTGTAAGGTTCCGCGGTGTATCCGAGCCCCTGAATCGCGCGCGCGATATCCTCCGTGGAAGTTCTGGCAGGCCGGTAAGAGACTCGGACCATATCCGATGCAAACGAGACGCGGCAATGCTCGACGCCCCGTATGTGGCCAAGCGCATGCTCGATGACCCATGCGCAGGAAGAGCACCACATGCCGCCGACCTGCAGGGCCGTTTCGCGAACCGTATCGACGGAATCGCCCTCATGGGCGATCGTGGCTGTGGGAACGGTATCGTCGCTCTTGGTTTCTTCAGCAGTATCTGGACGTGAAACCAGCCCCATCTGAAGACATTGCTGAAAAAGCGGCGTTTGTGTTAAATCGTTAGCGCCTGACGCCTGACCGCTCTCCACGAGGACCTGATACACCTGGCGGCAGCCGCCACAGCAGAACGTCACGGAGTGCTCGCCGATTTCGCTCACGATGGGACGATGGGCGGTCAGCCCGCACAGCGCGCAAGCCGTGGCCGGATCTGCCTTGTGCATGGACATTCTATTACTAAGGATTCTGCGCAGTCGGCATATGTGAAACGACTTCGGGATGCGTCATCGCCTTGTAACAGACGAATGTCATTACTGCTCCGAAAATCAAGATCACGGCGACAAGGCCCACTAAAAAGGGACCGGCCGACCGGCTCTGCTCCTTCTGACGCTGTGCCTGACTTGCGTATCCACTGACTTTTCGATAGCTCCACGAACGTGGCATTGTACTTCTCTCTTTACTGCCTCGGCGCTATGAAGACAAACGGAGTTTCCGTTCGCTGGTGGGCGGATTGAAACACGAGGCGGCCTTCAATCTGCTTGTTCGGTGGACATGACGACGGCGGCGCCAGAACCGTTACAGTCTGCGACAGGGCATCGTGGCCCTCAAGCGTAATCTCCGATCCTGGAAGATCGAGGGTCGCGCCCGGCAAGCCTTCAACGCTTACACGATAGGTTTGTGTTTCCGGCAGACCATTCTTCAGGTTCATATTGTAGACGTTGCTCACAACGTCTGTGTTGTGATGGATTCGTCCTGTAGACCAGAGTGTCGCCGTTGAATCGCCACGTGAAAAAGCCGTAAAGAAAACCGCTACAACGCAAAGCAGCGTTATCGCCAGGATCACTACCCGCTTTGCATCCCACAGGCCAAGACGTTGCTGAGGCTTGAGAGTGATCATTTCGCGCTCAGGCTCTATGCCGAAGCGATACTCGATCAAGCCGGGAATGTCTCTGCGCCCAAGCACATCATTGCAGGCATCGACGCATTCTCCGCAGCCGATGCATTCCATCTGACCGACACCCTTTTTGATGTCGATTCCCATCGGGCAGACATTCACGCACTGCCCGCATTTGATGCAGTCGTCCTCACGCTCGTCAAGATATCTTACAGCGAGAGTTTCCTTGTCCGCAATCGAGCTGATCAGCAGTCCATATGGGCAAACACCCGAACAGAACTTGCGGCGTATCCAGAGCAAATCAGCCGCGATTATCCCGGCGATAAAGTATACCGGCACGGCAGCGCCGGGATCGGAGGCCGGATGCAGCGTCGCATTGCCGACGGCATGCGGATCGATCCAATAGGCGACCAACAGCATGCCGGTTCCCAGCGACATTGCAATCATGATTGCCGACCAGATCGCTCTGGCGGGAATGAACGACGCGCGCCCCGGCTTTGCCCGAAAAGCTTTGTCGATACGCTTTTTCAGTGAGTCGGCAAAGTCGCTCGCAAGGGTCTGAGGGCATACCCAACCGCACCAGAAGCGGCCATACAGGAATGAGACCGCAATGAGCATCCAGAGAGCCGTAATGCCGATCCAGAAGAGCAGCATCATATCGTGGGCTGCCATTCGGTGCCAGGCAAAGTAGAAAACCTGCTCTCGCACGTCCAGGCGCAGACCGTTCGTCAGCGGCAGAAGAACGAGCATGATGCCGAGCATAACTTGAAGAGCCCGGCGCCATGGATGCCAGCGCACCGAACTCGGCGTCTTTGCCGGAGGAGTAGGCTGAATGATGCGGTGTGTAAGATCGATACGTGCCATGATTTTTAGGACGAAACGCTGTCCCTACTCAAGAAATGAGGGCGGCCGCATATGCGCCCGCCCTCATACTATACGTGATCAATACCGGCTAACGTTACCGTTATGGTTTTCCACTTGGAGTTGCCGGTGTTACGACGTTTGTCTCGCTGGGCTGATTTCCGCCCCGAACCGGAGCGGTGGGCTCGCCGTTCTGCAGTTCGCCCTTCTTCAGACCTTCGACTGCGCCTTCGGCCGTTTCCTGACTCATCATCTGATCTTGCGGAGACAGCCACGAATGCCACTGACCGGTCTTAGGATCTTGTATCTGACGCTCATAGCCGAGTGTCTGCACATAGGCGACCAGGGCACGGGCATCATCCTTGGGAACGGGGTTGCCGTCAGGATCCTTATCGAACAGCCATGTGAACGACGGCATGACCGAACCCGGCACCATCTGACGCGGGTTGTAGAAATGCGAGAACTGCCAGTCGTCGTTGTACTTGCCGCCTACACGGGAAAGGTCCGGCCCGATGCGCCGCGTTCCGAGGAAGTGTGGCCGGTCGTAAACATACTCTCGCTCATCGGACGGAACAGCAAGAGATGTTCCAATTGAGTAGCGCTTCATCTCGCCTTCCAGCGGACGGATCTGCTGGGTATGGCAGTAGACACAGCCTTCGCGCTGGTAGATCAGACGCCCTTTGGATTGGAGGGCCGTGTATTCCACGTGAAAGTGCTTCTGGTCTGTAGAAGTGTTAGGAGACCAGTTCGGGTTGTACGACGGCAAGAGCAGGGTAAACACCAATCCGACGACGAACGTCAGAAAGATGCAAAAGCCTGTTAATCTTGCGCTCAGTTCCGGTTTCATACGTATTCTCTATCTGCGTGCTTCGCGGCCGCTCAGCGCCTGCGGCCGCGTAAGTCTTATAAGTTAGGACTGGTGAACCGCGACATCACGGCCTTCGGCGGATCGGATCTCATCGTCGGTGGCGGTCGGCGCCGGGACGGTGGCCGTCTTGTAAAGGTTGAAGGCGAACAGGAACATACCGGTCAGCATCAATGCGCCGCCGCCTGCGCGGATATGCCAGAAAGGCATAATGTCGTTGATCGTCTTGACGAACGTGATGTTTGGGTCGTTCCACTCAAATCCCTGATAGACGCCGCCGATCCAGAGGGCCACGCTGAAGAAGATGAACCCGATAAACGACAGCCAGAAGTGCCATTCCGCCATTCCTTCAGAGTACAACGGCTTCTTGTAGACACGCGGTATCACGTAGTACACAGTCGCATATGCATAGAAGGTGAACGTGCCGAACAGCGCCATGTGAGCATGCCCGATCGTATAGTCCGTGAAGTGGACGACGGCCGAGATATCGCGCAGCGCCTGGGTCGGTCCCTGGATACAGGTCAGCAGATAGAAGACCGTTCCCGAGATGATGAACTTCATCGGGATGTTCGTTCGCAGCTGATGCCACTCGCCTCGGACCGTTCCGAAGAAGTTCGTGATAACGGCGAACACAGGGATGAACAGCAGGAACGAGAAGATCGTGGCGACCGTCTGCAGCCAGTACGGGATGGGACCATAGATCATATGGTGCGCGCCATTCCAGATGTAGATGGCTCCCAGCGTCCAGAAACCGATCAGCGAAAGCTTGTGGCTGTAGAGCGGAGCATTCGTAGCCTTGGGCAGGATATAGTAGGCCAGAGCCAATCCGCCGGGCGTCGCGATCAGACCGACAATACTGTGACCGTAGAACCAGTTTACGTTGGCGTCGTTCAGACCTGCGAAACCGAAGTCGGCCCCTGTCGTTCCGTTAGCGGTCGCGCCTGCCAGAGCCTGACCAATCAGCTGTGTGGGCCAGTTGCCGATGACGTAAACGAACGCGGTCCAGAGCAGACACCCCATGGCGTACCAGAGGGCGGCGTACATCTGTTTATAGGTTCTTCGCGCGAACGTCATGCCGAAGTTATACAGCAGAGCGCACCATGCCACGAGCAGGAAGATGTTCGAGATCGGGTTATAGTCCTCGTACTCCTTGCCTTTCGACATGATCCACAAGCTCGTGGTGTCGGAAGGATTGAGAAGGCCGTACGTTCCGATCAAGATACCGACAGTCCATACAACAGTGGTGAACTTGGCGATCTTGTTGCTCCACAACGGTGTCCCGCAGAGACGCGGGATCATGTAGTAGAACATCGACATGTAGATGGGCAGAAGCCATCCAAAAATCATGCCCTGAACGTGAGCGGGGCGGATACGCGGCCAGGAAAGCCAGTTCACGCCTTCGAAGAGTCCGGGCATGACGAACTTGATCGCGGTGATGATACCGAGGATGCCGAAAAGGCACAGGTATGTGGTGCCCGCCCACAATGCCCATTTCACCCCTGTATCGTCATACTGCACGCGCTCCGGTTTTGCCGGGGGCTGCATCGCTTGTATTTGTGCTACTGCCATATTCTTACCTCACAGCCGTCGGTAGTCCAAAATGCGACTGGAGAAATCCGATTCCAAATCAATTGGGTCGTCGCGCCGCCCGCATGAGCGGCGCGTTCAAGTCTGGGCGGCTAGTGAGTCGCGCCTGCCGGAGCCGAAGGAGTGGCCGGCTTGGGACTGTCGGCGCCGCCTGCATTCGGCGGCGGAGCGCCTCCCGGAATGGGGGCGACAGGTCCGTTCGACTGCGGCGAGATCTGCCCGCCTGGAGGCGGTCCCGGCTTAACCGGAGCAGCGGCCTTCGCTGCCGGGGTAGCTCCGGGAGTTGCCGGCCCTGCAGGACCGGTCTGCACGGGGGGCTTCGGTCCGGGAGGCGCAGGCGCCTGGCTTGCTCCCCCGGCGGGAGCCGTATTGACAGTCGTCGTGCCGCCCGTCGTTGCATTCGCTCCGGATACCGAAGGCGGCGCGGTGGTCTGCGGCGAAGTAGCGGTGCCGGTCGCCGGGGTCGGCGAGTTCTGCATGCCGCCGGCATAGTTCTTCGTGCCGCCGGCGTCCGGAGTGCTGCCCTCGACAGCCTTCGGCGCGCTCAGGCTCCAAACATATGCGACAACATCACGAATCTGGTCTTCATTAAGCGTGCTCTCCCAGGGCGGCATGGCCGTTCCGGGAACGCCTCGGTGGATCGACTGATTGATGCGAGCAAGCGACATCGACTGGATGAACGGCGCATCACGCAGGTTACGCGGCTTTGGGTTCAGACCGGCGGCATTGACGCCGTTGCCGTCCTGGTTGGGACCATGGCATCCGATACAGTTTGTCTGATAGATTTCAGCCCCCGCATCAGTCGCCTTCACAAGGGTCTGTCCTTCGGGAAGGGGCAGCTTGGACAGGTCCACGCTGCTGACGGTCGCGCCGGCCAGCTGGTCTCGCTCCGCGAGTTGCTGACGTATTCCATTCTGCATAGCAGCGGAACCGCCGTCGGGCCGATACTTGTGAATACCTGGAACGGATCCACCCAAGAAGAAGTAGATCAGCGCCGCTGTCACCAGCAGTACGATGAACCAGAGGTAAACCGGGCTGAGCTTCGTTCCCTCAAGTTCCTTGACTTCGCCTCCGGAGTAATAGTGGAAGCCGTCATCATCGTCATGCGGCGCGGAGTCGGTCTTCGGCGCGGTTGTCCGGCCCTTCTCCGTGGGTTTCGTATCCTGTGCCATGAGTTGCGTGTCCTTCATCGCCCCCGGCGAGACGTCTCCGCCGGGGTTATCAGTGCTATTGGGGCCGATGGCGCCCTGTCAAATATCAGATGCGTCTAGCGAACCATGTATCCGGGAGCCGCCGTCTGAGCTCCGCTCTTCTTCAAGGTTCCGAGCGGCATATCCTGCTCCGGCGAAACTGCCCGCGCTCCAGGGCTTGTCGACTTCAAGGATTGATCATACAGAGACAGCGCCTGACGCTGCGTGTTCGAGAATGGGAACTCAGGCATGATCGATCCCGGCACGAAATCCTGCGGATGCTCGTAGTGAGCGATCAGATATTCCAGGGAGTGGCGCGAACCGACACCGTTCAAGATCGGTCCCGCAAATCCGCCCTTGCCCTTCGGATCCAGTTCAGGCGCGCCTTTATAGTTCGGGTCGCCGACGTGGTGGCAGGAGTAACAGCCGCTCGTCTCAAAGAGACGCTTGCCTTCTTCCACAGTCACCGGAACTTCAAGCGGCTTGGACTGGTTGTATGCCGATATGCCTTCGATACGATCGGCCTGCGACTGAGCGTAGTTGCCGCCTGTCTGAGCCGCCACAAAGGTCACTAGCGCATTCACATCGGCCTGTAGATGCGCATCTGCAACATACCCATGTTTCTCCAGCGATTCGCGCGCTTCCGGGTCGGTGATGTCCGCGGGATGGTTCTTCGCCGTCTCGGGAGCCCGGGCATCCACCACGTTTTCACGCTGCGCAGCGGTCGTGCCGCCGTCGGTGTTGTGCTCGCGGTACGAGAAGAAGTACGGCATCACGCAGGTTCCGACTTTATAGCGCGGGTCCCACAGCTGATGCTCGATTGTGAAGTACGAAACCGATGCGCCTTCTGTTGTAAGCTCAGGTCCGATGTTGCCTTTCGAGAAACCTTCGATCTTGTGGCATCCGTAGCAAGCATAGTCCTTGAAGAGCTGCTGTCCACGGGCGATCGTGGTAAGCTGCGGCAGGTATGCAAAGGAGAGCGACTTCTTGTCGTAGCTGGTGTGGCACTGCGCGCAGGCCGCTTCCATAAACTTCACCGGCATCATCGGCTGCAGCCATCGCTCGGGATCGCCGTGCGCATCATGCTCAACCAGATCGCGACCGGAGCCGTAGTGGCACGTGGTGCATCCGAAGGTCGGGAACGGATGCTTCTTCACGTAATCCTTCTGCAAAGCGTAATCGGCCTTATCGGCATCGGTAACGCTGCGGTCCGTCGTAATGCCGTACGTAAACTTATCGCCATGGATGACGCCCAGGTCCCGCGCGTCGGTTCCTTCGATGGACACGCCCGGGTGCGTACCTAACGTCTTTACGACGCGCAGAGTTTCGGCATTCTTGGGATCGGACAGATACGCGCCAACTTGCTCAGCCTTAACATCCTGACCGTCGACGATCTTGATGATATTCTCGGCGGTCATGGCAGGGTTCAGCAAGCCGGTATGGCAGGACTGGCAGCGGTCAACGCGCTGCTGTTGGGTGCCGTCCTTCTGAATCGAGGGAAACTGGCCCACAGTGACCTGATTGACCGTGATGGGCGCGCTCTCCGTGGCGGCCTTCACCTGCGGATCGGTGGCCAGCTTGTACGCGATGTCCTTATATTGCTGCTGCCAGTGGTTGAAGTCCGGGGAACTCGCGAACTCGTTGTTCCACTGAGCCTTCCAGCCGGTATACGCTACCACGACAAAAAGGAGGAAGCTCCAGAGTAGGAACTTCTGCACCATTGAGATTTGAGACCATCGCATAAGCAGCTCTTAATTACGTTCTCTGTTGCAGTTTCGCCGTGCGGTGAATAAAAGTCCACCCCGGCATGTTGCAGCGGTCCGCTTTGCGCGGTTACGCCAATATGGGCAAGTTTGCGGGTCTCGCAGACATTGCGAGACCCGCGGCTAACTTTCTACTGAACTTCCTTCGGGATATCGGACGGCCAGTACCACAGCCAGTTCGGGCCGCGGAAGTAGGTGCCCATGATAATCAACACGATCACGATGATCACATAGAGCGTGAAGAGCGCGCATGCCGTGCGGCGGCTCTTCGCGAACCAACGCCCGACACCACTGTGATGGCGGTCCAGATACGGAATTGCCATCAAGCCGATCACGACGAGTCCCGGAATTCCCAGGCCGCCCCAGAAGGCATCATAGGAAACCAGTTCTTGCAGACCAAGGAAGTACCACGGCGCTTTTGCAGGGTTCGGTGGCTTCTGCGGATTCGCGGGCAGTTCGAGCGGCGGCTGAATGTAGACAGCAAGCCACAGGATACCGGCGAAGCAAAAAGCAAACAGGGCCGCTTCGCGCAGCAGCAGATGCGGCCATGACGACACCATGTCGTCGGGACCACGGTCGACGCGGGTCGAGGAGCCCTTGACGAGCTCCATCAGACCGTACGTTTTATTCGGATTTCGCGGAAATATTTCTTCTTCGCGTACGCGCTTCATAAGTTTATCAACCCCGGACTATTCCGGCGACTCCTTCGGGCTGGAGATGCCGCCGTCTTTGCGGATACGCCAGAAGTGATAGATGATAAGTGCCGTCAAGATCAGCGGAAGCACAGCCACATGCAAGACATAGAAGCGAATGAGAGCTTCCTGCCCGACCGTGTCCGATCCCAAGATCGCCCAGCGGGTCAGGTCGCCAAGCGGCGGAACCTGCATCGCGGGAGGCACATGCATTGCCTCAAGCGCCGGATTGATATGGTCGTTGACCCAGTTTGCCTTGCCCGCAATTCCCGCTCCGACCGTAATGGCCCAGAACGCCAGCTGATCCCAGGGCAGAAGGTATCCGGTAAATCCAAGCACGAGCGTCAAAACGATCAACAGAACGCCGACTACCCAGTTGAACTCGCGCGGCGGTTTATAGGCTCCGGTATAGAAGACGCGGCACATGTGGAAGAACACGACAGTAATCATCATGTTCGCCGACCAGAAGTGCATGCCTCGGAGGATAGCGCCAAAAGAAACCGAGGCGCGCAGGTCCTGCATTCTCGTGTAGGCCTGCTCAGTGCTCGGCACGTATACGAACATCAACAGAATGCCGGATATCGTAAGGAGAATGAACAGGTACAGGGACATCAGGCCCAGACCGAACGTGTATGTAAACCGCAGCGCATGCTTCTCAATCTTCGCCGGCTGGATGTGCAGCAGGAAGGAATTGAAGAACGCTTCGGACCGCTCACGTTCCGTCTTCGGAAACGCCGTCGTGCGATAGATCGACTTATAGATATTGTGGACAAGGTTGCCCGGGCGGACACTGTCCCACACCTCGGGAGCCTGCCGGTAAAGCGCACGGTTCAGACGGGCGATCGGCCCATCATTGCGGGATTTCGGACCGCCGGATGGCGAATCTTCCGGCAGCACTTTCTCTTGGACGCTCATCGTTTCGCGCCTTTCATACCTGTACCTAAATCTCTGCGCTTCCGCCACTATTTTGGGCGAAAGCGATTGGCGCATGATGCGCCGGGCTGTGGCGGTAAACTCTACCGATTTCAGGGAACTTAGCCGGCCGTTTTTCCGTTTAGGAAGGAACACGGCAGCGAAGCATCTTAGCATAAGCCACACTGGATTATGCAAGCAAGCTTCGATGGCTGCAAAAGGTTGTGAAAGAGAAACCGGCGCACTCAGTCCTTGCGCGCACTATTCGGAAGGACTGAGGCTAGGCCTGTACTGTGAAGTAGTTGCCCGGCTGAAGCTTTTGTGACTTGTCGACCTGCAGATCGCCGCTCGGCGTCAGATTGACGCCAAACCAGTAGAGGGCGATCTGGGCCGGACCATGTGTCACATTGCCCATATCATCATACTTCGATCCATGGCAGGGGCAGTCATAACCGGTGGCGGATGCGCCGACCGTGCAGCCCAGATGCTGGCAGACCATGGAGATCGCGCCGATCTTGTTTCCGTGGCGAATGATCGTGACCTTCTGGTCGGCGATATTCTGCTTGCTTCCATCGGTATAAAGAGTAGGCTTACCGATCGTGAACTTTGATGGCGGACCATACTGCACATTAGGCCAGAAAGAGCGTCCGAAGATTCCTGCTCCTCCAACCAAACCTACAGCGGATCCGGCCCACGCGAGAAACGAAACAAAGTTGCGGCGGGTCAGTTCCTGCTTCTCGCGATCGTAATTAACGGCCATACAATCCTCTAATCATCGTCTTCATCGCGAAAGACGATATACTTCGCGTCCTCGGCATTCTCGAATGCGCCATTGCGCACTCCCCAAAGAAATGCGAGCAACGCCATGACGCCCATGGCGGCGCCGGCGATAAGTAAACTCCAGATGCTTCCCATATCGCACTGCCCTCACTTCCTGGGCTCACTGAACAACCGATATTATACGCTCGCCATTTTGGGAGAGTCAAGCGAAGGGCAGGGTCTTTGTGAAAAATGTCGCAAATACACGCCGCAGGCAGCCTAGATGGAAAGCGGCCGCTGAGCCTATTAGACTCAGCGGCCTCCGGCACATTATGAATCTTTAATTCGCTAGGGCAGTAAGCCTCTCCCCCGCGCCTTAGAGCGCTTCCCCTCTCCGAAGCGGAAAGGGGCGTCCGATTTTCGTAAACCAGACGACTCTATAATGAACCCAGCTTTTGATTGAAAGCGATACGTCTGTAAGAGTCGCCTCGACAGTGATCCCTGGACATCCCTTCCCGTTTCGGGGAGGGAAGAAGCGCGACAGCGCTTGAGGGAGAGGCTTGCCCTATGCTTACAACACCGTCACCGACACCATCTGCGATGTGCTGTAGTCGCCGCAGGCGGCTCGCACAACCACCTCATGGCGGCCCGGGAGCGCCGATGCGTCCGCAGAGACATGCATACGGTCAATAACTTCGTGCTGCGTTCCAGAGCCATCCGGAATACTCAGTTTTGCCTTATCGAACCAGACCATCATTCCGGCTTTCGTTCCCGAGCTGCTGAGGACGATCGCTTTGTCGACACCGTGCTGAATGTTGGCCATGACGGCGCAAACCCCATTCTGCCCACGCATTATCTGGAGCGACAGCGGCGTAATCGATATGCGGAACGGCGGGTTGGCCGTTACGGGCCGGCAAGGATCAGACTCACCAAACGCATTGAGGGCGATTACGGTGTACTGATAGATCTCATCCCGGCCGATCATCAAATCAGTGTACTCAGGCGAGGTGATACTCGCGGCAATCGGGACCATCGGACCGTGATTTGCCGTACGCCGCTTCACCACGTATGACACTGCCTCCGCGACCGGCTGCCACTTCAAATGCACATGGCTGTTGCCGGCGAATGCCGTCAAGCCTTCCACGGTTTCCGGCGGCAAATGTTTGCCGGTCAATATCTCAATGCCCAGTATTTGTTTATGGACGAAACCCGAGAACCAGATCTGGATCTGGCCGTTCTCATCGGCGTTCGTTACAAACGACACCCGGGCCGAGCCGTCGGATGGGCTCGCCGATGTTACGATCGCGCCGTGACGCAATGCCGTCTGCCCGTTAGCGGCAATAGTGAACAGGGTCTCTCGATGTGGTTGCCCTCGAACCTCTCCCAGCAGCAGCTTGACAGTATATTCCTGCCCCGCCGACATGCCCGGAAAATCGAAGGCAAACCCGTCGTCATCCACCGGATATGCCGGCGCGCCTGACTGTGAGTGCGAAATGAGTGAAGTCATTGAACCTTCGCCGAAGTTCGGCGCCTCCCAATCCCTGCTGTCTCGTTAAATAAATGGAGTGAACAGAGCCTGTAGTCTGTCTCCGCTCCCGCGCGTGGATACATCAGTGCACAAGAGACGCAGTAGGGCGTCGGGAACCGCGATATTCTCAATCGCGGCTTGGTCTTATTGCATGAAAAGCAATGATATCAAGAACCTCAAATTCATGCAAAAATATGGCAAGTTGCATCAACAAATTGCCATGCAACACAAAGATAGCATAGGTTAGTCATGCTGTCAAGGAGTTGCAATACATTCGAATTTCGTTATGCGACAGCAGGTTCGGGGGTTGTTTCAGTCTTATGGCCGTTTGTATGGCCGTTACGAGTGGTTTCCACGCCGGCGGGCACCTGCATGCTCAGAACTCGGGAGATACCCGGTTCCTGCATGGTGATGCCGTACCAGATCGGCGCGGCCTCCATTGTGGTGGGGTTGTGGGTGATAATGATGAACTGCGACTTCTCGCCGAACTCCCGCAGGAGATCCGCGAAGCGCTCGACATTCGCGCCGTCCAGGGGAGCGTCCACTTCGTCCATCACGACGAACGGGCTTGGTTTTACCCGCAGGAACGCAAACAAAAGCGCGGTGGCGGTGAGAGCGCGTTCGCCGCCTGAAAGCAGGGCAAGGTTCTGCCGCTTCTTGCCGGGCGGCTGCACCATGATCTCGATACCGGTCTCCAGCAAGTCGTCCGGGTTGGTCAGCACGAGATCCGTCTTGCCACCCCGGAACAGGCGCGCAAAGATCTCCTGGAAGGCCTCGCCGACCGCATTGAACGTCTCCATAAAGACGCCCCGTGTGCTTTCGTCGATATCTTTGATGGCGTCGAGCAGTTTCTGGCGCGACTCCTCAAGGTCCGCTTTCTGCACAGACAGGAACTCATAGCGCTCGCTGACCTCGGCATACTCTTCGATGGCGGCCGTGTTCACATCGCCCATGGCCTTCAACTCGCGCCGGACCCGGTTGACTTCCTGAGGGCTGCCGTCGGTGACTTCGGGATCTTCCTCCAGCGCGATGGCGTCGGAGGCTTCGATCTCGTACTCTTCCATCAAGCGCGTGGAAAGCTGCGTTCGCTGCATATCCAGGCGCGCTTCCTTCAACTCGTGCTTGTGGATGGCGTCAAGGGCAGCCGTGCGCTCTTCCTCGAACCGCCTGAGTTCCTGGGTGGCAGCGGCTACAGCCTGCGCCAGCGCCTGACGCTCTCCCTGGCAGACTTCCAACGCCTTGACGGCGACATCGCGGGCCTGCCCCGCGTTAACGGCTTCGGCATCGCGTTCCGAGGTGTTCGCAACCAGATCCGTATGCTCAGCCGTCGCCTCGGCAAGCTGATTCGCCTTGCGTTCGCGGTTCTGTACCGCCATCCCGATCTCGGAGCGCGCCGCCTGCAGCGAGCGGCGGAGGTTGTTGATCTTCTCAGCCTGCGTTGCATTGGTCACGCGCGCGGCCGTCAGCTCTGCCTGCGCCGTCTCTCGCTCAGCCGTGAGCACACGGATCTGCTCCGTCTCGGCCGCCATCGCCTCGTCGGCATCGGCCGTCTGCTCGCCGGTCGACGCCAGCGCCTCGGCAGCCTTCGCCACCTGCTCCCTGGCCTGCGCCAGCGATGTCATCGCGCCCTCAACCCGCTGCAGAGTCGTGTCGCGAGCTTCAGTCGACCGCCGCGCCTCGGCAGTGGCAAACTGCGCGCGGCGATCGGCGTCATTCGCTGCCAGCTCCGCGGCGCTCCGGGTCCCCTGAAGCTCCGACACAGCCTTTTCCGCCGCCTCGCGCTGATCCTCCGCCTTCTCCAGGCGGGACATGCAGGCAGCCTCTTCTTTCTGGCAGTCCGCCAGATCCTTCTTCAGGCCGGCGATCTCCGTTTTTCGCCCGAGGATCTGCCCAGCATTACGCCCCTGCTGACGTCCTCCTGTCATAGCGCCCGAGGGTGAAACAACCTCGCCCGTTAGCGTGACAATGCGGCTCCAGCCGCGAGCGACATTGGATACTCGGGTGGCATCGTCGAGGGTCTCGCAGATCAGAACGCGGCCGAGCAAATTTTCGAGGGCCGGTCGAAAGCGGTTATCGTACTCGATCAGCTCCATCGCCGCGCCGAGGAAGCCGTTCATGCCATGGGCGCGCCCGAGATCCAGGCTGTCCCGCATGGGGCGCATCCTGTTGAGCGGCAGGAACGTGGCGCGGCCCAGACGGGCGTCATAGAGGAAGCCGATGGCCGCCTTGGCCTCGGCATCGGTGTCGGTGATGATGTCCTGCAGGCTGCCGCCGAGGGCCGTCTCAAATGCGGTTTCGTAGCCCTCCGGCGCGATAAAGGCATCGGCGACGACCGTATAGGAACCCTGCAGCTTGCCCCGGCGCGCGGCCTCGGTCACAGCCTTTACACCCGCATAGTAGCCTTCCTGAGCGTTCTCAAGATCCTGCAGGGTGCGAAGGCGCGTGCCCACGCCGAGCGTCTTGGTATGCGCGGCATTGACTTCGTTCTGGCGCTGATGCAGCAGTTGACGATGGCTGTCAAACGTTGCCCGCGCCTCGGCCGCAAGCCGAACAGCTTCCTGGGCAGCCCCGCGCGCATCTTCCAGAGCCTTCTGGGCCGCCTGCACATCCGCAGCGCGCTCTTCGGCAATCTTCGAGAGGCGATTGGATTCTTCCCGCTGGGCAGGAAGGCCGGATTCGATCTCGGCAACGCGAGCCTCAGCTCGCGCCATTTCCGCCTGGCGCGCGGCGTGCTGCCGGGCAAGGTTCATGGCCTCCTGCCGCCGTCGCTCTCCCTGGCGCGTCAGGGCATTGATCTGGTCGGTGAGAGCGGTGACATGAGCCTGATGCCGCACGGCATCTTCCTTGAGCCCGCCTTCGCCCGTCTCCGTCTCGGCCAGGGTCTTCGCAAGATCCTCGGCCTGTTCTTCAAGGCTCGTCTGCCGGGCCGCAAGGCCGTCAAGCTCCTGGGTCAGCAAAGCGATCGACTGCTGCAGCCCCCGAGCGCGCTGTTCAGCCAGAGCCCGGCGGCTCTCGGCGCGTTCAGCAGCGGACATGGCCTGCTGGAGCGCCAGACGCCGCTCCTCCAGGAACAGCTCCGCCTCTTCCAGCTTCTCAGCGGTCTCCCCGTGACGCATCTGCGCATCGACCAGGGCTTCCGCCCCGTCCTCAACCTTGATCTGCTCCATCTCGCGCGCCCGTCGAACGGCGTTAAGCTCCGCGTCCACGGTGCGCAGGTCCACGATCAGCAGGTTGGTCTCAATCGACCGTAGCCGGTCACGCAGGCGCGTGTAGTGCAGCGCTCGCTCGGCCTGATACTTCAACGGCTCGATGCGGCCTTCGATCTCGGAGAGAATGTCGCGAACACGGTTGAGGTTGGTCTCGGTGGTCTCAAGTTTGCGCAGAGCCTCGCGTTTCTTGACGCGATACTTACGGATCCCCGCAGCCTCTTCGAACAGGCCCCGCCGGTCCTCCGGGTTGACGGAGAGGACGGCGTCGATTTCGCTCTGGTTGACGAGGGAGTATGCTTCACGGCCGACACCGGTATCGAGGAAGAGCTCGTAGATGTCTTTCAGGCGGCAGGGGGTCTTGTTGATAAAGTACTCGCCCTCGCCCGTTCGATAGGCGCGGCGTGTGATAGTGACTTCGTTGAACTCGACAGGAAGTTTGCCGTCGGAGTTGTCGACAGTCAGCGAAACTTCAGCCATGCCCATCGGCCGGCGCTTGTCGCTGCCGCTAAAGATGACATCCCTCGCCGTCGCGCCACGAACCGCCGACGCCTTCTGTTCGCCCAGAACCCAGAGCATGGCATCGGCAATATTGCTCTTGCCGGACCCATTGGGTCCCACGACAGCCGTGACACCATCGGAAAACGCAATCTCGGTGCGTTCCGCAAATGTCTTAAAACCGTGGAGCTGAAGCTTCTTGAGGCGCATTCAATAAGTCGAACTGCATCACCGATGGATGCCGGAATTACCGTCCAAATCGAAAATGGTGGATTCCGGATTATAGCAGAGAGGAGAGTCGGTTGTCAAAGGTGGTTAATAAGAGGCAAAGGCCTCTCCAATTTCACATTGGGTCATTGGCTGGCCATGGCGCATTTTTATCCAAACCTTATCCAAATCTTAACCTATCTTTAATGCTCCACAGCCTACAATATTAATGCCGGCGCGCGAGGGTCGACCAGCGAAAAGGAGCTACTCCCCAGCTCATCGCCTCCCCCCAACGCGCGCTGAAATCGACCGTTACCAACGGCGGTAATCGCGCGTCCGGCTTTTTCTTTCTGCCTCACCATGCGCCATCCCCTCCGGCGTGAAACGGGCTGCGGCCCTGAACAATAACGGCGGCGGATCACTCCGCCGCCGGTCTCATTTGATTCTCCGGAATCCTCTCCCTCAGGCGCTGTCGCGCCCCTTCCCTCCCCGACTCGGGAAGGGATGTCCAAAATTCCTAGCCCAGGCGACTCTTAACATACGCATAGCTTCGGATCGTAAGCGAATCAAATGTAAGAGTCGTCCGGTGCCCGAAAGTCGGACGCCCCTTTCCTATAAGCCCCACTGGTGGGTCGGAGAGGGGAAGCGCTCTAAGGCGCGGGGGAGAGGATTCCTACCCCGGATACTTTGCGAGGAAGTCCTTGGCGATCTTGGTCGTGGCGGGATCGTCCAGCTTTACGACCTTGCTCCATTCATCGCGCGCCTGTGGGATCTTGTTCAGCTGCATGTAGGCTTCGGCAAGGTTCTCATGGGCCTGCGGATCATCCTCGTTAAGCTGAATGGCATATTGAGCCAGCAGCCGTCCCCTGCCCGGTTCGTTCTTCTTCAAGAAGACGGCCGTGGTGGTATTAATGACATCCGCATTATACGGATCCACATTGAGCGCCTGGCGAGCTACCCTGATTGCGTCGTCGTAGCGGGCCGCGGAGTAAAGCGCGCCGCAAAGTTCCGCGTAGGCATCGAAGCTTGGATCAAGCTCCAGGGTACGCTGGAATTCGGTGATTGCGGGATCAAGCTTGTTTCCGGCGCGATAAGTCACCGCAAGGGCATAGTGATGCGGCGCGGAGAACGGTTCGGCCAGAAGAGCTTCGTTAAGCACTTTCTCGGCCTCCGCGAAGTGCTCTGTATGTTTAAGGTCCCATGCGAGGCCGTATCGCGCATTCTGCTCATCCGGATCTACCTCCAGCGCCTTGCGGTACTGAGCGATGGCGTCATCCGTCTTGTCGAGCTTGTCCAGCATATCTGCGGCTGAGCAATATGCGGCGCCGTTCAAAGGATCGATCTTAATCGCCTCGCGATAGAGCGTGAGCGCCTTCTGCCAGTCGCCGTCGAGCTCCGACCACTTGGCGAGCTTAATCCGGGGATCGGCATTATCGGTCTGAGCCTGCGCCTGCGCGGCAAGTTCCGTCTGGAAACCGGTCTTGAGCGCCGCAGCCTCATCTTTAAACCGAGCGCCCCGGAGCGTGACGACGAACGCCTTTGGATCGGAAGTATCCGACATCGCCAGAGCCAGTTTGACATCCATCCGAGTCGCCAACTTCGCGATCAGCTGGCGCTTGCCGCCGTCCTTCATGTGACCGGGACCATAGAGGCTCAATCCCCATGCGAAGACATTGCACTTTTCCGGGTCCAGCGCGACGGCATCCCAGAAGGCCTTGAGCGCGACATCGCGCTGCCCTTGATCCTCAGCGGATGTCGAGAGATCGAGGCATCCCGCGCCGTAATGTGTATCAAGCTGAGAGCATTTTTGGAAGCACGTGAAGCTGTCCTGGCGAAGACGCGCCGATGCGGCACGCTCGGCATCGTTAAGATCCGCCGGAGCGCGGCTATGCCACAGGTCGGTGGTCGCAATATTGATGGTCGCGCCAAGCGTCCGCCATGCTTCCGGATTGGTGGTCGATGAACGGACCGTCGCCTCAGCGGCTTTTCGTTCTGCCACACGATAATGCGACTCGCGTTCGATCAAAGTCTCGGCCGTCGCCAGGAGGTAGTTTTGCTTGTGCGAGACGAACAGGGTGTCTACAGGCAAACGTTCCTTGGTAACATACGGCCGGTCACTGAGGGTCGCTTCGAGAATAAGGAGAGGGTTGGGAGCAGCGGCCTTGAGAGCATGATCCACGGAGTGATTGAGCTGGGTCTGATTGGCGCGCCCGAAGCGCCAGTAGCAAACGGCGGCCAGAGGGTCTTTCGATTCAAGATCGGCAAGACGGGTGCAATCCGCCGCGCTTGCAATAGCCGTGCTGTCCCGAAGGAACAGCCGCCCGAGAAGCGCAAGGTCGTCGGCAGTCAGGGAAATCGATGCGGCCGGCGTGGCCGATCCTCCTGCGGCCTGTGCGATGTTATCCGCCAATCCGGGCAGAGCGGCGACGATCGCCGCCTTATTTCCGGTGAGCGTCCAATCTTTGCCGGGCGCAACCCGACTGGCAATGGGATAAACATGATAGGTCAGGGTAAGGTTGTCGCCGTCGCCGGAGAGCTTGCCGATTGCAAACTGCGTAACGCCGAACAGTCTGCCAAGCTCCCGGGCATCGGTCTCACCCAGCGCAAGATCGGACGTTCTCAGTTCATCCGGCACACGTGAAAGGCTCGACAGTTGCGGTGTACGGTCAAATTCGACGCGCCCTGCCGCAGCGACATGGAGCCACGCTCCGCAGCCATTGGCAAAGTCGCGCAAAGCGGCATCGGTGACCTGCGGCTGGCAGACGATCAGCCCCGGTCCGTTGGAGTACTGCGCGAGATCACGGATTTGCTTTCCGATATTCAGCAGGGATTGCGTCCGCGGGTCGTCCACTGGCGCAGGCTTGGGGATCAGGTCCAGTGGATCAGGCAGCGAAGCAAGCGGATTTGCCGCCGGCGCGGCGGCAGCCGCAGGCTGGGCAGCATTGTCGGCCGCTCCAATTGCAGGACTGACAGCTAAGACGGAAACGCCGAGACAGAAAAGCGGCAGCGTGCGCCGGACGGCGCGCCAATGTGCGTGGATAGGCAATGCGATGTTCCTCAAACCAGGGCGCGGCGCAGAGGTAAGCGGTCACGCCGGCCGAAAATCGGCCATATCAAAGAGCAGGCTTTGCTGAATTATAACCTGGATTGGTGAGAATCGGCAGAATCGATTAGGCTGCAGGATTACAGTAATAGTATGGTCGCCTGTAAACCGCTCCCTCAGGCGCTGTCGCGCCTCTTCCCTCTCCGCCAAGCCGGAAAGGGATGTCCAACTTTCGATCACCAGACGACTCGTACATTTGTAGAGCCTGCGATTATAAGCTCAACTTACTATAGAGTCGTCTGGTCTGCGATCTTTGGACACCCCTTTCCGGCCTGGCGGAGAGGGGGAAAGCGAGTTATACGAGATTGGGGGAGAGGCTTGTCCTTTCACTTACGCATCGCCAGCACCGCTCCCAGGAATACCAGGGCGACACCGGTCAGCCGGATTGGACTTGCGGGAAACTTGGGCACGCCGAGCCAACCGAAGTGATCAAGCACAATCGACGCCGTAAGCTGTCCTAGCATCGTAAAGATCACCACGCCTCCCGAGCCGATACGCGGAACTCCGATGATTGCGCTGGTAACCACCAGCGCGCCGCAAAGCCCACCGATCCAATACCACCAGGGGGTCGGGCCGGGCGCATGTCCCCGGCCGGTAAATCCCACGCACCAGAGCACAATCAACGCGACCAGACCGACGAGAAACGATATCAGGGCGCCCAGAATGGGCGAATCGATGCTGGCCCGGAGCCTGGAATTAACGGCCGACTGTACTGGAAGCGCAACACCGCTGATAAATACTAACAGGATCGTGAATAGACGCATCGGATGGGGACCTTCTTTGGACACGAGATGCCTGCGAGAGTTATCCCCAAATCGTGTGCGATTGGCCGGGCATAATATTATTGAATATCGCTCAATCTACGATTTGCCATTTCGGCGTAAATGCTCTCCGGGCAGATAAACACGGCTTCTTGATAGAGCGCAACTGCCAGGGCGCGGTCGCCGGAGCGCATGCAGCTTTCGGCCGCGAAATAGAGGGTCTTGGGGACATCCGCGGGAACCGGGTCAAACGAGCGGTACTGTGCCAGGAAGTCCAGGCAATCGTGGTGTTCGTTCAGCAGCGATGATGTCCGAACTAGGTAAGCAAGGCAATCGAGCATGGTAGTGCGCCCCAATGAAGACTGCGCCATCGTCTCTCTAAGACGGC